>Ga0074195_1000216_pt1 | contig 136388 bp, 121 predicted proteins | sample EPASupsiteHSE623_FD_64525 | JGI IMG/M metagenome (GOLD analysis project Ga0074195, IMG submission 64525) | Bioremediated contaminated groundwater from EPA Superfund site, New Mexico - Sample HSE6-23 | ecosystem: Environmental > Aquatic > Deep subsurface > Groundwater > Contaminated ...
GAACGGGTGGTTGGTGTTGGCCGGGTTACGCGGGGGGGTCCGGTTAAACCTGTCATACCGGTAAATCCTGTATATCCGGTAGCTCCTGTTGGACCCGTAACACCTGTTGGTCCGGTGAGACCTGAGAATCCGGTATCTCCCGTTGCTCCTGTGGGACCGGTAAGACCAGTAAATCCCGTGTAACCAGTGGTACCGGTTGGTCCTGTAACACCAGTTGGTCCGGTAAGTCCACTAAAGCCTGTATATCCGGTAGAACCTGTTGGTCCTGTTAATCCAGAGAGACCCGTTATTCCAGTTACTCCATCTAAACCACTTGCTCCCATCGGTCCTACTAATCCCGTTGCTCCTGTTGGTCCATTTAAACCACTTGCTCCTGTATCTCCTTGTGGTCCTGTAAGTCCTGAATATCCTGCCGTACCACTTGCTCCCATCGGTCCCGCTAATCCTGTTATTCCAGTTGCTCCATATAAACCGTTGGCTCCTGTATCTCCTTGGGGTCCCGTAAGTCCTGTATATCCCGCACCACTTGCTCCTGTTGGACCCAGTAAACCAGAAAATCCGGTATATCCTGCACCCGATGGACCTGTTGGTCCTTCTAATCCCGTAAGTCCTGTATATCCCGCACCACTTGGTCCTGTTGGACCCATCTCTCCTGTTTGTCCCATTGCTCCGGTTGGACCTGTTAGTCCTGTAAATCCTGCACCGCTTGGTCCTGTTGGTCCTTCTAATCCTGTGTATCCTGTTGATCCATTTATTCCGCTAAATCCTGTTTCTCCCTGAGGACCTGTTAATCCAGTAAATCCTGCACCGCTTGGTCCTGTTGGTCCTTCTAATCCGGAAAATCCTGTAAAACCTGATCCTGAAGGTCCGGTTGGTCCCATTTGTCCTGTTGAACCGGTTGATCCCATAGTTCCTGTTGGACCTGTTAATCCTGTAAATCCACTTGAACCGTGAGGTCCTGTTCCTCCTGTGGGGCCGGTGAGACCGGTAAATCCAATATCTCCTTTTATTCCCGTAGGACCAGATGTGCCAATACTTCCAACAGGACCTTGTGTTCCTGTTACTCCCATTGTACCGGGATTACCTGTGTATCCGGCTAGTCCTGTTGCACCTGTTGGGCCAATAGTACCTGAGCTTACTTGATCGGTTGTAATTGTTTGTGTTTCTTCTCCCGGAAGAATTATTCCTTCTACGGCTTCTGGATTTACTACTCTTAATAACTTAACTGATGTTTTTGCTTGTGGTTGTAGTAGAGCTGCAACTATTTGATTGATCAAATTATTATTTTGATTGGAAAGTTGGGTTGTATTTGCCGCTAAAACCCTTCCCGAATTAGATGTCATTTTTTCTTTTTCAAATTTTTCCAACGTAGAAGCTTGTATTTTAAAATGAAAGAAACTTGATGTCTCAATTGAGTAGTATACAAAAGCAAGAGAAATTAATGTCGAAAAAATAATAAAAAATAATATTATTGCAATTAGGGTAGAATGAGTAATTTTCCAAAGAAGGTCGAGATTTTTTAATGTCTGATAGTTTTTAAGGATAAATGTTTTAATAGTTGGTGGAACATTTTCTTTTACGTTGTTGCCATTTAATAAAATAACTTCTGTTTCCTTTTTTCCATCATGGTTTATTTCTATTTTCTTAGTATCTTGCTCAATATATTTTTGAGAGGATATATAAATATCTAAATCTTTAATATTAAAATACCTATAGCCATTTTTTTCCTTGAATGAAGGAATTTCTCCTTTATCAGCTAAGCGTCTAAGAGTAGAGGTGGATAATTGGAGTTTACTTGCTGCATCTCTAATACTTATTTTTTCACCAAATTTAATTTTATCTAAATCAATAATTTTAAAATACCGGTTTTTACCGTCAAGGCGAACAGATGTAATTTTTTTTGTTTTTTCCCAGCGTCTTAGAGTATCGATAGAGATATCGAGGTATTCAGCGGCTTTCCCTATGGGCAGATATTGGTCAGGCATTTATTATTTTATTGAGTAGTTTTTTTGGCTTTCCTCCCAAAGTCAAATTTTCGCTCATTTTTTCTTTATTTTGGTATATATGCAAAGGTTGTCTTTATATATGTATTTACCCATAAAAACTTTATCATTGATAATCTTATCGTAATCATATCTTTATCATATACATATAAAAATAATAATGTCAAGGCCTGTTTTTCTACCAAATTTGACAACTATGATAAGATAATGATAAGATTATTAAGCATGAATGTTTTTTCCTACAACCTCTCTTCAATATTAAAAGAAAACCTTTTAAAGATAGATTTATTAAACAAGCAAATCATATTGGCTGAAATTTCTCCAAAAGACGAAATACGTTTTCGATGGGAAACAGTTATTGAAAGAATTTATTGGGTTTTTCAAGTGAACGGTATTAATATAGAAAAAGAAAAAATTATAAAATTTCTTTCTTCAGAGAAAAAAAATACTAATGAATTTCGATTGCAAGTTACAAATTTTAAAAAGGCAATTGACTATATAAATTTAGATTGGATATTGAATAAAAAGTTTGTGTCGGTAAAGACCGTTGCCATGCTTCATGATAAGCTTTGCACAGGTGGATCATTAAATAAAGAAAAGGAATTACGGCAAGCATTAGAGTATTTACAATCAGGTACAGAACACCCAATAATCCGTTCGGCAATTTCTTTTATTCAGATTGTTGACTTATCTTGTTTGGCAAAAGGAAATATGTTGCTATCTAGCTTGTTATCCTTACTTTTTTTATATAAATATGGATATTACTTCCGGGGTTTTTTAACTTTAGAGGAATATTGGAAGAAAGAATATGAAGTTTTTAATGATGTTACCCGGAAGGTAATAAAAAGCAAAAATGCAACATTATGGTTGGAATTTTATTCTAAAGGGATTATTTGGAGTTTAGAAAAAAAATTAAAAGATATTTCTTCAACGAAATTCCTAACGGATTTATCTGGAACTTTTTGGGAGTTATCAGACCGCCAAAAAGAAATAATTTCAGAGTTAGACCGTCCTGGTGCAACAATAACAAACAGGAAGGTTCAAAGTATGCTTAAAGTCTCACAAATTACTGCATCGAGGGATTTGACCAAACTGGCAAATATTGGACTTCTTTTTCCTCACGGGAAAGGAAGATCGATATACTATACAAAAGTTTGAGTTTTTATTTTTTACTTACTTTATTAATCGTGACTTCCGGCGTTTCGTAGATTTTAGTTATTAGATTTTCGTATTTATTTATATTTCCTCCGAAGGATTCTTCAATTGAACTGAATAAAAAAGCTATTAATTATTTTAGCGCGTGAAGTGTTAAGAAGTTAATATATTATTTGATCCTTTTTTCATCAAACTATGCCAAATAGTTTCGACAGCAACTTGAACCATTAAAGGACCATACCATTCATTTACTTTGGTAACACAAGGTTTATTTCTACCTGCTTTATTTAACACTTCAACATCTTCGATTTCTTTTAGAATTTCACGATACATTTTTCCAGCTTCGCTTAATCCTCTTTCTCCGGAAGTCATAAGTTGAAATTTATTTATTACAATACCTTGGATAGCTGGATTGTTTGCCAACTCTAAACTGTATTCTAATAATCTTTGTTTTTGACTTTCATCACTGTCACATTTTCTAAATGAGGCTAATTGTTGTATTTGCTCTGCACTTATTTCTAATATTCTTGGATTAAATGCTTCTTTTGTTGCATTCATATTTTTATTATATCATAAGATTTAATAATATATTCTAAAGAAAGTGTAAAAACTATTATAACATTTTTTTGATTTGATATATGGTAACTGCCGGTGTTTCGTAGATTTTAGTTATTAGATTTTCGTATTTATTTATATCTCCTCCGAACGATTTTTCCTGATAACCGTAAAATATATAATTAATATAACCATCTTTAAAGAATTGCTTGGCTTCGTTTTCTGACATTTGGCTTTGGAAAAATTTAGTAATAAGAGCCTCTTTTTCATTAAAGTTTACTGTTGACCAGGGATGGCCTGAATAACTGGTATTTCCTGCTAGTCCGGGAATAAGTCCTGAGGCATGAAATGTAGCCAGTACAACTTCATTGCGCTTGGTGTTTTTATTTAACCAGTTCATTGCCTCAACCCATTTCTTATCAGGGTAAATAAGATTGTCACCGGGAGGAAACATGGTAACTTCGCGCATAATTCCGTGTTTTAGGGCTGGAAGAGTTATGTAGAGCAAAGCGGAAATCACAAAAATTAAAGCACAAATCTTAAAAAGATAAATGTTTTTTATAAATCGGGCTTTTTTTATTACATTTCCGACTAATTCAATTATTTGTAAAATAGCAATGGCGGAAAAGATAGCAAAAGGGATGAATATAGGTACTTGCAGGAAGCGTATTCTATTTATGTCAAGAAGGTAAGGCCAAAGTACAAAAACCAATAAAAAAGTAGCAATCGGAAAGCTTAATATTAATAAGAATGAATTGTTAATTGAGTTTGTTAAACCCACTTTTTTAATATCGTTTTCAATATTTTCTTCCTTGAGAATTTTTGTCCGGTTAAAATTATTTTTTACAGATTGTATTATTATCAAAATCATTCCAATTAATCCTAAAAAGAACGTAGGACCAATAGCCATGATATATTCATTAAATTCAACCGGAGTTTGTGTTGCTTTATCCCATTTTGCAATTTCATTCCAAGGGAAGGTATTTACCTCCGAATTTAAAAACGGAATAACCGGAAGAGTGATAATAACAAAAAATAATACCCATGTTAACTCGGTAAAGAATTTTTTTACTTCTATTTTTGAGACTTTCTTAATAAATGACTTGAGACTTATACCAACAAATCTGAGGATTAAATAAATGGCAAAAGTTAAATAAATAGTTACAAACGTAGCAGGATGAATAAGGGGAGCTAAAAACCCTAAAATTATAGCGATAAAAAGCGATAAATGATAGGAGATTTCCGATTTTAAGAATTTTATAAAAAGAATTAAGATTGTTATTAAAATAATATAACCAACCAGATAATGAAATAGGGGAACATATCTTGCCCCCGCATCAATTTCCGTAAACCAAAACAAAAAGAGATCTACTGCCTGCTTTCCGGTTTTCGGATCAATGTAATATTTGGGGAATCCGGCAACTAATGTTCCCAAAAAAAAGGCCAGCAAGCGTTTGTATTTTGCCTTGGGGAACGTTTTATTTTCCAATTTTGATTTTTCGTCGGGAAATAATTCTTTTAAGAGAAGATAGAAGAGAAACAGAAAGACAATTCCTCCTACAATTCTTGAGGAATGATAAACGAAAATTATCGGAAGTCCGAGAATTTTTCCAGTCAAAAAGCCCCAAATGATATATTCCCTTCTTAACAAAAATCCTTTTTGCGGTTCGCCGGTATGTTTATCGTGGACAAGCCACGTTCCATCAGCCCCTTCTTTAAAGTGACCCAGATAGATATTGTAGTCAAGGGTATAGTATTGGGCTCCGGTAAAGGATTTGTCAGGAGGAGTATTAATAAGCCGATAAAGAAAAGGGATAATATTGAGAAATATTGTGATGAGAACTATTAATGTTATAATTGTTGGTTCGGAAAAAAATCTTTTCATTTATTTTTGAAATTTATATATTGTGGCCGTATCGCTTTCAAAGATTTTTTTTAGGAATGGATAGTTTTTTTGAGCGACTCTAAACTGTTCTCCCCAAGAGAGAATAACATAATCTATTCTTCCTTGCATCAGGAAATTTTTTGCTTCATTTTCGTTCATTTCTCCATTTAGAAATTTCTTGACAAGGAGGTTTTTTTGATTAAAGTTGATGGTAGATACCGTATGGCCAATATATGAGGTATTTCCGGAAACTGCCGGAATTAAATTCCCCGCTAAAGAATTAGAAAGGATAATAGAATCAGGACTGGTATTATTTTTAAGCCACAAGAGAACTTGATAATATTTTTTATCTGGATAGACATTCCAATGATAAGGTTTGAATTGTTCAAACTGGTCTTTTATGGATAAGTAGTAAGCAGGAAGAGAGGGGAGAAGCAATAGAAGGGCAAAAGCCACAAGTAACAAGTTAGAAAGTTTTATTTTTTTAGCGATAGTAAAGATGAGTTCGGTAGTACCGATGGCGAGAAAGACATAGGTTGGCGTTTGAAAAAAGCGAAGGTTATACATTCCAATTTTTTGGATTATTTCTGAAGTAAGAAGGAATATTGCACCAAACGTAAGCGCCAAAGCAAAATATGAGGCAATACTCCTTTTTTTCCAAAAAAGAAGTATTAATCCCGGAATTCCAAGACAGAAGGTTATTCCAATATGGTTTGCATATTCCCAAAAGGGAACTCCAATATATTGAAGAGCTTCCCAATCTTTGGCTGCTTTCCAGACGGTATTATTAAAGACCCAATTAAGATAAAAAAGAGGGGGAAGAACAAAAATAGCATACGTGCAGAGTGCAAAGATCAGAGTGCAAAGTTTTTTGAATTCTTGATTGCTGTTTTGTTTATCTTTATTCAAACCAAGAAAAAATTTTATTGTTTGATATAATCCATACCCTCCCAAAAGAAGAAGAATTGATACGGAGTTTACAGGGTCAAGGATACCTAGAAAAAGAGCGAGAGGAAGACTGATAATTAGATATTTTTTGTTATTATCTTTTAGATATTTTCCCATCCAGACTAAGATAACCAGAAGCAAAATATTTTTAGTCATCGCATGAGGATGAAAGACTGCCCGTCTTAAAATATCACCTCCGGTCCACCAAGGAAGATAGGTGCCGATAAACTTTATACCAAAATTCCAATTAATTATAGAAAATCCAGCAGAGAATAGGGCGAGGATAAAAGCAACCCTTCGTTTTATAAGTGTAGTTTTTGTATCGGAATTTTTCGGAGTATCGAAGGTAAACTGAATGAAATAATAAATTGCTAAAGAAAGCAAAAGTCCAAATACCGCACGGGAAAGATTATATAGAGAGAAGGGATCGAGATTTAATAAAAGACCAATTTTGCCTAAAGGGAAATAAAACCAATGGATTAATGTTCCGATTTGTGGTTCTGAGGTAAATTTAACAATATTTGTCCATCTGCCATTTTGTGATTGTAGAATTTCGGAGATTTGGACCGAGTAGTCTTGCGCGTAATTATGCGTTCCTATAAATACAGAATCTTTTGGAGTTTGAGAAAGCTGATGAAAATAGGGAATGAAAGCGATAAAAATCAATATTATTGAAACAATAAAAACAAAAAACCATTCAGAAGAGATTATCTTTTTCATAAAATCAGAGCGTTACTTTATAAATTGAAGCTTCTTCGTTTTGAAAAACCTTTTTTAAAAATGGGTAGTTATTTTTTTCTACTCTTTCCGGTTCTCCCCAGTTTAGGATGACAAAATCAATCCGGCCGTCTTTCATCAATTTTCTTGCTTCATTTTCGGGCATGGTCCCGCTTAAAAACTTTTTAACGGTTTCATCTTTTTGCTGATAATTTATGGTTGAGACCATATGGCCGACATAAACAGTATTTCCGGAAATCCCCGGGATAATATTTCCGGCAAGGCTGTTGGAGAGCACAACAGACTCTAAAGGAGAATTATTTTTAAGCCACATAAGAGCATTGACATATCCTTTTGTGGGGTATATATTCCAAAACCAAGGTTGGAATTCGTTAAACTGATTTCTAAAAGAAATAATGTATGAAGGAATAGAAATAATAGTGATTAAAAGTACAAAGATTAAAGTTAAAAGTTTTAAATAGTGAGCTTTAATTTTATTAAAAAGAGTGATAATAAGTTCAGATGATCCGATTGCTAAAAATATATAAGCTGGAGTTTGAAAAAAGCGGAGGGTAGAGAGACCTAGTTTTTGAGTAATTCCTGATGTGAGAAGGAATAGACTGCCCAGTGCCAGGCTTAAACTAAAAAAGGAGAAAATATTCCTTTTTTTCCAAAATAGAAGAAAAAGTCCCGGGATTCCTAAATAAAATGTTAATCCGATGTGGTTTGCGTAGTGCCAGATATTGATATAATAGAAATTTTTAGCTTCCCAATCCTTTACAGCCTTCCAAGGAGTAAATTCAAACACCCAGTTCATATATGAAAGACTAACTAAAGCAAAAATTGCGTAAATAACCAAATATAAATAGCAAACAATAAGATTGTTAAGCTCTTTTTTAGAGTTTTTACTCTTTAAGATTAAAAGAAATGCAATCCCTTTATAGATTCCGAAAAGAGCCAAAAGAATTAAGATTGTCATCGTATTCATTGGGTCAAGAAGTCCTAAAAGAGAAGCAGCAGGAAGACTTAAGAGAAGGTATTTTATTTTTCCGCCAGTTAATAATTTTCCCATCCAAATTAAGATTAGAAGGAGCAGGGTGTTTTTCATCATGGCATGAGGTTGGAAGATCGCTCTTCTTAGAACATCTCCTCCTGTCCACCATTCTAAAAAAGAACCAATAAGTTTTAGCTTTCCATTTTCAAATGAAATTATTGCAAAACCAGCAGAAAAAAGAGCAAGAAAAAAAGCAAGTTTTACTTTAATTTTTGATATACAAATATCATCTTTTGATCTACTAGTTGATAAAAAGGTAGTCTTTATAAAATAATATATGGAGAAAGAAAGAATGAATCCTACTAGCATCCGGGAAAAATTATATAAGAAGGGTGCCTGAAGGTTGAATAATCCTCCAATCTTACCAATAATTATATAAATTGGATGGACAAGAGTACCTACTTGCGGTTCAGAAGTAAATGTAGCAAGAAAAGTCCACCTTCCTCTTTGTGCCTGGATAATTTCCGAGATAAACATTGGGTAATCAAGCGGATTATTGTGAACCTGAAAAAATACACTGTTTTTTGGGGTTTGTGATTGCTGATAGAAAAAAGGAATAAATGCAAGCGATATAAGAATTGCCGAGAGAATAAAGACAAAAAACCATTCTGATAAAATAAATGGACGAAGGCTTTTTAAAAGTCTCATTTTTTTATTATAGAATTCAAACAAACAAAAATGCAATACAAAATTTATTAAGTAGGGGATTTATGATGTTTTAGAGCTAAGTAGGGTTAAGATTATTGCTGATTTTTCTTTGACCTGATTTACGATTCTTAGCTTTTCATCTAAAGATTCAATTTGGTTGTATGGGGCTAAATTTCTTATTTTTTTGAAATCATTTACTGGTTTTTTGAGCTCCGATATCCTTACTGCCGTACCAATTCCTTTAAATTCCGATTCGCCGAGTAGTGCATTTATTTCTTCGAAAATTTCCGTAATAACCGACGCCATTTCTGAGTTTGCGGATTTTGCTAAATCTGCCAAATCTTTTATAGCAAGTCTTGTGTCAAAAAGGTGGGTGACGGCCATTGGGTTTTTTTCTCTGTAATAATCCAGGAATGGTTTTCCATATTTACTTGCCATTTCTTCTTTCCACTTTATGCGGGTACCGTGGTCATTGCCAAAGCTGTCGCTTAGTGGATTACCTTTAATGAATCCAATAATTTCCTCTAAATCTCTAGTTAGCTGGTCTTTATTTTTTTCTCCAAATCCTAATAGGTTTATTTCCTGAAGATTGGGGATTTGGAAATTTCCCGCGGGGTGAAATATACAATTTTCATTTTGAAGAATTTCTTTTAACGTTAAACTTTCCAATACTTCTTTTGTCATAACTTAGGTATATATAACACTTGCTTAGAAAAGAGTAAATAGGATATATGGTGAGTTATATTGTGTGTTTATGAGATATTTTGATATAATTTATACCTATGGGAATTTCACGAAAAGAGTTTTTAAGACAATCCGGGATTTTAGGTTTATCTTTGATTGTACCGCCTGATAATCATCCTTTTTGGGGGAGAGAAAAAAGTGTTGGTAAGGAGAGCGGGGAACAAAAAAAATGGGAAGCTGGTCTTGATGGTCAAACTGTTTGGGAAGCAAATAATTTACCAGTACAAATAAAACAATTGGGAACCGGTTTAAAAATTCACGAGATAACAATTGATAAGGTTTACTTTCAAATGTTTAAGCCAAAATTGGGAAAGACAGAATTAGTTTTATTTGAGGATGAAAGAACAAAGAACTCGTCAATTAGAAGATTAAGATTGCAGGAAGTAACAGTTACAATTCCGACAATTACGGGAATGTTTGCTCATTTTGAGGCTAATTTAGGATATTTATATGGCGGTAGTAATAAATGGGATTTTTCTGCAAAACCAATACCAAAAGATGAGGTTTTAGGAAGCTATATGGCAATTGACCGTTTTTATGACAATAAAATTGTAAATGCGACAATTGCGGTTTTATCTCTTTCAGAAACAATGAAAGAGAAAGCAATAAATCCGGGAGAAGAATTTTCATATCTTACGGCAACAAAATTAGGAGAACTAGAATCAAACAATAATGCAGGAATTCTTATGGGAAAGGGGCTTGTTTCTGGAAAAGAAAAAGGAAAGATGGAACTAGTACCGATGTTTGGAGGAGGAATATGTGTATCAGTTGCGACAATTGCAAAAATGGCAAGACAAGCAGAAGAATTGGGGCTTGTTGAAATTACCGACAGAAAACCGCACGGTTATGACCAAACCTGGTGGTATTTTATGAATCCTGATGATCCGACTAAAAATCAAGTTGATGCAACTGCAGCATTTCCGGGAGTGGATTTTAAATTTAAAAACAAAACAGATAAGTCTTTATATGTTGTGCCCAGAGTGCAAATTATTCCGGATTCTCAAAATCTTGTTCCAAAAGGATATAACGGATTTGATCACTCGACGGCTTTTTTTGTATTGTCTACTTCTCTTAGGACTTATCCGGTAAGCGAAGAAGAGGTTTTATCGGTTAAAGGACAGCTTTCTCTTTTTAGAAAGCTTAGAAAGATATAAAATAATATTCGATATATTTATTATTAATGAAATAATTGCTTGCTATAAAATGATATAATCAGATACATTTATGAAAAAATCTGAAAGACCTTCTTTTACTTTTATAAATTATTCTTTATGCAATTATTGTACTCATTTAGTTAGAGCTGAACATAGGGATGGTTATTACTTTGGGTGTGAGCTTATTCAAAACAGAGAAGGGCAATATGCAAGGGTTACTCCTTCTGACTGGGAAGTTATGAAAATAAAAGAAGATGGGGGAGATGCAATTAATTCGGAAAAAGGATGCGATAGATTTTGTGCCAGCGGGCTTCCGGCATATCCGGATATTAAACAGAAACTAGTAAGAAAAAATCTACTTGCAGAATCAATTCCTGAAGATATAAATGCTTTAGAAACTTCTTTGGGTTTTGCTGAAAAAATTGATAATTTTCCTCATAGAGAAGTAAATTTATTCAATTCCAGGGGTAAACTTAGCATTCAATAAATATTTGTTATTTTAAATAAACATACCGGTTGTTTTAAGCCAAGTTTGAGCGTCTTTTGCATAAGGGTGATTTTCAAAGCTTGTTCCCTTAAGGTTTTTGATAGTTTCTTCTGCTATGATCCATCCCATTTCCAACGCAATTTCAAGAAGCTCTTCTTTTTTTGGATCGTTGTCCGGGATATGTTTTCCATCTACCACAGTATCGGATAATTGAGGATTAAGAATTTTTACTTCACCATTTTTTTTGGTTATTGTTATTACGGTACCAATATAGTCTTTACCAACAGGATGAGAGTTATCTGTTACTATTTGAAAAATAGTTCCGTCTTGTAAAATTAAGGGTTTTGCTATCAATTTACGGTCTTGCATTGTTGGACAGTCAACCATTCGTAAATGGGCTATCGTATTTAACGCATGGCTTGGTGAGATATTCGGTTTGAATTTTAGCTTATTTTTGGGTGATTTTTCGTTACCCATGTCTATTAATTCCTGTAAATTTATCATTTTATTACCTCTATGCTTAAGTTTATCTTTTATTTCTTATTCTGTCAATTATTTTATCCAATTACAAAGCTCTAAAGTCAATTAATTATTTTTTTAAAAGTAAAAAATTGCTTTGGGATAAATAAGGTAAGGAGATAAGCTAAAATGCAATATGAATGATTACTATTGTTTAGACTGTTTGTGTCTCACCAATCCATCTTACAACGAGACTTTCAATGTGCCGAAATTTCGTAGGGGGAAAAATAACCATTGCCATTAAAAAATCATTTTCTTTTCCCGGGACTTTTTCTTTGACAGTTTTATATAGTGAGGATACTTTTTCGGAAAAATCTTTTCCGGAAAACTTTTCTATTCTTTGGATTTCTTCAGCGGTTATGGGGATTTGCTCGTTTTTAATTGCTTTTAGCAATGACCTTAATTTTAAAGAGGTGAGTTTTAATGGTCTATCAATATCTCCTTTTATTAATAAATCATTAATTATTTCCTGATGCATGCTGTCAATAATTTTATCTACCAGATTACTATTTGGTTTTTCAGCCAAATCTATTAAAATTTTTGGAATATTTGTTTGTTGCTTAATTTCTTTATAGCGCCTTAATCTTTGCAGAAGTCTTTCCAAAGGAGTATCATTATAAAGATCAAAACCTTCTAATAATGAATGATAATCTTCATGATCATGGGTTTTTTTAACTGACTCTTCTAAGGCTTTTGGTTCTTTGGTTTCACAATAAGATTCAATTAGTATATTTTTTGATCCAAGGAGAAAATTCCAAATACTATCTTGTCTATGATAACCGAGAACCAACCTTTTAATTTTAAGGGGAATTGTAGATAGGTCTAAAACTGCATGTTCTTCATCCCACCAGCTTATTGCATCATCGGTAATTAAAGAAATTGAGAAGCGGCCGATTTTAACTCTTGAAAACTTTCCTTTTAATGGATTTTCTGTTTTTGGGATTAAATGAGAATAGGCTTTGGGATTTTGGTATTCTGCTCCAAGTTTCCAAACGATGTTTCTCACTCTATTTCTTTTATTTTGCGCTTGTTCTAAACCTTTTTTTACTTTTATTAAAAACATAAGGTCGGGATTTTCTTCTAACGCGTTTAATTCCTCTGCTATTTGTCTTTGATCATCAGATGTTTGGATAAGGTCATAGCCTCTTTGAGATGATTTTTCCAGATCTTCGAATTTTTTATCCAACTGTTCATATCTTTTTAATAAACTTACAGTTTCCGGAAAAGATTTTTCTAAATCAGATATTAAACCGTCAAATAACAACCCCTCATCTTTTAAAACTGTTTTTGGATCATCGGGAGAGGGAATAGGAAGGCTTTCCATTGCATCATGGATCTTTTTAGAAAATTCAATTTTATTTTCGATTGAAAGAAAAAGAATTTCTTTGCGGTCTGCCAATCTTTCTGTCATATTGAAGCATTTTATCTTAATTAATACTATGTGGCAAATAACATGGCCATTATAAGGGGGTGCCCTTTACAAATAAAGGGCACCCCCTTATAAAATCTTTAATTTATTCTATTCTTAGTATTATGAGGGCAAGACTATTGCCATTATATTTTATTGTATTTATTTTATTATTCTATTCTTCTTCTGTTGTTGCGTCTTCTTCTGAGACAACCATATATCTATCTTCTATTGAAAATAATATAGAGAGCGGGGAAGTAAGAGTATATTACGTGGCAGGTAATGGAAGTATAGTAAGAAGCACTAATAGAAACGGAATTTCTACCATATCTTATCTTCATCCAGACCATTTAGGTAGTAATGTATTAATCACTAAACCAGACAAGACAAGAGAGACATCTATTACTTATTATCCTTATGGTAAAGAAACAACCATATTACCTTCTTCTAAAACAGATAAACTATATACAAACCAAAGAAAAGATATTTCCTCCAACCTCTACTTCTATAACGCAAGATACTATAATCCTAATACTTCCCACTTTATCTCTGCTGACCGTGCTGAAGGACCAAACCGTTACTCCTATGTTTCTAATAATCCTATCATGAAGAATGATCCTTCTGGATTGATGGTACCTCCAGATATGGATGTTTATACAGCAAATAAAAATGATTATCAGAAATTTAATTTACGATCTTATTATTTCGCTACTGTTGAAAAAACAAAGTATGAAAACAGTATTTTGACTTACGATGCATTAAATGGGTCAAATAGGTCAAAATTGGAAGTATCAGAAGAAGATCTAAATTCTGTTGCGTGGAAGAAATTAGAAAGGGATATTAGTTTAACTGCAAGGAAAGTGAATCAACAATTGGACTTATATCAAAATAAAACAGACCTTGCTTATCTAGATGTAATAACATATTCTGTAAATAAAAATATTACATATAACCCGGAATTATTATCCGCATGGAATGGAAAGGAATATGCAAAAAAAACAGGAGATATTAATTTGTTTCATTTGGCAGAATTATCAGAGGAAAAAGCCTGGAGAAGATATGATAGTCAAAGTAACCTTGAAGATAGAATAAAAGAAAAAACTATGGTTTGTTTTGATATTGCTGCTGTCGAATCAATTTACTTAGGAAAGAGAGGAATCAGAACTGATCTTTCCAGTAGCTCAAAGCTTAGCCATGCATGGTTGGAAGTCAACTTTAATTAAGAGAGATTTGTATTAGATCCAACCTGGAATTGGGTTAAGACAAAAAACCAGCATGTAAAATCTCTTTCGTACTACGATACAACAACTCTTGTTGATATCTATACAAATGTGGTTTCTTTTCTTCCGTTAAATTTAAAAAAGTAAATAAAAAAAACAAGAAGTTTCTTTTAATTAATTTTAATCTAGGGATGATTAATCGAAAATACGATATTTAATTAGAGTCCAGATGGCGATAAGACCGTCTTTGGGGCCGATTTTTTTACCTTCGCTATATTCCCGGCCGGCATAAGATATCGGGACTTCGTAAATTCTTATTCCTCTTTTTAAAATTTTTGCGGTTACTTCCGGTTCAAAGTCAAAACGCTTTGATTTAAGATTCATTTCTTTTAATATCTTTGTAGGAATTACTTTATAACAGGTTTCCATATCTGATAGGGTAGTGTCAAATAGGATATTTGTCAGAAGAGTTAGAGATTTATTACCGACCATATGCCAAAAGAAAAGATTTCTATGTTCACCGGTAAATCTAGAACCAAAGACCACTTCCGCTTTACCATCTTTTATGGGCTTAAGAAGTTTTGGGATATCATTGGGATCATATTCAAGGTCAGCGTCTTGAATTAATACATAATCGCCTTTGACTTTAATAAGTCCGGTGTTTATGGCACTACCCTTACCGGAATTTATTTTGTGAGTCACTACAGTGAGATTTGCGGAGAGTTTTTTATCTTCCTTTATATCTTTAAGGATTTTTTCCGTTTTATCAGTGGAAGCGTCGTTGACTATAATTATTTCCGAAGCTACTTTGGCTTTTTGCACCCTGGCAACAATTTCTTTTAATGTTTTTTCCTCATTAAAAACAGGAATTATCACGGATAATTTCATGAGGCAATTATCAAAGATATTTTACGACTTTGCAATAGCCAAATATTACTGAGGTCTTAAGGTTACTCTTACTCCACTTCCTGTTCTTATTTGGAGCTCCTGACCGACTAAAAGAGTTGTTTTTCTTGGAAATTCTCTTCCGTTTAAGTTAAGCGGAAGTTCTCCTTCTCCTTCAACGATTTTTGCTTCAGCAATTGTTGCTTTTTCTTTTGGTTCCCAACAGACTGTTGTAGTTATTCCTCTTCTTGAAGTAATGTATGCTAATAGGGGAGTAGCATTACTTTCATTTCTTCCAAGCAGTTCTATTCCTTGCAATTCTTTTATAACCGGTTTTTCTCCCTCACTTTCCATAATCATTGTAAATTTTGTTTCTCTTAGATTTAGCATATGCCTCCTAAATTTAATTATTTAATAGATAGGTCTTGATTTATCCCAAAACCTTAAAAATGGTTCGATAAATTTGCCTCTAAAATCGGATCTTATAATAAGAAAAGCATTGTCTACTTGTTTTACTCCGTGGGCGTAAGTTTTTGCATCCCATGCCCATCCAGGTTCTCTTGCTCCTTCATGAGTAGAAACCATTTCTAATGGGTTTCCATTTAAATCCTTTCCCCTGAAAATTCCCCCGGGTTTTATAAATTCTTTTGAACCATTATTAAAAACAACTTCAATAGTCATTTTTCTCCTTTTGGGCATGGAGTTTAACACGTTGTTATTGAAAAATCAATATTTAGGTCTTATAGAATAGATGAAAGGAATAAATTCGGATAATTTCTTATAATATAAAAGTGTTATGGAGATGAAAATCCTTTGATTGATGACATTCTATATACATATATATGAAATAATAATATATCTATATACAAGTTTATATATTGATATATATTGTTATTTATCTTCTATATAAATATATGTATATATAATATATTAGATATCAATAATTATATTGTGTTAAAATAAATTTATGGGAGAACAAGATAGAAAAGGTTTAATAAAAGATAGACCCGAAAAACATCAAAAAAAGGAAAAAGATGTAAGTTTTGAAGAACAAAGAAAAGAGATGATTGCTGTATGGCAGGCGTTTTATCAATTCAGTAAGCATGATTATGATTTTGCAAGAGGATATTTACCGGGAAGACCGGTAATAAAGATAAACGAACAAACTGATTTGATCGCTGATAGGTCATTAAGAGATTTTGATTTGTTTTCCGAAAGAGGAGAAAGGGATATTCCTTTTGGTGATGAACTTTCAAAAAGCAGATATATTTTTCAAAATTACGATACAGTTGCGGTTCCGCGTGATTTTGGAAAAGAAGATTCGTTTATTGTTTTAATGGTTCCTCAATATGGGACAAGGCCCAGTACTCTTGCAGGTTTAGAAGGCACCAGGGGACTACTTGCTTACGATATTACTGTATTAAAATGTTTACCAGATGGGAAATATTTAAAATTAACAAGCGAGCATGAAATTTCTTTTAAAGAGCATCATGTAAAAGTTTTAGAGGATGATAGAGTGGTTGCCGATCGTATTTCTCGTCCAATCAGAAAAGCTGATATGTTTCCTGAGATTGTAGAAATTGATCCGGTTTTAGATAAACATCCCGAAGGATATGTAGTCATTTGGCAGGGAGGGCTTGCCAGGGGGATTACAAGAAGTCTTGAGAAGGATGAGAATATTTTACCTTCAAAAGAAATGGAAGATCACTTTGTTCAGGTGGTTAGGGGGACTATTTGTTACAGGGTAATGGTAGGGAAAGCGGAACCAAAGAAAAAAGAAGCAAAAGTACAAGTTTCTCTAAAAGAACCAATTCCGGTAACTTCTCAAATTTAAAAACTGTTAATTGATAACTATCCTTTGGTTGATAAAATTTCTTTGATATTTTGGGTGATTTTTTATCAAATTATCTATAATTAAAATTGATTTTAAGACTTTTGACTGAAATTTTATATTTCTGGGGCATTATGACAAAGTATAATTAAAATATTGTAATATTTTTGTACCCGGATTTGGCTACCTTGATATTCTGGTTTTATTCGGGTGTTTTATAAACAGCTAAATATCATGACTTTAAGCCATTTTCTCTTGGTTTTTATTAATAAAAAAACAATAAATATTTTTTATAGTTTTATTATATTTTTAGCACAAAATATCTATTTTTGAGTATTTTTTACTTGAATAAAAAAGAAGAAAAAAAATAGTAAAATTTAAAAAAAATTAGAGAATTAAGCAACTTTATTAGAAGGAGTGAAATCTCTTGGAAGTCTGGATTCAGAACATAGAGTATCTCCGGCCATAGCTCTAATTACACCCCCAAAACCGATTCTTTGTATTCCGCCCCTACCCATATCTTCTGCAGGAATATGAATGCCAACAACATCAACGGACAATTCAGAGTGAGGGGTTCCTTCAGCTTTTGTTCTGGCGGTTATTCTATCTGCCATTTCCTGAAAAGAAAAATCTTCGGTTGTTTCTGCTGGAATTTCCGTTTCATCGACTAATTCTTTCTTCATTAAAAAAGGAATATAATACTCTTGTGTAAAAAAGTCAATAGGAAATTTTCATTTTAAGGCTTTATTGCAATATGTTTGACATAAAGTATTGGTTGAAGTAAAATCCAACGAATTTATGCTAAGTGGTTATTAAGAGAAAAGAAAGGGGGTGAAATATATGGTTCCTCAAGTTGAGAATAAGATTTTGCGCCGAGTTCATCCAGTTCACCCGAGCGAGTATCAGGTAAAAGAGGTATTTGGAGAAGGGTATGAATCTGAAAATATTGTTGTTTTGGGACCTTTCGAAGCGAGTCCAAAAACAGAGCGTTTTATTGCAGAATTAAAGAGAATTATTGACGAGGAGGGTGTTGACATACAAAGAGAACATAGGTTTTTAACGGAAAACGGCAAGGGTTGGGTACGAAGGCTTGTTGGGGGGTCGGAGAGTATATTTCTTTTATTTCATCCGCTTTTGGGAAAGGGTGTTGCCAGAAGAAACTAAAATAGGAATTAGGTAGTAATAAATTTTTTTATAAACTTATAAAAAGTGGTTATTTTTTTGTATGAATATGGATAAAGAGAGAACAACATTATCAGAAGATGCGATATTTGAAATTGCTTCAAAAACTATATCGGGAGTGAAAGAGGCTTTTTTTGAGAAAGATGAATCTTCGGCAAACCGTTGGAGTTTAAAAGAAAACAGCGTTGGTCTTAGTGGTTATTGCTGGGACGATGATGTTATAAAAGGGATAAAGGGTATGAAGATAATAAAAAAAGATGAAGAGATATTCTTTTTTCTTGATTCCCACAAAAAAGAATTCAAAGTTATAGTTTTTGGCAAATGTGACCTTTTCGGAGTAAAGGCTTTGAGAAAATTATTTGATGTTTTTGAGATAAAAAACAGTGAGAAACTGGAGGGTGCAGACATTGCTCTTCTTGGTCATTCTTAATATTTAGTCGTCTTTTAGCATTTTAATCAATACAATATATTCTTCGGGTGAAGCGAGAATTCTTGTTTTTGGTGTAGTTATTAATATAAATTAAATCATTGTTTATAATTTTTTTTCGTGATAGAATTTTGTTCTATGAAGATTAAAGGAAAGAAAATATTAATAACCGGCGGGTCAGGAAGCTTGGGAAGGTATTTAATTAAAGAATTATTAAAAAACGGTGCAGATAATATTATTTCTCTTTCAAGGGACGAAGGATTAATTAAAGAGGCGGAAGGAGAAGTGCAAAGCAATAAGGTGACATGGAGGGTAGGAGATATTTCTGATTCGGGAATGGTAGAAAAATTATTAAATGGAGTGGATTTTGTTTATCATGCAGCAGCCTTAAAACACGTGACCCTTGCAGAAAAGTATCCGCGTGAAGTATTAAAAATTAATATCTTGGGAATTTTAAATTTATTGGATCATGCAAAAAATGTTTCTCGATTTATTAACGTTTCATCAGATAAAGCAATTGGTGTAGTTAATTGTTATGGAGCATCAAAGCTATTTGCTGAATATTTAGTAGCGGAAACCGGAAGAATGTATCCGGGAAAATATATTACCATCCGCTGTCCGAACTTATTCGGGTCAAGAGGTAGTGTTCTTGATCTTTGGAAGCAATTGATTAAAAAAACAAATGTTATTGAAGTAACAGATCCCTCGATGACCCGGTTTTTCATAACTCTTTCTGATGCGGCAAAATTTATTACTGACACAAGTTTACTTCCAAATTTATCATCTGAGAAAATTTATTATCCGCTTTCTGATACAAAAAAATTCCTTGTAGGAGATTTGGCCCGCGCTTTTGTTTCTGTTTTTGGTGACAGCAAAACAAGGATAAAAGAAATCGGAGCAAGATCCGGAGAGAAGAAACATGAAGATTACATGACGGAGGTACCGCTTCTTAAGGTTGAGGAGTTAATTAAACTTCTGAAAACTCTAAAATAAAAATCCCAAATCTAAAATTTCCAATTTACATCTTTTATTTTTAATATGCATGTGGTAAGAAGTAATGTGTTGCTATGCAAAAACCTTATCTTTCTATTGTAATTCCTGCCTTTAATAGCAAGTTGACAATTGTTAGGCTTTTGGATTCGATTTTTGCTTCCAGACAAAGAGATTTAGAAGTAATTGTTGTCAATGATGGTTCGAACGACAATACAAAAGAGGAAGTAAATAGTTATATAAAGAAAAAACTGCCGGTTATCCTTATTTCTTTTAAAAATTCTTCCGGACCGGCAAGGGCAAGGAATACCGGAGCAAAGAAAGCAACAGGAGAAGTACTTCTTTTTCTTGATAGTGATGTAATAGTGCAAAAAGGGACTATTAAAGAAACGATAAAAGGGTTTAAAGAGGATAAATACCGGGTGGCGATGACTGGGGTTTGGGATAAAAAGCAAAGCTCCAATAAACTTTTTCCAAAATTTAAAGCTTTAAGGGATTGGAGCTATTGGATTAACGAGAGAAAAGCTAATGCCTATTATTATCTTTTCAGCACAAGAATAGCAGCAATAAGAAGGGACGTGTTTTTACTTTTAGGAGGATTTGATGAGAGTTTTAAAGGTGCAGATGTTGAAGATATTGAATTTACATATAGGATTGCAAAAAGGTACCGCATTGATTTTAACGAAAAGATGAAGGTATTTCATGATTTTGAAGATTTTTGGATTATTGCGAGGAAATATTTTAAGAGAAGTTTTCAATGGGTAGGATTATTCTTGGGGAGAAAAAAGTTTGATCCGGTGGCCACAACAAGCAATGAGGCAATATCTGGTTTTACGGCTGTCGGGACAGTAGTTTTATTTTTATGCGCAATTTTCTCAAAAATATTTTTAATTCCGTTTTTTATTTTTCTGTTTTGGCATTTTTGGGGAGTAAGAAAGTTTTTAAGGTTTGTTAAAAAAGAAGAAGGCTTTTTGTTTGCGCTTTATTCTTTATTTATCGGGATTGCTTTATATATTTTTATATTTGCCGGAGCATCTTGGGCGATTTTAAGGCATTATTTTAGTGGTTTATGATACAAACAAATGCTGAGGTCGATTAGAAAATTTTTGTGGTCTTTACTTACTGCCGACATATCTCTAATTGTTTTTCAAGGATTCGTCGGCGACTCAGAAACGACCAACAAAAATTTTTAATCTCCCCGCATTTGTTTGAGATTATTACATATTGATCTTAAAAATTGTTGCATCTGGGGATTCAAAGACAGGCTTTAGGAAGGGATATTTTTGGATATTTCCGCCGTAAGATTTTTCCTGATAACCATAGTAAACAAAGTTTATTCTTCCATCTTTTAGAAATTTTTTAGCATCTTTTTCTGAATATAATCCACTGAAAAATTCTCCGGTTTTATTTGATTTTTCCTGATAGTTTAAGGTTGCCCAAAGATGGCCGGTATAAATTGTATTACCGGAAAGGAAAGGAATTAGGGATGAGGCTTCGTATGCAGCAATAATTACATCTTCTTTTTTAGTAAAGTTTTTTAGTTGATCTATTGCCTCAACCTGCTTTTTCCCGGGGTAAATTAATGTTGATAAATCGGAGTAATAATTTAGTTTTGTAGTTAGGGAGAAAATTATTGTAGGTAGGGAAATAATAAATATGGCGCAAAGTGTAAAGCTCAAAGTGAAAAGCTTTATAGTTAAATATTTCTTTGAAAGACGTAAGAATACTATTGTTTTAGAAAACAAATCTACGATTATTAATATTGCGATTGCGGAAAAAATCGAGAAAGGAATAAAAATAGGATTTTGCATAAAGCGGACTTGAGAGATTTTTAGTATTGGATAAGAGAAATAGATTAGGGAAAAGAAAGAGATAATCCATGAAATAAGAAAAAGAAAGTATTTAAAACTTTGGTAAAAGGTTTGGGTACGAAAATTTTCTTGAAAATATTCACCGGCGAGAAAGCTAAATCTTTTTTCTATAGTTTTATCCGCCGGTTCAGAATTTTCTACAAAAATTTTGTACCCTGCACCTTTTTTAAATACAGGAATTAACATTAATATTTTATATGGATTTAAAACAAAAAATAGCATTCCTAAAACTCCTAAATAAAAAGTTGGACCGATAGCTAGGGCATATTTTTTTAAATTAGCAATTCCGGGATAAAAACTGGTTAAGTTTTCCCAAATTGCCATATGGTTCCAGGGGATTACATTAAACTGGCTTTTGTAATAAAGGAGAACGGGGGAGGAAAGTAAAATAAAAAGTCCGACCGTTAAGGCGGGTTTCAATATATATAAAAACAAATGATAGGGATTGAGTGTTTTTTTCTGAAAAATAATAAATATTAAATAAAGTAATAAGAAAATACCCAAAGAAACATTTAATGTGACCAAGTTAACAGGATGAACAAGGGCGAGAAGATTTCCCGAGATAACTGAAACAAAAAGGTACTTTTTATATTTTGTCTTTTTTTCTAAAGCTTTTATTAAAAAGATTACCGAGATGAGAAAAAAGATATACCCCAATAAATAATGCGGTAAAACTGTGGTTCTTGCTACGATATCAATTTCTGAAAGCCATGATAAATGCCAATGGGAAAACGGATCGGGATTACTGGTAAAAATGGGAAACCCTCCGGAGAGAATGATTAAGAAAAAAGAGAGCTTCCGCAAATTTTTATTTTTAGGAAACATTTGGATAAGAAGGTAATAAGTTAATGCTAAAAATATTGCGCCAAGGAAAAACCTGGCTAAATGGAATGATATTATTTGGTTTACTCTAAAAATTCCCATTAATTTACCCCAAAGGAGGTATTCGTCATGGATAATTGTTCCGCTATGCGGTTCGCTAGTGTGTTTATCCATTAAAGTCCAGCGGCCATTTATTCCCTGAAAAATATTGCTGACATAAATACTGTAGTCGTCGGAGTAAAAATCAGTACCGACAAAAACTCTATCTTTTGGGGTTGCCTGATAACGGTAGAGGGTCGGGAATAGTCCAAGACATAAAGATATAAGGGAGAGGAAAAGAAAGAAAAAAATTTCGGAGGAAAAAAAACGGATTAATCTTATCATATAAAATTCCTAATTAACCTAATTGACCCGCCCGCAAAAGCTGATGCTTTAGCATCTGTGGGCAGAGACCTAATTAACCTAAAAAAATCCCAATACCCAATTTCTAATTTTTTCATTGGTCATTTTTTAGATCAATTAGGAATTAGAGTAATTAGCAATTAACATTATTAGTTTATCTATTTTATTGGTTTGACGCAATTGGGTATCTTTGTTGTGTTAGAATGGCGTTATGTTTGATAACTCTTGCTGTTTATGTAAAAAAAAAGATTATAAAACAGTGTTTCTAAAAGAAAACAGAAGGATTGTTTGTTGCCTAAACGATTCATTGGTTTTTGTTAATCCTTTTCCAACAAGAAAGGAATTGGAATCGTTTTATAAAGCTTCCTATTTTCAAAACCTAGATCCTTATTATAGAAACAAAAATGTTTACTTAAAATATTTTCAACAAAAGCTAACCGAGATAGAGAAGAGAGGGAAAACTGAAGGTCGGGTTTTGGATGTTGGATGTTCAACCGGTTTTTTCCTTAGAGAAGTAAAAAAAAGAGGTTTTTTAGGATTCGGGATTGATGTTTCGGAATATGCATTAAAAATTGCCGGAAAAGATGGGATTAATGTAAAAAAAGGAACAGTTGAAGAAGTTAAATTTCCTTTAAATAACTTTAATATAGTAACTTCATTTCAAACTATTGAACATGAAACCAATCCGATTAAATTTCTTAAAGAAATTTATAAAGTTTTAAAAAAAGACGGATTATTAGTAATAACTACTCCTAATTATAATAGCCCCCTACGGTTTTTAATGGGAGAATATTGGTTTGGCTTTCGACATAGAGAACATTTGTTTTTCTTTAATCATAATTCTTTAAAATTTCTTTTAGAAAAAGCCGGATTTAAAAATATTGAAATAAGAAGGGATAGAATGCGGATATTTACTTTTGGATATTATATGACAAGACTGATATCCTTTTATGATAATAAAATGTTGAAAAAGATTTTTCTTTTAACAAAGAAAATTTTTGGTAATATTCCCATTCCAACAGATCCTTTTGGAGATTTAGTAGTTTTTGCAAGAAAATAACTATTCTGTCTGAAAACTACTAAGCATTTGATAAAGAGCATTAAAATAGGGGATATTTTCGGGATTTAGCAAATATTTTTTACGGGTGACATCTTCGAAAAGTCTTTCTTTGAGCATTTCTAAAATATCAGTTGCTTTATATTTTGCCTGATTTACTGCTTGCTCGCTTCCCATATTAACTTCTAAACTTTTAGCAAGTTTTTGCTTTAACTCCTCAAATCTATAATCGTTTAATAATTTTGCCAGTGTAAAAACTGTTTTGTAGTTTTCGGATTCTCCAAGATCTAAACCACCCTCTTTAAGTCTCTGCAGGGCAACGTCTTCGTTGTTGGTATGTAGCAGTTCGGGATGGTTTCTTAATAGCCATTCAATTGTTTCACCATGTTTTTCCGCTGAAAATGTTCCCAAAAGGCCCAATGTTCTTGCCGATTCCTGATAAAAATCAACATCATAGGGAAGATATGCTAATCGGTTGGTTACTGCAAATAGGACTTCCTGCTCTAAAGAAGAGAAATTTTTTGTTTCTTGTAACATTTGTTCAACTTTTTTTACCGCTTGATTTTGTTTTGCATTTCCTAATAAACGGTATGATGAGTATAATGCGGTTCCTACAATACCGGCAGCAATTCCTAATTTTCCTGCCAGACCTAAAACAAATCGATTATCATTTTCTCTTTCCAAATCTTCTTTTGATGGATCTTTTTGGGCAAGAACTTCTAAATCTTCTTTGGGAGTTTTTAATGTAACAGGGGGAGTCATATCGGTATACAACATTTTTTTGTTAGGAAGAAGGACAACATTGTTTTGATGGGCAAGATGACCCCAAAGCTGGGAAGAATAATTTCTTAGAGTAAATCCTGATTGTTCAATGACAGTAAACCCCCCGGATTTCATGAAGTCGCGATATGCATTTGCTGCGATACTGCAGTGATAACCTCTATTTGGGTAAGCGGCAATGTGGAACAAACCTCTTGAAGGAAAATCGTTTGAGAAATCCAATGAATAAAAACGATATTTTATCGTATACTCGTTATATAGAAGGGTATATTTAATTGCAACTTCTGATAATTTTTCCACGTCATTTTTATCTGTCCTTTTTATTTCGTCAATAAACTCCCGGTGTAATTTTTGAAGATTTGGATCGGATTTTAAATTTCTATTAATACCCTCTGCATCTCTTAAATCATATTCATCAAATTCAAATCCCGGAGATTTTACTACTAAAGGATTTTGAAAACAAAAAATATTTTCTGAATATTTTTTTGTATCTTCTGCCGGAGTTTTTTCTAATACCAAAATGATCTTGTTTGGAGGCTTTTCCTTTGTGTAAAGATCTTCATAATAATAGAGTTGTCCAAAACTACCAACTTCCGGTTTTGATCCCCTTTCCTGGATTACCTGAACTATTTTCCATCCAACAGGAGGATATGTTACTTGTGTGACTGCTGATGGGGAAATAACCAGTTGGTAGGGGTTTTCTGGAAGTGTAAAATCTGTTACGGATTTTACAATAACTATATTGTTAAATTTATTTTTGTTTGGATCAAAAATATCTACGCCCCAATCGGTTAAGCTAATTGGAAAAAAGCCTATTGGTTCTTTTTCCGTACCGGAAAAATATTTGCCGGGTAAATTTAAAATTTGGCCAAAGAAAAAAGGTTTTAGTTTTTCAAGACCTTCTTTGCTTATTTTTTTGGGAATTCTTTCATCAGTCTTTTCTATTAATTTTAGATAGTTACCAAAAGAAATTTCGTATCCGCTTGAGCTTTCTAAGACTTGATTAAAAAGATGTAATAAGCTACCAACAACTACTGCTCCTCCAACAATTTTAGTTATTTTAAGAAAATCCTTTCTGCTCATTTTCCTTGATTTGTCAACATAAATAAGCGGAACTGGTTTTCTATAAGTAAGATCTGTGAGATTTTTATTAATGCGTTTTACTCTTTGTTTTTCCAGGAGATCTTCTATTTCCATATCTCCTTTTTTTAAAGTTTCTAAAAATATTGTTTTTATGTTGGGGCTTTGTTTGTTAACAAGAGTTCTTAAATTTCTGACCAGTTCTAATAATTTTTCCGGATTAGCGCTTTGTTTGTATTGGGGATCAAACAATAAATCTAGTTCATTTTTCATTAAAAATTTTGATGCAAGGTCAAAAGTCATTAGACGAATTAACAGGGAAAATTCCTCCGGATTTTTTTGAATTGCTGTTTCCAGTTTTGCTGTCAGCTTGTTATCACGGAGAGTAAAAATCCAATTAAATAATGGATTGTCAGCTATTTTATTGGGATCAATATTATAAATGCTTTCTGAGTTTTGGAGAAAGGTAGCAGTTTTTTGTGATAATTTTTTATCCCTTAAAAAAAAATTCATAACCAGAAGCATTGAACCTTTCATAATGCCTTTATCTTCAGGAAGGATTGTTATGTCTTTTGAAAAGGGGATTAACCATCTTTTCCAAACATTCCTTAATGACTGCGGCAGTTTTTTGTTTTGTTCTTTTACTTGTTCTTCGAGTTCAGATTTTCGACGGAGTTTTAAACGAAAGTCGCTTGTGAATGTATCCAGAGTTTTTTTGGTTCTTCTTGCCGATTCTAAAATGATATTAAACGGAGTAAGTTTTTCTATTTCCAGAAGAGTTTGTTCTCTTTCTTTGGTAGCCTGGTTCCACCAAGGTATTCTTGGAAGTTCTAATGGTAGATTTTCTTTAGTTTTTTTATCTATTCTTGCACGGTTATATAAAATAGAACTTTCGTGTTCTTTTTTTTCTATTCCTTCTGTCCAAAAGGGAGCAAATTCAACAACACGGTAATAATAATGTTCTCTTAATCCTTCGTAAGTTTCCATGTCAGAAAGGACAATATTCCGGAGAGAAGTACACATGTGATCAAATCTTGGATCTGTTAGAAGTTCCATGTTATAAAGGATTTCAAGAAGCCCCAATGCTACTCCGGTTTTTCTACCGTCATCACCCATATCTCCCAAAGTAACCTCCACATATTTATCAAGGGTTTGTTCCAGGATTGGCGGATATCTATCTGTTACCTCTGCAATTGTATAAAGACCCCGTATAACTGTTTTTTGGTATCTGCCGAAACGCGAAAGGGTACGGAAGATTTTTCTTTCACCCAGCTTGCTTTCAGAATATGAATAATGAGATTGTTTTATATGTTCATCTTCACTTTCTAAATATCCTAACTGTTTGGGTGGTCCCTCGACACAATACGAAAAGTCCTCTTCGGGTTGGGATAAAGAATTTGAAGGTGCAAGTAAAATTAAAATATCAACTAAGGGATTTTCTGAAACTTCGGTTTCGGGAATATTCTCTTTTTTTCCATATAAATAATCGAGAGCTCTATATTTTGAAGATAATATTAAAGCATCGTCTTCGGAAAAATTTTTCGAGGCAGAGATCTTTTTAATTCTATCAAGTTCTTTGGAAACCCGCTGAGAGATAAAAGCGGTTTTTCCCCGTTGGAAAAATTTTTCGTAAAAAACAATATCATATTCGCTTAATGAATTAGGCCCGGGATGAAAAATTGATTCAAGGGTTTTTTCTTTAAACCCCAAAAACCCCTTTCTTGATTCGACTTTTCCTACTTGTGGATTTAATTCAGTCATTATTATTAATATTAAGACCTTATAATGTTAGATGCAATTCTATTTTTTTTTATATAGAATACTTATATCATGCAAAAGATAAAAAGGATAATTTTTTCCGAGTGGGGATTTTTCTTTATTGTTCTTTTAATTGCAACTGCAATTAGTATTTATCCGACACTTTATGAATATTTTAGAAGGAGTAAAATTCCTCCTGATCGATCTTTTGAACTTGTTTATGGTTTTGTTTGGGATTTCCATGTATATTTATCTAAAATGCTGCAGGGAGCTCAGGGAGGATGGTTGGTTTTCGAACGTTATACAAGTGAAATCCATAATCCATCTTTGCTTCAAATCTTTTATCTTTTTTTGGGGAAGATAGGGTGTTGGTTTTCTTTCTCTACGATTACTTCCTATCATATTTTCAGAGTTGTTTTTGGATTGCTTTGGTTTTTGGCAGGATTCTTATTTATAAAAATTTCTTTTCCGAATAGACCTCTTCTTAGAAAGCTTGCTTTTTTACTTTTTGTTTTCTGTGGTAATTTTCCAAAATTAGTAAATGATCCTAACAGTTACGGATTTTTGTTTTTAGGACAGAAGTTTGAACTGCATATGTCCGGTTGGACTCATCTATTTCCTTCTGATAGAGTAACTTTTGTTCCGCATTGGAATGCGGGCCATCTTTTTACAGCTTTAACTTTACTTTGTCTTTTTAAATGGTATAGATTATTTTCTTCGGGATCAAGGAAATCTTGGATATGGGGAATAACAGCTGGAGCTTGCGGACTGCTATCCGGTTTTATTTTACCGCCAACGCTTATTATTTCTCTTGTCATTTTTGGTTTGTTTTCAATAAAAATAAACATTGATTGTTTGCTGCAAAAGAGAAATTTAAAACAGTTTTACCTTTCTTATTTATCCGTATTGCCATTTTGGGTTCTATCAGCAATTCCATTAATCTATAATCTTTGGGTAACAAGCTTTTATCCCTGGAAAGCACTTGTTGAAGGGGATATGTATATAACAAGGATGCAGTTTCCTTATGTTGAGTATTTGTGGGGACTCGGTGTAACTTCGGTTTTAGGAATCTTGGGAATGATTTTAGCATTCTTAATTAAAAAAGAACGGCTTATTTTTTCGGGGCTTTGGGTTTTTGGCTCATTTCTCTTGATTATTGTTTTTGATAAACTTATTGTTTGGCATAACCAAACAAGATTTGTTCAGGTGGGAATTGAGCTACCGCTTGCTATTTTAACCGTTTTTTTTCTGGATAGTTTATTTTCTTCCTTTAAACGGTTTAGAGACTTATTACTAATAATCTCGACGATTATTTTATTGTTACCGTCAGTTCTGTCTTGGGTAATTGTCATAAAGGGTAATAATGATTTTGTTGATCAAAAAATGAATGGAACATATCCTTCTATTTCCATGGGGCCTTATGTTGTTTATCCTTCTTCTGACGTGATGAAAGCAATTGAATATTTAGATAAAAACATGGATACAAACTCAGTTTCTTTTTCCGGACCGGCATTTGGCAATTATTTAGGAGCATATTCAAACAAAACTTCCTATATTGGCCACGGAGCGCAAACTGTTTCTTATTATAATGAAAAATATCCAACCACGGAAAGGTTTTATAAAGGACAAATTTCAGAAGAAGAGATTATAAATGTTTTTAAGAAGCACAGGGTTGGATTTATAATTTACGGACCGGAAGAGAAAGGTTTTGGAGAAGCGGTTTTGAAATACAAATTTTTAAAACCGGTTTTTAAGAGCAACGAGATAACGATTTATAAATATTAATATTTTAAGCGACAAGAAAAATTGGCTCGATAAATATTGGTGTTATCTATCCAATAATAGGGTATAGTTTTGGATTAGAATGCTATACATTAAGAGATTGTCTTTTTCAGAATTTAAGTAAGGGGAATTTAAGGATTTTTCGGTTTTATTTAAGATTTCTTGCATATAGGGTTTGAGAGATTTTAGATCTGTTTCTGCCTTTCTTTTTAAGGCTTCATTTTTAAATTTTTCTGCCATTATAATTGATCCATTATGGAGTCCTAAAGCAGTTCTTTTTAAATCAAGAGAAAGAGCAGATAGAATTTGTTTATTTTTCATAGAGATTTTTAAAAAAATATTTCGTTAATTTTTCAAACCGTTTTCTTATTTTTATATCAAGTATTTCATTGGCGGGATTTTCCTGTTTGGGTCTAATGTTGATAAAAGAATTGCAGTCAATAGTCAATGTGCTTATGTCTATTCCGCCTCCCCATAAGTCGTTTTGTTTAGAGCCTTTATCTAAAAGGATTTTTTCTGATTCAAAGTGACGATCGCATCCTCCTGAACAGATCTTTTTTTCAATATCAATTACTGTTTTTATATAAACATCGAAGCATTCTTCTAATTTAATAATTTCTTCTTTTGAGAACGGTTTATTTGTGGTTATTATCACCTTTATATTTTAACATATTGATTGAATAAACAAATAATTCGAAAATAAGATTCGGATAGTTATATTAAAGGGGTGCCCTTTATTTGTAAAGGGCACCCCTTTATAAGTCAATCCTGTGGGATTGACTTTCCTTAGTTTTTATTTCATTCTTAGTATTATGAAGGCAAGACTATTGCCATTGTGTTTTATTGATAGTAAAAAGCTAAGCTTTAAAATTATCTTAGCTTTACTCTTCTTCTTTCTTCCAACCATTTCTCTTGCATCCTCTTCTGATACAACCATATATTTATCTTCTATAGAAAAGAATATAGAGAGTGGGGAAGTAAAGGTATATTATGGAGGGGGTAATGGAAGTATAGTAAGAACCATTAAGAAAGATGGAACATCTGTTATTTCTTATCTTCATCCTGATAATCTTGGTTCTATTGTATTAATTACTAAACCAGATAAAACAAGAGAAAACTCTATTACTTATTATCCTTATGGTAAAGAAACCACAATATTACCTTCTAAGACAGACAAGTTATATACAAGTCAGAGAAAAGACGTATCTTCTGATTTATATTTCTATAATGCAAGATACTATAATCCTAATACTTCTCACTTTATCTCAGCTGACAGCGCAGAAGGACCCAACCGCTACTCCTATGTAGGAAATAATCCCATCATGAAGAATGATCCGAGCGGGAATGAGGGAGAAAATGATGAAGTAAAAATACAAAAGTTAATAAGAGTAGAAGATTATTTTCTTCCAAATCCAAGATTTTTATTTGAAAATATTATTTTATCTATAAATAGAGTATTGTCTGGGTCTAATAATGCCGATAATTATCCGTTTGTTCAAAAATTATATATTGGTGGAGATCAATTACAATCAAATCAGTGGTTATCTTTAAAAAATAAAATAACAAAAGATATCGAAGATGCAAACCAAAGATTTGATTTCTTTAAAAGTAAAGAAGAAATGAGTTATATCCAAGTAGTTAATTGGGCAATATATAAAAATGTATCAATTGAAAATAAGAAATATACTGAATTTGGTGACCTTAGGGGTCAAACATATATTGAAAAAGAGTTAATTGGTAAAGAATTTGGATATAATGAAAATAGTACTTTGGAAAAACTAATTAAGACTGAAACAAGCGTATGTTTTGATTTAACCGCTATTGAACAACTTTATCTTGCAGAAAACGGAATAATGTCAAATTTTACATGGGCACCTGTTTATAGTCGAGGTCAAAATCATGGATTTTTGACTGTAAATTCAAAATCAGGAAAAGAATTTATTGTTGATCCAATGTTTAATATTGTTTCTTCAAAGTCAGATTACAATAAATTTTGGGAGGAGAATTTAAATTATTATCCTGCTAGAGATGTTTATGCTCCTGAATATAATCCACTCGATTTTGGATATTATGGTTTATGACTTTATTAAATTAATTTATGGTTTTTTTGATCTAAATTAGATTTTGATAAGTTATATTTTGATCACACATTTTGAAGCTAATTTTCGATTATTTTTAAATTATTGAAATAATCTAGAAAAAAGAGAAAATTAATTTTTCTTTGCGTATATAATCATGTTGTCATTGAAGCGGAGGAAAATTGGGAGTTTTCCGATAAAGTTATTTTTTACTATATTGTGAAGAAAATCTCCGACACCGTCATGCTTTATATAGCGCATCATATGGAATAAGTATCTAAGAGAAATAAATTTTCCGTCTTTTTCTATTTTTATTATTTTAAATCCTGCCTTGCTCAGAACTTTTTCTATTGTTGATCTGCTGTAAAAGAATAGATGTTGGGGGGGAGCGAAGAAATGCCAGCTTCGTTTCATAAATTTTGCCCATTTGCTTTCTGCATCGCCGGTTTGGATAACCAAAATTCCATCATCTTTTAAGGAGTTTTTAACGTTAGTTAAATCTTCTATTGGCGTTTCTAAATGCTCGATTAAATCAAACATGGTAATGACATCAAAAAAATTTTTATTTAGTTTTGCTTCGGAGAGAGAAGAGAGGATTATTTTTTTACCAAACTTCTTTTGGGCAATTTTTACAGCATATTCTGATACGTCCAGTCCAAAGGAGTTAAAGCCTTTTTTTTCTGATAGCTCAAGAAGAAAGCCCATCGCGCAGCCTATATCAAGAAGATAACCATTTTTCTTAAATGCAGTTATTTTTTCTAAGTAATGATCCATGTTCCTTTGAATAGTAACTTTATCTTCCTGGTAATTTGCATAGGCCCGGAGTTTTTTATCACCGTTAAAATATCCCTTTTGGTAATATTTTTCTATAAATTTTTTATACGAGGTTTCGTTTTGCAGAAAGTACAAACCGCAATTTTTACATTGGTAGATTTTATAACCAATTTTATTGAAAGCAAAAGCACCGTTTTTTGTTTTGCAGAGATAGCAGTTTTTTAACATTTTTTTATTTTATTCTATAAATTGTTTTTTGGCTATTCCCAATTGGAACAAATATGCCTTGAAAGGTGAGATATCTAGGTGATAAGATCTGAGATAATGAAATTGCTGCTAGACAGTAAATTTAATAAGATCATTGAAAAATTACTAATAATATTGTTATTTTTTTTCATAATAATTCTTTTAATATGGCGTTTTCAACTGGGGATTAGCCGTTATTTTGATATTGATGAGTTTGCATATCTCAGGTGGACTCATAATATATTGATTGGATTAAAACCATATAGTGATTTTTTCTTTCTGCTTCCACCAACTTTTTTATGTATGCTTTCTCCGTTGTTTCTCATTTTTCCCAACAATGAGAATATAATTCTTTTAGCCCGTGGATTTTCCTTTATCTTTTTTTTCCTGACTGCTGTTTTGTTGTTTTTATTAACAAAAAAAGTCAGAAATTTTAAAACTGCCTTGTTTGCCTTATTCATTTTTGTTTTTTTGCCAATTCCTTCTGATAAGTGGTTAGAGATCCGTCCGGATATACCGGCTTTATTTTTTACACTTCTTGGGATTTATTTTTTAATCAATGGAATAATGGAAAAAAAAGCAAAGAAACTTTTTTTATCAGGGATGTTTTATGGAATAGGAGTAATAATAATTCAAAAAACGTTATTTTTGTTATTATTTGCTTTTTTAATTGTGTTAATTTGGCAATTTTTTTTAATAACGCCATTACCCGGATTAATTAGAAAATTTAGTTTTAAGACAATTATAAATTTGCCTATTTGTTATTTAATATTAGGCCTTATATTACCAATAATTTTTCTTTTAATTTCTTTTATACCTTACGGAGATTTCAGAGGAGTATTTTATTTTCTTACAGCGCTTCCTTCTTTTGTGACTTCAACTTTGGGATCAAAATTTCCAATCCCGCCTGAATATTATTTTTATTCTTCCGACATATTATACGGAAAATTTGGGTATAATCTTCCATGGATAACTAATATATTTGTTTGGGTTGTTGCTTCTCTTTGGTTATTTTATAAATTTATTAGTTCTTTTTTTAATAAAAATAAAGTATCGGGATTGGTTGAGATTTTATTGTCAGGGTCTTTTATTGTTAGTTTGATCATATACGTTTGGTTTTTCCCACTTCATCACGAACAATATCTTTTACCATTATCAATCTTTATTGCTTTCTATGCGGGGGATATTATATATAGGTTTTACAGGTTTGGTGCTTTTGGAAAAATAATTGTTTTATTTTTCATTATTATTATTTTTTTCGGTGGTAAAGAAATGTACGATATAAAGCTTTCATGGTCAGATCAGGGTTTTTCTTATTATAAAAACCTTTACAACAAATTTTCTTCAAACGAAGCGGTATTTGATTTGACCGGAGAAACGATATTTACGAAAGAGGGATATTATTTTTGTTGTTTACCTTATGGATCTTTTGCCGAATCATTAGGATTTTCCTTACCACTGCTTAGTAACAGTCTAAAAAACAACAAAGTTAAATATATTTATATAAAAAATGAGGGAAGATTGTTTGAACTTCCTCCCCACCATCAGGATTTTATCCGTATGTATTATACTTATGAGCCAAACATTAAACTTAATAGTTACTTAATTTTAGGCAATACAATTTATTTTGAGGGAGGGGAACAGAAAGAAATAAATATTTTGCTTGACGGGGAATATAAAATTTATTGGAATAATAGTTTGGCAGGAACAGAATTGTTTAACGGAGAAATTATAATAGATGGAAAAAATATTTCTGAATCATTTATTTTTTTAACCGCCGGAAAACATATAATAAGCACTTATTTACCGGGAGAAATAAAAATAATAATTAAAAGTTAACTTTATGAACCGTTTGGATTTGAGTTTAGTGATTCCTTGTTATAATGAAGAATCGCATCTAATTGAAAGTGTAAAAAAAATAGTTTCTGTTCTTAATCGAAGCGGATATTTATATGAACTTATTTTTGTCGACGACAGAAGCATAGATAATACATCCCCATTGATAAAAAAAATTTGTGTTAATAAAAAGAATTATAGAATGCTATTCCATAAAGAAAATATGGGGCGGGGAAAAACTGTAATGGATGGGATTTTACAAGCAAGGGGAGAAGTGGTTGGGTTTATTGATATTGATCTTGAGGTCTCGCCAATTTACATAAATGACTTTGTTGAAAGGATTGTTGGCGGTGCCGATATGGTAATCGGAGACCGTGTTTATTGGACTTTTTCTGCTTCATTTATTCGTCTTATTCTTTCTAGGGGATATGCCGGGCTTGTTAGATGGATTTTGGGGATTAAATTTAGAGACACTGAAGCCGGTTACAAATTTTTTAACAGAAAAAAAATAATTCCGGTAATTAACACCTGTACCCATTTTGGTTGGTTTTGGGATACGGAAGTAGTTTACAGAAGCTTAAAGAAGGAATTAGAAGTAGTTTCTCTCCCGGTACTTTTTACGAGAAGGTTTGATAAAAAATCTACGGTTAAGCCCTTAAAAGATAGTATAAGATACTTAGTTGATATGTATTGTTTCATAAAAGAAATTAGAGTTAATAATTGAAAATTAATACGGATTACAAGTTTTATTTATTGTTCGAGCGAAGCGAGAACTATAACGATAAATTTGTGTAGTTTTATGAAAATAATTTCTGAAATCGGTTTTAAGAAAGCAATTTCTTATTTATTTTGGACTATATTTCTGGTTTTGTTCCGTTTTATGATTTTTTCTCCCTTGAGAGTTTTTTTTCTCCGGCTTTTTGGAGCAAGGATTGGTCGGGGTACGGTAATTTTGAGCGTTAGACTATTTAACGTTTATTATAATGGCCTTTCAAATTTAGAAATTGGCGATTATTGTTTTTTGGGTGATGAGGCAATGCTTGATTTGGCTTCAAAAATTCATCTTGAGCCTTATACTGTTTTAGCAAATAGGGTAATTGTAACAACACATATGCATTTGGGTTATAAAAACCATCCTTTACAGAAATATATTCCAAAAAAGAAAGAACCTGTTTATTTTAAAAGAGGTTGTTATGTTGGAGTAGGAGCAATTATTTTATCAGGAGTAACTATAGGGGAAGGTGCAGTAGTCGGAGCAGGAGCAGTAGTAACAAAGTCAGTTCCCAATTGGATAGTAGTTGTTGGGGTTCCTGCTAAAAAATTACGGAGAATAAAATAATGAGAAATAAATTTATTAAATTTAATAAACCTTACTTAGGGAGAGAAGAAGAAAGAATGGCATTGTTTGCTATAAAAAAAGGAGATTTATCGGCTGACGGATATTTTGGGCAAAAACTTTCAAGGACGCTATCTTCATATCTTAATATATCTAACGTTTATTTAACTTCTTCCTGTTCTTCGGCCTTAGAGCTTGCGGTAAGGTCATTGGAAATTGGAAAAGGAGATGAAGTTATTATTCCATCTTTTACAATGCCTTCTACTGCCAATGCGGTGATTAGTACCGGTGCAAAAGTTATTTTTTCTGAAATAGAGAGAGATAGCTTATCTCTTGATCCGTTACTCTTAGAGAGAATAGTAACAAAAAGGACAAAAGCAATTATTGTTGTTTGGTACGGTGGTTTTGTCTGTCAAATAGAAAAAATAACAGCAATTGCAAGAAAATATAAACTTGCGGTTATTGAAGATGCTGCCTGCGCATTGGGAACAAAAGTTGGAAATAGATTTGCTGGAACATTTGGTGATTTGGGTTGTTTTTCTTTTCATTCGACAAAGAATATTGTTTGCGGAGAGGGCGGGGCACTTGTTACAAACAGAAAAGACTTATGTTCTAAAATAGAAATATTAAGAAATCATGGTACAAACAGAGCAGAGGTGTTATTGGGGAAGGCATCATCGTATCAATGGATATCGCTTGGTGGTAGTTATCTTCTTTCTGATGTTTTAGCAGCGATTGCTTTAGCCCAGCTTTTAAAAATTAAAAAGATAAATAAAAAAAGAAGAGAAATTGCCCATTATTATTTAAATTGTTTTAAAAAAATTAATAAAAAAGTGTGGTTTCCTTTTTCCCAAAGGGAAAAAGGAACAAATTGGCAAACATTTGCTTTTTGTGTTTCTAAGGAATATCAACTTTTAGTTATATCAGAGCTTAAAAAAAGAAGGATAGAAGCCTCTTTTCATTATTTACCACTGCATAATTCTCCATTTGGAAAAAAACTTATGATTTCAGAATTATTTCCGGTTACAGAAGATATTTCTTCGTCAATAATCCGGCTTCCAATATACCCCTCTCTTAAAAAAGAAGAGCAAAGATATATTACTAAAAGCCTTATTGATATTCTTTCTAACTTTTCCTTGCTCTGATAATAAGTGAAGTTCCAACAGGGAAGGGAATAAAATCAAAAAGAAGGTTTTCAAAAGATAATAATATTTTTAACGCAAAATTGAAATATTTATTGATCATTAAGGACTTTTCTAACAAACCGTTTGAATTTATTTGGTTCTTATATTTTATTTCAATAAATTTTCTAAAAATGACCCGAGGAAGATAAAGAGAAAAGTGAAAGTAATTTACTCTTTCAATAGTGTAACCAGCAGTAGAGAGAAGCTTGATTAGTTTTTCTTTCGAGTACCGTCTTTTATGGCCGGAAAGTGTGTCTATTTTTGACCAAAGTTCTTTTCTTGCCGGGATTGTAATTATTAAATAGCCATTGTTTTTTATTAGGTTTTTACACTTTCTTATTATTGATGAATCATCATCAAAATGTTCGATAACGTCAAAAAGACAGACAATATCATATTGTTTTTTCGTATCATACTTATATACGTCAGAGCAAATAAGATTGGGTTTTTTTAACCGTTTATATGCAAATTTTAATCCTACTTTATTTAAATCTAGTCCCGTAACAATAAAACCCATTTTTTCAAGATAAGAGAGTACAAAACCTGTTCCGCAACCGATTTCAAGCAAATTTTTTTCTATTTCATCGGGAAAAAGATTTTTTAAATAAGCACCTATAATATTATTTCTGCTTTGAAACCAGAAATTATTCGATTCAATCTTAAATAAAAATGGATATATTTCTTTGGGATAATCAGAATGGCTTTTGATATGTTGAGTTTTCATCTGTTTTGAGTCATAAATGGTTTTCTTTTAAAACACACAAGCTGTTTAATCCGAATTGAAACGTTTTATATTTCTCTATAGAAAACCCCTTTTTTCTAGCAATAATTTCGAGATCTTCTTTTGAATAATATTTTTTATGGTCTTTTATTTCTAATTTAGAAATAATATGGAGTTTATTTGCTAAAAACTCCATAATCGGTTTTGATTTAGGAGTAGGGGTAGTTAAAATAATTTTTCCATCTTTTTTTAGAATCCTTTTAAATTCCTTAAAAAGAATTTCAACCCTTTTTAAATCGAGGTGCTCAAGAACAGCAAGCATAGTAATTTTTGTAAAAGAATTATTGGGAAAAGGGAGTTTTTTGGTAAATAAATATTTTATTACTTTTATATTTTTTCCGATTGTTTGGTTTTCGGCATCATAATCTAATCCGATTGCTTTTTTTACATTAATATTTCTTAAAAAAAAGCATTGTCTGCCACAGCCAAAATCAAGAACTACGTCATTCTTACTAAAATATTTTTTTATTTTAGAAAGCCTTGAATAAGCAATAGCTATGTCTAAAATATTGAATTTAGCAGTACCCATAAATATAAATTAGAAATTTTAAGCACAAAATCTGATATAAAAAAAGAAATATTAGGCTCATGTTATAATACTCCCAAATTTAAGGCAAGAGTAATTTGAGGCTTGAGTATTAAAGATTTAGATTTAAGTTTGGCGGCAAGAGCTTGATAACGAAATTTTTTTTGAAATTATTCATCAGCGAATTTTTCTTTACTATTTCTTATAGTCATCGGCGCTGTCTCAGAAATTTCTGCAAAAAATTTGTTATCTTCGCTCTTAATAGCAAGCTGATAAAAATTTATAAACTTTACTGTTGTTATTGCATTTTATGGCAAGAGTGTTGATGATTAATCCTCCCTGGGTGATTGGTGAGGATAAAAATTTATGGAAAGAAGTGGCTTCATCGTGGCCCTCATTGGGGCTTTTGTATATTGCTTCGGTATTAGAAAGGGAAGGACACTTTGTTTCTTATCTTGATTGCAGCGCAGAGCATTTAACTGTTTCCGATACAAAAGAAAAACTGAAAATGTATTTTCCCTTTGATTTTGTTTTAATAACCGCTACAACTCCGCTGATTAAGAATGCATTAAAGATCGCTAACTCAGCAAAAAAAACCTACAAAAATACAAAAGTAGTGTTGGGAGGAGTTCATCCTTCTGTCTTACCAGATGATGTGATAAAAGATAAAAATGTTGATTTTGTGGTAATTGATGAGGGAGAAGAGACTGCGAAAGAATTAATTAATGGGGTAAAAATAGAAAAGATTTTAGGTTTGGTCTATAAAAAAAACGGTAAGATTATTAAAAATCCCTTAAGGCCTTTAATTTCTAATCTAGATTCTATTCCACCGCCTGCTTATCATCTTTTATCTATGGATAAGTATTATCCGGCAATCGGATCTTATAAAAGACTTCCGGCAATGAGCATTTTTGCAACAAGAGGGTGTCCCGGGAGGTGTAACTTTTGTTACCGGACATTCAGAGGAATTGTTAGAAAAAGATCGGCTGAAAATATAATTAATGAAATTAAGCTTTTAAAAAATAATTTCGGGATTAAAGAAGTTTCTTTTTATGATGATACTTTCACTTTATTCAAAGAAGAGATAAAAAAGTTTTGCAAATTGATGATATCGGAAAAAATTGATATTTCCTGGTCATGCTTTACAAGAGTGGACTTTGTTGACGGAGAATTACTTAGGTTAATGAAGAAAGCAGGTTGCCATTTAATTTTATTTGGTGTTGAGTCGGCAGATGAAACTGTTTTAAAAAGAATCAACAAGCGGATTTCGCTTTCACAAGTAAAAAAGATTGTTAAACTTTCAAGAAAAATAGGGATTGAGACAAGAGCATCATTTATGTTTGGGAATTTAGGGGACACTGAGGAATCAATTAAAAAGACAATTGATTTTTCTCTAAAACTTGATCCTGACGAGGCACAGTACAATATAACAACTCCTTATCCCGGTACGGAACTTTTTAACTATGCGAAGGAAAAAAGATATATAAAAACTTATAATTGGGATGACTATAGCATATCAAACGTAGTTTTAGAATTGCCAGGACTTACAAAAGATAAATTACAGTATTATTACGAAAAAGCTCACCGTAATTTTTATTTCCGTCCGAAAATAATTATAAGGCGTCTTTTAAATATCAAATCAGTTGATCAGCTTAAACAGGAGATAAGAGGAGCGTTTGCTCTTTTTAATTTTTTTAGTCAGAGAGAGCAATGATTGAATATTTTACTGCAATAAATACTGATTTGATAAAATCTTTGAATTTTATTTTTTTTCCTTCTTTAACCGAACGGGGAGAATAATTAATGGGTACTTCTTTTATTCTAAAGTGATGTTTTGCTATTATGGCAGTTATCTCTACTTCAAAGGAAAAATCCTTTTCTTTAGATTCTTTTAGTAATTTTTGTGAAACAGTTTTATTAAAGAGTTTATAACCTGTTGGCTGATCTGTAAGATTTAGTCCAAATAAAATATTTATTATTAAAGTAAGAGTTCTTCCGCCTAAATAAAATTTTAAACCGGAAAATTTATTTCCGAACTTTTTAATTCCCTTAGTTCTGCTGCCGTAAACTGCATCGGCGCGATTTTTAATGATGGGAAGAAGGAGGTTCGGATAGTCAGATGGATCGTATTCAAGGTCTGCATCTTGGATAATAAAAATATCACCCGTTGTATTTTTTAGACCCGTTCTTAAAGCCTCGCCTTTACCTTCATTTTTTCTTTTGTTTATAATAATTAAATCAAATTTCTTAGTTTTTATTTTAAGAGTCGTTTCCTTGCGGTTGATCTTTTTTTGAAGTTTTAAAATTTCTTTTATAATATTTTCCTTTGTTTTATCTTTTGACCCGTCGTTTATGATAATTATTTCTTTTCTTAGCCTTAATGTATTTGCCTTTATAACTTTTTTTATTACCTTTTCTATGTATTTTTCTTCGTTATAAACAGGAATGACAATAGAAACTTTTTTCATAAAATAAATTTATGTTTTTAGAGAATAAAGAATTCTTTTAATGCCCCTTAATATAACCGGAATTCGATTTATTGAAAATAGGGAAGGAATTTGAGAGAAAATATATTTAGGGCGGAAGTAAAATTCACGATATGCTTTGCGATACATTTCTTCAACTTTACTGGGAGTTGCCATATTCGGAAATGTATAAAGCATTTTTCCTGAACCGTGATGAAAATCTTTCCAATCATTTAATAATGTTTTTCCATTTTGAGATTTAATTATGTCCCACATCCTAGTTCCAGGATATGGAGTAGCAATATTTAGAATTACATTATTAAATGGGAGGTTTCTAATAAGGTCGATTGTTTTTTGCATGCTTTTTTTAGTATCTCCGATTAAACCGAACATAAAAAAGCCGGTAACGGGAATTCCAACTTTATTGGTAAGAATTACAGCCTTTTTAATTTGTTTTATGGTTTCGCCTTTAGGGATGAGTTTTAGAATTTTTGGATCTCCCGATTCTATTCCGTAGGCTATATAATCAGTACCGGCTCTTCTCATTTTTAAAAGCAATCTTTTTGTTATTTTATCTGCTCTAATTCCATTACTGAAGCGGAGGCTTAACTTATAATCTTTTTTGATAATAAGATCCATGATTTTTTCTGCCCGTTTTAAATCAAAATTAAAGCAGTCATCGTAAATATTAATTTCTTTAACTTTATATTTATTAACTAAAAAATCTATTTCTTTAATGATGTTTTCCGGACTTCTTGGTCTGAATTTATAGGAAAAAATATTTTTATTACAAAAAGAACAGTTATAAGGACAACCTCTACTTGTTAATAATGGTGACCATGGGAAATATCTTGTTCCAGCAGAAAGATATGGTTTATTCGTACCACCCTTTAGAATAAGATGTCTTGCGGGAAGGGGGATCATATCTGGATTAAGAGGAGGTCGAGGAGGGTTTTCTATAATTTTTGTATTTTTTTTAAAAAATATTCCTTTTATATCTTTTAAATTTTTACCCTGTGCTATTTCAAGAAGAGTATCTTCGCCCTCGCCAATCACAGCAATATCAAAACCTGACTTTAGAGAGTCAATGGGAATACCCGAAGGGTGGGGTCCTCCGGCAATTTTAATTATTGTTTTTGGGAGTTTTTTTGCCACTTCGCTACACCAATTAGCAGCGGGAGTTAGTATGCTAAATCCGACATATTTTGGTTTTTTTATTTTGATGAGGTCTACGGTTTGCTCTATAGAATAATTGTTAACATAGGCATCTATTATCTCAACCGGAATTTTATTTTTTTCTAAAACCGCTGCTAGATAACAAGGTCCCAGAGGGGGGTTTACTGTCCAAACCTTAGCATCGTTTTTGATATTATAATTGGGTTGTATTAGAAGTACTTTTCTTTTCATTTTTTGCAAAGTATACAGAGTTTTTACACATTTTTCTATATGATATACTTCTTGTGCTTAAAGGCGACTGGTATAAAGAATATAAAAAATGAAAATTTTACTACTTAATCCTCCATATAAATCAAATTTTATTAGAAGTGCGCGTAGTACTTGGCCATCCATTTCCGGAAGCAACTGGTATCCAATTTTTCTTGCTTATGCAACAGGATGGCTTATAAAACATGGTCATGAAGCGAAATTAATCGATGCATTAGTAGCAGGAATTTCAATTAAAAAAACAGTAGGAACAGTAAAAGATTTTAATCCAGAATTATTAGTTCTTTATATCTCGGAGCAGAGTCTTAATAATGACATTTTGGTTGCTGAAAAAATTAAAAAATCAATAAAGTGTGAAGTGGTTTTGGTTGGTCCATGGTGTGCTAATAAACCAGAAAAACTTTTAAAGAAATATAAAGTGGTTGATGGGGTGGTGAGGCGAGAATTTGATGATGTCTTGCTGGATTTAGCAAATGGGAAGAAAAAAAAGGATATAAAAGGTTTAATCTATAGAAATGGGATAAAAATAATATCCAACCCTGAGAGAAAATTTTTAACATCTAAGGAACTTGATTGTTTTCCATTTATTTCTAAAATCTATAAAGAATTTTTACCACTAAATAAATATTATCAGGCTAGTCTTCTTCATCCTTTTGTTGACATTTTTACAGGGAGAGGATGTATTTGGGGAAAATGCAGTTTTTGTCTTTGGCCTTTTACAATTAATAAAGGAGCAAATCCGTCATATAGAGTAAGGAGCGTTGATAATGTTATTGAAGAATTAAAATATATTAATAGAGAACTTCCAGAAGTTAAAGAAGTTTTTTTTCAGGATGATACTTTACCGACATTTAGAGCAAGGGAAATTTCTGATGCAATTATTAAAAATAATATTAAAATTACTTGGTCTTGTTATGTGAGAGCAAATGTTGATTTAGAGACACTGAAAATAATGAAAAAAGCAGGATGCCGTTTCCTTCATGTTGGTTACGAAAGTCCAGAACCGTTAATTTTAAATAATATTTGTAAGGGTACTGATTTTATGACAATGAAAAAATTTACAGAAGATACAAAAAAAGCAGGTCTTAAGATTCATGGTGATTTTATAGTTGGTTTACCGGGAGAAACGAGAGAAACAATAAAAGAAACCATTAAGTGGGCTAAAGGACTTAGAATTGAAGGTTATCAGTTTTTAATCCCTCAACCTCAAAAAGGGACTCCACTTTATGATTATTTAAACCAGAAAAATTTTTTAGGTAAAAAAGGAAAAATAAATTATCCTAACCTTTCGTATGATGAACTGGAATATTATCGATTTAATACAATGAGAAGTATTTATTCTTCTCCAAGATATGTTTTTAATACAATTAAAAACATTGAGTCGATTGACGATCTTGTGAGACTTATTAGAACTGCAAGGTACGTATTGCCGAATATTTTTAAATCAAGGAAAAAATAAAATGTCCTTACCGTATATTTCTATTATTATTCCAACAAAAAATGAAGAAAAGAATTTGGCAAGGATTTTAGCTTCGATTAAAAATATTTGTTATCCAAAAAATAAATACGAAGTAATTGTTGTAGATGGCTGTTCGAACGATAAAACAGTAAAAATTGCAAAAAAATTTAAAGTTAAAGTAATAATTAACAATGAAAAAAACAGAAGTTCAGGGTGTCAATTGGGAGTTGATGAGGCTAAAGGTTCCCATGTTGCTTTTACTGACGCTGATTGTGTGGTTCCTAAAAATTGGTTAAATGGTTTATTAGAAGGTTTTACCGGAAATAAAATAGTTTCAATCGGTGGACCAAATATAACTCCCGATGATGACTTGCCTTTTGCTAAAGCTTTGGGAGATGTAATTAGTTTACTAACAAAGCCCGGAGCACGATATGGTTTTTCAGGTGGCAAGTTAAGGGAGACTTTTCATAATTCAGGCTGCAATGTACTATATAGAAAGAAAGCGATTTTAGATGCGGGAGGGTTTAATAAAAATCTTATAACTTGTGAAGACGAAGAGCTGGATTTTAGGATAAAGAAAAAAGGTTATAAGATTTTATTTGATCCGTTTATAGCGGTAAAGCATTATAGACGAGCAACGTACAAAAAAATTTTTTTTCAAGCATTTTTTTATGCTTATGGTCGTGCACAAGCAATAAAACTTCATTTTGGAATGGCGCGTTGGTTTCATTTTGTACCGACAGTTCTAGTTTTATCATTGGTTTTAGCTTTGGCTTTATTTTTTATTCGATTCAACTATCATTTTCTTTCAATGATCTATATTGTTTTTGTTTTTCTTTGTTTTCTTTTTGTATCTTTATATTTAAATTTTATAAAGAAAAATGCTGCATTTTATACTTATTTATTAATTATTTTATGCTGGTTTATTGGATGGGGAGGTGGATTTGTCAAAGGACTTATCGGATCAAGATAGAAAATTAAAAAAAACCTGGGCAAATTATTGGAAAAATTACCATGGAGTTACAAAAATTGGTGATTGGTCACAGAGACAAGCTCTTTCCAAACTCTTTTTGGTGATAAAGAAAGAAAGAATTAAAAAAAATATTAAGATAGTTGATGTTGGTTGTGGAGAAGGAAGGACTTTAAAAGCATTTATATCTTGGGGATATAAAAATATTTTTGGGATTGATAATACTATTGAGAGTTTGAAAATTTGTCAAAAAAACGGATTAAAGATTGGTAAAGACGTTTTTTTAGTAGAAGCAACAAAAACTAATTTTATTGATAGAGAGTTTGAGTTGGTTTTTTCCGAGGGATTACTTGAGCATTTTAAGGATCCATCTCTTGCAATTAAAGAAATATGCAGAATTTCAAAAAAATATATTCTTTTAATACAGCCAAATCATTATTCGCTTTATGGATTAGCTATTTCAGTCTTAGGATATTTTTTAAGAAATAATATAAGAGAATACTCTTTTTCAAAAAATTACTTTATTCAAAGATTTAAAAACTTAGGTTTTGTTCTGAAATTAGAAAAATACACTCCACTTGGTGAATTTTTTATACTTCTTTTTGAACGTAAATAGAAAATTTATATTTATAACTTGATGATTGGTTGAGAAAAGATCATTTAACTTACTTTTTCGATTTGGATAAATCTTCGTAGCATAATGAAATAAAATTTAATATCTTCAATGGAATGGATTAATATTAATCTTCTGATCATGTTCTTTGGATTTAACTCCCTTTTAATTTTAAAAAGCAGAAATTTCCTAAAAAAGATTTTAATTAATACTTTTATTTTTGAGGGTGGAATTTCAGAACATTGGGCATTGGATGTATAGAATCGTAATTCATGAAGGTTTATTTTTCTGTCACTTTCTATTTCTTTATAGATTTTAGATCCCGGAGTAGGGAGAGCGGTAAAAAAACTTACACTATCAAGATCAGCCTTGATAGCATATTCAAGAGATTTATAAGCAGTTTTTTTTGTTTCTCCCGGAAGTCCTACAATAAAATTTCCATGAGTCCAGATTCCATATTTATGGCAGGTTTCTGTTAGCTCTCGGGTAGCTTTTAGAGGTACGATTTTTCCAATTCTTTTCTGCATTTCTAAATCACCATGTTCAATACCCAGTTGGACAGAATAACAGCCGCTTTCTGCCATGATTTTTATTATTTTTGGGTTTACTGTTAATACTGCAATTCCTCCTGAAGGGATCCAAGAAAGCCTTTCTTTTTTAAGAGCTTGGCAGAGCTTAATAAATCTTTCCTTGTGGACAGAAATATTATTATCAATAAATTGAATCTCTTCAATTTGGTATAGTTTTTTTAGGATTTTTATTTCTTTAATTACATTTTCTACGCTTCTATAGCGCCATATTCTTCCCCACATTGCTTCGTTAGTACAAAAACTACATCCATTAGGGCAACCACGGCTAGTGATCATAGTTATAGTCCGATCTTTTTTAACAAAAATTCCGGCTGGTTGATGATTGAGATATTCCCTCATGGGAAGAAGATGCCACGCGGGAAAGGGAAGCTTATCTAGCTCTTTAATAAAAGGTCTTGGTGGATTGATGATTACTTTTCCTTTTGTATTTTTGTAGATCAATCCGGGAATATTATTAAGGTTTTTTTTGGACAAATTTTCTATTAGTTCTTTTAAAGTTTCTTCTCCTTCGCCTACAACGACAAAATCAATATTTGGCTGATTAATTAAAAAATTTGCCCTATAGGAAGCATTTGATCCTCCAATAACTATTTTTACATTTGGGATTATGTGTTTTACCTTTTTTGCCATCTTTAAGGTTTCATTTTCTGTAGGAGAAACAAGATTTGAGATTCCAACAATTTCTGGATTGAATTCAGCTATGTATTTATTTATATATTTTTCCGGGGGAGAGAAACGTTGGAATACTTTATTGCCACGTTTTATATTAATTGGATTTTTTGAACCAAGCGCAAGACAATCTAAAATCTTAACCTCGTGTCCTTTTTTTTCCAGTACTGCAGCGATATATGCAATTCCCAACGGAGCAATAATGGAAATAAATTCTCCCTTTTGTTTAGTAATTTCAATAGGTGGATTAATAAGAAGGACTTTCATAAATAATCAGGGTCTATTATAAATTATTTATTTCGGGAGACAAGAGGTTATTACATCAAAATAAATCCTCCAAGAGACACTTTAGCAATAAGAAGAAATATATTGAATAATATACTAAATATTACGATTAATTTTGCTCTTAAATAAAAATATTGAGGTAGAACTTCTATTAGCAGTAAGAATAAAAAGGGAACGAGTTCTGCCGTGTATCTGGCACCAAATTGAGTGCTGCCAGAGGCATAAAAGGGTAGAATAGTCATTGCCCATGCAAAAACAGCTCCAAGTGCACCTAAAATTTCTTTTTTTCGGGGAATTGGGAGAAAAAATAAAGAAAGAAAAATAGGACTTAATATAAAAAAGGATATTCCATCGTCTGATGGATTGAGAAAAGGCCATTTTAGATTGGATACACCATTTTCTTTTTCTTTAATGAGTTGTGGTCCCAACACTGTATATTTTGCTAAATTTGTTGGGATATTTATAAGATTCCATGTTCCTGTTTTAGATATTTTTTCTAATTGCTCGTCGCCAGTATAAATAGTTTGAAAATTTTGCTTTTTAATATCAACAAATACATTGCGGTGTAAGGCAAAATTGTAATATAAGGATATTAAGATAATGCCGATAATAGCACCAAATACTGCAGGAACAAGACGAATTATTTTTTTAGTAATTATTTCATTAGAGAAAATAGCTGAAATCAATAGATAGGTACATATTGGAAACAACATTGTTCTTCTTGTTAGTGTCAATAAAATGATGGGTAAAAAAACTAAAAATTTATTTTTATTCTCTTTCCACTCCCAAATTGTCATTAAAACCAGGGCAATTCCTAAATTCTGGGTAAGATACCAAGATTTGGGAGACCAAATAACAGAAACCATGCTGGAAGCAAAAAAGAAAACGAGGATAAACCAAAGCCTAATGTTTAATTTTTTTGTTTGAGGATATAATAACAATAATTTGTTAACTAATATTAATTCAATAATGATAATAATAATATTAAGATATCCCTGTGGAGCTCTACTACCAAAAATTGCTGCAAATGGCATCATTAATACTCCCGGTAGCGGTTCATGCCAAAAATAAAATCTTCCATCTTTTTCCAAAGAAGTGTCAACAAATTTTTCCGGAGCTTCTTGGATATCGGTTCTTCCTTGGAGGAAGGAAGAAGCAAGTAACGAAAAGTGAAATTCCCGGCTTAGGTTTATGTTTTGATAGAAAGTGAAGATGAGGCAGATAAAAAGGAGGGAATATAAAAAGATAATTTCGAATCCTGAAAATCTTTTTCTTATTGTCATCATAAATTAATGATAGAAGAAAAAAAATGCCTTTTCAATGGTTATAATTTAGGATTTATTATAATGGTTTTTAGCATTAGCCATGGATTAAAGAGCATGTTGCGGTTTTGGAATGAAGCATGGGTACAAAAGCACCCTTTTTTTGGTAATAGTTTTCTTTTTTCTTTTGCATCTTTACTGTTCCATGCTTTTTTAAAGTTAAAATCATAATCTTTGATATTGACGATCTTGTTTGTTAATTCACAAATTAATATATCTCCGTTTGGATTTATTACTGCGCTGACAGATCCTGCAAGGCAGGGGATTATTATTTTCTTTTTTGAGGTTGTTTCTAGGTTATACTTGTTTAGGAAATTTAACATCCTGCTTCCAAGAAAAGCATTAATGCTGTTTAATCCTCTTTTTGAGTGGTAATAGTACTCAATATTTTTTTGGTATCCTACAAGTACCTTTTTCAGATTTTCGTAGTCCGGGAGACCGTAAGATTTATCTTTTGGTGAACCTCTAACTAAATTTAAACCATGGAAATTAAGATTAAACTGTTTTTTTGTAAATTCCATCAGGGGAATTATTTCTTTGTAATTTTTATTAATTATTGTGGTACAGGCAGAAATATAAAGGTTGGGATAATTTTCCTTTAAAGAAACAAGCTTCTCTAGTGTTGTTATAGCTTTGTTAAAACTTCCTTTGACTCCTCTTATTTTGTCGTGTGTGTCTTTTTTTCCGTCAAGCGATATAGAGATATTTATTATTGTATTGGGACATTTTTTAACTATACTTTCTGTTATTTTTACAATTTTATCGACTAAAAAGCCGTTAGTCGGGATATTTACATACTTTAATTTATTATTTTTGTAAAATATGTCGATGATTTTATCTAAATCATCTCTTAAAAACGGTTCACCGCCTCCTATATCCAGCCAGATTATTTGATTTAGTGACTTTGATATTTTTGTAAATTCGTTTAAAGAGAAATTATTTTTCTTGTTTAAGTTTTTCCAAAAATAGCAATGGTTGCAGCGTAAATTACAATAGTCCGTGACATAGATTATTAGATGGGGTGGAGTTTTTTCTTTATTAAGATTTAATTGCCATTTTAGGATGTCTTTGAACATAGTTAAAAGTCAAAAATTAAAATTTAAAAATAAATAAAACAACTTATTGATTGTTTTCAGCTAAACTTTTTATCATACCGTAGTGCCAGAAAATAAAACTTATTATTAAAAGTGGAGTATAAAGAATAATTATTGGTGACTGCTTAATGTTTCGGAGTAAAGTATATATAGTTTCCAAGCTGATGTAAATCGGAGAGAGTAGGGTAAGAATTATAATATTTTTTGAAAAATACTTTGATAGCGGTTCGTTGTCTTTTTGCTTTAAATATGAAGCCATTATTCCAAAGCCATATCTTTTCATCCGAGTAATTAACGTGGTTAGATTTTTTGAGAAACCAATATCTTTTACTTTTGCCTTTGGAGAAAAAATAAGCTTTAAGCCTTTATTTTTTGCCCTTAAGAAAAAATCTCTATCTTCTGCAAGGGGAAGCTGTTTATTAAAAAAACCAATTTTATTAAAAACACTTTTTTTTATGGCTACATTAGAAGTAGAAAGATTAAATCTTTCTTTTCTTTTTAGCTTTGGGTTTAAAAGAGGACCTGCGGTGATAAAATAATCCGTCCAAGAAAAGATATTTTCTCCCAAGACTGTTCTTGATCCTCCTGCTATATCATAATTTTTTAATGTTTCCTTATATAATGTTTCTAACCAGTATTTTTCTGCGAGGCAGTCGTCATCAATAAATAAAATAATATCTCCCTTAGCATTTTTTACTCCGGTGTTTCGGGCATTACCGAAGCTTTTGTTTTTTTCAAAAACATATTTTATCGGAAGCTTATTTTTGAAACCCAAAACAATTTTTTTTGTATCATCGCTTGAATTATTATCGACAACAATCACTTCATCTGCTTTTTTTGTTTGTAAAGATAAAGACATTAGAGATCTTTTTAAGAAAAAAGAGCGGTTATGGGTAATAATTATTACCGTAATCATTTTAACTTCTTAAAATGGTTCGGGTACAGAAAATTTTTTTGAAAATATTCGCCGGCGATTGTTGGTTTAACTTTTACTATAGTTATGGGCGCCGTTTCAGAATTTTCTGCAAAAATTTTGTACCACTCACCATTTTTTTCTATATAAATTTATATCGAGAATTTTTCGTGCAATATTCTTTTTATAAGTCCTATTCCACGGGTTATTAAAAACGGCAGACTTTTTAAGGAAATATGTCCGGTTTTTATCATCTGTTTGGTGATAAGTATAGTTCCTTCTGTTCTTACCGCTACCATCTCTTTTTTAGTAATTTTAGGGAGTTTCATTACAAAACTCCAGACATGGTTCCAGTTTTCCCATTTTCCCTGATAACTTTTTGGGATCAGGTGGTGTTTTATTGCAGTATGATAAAGAGCGCTTCCGGGATAAGGAGTAGCTTGAGAGGAAGTCATATAATCTATTAATTTATCATCAAAAAGTTTTTCAGCAAATTTTAGGGTATTTCTTGAGTCTTCGACTCCTTCAAAGTTGAGTTTTCCATTTTTTTCCCAGACATTAAATAACATAAATAAACCGCATATTGTGATATTTTGTTCCTTTAATAATTTACAGCAGTTAATTACTTGATCGCGGGTTACATATTTACCAACTCCTTCTAAGGTTTTTTCATTTCCGCTTTCGATTCCCAAATGGACATACCAGCAATTTGATTTACTCATTGCGCTTGCTAGTTCTTTTGTCATCTTGTCTGCTCGGATTTGAGCTTTCCAGGGGATATTAATTTTTCTTTTAATTTTTTCTTTACAATAAGAAATTGACCATTCGAGGGAGGAGTTTATTTCATCTGCCTGTTCAAAATATTCCTGATAACCAAAGTCTTTTACTAATACTTCTATTTCATCAACGATGTTTTTAGGAGATCTTAATCTAAGAAAAGGTTTTTGTAATTTCCAAACTTCGTTAGAACAAAAATGGCAATCAAAAGGACACCCTCTTGCCGAAAACAAACTTGCTTCCGGTTTTTTAATACTTACCGGCCAGCCGTTATAGTCTTTAAGATTTATCAGATCTCTTGCAGGGAAGGGGATATTATCAATATTTTTTATTAAAGGCATGAGGGGATTTTTTATGATTTTGTTATTTTTTAAATATGCAATTCCATTTATATCTTCAAAACTATTTTTGTTAAGATTATTTGTTTTTACAAATCGTTTTATAACTTCAACAAGAATTTTTTCTCCTTCACCAATTGCGACAAAATCTGCTTTCGATTTTTTTAGGGTATCTTCAATTTGAGAAGTAGCATGAACTCCTCCCATGATTACTAACGTATCGGGATTTTTTCTTTTTATCCAACTTGCCAGCTTATATGCTCCGGTTGCGTTAACTGTTGCCGTGGAAATTCCGACAACATCGGGAGAGAATTTATCTACTTCTGAATAAGTTTTTTCTGCTCCAATTAAAAAACCATCAGTTACTTTAATTTCTGTTTTTGGGAGATCTTTTCTTACTTGTCCAGCAAGGTAGAGAATAGAAAGAGGGGGAAACATTGTTTCGCCAAGTTCTCCTTTTTGCAATCTATCAATTCCCGGGAGGGGAAGAGACGGAGCATTTATAAGATGAAGTCTCATAACCACGGAGTATAGCAAAGTGCATTTGAAGTTTAAATATAGAACTTCTTCTTTTACTTATTGCAAGGTATGTTAAAATCACGATATCTAAATTATTTAAATTTAAATTCAATGATTTCTCCAAGAGTTTCTATAATTCTTCTTGTTAAAAATGAAATGAAAAACCTGCCAAGACTTATTGCCACCTTGTCTGGTCAAAAGTTCAGGAGTGGTTTTGAGGTAATTGCTGTTGATTCGGGTTCCAATGACGGGAGCGTTGAATTTCTGGAGTTGCAGGAAAAAATTCAAAAAAAATTTAAAGTTAGGTTTTTTAGGATTAAACCAAGGGAATTTGGTCATGGGAAAACAAGAAATCTTGCCACAGAAAAAGCAAAGGGAAAAATATTTGTTTTTCTAACTGCCGATGCTTTGCCATTAAAGAATGATTGGCTTGAAAAGCTAACTCGACCATTAGAAAGTAATTTTGCGGCAGCTTTCAGCAGGCTTATTCCTTATTCCCAGGGTACAATTTTTGATGAATATTTTGACAGTGTGATATATCCAAACAAAGATAGAGTTATATCAAATGAAAACAATAGAGAACTGTTTCTTGCTGATTATATGTATTATTCAAATGTCAGCGGAGCAATAAAAAAAGAGGTGTTTATTAAAATTCCCTTTGATAGGGATAAAATAATGAGCGAAGACCAATGGTGGGGGAAGAAAGCAATCGAAGCAGGATATAAAATTAAATATGTTTGCAAATCAGTGGTAATGCATTCTCATACATATGCATTTGGAAAATTTTTTGATAGGCAGTTTACGAGTGGATATTCCTTAATCGGGATTAGAAGATTTTTAATTTTGAGATTAATTATTATCGGGATTCCATATTTATTTGGAGAGGGATATTATATATTATCAAAAGGAAAAGTTTTTAGTTTCTTATATATGTTTTTTTATGAGGGATTCAGATTTTTTTCATTTGTTGTCGGAATTTTAGGTGATAAAATTCCAATAAGATTAAGAAATAAATTGTTTTATTATTTACCTTTAAAAAAGACATGAAAATTCTTGTTACCGGAGCTCTTGGTTTTATTGGTTGTCATTTGGTTGACTACTTAGTAAATGATGGTTACACGGTTTATTCCCTTGATGATTTATCTGGAGGATTCAAGAAAAACTTAAATCCAAAGTCAACTTTTTTGAAGATAGATCTTAGAAAAAAAAGACAAGTCGAAAATGTTATAAAAAAAATCAAACCGGAAATCATTTACCATTTGGCAGCTGATGCGTCTGAGGGAAGGTCGCAGTTTACTCCGGTAAACAGTACTGAAAGAAATTATCTTTCCACATTAAATTTACTATCTTCCTCAATAAATAATAATTTAAAACGGTTTGTTTTTACTTCTTCAATGGCAGTGTATGGCGCGCAAAAACCTCCTTTTACTGAAAGTATGGAGACAAATCCGGAAGATATTTATGGAATATCAAAAGCTTCTTCGGAAAAAGCTTTAGAAGTACTATCTGGCGTTCATAACTTTGAGTATGTAATTATTAGACCTCATAATGTTTATGGACCAAGACAAAATATGAGCGATCCCTATAGAAATGTGGTGGCAATATTTATTAACAGATTGTTGAAAAATAAAGAGATTTATATTTATGGAGATGGTAATCAGAAAAGAGCATTTTCGTTTATTGAGGATATTATTCCTTCAATTGCAAAATGCGGTTTTAAGAAAAACGTAAATAAAGAAATAATTAATATCGGAGCAGATAAACCCTATACAATAAATGAGATGGCAAGGATTTTAATGGAAGTATCTAAAAAAAAGGTGAAAATAAAATATCTTTCCTTAAGGCCATGCGAAGTAAAATTTGCTTATTCTAATCATAAAAAAGCAAAAAAATTACTTGGTTTTACAGATAAAACCTCACTTAAATTGGGTTTAGAAAAAACATGGGAATGGGCTCTTTCGGAAGGAGTAAAGAAGCCAAAGTATCACGAAATTGAAATCGAGGGAAAAAAATTACCAAAAACATGGAAAGAAAGATTAATATAAATTAAAAATTAAAAGTCAAAAATTTAAATTACTATAATTTAGAAGTTAAGATTCGATAAAGTTTGGATTGATTTGTAGCCCCTAGAGTGAGGGAAATTAAAATATATGAGTAGAAATATAAAGTGTTTGTTAATTGTTTTTATTTCTTCTTTGCTGGTTTCCATTTTTATTTCCTTTGCTTATATTCCTAAGGCTAATTTAACTTGGGATGAGGCAGAATCGGTTTATTGGACTTACCGGATTTTTGACAGTTTAAAAAAGGGAGATGCTAATTTATTTTGGCAGGCTACTGCTGATCAAATTCATTACCCGTTTTTCCAATCATGGGTTTTTGGACCCTTATTATTGTTAGCTAATTATTCTTTAGAAAAATTAAGAATTGCCTTTTTAATTTTGTATATATTATCTTCAGTATTAATTTATTTAATCGGAAAAAGTTTGATTAAAAAAAACAGCGAACTTGTCGGGATTACAGCTTCATTTTTGTTTATAACATCTCCTGTGGTTATTTTTTATAGCGGATTATTTATGAAGGAAATGATGGGTGTGTTTTTGACCTTGCTAGTAGTGTTTTTGTTTTTTACCGCAAAAAAATATAAAAAAAATATACTTTTTTTGTTAACCGGAATCCTGTTGCTACTTCTTTCTTTAACAAAATACAATTACGGTATGTTAATTGCCGGTATTCTTGTGATTGAAGGGGGAATTGAATTTATTTTAAGTAATGATAGAAGGAAAACTTTCTTTTCTTTTTTGCTGATTTTTCTGCCTTTTATTATAGGAATTTTATTTTGGGTATTTTCTCCAAACAGTAAAATTACTGACAAACCACAATTTATTATAAAAATTTTAACTGATCCTGCTCCTCCCAGAGAGAAGGGATCGGAAGATTTAGCAAGAAGTCTTATTTATTATCCTTGGTCAATTTTAGAAACATACAGCTTTTCTATAATAATTGGAGTATTTTTATTAATTTCTTATGCTTTTTCTTTGTTCTATCTTAAAGACTTTAGGATCAGACTTTTTTTCATGGGAATTTCTATAAATATCCTTCTTGGGATTTCTCATTTTCCCAATATGCAAGTAAGATACATAATAACTGCGATACCCTTTCTATTTATATTGAGCGGGTTTTTATTTTCTTTTATTTGGGATAAATATTTATTGATAAAAAAAAGAGGATTTAAATTCGGGATTATTCTTGGAGTGTTTATAATACTTGCTGTCAGAATAGTTTGGGATTTTGTTTCTTTGCCTAATTTTATTTATCCGTTTGGAGCTTTTTCAGCAGGACCGATATTTAATCATACTGATTATAAAGACATGAATGATTTTGATCGTGGAATTTTTATTTTAGATAAATCTTCTTGGCCAAAGAAAGTCCCAAGCGGGAAAATTGAGAAACCTTCTTTGGTTGTTGATTTTGTCTCATCCAATTTAGATTTTGGGAAGCCACTTGAAGTTATATATGGATTTGCAAATGAATTTTCACCCGGAGCTTTTAATCTTGCCTTTGAAATTAAAAAGAATGAGGGAAAATGGAAAAGTCTTTCTTATTCATCTTTTGTGGTAACAATAGAAATTTTCACTGATTCAAAGTTTTTTACAAACGACTATACGTTTCATAATGTTTGGCAGACTGGTGAAATCAGAAAAGTAGAAAAAGATCCGAATCTTTTTTTAGTTGCCGGAAAAAAATTTAATGAACTAAAAGTTGAAGCGAAGGTTTATGGAAGAAAATAAAAATAAAAGAAAATTTTTTATTTCTGTTGTCATACCGTGTTTAAATGAAGAATTGGGGATAGGCCAATGTATTAAAGAGGCCAAACTCGGCTTAAAACAATTAAAAAAAGGGGGAACGACTAAATTGTTAGATGGTTATATGGCTAGTTATGAAATTTTGGTTATCGATAACGGGTCAAGCGACAATTCGGTTCGAATAGCAAAAAAAGAAGGGGCGAAGGTAATTATTGAAAATAATAAGGGATATGGATTTGCTTTGAGAAGAGGAATAAAAGAAGCAAATGGTGAAATTATAGTGATGGGTGACGGTGATGATAGTTATGATTTTTCAGAAATTCCCAAGATGGTAAAGAAACTTAATGAAGGTTTTGACATTGTTGTCGGAAGCCGTTTCAGGGGACAAATAAAAATAGGAGCGATGCCTTTTTTGCACAGATATGTTGGGACACCGATATTAAATACTCTTTTTAATCATTTTTTTAAAGTACAGCTTTCCGATACTCAGTCAGGCTTTAGAGCCTTTAAAAAAGAACAAATCAGCAAGTTGAGATTTAGTACCGGAGGAATGGAATTTGCTTCAGAAATGCTTTATAAGACGTCACGGGCAGGTTTAATAATTACTGAAATACCAATTTCTTATCGTTTAAGAAAGGGAGTATCGAAGTTGTCAACCATAAGAGATGGGTGGAGACATATAAAATTCATGCTTCTTTTTTCTCCATCGTATCTTTTTGTATTTCCGGGAACGCTTTTATTTTTATTTGGTTTGATATTGCTAATCCGGCTTTCATTTGGGCCATTCTATATAGGTTACAGGATGTTAGATGTTCACACAATGATTGTTTCCTCATTTATTGTTTTACTGGGTTTTCAAATAATTTTTTTAGGATTATATGCAAAAACATACGCTTTTTTATTTTTAAAAGAAAAAGATCCTTTATACAGTAAACTTTTATCATTTTTTACTTTAGAAAAGGGTTTAATAGCGGGAGGCTTTTTACTACTGGCAGGTTTATTTTTATTTGGAGATATTTTTTTGAAATGGGCCGGAGGAGGATTTGGAGCTTTATCCGAAATCCGTTTTCTTATTTTATCGATAACGATATTGATCTTGGGCGTATCTACTATTTTTTCCTCGTTCTTCTTTGCGCTTTTAGGAAGTGGAGAAAATTACTCTTAAAGAATTTTCTAAGCAGGTTGGTGTTGGTATTTTGGGTGAATTTTTTCTAATTTTCCAACTCTTAGTTCGTGATCTTCAAGCTCATCGGAATGTTCGGATATTCTATATGAGGCTAATGTATGTTCTTCATCAAATTTTTTTATCATTCCGGAAATAGAATCCAATTTTTCGATAATTTCATCGTGGTTTAGTTTAATTTTTTCTTCTAATTGTTGTTTTGTTTTTTCAATTTTAGCATCTAAACTTCCAGCGGTGCCAACTATTAAATCCACTAAATTATTCTCAATTTTCTTAACAAAAGATTTTGTAGTTAAACCATTTGGGCTTTTCGTTTCTTCTTGAATTTTCTTACTAATTATTTTTTCAATATCTTTTAAATCTCTTTTTGTAAGCATGAAGATAGGTTATCATTTAGTTAATAGATAGTCAATTTAGGAAAATTTGGCATCAGTGGGCTATTTCAAGGAAACAGAATTTACATTCCTTGTTGGGGTGTTGGCATTCTTTGTTGATACCTTAGGCAAATTGAGGTAGCTTCTAACATATTGGCGGTAAAGAAATTTGCTGAAAATCCATCGGTTTTAAATTTAATTCCCTGGTATAAAATTTTTGCGATTTCCTCATCTAAAGCAAGCCTTAAGTCGTATACCATAAGGGCAATCATTTCCGAGAGAGAGGAGGCTTTTGTATCAATTAAATTTGCCTTTCCGAAAAGAGCATTATTTGAGTGGTAATCAATATTTACGATTGAGGTGTTTTTGAAAAATGACTGATTTTTATTATAAAAATCGCCTAAATGAAAAAGATTTTCTACCTCAAGAAGAAAAGCAATATCCGGTTTACTATCTAATACCTGAATTGCAACATTAAGAGGTTCGATTGGTTGTTCGCCTTGCTCTGGAGAAAGGTTTATTAAAAGACCTTCAGAACTTTTTTTCATTTCTGCTTTTGAGAAGGTACCTGTTGAGTAGTCCATAACTATTCTTAATTGTTTTTGGGGAAGAAAAGGAAGAACTTGATCAAGACCCGGGATTTCGTTTAGATTTACCTTTCCTTTTGTTTGACTTGCTATAGTTTCAAGATTTAAAGGAGTTGGGGAAATAATGTGAACTTTACGGCCGATTTTTTTAAAAGCAAAAGAAAGAGCTATTCCTGAAACTAGAGTATCAAACGAAGGATTGTTTCTTAAAACAATAACTGCTTCCTGAGAGGGAAGAAGAAGATTGTTGACAAGAGTAAGTGATTCCTGCCAATTTGTTTTTTGAGATTTTTCGCCTTGACCCTTTACTTGAGTGTTCATAATTTATATTCCAGTTCTTAACTATAGGATATTTTACCCTTTTACTTTTTATTTGTCAATAATATATTGTTTTTTTTATAGTGATTTGTTAGTCTAAAGTAAGAGATAATAAAATGAAAATAAAAATATTTCTTTTCTTTTTTTTCTTCTTTGTGTCAATGTTTTATGCAAAACACTCGTTTGCCTATACTGTTTGCCGTGAGGGATCAAATGTAATTGGAAATATGACAATCTATTATAGTCCATCTCCATATTTTAATTTCCTTGTTGATCAAAAAGCAGCAGTTGTTGAGTTTTTTGCTTATACAGGAACAGTAGTTGGTGATAATCAGGTTCAAATACAACTTGCAGGATTGGGTTTTAAACCCCCAACAAGAATGTCCTGGAGTCAGAGTCCTCAGGGCCGGAGATTTTTTCTTGATGATCCATCAGTTCCTGCGTGTCTGGGTTGCTGGGCAAATGTGAAATGGCTAAGTACAAGAGATAACACATGGCATTTTTGCAGTGATTATATTAGTGAATATACAACCGGAAATAATATTTCTAATTTCTATAATCCAACTTGTTTGTCTCCCGGTAAAACATGTTATGTTTCTGCCAGTGTTCCCAACAAGACAGAACAGGTGCATTTTTATTCCGGTTATGATGTGAATATTTCAATTACCCAAGGAATTTGTGACAATTATCAATTGTGTGCGGATCTTGGTACGCTTCCTCATAATTGCCGCACTTTTTCCGAAGCAGCATCTCCAACTGAGTGTTGGATACAGACAAATCCTTTTTATATAAGTTTTATTAATAGGATTAGCAGTTATATAAAAGGACCTGCTCCTGCTTCTGTGACATCTGCAAGCGGTAATATTCAGTTATATAATTATCCTTCTGCTTCTTCCTGCGGATCAAATATCGTTGATCCGACTCCGACTCCGGTACCTAAACTTACATTTGATAGCGGTACTGTTTGTTATAACAGCCGTAGATTGACAAGCCCAAATTGTTATGATGGCGATTACAGGTATAGATTTAGAGTGAGGAATAATGCCAGCTACGCAAGAAATGCAGTATTAAGATATTTTAGCGGAGCAAGCGGAACACCGTTTTATACGGATAATTTTGTTGTACCGGCTAATTCTTTTATTGATAGGTTCTTAACCGACCAGGAAATTCTTTGTGGCGGTGTAGTTGTTCGATTGGGTCCTGATAATATAATAACTGATAGTGTTTGGAGTGCATCAAATGCAAGTATTCTACAGTGTCCCAATGTTACACCAACACCAACTTCTACCCCAAGACCTACAAGGACTCCTACTCCCACTCGTACTCCAACGCCTACAAACCTTACTCCAACAACAACTCCCATTCCAACTCCGTTTCTTGCTTGGTTTAGGACTATCGGTGGGGATGTTCATGCGGAAGGCGATATCCAATCAGTTGTACCTCTTACCGCTGAAAGAGGAGCATTTTTTTCTATAGGCGGAGGAATAAATGATTTAAGTTCGCCCGGACTTGTTTCGTATAGCGGAGCAAATGCGATTTTCAGGCCAGGAGAAGTATCTGATTCTTCTTTAACACCTCCTTATGGTTTGTTAGCTCAAGATTCTTTTAATTCTTCGCAGTTTAATTTTAATTATTTTTTTAATAAATTTAATAAGCCGGCTGAAAACTGGAACGGAACTGATCCAATAACTTGTCCAACCGCAGGAACAACTGCAATTAAATATTCAGGAGCAAACGATGCACATATTCCATCAATGACTTGCAGCGGAAGCGGAAAATTAATCATTCTTGCAGAAGGAAAAGTATATATTGAAGGAGATATTACATTTGCAAATCCTTCATTTTTTTCTGTAATTTCTTCCCGCGATATAGAAATTTCAGCAGCTGACGATGTGGATATTGTACAAGGTGTTTTTATATCTGATAAAAAATTTTCAACAGGATCAAAAGGAGCGGAACTTGACAGTCAGTTTGTAGGGTCGGGGATGTTTATTGCGGATTCTTTTTCTCTAGATAGAAGTACTCAAGATAATTTTAATACTACCAGTCCTGCAGAGAAATTTATTTTCAGACCGGACTTTTTAATTAATGCTCCTATCGAGTTTTTATCCTCAAAAATGGATTGGCAAGAGATTATTCCGTAAAATTGGGTATTGACTTATAGTATTTGATATGGTATCTATTTACTAAGTGAAAAGAAAGTCAAGGTTTCCTTATGTTGAGGCGCCGCTTACCTTTTCCAAACTCTTCTTTTTAGGAAAGGGTCTCACTTTTACTCTCCCTACGTCTTTTTTTACTTCATTTTGTTATTCAAATTTAAAAAATTCATTTTTTTATTCTTTAAAGAAAGGAGTGTGAGAATATGAGAAAAATCATTGTTTCAGGTTTTGTGTTTGGTTTGTTCTTTCTTAGTGCAAGCTATACTTTAGCCCTTGCAGATCTAAAAGCAGTTTCTGCAGATATTTGTTACCGCACAAAGCCGGTCTTTTACTATAATTATGTATCCGGACGTACTGCTGTTGAAGCGGATTGGAAGATAAGACTTGCGACCAAGAATATTGGAAATGAAGCAAGTTTACCAGCTTGGGTTTCTTTATCAACTGCGTTGATGAATATGTTCAAAGGACAAGTAAGCAGTGTGAATTTAGTCAATCCAATGATTCCAGCCTTACAACCGGGACAATCAACGATAACAATATGGAATTATCATCTGTTATTTGATAGGGATTATCCATGGAAGGGTTTATTCATATTTCCAAATAAAATGAACGAGCCTGATGTAGCCAATAACAGCGTATATTTTAATAGATATACTTGGATGAATCCTTGTCCATAAGGGTAGTTTAAAAGCTTAGTAATAAATAAGAAAAAAGGAGAGGTAAAGGTTCCTTAGTAAATCATTTAAGTTATTATTCTTTAAAGAAAGGAGTGTGAGAATATGAGAAAAATCATTGTTGGTGCTTTTTTGTTTGGTTTGGTTTCTTTTGGTTTAATATTTGTTAAAGGGGCAAAAGCGGAAGGAAGGTTGAAGTTTGATAGTACACTTGTTTGCCATAACGGACAGGTTGTCAAAAAACCTTTTTATTATGGTACATTATTTACTGCAAATTGGAGAGTTAGGTATAGAGTAAGGAATGTAGGTAATATGCCGGTATCCGGAAATGTTTGTTATTCCGACAGTTTTAGTATTGGAAGAGATTACTGCAGTAATGGAAGACGCGGATTTGGGACAATTATGCCCGGAAAATATGTTGATGTAAATCATACATTTTCCGGAACATTCTGCGGTGATATGGCTTTGATGTTAAACCAATATGGAACTGGTGATGGAGATCCTTATTATTTTGTTGATTCAAGGTATCCGTCATTTTTAAATCCTTGTGCAAGGTAAAATATATTAGCAACACCTAAAAAGAGGAGTTAAAAGCTCCTCTTTTTTATTGACTTTATCATTTTTTTTATGCTATGCTGAATTAGTTATTCAAAAGATAATGGAAAAAAATTATTTAAGGCTTTTTTTCTACAAATCAACAATTAATCTGCTTAAAAATAGTGTGTTTTTTTCTGTTTTTTTAGGTAGCTTTTTTTTATTCTTATTCATCTTTGGAAAAACTTCGTATGCTTTGGTTAGAATGGACATGTCTAGTGCAAGTGTTTGTTATAACGGATCTGTTATTGAAGAGCCATTTGCTTATGGGCCTTTATATACTGCAAATTGGAGATTTCGGGCAAGGGTAACAAATACAGGAGATGAAGCTGGCGTTGCAAATATATGTTTTTCGGATAGTTTTAGCTTGGGGAGAGATTATTGTTATGGATGGTATGCCTTAGGGATTATTAATCCGGGATCTTATATAGACCTTAATTATACTCAAACTTTTACATTTATTAATGATATTTATATGATGTTAAATCAAAGTCCTGTTGGAGAGGATCCTTATGCATGGGTAGATAGTGCATATTTTGGTTATCCATTTACATTGTGTCCTGGTTCGGCAACGGCAACACCGACACCAACAAGAACTCCTACTCCGACAAGAACCCCAACTCCTACACCAACAAGAACTCCTACACCAACAAGAACTCCCACGCCTACCCAAACTCCCACAGCGACTCCATCTCCAACTCCTACAAATACACCCACTCCAACAATAACGCCTACTCCAACTGCTACCCCAACCCTTGCCTGGTTTCAAACTCAGGGAGGGGATGTTCATGCAGAAGGAATAATCCAATCAGTTATTCCCTCAACTGCCGTGCAGGATTATTTTTCATTAAATGGAGCGGGAGGTTTTCCCGGCGTTGTTTCTTATAATGGAGCTGTTGAACCTGTTTTAAACGAAGGAAGATTATCAGAAAAAAATTGGTTGGCAAAAGATAGTTTTTCCAGTTCTGTTTATAACTATAATCATTTTTACCAAAAATTAGGTTCACCAACCACTGAAAATTGGACAGATTGGGAGAGTGATCCTGTTTGTCCGAGTGTCGGGGCAGGAACACAGGTTGTTTATGTAAGAAGCAACGTTACAGTTCCTGCTCTTGATTGTAGTACGGGAGGTAAATTAGTAATTTTAGTTGATGGAGACGTTCTTATCGGAGGAAATATTAATGTTGGGACCGATAGTTTTTTTGCAGTGGTTGTTTCAGGGAAAATAAATATTGATGATAATAATGTTTCCCGGGTGGAAGGGGTATATATTGCCGGTGAATCATTTTCTACAAAGAGTTATTAATTATTTATTGTAAAAATGAAATTAATATTTTTTAAAGAAATATTTTGTTTATTTTTTTGTTTTAGCATTTTTATTTTAACAAATCCTGCTTTTGTTTATGGTGCAAAAACCACAAATATTGTATCGGGAAGTATTTGTGCCAATTCACAAATTGAAGATCAGGATGGCTGTCCATTGGGAGTAACGGGATATTCAGGAAATTATCGCATTAGAGCAAGAGTAGAGAATTATGGGGATAGCTTAGTTGATTATGATCAACTATATTATGCTGATGGATCGGGAACAAGGTTTGCTCCCTATGTACATATGGCAGTTTTTTATACTTTTTATGATCTTTTACCCGATACTTATATCGACATTAATACAACACAAACAATTGCTTTTTGTGACAGGCTTAATATCTATCTTTGGGATGGAACGGGAGGATTTGGGGAAGATGGTGATCAAATTTCACTTTGTGCGGGAGTTGCGACCGCTACTCCCACCCCCACAAACACTCCTGCTGCTATTCCCACACCAACTCCAACTAGAACACCTACGCCCACTCCGACGACCTCAGGAGGGGTTCCAACATTCACACCGACTCCGACAACTTCCGGCGGAGGAGGCGGTTCAGACATCGAGCTTACTCTTGAAGGATTTTTTTATTCTCCAACAGTTTTTCTTAGAAGAAATTTAGCCGATAATAGGTTTAATCCTGCAGAACTATTTATATTTAGGCCTGATTTTATGATTAATGCTCCTTTAGAACTTCTTGAAATGCAAACAAACTGGCAAGAGATAAACCCAAGATGGTAAATTTAAGGTATTGACTTATAGTATTTCCTATGGTAGTATCATAACCAAATGTCATCGAATTTATTAATTTGGGACATTGGAAAACCTATAGGAGTTAATTCTTCTAGTTTCTTTTTTGGCCCCAAAAACTTTTTTCTCACTTCATTCAAAAATAAATTCAATTGTATAAATAAATTAAATATAATGAAAGGAGATCTATGAAGAAGAATCTTATTCTTTTTCTATTATCTTTTATATTTTTTGGTTTGTTAGCAGGTAAGGCAGATGCTGCTAGGACTCTCAAAATAACCTCGTCTTATATGTGCTATAACGAACAGCATAGGGTTACTAATGCAAGTTGCCCAGTTGGAATAAAAGGATTTTCTGGAAATTACAGAATAAGAGCAAGAATTGAAAATTATGGAAGTTCCTTGGTTGACTATGGTCAATTATATTATGCTGACGGAAACGGAAATAAATACCGTCCTTATGTTCATATGGCAATATTTTATTCGTTTTATAATCTTATGCCCCATAAATATGTTGACATAAATTCAACAAACACAATTGTGTTTTGCGATAGTTTAAATGTTTATCTTTGGGATGGTTTAGGAGGATTTGGAGCAAAAGGAGAAAATATCCCAAAGTGTAATTAGAAAGATTGCTATATGGGCATTATAATTGAATCTGTAAGAAAAATTTTGGAAGCCCGCGGGGGTAATAGACTTCCTGATGAAGTTTTAGAAAAAGACGAAGAATTTGGAAGAAATTTAAGTCCTTTGCTTTCTGGTCTTATGTTTTCTCCATCTCCGTCTGAAATAAAAAGTTCTCATGATCGGCAAAAAGCAAGACTTATGAGAAGTGTAAAAGATGCTTGCAGAGAAAAAAGAAATGGTAGATTAAAAAAGAGAGGTCATAATAATACTCCAACGGAAAATACGATATAGTTAGTATCCAAGATCGGGAGTTATTTTACAAAGACAGGTTTTATCACCGGGGCATTTAGAGTTGTAGCAGACATTAATATTGGGACAGATTCTTCCTTCGTTTGGTTTGCAAATCGAACCGCAGAGAAAACCATATTGGCAATCACTATTAGTTTTACATTTTTTATTGCAGCTGTTTTGATTTGGAAAAACTTTTTTATATGTTCCGGTATGTTTTTCGTCGTGTAAAAACTGCGGCCATTGTAAATTATTATTATTAATTCCAAGATTATAAATTGATAATGTTGTTTCTTTGTTTTGGAAGAGTTTTGATACTGCAAGATTAACTAAATCTAGTTTTCCGTCACTATCCAGATCATCTACTTCCGATAATGAATAAAGGCCCCGATTGGTGTATCTTGATAAATTAATTTTTTCTAAAAGATCCTTTCCGTTATAAGTTTGGGTATAAGAAATTTTACCAAGCATATTTTTAATATCGATATCTCTTGAGATTTCCTGAAAACTGTCATTATTTAAATCTGCGACAGTTCCTTTAAAAGCGACATGAAGGTTACTTTGGTTGTTGTATGGGAAAGATGAATCATCTTTTGGAAATCCTTCAAGATTTTCACCCTTTCCGTTTATAATTGAAATTATTTTTTTATTTCTATTGAACAACAAAATTTCCGGAATATTGTCTTTATTAAAATCGGCAAGGACTATTCCTGCCGGTTCCGGATTTGACAGTTTGTACGAGAAAATCTTTAATCCATTTTTCTTATATGCTTCAAGGTTAAATTCATTTTGTACAATAATTTCCGACTCGTTATCATTGTTTATATCTCCTAAAACTGCCTGAGCGCCGGTTATTTTTTCCGGGATTTCAAATGAATTTTTAAGACCGGTGTTATTAATAACTGCAATTCTGCTTTTTTGTGGAGTACCTACTGATGATGAGCCAAATATAATTTCCGAACAGTTATTTTGGTTTAATAAATCAGTACGGATAAACTCATTATAAAATCCGAGTGATTGGTAACTATAATCAGTGAAAGTAACCGGGAAGTTATTTAAAATTGTTCCGTTCTTTTCAATTGCATAAACTTTATAATTGAATGTGCTTTGTGAATCATAGGGTGTTGGAGAATTGGGTGTTTCAAAATTAAACAATATTATTTCATCCTCTCCATCGCAATCAATGTCTGATAGTACGGGTGGTTGGTTTGCAGGAATACTAATGAATGGAAGGGATATGGGAAACCCGGAAAGCAAATTTCCATTTTTATCCCTTGCCATTATATTATAAGTAAAACCGTTGTTATTTTCTCCATAAACAATTTGCTTTCCATCAATATTTATATCAATTTTTCCAATTGATGGAGGAATCAGAGAAAAATTAGTAGGCATAGGGAAGCCTTTTAATATTAATCCTTCGCTATTTAGAACAAATAGGTTGCTGTTGGTCAGAAAAATTATTTCTTTTTTATTATCGTTATTTATGTCGCTAAGGGAAAAAATTGGGGGAAAATCCGAAGTTTCAAATAATTTTGGAAAACCTTCTTTAATTGACGGATCGTATGAAATCTCCTTGGTATAATATGAGTTTTTGATCATCCCATTTCTATTTGTTTCTACAAGTAAGCGCAAAAAAATAAAATTAGGATTTATATTTACCGGGATTTGCCAAGCGCTTATCAAGTTGTCATTTATTTCTGTGTTTCCGGAAATTCCGGTTTCCTGCCAATCTTTACGGTTATTTGAATATAAAACTTTATAGTTTAATAATCCATCACCCCTTACAGTTCCAAAAAGAGATACGATTTTATCTTTGGTGATTTCTGCTTTATTTATTATTGCTTTGGGCGGATTTGAGATATCTTTTTTTTCTAATGCTTCTTTTGCGTTTAACAAACCAAAGCCAAATGATTCATCAAATTTTGGTTCTCCTAAATCCTCAGCTGAATTTATCAATATATTTTCTATTTCAGTTGTAGTGTACGTTGGGTTTACTGAAAGTAATAAAGAAATTACTCCTGCAACATGAGGAGTGGCCATAGATGTTCCGCTTGCTCTTAGATAATCCTGGCGGATGAGACAATATTCTCCGCACATTGATGTATCTTTTGCCCTTAAGGAAATAATCTCGGTTCCGGGCGCTGAAAGAAAAGTTTTTTGTCCCTGATTGGAAAATTCTGCTAAATTATTGTCATTTTTTATTGCGGAAATTGCCATTACTTTTTGATTATTTGCCGGCCAGTAACCCTTTTCAATTGTATCTTGGTAACCGTTGCCTGCTGCTGCCACAATTGATACTCCGAGAGAATTTGCATAATATATAGCATCATCAGCGATTTTAGGAGGAGGAATTGGAGCTCCGGTTCCTATACTTAAATTAATAACTTTTGCATTGTTGTCAGCTGCATATTTTATACCTTCGGCAATAGTAGAAATATTTCCGCTTCCATTTCTGTTTAATACTTTTAACGGCATTATTTTACTATATGGGCTTATTCCTGCTATTCCTAAAAGGTTGCTAAGCTCTGCATTTATTATTCCTGATACATGGGTTCCATGTCCATGATCATCTATGGGATTATTGTTTCCTGTAATAAAGTTAAAACCCGGATTAACTTTTGAGCATAAATTATTATTTACCTGTTCTAATGTACAACTTCCCAGTTCCGGATGAGTATAATCGATACCGGTATCTATGACCGCAGTAATTATATTCGCGCTTCCTGAAGAAATATTCCAGGTATTTTCCATATTAATTCTTTTTAAATTCCAAAGATAATCATAAGGAGGATTCCAATTTGGGTCACGGTTTGTGGTATTCCCTGGGTAACTATCTTGATAATACGGATCATTGGGTATAAATTGTGTTCTTAAAATATAGTTTGGTTCGGCAAATTCTATATCAGGACTTTTTATTAATTCTATTAATACTTGTCGTACCGGAATTTTTTCGTTAAAAGTAATTCTGTAAGAATTTGAAAGATTGGATTTTAAAAATTCCTGCTCGTTTATTTTTCTTGTTCCTGCTTGTAATTCTTTTTTGTATTTTTCTTTAATTTTAACTAATTCCTTTTCCGGATTCTCCGTTCCTTTATATATTTTTTCAATTTTGCCGAGTTTATATTTTTTATTTAAATCTTTTAAAACTGATGGAATGTTTTGCTCATCTAAATTTGTATAACTTACAGCGTTTTTGTCTAAACTTAGTCCAAATTGTTTATTTTCATTCTTAGTTTTTAATTTTACTAATGCTTCTCCTTTAACATATTCCGGTTCGTCTTTGTTTTGTTTTTCAACAAATGAGGGGATGTTTATTTCAAAAGCCTTTTTTCTTATATCGAAATTTTCTTTTGAAGAAAGATAAACGGTAAATGCAATTACATTAAGAAGAAAAGCAGTTATTAATAAGGGTAAAAAAAATCTCTTATGCATTGGTTTTATAGTCTCTTATTATTCTAATAAAATGTCAAGGAATGATTTAGGGATTAACAAAACTAAATCTCCAAATTTCAAAATCAGATAGATTTACTTTTGTATCGCAGTTAAAATCAGCCGCTGGACGCGGTGAGGGGGGAGGCTGATTTAAAATTTGTGTCTTCCATGTATTAAACTTTTGAATTGTAGCAGGGCCATTTAATCCAGGACAAACGGGAGTAGGAGTTGGGGTATAGTCAGGTGCGGGAAGATAATAATTCCGGTAATTTTCTTCAAGTCTATTTTTTATTGACGGAAACTGATTTGCTGTTCCCGGAAAAATGTTAGCGCTATATGTTTGAAAAAAATTACTTTGAAAACATAGGGCTGACGTTCCTGCACCCATTACTCCGTTTACTAATTTTGTATTATAATCCAGAGCTTCTGCGCTATCTGTTCTTTTGCAACATCTTGTATCTCTTGCGTTTGGGCAGACATAAGGGGGATTAGCTTGTGGATTTCCGTTTAAGTTTCCGTAAACATCATAGGGTTGAAAACACATATTTTCTAAGTGACCCACCTCTCTTGTTACCCGCGACCTATTTTTATAACGGCCGAAAAGAGTATAGTACCAATCGTCTTGTCCATTGCCGTATCCTGAAACCCAATTTCCCCAGCCGTTTTGTTTTAACCAAATCCGCTTTCCATAAGTATTTATTGCATAATCAATAACTTCTCCCGCGACCTTTTCTCCATCTCCCGACAATCCCGAACCTGACTGGATTACTATCGCTTTATTTTTGAATGTTTGGGCATACATATCAACAATTCTTTTTGAATTTTCTATAAAATAGTAGTCAAATTTAGAAATGTATCCATTGTAAGGGGCGGCAATTTCATTTACAGATTCTCCTTTTACTCTTGCCATTTCAGCAATATAAGCATTGTAGGGATTGTTCGCGTCCGGGTTTGGGTCCCAACGGTAATATTTTACCGATAGAGAAGCTTCTCCGTAGTGTCCACCGCTCATCATAAGGATTGCCTCAACCGTATCGTTATTGTCATATTCTGCCGCCATAGCAGTTAACACTTCCTGCAGGTATTGCAGATATAAGGGATCCCATTGTGTTGGTCTATTCTTTTTTGTGTAATTTGCACATGATGGATGCTGTCCGGGAATAAAAGGACAATTGGTGGCTGTGGAAACAGGAATTGGATCGGGTAGTATTCCCATACCCGAATCTATTGCCCATTGAGGAATAATATTTACACCTCCGTCGTCAGTTAATACTTGAATCCAGATTTTTTTACTATTGTTTGTTGCTAAATTTACTGCATTATTTACAGAAGTCCAATTAAAAGTTCCTCTTGATGGTTCTAACGTACTCCATAATCCCTCTCCGGAAATATAAGACCAGGTAATGTTTGGGTTTCCAAGACTTGCTGCTTGATGGCAGATTCCAATTGAATCCGGAGGGGTTTGGGCAATGGCAATACTATTTGTAAATTTTAATAAAATCAAACAAACATACAAGAAAAAAGAGAAGTGATAAAACCTCATAATATATAAATTAGCAGATTGCAGAGATTTTTTAAATCAGCAACCGGGAAGAGTTGAGTCAAGGCCGCAAGCATTCGGTCCACCGTAAGCGCCCATATCAGAACGTGAGCCATCGGGATTTAAGATGCTTGGATCACCTGTATTTTTTGAAGGGGAATTTGCTTGAAGATGAAAATTAAAGTTATCTGGATTAATAAAATTGGGGTTTTCCGAAATATTACCATTTATACCTTTTTTATCATCCAGTCCAAGATAATTTCCATAAGAATTATTAAAAACATTATTAAACCGGATAATAAGACTTCCAATATGCTTGTTTGGATCATTAGTTTCTTTGAAAATACCTCCTCTTTGTCCATTAGATATTATATTATTTGTGATTGTAACGTTTGATTTAAGATAGACGTTGATTTGATCATAAGCTATTTTTTCCGAGTTGTTTTGATAAAGAACATTATTTATTACTTCTGAGTTATTATCTTGGCTAGAGTTATAAAAATATATACCCAAATTAAGATTATTAAATATAAGGTTATTATTTATAAATCCAGATGATTGGTCATATAAAGTAATTCCATGTTTGTTGTATGATAATATATTATTTTTAAAAATTAATTTAGCTGATCCATAAGTTATAACTCCGATTCCCGACGAGCAGATATTGTTTGGATTTTGGAAACATTCATTTGAATCTCTTTTAAAACCGGTGATTGAAATTTTTAGGACTTCAACTTCTTCTTTTTTACTACAAATTCCACTCATATTTTGGCTGTTTTGACCGTCAAGTATTGAATTATTTTCTCCTTTTATGATTAAATTCTTTTCTTTCGTTTCTAAAAAGCATTTTCTTTTTTCTCCGCTTGGTCTGATAAATTCTGAAAAGTTTTGCCGCGTATAGTTACCGGATTTTATTAAGATTGTAGTTTTGTTTTCCGAAGTGCCTATTGGGGCAGAGTCTACTGCTTGTTGGATACCATCACCTCCGATAAAATCACAACCGTTTTGTCCGGCGGTGCCGGTTGGGCAGACGGTTAAAGTTAATCCGGAATAATTCCTTTTCCAGATGTTAAAGTCTTCATTGTTTACCCCGTTTAGACAATTAAAGTCTGCTTTTTGATCATTTCCTCTCCAAAGTTCAAAATCAGAAATTGTAGCTTTCCCATCACCGTTTGCATCACCGTTTGGGTGAGGAGTGCAGTTAGATTGAGCTAAGACAGGACTATTTAGTGTGATAAAAAATGAAGAAAGAATACAAAATAAAATGAAGAAGCAAAAATACTTCATATATATAAATTAGCAGATTTTAGATGTTTTTAAAATTGGTAGAAAGAGGATTGGAAAAATGAGAATTATACAATTATAATTTAATTAGTCACATAGGGTACCAATTGATCCTTTTGTAGGTTGACACATAGGAATATAGGGGTAATTAGTTTTCCAAATCCGGAAGTCAAAAGTAGTTACTCCGTCTCTTGGACAATTAGCATCTGCCCTTGATCCCAATTCTGGATTGTAAAATTCTTCTCTCCAGATTTCAAAATCAGAAAGTGTTCTTTTGTCATCTCCATTTGCATCTCCGAATGTATAAACACAAGTTGGAGTTGGTGTTGGAGTTGAATTTGGAACTGTTGGAGTAGCTGTTGGTAAAACACCTTCTTGATAATTAAACCATACAGAGTTCATTAGAGAGTAGTCTTCAGCTCTTCCTCCTATTATATATATACTATTATTATTACTGGCAACGGCAGGAAATTCCCGTCTTTGAGGTATGGGGGATTCAGTTATCCAAGCATCTAGAGTGCAATTAGGTCCTATATTGGCTGAAAATACCTCATTTGATATTATTCCAGTCTCTATTTGTCCACCGAGTACATATAATTTATTACCCCGAATTACAACATTGGGGTAAATCCCTTTTGGTAATGATTGTTCTTCGTGTCTTGCTCCTATTGAATATCCTTGTTCTAATATAAATAATCTATGGCTGTAAACTTTATTTTTATAGGAATCTCCTAAACCCCCAACTATATACATGCAATCATTATTAGCAATCATTTTTGTCATCATATTTTCAGGAAGAGGAGTTGAAAGTTTATGCCATATTCCAATAGTATTATTTGTATTGAACCCAGCTGCCCAAATATCATTCAGATATGTGCCATCTTTAAAGCCTCCTGCAACAAAAATTTGTCTTCCCAGCAATGCTGCTGCGATGTTATTTACTCCTTGAATTGGTAAATCTTTCTCGAAATTCCATAGGTTTCCGTCAAATGAATAAATATTATTAACTGGTCCGTTATCGTTAGCTCCTCCGACTAAATAAAACTTATTATTATAGTAAAAACCATCTGCTTCGGAACGGAGAGGACCTTGTTCTTCCATGGTCCATTTTTCCGGAATGCCAGTTGTCTGATTTAATAATGAAGAATAAAAAATCAGCAATTGTGTTGAATCCTGAGAAATATTTGAAAGGTAATATAGTTTATCATTCAAAATGAAAGCCTTTCCTAACATGCTTGCTTCGGGAAGAAGTGGACCTTGTTTCCAAAACGGTTCATGTATAACTACAACGGCATTTTCTGTCTGATTTAATATGTTTGTAGTATTGGGGAGAGCAAGAATTTGTGTTTGTCTATTGCCAGTTTCTGTGTTAAAAACTATTTGAGTGTTTGTTGTTGGAGTAATGGTATCAAACGTTAAATCAAAAACCGTATATCTTCCGGAAACGGAACTTGATGAGTTTGCAGTAAAATCTACTTGTCCTATTGCATTATTTATTGTATTGAGGGTGATATTATTAAAAGTATTTCCCGGAATTATACCCTTAACCTGTAAATAATTGGTATCAAAGTTTAAAAATGTTCTGACAGAATTAATATTTGTACTTCCGGAATCTACTTCGACCCTTATAGTAAAACTTTGATCGATATAAACTGATGTTGATGAAGGAAGTATTTTTAAGCTAATTTGCCCCGGTTCTTGGGCCAATGATTTATTAATTATGTTTTTTGGTTGCTTGCTGAAATAGAAAAAGGAAGAAAATATTACTAGAAAAAATATAAAAAAAGTAATCCAATGATTTTTAATCCATATCATCTTAATTATAAGATTAGTAGAAATAATAAAAAGAATCAATACTCAGATGTGTGAGGAATAATTATAAAGATAATGATTTTCCAAAGCGATCTATTGCACTGTAAAATTAGTTTTTATAGGGATAATATTTTCTGTTGTTTGACCATTCCAAAAAGCAAGATTAAACGGTCTTATTGTCAGCCATTGGAATTCCTCATTTCCGTTATAGTTGATTTTCACAAAGAAAGAACAGTTTTCTCCAACAACGCTTATTGGTCCGAATGGATTATTTCTTAAAGAATGACCGGTTATTGTAGTTACCGGAGTGACCGGTCTATTATTTAAGAAAAATTGTCCGTTTTCGTCTGTTATTCCTTCGTGTTCCGGAATATTATCTATTATTTCTGTATCTCTTGATTTTTGATATAAAGAGACACTGGCAGAGGCAATTGGATTACCGTTTACATCGAGAATTTTAAGAAAATTGTTTTCCGGAATATCAAAAAGATATTCTCCATAGAAACCCCGTCTAAAATGAAAATTTAGTTTTAAAGGAATTATTGCATGATCTTCCATATTTGAGCCAATACAAATTCCCTCCATTTTTGCCGAATCTCCACCCATTAAACCCTGGCATTCATAGGGCCAAGGAGCATTTGCGAGGTTGCCATTTTTATCAGTAACTTCTATTAAATTATTCGGTTCGGTATTTGCTTTATTAAAACGATAGTTATCGATTACTCCTAATTGATGGACTAATTCATGAGTTAATCCATAATCCAAGCGGTTGATATAAGTATTTAGGTAGTTGTTCCACTCTATTTGTTTTTCAGCTAAAGTATTTCTTCCGCTTACAAATTGCCATCTTCCGTCAGTTTGCCATTTGTATTGATCGTTATCCATAGCTTGTATCCAGTTGTTAAGATCGTAAGAGACATAAGGGATAACAATAATTCTATCGATTCTTATTCTTTCTTTTATTCCATCCGGTGTTAATGGGTATCTTGAGTTGACAAGTTGCCTTTTAAGTTCATTTACTTGCCAATGTAGCCAATCTTCAAACGAATAACTATTTACACTATTTAATTTTTGATTAAACATTGTATAGAGCTTTTCTTCTACCCAAATACTGTAGCTTAAGCTGTTTGTATATTCTGTAAGTGAGTTATTATTTTCATTAAATTCGGATATTTGATTATTTGTGTCAATTGAAAAAGTAACAGTATGGTCTTCAAGATTATTTGGCCAAGGCCAGACATAAGATACCGTATTTTCTTGATTTAATGATAAATTTTGGATTGTGCCCTGCTTTTTAACAACATTGTCAATAAATAATTTATATGCAAACTTTCTAGCGGTTATTTTTCCTTTATTTTTAAAGTGGGCGGTGATTGTGACGTTTTCACCCGGATCTGGCCAATGTTTGTCGTTTGTCGGGTCATTGTCCGGATCTCCCGGGATTGGGGCGAGCACAGGAATTCTGTCTATCCCTTCATCTATAAAACGGTAGCGGTTGTATTTCGGGGAAATTTCTATATAGGTTACATCAAGGTCTGCTTTTGTTGACTGGGCATATATATTATTTGGGAGAATAAGAGCAATAAATAACCCTAGGAAAAAAAATATTTTTTTCATAATTATTATAAAATTAATAATGTCTTATAATTATTTCTATAAATAATTATTAATGTCAAGGGGTGAATAATTTTCTCCAGATTTCGAAGTCAGAAAGTGTTATTTTTTGGTCGCAGTTATAATCTTCGGTTAAAATTGCAGGAGGATTTAAGAATTGTGTTTTCCACAAACTAAATTTTTGTGAGTTTGGTATTCCTACTAATCCGGGACATGCTGGGGTTGTTGGAGTGGGTGTTGGTGTGTTTGTAGTTGGGGTGGGGGTATTTGTGGGCGGATTTTCTCCGGTAGGCGTTGCGGTTGGTTCCGGACCAATTGTTGGAGTTGGGTAGGGAGTAGTATTTGGTGGTCCTCCCGTAGCAGGACAATTAATATAATTTGGCATAGATTGGGTTTTAAAGACCATACCGGAATTTGGAGAAGAAATTATTTGAGAACCAATAATTAATAATTCCGGATTTTGGATTTTGTTACGAAGAATGGGAAAATCTTCACCTACTCTAGGAGCAACAATGATTGGATTTCCCATTGTTCCATTTTGTTCAATCCATCTGCCTTTTATTTTTCCTTCTGACTGTTTTTCCCAAGTAACTAAAAATTTTCCATCAGGATAAACAGTTACTTCTTGACGCGGAGGGTCTTCATCGGTAAAAGAATTATAATTTACATATATCGAAGATAAACTCTCAATTTCATATTGAGAACTTAGAGTTCCATTCTCTTCTAAAATTTTTCCGTACACTTTAATTGGTTGATTGCTTTGGACGGATTCATAACAAGGGATGGCACCTCTTGGGGTTGGAGTGGGTCCCGTAGAGCAGTTAGGTTTTTGGGTAGATTGCCAGACAATAAAAAATTTGTTTGTTACTGGATTGTAAGAAGCTCTTGGGTATCTTTCGGTTTCTGCACTAAGTCCTGAAATTTGAATATTATTACCTATTGGTTGTCCATTTGTATCAAAAAATCCTCCATAGATATTTAAATTTAAACAACTATATTTTTGGCAGATTGGGTGAGGATTTCCCGTTCCATCTCTGTCGTCTTCCCAAACAACAAAAAAACGGTCATTTTTACTATCGTAGGTAATATCTGCGTATTGCTGGATCCTTTTTGCATTTCCATTAAAAATGTGAGTAGTATTTCCTGGATCTCTTGAAACGGGAAAATTATCTCCGATTGGTGAGCCATCGCTTCCCAATATTTGTCCAAATATATCTTTGAATGTTGATGTGTCTGTTGCATCTTCCCAATATCCAGGAATTTGGTGAAAATATCTTGATCTCATTCTTGCGTCATGCCAGACAACCATATACCTATGACTTTTTGTTGAGTAAGCGATATGAGGATACCATTGGTTGTCATCACATTCCTGTGGAGGATTGGAGACGTTTCCATTGCAGGGAGACATTCTGGAAAGAGGAGGATTTGGAGCAATTTTATAATTATTTCCGATCTTTTGTCCTCCCGCAGAAATTCTTTGGGCAAAAAGGTCGTAACCCCTTTCGAAGTAAGCAGGATCCGGATTTGCATAAGCGGCAAAATCGAATTTGAGTCCCTGCCAAACAACTAAATATTCGTGATAGTCCGGATTAAAAACAACACCAGATAATCCTTTGCTCGTATGGGACTGCTGATGGTTTGTGGGTATGGGTGTTGGCATTGGTGGTTCTTCAGAGATTTGAAAATTTCCACCGAAACATGATCCGTTACCGTTTATTATTTGCCCAAAAATATCTCCGACACCCCTTACACCGTAACTGCAAGAATGTCCGAAAGAGGATAATCCCAAAGACGTTCTGCAATCAGTCCAAACTGTTAAAAACTGGTCTTCAATAGGATTGTAACTTGAATAAAACTCTGTTTGCTGTGCGGTTATCGGGTCGAGGGCAAAAGTATTATCCGTAAATAGACTTATTAAGAGAATTAAATATATTAATATGTAAATCTTATAAAAGAATTTCATAAAGAAATGATATTAATAGTTTATAACAGAAAGAAGTAAAATGTCGAGGGTTTATCTGAAGTTTTGTTTCCAAATTGTGAAATCTGCAATATTTACTCCATCGGTACAATTGAAATTAGCTTTTGGATCTCTTATCCTCCAAAGTTCAAAATCAGAAAGGTTTGCTTTTTGGTCACCATTTGCATCACCGTTAGGATGGGGGGTACATGGAGTACAAAGAGTGGGATTTGATTCACAGACCGCCCTATAGGTATCAACAAGTCCGGCACCATGTTCTTCTGCATTGTAGTTAGGAATAGATTTATTGGCTGTTCTTGTTAAAATATCCTGTATTTGAGAAGGAGTAAGCGAAATATTTACGGATTTCATTAAAGCGACAACAGCAGCAACATGAGGAGAGGCCATGGAGGTTCCCTGAAGCAAACCGCAAGAATCATTTATTCTACAACCCTTGGTACAAATTTTTGGCGATATAGATCCGCAACTCCCCTCGGGATTTTTTATGTTAGTAAAAGAACCGGGATTATTTATATCTATAGTTTGCTGTAGTATTCCATCCGGAAGATTATCGTTGTTTTGATCCTGAAAATTTGTCTCATCATCTGTGATATATTGTCCTCCGGGTGCCATGACCGTTACTCCATGTTCTCCCAGTTCTCCATAAGTGGGAGCTCCATACTGAGAATAATTTGATCTGATATTATCAAAACGGCTAGCTCCGACTGCAATTACTCCCGGGAGAGCAGCAGGATAGCCAACTCTAAGCTGGTAATTTCTATCTGCTCCGTTTCCGGTTGCCGCTACGATAGTAATCCCTGAATTTATTAATTCCTGTATTTTGTTTTCAAAAGGTCTTCCCATAAAACCACCACCCAAACTCATATTAACAACATGGGCATTTTGAGTTTTAATATAATCAAGGGCAGCTATTAATGCTGTGCTGGTAAAATTACCAGGGTTTCTTTCGTTGTTTGCCTTAACCGGTAATAGAGTAACATTAGGAGCTATTCCGGTTGCATGACTGTTATTATCCATTTTTTGGATAATAGTTGCAGAAACATGAGTTCCATGGCCTAGTTCATCAATTGGATTGTCATTAATTAATAATCCAGAGTCGTCCGATTTCCAAGAAAAACGTTTTCCCTGAAGAATATTTACTCCTTGAAATTCAGGGGCATTTCTAGCAATGCCAGTATCGAGGACTGCAACAATAACATTTCTTGAGCCTTTAGTGATATTCCATGCTTCCGGAGCTTTTATGGCAACTAAATTCCATTGAAAATAATTAGTTGGACCTTCCTTTTTAAAGTAAGGATCATTAGGAAAATAACTTATGTAATAAAGATAATTTGGTTCAATGAATTTTACATTTTTATCTTTTTTTAGATTTTCATTAACGCTATTTATAGATACGGTTTTAGGGATATTTATTGAATAAATTTTATTATCTTTGGTAATTGGGTTGGCAGATTTGGCGTTAAGAGTGTTTAGACTATTTACTACTTCTAATGACTTGTCAGAAGCAGTAGTAAATTTTACACCATTTTCTGTTGATAATTGGTTATTACTTAAAATGTCTTCTGAAGTTATTGGATTTGTAATAATTTTTGGATCTTCATAAAACTCAATAATAAAACTTCCGGGGATTTCTGTAGGTTTATTTATATAACTTGGAGGATTATTAGTAAGTTCTTGGCTTTTGACGATTTTGGAATTATGAAAGAAAATTGAAGCAACAAAAAAGATAATTAATAAATAAATAAATTTTTTTCTGAATTTCATAAGCATACTAATTTAAGATTACAAATAATAAAGTAATAATTCAATATGCAGAGTTATTTTATTGTGTTTTTGTGATAAAATAGCCCCGATTTATATGAATTTAGAACGCGATACAAAACCAGCAGTTTTTTTTGAAACATCTGATCTTCTTGTGTTTGGAAATTGGAAAAAGCAGATTGGTGATGGTTATTCTTTTGAAGAAATTTTTGAGGATAGTAAAGAAGAGACAAAACATTTCGGAGTAATTGCAGGTAGGCTTTTAGAAAATAAAGCCTTTTTCGGTATTAAAAATAACGAAATTCCAATTTTAGAGATATTAAAAGCAAGGGCAGATATTCTTGATGTTGAAAAAAGAATAATAAAAGAATCTTATGGAGACGGAAAAAATAGAAAAAGTAAAAACGGGGAAAATGAAAAAGGGGGATCTGATCCAACAAATTTAATGGGGATGTATTCTAGAGAAATTAGTAAAATTCTTATTTTAACCCCAGAGGAAGAAAAAACTCTTTTTAATATCTATTTTCTGGAAAAAGATTTATTAAAGAGAAATTTAGACCTAGGATTTGTGAGAAGACAAGTAGTGGAAACCAAAAAAAAGGCAAAAGATTTAATTATTAATGCCAATGCGAGACTGGTTATTTCAATTGCACAAAGATATAAAGATAAAGGAATACCGTTTTCAGATCTTATACAAGAGGGAAATATTGGACTTATGACTGCTGTAAATCGGTTTAATCCTTCAAGAGAAAATAAATTTTCTACTTTTGCTGTTTATTGGATAAGACAAGGAATAACAAGAGCTTTTCCAAATCAACTTAGAACTATTAGAATTCCCGTCCATAGTTTTGATCAAATGAGAAAAATGGAAAAAATTTACGACGAATTGCATGTATGGTTAGGACGAAAACCAACAGAAGAAGAATTGGCAAAAGCACTTCGTGTTCCGGTTAAAAGGGTGCAGGAGTTAAGAGTTGATACAAAAGATACAGTGAGCTTTGAGGAAATAGGAGGAAATAGAGAATCGGGAAATGATGATGGTACATCTTGGCAGGATTTTTTTGGTAAAGATACTTTAGAGGAAGAGGCATTAAGTAATCTTTCGAGGGAAGAATTATTAGGTTTTATTGAAAGGTTAAAATCTGTGAGAGAGGAAAGGGTTTTAAAAATGCGGTTTGGACTTATTGACGGAGTGATGATGACGCTTGAAGAAGTTGGAGAGAAATATGGAATCACAAGAGAACGGGTTAGACAAATCCAAAATGAGGGACTTAGAAAAATAAGAGAGAATTATCGAAGAAAAATTGTTAGGACAGAAAAACACAGGAGATAAATTTTTATTATTGCAAAACATAATATTTTTTCCTATAATACTTTTTGTTTACTTTTCTTGCTGCCAAAACAATGAGAGAGCAGGAAGGGCAAGTCCCATTAATAAGGAAAGAAAAAGGACTTGATCGGGTAAAGAATTTTGCAGAAGGAATTATTGATCATCCTCTGGTAGGTCTTCTTTGGCTTCACTTAAATTATCTTCCAATGTCCGGTATTTTTTTAGGGATAGGTTCGCAAATTAACGGATCATATGAAGAAATAAGATATGTCCGGGCAAGAATAGTTCTTAATACTTTTGGTTTATCTGGTTTAAAAGCTTTAAAAGAGCATTATTGGCCGGGTCTTGATATTAAAAAGATGCGGGAGTTGGTTGGTCCTTTAAAAAGTAATAAAAAAACAAGCGAGGTTTTGAAAACTTTTAATGAACCAATACCTCTTGATAGTCGAGATAGGTTAAGACTATTAAGAAGCGGAGTTCCGGAAAAGAATTTAATAGAAAGTGGAAAAAGGGACTTAGCTATTATTCCAATCTTCTCTAAAGAAGAGACTTTAGCAATTCAAAGAAGAATAGGTGGATGGAAAAAGGTTCATGAAGTTTTTCTTTCTCCCCGTAAAAGAGAAAAATTCAGCACCGGAAAAGAAAAGGCTCTTGTTACCGAGGTGTTTAATAAAGAGATTGACAATTTTTACGGACGGAGAATAAAACCTCATATTTCTCTTGAAGAATTTGATCATTTTCTTTGGATATTAAAATTAACGTTTTCGGTAGAAAGAGCTCCCGATCAATTACTTAGACTGGTTGATTCTTTTTCAAGCGCAATTCTTAATCTATCTGATTTTTTAATTTCTGAAAGGCGGGAATTTCTCTATAAAGGAAATTATAACGAAAAAGAAATATCAGAAAGAATTACCGATATGGCTTGGGGATTGTTACATTTGTCTCTAAGAAATGACCTTCCTGCTATATCCTCCTCGTCACTTTCGCAAATAAAAAAAATTAATGAAATATTTAAATCCGGGAAAAAAATTCCTAAAGCTTGTGAAACAGCACTTGAAATATTTTCTTTGGGCAAACAATTTCCTCCAGTATCACAGAATTTTTTAAAAGAAGAATTACGGTGTGGATATTATGAGGATATTTATAAAATTAAAAGCAACATAGGAGAAGAAGATATTATTTTAGAGTTTAATCGTGATATTGTTTTTCCGGTTAAGTGGAAAACACTTAAATGGATAGCTTTAAGATTTCCATTTTCCGCTGAAGTTGAAATAAAGCAGGACGAGGGGGTTTCTTTGGTAATTAATTCTTTAAAAATCAGGGAATGGATGATGCTTGGCGATAAAACAATTCCTCCAATTAAAGAATTCTATTCATATAAAGGAAGGACTTCTCCCGGAGCGCGGAAACATTTACTTGCCGCCTAGACTAACTTCTGTTTTTATTGCATGGATGATAGAAGAAAGATATAATAAATTAGTTACAAGTCATAAATTAAAAATTAAAAGTATTATGAATAAAAAAAGCACAATAGAAGAGAAGATAAAGGAAAAAGTTGGAGAAAGATATGATCATTTGAAAATAGAACCGAAATGGGAGAAGATTTGGGAAGAGAAAAAGACTTTTTCCGTTGATATAAAAAATGCAAAAAAACCTTTTTATAATCTTGCAATGTTTCCATATCCTTCAGCGGAAGGCCTTCATGTAGGACATATCATTCCATATTCCGGGGTTGATACTTTTGGGCGCTTTATGAGAATGAAAGGTTTTGATGTTTTTGAGCCGATGGGATTTGATGCTTTTGGGATTCACAGTGAAAATTTTGCCATAAAGAAAGGGATACATCCGGCAACATTAACTGCACAAACCACTAAATATTTCAAAGAAGAGCAGATGAGAAAACTTGGGACTTTGTTTGATTGGAAAAGGATGGTTGATACTTCAGATCCTAATTACTATAAATGGACACAATGGATCTTTATAAAGATGTTTAAAGCAGGACTGGTTGAAAGAAAAAAAGCATTGGTTAATTGGTGTCCGAGTTGTAAGACAGTACTATCTGACGAACAGGTTATTGATGAATCTTGCGAGAGGTGTAAAAACGAAGTGGAAAAAAGAGAAATGGAGCAATGGTTTTTTAAAATTACAAAGTATGCGGAAAAACTATTACAAGGTACTTATAGGATTAATTGGTCGCAGAAAACTTTAGTAGCTCAAAGAAATTGGATAGGACGATCAGAAGGAGCAATTATAAAATTTCAAATCCAAAATCCCAATTTCCAATCAAATCCAAAATCCAAAGATTCAAATGGGATTATTGAAGTTTTTACAACAAGGCCGGATACATTAGGTGGGACAACATTTTTAGTGTTGGCTCCGGAACACAAATTCACAGCAGAACTGCTCAAACTCAAAACTCAAAACTCAAAACTGAAAACTGAATTGAAAAACTATATTAATAAAGCAAAAATGAAGACGGAGCAGGAGAGGATTGCAGAAGGGAGAGATAAAACCGGTGTGTTTAGTGGATTAAATGCAATAAATCCTTTAACAAAAGAGGAAATACCAATATGGATCGCTGATTACATTGTTTTGGGTTACGGGACAGGTGCAATAATGGCTGTACCGGCTCACGACCAACGGGATTTTGATTTTGCGAAAAAGTTTAATATTTCGATTAAAGAAGTAATCTCTGGCGGTGATGTTATAAATGGAGCACATATGGGAGAGGGAAAAATTATAAATTCTAATGATTGGAATGGTTTAAAATATCCTGAAGATTTAAAAAAAATCATTGATTGGTTGGAAGAAAATAATATTGGAAGAAAAAAAATAAATTATAAATTGAGAGATTGGTGTGTTTCGAGGCAAAGGTATTGGGGGCCACCGATTCCTATGATATTTTGTAAAAAATGCGGGTGGCAGAGCGTGAATGAAGAAGACTTACCGGTATTATTACCAGAAACAATAGACTATTTGCCGGATGGAAATGGGAAAAGTCCACTTGCGAGAATTCCAGATTTTGTGAAGACAAAATGTCCTCATTGTAGGGGTGAAGCCAAGAGAGAAACTGATGTTTCTGATACTTTCCTAGATAGCTCCTGGTATTTTTTAAGATATCCGACGGTTAGTCTTCCAAATAGTGACAAAGAACCCTTTAATCCTGAAGTAACAAAAAAATGGTTACCAGTTGATATGTATATTGGTGGAAACGAACATGCGGTTTTGCATTTAATGTATGCAAGATTTGTAACGATGGCTTTAAAAGATATGGGATATATTAATTTTGAGGAACCGTTTAAGAAATTTTTTGCTCATGGACTGATGATAAAAGACGGTGCAAAAATGAGTAAATCCCGCGGAAATGTTGTTAATCCTAATATTTATTTAGATAAATTTGGAGCAGACACTTTGAGGATGTATATTTTATTTTTAGGACCATATGATGGTGGTGGAGATTTTCGGGATACCGGTATTGCCGGAATGTATAGATTTTTGGGGAGGGTATGGAGATGGGCTATTAACGAAGTTGAAGGTTTTAAAAAAGGAACTAAAGACCATGGATTAATCATCGATGATCAATTATGGAGGGGAATGCAAAAGTTGATTAGGGGAGTTTCTTTGGATTTAGAGAATTTGAGATTTAATACGGGAATTGCAAAAATGATGGAATACTTAAACGAAGTAACAGGTAACAAGTTAGCAAGTAACAAGTTAGAGATTTTAGAAAATTACATATTGCTAATTGCGCCATTTGCACCCCATCTTGCGGAAGAATTGTTCCAAAAGTTAAGAGAATCTAAAGGAGAAAATGGTTTTATTTCCGTGCATGATCAGAAATGGCCGGAATACGATAAGAACATGATCGAAGATCAGGTTGTAACTATAATAGTACAGATCAACGGGAAGTTAAGGGATCGGATAGAAATTGAAAGCGAAAAATTAAAAGTTAAAAATATAAATGAAGATATAATTAAAATTGCAAAAGAAAGTGATAGAATTAAAAAGTTTTTGGAGGGGAAGAAAATTTTAAAAGAAATTTATGTACCGTTGAAATTAGTAAATTTTGTAGTAGAATAACGGTTGATTTTATACTGCTGCCCAAATGGAGGTGAGATTTATGATTAGTAATAAAATTGAAGGAAGAACGCTACTTATTACTTTGATCGAAGAAGTTACAGAAGGAAAGGACTTACCAGAGGAAGGAGGATTTGGAATAGAGGAAGTAGATAAGCTTTTTGAACCTTTAGATGTAGCAAATGTAAGAAGACCATTTCCTGAAGCAGAAAAATATAGTGATCCAGCAGTAAAAAGTATGGCGAGGACTTTTCAAGTAATATTTAATCGAGGGGTTAATTTAAATGCTATTAAAGCAGAGTTGGAAGGTTTTCCAATGATAGAAAGAATTGACGTTCCGGCGATAAGAAGACCAATGAATTCAAAAAGCAATATTATTTAACAAATTCTATTTTGGAAGTATTTCTTATATCTTCTGCCCAAGAGGAATTTTATGCCAAAACATGAATTGAAAGAGGTTTTTAGTCTGCAAGAGGAAGTTATAGATTTGAGTAGAATTACCGATATAGATTTTACTCTTAAGTTGGCTGTTGATACCGAAAGTGAAAAACCAAAAGCTATCTGTAGGGTTACAGTTTACCCAATTGGAGAACGAGTCGACCAGGCAGCTTTTATTTATATGGATAAGATAAAATCTTCACTTGTAAGGAGACTTTCCGAGCAGCTTGGAGAGAAAGTATTGGTGGGAATTAATGAAACTGTATATGGACATCATGCTTTAGGTTTTTTTGCAGAAGGCCCGGTTGAAGAATTTGTTAAATATTTTGCACGAAGAGAACAGGATTTACCGAAAGAAAATATTGATGTTTCAAGTATTACTTTTTCAAATGATCCAAACGCCCATGCAGTATAAAAATTAATTTATTTAGGAGAATTTATGAATTTAAAGGAACAAAGAAATGAGCTTATTTTAGATATAAGAAAGAAAGCCCAAGAGTTTGAAGAAAAATTATTAGTAGAAGGAAAATCCAGGGATGAAGCTTCAGAAGAAGCAGATATTTTTGCCGGAGACCTGGCCTTAAGGACAAGATGGCCGGAAAAGGATGCGTTTATCGGATTGTTAGTTGGGGACTGGCAGCTGCTTTATGCGGAGTTTAGCGATCAAAAAAATCCATTTGAAGATAGGCCAAGAAGGATAGCTCACTCTTATATTGGGGGTATAGTAAGAAACTCTTTTACATATAGAGGGGAAATAATGCCACAGCATGAAAGAAGATAATTTATAAATGTAGATTGGGGAGAATTTATACAATTATGGTTGAAGTAATAAAAACACCAATAGGCGAATTTGAAGCAGACGAGCTGTTCTTTTTATTAGATGAAACATGCGGAGGGCCAATTGGGATTTTTCTTTCAAGACAAAACCTTAGAGCATTAAAAGAACTGCATGAGGGGTGGCCGCAAGAAAATTTTCCCGAACTTAAAACTTATATAAAAAACGATGAAATAATTATCCGTTACCTTTAACATATTGCAAATAATATAGAGGTTTGATAGTTTTTAGATATGGACGAGAGTGAAGGATCAAATTCTTTTCTTTCTTCTTTTTTTTCTTATATTCCTTATGTTCTTGGGATTCTTGGATTAATATTTGTTGTGTTGGGTTTGTTCTTTTCTTTTAAAAAAGAAGAGGATAATATTATTAAAATTACCGATACGGCAGTTGAAGCATCTTCGAGCAGTAAGATTTTTATAGATATTGAGGGCGGGGTAATAAAACCTGGAGTTTATGATGTTTCCTTTGGGGGAAGAATTCAAGATGTTCTTATTAAAGCAGGAGGATTATCTGACGATGCTGATAGGGAGTGGGTAGCGAAGAACCTAAATCTTGCAGCCAAGCTTGTTGATGGGACAAAGATTTATATACCGAAAGCGGGAGAAAAATTGGGAGAAGTGCAAAGTGCAAATCTTAAAGCGCAAAGTCAAGCGGAAAATATTATTAATATAAATACGGCTTCGCTTAGTGAGCTTGATGTTTTATCAGGAGTGGGGCCGGTAACGGCACAAAAGATCATTGACGGTAGGCCGTATCAAAAAATCGAGGAATTAATTGAGAAAAAAATTATTAATAGCAGTGTTTGGGAGAAAATTAAAGAGAAAATAAGTGTATATTAATATTTGTGTTTATTACAACGTATTAAAATGTTTCAAATGTTTCAAAGTGTTTCAAAGCTAAGCTTTGATTGAGTTTAGGCTTTTGTAATAGGATGGATGATACGTGATTAAGAAATAGTATTAGTGGGGAAGGCCGTTTCTTAAGATTTCGAAATCGGAAAGATTGGTTTTTCCGGAGCAGTTATAATCTGCTATTAAAAGAGAGGGTGGATTTAAAAATTCGTTTTTCCAAGTATTAAAGTCATTGACTGTAAAGTCAGTAGTTTTTTGAGTACAAGGTCTTGAAGTGTTTACATCAAAGTTACCAAGAGTATATCTTTTTTCTTGGTCTTCTGTTAGTCCTCCGGATTCTGTTAATCTAAATTTTAGATTGTTTCTATCTTCATCTTCTATTGCTAGTTTTACAATATAGCTGCCATTTGGGATTATTTGTCTTGCGGTAAAAGTGTTATTTGTTGAAAAAATGTTTGGTCCCTGGTTTGTAGGATTTGTTGCCGTACCAATTGTTTTATACCCAAACCAGTAATTGGTGGGGATTGAAGGTTCTATACTAACTCTACCTTTTACAATTCCTGTTTGCTGATCAATAAAATAAAAAGCCAATTTATACGATACAGCGTCATCTCTAATGCCCACTCTTTTTTGTCCGACTAGAGGAAAATTCCCGAGATTTTTCCACTCTCCCGTGAACGTAAAATTATCATTTGCATCTTTTGTTAAAGAAGGATTGATAAGATTAAGATGAGTTCCTGCAAGTTTGGCAAAGAGCATATACCCTTCACAATTTCCATTTCTTAAGAGATTTAAGTCATCTGGCGATCCACAAGTAAAGGAGGAAGTGTCATTTAACGCGGCTTTATAGTTATTATCAAGCAAAGGACAATTTCCATATACCGCGTCCCATTTTCCTCTTTCGTATGCAACGCGAGTGTTTCCTACATGGGGACTGAAATACCAATAATAATCACCCTGATCACCGGTTATAGCATCAAGTCCATTTTGTTTTAGCCAGACTCTAAATCCATATTTTTCGTCTGCATATTCTGCAATTGTACCGGAGATTAAAATACTGCCCGTATTATAAAGGCCCATTCCCAGTTGCTCAGCTATTGGAGTTTTTAAGAATCCGTGAGTTGTTGTTTGGTTTGGCCAGGTATAAGACCTTTCTAAATAAATATCCATTATTTGTTTGGCTGCATCAATGAATCTTTGATTTGTGTATCCAAGGTATTCCCATTGCTGTCTTACGGCAGTTTGGTCATATTCACAAATTGAAAGTTCTCCATAACAACCGCCAGCCATTGTTAAAACCGCTTCTACAGCTTCGTTCCCATCATATCTTTCTGCCATTTTATGAATTAAATTTCGGAGTAGTCTTTGATATTCAGTATTCCAAGGAATTGGGGTTCCTTTTGCGTGAAGTTTTCCGTCAATTGAACAGCTAGCATCACAAGCCATATGTTTTTGACTGGGATTATTACAAGATGCCTTTACTTCGCGGCTTGCGCATCTTGTCCCGGCTACCGAAACATTAATATTAGGATTATCATGTGGAGTTCTATCTCCATTTGGGTCTTTATATGCTGCCCAATCGGGAATTGCTCCTTCGGTGGTGCCAACCTGGATCCAGATTTTTTTACCCGCATCACCAGCAAGTTTTACCATGTTGTCTAAAACTGTCCAATCGAAAAAATTCTCATTTTTATCATCCGGCTGAATTGCTTTCCATGAGACTGTGCCTGCCGGAGGGTACTGCCAGGAAATTTCACTTCGGTTATATAAGTCGGCATCGACTGCATGGCAAACACCTAAGCCTTGATCGGGATTGATGGCTATTGTTGAAGGAATTTGCGGATTAGTCTTGATAAATGGTTTAAGTTCATAAGTTTTATCGTCAATAATATTATTATTTGGTTTTACTATTTTGAAGTGATATGTAATTGTTGAACTAGAGCGGGTAAGAGGAGTTCTAATCGGAACTTGATAGACAACTCTATTTGGATCCCAAGATAGAATATATGCTCTTTCTTCTCTATATGGCCTAACGGGATCTCTGGTGTCTGTACCGTAAAATATAACCTCGCCTTTTACATCACCAAATTCATTGTTTGTGCCATTTGCCTCAATGACATTTCCTAAACCGCCGGTATTTGAGGAATAACTGATGGTAGCTTGTACTTTATTTGAAGAGAATATAAATATAATTAAAAAAATAATTATTATTTTTTTCATTTATATAAAGTATAGCAAAAATTATCGGGGAAGCGCATTCCTTAATATTTCAAAATCAGAAAGATTTGTTTTTCCGGAACAGTTATAATCAGCAGTTAAAAGAGATTGTGGATTTTTAAATTCGTTTTTCCAAATAGTAAAATCTTCGACTGTAAATCCGGTTAATCTTTGTGAACAAGAAAGTGTTGGGGTTGGGGTGGGGGTTGTACCAGAACATGTTGGGGGATTTTCTCCGACATAAACCGCGATTGGTTTATTTATTACGATTTTATTCCAGCTGGTTAATAAAATTATATACTCTCCTTGTGTGGAAAAAGTAGAGGCGGGAATATTAATATTTACTAAATTCGTACTGGAAGTTGTTTGAACTTTTGGTAGTTCTGTGGATGTTCCCAGGGTAATTCCTAATTGGTAGTATGACTTTCTGGGAAAAAAGTTAGGTTCTATTAATGCCATAGAAGTGTCAGTTCCCTGAGTGCAGTCTTTGGTACAATAACCTTTTGAAGGCCACCAAAGAGCTTTGGCAACTTTACTTCCCGAAAGAGAGTCAAATAAATTAAAAACTTCATTTAGGTATATTTTTTGTAAATCTCCTCCTGTAGAACTATCATATACTCTGCTAAATTCAGTAACCCAGACTTCTTTGCTAGTTTCACCGAGGAGATTGTTTTTTTTGTAAAGAAAACCAATAATTGCGCTTCTCATGGCGGGTTCAGAGGATGCGTAATTATGGAAGTTTAGAATATCCGGTTTATGACCGCCATTATTGGTAAGACCTTGATAGAAACTCATAATGTTTGCGTCGTTAAGAAATGCCGCTACTATGACTTTTGAGTTTGAATCAGCATTTTTAATTGTAGAGTATGCTCCTTTGAATAAATCTGAATATTTTTGTATTTGAGCAGGATTTTGAGGTGTACCGGATTGATTGCATTCAGCAAAAAAATATGGATTAGTATTATCCGGTTCATTCCAAACTACCCAGTTTAAAATACCATAACCATTATCAGTTTCATTTGGATTATCTTGGTAATAACCTCCGTGTGGTTTATATCTATTAACAAGCATTGTTAAAAAATCATTATAGTTTTGGCTTCCGTTTTGACCAGAAATATCGTTTGGTATACATTTACAGGGACTATCAGTACATGAGGTTAATCCAGCTGCCCATGTTGGGGCATTGTGGATATTGGGGATAATGTTTAAACCGTATTTTTTAGCGATCCGAAAGACAATATCAGACGCACTGGTTTTAAAATTCCCCTTTGAAGTTTCCATTGAATTCCATGAGTAAGTTAAGTTTATCCAGCGTATTCCTTGGGAAGCAAGCATGGCAAAATGTTTTTCTACCATAGATGCACCGGTAATATCAGGACTGGATTGTTGGTATGCAGCTTTTAATGTGTTGAGATTACCCGGTTGTAAATCTTTAAAAACCTGAACTCCTGAAGTTCCAAATTTATTAGCTCTTGCGGTATCTTGTTGCTTTTTAATAATAGAGGTGGTGATTGTTGTACCAGAAGGAATATCAATAAGCGGTATTGATAAAGAAAGGTTTGAATTAACTGGAATTCTTTTTATTTCCCAATCAAAAGGAAATGTGCCGATACATTCAGCAAATATTTTTTCTTTAAAAACAAAAGCGAAAAGTATTAGTAAAAAAACAATCTGTAGTTTTTTTATCATTAATTTATAGTATAACAAAATTTTTAATCTTGATTGTTTATCTTTAAATATGGTTATATATAATAAAGGAATTTTTTTATGAAATATAATCTTGGGTGTTGGGATTGGAGTAAATATATTGTTTTGTTTGTTTTGTTCTTTTTTTACTATAACTCCGTTTCTTTTGCTTCTTCCACTCAAACGACAATATATTTTTCAACTATTGAAAAAAACTTAGAGAATGGAGAAAGTAAAATTTTTTATGCAGCAGGGAATGGTATGGGTTTGCGGGTAATAAATAGCGGAAAATCGGATTTATCTTATCTTCATTCCGATCATCTGGGTTCTGCAGTTTTTGTTACTAAACAAAACGGGATAAAAGATTCTTCTATTGTTTATTATCCATTTGGAAAAGAAACTACCACAATTTCTTCTAAAACAGATAAACTTTATACGGGACAACGTAAAGATACTTCCTCTAATCTCTATTTTTATAACGCAAGATTCTACAATCCCAACAGTTCTCATTTTATTTCAGGGGATAAAGCAGAAGGACCAAATAGATATGCTTACGTGGGAAATAATCCAATCATGAAAAATGATCCTTCTGGAAACATGCAAGCTGAAGATAGCGGTGCGGGAGGAGATTATGCCATGTATATGCAGATGCTTGAAGAGGAATGGAAAAACGGTCCCGACTATTGGGCTTGGGAGATGACAAAAGGCAGCTATAACCTTTGGCATTCTGATTTATCTTTTTTAACTAAGTTTATAGGAGAAGTTGATATGTGGTTGGGACATTCGTTTAGTAATGCAGCAGCAGCTTTTAATTCTCCGATTCTTAATTGGAATTCCGGAGCGTCTATAAAAGATCGGGCCAGGATGGTAGGGAAAGGTTACCTGAATACTTTTATTTTTGCTTCACAAGTTGCTCCTGTTGTTCAGGGGGGAGTTGGTTTGGCAAGAAGCGGTGCTAATGCAATCAATGGAACTATGACAAATTCACTTGACGATGCTTTTAATTGGGATATGAAATTTGTCAGCGGATCGGGAATAGATTATGAGAGTATTCCTATTATTGGGGCAAAAAACGAAACATTTTCTTGGAATGTAGGAATTATGAGAAACTGTGAAACGTGTATGGTAGAAGGAAATATTGGTTTTGTTAAAAACAGTAAAGATATTGTATCAAGAGGTAATATAGGGATGGTTAAAGGTAGCAGTAATGTGATAGCTGGAGGAGAAATAGGGATGGTTAAAGGTAGCAGTAATGTGATAGCTGGAGGAGATGTTGGTTTGGTTAAGGGCAGTTCAGGCGTATACACAGTTGGAGATGTCGGAGGATATATTAATTCCAGCGGTATAGTTGGGGGAGATTTGGGGATTGCAAGGAATTCTTCGGTAATAGTTGGTGGCCAGTTAGGTTATGCTAAGAGGTCTACGGTAGAATATGCAAACTGGTTATTGGGTAGGTAGGGATATTTCCATTGGGATGGTTTGGGATTAGTTAAATCCTTAGATTTCGGTTTTTGTTACCTTCTGATTATTCCTGCGGTGGAATGGGTGCCGAAGAGAATTTTACCATCAGGACCCGCTTTAACTACAAGGGAGTTAATTATAGAATTTATTTCAATAGTTTCCCGCCTTTTTCTTAAATCATACACTGCGATTTCTCCTCCACCCATTATTACTTCGTGAGTGTCTCTGGGATTAAAGTTTGCATCTGCGATTAAGTGGTGTTTTTGAGTACCATCGTGATCCAAACCGTAAATATCTCTTTTTAATACTCTTTTTGTACTCGCAGATATTGTTTCTAAATGTTCTCCATTAACTATAACTGCTAAAGTGTCGTCATCGGGATCAGGATTAAGATGTAAGTCGGTGACTTTTGTTTTTAATTCAATTGTTCTTAAATTTCTTAATCTATCAGCTTCAAAATCCAATGATCTCATCGATGAAAAATTAAGTTGACCTTTTTCTTCAAATGCAAATATTTCTCCGGGTATACTAAAGTCTGCAGGACCAACTATTCCGGGGTGGAAAATTTGTCCCTTTTCAGCGAGGTTTAGCATTTCAATACAAAAGGAATGTTCTGTTAATAATAAATTTCCATCAGGACTTAGTTTTACTATTTTAGTTGGACCCGCACCGCTACCGTTTGGTTGTTCAATAAATTTTACCGTACTGATTCCTTTTTCATCTACTTTAAAGATCCAGGTATTTGCTTCGGCATCTCCAATTGCAATAAAATTTCCAAGGGGTGTAATATGGGCAGAAGTTATTCTTTCTCTAATCTTCTTTTCTAAAAGAACTTTTAAAGAGCCATCGGGATTTTTTTCAGATAAAGATAAAATTTCTATTTTACTATTTCTTCTTTCTCTATCTATTTCACCCTTTTTATATCCGGTTACTAAAATCAATTTTTGACAATCAGGAGTCATTCTTAAGGTGATAACCGGTCCTTCTGTTGGGATTAAGACTTCCGGTTTCCAAGATTTCCCCCTTGCCTCTTTTTGAAACATTTGTGATATTCTACTGAAAATTTCAGGTGTGTTCATATTTTTTATAAAAAAATAAGCCGCCCTAAATGGCGCCTTATTTATCGTATTGTACTCTTTATTAATTTACTGTCAAGCTTTATGGTACTATCGATTCGTATGGGCTATAAACTATTTATTTTATTTATTCTTTTGATCGTTATTTTTTTTATAAGATTTGAGACTGTATTTAATAATAATAAATATATAAATAAGGATGTAATAGAGGGGGTGATATTAGAAGAACCTGAAGTAATAGGGAATACTCAAAGGTTTACCATCTTAGGAGTTGAAGTTGTTACCGGACGATATCCGGAATATGGGTATGGGAATAAAATAAAGATGAAAGTGTCCTTACAGGGCAAACAGGACGTAAAGATTAAAACAATTAGCGGAAGATATTTTTTATATTATCCCAAAATCGAGTTAATCGAAAAAGATAACGGTAATGTAATATTAAGTTGGATTTATCAATTTAGGAAAAAGGTAGTGGGGATTTATCAGAAAGTATTGCCTGAACCGGAGGCTTCGTTAATGTCCGGAATTGTGTTAGGAGTTAAAACTAATCTTCCTTACAGCTTTGAACAATCATTAAGAAATACCGGAACTATCCATGTGATTGTTGCATCGGGAATGAACGTTGCCTTTATATCGGGATTTTTAATTTATTTTTTAAATAGATTTATTAATAGAAGAAAAGCAATTTTGCTGTCGTTTGTTGGAATACTTTTTTATACAGCGTTTGCTTCCTTTCAGGCTCCAATTGTTAGAGCTTCTATCATGATTATCATATCTTTTTCGGCACAAATATTAGGAAGACTATCATTTGGGGTATTATCCCTTGTTATTACTGTTTTGGTTATGTTGTTTATAAATCCATATTATATTTTCGATGTAGGATTTCAGTTGTCAGTTCTATCAACTTTTGGTCTTATAATCCTCCAACCCGATATTGGAAAAATTAATAAATTAAAAAAGCTTTTTTCGATTCCGTTATTTGGAGAGGGATTTTTGACGACAATATCGGTTCAAGTTATGACCTTACCGATTTTAATTTTTTATTTTGGTCAAGTGTCATTATTGTCACCTCTTGTTAACGGATTTATAGTTTGGACAGTTCCTATTATTATGGTTTTTGGAATTGCTATAGCATTCGTCGGATTTATTTTTGTCCCAGTTTCTCAAATTTTTGCGATTTTTGCTTTTGGTTTTCTTTTTTATTTCGTAGAAGTTGTTAATTTCTTTGGAACTTTAAATTTTGGATTATTAAACGTATCAAAACCGTCACCATTTTTTATTGTTGGTTATTACCTGCTTTTAATATCCATTATTTTAAAAATAAAAATTAAAAATATATGAAGAAAAAAGAATTTATTTTTGGATCTTTGATAGGATTTATTTTATTGCTTATCGCATTATTTAATGGAATAAATCTTGGAAAAGAAGGAAAAGTCCATATTATTTTTTGTGATGTGGGGCAGGGAGATGCAATTTTAATTAGAACCCCTTCAGGTAAAGATGTGTTGATAGATGGAGGACCTGATAATAGTGTTTTAGAGTGTCTTTCAAAATATTTGCCTTTTTGGGACCGCGAAATTGATATGGTTTTTCTAACCCATCCTCAGGCCGATCATTTAACCGGTTTAATTTCTGTTCTCGAAAGATACAATATAAATTATTTTATTGCCGGACAAATTGGAAATAAAACGGAAGGATACAAAAAACTTATCAGTTTGGTTAAAGAAAAAAATATAATTGTTGAAAATCCATATTTAGGAAAAGAGATAGATTTTAATGATGGAGTAAAAATAAAAATACTTTGGCCGGAAAAGGATTGGATTGTGAATCATTCTTTTTTCCTTTCCGATATTTCAAATTCCAATAATAATGTATTGGGAGTTGCAACTACCAATGATAATTTAAATGACACTTCGACTGTTGTTAGTTTCTCTTTTGGAGAGTTTGATGTTCTGTTTCCCGGAGATGCGGATTCTAACATTCAACCCTTGATATTAAAAGACTCAGAAATTATAAGAACAGAGGTATTAAAAGTACCTCATCACGGAAGTAAAGAAGCATTGTTAGAATCTTTTATTGAAGCGGTAAAACCATCTCTTGCAGTTATATCCGTTGGTAAAAAAAATCGATACGGTCATCCTGCAAGCGATCTTATCGGACGTCTTAATAATTTAAATATCAATATCAAAAGAACAGATAAAGACGGTGATATTGAAGTTATTTCTGATGGAAAAAGTTGGGAAGTAAAATAAGTAACAAGCCCGTCTTGACTTGTGTTAGGCAAGGCAGGTTAGAAAGACATAAGGCAAAAGTAGAATGAAAATAAAATTTAACATCATCATTAGATAGTTAAATTTTAAGTGATAATAATTAACTTATTTCTATCTATAATTTCGAGGATTTCTTGGCGGTGGAGAAGATGTTTTGTTTTCTGAAGTAATCATTTTTCCTAAACAATAAACGATTCCATTTGATGCTCCATGGCCTGCTAGCGCTTGAAAATATCCTCCTTTTCGCATCAAATGCCAATATACAAGTCCACTGGTGAATTGCCACAAAGGAATTTTTGATAAGTTTAAAAACTTTTCTTTTGTAACTTTGTCTTCATCAATATTATGGACCAATGCAAATATCGCAGAAGTGGGAATTCCTATTCCCCATACTTCATTTTTGTTTTGTCCCGCCAGAAGCTCGCTTGGTAACCATCGGAATAATGCTTCCTCTATAGCGGGGTTGAGTAGAGTTATTTTTGGAAGGATTTCCTGCCATGGTTTATTTAATATTTCTTTTTCGACAAACTCTTGAGTCATGCTTGTACCCGTAGGGATACCTAAATATTTTAATACCGGATTGCAGATTATTTCTCCCATTACGGTTAATGAAGATATAACTGCCGATTCTACAACGGTTAAGGGTTTTTCTTCTGGTGTGTTTGGGGGTTTTTGCGGTTGTTCTACATATTTTATGTAAGATTCTTGTGCCTTAACAGGAGATGCAAGATAGTGATCGGCAACTGCGGTTCCACCGGCTGCTAAAATAAATTTAAAGAACTGACGGCGGGACATAGTTGGAGTTTTTTTCCTAGTTTCCTGTTTAGCAATGGTGGGATTTACCATACTATCTGTTGGAGTATTGGTATTTTTAAAAGCTTTTCCAAAACCTAAAGTTAAAAAGTCTCTTCTTGATGTTGATTCTGCCATAAGAGAATTATATTAAAAAGTAAATAAAAAATGCTATAATCAGTTTTGTGAGCATTATTGAATCTCTAAAAGAAGGAGGATTTACCCGGCTTGTAAGTCTAGGGAGTGTGGTTTTTGAGGGAACGATTACTTATAAAAACGGGGACAAAGGGTTGATTTTATCAAGAGAAAAGAACAGAGAGACTGTTATTTTAAAAATTCCTGATGGAATAAATCCAAAATCAAAACAGAAATTTGAACTTATAGCAAGAAGACAAAATCCATTTTTTGAGGCTTTATCATTTTGGCAATTAGGCTTTACTTCTCATGATTTTTCTTCCGTTGGTTTGCTTTCTTTTTCCAATGGATATCCAATAAGGGAGTGTCAGTTAGCATTAAGATCATTAGAAGAAGAATCGGATAAAATTCCCATTGAACAAACCAAATGGATGTTTGAGCATAACAACACAACGGATATTTATTTATAAAAAATATGGAATTTAAAGTAGAAGAATTAGAATTAAATAATTTAAAGAAGTTTTTATTATTTGCAAAAGAATTAGTGGTGAAGCAATTTCCAGATTATCCACCAAGTGTCAGGAATTATTATTGGGAAAAAGAGTTTAATTATGATAAGTTAAAAGAAGAAATAGAAAAAAAAGAAGTAACTATATACATAGCGTTATCTGATAATAAAATGGTTGGTTTTATTGTCATTCATTTTGACGGCGGAGGAGCGGTTAATGCCCGTTGGTTAGAAGTAGAAAAGAATTACCGTGGTAAAAATATTGGGACGACATTACTTAAAAAAGTAGAAACAGAAGCAAAAAAGAATAAGTGCCATTTTATTTATCTTTGGACAGAGACAAATAAAAACGTTGATTTTTATAAAAAGAGAGGATATTATTTTGTTGGTTTGCAGAAAGAATCATGGTATGGGATGGATGAATATTTAATGCAAAAAAATATCTGCAAACCCTTTTTTGCTAAATAAATATGATTAAAGATGAAATTATTCAGCTAATTAAAAAGGCATTGGAAGAGTTAGGGATATCTTCGGATGGTGTTATGTTAGAACATCCGGGAGAAGAAGGACATGGGGATTATTCTTCGAATGTTGCCATGCAGCTTTTTAAAGAGTATAAAACTAAACTAAAATTAAAAAGCTATAGAAGTCCAAGAGAATTGGCAGAGAAAATTGTAAATTCTATACCTAAAAATGACATTATAGAAAAAGTGGAAGTGGCGGGACCGGGATTTATTAATTTTTATTTGTCAGAGAGTTTATTATTAACTTCAATCGATAAGGTTTTGAGTGAAAAAGATGAATATGGAAAATCAGAAATTTTTAAAGAAAAAAAATTTATGGTGGAGTTTGCTCATCCTAACACCCATAAGATGTTTCATATCGGACACTTAAGAAATATTACTACCGGTGAAGCAATAGTTCGAATTTTAGAAGCAAATGGTGCAAAAGTTATAAGAGCAAATTATGAAGGAGATGTGGGAATGCATATTGCGAAATGCATGTATGCCATTTTACGAAATGTAAATGAAAAATTTAATAATATAGAAGAATTAAAAGACGAGTTTAAAACGATTAAAGAGAGGGTAGAGTTTTTGGGAAAAATGTATACAGAGGGAAATAGACTTTATGAAAGCAATGAAGAGTCAAAAAGAGCGATAGAGGATTTAAATAAAAAAATATATAACAAAGATCCGGATATTTTTAATCTTTGGAAAGAGACAAGGCAGTGGAGTTTGGATTATTTTGAAACGATTTATAAAAGAGTAAATTCCAATTTTGACCGCTACTATTTTGAAAGCGAAGTGTTTAAAAGAGGAAAGGAAATTGTTTTGGAGTTTTTGAAAAAAGGAATATTTAAAGAAAGCGAAGGAGCAGTAATTTTTCCAGGAGAGAAATTTAAACTTCATAATAGGGTATTTATTACAAGCGATGGAAATCCAACTTACGAAGGAAAAGATATGGGTTTGGGAGAATTGCAGTTTAAAGAATATGATCCGGATTTAATTATCCATGTGGTTTCTTCAGAACAAGCAGGATATTTTCAGGTAATTTTTGAAGCCCTTGCACAGATTTTTCCTGAAACCCGCGGGAGAGAAAAACACCTTATTTATGGGTGGGTAAACCTTAAAAGCGGAAAAATGTCATCAAGAACCGGGAATGTTATTCTTGGGGAATGGCTTTTAGACGAAGCAAAAAAAAGGATAGATGAAATAATGGGTAAGGTAGTAAAAGGGAAGGGATATTCTTCGAGCGAAACGGAAAGTCTTAATTCTATTAAAGACAAGTTCTCGCCTGACGGCTCGGACAATAACAATATTCCCGATGTGTTAGAAAAAGTCGCAGTTTCTTCTGTAAAGTATTCGTTTTTAAAGATGGAGATTAAAAGTGATATTTCTTTTGATTTTGAGGAGTCAATAGATTTTGATGGCGACAGCGGGCCATATATACAGTATGTTTACGCAAGAACGAAGTCGATAGAAAGAAATGCAGGGGATTATTCTTCGAGCAAAGCGAGAAGTGTTATGACATTCAAAGATAAGATTTCGCCTGATGGTTCCAACAATAGATTTAATCCTGAAGAAATTTCTATTTTACGTTGGATTTATAGGTTTCCGGAAATAATTGAGGAAGCGGGAAAGAGATTTGCACCAAATGCTATTTGTTCATACCTTTTTGAGCTGGCAAAGAGATATAACTTATTTTATAATAAGCTTCCGATATTAAAAGCGGAAAGCGAAGAGATGAGGGATTTTCGCATAATGCTAAACACTGCAGTAGGCCAAGTAATTAAAAATGGATTAGAAATTTTAGGAATAGAAACTGTGGAGAGAATGTAATAAAAAATTAACCTAATTAACCTAATTGATCTAAATAATTATTGTGATTTAATTTGTCATTTTATCATTTTTTAGAAATTAGATTAATTAGAAATTAGAAATTTATGCTTAATAAAATTATTCTAAAGAATGGTTTAAGACTTATTACTATTCCTGTTTCCGGCGTTGAAACTGTTGCTGTTTTGGTTTTGGTTGGTGTGGGGTCAAGATTTGAGAATGAAAAAACTAATGGACTGGCGCATTTTACCGAGCATATGCTTTTTCAGGGGACAGAAAAATATCCTTCAAAATTTTCTTTATCTTTAGAGGTCGATAAGATAGGAGCGGAATTTAATGGAATGACAGATAAGGAATATACAGGATATTTTGTAAAGGCAGAATCAAGACATTTAAATTTAGCTGTTGATATTCTATCCCAAATGGCTTGTAAGCCCTTGATAAAAGGGGAGGAAATCGAAAGAGAGAAAAATGTAATTTTACAAGAAATTGCAATGAGGGAAGATATGCCTCAGGTAAAAGCTATTGATAGCCTTTGGGAAATGGTATTTAATGGCAATCCTTTGGGGTTATCTGGAGCAGGAGAAAAAAGAAGTATATTGGGTTTTAAGAAAGATAATTTTTTATCTTTTAGGGAATCTTATTACCGAAACGACAATACAGTTGTTATAGTTTTGGGAAAATTTGAGGAAAAGGAAGTTTTGGATCTTGTTGAAAATAAGTTTTCTTCACTTTCTGATAAGTCTGGGGAAAAATTTAAGACATTTCTTGATAAGCAAAATAGAAAATTAAAAAAAACTATCAGTAGAAAAACCGACCAGGTTCATCTGGCATTGGGTTTTCCAGCATTTTCGAGAATATCTTCTTTCCGTTATCCGCAAGCACTTTTGGATATTATATTGGGAAGCGGTATGAGTTCCCGGTTGTTCCAAAAAATAAGAGAAGAAAAAAGTTTAGCTTATTATGTCGGGAGCGAAGCAGAAATTTATATGGATACAGGAATATTTTGTATAAATGGTGGAGTTGATAAAAAAAGGGTAAAGGAAGCAATTGAAGCAATTTGGGAAGAGCTTATAAAAATTAAAAGCCAAAAACTGGAAATCAAAAACAGTGAACTTAGAAAGGCAAAGGATTATTTAAGGGGAAAGATGGTATTAAGACTGGAAGAACCTTTAGACAAAGCAATGTTTTTTGGAATGAGAGAATTATTAGAAGGAAAAATGGATACTCCTGATAGGGTTCTAGAAAAAATTGAAAAAGTAAATCTAGAGGAAGTTCTTCATGTTGCAAAGGAAATTTTTAAAGAAAAAAAATCTTCTCTTGTGATTGTTGGAGATTATTAATTTTTGGTGCAAATAATATTTTTCTCTAGAAGAAGCTTAAGGCATGTTCTACAATTCTTGATTTCAGTTCGTGAATTGTAATTTCGTAATGGGGTGTTTCCATAAATTCTCTGGTATCTGAATCATCGCATCCGAATTTTATTTGTAGCACTCTAAGACTAAATCTTATAGCATCGGGATCAAGATTTCTTGCCCTAACTTTTTTGATTAATCTTAGAGAAAATTGAGCAATTAGTTCTGTTTTTAGAGCAAACCGGTCAGTTCCGATCTGTAAACTTTCATCCAAGTTTAAGATATCGTCATCTTTTAATCCTAATATTTCTTTGGCTCTTAATGCCTCAAGTTCTATATCTTTCGCCATATATTTTTATATTTATTTATTTGGGAAATCAGACATTCCTTTTGCCATTCCAAAAAGTATGGAGCTTTGTAATAATTCCACTTGTTCTTTTGGTAAAACAATTTGTTCTTTTTCTAGGGCAGTTATTAAATTTTCCTGTGCAATATCTTCGCAAAGTAAAATATATGCATAATATTCAAGTCTTTTTTTAACATTTTTTGGAGTATTTCCCTGAAGAATATTTTCAGCAATATTTAACCTATTTTCTTTGGGAAAGTTGATGAGCATTTCTAACATTGCTTTTTCTGATGGCGACATTTTCTTAAGGGACATCTGCCAAAATTTTTCATCCAGAGCTTTGGATGTTTTTGCACTTAATTTATAAATAAAAGGAAGTTTTTCTATTAAATCTAATCTTCTACTTTCAAGAAAATCAGGAGGAGGATTTTGTTCAATTCTATTCATAATATTTATTTGGCGGAAATGATTATAACGTTTTAGTGCATTGGGGTCAAGTTATTAATGATTATTTATTTTGTAAAAAACAGTCTTTTGGTGTATAATTCCGACCGAAAGGAGATTATATGACAGAAAATCAACCAGTTGAGTCAAATATGGTAGGTTTACTAAAAGAAGAACCAAAAAGAGAAGGAGTTTGGGTAGAGGAGGTTGTCCGGGGGAAAAAAAGACTTGTTATGCATGGATTACCGGAAGTAAGTGAAGAAAGAAGAGACCGTAGAGATGCATTTATTAAATCTGGACCTTCGAGTTCCCCAAAAAGATTAAATAGAGGACCAACAGGAGAAATAATTGATATTGACAGTGAGATATCCGAAGGGAAATTTGAGCAGGAAAGGGTAGATGAAAGACCAGAAAAGAAAAAAGGACCAGAGAGCCGTAACTGGCGCCATACCAATAGAGTTAGTGATTTAGCGGATTGGCAAAGGGATTTAGTTAGAAAAGATAGGGAAAGATGGGCATATGAAGGAAATGTAGATAAAAGTGATAGGTTAACAGACCAGGAAGCAGCAGAATTAAGACGCATGGATGATCAAGAGCTTGCTTATAAATAATTTTTTATATGTTAGAACAAGATAAGCTTATTCCGTCAAATTTAAGGAATCCGGAATCTGTTGATGGGACTTATTATGGAATAGACTTTCTTTCTTGTGCGCTTAGAGTTTGGCAAATAGGAGAAAATCTTAAAAAAAATAGAAGGGAAACGCCAGAGGAAGATTATGTAGTGGGAGAGGCGGTTTATCATCTTTTAAATACCATAGTAAAACAAGATAGGATTTCATATTTTCATAGAGATGTAAAAAATATTACCGAAAGGGCTGTAAAAGAAAAATGGCCGGAAGAAAGAGTTGAAAAACATTTTTCTGCAGTGCAAAAAGCGTATGGATTATCCAATGCGGAAACAATAGAGGAAATTAATAGACGTTTCAGGGTAGAAATTGGTATTGAGAGTATTCCGAGAGCAATTCTTAGACCAGATGGAGATAAAGTAACTTCCGGTGAAAGAGGAGAACAGCTTTATCATTTTTGCGGCATAGAAATTGTTAGCGAAACGGAAGGTGAAGAAAAAATTGAGATGAGCGGTGTTTATGATGGAGGAATTGATAGTATTTCTTATCCTTTGCACAGGCTTTCTCTAATTGTATTTTCCAATAAACCTTTAGAAACTAATTTTGAAAGAGGATTTTACTTGTTTAGAGGAATAGAATTGTCAAAAGAGATAGATAAGCATCCTGAGATAGTAAGAGCTTTAAAAATAAAATTTGCGGAAGTTGTAAGAAGATATGCGGATGACAGAGAGGGTTTTTTAAAAGACAGAAAATGGGATGGTGATCCTAATGATCCTACTCAAATAGAAAAATTTTTATTTGATTTTTTGGAAGATGATTATTTAAAGAGAAGATTAGATAAAAAAACCTATAAAGGATTTAAAAAGGCAATTTCCTTTATCGAAGGAGAGAAAATACTTGGAGTTTTGGGTTTAAGGGTTATAAATGAAAAACTATTAGATAAAGGTGATGATTTATGTTTGCAAACCGGGGGATATCATTTTGAAAATCATAAAGAAGAATTAAAAAAAGTGGTAATAAAAGTAGAAACAGAATTAAAAGAATTAGGATGTGAAATTTCCGATACGGGAATAACTAATATATCTGAAATTGTCGGAAGAGTAAAAAAGGATGATGCATATGCAAAAAGACTAACAGAAAAATGGGTAGAAATTATTCATTTTATAAAAAAAACTGCATTTTTGATGGATGATGATTTGGTAAGGTGGGTTAGTTGTTATAGGATTGATTTGATAAATGATCTTTTTCAAAGAGCTTTAGAGAAAGCAAGAGGAGTAGTTGATAGTGATGGTAAGGAAAAAACGGATATTTTTGCTATTTTAAAATAACCAGAAATCCCAGAAAAAGTAATAATCCCACAATGGATATTAATTTACCATATTTTCCTATTTTCGTATCCTCAAATGTTACTGCAATTTGATTGTTTCCTTTTGGTATTTCGAAAATAATAAAACCATCTGAATTTTGGCTGTGTGATATTATTTTATTATTTATTCGGATTTTCCAATTAGGAAAATTTAACCTGTTTAATTTTAGAGACGAATTGCTTCCTATAGTTTCTAAAGTCAGATTGCTACCGCACTGATTAATAATTTTTACTTTTATATCTCCCGTTAGTATTTCGTACAAAGGAAGGTTTTGTTTTATATTATAAATTCTTGAGGTAAGATTACCGGAAACATTTTTAGGAAGAAATTCATTAACGCCCATATTGGATAAAAGAATATAATCTGTGAGTGGCGATTGAGGAAGATTTAGATCTTTTTCATTAAAAGAGGTGTTGTCGGGGACGCTTGACGTTAAGTAAGAAAAAGAAGTAAGACATACTAAAAAGGCAACAAGAAATAAAATCCATTTTTTATAAAAGATTGAGGCTAAATAAACAAGAAAAATAATTGAGAGAAAACCGGATACGGCTATAAATCGATAAGGATAAAGAATAAAAAATAAATAAGTTATGCTATTCCAAATTGGCGTAGAAATGGGTAGGGCAACAAAAAGATATGTAATTACCAAAAACCAGATTAGTATGAAAAAGCCATTTGTATAACCAATTTTTTTATGGGATAAAATTATTGAAATTATCCAAATTAATCCTAAGAAAAATGCTAAAATTCCCGATAATCCATAAGTAAAACCCCAAAAATCCGGCCTTTCTTTTAATGGAATCGCATATCGCAAAAAAGAATTTGTTAGGTCATAAAATTTCGTAAACGGTAAATAAAATAAATCAATTTTTTCAAAATAACGAATTTGATTTCTTTCAAATAATAGATATATTAGTTGAAAACTACTTATAAGAAATGCGAAAAACAGAGAACCAGAAATATATAAAAGCGGAATTAATGTTTTTTTTAAGACTGCTTGCCATATGCAAAAAATGGCAATAAACGGAATAAAAGCTGCAAGAAGCGGAATATGAGAGATAAGAAGTAAAAATAATATTACTGTAAAACCAACAAAAGGAATCATTTTTCTTTTATTTTTAAAAATCAGAAGGATAAAATAAAAAGCCCAGGGTATAAGAGATAAAAACATCATTTCTCCCCAAGAACCATAGTGATAAGAGATAATAAGTCTATAGGGCATAAAAAGGTAAAGGATGGATCCAAATAATGCTAATTTTTTTGAAAAGAGTTTGTTTATAAAAAGATAAAATCCTGTTCCCGCCAGAATGTTGGTTAAAAAATAAAACAATTTTACCGATACCAGGATGGTAAAACCAAATTTTGTAAAAAACCAAACGATAAAATATGGAAGGCTCCAGTTATACATAAAAACCGGAGTTCCTATTCCGAGTCCTGCCCTGTGAGCCCATTTCGGAGGAAATTGATGACAATTTATAGCTTCAATAAAAGAAGTCATACGGTAAAGATGAGCATTACTATCGATTTGTCCAACAATATTATTAACAAGAAGAGGAATTGAAACGATAATTATGAGCAATAAAAGGAAAAAGAAGTCTGTAAAAACAAATTTTGTCAATGAAGTAAATTGTTGGCAGGAAGATTTCGATTTATTAAGATTATTCTTGTACATTAATAAAACTAAATAGAATTAGGTGGAGGGATGTAGTACTTTGGGGTGGGTATAGGAAATTTATTAAAATTATTCGGAAGGTTATTGAAAAAATCGGGATTGGTAATTAAAGTTTCAAAGAATTTTACCATAGCAAATGATCCTAAAATTATTCCGATAAACCCTAATATCCATCCTAAAATTGAAAGGATTATCCAAATGTTTGGTTTTGTGGTTTCCTTTGGAGGAGTAAGATTTTTATAAATTTCATAAGAATAACTGATAATAAACGGACCGGTAAAGAGAGAAATTAATAAAGAAAGAAGTCCAGCAAGACTGCTTTTATAAGAGGCACTACTTACTGCAAAACTTAGGATCCAAACGGCAATCCAGACTACAGATTCTCTTCCGGCAACACCCCAAAACCTTTGGTTTATCATGCTTCTTGATATCCAAACATTAGCAAGTCCTTCTTTTTGCTGTTCAAGAAAAACAAATACCGTAAATGTACTCCAAAAACCCCAAAGAATAAGAATAATAAATAGTGAAAGTACTCCTAAGGGTACAAGACCGATAAAAAATAATGACATTAATACTTCTAATATTATAAATTTCCAAATAAGGGGTCTTACTTTTTTCATCGCTTCACCGGCTGTTAATTTTTCTGGAGAAATTATAACCTGTGCGGTAGCAAGTTGGATCCATGCTCCCACATAATAAGAAAGAATAATTAATGCCAAAAATGCGACTAAACCAAGGATTATTAAAACCGGAATTGCTTTTGTGAGGAAATAAAGAAGAGCAAACAATCCAATTAACAGAAGAATAGCGATAAAGAAGGCAAGACCAATTCCAATACTTATTAATAAAACAACCAAATAACTTAAAAATCTATCTTTGGTTCGTTCAAAAGCTTTTTTTAATAGTGATTCTAAACCCCAAGCATTGTTTTGAATGTTTTCTACCGGTGTTGTTTCGTTTTCCATATACATTTTTAGATTAGTTAAAATTTTTTTGTTTGTCAAGAGCTGTTTTGGAAGTTTTTTGATGTTTATATGATAATCTTACTCTTTGAGCTCGGATACGAAAATTTTCTTGAAAACATTCACTGGCGGACATTTTTTATCTTTTACTATTGTTATCGTCGCCAGCTCAACGTTTTCTACAAAAATTTTGTATCCTTCGCTCTTCTTCGAAGATTACTAAAGATAACTGTTTTGATTTTTTTCTTAAATTATGGTATAAATGGCGTCATTATAATCTATAATCTAAATTATGAGTAAAGAATTTGCCGGACTCCCAAAAGAAGCGGGAAAATACGAACAATCTCTTGTACGCATAGAAAAGCGGGAAGCGATACAAAGAGCTATGGAAGTATGTGATAAATATCAGCTTTCCGACAAATTTGGACTTGTCGGATTACAGACTACTTTATTGGTGACTAACCTTGCCAGATATTTTGTACTTCATAAAGGCGGTGAAGTGGCATATTTAGCAAATAGACCGGAAACAGAGATAATTGCGGGTATGAAAGTATTTGGTTTTTTAGCAAAAGCAATATTTACAAGGCAACGTTCATTTGATAGGGCAGCTGAGGAGTTACAACAAGATATTAATTTGGTTGCTAAAGAATACAAGAAAATTACTATTTCGGTAGCATTAGTATCCATAACAAAGGATTCTGAGGATCCATTGGATATGGGAATGGCAGAAAAGATTTTGGATTTGCCTGAAGATTATCCGGGAGTAAGAGAGTTTAGATCGAAATATGATCCATTTTTTGATAAGGTTTTAAGAGCATATGGTACACCCGAGGCTATACAAAGATCGGCAAATTTAATATCAGCGACAATTGACAACAATTCAAAATTGCCAAAAAATGAATTAGATAAAAAGTTATCTTGGGTAATTCAGAACATAAAAATTAAAGAGGTTGTTAGTTAGATAAATTAAAAACTTCAATTTATTTTTTATTCTTAGGGCTTTTGTTTTATTGTCTATTTTGATATACTTAAGGCATGAAACAGATTGTAAATAAGGCCTTGGGGGCAATTAGTGTGCCTGGAGTAGACTACGGTGATATTAGAATTGTTAAACGGAAGATCGAAGAAATTATTGTACAAAATGGAAAAGTTACCGGTGTTGAAAATAGGGAAAGATTTGGATTTGGGATAAGAGTTTTATATAAAGGTTCATGGGGATTTGCAGGAAATAATGACTTTTCTTCTTCGGGTATAAAAAAAACCGCAAAAAAAGCTTTAGAAGTTGCCTTGGCTTCTTATTCTGTTTCAAAAAAAAGAGTAATACTATCTCCGGTTAAACCATATCAAGATAAATATAAAACTCCATATAAAATTGATCCTTTTTTAGTATCTTTAGAGAAAAAACTTTCGATTTTATCAGGAGCTAGTAAAGAAATGATGAGTAATAGGAATATTATGCTGTCTCAAGCGTTTACCAGATCTTTTAGAGAAGAAAAGATTTTTGCTTCAACGGAAGGAGCATATATTGAACAGGAAATTACAGAAATGGGAGGCGGAATAGAAGCGATGGCTTCTGACGGAAAAGATGTTCAGACAAGGTCATATCCAAATTCATTCCGGGGTTTATTTCAAACAAAAGGATTTGAATTAATCGATGAAATTGATTTGGTTGGTAATGCAAAAAGAGTAGCAGAAGAAGCAAGTGCCTTGCTTACCGCACCGCAGTGCCCATCAGGAGAATATGATTTAATTTTAGATGGTCCGCAGCTTGCTCTTCAGGTCCACGAATCATGCGGACACCCAACTGAACTTGATCGGGTTTTCGGTTTTGAAGCCTCTTATGCGGGTACTAGTTTTATGACTCCTCAAAATTTGGATAAATTAAAATACGGTTCTGACATTGTTAATATTTACGGAGATTCAACAGTTCCTTTGGGACTTGGGACATTTGGTTATGATGATGAGGGAGTACCCGCACAGAAATTTCCGATTATTAGTCGTGGTCTTCACGTTGGGTATTTAATGAGTCGGGAAACAGCATCCCAATTATCTGAAGAAAAAAATAGAGAATTTGTTTCTAATGGCTGTATGAGAGCAGGAGGATGGAATAACATTCCATTAATCAGGATGACCAATATTAATTTAGAACCGGGTAATTGGGACTTTCCTGACCTAATTGCTGACACAAAAAGAGGAATTTTTATGTCCATTAATAAGTCTTGGAGCATTGATGACAAGAGAATTAATTTTCAATTTGGGACGGAAGCGGCTTGGGAGATAAAAAATGGAAAAAAGGGAAGAATGTTTAAAAACCCAACATATACGGGAATTACACCGGAGTTTTGGAATTCTTGTGATGCGATTTGTAATGAGAAGTATTGGAAGATTTGGGGAACTCCCAATTGCGGAAAGGGAGAACCTTCGCAACTTGCTCATGTTAGCCATGGGACAGCGCCTGCCAGATTTAGAAAGGTAAAAGTCGGAGTAGGAAAGTGGTAATTCTATTTTAGAGTAAGGTTATAAATATTTTCTAAAACTATGATTGGAGAAAAAAGATTAAAAGAAATAGCGGATAAAGCATTAACTTTGTCAAAAGCAAAAGAGACGGAAGTACTTATTATTGCTAGTTCACTTGGTTTAACCAGGTTTGCAAACAATGAGATACATCAAAATGTTGAGGTTGATGAGGCTGAAATTTCTATCAGAGTAGTAGTTGGAAAAAAAGTTGGAGTTGCCGGAGGAAATATCCAGATTAAATCTCATAGCTCAAAACTTGAAGATTATAAACCCTTGAAAGATATTATTGATAAGGCTTTAGAAATTGCGAAGGCGTCCAATAAGGATCCGGATTTTCCAGGACTACCAAAAGTAGCGCAAGGTACAAAGGATAAAGCGAAAAACTTAAAGAGTATTTATAAGAGTACTATTAATTTTTCTCCAAAAAACAGAGCAGAGGCAGTGGCGATTATAATAAAACAAGCGGAAAAAAACAGGTTGACAGCATTTGGAAGTTTACAAAATGGGTTTACTGAATATGTGATTGCCAATTCTCATGGGGTATTTGGATATCATCCCGTAAGTAATGCTTATTTGAATATTAGAATGATGAAGGGAGAAAGAAGCGGTTATTCTGGTTTTATATCAACAAACATTTCCGATATTGATTTTGATAGATTGGCAAAAGAAGCGGTAATGAAGACTACCTTTGGAAATGAGATATCAGATTTAGAACCGGGTGATTACGAAGTAATTTTGGAAGAGCCAGCAGTATCAGAAATGATGCAATTTTTATCGTATTTGGGATTTGGGGCTAAACAATTTCATGAGGGATCGAGTTTTGTTTCCGGGAAACTTAATGAAAAAGTACTTGGGGAGAATGTAAATATATTTGATGATCCATTTCATGCACAGACAATTCCGATCCCGTTTGATTTTGAGGGAATGCCTAAAAAGAAAATGGTTCTAGTAGAAAATGGTGTAGTAAAAAATATAGCTTATGATAATTATTATGGAAAAAGATATGGGAAAAAGCCAACAGGCCACGCGCTTCCTGCTCCAAACAGCGAAGGTCCGTTTCCGTTTCATTTAACTTTATCACCGGGAAAGACTCCAAGAGCAGAACTTATTAAGGGGGTAAGATACGGCATTTTGGTTACAAGATTTTGGTATGTTAATCCAATCCATCCAAAAATTTTAAATATAACAGGAATGACAAGAGATGGAACATTTCTTATAAAAAATGGAAAAATTGTTGGAGCTCTTAGAAATTTACGTTTTACCCAAAGCATTCCTGAAGCATTATCAAATGTTATTAATATTGCTAAAGAAGTAAAAGCAGAAGAAGGAATTGTCGGAGCAAATATTGTACCGGCACTACATATAGGGAAGTTTCATTTTACTGGGGAAAGCCGGTTGTAAATTGACCTAATTGATCTAATTAATCTAATTTCTAAACAAACATTTTGAATAAAATTTAGAAATTGGGATTTATTTAGGTTGATTAGAAATTAGAATAATTAGAAATTAACAATATTTGATAACTCTTTACTAAGATTCTATAATTTAACTGATAGTAAGATTTATGAAAGGAGACATATGATGGAACGTTCAGTTGTTCTTGTTAAACCTGATGGATTACAAAGAGGTCTTGTTGGTGCAATTATTAATCGTTTTGAAAGAAAGGGATTGAAACTTACGGGGATTAAGATGGTTTCCTTAGATGATCCGGTTCTTGATGAGTGGTATTCTCATCATAAGGGAAAGCCGTTTTTTAATGATTTAAAAAAGTTTATGGAATCGACACCGGTTGTTGCTATGGTTTGGGAAGGACTAGAGGCAATTTCGGCAATCAGAAAATTGGTAGGAATAACTAAAGCACGAGAAGCTGAAATGGGATCAATAAGAGGAGATTTTGGGATGAGCCAGTCATTTAATTTAATTCATGCTTCGGATTCAACAGCAACAGCGGAAAAAGAAATGAAATTGTTATTTTCAAAAGATGAAATTTTTGATTATAACAAGAGCGAATATTTGCATATTTATGCAGAGGAAGAGCTGAAATAAAATTTCTAATTAACCTAATTATTCTAATTTCTAAAAAATGACCCAGTGACAAAAGTTAAATTAGAAATTGGTGATTGGTTATTTTATAGATCAATTAGGAATTAGGTCAATTAGGGTAATTTATGCCACCAAGAAAGAAAAAGAGAAAGTCTAATCCCATAAGTACCAGAAAAAGAAATCATTTTCCAGTTTTTGCTCTTTTTGTTTTTATTTTTATTATTGGTGTGGTTTTTGGCGGTGGCGGAGTTCATTTGTTCGGAGAGAAAAAAATTACCTTTAATAATCCTTACTATTCTCCTAAAGTTTATTTGCCTCCTTCTGGTTTTGTTTTAGGTGATAAAGATAAGGCCTTTAATATTCCTATACTTTTATATCACTATGTAGAAATAAACAGCGATCCAAAAGATACAATCAGGATTTCTTTAACAATTCCAAGAAATGTTTTTGAGAAGCAAATTCAATCACTTCTTTCCGAGGGCTATACATTTTTAACAGTATCAGAAGTTGGTAAAATTTTGGATGGAAAAATGGCAATGCCCGGTAAAGCGGTTGTTTTAACTTTTGATGACGGCTATAGAGATTTTTATACGGATGTTTTTCCTCTTTTACAGTTTTACAACATTAAAGCAACGCTATTTGTAGTATCCGGATTTCTTAATCATTCAAATAATATAACCAATGAACAGCTTTCTGATATTGTAAAAAGCGGACTTGTTGAAATTGGAGGACATACTGTAAATCATGCATCTTTAACCAGTCTTTCTAAAGAGAGGGCAAAATGGGAAATAGAGGAAGATAAAAAAATTCTTGAGCAAAAATTTGGGATAAAAATGACTTCTTTTGCATATCCTTATGGTTTGTTCGATGAGGATGTGGCAAATATTGTAAAAGATGCAGGATATTTACAGGCAGTATCTGTTATTAGAGGAAATGAACAAACTAAAAGTAACCGCTATTTTCTTTTTAGAATAAGACCAGGGGCAGGAATAGGTGAATATCTTATCCGAAGTATATCAATGAAATAACTTTGATAGAGACAATTATTCCCAAGGTTTAAAACCCTCTTTTGTCATTTGACCTCTTGTTCCGTTTACTTCCGCCCAACCGCACCATTTTCTTGCGGCATATCTTGATTGGTCGTTTTCTCCACTAGAACAAATTCCGTCTTCCTTTCTTCTCATATCGCAGTTACTGCAAAATGCATTTACTTCACCTTCGGAAACAGAGAGATGAAGGGGATAACCAAATGCATAGGCTGCGAAAAAATCCTGAATTTCGGGAACAATTGCTCTTCTTGCTGCCGGAGTTATTTCAGTACCTTCATTACTTTTAAGTACCACTTCTTTACTTGAATCTATTTGTTCTGTCATATATCACACCTCCTATTGGCAGTTTTTCGCATTATAGTGCAAATATTATATAATTGTCAACAACATAGAAAAAGAGTTTTAATATGGAATTAAAATACGAAAAAATTGAATCTATAACACCCGATATTATTACTGGCTTGACTACTTGTGGGGAAGTGGTTGGAGGTACTATTAATGTATATAAATTGGAAACAGGACAGGAATGGAGCGTTAGGATTGACTGTCTAATGGAATGGGATGGGAATATATGTCCGGCAAGAAGAGGAGATGAAGGAATTACCTGCGGAGCAAAAAATATGAAACATGACGGTTCGGAATATTATCGTCATATTTATTGCTCAAGAGCAAAGAAGATTATAGAGTTTTTTGATATGCAAAAGGATTTTCGAAATTAATTTTTTATAATAGAAATCTATTTCGTCTAATTTTTTAGTATTTTATGAAGGTAAGTTACTTGTTTTAAAAATTTTATCAATATCTTTGCGGTGAATTTCTTTCCACTTTACTTGCATAAAGTTTTGCGGAAGTAGTTGTCTTCTTGTTGCTTGCATAAACCCTAGTACATAGTTAACATCTTCTAACCATTTTTCAAGGTCATTTCCTTCAAGATAACGAATTTTTCCGTCATCGTGTTCAATTAGTAGTCGAATTGGTTTTGGTTTTTGTTCTTGCTCTTTTTGTATTGGTTCTTGTTCTAACATTTTATTCACCTCCTTTGAGATTGAGGATTATTTCTTGTAATTTCATTTAACCCCATAAGTGTTTGAGGACAAGATATGCTAAATTTTTTTCTTTAGTTCTACCTTTTTTGGTCGGGACGGCGGGAATTGCCCATAAAAATTTCTTTGGAAATTTTCAGGGTAAAAACCCTGCACCTCTCGGTTCCTGTAAATTACTAACGACGTAATTTACAGGATAAACCTTTATGCTTGAAAATATTGGTCGGGGATCGCGGAATTGAACCGCGTGCCTCTCGGTCCCGAACCGAGCGGTCTACCGATGACCTAATCCCCGTTATATTTAATATTTTCAAGTACGAACCGAGCGGTCTACCGATGACCTACACCCCGGATTTTTCTTACTTGATTTTAACAGAAGAGCTTATTTTATACAAACAAATTATATTTGACTTATAAGTGGATTTTGTGATACGTTTTTTCTGATGGGGGAATTTAATTCTTTAAATGAAAACTCAAAATTAAAAACAAAAGTTGTTGCAGATAGTCTATTTCTTTTTGTTTTTGTATTTTTGTTTAGTTTTATTTATATCGGTACGGTTTTAAAGGTTATATTGCCGGAAGAAATACAAAATACCCAATTAACGTCTATTATTTTTTCCACCAAAAACACAGTTGTTTTAGAAGATAATAAAGAAGATAAAAAGTTAACTGGAATTGTTGCAGGAGCTGCAACAGAAAGCGGAACGATTAATCAGAATGATCAGGGGATATTAGTTTTAATCTTAAAAATTCCTCAGCATTTCTTTAATAATCTATTGGCGTCCTTGACGTTTTAAATTCGGCAGTTTTCTTGACAATAACAAAATCTAATCTTGGTATATTCTCAAATTCTTCTTTAGGGATAACCATTAGGGGATATTGTTCTTTCGGTGTTGGTCCAATTGTGACATCTGATGCCCATTTTTCATAATCTTTGTAACTTATTCCCGATTGTTTTAATAAAAATGCAATTCCTAAGGAATTACAGACGATTTCTTGACCAAACACGTTTTCTCCTTCGTTTTCTCCTTTAACTTTTAGTGAGGACTGACAAGATTCAATAAAAAATTTAAGATTTGCGTCTTCTATTTCATTCTTATATGCAGCACTTTCCGGCAGGTTTTGCGTTGAATTATTAATACGAATATAACTTAGATGTTTTTTCCCGTCTTCAAGGGTATATGTTAGGGCGGGAGTTTCGTAGTTTGGATCATTTTGGTATTTCGGCATTGAGACTTCCTCGGGAAGAATTAAAAATAGTCGGCTATTTGCTTTGGTTTTTTCCAATTTAAATGTAGTGAATGTAATATTATTTATAATATAGGGTAATTCTTTAAGTCTTTCCGAGAGAGTTTCAAAATATAAAAAAACATCCTTGGCTTTTTTTTCGATAAAATGATTGTCGGTTAGATTTGCCCATGTTGTTGCTATATCTGATTGAATAAATGATCCGGTTTCTTTTGCAGTGAGATTTTTTTCTGAAATTTCTTTTATTGGAAATGTGGGTTCTATTTTTAATCTTTCAGGGGGTTTACTAACCGGAGTAGGAGTTGGAATATCATTAGAATTAATTCTTGTTTTATCTGATAAAAACAAAGCAAGAATTCCGGATAATTCCAATGTTGCCATTCCTATTGGGATTGCCAGTCTTTTTAAAAATTGTCGTCTTGAAATCCTTTTTTCACTTTCCATTCGCTAATTATACCCTATAGTAAATGATTTTACCAATTTTATTAAACGTGTTAAAATATGTTAAATAATGTCCCCGTAGCTCAATGGATAGAGCACACCCGTCCTAAGGGTACGATGAAGGTTCGATTCCTTTCGGGGACGCCATTAGATTTTATCTTAGGCTAAGTGAGTAGAGGTTTGGAGTGGTGAGTGATGGGTTTAGTGTTGTTAATATAACAAGTCTTGTGACATTCGGAAAAGGAAAAACGAAATTGTCCTCAAATGGTGCAGAAATAAGAGTTGATTTGTTTGTTCCGTCATATTCAACAATATTAATTTTTTTGTTTTCAACAAGAATTATGTGTTGAGAATCGGGAAGCCATTGAATTTCAGGAGTTTTTAAAGAATTTAGATAGTCCAATACTATATTTTTATCTTCAGGATTTGCTTCTTTTTGTTTCTCTCCTTGTTTTATTTGAAAATTTTTATCCTCTTTTGCATCGTAAATATAAATATTTCCTTCTTTTATTGAGCGTTCTTCCGGTTGGGAGTTGGTTCCTATTAATGGAGGAGTAATTATTTCCGGAATGATTGCGCTTGCTGTTGCTTCATATAGAATTTTTGTTTCATCAGGAGAGTAGGATAATATTTTTATAGATTCTTTTATTGATTCCTGAAATTTCGGTTTTAAAGTTTTAAATAAAGCTTCTTCTTTATCAGTTTTTTCTTTAATCCAACTTTGAATTAAAAATTCTATTGTTAAACTTGTATCTTCCGGGTTATCATTCATGACATCGGTGTTTAATAAATAATAATTTTGTTCTGTTTGAATTAGTATTTGTTTTCCGTCCGGTGACCAATAGGTTTTTCCCTGAGAATACTTAATAAATTCATTATCTTTTACAATTTGTCTCGCAGTTGATTGGAAAGAAAGGGGTCTATCCGAGAGGTCTAATATCCAAATTCCCTGTTTTTCGGCTGAGGAAGTGGCAACACCATAAGAAATTTTTATGCCGTCGGAAGAAAGAGAAGGATTTAGTGCCCCCGTTGTTGTTAATGGACGGAGTTCCGGGGCAACGGGAAGAAGAAGAGCGTCAGCTTTGGTAACAACTTCACCCTTTATTGTTAATTTTTTTGACCAAGGGATATATCCATCTTTGGTGATCTTTACATTATAAGTACCAGGAGGAAGAGGAATTGTTGAATTTGTAGCGGAAACCAAATGGTCATCGACAAAAACTTGTGATCCTGTGGGAAAAGATGAGGAAACAAGAAGTCCTGTTGATTGAAAACTTTTTGTTTTCGGATTAAATCGATATCCTCGTCCTAGAGCAATTATTATAGTTGTTATCAGAATAAAACCAATAATTGTTATTAGGGTGATAATAAGACGTTTATTCATCAGTTTTGTTTTTGGATTTTGTAAGAAATCGTATGTTTAATTATATCAGTGATTTTGTTTTGAGGCAAGTTAAGATGGTAATTTACATTTTTGCATTTACTCTCTAAAATAGGATATATGCTTTCCAAAAGACTTGGTATTGATCTAGGGACGGCAAATTCCCTTGTTTATCTTGCCGGTGAGGGTGTTGTTTTAAATGAACCGACCGTGGTTGCAGTTACTGTTGATGATAATAGGGTTGTGGCAGTTGGGAATGAAGCAAAAGAAATGATGGGAAGAACTCCGGAAAATATAATTGCCTCAAGACCAATGAGAGATGGAGTAATTGCTGATTATATTATAACCGAAGCGATGCTTCGGTATTTTATTGAAAGAGTGTGTGGAAAAGTTACTATTTGGAATTTATGGCAGAATTTTTTTAAACCGGAAGTTATGATTTGTGTTCCTGCCGGAGTAACTCAAGTTGAACAAAGAGCAGTGTCTGATGCGGCTTTGTCTGCAGGTGCTAGGGTTGTTTATATTATTTCGGAATCGCTTGCTGCAGCAATCGGGGCAAAAGTTCCAATAGCAGCTGCTTCAGGAAGCATGATTGTGGATATTGGCGGAGGATCAACAGAAGCAGCAGTAATTTCTTTAGGAGGAATTGTCACCCATAAAAGCGTTAGGGTAGCGGGAAATAAGATTGATGAGGCAATTGTTACATATATCCGGAAAAAATATAATTTGATTGTCGGAGAGAGGTCTTCTGAGGAAATAAAAATAACTATTGGGAGTGCTTTGCCATTAAAACAGGATTTAAAAATGGAAGTAAGAGGAAGGGATTCAATATCAGGGCTTCCAAGAATGGTAGAGATAACATCAGCAGAAATTACCCAAGCAATCCAAATACCACTTCAGATGATAATCGGTGCAGTTAAGGGTGTTTTAGAGGAAACTCCACCCGAACTTTCTTCCGACATTATCGATAAGGGAATAGTTTTAGCCGGCGGAACGTCACTTCTTCGCGGGATGGATAAGTTATTGACACAAGTAACCGGTGTTGTTTGTCATGTTGCCGAAGATCCGCTTCTTTGTGTGGTAAGGGGAACCGGAATTGCTCTGGAAAATCTTGATATTTATAAGAGATCTATATCACGAAGATAAAGTAAAATATCAATCTACTTATATTTTTTTAACTAAATATTGCAATTCAATTAATTTCTCAATAAACAGTATTTCAAAATCTTTGGGATCTATATTTGTTGTTGTAATTTCTTCGATAACTCCGTTATTTATAATACTTTTTTTCATTGTTAACCCATTATTTTTTATTTTATTTATTAAGTTGTTTATTATTTTATTATTTTCATTACTAGCCTCGATTTGTATATTATTTTGATTAATTATAATAATTCCAAGATAATTTTCCTGATAGTCGTATAACTTATATTTCATATTTTTATTTTCTGACAACTAAATACGCTTTTAGAATACCGTTTTCTTCCGGATATTCAAATTGGAAAAAGCCAACTGCTTTTTGATCATTTAATTCCAGGCAAGTATGCAGATAAGAAAAGGGTGGTTCATACAAATATATAAACTTTCTTTTAGGGTCGATTCCTCTTAAGTCTTTTTCTGCCACAAGGATTTTTATGTTTTCTCTCGAAACCTTTTTTCTGGCTGAGGCAACTAATAATAATAGCAAGACGGCTCCACTTTGCATATCTTCCTCGCTCATTTTACCCAAATCAAACATGGAAGTTTTTTCTGAAAGAAATCTTTTAAAAGCTTTTTTATCCTCTTTAAAAGAATCTTTTTTACCGGATTCGGGAGACATTATTCTTTCTACAAGATTGGTAAGTTTTGGAATCGGTATTTTAAGCAGGTTATTAAATCTAGTTATAAGGTTCCAAGCCGTTGCTCTATCAAAAATATTAGGAATGTTGGCTCCTTCTTCTGAAAAGCAATAAATCGAAAAAGCTTTAACCAGTTCTTGGTTGTGATCAAGCGCAAACTGTTTTGGATTAATTCTAAATTTTTGCATCATTACCGCAAATTGTTCACACCAGGGAATATATTTTTTTTGCCGGTCATCAGTATTTCCCAAGGTGATATCTTCTATTACTTTTGATACATATGGGGATTCAGGCTTTATCACCGGATCATAATTTCTAAGTTCTTTTAGCACTCTGATTTTTATCCATGGTGGAATTTTCACTTTGTTTTTTTCTAAAAAAAGACTGTCAAAATAATGACCACCGAGTTCATGAAGGGTAGTACTTAGAGTTAGATAATGGTTTGTATCATAAGGAGAATATTCAGAACCTTTGGGGAATAAAGTATATGTTTGATTTTCGCTGTCCCACCTGCCTGCTACTTCCCAGGTTTTTCCTTCTTTGTCAGTTTTTGGTGGAGGTTGGGTTTCATTAAAGACAATATTATTAAGATGGGAAAATATTGACGATGGAAGCATGATTTTTGCTATGGAATCAAAAACACCTTTTAATTTTGGCCGTTTTTCAAATCCTTCCTTTTTAATTTCTGTTTTTCTTTTTTGGAGAGGTTCAATTTCCCAAAAATGTTTTTGATAAAATTCATTTGTCAGGAAGGAATTTATAAATGATAACCCTAAATATTTATTTGAATCACCGGGTTGTATTAATCTTACGGAGGCTAAACAGCATTGTATTAAAAATTCTCTCTTTTGTTTTATAGTAATCTCAATTAGTTCATCAGCCAAATTGGGATTTGATAATGGCGTGGTATCTTTGTTGAATTCATTTAAAAATCCGCTTTCTTCATAAGTTCTGACAATTTCTGACAGACAATCAACAAAAGAACAAAATTGCCGTTTTTGTTCAGGAGTTAATTCTGGAAGCGGTCTATTTTTATTATTACTCCAATAATTTTTTGCTGATTTAATTACTTCCTGATCATTATCACTTAAATTTCTTGTGTTTATTTCCGAAAAAACTTTATCAACAACCGGTTTTATTTTCTGAAACTGTTTAGAAGTTATTTCGTCTAATTGGTCGTCCGGGATTTCTTTATATTTTTGCAAAGATTCCTGCATTGTAAATTTTGCTTTTGTAGTTACTTCTTTTTGTTCTCTCAAAGAGAGAGATTCAAAAGTAGGAATTTGCAGATTAATATTTTCACCCGGTCTTACTTTTTCTCTTGATAGTTTTATGGGAGGGGTGTCTTTTAGTTCAGGCATAGATTATAATTATAAATGTGTAGCGATATTATAATTTTATTTTATTAATTAAGAAATAAGTAATTTTATAGTTATTGGATTTGGTGGGTCATTATGGTTTAGTAGGGAAAGGACCGGAATGAAAAAAAATATTGAAAAAACTTTAAGAGTTTTTGAAGAAATAGTAAAATAGAAATATGAAAGAAGGATATATAAATATTTTAGGGGTAAAGGTTAATAACATTTCCTTTAAAGAGGGAATTGAAATTGTTGAAAGCTGGTTTGCGGAAAATTCCGGGAAAAAGTATATTGTTACTCCAAATCCAGAGTTTATTACCAGAGCACAGAGAGATTTGGAATTTAAAAATATTCTGAACAAGTCAGATCTTGCAATTCCCGATGGAGCAGGACTTCTTTGGGCAAGTAAAGTTTTAGGAAAGCCGTTAAAAGAAAAAATCCCCGGAGTGGATTTTATGATGGAGCTATGCAGGGTTGCCAGTGAAAAGGGATGGATGGTTGGATTATTGGGGGGAAGGAACGGAGTGGGTAAACTATCAGAAAAAGAATTACTTACTAAATATCCAAAACTTAATATTAAATTTATTGGAGAGGAATGGGATAATGGATTACAAATAGAGAAGGTAAAAATTGATATATTATTTGTGGCGTTTGGAGCTCCGAATCAGGAGAAATGGATTTGGGAAAATTTACCAAAAATTCCTGTAAAAGTAGCAATGGGAGTAGGAGGAGCATTTGATTATATTTCCGGAAGTGTTCAAAGAGCTCCGGAGTTTCTTAGAAATTTGGGACTTGAGTGGTTTTTCAGATTGATAAAAGAACCTTGGAGGATTAAAAGACAGCTAATCGGGGGTAAATTTTTTTTAATGGTATTAAAACAAAGATTTAACGATTGATAATTTTATTTTGTTGTATTGTTGTACAACATTACAACATTTAAATTATTTCGTTGGCTAAGGTTTTTAATTCTTTAATTAGCTTTAGTCCTTCTATTCGATCAAAGGTATAAAAAGCAGGAACACAGAAAAAACTATTTGGATTTTCCGGATTATCGTCTATTATTGATATCCTTTTCCATGGGAGTTTTATATCACCATTACTGGATAAAAATGGGATTCGATCCTTTTCGGAAGATAGAAGGACAAAAAAATCATGAGGATTAGCGGGATCTATAATTTTTAATATTTTCTCTGTCAGGGTTTTTGTATCTCCTGTTTCTTCTATTGTATCCACTACCAATGTTTTACCGGATTTACCCTTTTTATAGAAATAAATTAAAACATCAATATTAATAATACCAAACATTTTTTTTAGGTCTTCAACGGTTGTTAGTTGCGAAAATATTTCGTTTGGATGGATTAAAGGTTTTTTAAAAGCATCCATATAAAAGCGATTGGTTTTTTCCTGGCCGATGTTTAAAAAATTTATTTGGGGAAGCGGTAAGTCGGGATAAAGTTTTTTAAATAGTTTAATAAATAGACAAGAAAGAGGGCGGGCAGATTTGTCTAAAAAAATAATTCTTTCATATTCTTTTCCAGTTTTCACCAGTTCTATCATCCTTTTTTTAATTACTTCTCTTTGTTCTTGGTTGGGTAATAATTCAAGTTGATAAGAATTCTTTAGAATTACTGATTCCTTTTCCATAAACAAAAGTATTTTAACATAGGAAAAATATTAGAAATTTAGTATAATATATTCGTTATGGTTCACAAGGTAGATATATCTTACAAAACAGTTGTTTTTGCAGTGTTTTTTGTTATTGGACTTTGGTTCCTTTATCTTATTAAAGATATCATTCTTTCTTTGTTTGTAGCTTTTATTTTAATGTCTGCTTTAAGACCTTTTGTTGAAAAATTAGAAAAGTATCGTGTGCCTAGGGGGCTTTCAATCGGAATTATTTATATTTTAGTTATTTTTATAATCTCATTTATCGGTAGTGTAATTTTTCCTCCTTTAGTTAACGAAACAACAAAGCTATTTAAAACAATTTCACCGGTCGGGGGATTACCGATTTTTTATCAGGAAATTTTAAATTTTTTCAAGAATCTTAACTTTGACGCATTTACAAAAATTTCTCCATATTCAGGAAATGTGATGGATTTGGTAAGAACGATAATTGCAATATTTGACAGTATTGTTTCGACATTAGGCTTATTTGTTTTTACATTTTATTTATTGCTGGAAAGAAAATATTTAAGCAATATTTTAGGAAGCTTTTTGGGGGAAGCGTCAGCAAAAAGAGGAGTTGAAATTGTAACTAGGGTGGAGGACCGTTTGGGTTCATGGGTGCGAGGACAAATATTACTATGTTTAGCTGTTGGAATATTATCTTTTATCGGGCTTACAATTTTGAATATTCCTTATGCTTTGCCTCTTGCTTTAATAGCAGCAATCTTGGAGATTGTTCCGATTATCGGACCGATTATATCAGGAATACCTGCAGTATTAATTGCTCTTGCAACCTCACCCGGGATGGCACTTATTGTAGTGTTACTATATTTTATTATTCAACAAATAGAAAATAATTTAATTGTTCCAAATGTTTTTAATAAGATTGTTGGATTAAGACCTGTATTAACTATTATTGCCTTAATGATTGGTGGAAAACTAATGGGAATTGGTGGGGTTATATTATCAATACCTACTGTTTTGGTGATCCAAACTATTATTCAGGAGGTAATTAAAGATCGGGCAAAATAATTCTTCTCTGGTCTTTCAAATTTCAATTTGCAGGTAAAAAGTAGTATAATTTATTGTGGTGGAAGGCCGGATGACTACTCGCCTTTGGCGAGAGGAAAGTCCAGACTGCAGGAAGCAGGGTGTCCCGACGCAAGTCGGGAGATGTTCTTTGAAATAAGAACAGCCAGTAAAGTCACAGAGACGATTAATATGAAACGCCTGAGATAACATCAAAGGACCCCGCCCTTTTGGGCGGGGGGATAATTCTCCCCGCAGCAACTTCCGAATAACGCGTTTGAGGCAGCTTCCCCAAGCGTTAAAGATTGAAGGCATTCCGATAATATCGGGAAAGAGCGTCAATAGCCGTTCTTAGAGAAATTGTTATCAAGTTCGTACGGAGTTGTAAGTGTAGGTTGGGAAACCCGCCTTCGCTGAAAGCTTCGGCGAGGTAAACAGAATCTGGCTTACGAGCCTTCCACCAAAAATAATATTTAGTGAAGAGATTGGAATTCAAAGATCGAAGAAATAAGTAATATTGGCGGAGGGTGTTAATTTCTAATTGACACGGTATGACTTCGGAGGTGAGAAGCGTCATAATTTTTTCCCAGAAGTTCCGTGACTTTTAGTCTTAGTCCGCCGGATCTTGGGATACTTTCAATATTGCCGGTACCCATTCTTATATTATTTATTAATGTTATTAATGTTTGGGCATCAAATGTTACCTGATAGCCGTCAATTCTTCTCAATTCATTAATAACAGCGAAGAGATCTTCGAATCTTCTGGCTTTTTGAAATGGATATACTCCTGTTTTATTTAAGTCAACAAGCTCAGAAATCGGAATTTCTTTTTGGAGAATTCCTGTTTTTGATTCGGGATCTTTTTTTCTAACAAAAGCATCTCCAGTCTCTTCGTTAAATCCATTTATTTGCCAATCTTCTTCAACAACACCACTTGTTCTTATCACCCTAACAAAGGTTCCTCTTCTAAAGGCGGGAAGTTTAGTCATTGAATCGTCTGCTCCGGGATTGTTAAATAAAACCATTCCCCGGTCATATCTAAGCAAGAATGTATTTGTTAAAAGAATCCTATTTTGGTGCATATAATTTGCAACATCGATTTCATGGTCTTTATATCCCGTTAAAGATCTTTTAAAGAGGTATTGGGCTCCGTGCAGCCATTCTTCAAGAGCAACTAAAGAAATTTCCTGAAGAAGAGTTATTGGTGTGGGTTCTTGTGTGTGCACATTACTGATTTCTAAAGTAAGACTATCTTTTTTGAACCAAGAAAATGAAGCCATTAAATTAGCATAATACGCAATTTCTTCCGGTGTTTTAGGATCTGCTGATAAAACTTCCCTTGGAAAACCTAATTTAAATCCGACCTTTTGTAATTCCACTTTATTTTTAAAATGGGTTATTGCATCTTTATATCTTCCAGTAATAATCAAATTTTGGCCTGCCCGGATATAATGCATATATCCATCAATATTTTCTTTTGATGGGGGATTTGGGTGCACATCAAGTCCGTTTTTTATTTCTAACATGCACAAATTATATCAAAATACATCATAATTATCCATTTTATTTATGAATTTGACAGGGATTTTATTATAGAGCAAAATAGAATTAAGAAGGGGGGTGTTAAAGATATGTTAGATCCGAAAAGAATAGTTGGAGCAAGCGTAGCAACAGCGGCATTTTTATATTCGTTTTGTGCTCTGTTTACAATTTTGTTTCCAACAAAATTTCTTTTGTTTTTAAATAACTGGTTTCATACGGTTGATTTATTTAAAATTTATCCCGAGGGAAAGATGCTTGTGACTCCGGTTAATTTTTTAGTCGGACTTATTGGAGTGTCTTTATTTGCCGGTTTAACCTCGTGGTTTTTTGTTTTTATATACAGGGGTCTTAAAAAATAGTTTGTATAATAAATTGATGTTATAATAATTTTGTGATAGGTGAATTTGAAGAAAAATTAATAGTTTTTATTTTATTTTTTTATTCTTTCGGATTTTTTTTATCCCAGCAGATTTTTATTCCCAAACCGGTTTATTTAAATAATGAAGTAAATTCTTCTTCTGTTGTTTATCTTCCTGGCGTTTTGGATTTAAGGGATCAGGGTACAATGATTTTAGGGACTGAATCAGAAGTAAAACCGGAAGATGTGGTTTTTTACGTAAATGAAGAAAGAAAAAAAATTGGGGCTCCTCCTTTAAAAATCAGCCCGACTCTTCAAAAAGCTGCTCAGATGAGAGCAGAAGTAATGATGAGGACACAGAATTTTTCTCATCAGGATCCTATTACTAATATTCAGCTTGATTCTGTTTTACCTCTTGTTGGTTATCCGTTTTCTTACGCTTCGGAAAACATTGCTTTGGCGCAGGGAAATTCAGCAGGATTTGTAGCCGGGTGGATGAATAGTCCCTCCCATAAAAAAAATTTATTGGATCCAAGTTTAACCGAAACGGGGGTTGGTGTTGTTGACGGCAAATTCAATAATGATTTTTTAACCGTTGCGGTGCAACTTTTTGCGATACCGACAACGACAGAGAAATATAAGGGTTACAGCGATAAAGATATTCAGGGGATTTCCGATTCGATCACTAAAGTTGAGCGAGAGTTACAAAAAGTTAATTCTATTTTAAGTAATGGAACAAATAGGGTTACATATTATACCGAATGGAAAACAATACTTGAAAGACAAAAAGAGATATTAAATACGGTTTATAGTTATATGAAAAGCGGGCAACCATATAAAAAAGAACAACAAGATTTGATAAGTGAGTATAATGCTAATTGGGGAAAAGCCCCCAAATAAATTTCTAATTATTCTAATTTCTAATTGACCTAAATAAATCCCAATTTCTAATTATTTATATTAAACTTTTTAGAAATTAGGTTGATTAGGTTAGTTAGGTTAATTCTGTGAATGTTTCCTTCGGTTTTCTTAATTTTCATCTTTACGGTTTTATTTTGGGGATTGCTATTTTGACCGGATATTTTGTGGTGTTAAAAAGAGCAAAAAAATATGATGTATCTGAAAAAGCAGTTGATTTATTGTTTTTATTTGTAGTTCTTGGCGGATTAATCGGGGCAAGGGTTTATCATGTTTTGGATAAGTGGGGATACTATAGTAAAAATCCAATACAGATAATTGAGGTTTGGAATGGTGGTTTAGCAATATATGGGGCGATTATAGGCGGTATATTTTTTTTGTGGATTTTTACTAAAATTAAAAGTCCCTTACAGGGTAAACAAAAGTCAAAAGTTATATTAAGTTATCTTGATTTAATTGTACTGGGACTTGCTGTTTCCCAGGCGATTGGAAGGCTGGGAAACTTTTTTAATCAGGAAGCATTTGGGATGCCGACAAGCTTGCCATGGGGAGTGTTTATAAAAGAAAATAATAGACCTGATAATTGGAAACAATATGAATATTTTCACCCGACTTTTTTTTACGAAAGTATTTGGATGTTTTTCGGATTTTTTTTACTTTTATGGGTGGAGAAAAGAATCAAGAACAAAGGAGAGGGAATAATTTTTTCTATTTATTTAATTTGGTATGGGCTGGGTAGATTTTTTTTGGAGTTTTTAAGGTTTGATACGGCAAGGATTGGAATTTTTAATATTGCTCAAGTTTTTAGTTTTATCTTTGTGATGCTTGGAGTTTTTATAATAAAGTCCAAACTCAAAGGTCAAAACCTCAGGTAAAAATATCAAAATAATTTTGTCTTCCTCTTCTTGTTCTCAAATGCTTTTAAGAACAAGAAGGGGAAGACACGAAGGGAAAGTTGCTCAAGAAAAATATCATTTTCCACGCGGAAGTGGAGTGATTTTTTTATTGAGCAGATTTTCTCTTATGATTCGTGTCTTCAAGGGTATGTTTGCTATCCTGCTAGCATCATGAGACCGATTGCGAAACCGAGCATTCCTCCGATAAGAGGGAACATTATGAGGGGTATTACAATGTTGAGGTTCTTGCACTCTTTCAGAGGTACTCCGTTTCCGAGAATAGTCAGAAGGGCAATGCCAGAAACTCCTCCTCCGACGACGAGACCGACGCCAATTGTGATCACAAAGAACAAGACGATCGGGTTCATTTCGAAGTCTCCTTTTTCTTTTGTTTTTTACCAACCAGGAACATTGGTGCTTCCGGGAAGGTTGCCGACAAAGACACGACCAACAAGATTATAGAGGGCTTTTCCCTCTTTGTTTGCTTCGTCCTGCATCTTTATAGTTGCGTTTCCAGATGGGTTTCCATTTCCCCAAGCATCATCAAACAAACCATCGTCACCCTTATAATTCTTCCGACAATTAGCCATTTCCCCGAATTCGTGGGAGGCAATTTGCAGAAAGAAGTAAGTATGAATGAAGCTGGGGTCGTTTGCTATCAATCCTGACTTTGTTCCAATAGTGATAGAGTTACACTCTGCATACGAGGGCCCAACAGAACCGCCAGTATATGGGATTATGGCGTCATGAATGGTGATATCAACAACATTTTCTCCTCCAATTGCGTTAAGAAGCGGAAGGAGAGCTTCGTCTTCGATATCAACCAGTTTTGATTCATCGATAAGCCTTACCGTGAATCTTCCGACAGTGATTTTTTCCATGCGTGTTTCGCTTCCATCTTTTGTACTGGTTTTGTTTTGTGGTTTTTGGGAAGCGATAACTGCTCCTTTTGTTGGGACTACAGATTTGACGGGAACTAGTGATGGTTTTGGAGTGCTTTGGATATAAAACGTGTCGCCATCGGGTGTTGATGTTTTCTCCTTCTTTACCGCCTTTTCCTCTTTTTGTTCTTTTGTTGGAGTTTCACTTTTCCCTTCGGGAGCCATTGCGGAAACTTCAGGAATAGATAGGGGAAGAGGATCAGAAGAACAGGAAGTAAGAAAGATGAGAACAATGAATAGCATTATCACGGCTTCGAGTGTCCTTGTCTGTTTCATCTTCTATTGCCTTTCTTTCTTTGATTGTCAAAGTACAAGGGTTTTTGTGCCCGTTTTATCATTTTTGCACTAAAAAAGCACAAAGTTTCCACTCAAAAAATTTTTGGGCAGAAAATTTGTGCTTTTTAAAATTCCCTTTCGTCCTTTTCCATCTTTGGAGTAAGGACTCATCAGTCCCGATTAAATCGGGAGAGGGAAACGCAAAGATGCGTTGAGGATAAAGACGAGTATCTATCGTAGTACGATAGGCTCATGCAGAATCCTGCGTATCTTTCCCTTGCGGGCATCCCTTTCGGGAAGGCGTTTTCCATATAGGACTATTTTTTTGTTTGGGTTTTTTTAACTCCGCCCGGAGTGCAGCAATTTGCCAAACTAAAATGTTTGATTACACTTCGGTATGTCTGTCTCATTCTAAGCAAGTGACTATTTGCATTGCAGAAACTAGTCCACATGTAGATAGAGAAGACTCCATCGAGTGTTTGTTGGCGGCCCGGCTGCGAGGGCAAGATTGCGCGATTGCTCGCTTGACGAGGGGAGAAATCTCCCTTAATGCCGTTACGGCCAGTGCATTTTTCCCCTCCTTGGGAAAGCCCCACCAGTTTTTGGTGAGAAAGGAGAGAGTCTCCCGCGTTTTTCGGGCAGGAGACTGCTCTCTGATCGATTTGCTGCGGCGGTGCCGGCGCTTCGAGAAGTCTACTTCTTCTTCGGCGTCACGGTGACGTCGAACTCAGCGGCGGCAGTGCCAGCAGCGGCCACGGCTTCGTCAGTCTTCGGTTTGCCGAGACCGAGCTTGGCCTTGCGGGCGGCGAGCTGGGTATCCAGCTTGTCCGTTTCCAAAACATCGGCCATCTGGTCGTCGAGCCGATTGGAGTCCATCTCGCTTTGGGCGGCAGCCTTGTCGAGGCGCTTCTGGATTGCATCACGCATGTCTCCGAGTTCCCCAGGGACTCCAGCGGTGACACCAGCGACGCCCTGAACCACCTTGTGGGTGGTTTCTTTCGCCTTGGCGAGCTGGATCATCGATTCAAGCTCGGAGCGTTCCATGCGGACTTCGGACAGCTTGGCTTCCAGCTTGACCTTCGCGTCCAGGAGCTTCTGGAATTCGCCTTCCTGGGCGGTTGCCTGCTCCCCGTAGGTCGTTGCCATGCGGCGCATGGTATTGTACCGACTCTGCGCGGCCTGGGCCAAAGACTCTTTGCCCTGCCGGAGGAACAGATCGATGTTGCCGTCCAATTCCTTGGCCTTGCCGTCGAATTCCTCGAACTTGCGCCGCAGCGTCTTCGCTTCGCCGCCGACGGTGGCCGTGGCATCCTCGAGGGCCTCGAGGTTGTCCTCGACCTTTCGGATATACTCGTCCACTATAGCCATGCTGTTGGCCTTCATGGCCTGGGTCACCATCCAATTCAGGTTCGCCGAGATCAACGTGCCTACGCGTTCCAAAAGACCTGCCATTTTGTCATCTCCTTGTTCTTCGAACGGTTTCGATCCCTAATCCTTCGGTTTCCTGGTCGGAAGGGTATACGTATATCTCTCTCAGAAATCCGTGTGTTTGAGAGATACCGCCTCAGGCCGTCACATAACTATAAGTTATGTTGTTCCTTCGATCCTTCCTAATTGTTAAGGTACAAAAAAAGACACCAATTACGACACAGGGATGATTTATACCACTTTCTTAGTGGTTTTGTCAAGCCCTGATTGTAATACTCTAGGCTTATGGAGGTTGAGACTACCAGCCAGTGGAACCTCCACCGCCTCTGCTTCCTCCACCGCCTCCACCTCGGGAAGTTCCCCAGTTGGTTGAACCACCACCTCCGCCTCCGGTTCTACCCCAGTTAGTGGAACCTCCACCACCTGGTGGTTTTCCAAACCCGCCGAAACCCCCTCCACTGCTACTATCGTCATCACGACGAGGACGGGGACGGGGTGCGGGGGGATCGGGTCTGATTGTAGGACCGGGATTGTAGGATTGGGTGCCCCAGCCACCATACCCACCGGTTGATTGGTAGTGTGGCCTGCGGGCATCTTCCGCGTCTGATACATCGCTTTCGGCCTTTTCATACGCCTTATCGGCGTATTTTTCGGCCTTTTCAGCAAGTTCAATCCTGTCTTCGTACGTTGAGGCAGTCTTTGCCTCTTCGAAGATGGATCTTGCATCAGACAGGTACTTTTCTGCTGTGCTTGAGACATCTCCAGAATGGTCTTCGATATATTCAGCCGCCTTGCTGACTGCCGTACTTGCACTCCGAAGAGTAGATGCTGCTTTTGCTTTCAGGCGTTCGACTGCTTCGTGTTGACTTCTGGCTTTTGCCAGGACTTCATCTGCCGTGGAGTTGGCTTGCTGTGCAAGTTTTACCACCTTGATGTAGTCTGGTTTTTCAAGCGCGAATTCAGCCTTTGCATCTTCGAGTGCTCTCTTGGCAGGTTTGAGATCGTCTACGAGGGATGCACGGGCATCTTCGTCTGCTTTGATGAAATCGATTGCTTTTTGGATGTCGATTGCCGCAGATTCAATTTCTTTCCCGGCGTTTGCCATAGCAGCTTCCAAACTCTGCTTTAGGGCAACAATCGACCTCATGAAGCTTTCAGCCTCATCCAAAAAGCTATTGCCTTTGGTAATCAAGCTTTGGGCTTCTTCCCATCCTTGAGATTCTGCCTTCTTCTTTGCGTCGCTTAAAGCCTGAATTGCCCAGTTCACGCGGTTTTCAGCTTCAGTACCATTCCCGCGGATGGATTTCCAGGAACTTTCAGCAAACGCAGCGCTGATCTTGTCGAACAGGCTTTTACCGGCAATGACCATTGCTTTGACCTTTTCGATACGGTTGGCCATAGCAGCGATTGCATCGTCGGTTTCAGTCTTTTTCTTCAACACGGCTTTTGCAGTGGTGATTGCTTTGCCGGCTGAAGATGAGGCTGTTTCTGCCAGTTGTCTGGCTTGATTAAATCGCTTGTCGCCAAGGGCTTTTCTTGCATCCCTGATGTTACTCTCTGCCTCTTTGATGAGCGCCTCAGCCTGAGTGACATTCACTGTCTTGGCAACCTCAGCGACTTGCGCTTTAGCTGCGGTGACTTTTCCCTCGGCTGAGGCTAAGACTTTTGGGCCTTGGTCAATCATGCCTTGGATGGCATCAATCTGGTTGTCGATTTCTTCTAGTAGCTCCTTGGCTTTTGTGAGATCGGCAATGACTTCTTTGTAACCAGCTTCGATGCTTTGATATTCTCCAACAGACAATCCGGGTTTATCCGGATCACCAGCACTGTGTTGGAGGTTGGCGAATTCTTCTGAAGCCTTATCTGCCAGTCTTTGTGCTTCAGCGAGCTTATTTCTAAGCGAGCCTACGTCATCTTTGGTTTTACTGGCAATATCATCGATTTTGACTTCAGAGAGTTGCAAAAGACCGGGTAGTTCGTTCACGCGTGAAGCTGCACCCTGTTTTGCGAGTCTTGCTTCTTGTTGGGCAGTTCGGCGCTTTTCACGCTCGCCCAAGATCATCCTGGCAAGATAGTAGCAGCCGTATAATGCTCCTCCTCCCGCAAGTAGTAGGACAATCCAGATCAGGACTTTCCAGAGCCCCGACAAGTCAGGGGGAGGAGTGACTACTGCCGGCGCTGATGTCGGAACAACAACAATAACCTGTTGGGGTTGCTGTTGGACTGGTGCCGCAGGCGGATGTACTTCTTTGTCCACCAGGCTCTCGATTTCTTTTAGCCCAGCGACAAAACCTCCAGCGTAGTCTCCATCCCGGAATCTGGGGTTCATTTTATCAGTCTGGATTGCCGTCCAGCTTTGTCCCAAAGCTCTTTCCCACTGATCGCCATAGTACAATCCTGTCTTTCGGTCTTGTACTGCAATCATGAGGACGATGAGGTTGTTCTTTCTTCCGCCGTCAGCAGAGCGCCAAGATGGGCATCTCTGTTCGAGTTGTCCTTCATAGGCATCGAGATTTGCTGCCAATCCAGCGAATGTTTGGATTGTGACGATTCTGACGTCTGCGCCAATCTTTTCGAGGTTTTGGGCTTCGGTTACAACGGCTTGTGTGTTGTTTCCGAATGCTCTTGCTGAGTCAGTTACCAAATCGTTACAGGGATCTTGCGCACTGACGATGCTCGGAAAGAGCATCACGATTGCCAAGGCAAGAAGCAGACCGGCCGAGAACATCTTCCGTTTCATCTTTACTTTTCCTCCCTTTCTTGGAGTGAGTTTGGTTTTGGACTGGGAATTGAGGGTGCGAGCCTCTTTTTTGCCAGTCCATGATCAAAACAACGGATTTCCAGCTATTTCTCCTTGTCCAGCTTTGCGAGCTGGTTGAGGCCGTACGTAACTGCGATATAGAGGAAGGTTGCGACGGCCTGAAATAGGATATAGCTGAAGAAGACGATGATCATGGTGGTGATGTTCTCAGTTGCGATAGCCGCGAATACCATAGCTATCGCGCCCAACAGAGTTCCAAAGAACCACCAATAGAAAGCGAGGAGTACGCGTGCCCACTTGGCAATGATTGTTCTCATGGTTTTTCTCCTTCCTTAGGATTTGATCTTGTGGGTATTGGAGACCAAGAATAGGATGACTGCGACAATCACGATAATGACTGCCACAACTGCATCTTTTCCGGCCTCTTCAAGCCATTGGGTTGCTGTCCACGGTTTTTCTCCGAGGACGTTGGTTCTCATCACTGAGGCTCCTCCGTTGAGAAGAAGCAAACCGATAAAGATAACAACGATTACGAGCAGGATTGGTTTCCACATTTTCTTCATTTCCTCCTGTTACGTAAGAAGCGTAGGAAGATCAGAATTACCCCTCCGCCCACAACAATGTAGGCGATGATTGTCATGATCGTATTCATCGTAGAGCCTTCCATAGTATTACCTCCGCTGGATTTACTCCAAACGTTTCTTTGTACCGCCCTTCCCACCCTTCAGAGAGTGTGTTCCAGTGAACAACGAGGATGAATCCTTCTTCTTTCGTACTGAAGACGTGGGGATTCAGTCCTTGTTTTTCACACTTGAGGTACACCTTGCGGGAGACTCCGAGAAGCCAGGCGGGATTGAAATCCCTTGGCTTTTTGAACCACTTCGCGAGAGTGAAGGAAATCCAGTCAATATCGGTTTTAGGAACCGTCATAACTACCGCATCTTCACCGTCTTTCGTGATATGCGGGATTCTCTTGAGGGAGGGGATTCCGGCAAGAATCCTGTCTGCTTCTTCGGCCTGCTCGATGTATATCCTCTCTGCAAATTCTCTTGCGAGATAGTGTCTTGGCATCATTTCGTATTCCTCCCGAAGAAGGATTGCTTCTTCCAGACTTTCTCTTTCCAGATGTAGATTGCGATCTTTTGCAGAAGAAAACCAAGGCCGAGGACTACTAGTGCAAGAACAGCCATTACTACAAAGATGCAAATGCCAACAACGAGAGAAGCAAACAGGTTGGCGCCGAGATTTGCGATCATGTAGAAGAGAATCGGTGGTGGTGAAATAGCTACAATGAATATACCGATGCTTGTTAGGGCTCCCCAGAGAGAGAGCCTTTTGACGGTCTTATTCCTTTCTTCCATCTTTCATTCTCCTTAGAATCCGACTAGGTGAGAGAGACCCTCTCCACCAATAACCAGCAGAATGAAAATCCCTGCTAGTATCCAACCTACCAATTTAGATCTACTGTTTTTCTTCATGTTCTTCTCCTTTTCCTATTCGTATTGAAAAGTGCTTTCCGATTATATCGGAGAGAATTTTACTTCTCTTTTCTGTCTTCAACTTTTGTTAAAAACAGGAAAGGGAAGCCGAGAGGCAAGAAAGAAGTTTGGTTTGTTTGCGCGATGCGCAAATTGCCATTACTGGCAAACCAAAAATCTTTTTGCCCCTCGGCCATCGTCTCCCTTGTTAAGTCCGCTTCAAAAGCGGGTACTACTTGATCACAAATCTTCCAGGCTACCGGCGGGTTCTTTCCAACTATCGTAGTCGGCGTAGAACACTGCCATTGGCAGTTCTTCGAGACCTTTCTGGGTCCACCAGCCATAGAATGGTTGATCGAAGACCAATTTGCTCGGACCCATCGAGAGACTCTTCATCACTATGCCGGTTGCCACTTTGACTCGGGCGCCTTTTTCGTTCATCCTCATTTTGAACATCTGAAAGGCCTGGCTGATATACCACAGTACTCCATCCAAATCTGTGGTTGAGGCATTCAGCAAGAAACCAAGGTCCGGTTTGACGTAGAAGTCAAGCTTCGGGATCTGGACTCCTTCTCTCATATGAGCAATCCGGCGATTCTCAGTCATCACGTCGAAAGCCATTTGGACCATGTCCAGGTCAGATAGGGTTGATCCGGATTTCGGCAGCAAAAGCCAGAGGGTGTCATCTGACTTTGTTTTGAGTTCTGCCAGGAAACCCTGTGAGACTTGGTAGATGTTTACACCATCAGGAGGAAGTTCGAAACCAGGATAGGTTTTCTGATCTCTGCCGTAGATTTCGCAGAGAGTTGCCGTACCACCTGCCCAGTTGATCAGTTTGTCAAGGATGGATGCGACTCCGATCCCTTCGAACGGATCGAACATCGGTTCGAATCCCTCTGCTGTCAGGAAGTCATTGAGTTCATCATACTTCCTCGAGGCTTTGGCCTTGAGACCCCTGACTTTGGGGAGTAGGTCCTTGAACCGGGAATACCAGGCAAAAAGCCTTTGTTGTCCTTCGTTTTCGGTTTTCCACTCCCGGTTCTGTCCGAGAAAGCTTTCTTCGAGTTCTCGGAGGCATTTCATGATTGTAGTCACGTCTAACGCACGGGTAGCCATTGTGTCTCTCCTTATAGGGCGTTAAGATCTGCCTTTTTCCATGTGTCAGTGTCCACATAGATCATGGCCATCGGTAACTTCGAGCCTTCACGACCTTCGATCCAGAGATAGAATGGACGATCGAAGATCAGATCTGGTTTTGGTTCTGGAGGAAGACCTCTTGACATTGCGATTGCGGTTGCCACTTTGATTCGAGCACCCAGTTTGTTCATGGCGAATTTTGCCTGCTGGAGGGCTTGGCTGATGAACCATGTTTGATCCTTTTCATCACGAGTTGACATGCCAAGAAGCCAGTCAAGGCTTGGTTTCATATCAATCATGACATCAGGGATGATGACGCCGTCATAGCTGTCCCAGTTCGGGATCTTTTCTGCTTGAACGATGTGGAGGATCTTCTTTGCCAGTTCAACTCCTTCAAGTTCCTGATCACCGAAAGTCAGGCAAACAGTGTCTCCTGACTTGGTTTGGATCTTGACGATTGGGTTAGGGGAATCGGACGTATTCCAGAATTCCACTCCCTCGGTCAGGCGGAAAGCAGGATACGTTTTGCCATCCACCCTGACGGTACGATCTTCACCTGTGGTTAGCCAATTGACCAACCTGTCCAAGATCGAGACGACGCCGAATCCTTCGGGATCACGAAACGCTTCGAGTTGGATATCGAAGCCGTTTTCCTTGAGGAATGCGTTGAGTTCCACGACTGACTTCGAGGCTTTGGCCTTGATGTCTTTCATCTCCATGACATCCTTGGCGTACTCCTTCAGCCACCTCAGGAACTGCTGTTGATCTGGGTTTGTAGAGCTCCAAACACGGTCCTTCCCCAGAAAAACTTCCGCTGTTTTCACAGCGTGAACGATGGTTACCACGTCGAAAATCCGAGTTGCCATTTTGACTGCCTCCTGTTGATTTGTGTTGATCAGTTCTTGTGAGTCTCTACATGTCCAGGCTACCAGGATTTTTCCAGTCTTCCTGGGTAATATGACCGACAAACAGAGGTCGGGAGAGGCCAGTTCTTTCGATCCACATCAGAAATGGACGATTGATCACGTGGGTTTCTTTGGGCATCCTAAACGCTTCGAGCGTGACCGCAATTGCAACCGCGCTTTTGACATGTGCGCCCTTTTCGTTCATCTTCAGCTTCGTCTGTTGTAAGGCTTGCGAAATCCGTGCTCTGTCACCCGAATCAGCCATACACCAGAGACCGATGAGCCAAGAGATGTTAACCTCCTGGTTGAGATCCACCATCGGAAAGATCAGTCCGCCAAAGTCGAAGATCCGTTCGGAAGTCCGAGACAGTTCCTGCGCTTTTTCAACCATGGCGAATCCTTCAGGAGGATTATCCATCATGGTCATGAAGATCTTGTCACCTGATTTGGTCTTCAATGCCGCGATAGGATTGTCATGGCCTTTAGCAGACCAAAACTCTACACCGTCCTCAGGCAGGAGTACACCGGGATAGACCTTTCGGTCAGGAGTGAGAATGCGGTCTTCCACGCCTTCGATCAACCATTCCACCAAAAGATCCAGTACGCTTGCGACACCGAATGTATCACTGGTGAACGGCTGAAGGGCGATTGTGAAGCCGCGTTCAGCGAGGAAGCGGTTGATTACTTCGTAGTCCCACGACGCTTTACTTTCGATCTCGGGAATCCGTGGAATTTCCTGTCTTCCACCCAAAAAGAATTCCTTCAGAAACGCTCGTTGGGTGTCGTTTGTGGGAGTCCATCTCCTGTTGGACCCCAATTCCGGAATAGTTTCAGCCGTGAGAACTGCTCCTACGATTGGGTATGTCACAACTGTCTTACTCATTGCCTTGAAGCTCCTTCCTGATTTTTGATTGGAATTATTGCCATCAAGAACGATGTTTTAAGTCAGACCAATAGTTCTTAGACTATCGCGCTTAAGTTTTTTCTCCTTTTCTTCGCGCTTTGGACTGACTGATGGCTTTTTGAATATAAAATATATTAGTTCTCGGCTTTTAGCCTCGAACAATAAAATTGTACCCAAGAAGCCTTCAGCCAATCCTATTTACGAAAGAAAAGAGTAATCAAGTAGTTTTTTCGTAGGGAGACGATCTGAATAAAAGTTCAAAGTTTAAAGTGCAAAGTGCAAAATATCATAGCTTAATACGAAAATTACACCTTTTCATTTAAACCGCTTCTATTCAGGTAACTCCCTACGAATATTTTATTGTTAATGTGCTAGTTTCCTTTTTCTACCTTTAACTTTTTCTCACTTCGTTCGAAGAATATCATCCTGTTAAAAGCAGGAAAAGGAAGACGCCCAGTACGTCAAAAAAGAAGAAAGAATTGATCACCAAGATGGTGAAAACTCCTTCGTCAATCAAGACGCCCTGTTTTATACCCTTTCGGGCAGGCGTCCAATCAGGCTGTGTCCGCGCGCTGGCGATCTTTGTCCTCACGTCATTGTGAGAACTATTTAGTTATCTAACCTCACGTTCAATGAGGATGAAAAAACATAGGATACCCTCCTATAGGTGACCTGCTTTTGAGCAGGATTGTTGCAGCCGTGATCTTGGCTGCATTTTTCAGACCGAGCAGGGAAGGACCGAACGAGAATAATTTCTCGTCGTCAGGTAGGATGATAAGTCATCCAATTTCTCCTTTCTGGGCCACCTGCATTGGCAGGGTTACGAGGAGGCCGAGGCGTTGCAGTGATCGCAGTCAAGTTCAGTGCCGAGTTCTTCACTGATGACTGTACCGCTTCCCTTACACACGGTGCAGGCATTAGGGCTATTGATAAGCCCGGTTCCTCGGCAGTCGGGACAATCTTGTTCGACAAAATCGATTGCGGTTAGACCACTGCCATTGCAACGTCCACATGTGTCTCCCTTCATAAGGGGTTTACGGCGTGGATAGATACTCATGTTTTCCTCCGTGGTTTATGGTAATTCTGGATACCCAACACGATCGAGAAGGCCGACGTCAAGATCCCACTGGTTTAGAACCAGATTGCGGTCAGCAGTCACAAGCTGAAGAGTCGAGACATAGTAGAACAGACCGCTTCCGCTTCCTGTCTTGTACGGGAAGTACATTCCTAAGGCCTTGATGCCTCCTTGACCGAGTAGGTTGAGGAGCTTGCGAGCCAGAACGACCTGTTCGAATGTAGGGTTACCAATGACGGTGTAGTTGACTCCTCCTCCAACTCCAAGTTTGGTCGTCGTAGAGGTGCCATCGCTGGTTTTTCCCGTGGCGATGATATCTCCCAAGTCACCGATTGCATGGATTGCCAGGATGACATTCTTGTTGTTCGGGAGAGTTTGGTACAGCGTTGGCCAAGGCGTATTGATAATCTCGTTGGCTTTCGTAGGGTCATCGAGAAACACATACAGCGTTGATGCAACAGGACTTGCCTGAGGCGTTAGGGCCAACATTGTGTAGTTACCGTTGGATAACTTCCAGTCGATTCGAGAAAGAGCCCCGTCTCCAATCAGGTTGGTGTTTGGTTGCCGTCCCCACAGATTGCTGTATTCGAAATCAATCTGGCCGACAAGGTTTCCTTTCGCGTAGATATTGAAACCTGACTGTCGACCAATGATTTCCCTTGCGCTATCCTGGTCGTAGATCAGAATATCGGCGGGAATTGTTGACAAGCTGTTTCTGGCGCCTTCAAGTGCTTCTGTCACAATAACAAATGGGGTAGTTGATGTTTCCCAAAAACCCCATTTCGAATATTGGGCCGGAAGGATTTGTTCGGGATTCTCCCATGTTGCACTTACTCCCATAGCCCAGCGGTCTTGATCGTTTGGACCCCACACTTCATCATACCGAACCTCTTTGAGAATGATTTTGTCATCCTCTTTGACGTAGATGAGGTAGAGCCGGCTTCGGTCGATTGCGTAGCGGATTTCTCCCTTGAACAGTTGGAGGATCGAACCATTTGGAACTTCCAACCGGATTTGGCCTCCGAGAATTTCACCTTTTGCAGAGAAATAGTCAGTTCTGGTCACTCGACCGGAAAACCAATCCCCCCACTGCACCTCAAGCATGACTCCGATGATGTTTCCGGGGAGCATGGTTACCTTTTCCGTTGCCATCCCACCCACATTCTTGTGGGTTTCCTTGTAGTCCACAATAATGTTTGGGGATGTTAACGACTGCAGTTGATTTGAGTTGACGCTCAAAAACTGCAAACCGAGGGGGTATTTTCCGTTGGCCGGTGGGGGGAGCGGGATGAAGTTCGTCGTGCTGGGGGGCGTAGAGCCGCACCCAGAGGCGAAAATCACAATGAAACCCATCACAACAATCAGGATAGTCAGAAAAGCATACTTAACCGATCTCATTTACTAGATCCTCCTGTTCTTTTGGACGAATACTCACAAGCCTAACGATTGGCTGTGGCTTTCTAGGTATGGGTTTATACATACCCAAAAAGCCACAGCCATTTTAGCTTCTAAAATTTATTTTACACAGCCTAATTGTTAAAGAGCGAAAGGAAAAAATGCTAACTTTATAGCAAATTCCTTAATAATTATTTTGTTGTTAATTTTCCTTTTTCTACCTTTAACTTTTGTTAAAAGCAGGAAA
>Ga0074195_1000217_pt1 | contig 135773 bp, 121 predicted proteins | sample EPASupsiteHSE623_FD_64525 | JGI IMG/M metagenome (GOLD analysis project Ga0074195, IMG submission 64525) | Bioremediated contaminated groundwater from EPA Superfund site, New Mexico - Sample HSE6-23 | ecosystem: Environmental > Aquatic > Deep subsurface > Groundwater > Contaminated ...
AAAGATTATACGAGATAACGCATCGATGAACTATACCGGAACCAGGAGGGACTGGAAAGTTCAAAGCGATTTGTCGTGGAGAATAAAAAACAGAACCTGGCGCAGGTGTATACAGATGTGCGGTATTCAAGAAAAGACAGCGTTCATTTTTCTAAAAAGCTGATTGAAGCTATGCGGAAGCAGGGGTTTAAGATATAGTCGTGAGAGAGGAAGCTATGAGCTATAAGTAAAAATAAAAACCATAGACCTTAAAACCTTGTTCCCTTGGCATCTTTTTCCGGTTTCCGGTCTCCCTTTTTACCCTATACCCTATGTCCCCATGCGCTGTGTTATTTTACGAAGCGTTTGTCTATCAGCTCATTGAATGCCTGCCGATAATTACTCCCTACGGGAAGCCTGTGTTTTCCTATCTCCACTAAATTGCCTTCGATTGACTGAATTCGGTCGAGCCTGATTATAAAGGATTTGTGGATACGAAAAAATTCATCACCCGGCAACAATTCTTCCATCTTCTTCATGGAGAGATTGGTCACAAGATGGCTGTCTTTCAAATGTATTTTTATATAATCGCCTAACCCTTCAATAAACCAAATGTCTTCAATCCCGACCCGCACTGTTTTCTTATTGGCTTTAATGAAGATATAATTTGCGTTAGTCCTGGACTCCGCTTTTTGTCCAATTAAAGCCAGTTGTTCTTCGGCTTTTTGAATGGATTTGAAGAAACGGTCAAAGCTGAACGGTTTTTTCAGATAATCAAGTATATTCAGTTCATACCCTTCCAGAGCATAATCACTGTATGCGGTGGTCAGCACAACCAGAGGCGGATGCTGCAGATTTTTTAAAAAGTCAAGTCCTGAAAGTAACGGCATGTTTACATCCAGAAACATCAGGTCGACTTTTTCTTCTTTGAGTGCGCGATTGGCTTCGAGCGCATTGTTGCAACAACAAATTATTTCCAGTTCCGGCACTTCCATGGAGTACTGCGTAATTACCTGCCGGGCAAGTGGTTCATCGTCTACGATAATTGCTTTTATCATTTTAGGCTTGCTTCAGTTTTAGTTTCAAACGCACGATAAAGATATTCTCTTTTTTACTGATATTTAAATCATAGTCTTCCTTTTTGTACAGAAAGGCTAACCGTTGCCTGACATTATTCAGGCCAATTCCATGAGCCTGATCTTTCTTTACCGTATTTTCTTCACAACAGGTATTCCTCACTTCAAAAAATAACCATTCCCCCTGCGTTTTAATAGACATGTGAATAAATTCCTTTTCGGGACAAGAGCGGGGGCCATGTTTAAAGGCATTGTCAATAAAAGGTTCAAAGATGAGCGGGATAACAAGTTTGTTTCCGGCATTGCCTTCAACCATCACCTGTATATCCACCTGCTCATTCAGTCTGATCCGCTGCAAATCAATAAAGTTACGGGCAAATTCGATTTCCGTATTCAAGGGAACGAAATTTTCCCTCGATTCGTAAAGGACATGCCGCATCAGATCAGACAACTTCAGGATGAGCTGAGGTGTCTTCTTTGAATTGACCAGGCTCAGAGAATAAATATTATTTAAGCTGTTAAAGAGAAAATGCGGATTAATCTGGGCTTTTAATGTATTCAGTTCGGCTTCCAGCTTTTCCCGTTCTACCTTGTTGTAACGCAATGATATGTCCTGTAATTCAATCCAGTCGGTCAAAAATTTGGCCAGGGAAGTCACCGCTACATAGACCGCTGAGGTAAAGAAATGGGTTGAAAATAGATCTTTGGTGAAGGCCTTTTGCTGAACGGTAAAGCAAAGTGTAATAATGAGCAGTGACGATGTGGCAAGGGTGATGATCAGCCAGAAAACGTAAAAAATATAGTTTTTCTTTTTGAGGAAATAGGGGATGAGCAGGTAAAAATTCGTGTAAACCGCAAAGGCAAATCCCACATTGATAATGATTGCCCGGATAATGATCTCCGGGCCTAAGCCAAGTTTGTAATCAGAAACCTCATAAAATACAGTCAGTGCAAAAACAAGACTGGACAGCCAGAATACCAGGTGCCCCGCGTTTTTTAACCTCCTGTATTTTTTGCTTAGAGTCATCTTCAGGTTTAAATACGGTCTTTCCCTTTTACAAACTTGTTGAAATAATATTTAATGGGGTTACTGTATTTTAAAAGTTTCCAGGGTCTGCTGCTGTGGGGTTTATGGATGACAGGCAGAGTAGTGACCAGATAATTATGGAATCCCAGACTTCTGGATTTCCTGGAGATAAATACATCGTACCAGTCCTTTTCGGTTGAAAGATCATGGAATGAAAAGCTTTTCAGCAATGCGGCGGTCAGCAACGTACAGCAGAAACTCAAACTATGAAAGGTATCTGAAATGGCTTCTTTCTCATCTTTGAATTTGAGGTACGGAAAGTTGATCTCTCCTTGTTCATTCGTGGTCACTGCTCCGAGCATTCCGCAATTGACCTGTTCCCGGCTAAGCTCAAGCATTTTTGTCAGTGTGTCTTTTTTAATAATTACATCCGATTCGATCAGCACCAGCGGAACATTCATGTCCAATGCAATTTTCTGGGACCTTTGCAGGGTAATGTGATAATTGGGAGAAGGGGTGTTGGTCAGATCCTCCAGATTGATCAGTTCAAAATTAAATTCAGCCTGACTTTTTTCAAGGATATTCCTGTTTTGAGGAGTGCTGAAATCATTAAACACAATATACCGGTGATCGCCATTGGCATTGTGAACGGACCGGATGGTTTGAAGGGTCGTTTCTATCGAATCTTTTACAGGTGTAACAACTAATAATTCAGGCATGCCGGAAAGGATTAAAAGTGATTTTGAATTGAATTGCCAGACGTTGAAGGTCTTCCACAACGGCTTCCTGTACCGGAACCCCGTTTTGCATTCTCTCCAGGGTCATTTCGCGTTCAGGATCGCCGGGTATCAATACATGGTTTTCAGGATGAATGCTTTCGGCTTTTCTGAAGGTTTGGATCCAATTATCCATATGTTTTTTGAATTCTTCGGCAGGACGGAATGCATCAACACGAAGAGCTCCCAGAAAGTGACCTATCCCTTCTCCGACCTGATCGGCCGAAGGTTCCAGAAATGCTACAAAGGGTGGTACCCATGGACCGTAATTGGCTCCGGAAAGTACTGCCGAAAAAATATCAACCATCGCACCAAGACAATAACCTTTGTGTCCTCCGTGCTGCCGGTCTCCGCCCAAAGGAAGCATTGATCCCCCCTTTTTCAGGATAAATGCGTCGGTTGTCGGATTTCCGTCTTTATCGACAGCCCATCCCAAAGGGGCATCTTCACCTTTTCTTTGAAGAACTTCCAGTTTTCCATTGGCAACGGTAGTGGTCGCCATATCGATGACAAGGGGCGGTTCAGTCAAGGCTGGTATTGCTACGGCTATGGGATTGGTCCCCAGATAACGGCTTTTTGAAAAGGTAGGCGAAACCAGCGGGCTGGCATTGGTCAGCGAAATGCCGATCATATCTTCCTCAAGCGCTTTCATGGCATGATAACCCGCAATTCCGAAGTGGTTTGAATTTTTTACAGCCACCCAGCCGCTTCCCACCTGACGCGCTTTGGCCATGGCAATTTCCATGGCTTTGTTCGCTGTAACCAGACCTAAACCAAGATCACCGTCGAGCACGGCGGTTGAAGGTGTCTCATGAACAACACGCATGTTGGGCGTTGCATTCAGCCTTTTTTTCTCCCAAAGCCTGACATAACCACTCAGCCGGGCGATACCATGCGAATCCACGCCTCTTAAGTCGGCCTGATTTAAACACCCGGCTGCCACTTCCGCCTCTGATGCCGGACAGCCCATTCCTTCGAAAACCTGTTTTGTAAAATCCTTTAACCAAGACGAATTAATCATCATCATTTTGTCTATTTTCTCAAAAAATCACGGGCCGAAGCCTGTGCGGTGGGCATGATGAGGAGGTCATCGATATTCACGTGGGCAGGCCGCGACAGCACAAAGTAAATGCTTTCTGCGACGTCTTTTGCATTTAAGGGGGTAAAACCTTTATACACGTTGTCAGCCCGCTCCTGATCGCCTTTAAATCGTACCAGTGAAAATTCTGTTTCAACAGCTCCGGGACTAATCGTACTCACTTTGATATTGTAGGGCAGCAGTTCGATCCGCATGGTTTTGCTGATGGCGCTCACCGCATGCTTACTTGCGCAATACACCGCTCCCATCGGGTAAACCTCTTTACCTGCAATTGATGAAATGTGAATGATATGCCCGCTTTTTCGTCCGATCATTCCTTTCGAAACCTCCCGGGAAATATAAAGCAGTCCTTTTATATTGGTATCGATCATGGCTTCCCAGTCGGCCACATCAGCATCATATACAGGATCATAGCCTGCAGCAAGACCTGCATTATTGATCAGAATATCGATATGTTTCCATTCGTCAGGTAGATTTTTTAGAGCCTCATCCACTTCTTTTTTAGAACGAATGTCAAAATTCATCACGTAAACCGGACATGAGCTTATCAGTTCCTGCATTAACTCTTCCAACCGTTCTTTGCGCCGTCCTGTCAGGATAAGCCGGTAATTGTTTACTGCAAGTATCCGGGCTGTTTCCATCCCAATTCCGGAAGTTGCCCCGGTAATTAATGCTGTTTTTTGAATCATAATCTGACTTTTATATCCATTACAAAGGAAATTAAAATTCCCTTTTTTTTATGGAAAAATCAACTATCTGACTATTTTTGTTTTCGTTATTCAAGCTTTAAAATGAAACGAGCCATGTGAACCATGCCTTTCAAACAACTGCATGATTATCCTGGCGAGTTACACGTGTTGATGTCCTAACTGGGAGAGAATAAACTTGATACGGAAATTATACTTGGTTGAATTGAAAAAGTAAAAACGTGAAAAAATATGGCCGAAGTAATTGAAAATAAAGAGGTGTTTTCCATTGATCAGATTGAAGAGCCCAATGATATTCATGATGTTGTGTTTAACCTGATGGTGAACCCGAATTTAGCACCGGTTAACTATTTTAACGATTTTAGTGATGAAGGATTTGAGCTTGATCGATTGGTCAGTGATGACACGGACGATGCCGGCATTTTTACCACCGACAATGGGCAGATGATGGCCATGACTACACATGCCCTTCATCATCATTTGTCGAATGATCCGGGGACAGCCACAGAAATTCTCATTAGCCGGGCTGTTCGTCGGATGGTTTGCTACGGTGCAAAACCCTTGGCAGTGAGTGCCTTTTTGTATCATATTAATATTGCTGATCCAAATGGGCAATTTATTGCTTCGGGTGCAAAAAAAGGACTTGAGCGGGCAGGCGCCCGGTTTGGACTGAAAATTTCAGACCGCAAGATTCGGTTCGATTATTTTTCAGCGCATGGACCTGTGGCTCCAACCATTATCATTAGTTTGATGGGGAGTGTCGATAACAAGGAGAAAATACTGACCCATCAATTGAAGACCAAAGGCAATAATATATTTGTTATTGGCCGGTCATACAACGATATTAATTCATCTGAATACCTGGAGTTTTATCATGGAATTCAGGATTCTCCGCTTCCGGTATTTGATATTGACATGGAGGTAAAACTTCAGAAATTAATGGTTGAACTGATTGATAAAGGACTTATTTCTTCAGCCAGCCCGGTAGGCAAGGGAGGTCTGTTCTTTTCCCTGATGCGGGCCGGTATGCCGGCCGGCTTTGGATTTGACATTACCACTGATGCGGAAATCCGTAAAGACGCATTCCTCTTTGGCGAGTCGATGGGAAGGATTATTGCAGGTGTTCCAAAACCGAAAGTAGATGATTTTGTGGATTTCATGCAGGCAACCAAGTTGCCATTTTTTACACTGGGGCATGTGACCCGGGGTGAAATCCGCATCGATGACGAATCATTCGGTTTTATTGATAAAATGATACCCTCGAACAAATGACGGTTTCACCGTACCGGGAATCTGAGAAGAATAAGAAGCAGCAGGTCGAGCAGATGTTCGATCAGATCGCACCTAAATATGATTTTCTGAATCATTTCTTAAGCATGGGGGTGGATAAGCTTTGGCGAAGAAAGGCCGTTCGTATGCTTAAAGCGCACGGGCCATCCAGAATTCTGGATGTGGCAACCGGCACAGGCGATTTTGCTGTTGAAGCAGCTAAGATCAGGCCATCTGAAATTGTTGGCTTCGACTTGTCGGAGCAAATGATCCGGGTGGGAGAAGAAAAGGTGAAGCGGCTCCGGCTGGATCATCTCATCCATTTTCAAAAGGGCGATTCCGAGCAGATGCCTTTCCCCGACAGCAGTTTCGATGCCATTACGGTTGCTTTCGGCGTGCGGAATTTCGAGAACCTGGAAAAGGGTCTTCAGGAATTTCAAAGAGTCCTGAGGCCTGAGGGGGTGGCAATCATCCTTGAATTTTCCCGGCCCCGAGTTTTCCCTTTTAAGCAGCTTTACCTTCTTTATTTCCGGCATATCCTGCCATTCATTGGCGGAGTGGTTTCGAAAGATTCCTCGGCCTATACTTACTTGCCGGAATCGGTGATGGCTTTTCCCGATGATCAGGATTTTCTTACTATTCTTGCCCAGGCCGGATTTACCCGTTCGCGCCAGCGCCGCCTGACCATGGGAATTGCAACCATTTATGAGGCGGTGAAGTGAGGCTAATCACTGACTTCACCTATTTTTCCTGCAAACAGGATGGCTCCCGTGCTGTTTTCCTTAATCAGGAACAGGAACGGTTTGTTCACAAAGAAATCGATTTCTTCAGGTTCGGAAGGAAACGCTGTTAACTCCATTTCAACCACCGTAACAGCAGCAGCTTCCGTTCCTTCTTCGTTCACCTCGACAAAAGTTTTGTGAATGACTCTGGAAATAAACAGACCGATGTTGGACATCCCGCTGAAATCAGCCTGCTGTGGGTCGAAGGCTTTCAGCATGCCCATGGCAGGCAGGATCGCTTTCTCCATGTTATAGCTGCACTCTGCCTTAAACCGGGGTAGCTTCAGATTGACTTTGCAGGTGCGGTATTTGAGACTGTTCCAGCTTTCGGGATTCAGTTCGCTCAGCATATGCGACACCGTCCTGCCCGCGTGCGGAAGCATGACGACCATGCTAAAGGCCCCGTTTCCGTAAGGGAGCTGCAGATAGCCGCCATTTTCAGTGGCAGCATAGCTGAATTCTTCTGTCTGCCGCATCATTTTAACCGTTTGCTGTGAACCGCTTTCTGCTGTGAACTGTTCATTGGTAGTTTTCTTCTCTTGAAATTTCATCATCCAAATCCCTTTGAAATAGATGGCATTGATCAGATAACTCACCGCATCGGTCGGTATGGCATCCAGAACTTTGGGGATTTTCCCCTTTGTGGCATCCGAACACCAGTTATTGATCGCATCCAGGGTTGCCGGAGCTGAGAAATCCATTTCCCTGACTTCCGCATCGTAAAAATTTTGATTAACCTGGATAAAGGCGTCCAGGAAGCTGATCCCTTTCCGGTTCCAGATAGAATTAGCAATCCCCAGTTCGGTCGTGGGATCTGCTTTCAGTAAGGCTTCCCGCAGCGTTTGGTTGTAATCGTTTACCTCTTCCATGGTATAACCGCTGACCCGTAACGCATCGAACATTTCATCGGCTGTTTCTCCTTTGGCCCCGTTGAGGGTCATTGACAGGGCCATACTGACACTCAGCGGAGAAACAAATACATTGGGTTTATCGTCGGGTTGAAGCGTTGTTTTTAACAGATCGAAGGCAAAACTGTTATCCTGAGCGGTTTTGTTCAGGTATTCGCTTTTGAGGACGATGGGACTGGCTTTTTTCAGTTTTTCCGGGCTTTCCTGATCGTCTTGGTTGCATGAACCGACGACCATGAACGACACCGTAAGAATAACAGAACCAAAAAATGCTGCTCGTTTCATTGTGTTAGGTTTTGGTTGATAATCAGAATTCAAATATAAAATATAGACGCAAAAGCCGACGAGAAGGTTGCGTGATGAAAAGCTCAGACGAGGATTTTTTATGCTGCGTGAGACTTCAAAAAAACCTGTCGCCCGGACAATGATGCCGGCTGGCAGGGATTGCGTATATTTGCCCATAAAAATTTGAATTGAAGAAGGAACTTAATTTATCCCTTTCACCCAAACAGGCATCGGACGAACAGTATTACCGTCCGGTGGTTGCCAATCTTCTGGGTGTTTATGCCGAAGAGATAACTGCTGTTGTTGTTCGCCGGAAGTCGATCGATGCCCGGCAAAGGCAGATCAGGATCAACATGGGCGTGGTTGCCTACGTGGGAGAGGAGCCTGTGACGGAAAGAAAGCAATATGAATACGGACAGGTTTCGGGCAAAACTGAAGTCGGTATTGTCGGTGCGGGGCCGGCAGGACTGTTTGCAGCCCTCCGGCTCATTGAGCTGGGCTACCGGCCGGTGATCTTCGAGAGGGGAAAGAATGTGCACGACCGGAAAAGGGACATCGCCCGGATTTACAGGGAACATCAGGTTGATCCGGACTCCAATTATGGTTTTGGTGAAGGCGGAGCAGGGACTTTCTCCGACGGAAAATTATATACGCGGTCTAAAAAAAGAGGAAACGTTCAGAAGACCCTTGAAGTATTTGTCCGGTTTGGGGCTGATCAACAGATACTGATCGATGCCCATCCGCATATCGGTACCAATAAATTGCCCGGCATCATTACCCGGATGAGGGAACAAATCATTACCTCCGGTGGCGAAATTCATTTTAACAGCCGGGTTACCGGACTGCTTCTGAAGAATGATCGTTGCACGGGACTGGAATTGGCCGGCGGAAGGCGGTTCGAATGCGCGGGACTGATCCTGGCCACCGGTCATTCGGCCCGCGATATCTATGAGATGCTTTTCAGGAGTGGCGTCAACTTAGAAGCCAAACCATTTGCGATGGGCGTGCGCGTGGAACATCCGCAGGCGCTTATCGATACCATTCAATATCACCAGGATGCCAGGGGACCATGGCTGCCGGCTGCCACTTATTCGTTTGTAGAGCAGGTGAACGAAAGGGGTGTGTACTCCTTCTGCATGTGCCCCGGGGGATTTATCGTGCCGGCCGCAACAGCCCCGGGTGAGCTGGTTGTCAATGGCATGTCACCGGCTCAGCGAAATTCGCCTTATGCCAATTCCGGAATGGTGGTGGAAATTCATCCGGAAGATCTCAGGGAATTCCGTCATAAAGGTGTCTTTGCCGGAATTGAATTTCAAAAGCAGATCGAACAGCTTTGTTATGAACTGAACGGACACACGCAGTTTGCCCCGGCTCAGCGACTGACCGATTTCGTGGAAGGCAAACGGTCGGTCGACTTGCCGGAATCCTCCTACCGGCCAGGACTGATACCGGCGTTGTTGCATGAAAAATTGCCTAAAAGGATTGCCACCCGCCTGCGCGAAGGGATCGTGCTGATGGATCAGAAGGCCAGGGGATTTCTGACCCGTGAAGCCGTAGCTGTTGGAGTGGAATCGAGAACTTCGTCGCCAGTTCGTATCCCCAGAGATGAAGTGAGCCTGCAACATATCCGCATCAAAGGCCTTTATCCTTGCGGCGAGGGTGCCGGATATGCCGGAGGGATCGCCTCTTCTGCAATAGACGGCGAACGTAGCGCAGAAGCGCTTGTCCGTAATCTGAATGCTTAGCTTTATTTCGTTCATATCCTTTGAAGGCAGGGATCTTTTTCATTGAACTTATTCTCCTGTCCTTCGCCGGACGAAGGACTTTTGTCTCAAAATAGTCATTCGCCCAGTTTTTCTTAAAAATATTTTCATTTGACATTGAAATGATCCGCATCTTCTTTATCTTGGATCAAAAAAACTTATGGAACGAATTGACAACAATCCGGATGAACGTACGTGGGCTATGTTTTGCCACCTTTCTGTATTTGCAGGATGTATTATCCCTTTTGGGAACATCATTGGGCCGCTTATTATTTATTCTGTAAAAAGGCAGGAGTTTCCGTTGGTTGAGGATCAGGGTAAAGAGGTTTTGAATTTTCAGATCACCCTGTCCATTGCATTGATCATTTCGGCGATCCTCATGCTGGTAATCATTGGGATATTTTTGCTCATTGCCATTGGTCTGGTCGGACTGATTTTGACAGTGGTCGGTGCGCTAAAAGCTAACAATGGAGAATACTACCGTTATCCATTCTGCATCCGGTTTTTAAAATAGCCTGTTTTTGCCTGGTCCAAAAGACCAGATATGAAAGCTTTATTTGGAAGATAAAGCTCGTTGGCGGGTTGAATACTGCTTTTCCCGCTAATCGACTCAGGTTACTGGTTTCAGATGTTCAACATGAAACCTGTAACTTGAAATTATTTTCTTTATTTTTGCAGCTTTAAAGCAAAGTATTTAAAGATTATGGCTCAAAAACCTTCTGTTCCCAAAGGAACGCGCGATTTTTCACCGCTTGAAATGTCGCGCCGAAATTTTATATTCGATACAGTTAAGGTCGTTTTTCAACTGTACGGGTTCCAGTGTATCGAAACACCGGCAATGGAAAATCTTTCGACCCTCATGGGAAAATACGGAGAGGAAGGTGATAAGCTATTGTTTAAAATACTGAATTCAGGCGATTTTATTGGCGAAATAGGCGAGAGCGATCTCCTGGAACGTAACAGCATCCGTTTGACCAACATGATCTCGGAAAAGGGACTGCGTTATGATTTGACGGTGCCATTTGCCCGTTATGTGGTTCAGCACCGGAATGACATCTCCTTTCCTTTTAAGCGGTACCAGATCCAGCCTGTTTGGCGTGCCGACCGGCCGCAGAAGGGGCGTTACCGTGAATTCTACCAGTGCGATGCCGATATCGTGGGAAGTGATTCTCTGTTAAATGAGTTTGAACTGGTGCAGATCATCGATGAGGTGTTTAAGCGGCTCAGGGTAAACGTGATTGTTAAAATCAACAACCGGAAGATACTGGCAGGAATTGCTGAAATGATCGGCGAGGCAGACAGGCTTACCGACATTACAGTGGCTATCGATAAACTGGATAAAGTGGGGATTGAAAATGTCAATGCCGAACTGATGGAAAAGGGCGTGTCGGCGGAGGCTGTAAGCAAACTTCGGCCAATACTTGAACTGACAGGAACTACAGCGGACAAACTCGATCAGCTTGAAAAGGTCATTGGAAGTTCGCTTATCGGCCAAAAGGGGATCCAGGAAGTTAAAACCCTGTTCGCCTACGTGGGTTATGCGAAGCTGGAGACCGGGGTTGAGTTGGATCTAACCCTGGCCCGGGGACTGAACTATTATACCGGCGCCATTTTTGAAGTCAAGGCCCGGGATGTTCAGATGGGAAGCATCTCGGGAGGCGGACGCTATGATGACCTCACCGGCATCTTCGGAATGCCCGGCGTTTCAGGAGTGGGAATTTCCTTTGGCGCCGACCGGATGTACGACGTGATGATCCAACTCGATCTTTTCCCGGAAGAGACCGTAACTACCACCAAAGTACTTTTTGTCAATTTTGGAAAGGCTGAAGAAGCCTGGTGCCTGCCTGTTTTGAAGCAGTTCCGGGAGGCAGGGATTCCCGCTGAGATCTATCCTGAAGCAGATAAGATCAAAAAGCAGATGATGTGGGCCGACCGTAAACAAGTAGCCTATGTGGTGATGGCCGGCGAACAGGAAATCGCACAGGGTAAAATGAACCTCAAGAATATGAAGACCGGCGACCAGCAACTGGTTAGTCCGGAAGAATTGATCAGGCTGCTTTCGGAGTAGCCTGATCAATTCCTGCCAGGCTCAGTCTCTGATCGTATTCTCAAAGAAGTCGCCATGTTCAACGCCTTCGTTGATGCTGCCAGGCCAAAGATTCCAGACTTTTGAAAAAAGATCCGGATCACCGTCGCCGTCAGCATCGCCCACGAGTACATCATGTCCACCGAGTTTATTGTCAACAATGACTCTTTCGGTGAACCTGAGCTCTTTGCCCGTGCTGATGTTCTCCCATACACACCACCGGGGTGCAGCTCCCTCGGGAGCCAGAGAATCGTCTTCCTGGTCGCAGGTAAGGATATCATCATCCCCGTCCAGATCCAGATCGCCTACGAAAAGGGAATGAAAAGATCCCCTGATGCCGGTGGCTGTCATTGGTAAAAAATGAGCAGTGAATTCAGGTACCTTTCCGCCGTGATTTTCAAGCCAGGCAATCCTGGAGGCTGTCTGATCGCAGTCGGTCATCACGATATCCTTGTCGCCGTCCTTGTCCAGATCAATGATCCAGCTTCGTGACGATAGTCCGTAGGGGCCTCGTTTCCCGAAAGGCAGTTGATGCTTGATCCAGACGTGCCCGCTCAGGTTGTTTTCCAGCCACCGGTCCGGCAGAACGATGTCATTGTCGCCGTCGTCATCCAGATCACCCACGCCTCGGGGAAAAAAGCCGCCATGAATATGGTCATTGTTTTTCAGGACATCTATCGTGACGACCACTCTATCCCAATTCAGGTCACGACTTGCGCTGTCGGGAACGTCATACCAGAACATACCGATATTTTGCCCCAGAACCAGCACATCATCTTTCTGATCTCCGTTCATATCGGTGATCACCAGATCATGGATCTCGGTCCCGATACGGTCGTCATACCGGTACATGGTAAATTTATCAGAGTCCTCCGCGCTGCTGTTGCAAAACCAGTAACCGCCAATCACAATGTCAGTCCATCCGTCCTGGTTTACATCCAGGATGTTCGCTCCCAGCGTTGTCATGGGAAGCGGTCCGATTTCGTGTCTTTCCCATTCGTCAGTTCCGGTGTTTTCAAACCAGTAGAGTGTTCCCACCCCTGCAAACGAATAGTCCAGGTCGCCGTCCCGGTCAAAATCGGCCATGGTCGGGCATCCGTACCCGGAATCGGCCGATCCCGGCAAATCACGCGTGATGTACTGATGCCGGAACAGTTCTGCCCCGATGTTCGGATTAGGTGACTCCTGACTTTCAGTAGTTAACCAAAACAAAGAAAAAAATGCGACGATGCCGGCTGTCTTGAAAAAGCATTGCATGCGAATCAATTTTATTGATAGTACTATTCTGTTATCTCTCCCACAATCATCAGGTTACCCAGATAATAGTCATGATGCCTGAAAACGGACGGATCCTGGTTGAATTTTTCACGATGATTATCCATCAGGATTTTACTTTTATCAGGATTTTCGTTCGAAACTTCAATTTCAACGTCATGAACCGTGTCTTCCAAATGGTCAGACAGGACGATGTTCGCCAGCCGGTAATAGGAGCAATGCCTGTCGAAGCGGAGCACATTTTTTTCTTCCCCGTCAATCCGGAGCCTGATCATTCCGGTTCCGGGACCAATAATGTCATATAATCCCAGTGCTGTTCCTTTAAAGCTGAACTGAAGCTTACAGCCCGCCATACCTTTGTAAATAGCCGGCATCCGGGCTTGTGTCCACGGATTGTCTGTATAAGGGGGTGGGAGGGTATGCGGCTTTTCGTCCGCATCCGTTTTTATCTGGTTCAGGTATTTTACCACGACCGAAGCATAGATCGGATGTCCTGATTCGGACAACGGGTGCACATGATCGCGCGTAAAAACGATTTTATCAGCATTTTCAGCAGGATCGGCCGTAAATACGAGCTTTTTCGCCTGCTGCAAGCGTGCAACTTCCATCCCCATGTGAATGCCGGGGATGCCGTAGTGTTCTGCCAGTTCCTCCATAGCCAGTACAGCCGGGTGTACTGTCCCGCCGATCAGGCTTTTGCATTGTTCATCTGCAACGGTATAGACAAAGCATATATCGGTCAAGGGATCAGCCTGCCAGATTTTCCGGACAATGCCTTCCATCGTCTGGAGGATGCTTTCGCGGCTGCGCTCGCCATCGTTCACGGCAAACTCAACAAATACCAGGTCGGGCTTGTCCTGTAAAATGTCTTTATCGATCCGGAATACCCCCAGATCGGAGCCTGTGCCGCCGATGGCACCGTTGGTCTGTCGGAAAATGGTCTGCGGAAAAGTCACTCTCAGCCAGTTGCAGGACAGGTCGCGCCAGCCATCGCCGGCCGCGGTGATGCTTCCGACGAAGTACCCGATTCTGATTTCCCGCCGGTGATTGATTTTCCAAAAGAAGTTGGGAAGACCGCCTCTGGGTCGAAACTCGTTTAACTGATCCAGAGAGGTTTCTCTTTCCGGGCACGGCGTGACCGGAAAGGCTTCCTGAAAATGAAAAAGCAATAAAATAACAACAATAAATTGAACCCGTTTCATGCTTTGTGTTGGTTGTTTTTGAGATGTTCGACGATTTGCCGTAGCAGATCATTGTGTTCTTGTTTCAGTGAAATAAACTTGTTAACCCACCTGGATATTATAAACAGAATAAGAAAAAAGATTCCCAGGTAAATCAGGATGGCAAAAATCGGGAGTAAAGGAAAAAAATTCATGGTTTAAAGATTTTAGATTGTCAGACTTCAGATTAAAAGATTTCAAAACAAAAATAGGCAAGGGATTTTTGTAACTGCTATTTCTAATGCGATTATTTTAGTCTGCATTTAGAAGTCCATGCATACGGACATACGGGATCGTTCCGCGACTATCGCATTAAAGCCGTTGCCCACCAGAGCAGGGGAGCCTGTCCGTGCAGGTCGCCCACGATACGGGACGGTCTGCGTTGTCTTTCGGCAGGATCCGTAACAGCTCGGCCATTCCCACGGCCATCCAACCGTTGCCGCGTCCCCAACTGTATCCCTGATCAGTCCACTTTTTTTGCGGCTCATTGGCATTGCCGGGGAGTGTCCATTGCGAATCGGCATAACGCGATCCCAGATCCAGGTATTTTTTGTCGCCCGTGCGCATGTAAAGTTCCAGCGGAATTGATCCAAACACGTTGTTATCGACATGATTCGGGTGCGGCTGAAGATGTTGATCCTTGTCAAACAAGGGGGCAAAGCGATCTTCGAAGCGCTGAAAGAGCTGATCGTTTTTTGTGGTTTCGGCAAACCACATTCCTCCGAGCCAGGTACACACGTCAGGGTAGGTGATCTGTGAAGGAGGAGTTGTGGGATGCGTGTTGCCGTAACGCGGGTGCGGGGTGTTCAGAAATTTCTCAACGACCCGCTTCCCGATCGCTTCAGGCGATTTTCCTTCGGGCCAGTGTTTCAGGTCACCGGCTTTTGAACGCACATCGGAAAAGGGGATATTCGCTTTTCTTTCGGGTGTGCACAGGGAGTCGGCCAATTCCCGGGGGAGTACAAAGACTTCTCCTTTTTTATTACAGAAGTAAAGGTACGATTCGGAAGGTTTCCGCCCATGCCCGTCGGCCCAGATCCCGTAAAAATCAGGATGGGCATTTAACGGACGTCTGACATAACAGTGATTTCTGGGACTGTTTTGGGTGAGATGTTTTTCAATTGTCCAGCTTTTACCTTTATCGGAGCTTTTCCACATCACAACTTCTCCTCCTGTGTTGTAAGCCTGTGGCCCATCGGCGCTCGGGGCGATGATCTTCCAGGACCTGGCCGATTCAATGTAGACCGAGCCCATGTCGTAGTTATTGTCGGAAGAGGTCACCTGGCTGTCGTTCCAGCCATTTCCGCCATAGGTGAACAAATGCCAGTTCCGGGGGCCGTTTTCCGGTCCGGGATTATAGCCTTTGCTGGTGATGATCAGGATGGCGGGATTCCCTTTTTTGTCAAGCTGAATATCACTTAAATAGCAGTTTAGTTTTTCCTTTTCGAAGTCGTGGATCAGGGCCGGGTTTTGAATTTCCGTTAACGGAAGCGGTACGGTTTTGCCCGACTCGGTTTGCCACGATTGCCCGAAATCGCTTGTTTCGAGGTACTGCAGGTTCGTGCGCCAGTTCAGGCCTTTTCCTTTTGGATGATAGTCGAATGCCACACCTATTTTGCCGTTGGAGCAGTCGCTTACCTGGTAATGTCCTTCACCAAAGTTGGCGATCTGCTTCCATTCGTTCCACTTCACGCCGTCAGCGCTTGTACTGAAGCCGATCACGCGGCGGTTTTTGATGTATTTGGTGAACAGCGCGATAAAACCTTTCCCTTTGATGTGATAGACCTGGAAATAGGAAAAATTCGTGAACGGAACTTCTTTCCCGTTAACCATTTCGGTTGGATTGACCAGTTCGAATGAATCAATGCTGTAGGGCTGCGTACTCCGGCTGATGTAGGAAGGTCTCCATGCCCCATGGGCAGTGGAAAAGATCCAGATATAGCCGTTGTCATCGATCGAGATCACGGGATTATCGTGGGCATCGGTGACTCCCTTGTCCAGAACAATGGTCGGATTGGCTACTTTGTCGGTTTTGTGGTCAAAGTAGGAAACGCTGTGCAGCAAGGTACTGTTTTCTTTGTTAGTTCCGCCAAAACAGAAGAAGGTTTTGCCGGCTTTCTTCGAATAGACGGCAAAAGGGCGATGATTGGCCGGGTAAACCGCCATTCCGCCGCTGTATTTATAGGCATATTCATTATGGGAGGGCTGGTTCATATACCAGATTCCCTTAAAACCATTGGCTTTCTTATTCACCGGCTTCCCGTCTGCAATCTTAAGATCGGGATTGATAAAATGCTGGGCAGATAAGCCGTTTGAAATAAACAGAAAAGACAGAAATACAATTTTACTGATAAGATGAATTCCCGTCTTTTTTCTGCATCGGTTCAGGTTTGTTTGTTTCATTTTTTATATCAATTGTTTTTTTATAGCCCCGGAGTTGAACTTCACTTCAACAACGCTGCACTTTTCTTTTATGGTCTCTTTTCTCCCGAAACATGGACAGGAATCAGTGATTTTCTTTTTCAAATCTGTAATCATGGCTGGTCATGATTATTTTGTTGTTTTCTTCTTCTAATTTCAACAATAAAAGATGAATAGCATGGTCCAGGTAGAAGCTTATTTTAACATCGTATTGGACTGAAACTGAAATAAAGGAAACCGATCCGACTATTTTTTCAGATCCCGCTTCCTACTTCCCCGATATATTCTTTTTGCTTCTCGAATCGGCTATCCGGATTTCAACAGTAAAGTCATTCCTTAACTGAATAGCGTCAATATGAGGAGTTTTTTTATTATCACTAACCTGGCTCCATTTTCCAACGATGTCGCTACGTTTTAATCCAGCGCCAACTTGAGCTTTATCTACTTTCTGATATGTGCACGAGGCTATAGATAATACGCCCAAAAGAATAAAAATAGAAATTGTATTTTTCATGGTCTTTCAGTTACAAACCGTTTTTTTAGTATTTCCTTTAGCTCATCGATACTTTTGTTTCCTGCGATTACTTTTCCATCCGGAGCAATTAACAGGGTCGTTGGAAAACTCGTTACTTTTAGTTTTTCAATCAGTGAGTTTCTGTCTGCTTGTTTTTGATCAACAAATACACGCTCCCAGTTTCGTATAAATTCCTGTACCTTTGCGGCATCTCGATCGTAGGCAACACTCAGGAGCCCCAAATTTTTGCGCGCAGACTCCCTATTTAACCGTTTTAAATCTGGGATAGAAGCAATGTAAGAGTTACACTATGTGCACCAGAAGTCAATTAGGATACAATTCAAGTATTCTCTCATTGCTGAAATTTTCATCGTTATCTGAGTTCAATAATGATAATACGATTGCCTTTTTGATTTGTGCCGACTGCTGCTATCATTTGAAAATCATAGCGAATGCTTGATAATTGGGTGGACGAACCGCTTTTTCAACCTGGTGTTCAGCACATGCTTCAGGTATAAGAATGGTTTATAAAGGAAGAACACCCAGACCAGGATTGTAATCATCAGACCGAGATAAGCAGCCCGGCTATGGGTAGGCGGGATGACAACAAGGAAAACGGTCGTCCAGCCAAGCCAACGACAAACCTTGTTGATCGTATTCTGTTTTACGTTGGCGAGCAGCAATGTCCATGGCAAAGAAGCAACCAGGAATCCGGCATATGGGTCCGGATTAAAAAATGTACCCGTTACTTTAAACAGATTGTGATAAACTCGGTGGAGGCCAAATAATTGTAACAGGCCTATTATCGCCTCAGCTGTCGAGGCTAATACAACAGATATTACCGGCAGGTAAAACAGGAAGCCTTTCCCGCTATTTAAAGCGGTTTGTAGAATTGCAGAAGCGATGCCGAAAAAGGCAAAACAACCGGCAAACCAGAAGAACTCTTCATCATGCCAGATGCCTCCTGTCTTACCTCGTAAGATTATCCATGCGAACGATGCCAGAACAAATAGAGACAGTTTTCCCAGTGGATGCTTCCAAATTCTGATAAAAGCGATTATCCCGGCAGGGATAACCAGCAACATCCACCGGGAAAAAGAGAATATTTTGCCCATCCGGGTGGCGTCGTGCAGGTCGTGATCTAGGATAAGGACCTGCACGAACGCTCCGGATAAAACAAGCAGCATGACTCCTGTGACAACCAAATTTAATACAGGGTGGGCTTTCATTTTTTTTGCTGTACCTGATTTTAAATTCAAATTCGAAAACCGGATGATGCCGGCTGTTAGTTTGTTGTTTTGCTGATCAGCCACAACGATACTGCCGATTTGTCCAGGGTGCGAACGGTTAGGGTAATGGTGTCCTGAACGGCCTGCGTGGTGTATTCCTCAACCTTTTGTAATTCACAGGCCGGTACCGGCGGCGGCAGAAAGTTGGTATCAACGTACTTCGCCACATTGCTGTGCTCACTGTCCATGAGGTATTGTTTTACCGTTACCTGTCCGGTGAATCCTATTCCGGCGATTTTAACCTGTACATCGTGCGGTTCGCATTTTTCGAGGATATGGATGTCGTCCCAATCGTAGTTATAAACGACAACACCGGCTGTGTTTCCACTGGCAGCAGCAATTGCACCGAGTTGACAATTACCTTTCTTCCATTCCACTTTTTTCCGTTCGCCCGGTAGCATGTTGAACATCTGAAATACATTAAAAACAGGTTTGGGATAGATCACTTTGTTGATCGTGGCCAGCGAGCCGATCTCTGACCAGTCGGCGTCGGTATTCGGATCCCTCAGGCGAAGCGGCACCATCCCGTCTACACCACTTTCGATGCAGTCGTGCATAAAGGCGGCAGCAAAAGCGCCGCCAACCGGACGGTAGTTGTTTTTGTACCGTTCAGTCCCGACCCAACTGGAGCATCCCCATTCGGTGATCCAGATCTCCGTGTCGGAGAATCCGTTACTGTTTAACTTGTCCTGTATTTGACTGATTGTCGTTTTGAAACAGGGATTTTTACCAGATGAATAATCAGGCCTGTCGCCGAGCATTTCTGCATTGTACTGGTGAAAGGAAATGCCATCGAGCAACCAGTTATTGGTCCTGGCATCGGCGATGAGTTTCAGCGCCCAGTTTTCCTTACACCACATCGGGGTCCACCAGATCGTATAAACGGTGACCGCGGGCCCAAAAAGTTTTACTTTTTTAGCCGGAAAATCGCGGTTAAACCTTTTTACAGCATCCGACCATTCGTCGTATAGTTTAATATAACCGGCATAAGCTTTCAGATCGCCGTTGCTCCATTTTCCTTCGACGAACCAGCGGCCGGCGTTCCCGGAGATGTCTACTTCGTTTTCCACTTCAACGATCGCTTCCGAAAAGCCGGTCTTGTAGTCGTTCATGACATAGCGGAGACATTTATAGGCATAGTCTTCATACTTATTCCATTGTTCCGTATTCCACGTCCAGGCGTCTCCCGGAAAGACAGCCGGCTTATGTTGCCCGACAACCAGATGCAGGTCCCATTGATGATTGTGGATCGTGTTAAGGTGCGAATTCAGGTTGGCATGCGCCACAAAATTGCCGGCGGCATCCAGATTACTGCCCCGTTCGCCATTGATAGAGCGCAGGGCATGCACGCCGATCATATTGGCATATCTCAGTTCAATCGGCCAAAGTTGCTGACCGGCGTTGTTGGTCAGGTTGTCGCTGCATACCGTTCCTGAATAGAAGTAATTGCGCATGACATCGATGTCGTTTTTTCCGGAAGCGCTTACCGTTTGATTAGCCTTTACAATTGCGGTTGAAAACCCGGTTGAGGGAGGGGGCGGTACGGGGTCATCATCGCCATCATCAATGATCAGATTTTCACTATTGCTGCATGAGCAGATCAGACAGAACAGGAGAAAAAAAAGTATACGATTCTTCATAAATTTGATTCGTTGAAAATTGGTAACAGAAAGGATAGTAAACTGCCACCGCGGAAACCTGTGGCCATTCGCCTGGGACGAATTGACCTGCCCGCAGTGACACAGAGAATCAGGAAGATCAGTCTTTAATTAAACGGATCGAACATCCGTTCGATTTAAGATCGGCGACCCTGGCAATACGCCGGTCTCCGGAAGCAACACGCCTCCTCCAGGCTTTGGTGTCGTCTCCCTCAACTGCTCCGCTCCAAAAGCGGGCTTCGCCTCCAGCACCGCTGAAGGCACCATTGGCTGCACTGCGGAATCCGCCAGGCAACATGAGGAAACCCGAACTGCCAAACTGGTCGAAGTTTTTCAGGTTTCCAGCCGCCCATAAGTCGGCGTTTCCGGCAAGTTTACTGCCTTCGGATGCTCCTCGCCAACCGGTGCCATCGGCTGCGGCCTGGTCCATACCCAATGTCATTTCCAGTTGTTTCCATTCGGCGTCAGTCGGAATATGCCATCCCGCCGGACAAATATTCCCCTTGGCTGCCGCCCAGGTATAGAGTACCCCGTAGGTGTTGTCACCATTGTTATAGTAGCACCATGCCGCGTCCGTGTCATTATCGCCAAGCGTGCCCCATGTGGCGTCGTCTGTTACATGAGGAATAGCAGTTCCGTCGGTATACCGCGTCACTTTCAGGTTCTCAACCGTCCAGGTTTGGTCGCCTATTTTAATCGTCTGGTACACATTGCCGTCAATATCAGTAACGGTTTCTTCCGGTTCGGGAGCATTTTCGGTGGTTACAATGACCTCATTTCCATAGCCTACCCCAGCGGAATTGCGCGCGTAGGCCCGGACGATATATGCTGTCCCCGGTGTTAAGTCGCTCAGTGCACTGGTGAAAGATCCGCCTGTCAGGATATCGGTCGTTTTTCCCAGGTTATTGTCAACATCCGGACCGGGTGTGGTGCTGTAAATCACCCCGCATTCGCTGATGTCTGCCCCTCCGGTGTCTGTAATGTGACCGCCGCTTATTGCCGTAGTCTGGGTGATCTCAGTTGCTTCGGCCGTTGTCAGTTGCGGAAGAAGGACCCGGGGTGCTGTAAAGAAAGTTCGCATGTCTCCATAAGCGACGCCAACCGCATTCTGCGCGTAGGCCCTGACATTATAGGTTGTTTCGCGGGTCAGATCAGTCAGCGTGCTGGTGAATTTTCCGGCTACCAGTGCAGCGATCATTTTTCCGGCGTTGTTTGCAACTGACGGCGTGTCTGTTAACGAATAGACGATTCCGCATTCCAGAATTTCGGAACCTCCGTTGTGTACCAGGTCTCCTCCTGTGGTTGCGGTCGTGTAGTCAATCCCGGTGACTTCGATGGTTGTAAGCTGGGGAATGTTTGCTTCCTGGATGTCGTTCTCCATACAGTTGGTCATGACGAACATGGTGGCGGTGAGCAGCGGAATAGTAAATAAGTTGAAGTAGAATTTTTTCATACTCATTGTTCTTTAGATTGATTGATTAGTTAACTGGTTTCCTGACTGACGAGCCACAGTAAGACTGTCAGCTTGGGTTTTGTATTGGTTTTTAGCAGAATATAATATAGTAACGATAATGTTAATTGTTTTTAGTGTAAAGTTCAGGCGCGTAATTATATCAGGCAATAGACCCAGGGATCTAAAGTCAGTAAGAAAAGAGCTGTCCGAAAATTATTTTTTATCAGGGGAACGAGGCGAAGAAAGTTCTGGCGGGAAGGAACAGGTTGCTCTTCCGCCTCTGTTGATAAAGGAGAACTATTCTATTTTCGGACAGCTTATTTTTTGTGTTTTTACCAGCCGGGATTTTGGATCAGCTTCCCTTTGCTTTTCTGCATTTCTTTCATAGGAACAGGGAAAAAATAATTTTTTCGTTTGAATACCCGTGTTTGAAATTTCGTACGCTGATGAAATGTGGTCTGATTTCCGTCGAGGTTCATGCCATGGAAGTCACCTCCTTCACCTCCCAGTCCAGGTGCTTTTTCTGCAATCATCCACCGGTGGCAGTCAAAATAGCGTTGTCCTTCGGTTGCCAGTTCCACGCGGCGTTCCATGCGAATGGCTTCGCGCTGCAATTCCTGATTTCCTGCAATGGAGGGATTCAATACTTCCAGATTGGGCAGGCCTGCGCGTTCGCGTACCTGATTCACATATTTCAGGATATTGGGGTCAGCAGGATCAGTTTCATTCAGCGCTTCTGCATAGAACAGGTGGAAATCGGCCAGCCTGAATATGATGGATGGGCGGAATTTGGAGACCACCCCCGGGGATGTTTTATGCACGGTGCGGTTAAACCGTTTGTATAGCAAATATCCTGTAGCCGGATAACTGTCCTTCGTGCGATCGGCATTTCCTCCAAAGTGGAAGCGGATCTCCCTGTTCGAGATATGCCACTTCCGGCCTGAGAAGAACACCGTATTGTAAAAGCGGGCTTCCCGGTTCAGGTACATCTTGTTCACCTGGACGCCGTCGTACAGATCGGTACTTCCGTCTTCAACATACAGGGGTGACTTAGGAAGGAAGCTGTTTGTCTTAATGGGCAAGCCATCTTTCATCGAAAAATCATCGACCAGTTCCTGTACCACGGCGACGTGACCCACACCATTGGGCTCAGTCACAGGGGTGGCGCGTCTTTCAAACCTGAAATTGTCCATTCCTCCCCAGCCGGTTTTGGAAGTAGCCCAGATGATTTCCGGATTGTATTGCTGGAAGAGCTCATAGACCGATTTTTCAGGGTCTGGAACCGAATTGGTATATGCTTTATACAGCGAATAGTTTCCTTGTTCTGCGAAGTCAATGAAATCCTTGCAGGCGGCGACGGCTTTGTCCCATTTGGAGTCATCCTTTCCGGGGAAGAGCGACTTCCCGTCGGTTGTTTTCAGGGAGAGGGCCTCGGTAAAACCGCCATTGTACAGCGGACTGGCGGCAAAGACCCATAATTTGGCGCGAACGGCCAACGCGGCTCCCTTGGTGGGTATGCCCAGTAAATTCTCATCGGTCAGGGCCGACTGGTACATACCCGCCGATGCTTCCAGCAGTTCGGTGTCGATAAACTGAATAATCTCATCGAGCGGCGTTCTTTCCATATCCAGGTCATCCTCCAGGGTCAGGGTTTTGGTTACTAATGGAACGGGCCCATATTGTTCGATGAGCAGGTAATAATAGAGCGCACGCATGAAACGGACATTGGCTTTATAAAGCATCACTTCCTGTTCTGTCAGAAATTCGGCATTCGAGCCGGTGGCATCGATGGCCTTTACGTTTTCCAGGAACATGTTGGCCTGCCTGATCAACTGATACAAATACTCCCATCTGTGTGCGAAATCTGTTTTTGAATTCCACTCAAAAATTCCCACTCCGGCCCTGGAAATTGCATTTGAGTTAACCTCATCGGTCAGAGATGTCCATGGGTTGAATACGCCGGCATCATCCTCATTAAAATAATCGGAATTGGAAACCATCATCGAATAATCGGGAATGCCGGCAAATACATTGGCATACCATTTTTTTGTATAGGAAACATTCTTAAAGACCTCGTCAACCGAAGTCAGGCCGCCTGCCAGTTCATCCGATACATCAAGATAATCGGAACAGGAGGCCATGCAGAAAAAGCAGCAAATAATAAAGTAGAGTTTTATCTTCATTTTGTTTGATTTAGGTGGTTAAAGGGTTAATTCAAGGCCGAAGGTAACCGTGCGGGGAAGGGGATACGCGTTTCCTTTGTTGTCCTTGCCGGTTTCCGGGTCCCAGTATTTAATCTTATCCCAGACAGCGAGATTGTATCCCATCACGTAAAACCGGGCGGTTGAGAGTTCCATTTTCTTCAGAAAATCTTTTGGGAGATTATAACCGAATTCGAAATTTTTAAACCGGAGAAAACTCCCGCTTCTTAACCACCAACTGTTTGGTGATTTGTTCACATTATTGGCATACTTGCTGTGTAAGCGTGGCATCACGACATTCTGGCTTGGATTTTCTTCAGTCCAGCGGTCGAGCATGAAGGTGCGGTAGTTTGATTTGAAATACTGCCAGTTAAAAGGCCAGAACGTGCTGTTGTCTTCGCCAAGAAGAAAGGATGTATTTCCCGTGCCCTGAAAGAATGAGCTGATATAAAAGCCTTTATATTCGAGGTTAACTCCAAAGCCATATGAAATTTCGGGATTGTAGGGACTTCCCACACCCCGTTTTTTATCGTAGGTATCAATGATGCCGTCTTCATTTAAATCCTTGAATTTAATGTCGCCTGGTCCCAGCAAACCCTGAAGGGAAACAGCAGGTAATTCCGGTTTTAGCTGATACGAGTTGGTTCCGTTCGTATTTGGGGTAATGATAAAATCGTCATCAGTATAAAAACGCTCAGCGATGTAGATTGTATTTTCATTGACCCTGGTCCCGGTTATATTCATCCATGGATATGGCTGAGGCAATTCATCATATTCAATAATTTTGTTGCGGGCATAGGTGAATGTCCCCCTCAGGCTGATTTTCAGTTGGCCGATTTGATGACGGGCATCCAGGCTGGCATCAATTCCTTTATTATTGACTTCTCCGTAGTTGTCCCAGGGGGCCTGACGGAATCCTGCAGATGCAGCAACAGTCCGCCGTTGCAGCAGAATATCAGTTCTGGTCGAATTGAAATAGTCTGCAATAATCTCAATTTTATTATTGAAGAGGCCCAGATCCACACCGTAATTTTTCTTGTTTTCTATTTCCCAGCTCAAGGTGAGATTTTCAAACTGGCCTTCAACCAGACCTCCGAGATTATTCGAACCGCCACCCGATGTCATACCCTGATTAAACCCGGGTATTTTTGTTGGATCGCTTTGAAAAGTAGGCCGGTATAAAAACCGGTCCTCACCGGTTTTATCATTTCCCGTACGGCCAACCGATGCCCTTAATTTTAATTTGGAGATCACTTTACGAAGATTTTCCGGGTAGAATTTTTCATTGGAAATGTAATATCCTGCGCCGACTGCCGGGAAAAATCCGAAACGGTGGCCTTTTGCGAATGCTTCCGAACCTGTGTAACCGAAGTTTCCTTCAATAAAATAGCGATCGCCATAGGAATAGGTGACGCGGCCAACCATGCCCTGCTTCCGATACGCCAACGCTTCATCGTGTTTCTGCGTTTCCTTCTGCATGTACAGCGCCATGCCCCCCAATGTGTGATTACCAAAGGTCCGGGCATAATTCATTGATCCTTCCAGATATATCTTTTTGTCTGCTGAATTTTTTTCTTCGGGTGCCCCCATATCCGGTGAACCTGAAACGGACTGTGAAAAAATCAGTTTTCCGTCTGTACCTCTCCCTGTAGCGTAATAGCGGCTGGGATTGTATTTTCGTTCGGAAGAAAACAACCCGTTATAGTCAAAACTGACCTTTCCGTTAAAAGAGAGACCTTTTGCCATAAAGTCCAGTTTTTGCTGAATGCCGACATTTGACTGAAAAGCGGTCCGCCATTCCTTTTTGTAGCCGCTGTTCATGAGCTGGTTATAGGGATTCCGGTTAAAGCCGTCGGTCTCTGCCGGATAGGTTGAAAGCGTACCGTCGCTGTAAATTGCCGGAAAGATATAGGACGGCGTATTGAGCATCATCTGAAAGATATCGACTGATTTTACTCCGGGATAATTGGCCAGAATATACTGGCCACTGATGTCAACATTCAGGATGGTCGTTTTGGAGACATCAATATCAATGTTACTTCGCAGATTGTAACGATCCAGACCGATGTTGGTCTGATATTGTTTTAACGGATCGTTTTTGAAAATCCCGTCCTCAGTATAATAAGCGCCGGATACAAAATAACGGGCATTCGATGTTCCTCCCCTGAAATTCATGGTATACCGGTGATTCGTGGTGTAGTCGGCCAGCAATTCATCCAGCCATTGCGCATTCGGGTAAAGGTCGGGGTCTTCGTTGTTGCGGTATTTGGCGATCAGGTCTCCGGAAAAGACCGGGCTTAGCCCGTCGTTCCTCAAGGCCTCGTTCGTTAATTCCAGGTATTTCCAGGAGTCTACGAATTTAGGCAAACGGGTTGGCTGGGAGAAGCTGTGTTCGGTACGGAAAGAAATGACCCCCTTTTTTTCCTGTCCCCGTTTCGTGGTAATCAGGATGACCCCGTTGGCCCCTTCTGCACCATAAACGGCTGTAGCCGCGGCATCTTTCAGGATCGCGAAGGTTTCGATCTCATCCGGCTCGATATCATTCATCGAGCGAGGGATACCGTCAACCAATATTAAAGGAGAAGTGCCACCTGCAAAGGTGCTGATTCCCCTGATCCAGAATTCGGAGTTGTCATAGCCTGGTTCACCCGACCGTTGAATGCTGATCAATCCGGCGACCTGACCGGCCAGGTTATTGGACAGGTTCCGGTTAGGTAAAGTCAGTTGTTTGGAAGTAATACTGCTGATTGAGCTGACGATACTTGATTTCTTTTGTTTACCGTACCCAACAGCAACAACCTCTTCCAGCCCAAATGTTTCGTCTTCCAGAACAATGTTGAGGAGTGTTTTTCCCAGCGTGACCACCTCCTGTGTTTTCATCCCGATGAAGGAAAAAATAAGGACGGAATTGTCGGGAATTCCTGTCAGTTGATATTGTCCGTTCACGTTAGTGATCGTACCTTTTTTGGTATCTTTTACTGCTACAGTAACTCCGGGAACAGGCTCCCCATCCGAAGACCGGACCGTCCCTTTTACCTCCTTCATTTTTTGCTGAACAGAAGGGATCACGCCCGGGTTTTTGCTTTTCAGGATGATCTGCCGGTCTGTGATTTCGTAGCTGATGTTGGTCTGTGTGGCCAGTTGGTCCAGGATTTTGTCCAGTGACTCATTTTGGGTTTGGATGGTCACACGCTGTCCCTTTTTGAATATTTCATCCTGATAGATGAAATAGAAATCGGTCTGATCTTCGATCAGCAATAATGCTTCCCGTACCGGGGCATCTTTCAGATTGATGTTGAGTATGGTGAGCTGGGAAAATGAATTTGCCCAACTCGAAAAGAAGATCAGAAATGAAAAAAGAAAAGTCAGGTGCATTTTTTTTAGGATTAGGCCATATTCCTTTCTGACGAAAGGATCGTCCGTTCGTGATTTTTTCATAAGTTTGTAACGTTAAATTATTAAATCAGTAATTTTACAATTGAAAGCTGGGAGGTGGCAGGACACTGGCCGGCTTTTTTTATTTTAAAACATACTTTTGCTCATTTATTTTAATTAGTTCCAAAGAGGCCGTTGAGGCCAGCACAGTCAGGATTTTATCCTTTTCTTCTTTCAGCACGATCTTTCCTGAAATTATTTTTGCTCCCATTAACGGATCCTGGAAATTAATTTCAATGTCATAGTAGCGTTCCAACTTGACAACGATCCGGTTTAAGTCGGTGCTTTCTATGCTCAGATAGCCTTTGTGCCAGGAAATATAGTTTTCCACATTGACATTTTTTATGGCTGTATGCCCGGTCTCCCGGTTAAAGGCAGCAAGCTGATCGGGTACCAGTATTTGTTGTTTATTTCGCAGACTGAAAGCGGTTTCAGTAAGTCCTACCTTCCCTTCCGCCAGAACAACTTCGATGATTTGATCGGCGGGGTAAGCCGAAACGTTGAAACTTGTGCCCAACGCTTTAATCCGAAGGTCAGTAGTTGTTACAATGAAAGGCATTTCCGGATTGTGAGCCACCTCAAAATAGCCTTCCCCAATCAGGGAGACTTCCCTTAGCTTTCCATCAAACCGGGTGGGATAGATCAGTCGCGATCCGGCATTCAGCCATGCCATTGTCCCATCGGGTAAGCAGACTGACGAATTTTTTCCGAAAGGAACGATCAGTTGATTAATACCATTTGCGGCAGGGCTGGTCTGACTATAAATGGTATCTTTTTTATTGATAATAATGCCCCCTTCTTTTTGCATCCGGACACTCGATTCTTTTTCAGCGATGACGATATTTTTTCCGTCCGGAAGAATTAAATGGGTTTCGTTCCCTTCCGGAATGGCCTGGTGAACGAATTGTTCGGTTAATTCAGGAAGAACAGATTGGTTACCGATGTTGTTCCATATAATCCCCAGTGACAAGAAGATGAGTGCAACTGCAGCATATTTCGCAACGACAAGCCCGATCTTTTTGGATTGCTTTTGTTGGTCTATTTGATGAAGGATGCCTGCATAAAGCTCGTAAAGCTCCGGCTCTTCCACTCCGGCTTTCTTTGACTTTAGTTGGGAGAGGATTGTTCTCGATAAGTTAATCGTCTGTTTTTCTGATGGATGATCCTGCAAATATTTTTCCCAGTAAGCTTCATTTTCCGGTGTCGGGTGAAATACCCACCTGACAAAAAGCCTATCTTCAATATAGCGTGAATAGTGGTCCATGAATGTGCTTTTTAATAATACGGTCCGCTCTTTCTCAAAACATGGACAGTTTTAAATCATTTTTTTGAGAAAAGATGTAAAAATAATTGAATGGTCTTAGGATCAAGAAGTTCCCTTAGTGATTTTAATGCCCGATAAAGCTGTTTCCGGGCCGATTCAACGGTGATATTTAAAATGCCCGCAATTTCCCGGTAATCCAGTTCTTCTTCAAACTTCAGGAAAATGATTTCCTTTTGTTTGGAAGAAAGGGCCTCAATGGCCTGATGCAGCTTTTTTGTTGTTTCCTTTGAAATCTCCATTTGGATCAGTTGCTCCTGAAAGCTGTATTCAATCTCAAAACGCAGCTCCGGTTTCGCCGTTTCAATCGCATCAAATCCTGTTTTTTTCTTTTTCAGGATCTTTTTCAATAAATTGTTTTTGAGTGCCGTAAAAAGATAGCCCTTCAGGTTATCAATATTGACATGGAGATGGTCGCGTTTGAGATAAAGGTCTGTAAATATTTCCTGCAGCGCGTCCTTTACCATCTCTCTTTCTACGTTGAACTTACATCCGTAGGAGAGCAAACTCTGGCCAAAATGCTGATAAATGGCAGCAAAAGAGCGGTCGTCACCTTTGAGAAAGGATTGCCAGAGAAGTTGAATAGGATCAGTCAGTGAATCATTCATTTTTGAAAATGAAAAGATTATGAAAGCCCAAATATAGAAAAATTTGAAATTTTGTGAGATAAAGGCAATGCAGTTTGAAATCATTAATTTTTTGATCATTGATCTTAAAAACGAAATTCCCATGCCGGTTCTTGGCTTGGGAATTTCGTTATAACGATCGTTTTTCTCTGTTACTTCAAGTCGACTATCCACATGGAAACTGCCGATTGTCCCAGGTTACGGGAGGGCAGGCTGATGATGCCGTTAGCGGCCTGAACGGTGAATTGTTCCACCATTTCCAGGTCGACATCTTCCAGTACCGGGGTTTGTCCGGCATCCAGGTATTTTCCAAGATTGCTGTGATCTTTGTCTATCAGGTATCTTTTTGCGGTTAAATTGCCCGAAGCTCCTGTTTTGGCAATTTTGATCTGCACATCATGCGCGACGCTGTTGTCGACAATATGAATGTCGTCCCAGTCATAGTTATATACGATAACGCCAATCTGACTGCTGCTGGCTGCTGCGATGGCCCCAAGCTGGGTTCCCTGATTCTGCCAGGCCAGCTTTCTCCGGAAACCCGGCAACATGTTAAACATGCGGAAGACATTGTAGGTCGGTTTCGGATAAATTTTATAGTTGTTGGTTGCAAGCGAACCAATTTCTGTCCAGGTATTGGATCCGTTGGGATCCCGGAACCGGAGGGGCACGATGCCGTCCACACCGGCGTCAAGGGCATCAACCATGAAAGCCGCAACAAAGGCCCCGCCAACAGGACGGTAGTTGTTCTTCACGCGTGCGGTGTTGATCCAGTTGGACACGCCCCATTCGGTGATCCAGATCTCGCTGTTTGAATAGCCAAGGCTTGTCATTTTATCCTGGATTTTCTTGATCGTCGATTTAAAGCTTGGGTTTCTGCCACCTGAATAATTCGGCTGAAGATTCAACATCTCTGCACCATACTGATGGAATGAAATGCCGTCCATCTGGTAGTTTTTTGACTTGCATTCCTCGATGAATTTTAAAGCCCAGTTATTCGTGTCTCTGCACCACCACATGGTGTACACGGTCATGGCCGGACCGACCAGTTTCACTTTTTTAGTTGGAAAGTCCCGGTTAAACCTTTTTACGGCATCAGACCACTCGGCATAACATTTCATGATCCCGTAAAAAGCCTTTAAGTCACCGTGTGACCATTTCCCTTCCACACACCAGTACCCAAAAGGACCAGCAATATCCACTTCATTCGAGACCTCGACCATGCCCGTCTGAAAACCACTCCTGTAATTATTCATCGAATGGAGCAGAATTTTGTATGCATAGTTTTCATAAGCATTCCACTGGGTCGGGCTCCATTGCCAGGCATAGCCGGACAGATGCTTTGGTTTTTCCTGCCCAACTACCAGATGAAGCTGCCAGTCATGATTATGAATATTATCAAGAGCGCTTTTCAATGCCATGGAGGCAACCACATTTCCGTTTGCGTCCAGGTAGCATCCTCGCTCTGCATTAATGGCACGGGCGCCCCGCAACTTGATGGCTTGTCCGTATTCCGCTTCTTCAGAAAAAAGGGGCTTGGTTGAATTGCAGGAAAGGTTATCATTGTTGATTGAACCGGAATAGAAATACTTCCGGACAATATCCATGTCATTTTTCCCGGATGTATTGTATGATCTGTCTGCATCAACAACGACGGTTGGTAAGGAGGAGGTTGCCGAAGAAAGCAGCAGATTGTACTCCGTTGCAGCGGCTACCGGCTGAGGTTCTTCTTCAAATGTTTCTTCGCTGCAGGCGCTGAATAAAAGCAAGAGGGAGATTATCGGGAAGCATACAAGAGATCGGAAATCCTTCTGTTGCGAAGGACTAATGGTTTTCGCTTTTTTCATCATTTTCATCATTTTAAATTTATAAATCAAGTAATTAAAGGATATGACCAGTAGTAGGATACTGGTATATTTTGAACTTTTGTTGTTAAATTATTTTCAATTTGAAAATGCAGAGATCCCTTTCCGTATCATGATCCGATACAGAACACTTGTTTGATAATTGATTTTCTTCAGCTTGGTTATTAAACGGGTATTTTCTGCTTTTATTTTACTTTTTTAAATCGATTGCTTTTTTAATTGTCACAGGGATCCCGGTGAAGCCTCCATTGTTGCGCTAACCGTTTCATCCATTTTAACAAGAACTACAGGTGCCCGGGGTGCTGGGGTTTCAACGATCTCCTGTCCTGTCAGGGTATGCTTTGTAAAATCCTGATCCTGAACGCATGAACATGAAGCGAGAAAAAAAATATTAAGGGGTTGATATCGATTGATTTCATAATCCTTCCCTTCGAAAGAATTCCAAATATGAAACTTTTTCATTAAATTTGCTCCGTAAATTTTTAAATCAAGTATTTTTTACAATTAAAGGCCGGGCAGTGGTAGGACACTGTCCCCTTTTTTGTATCAGCGTAATGCCAACTATACTCCAATGGTTGAGGCTCATTTACAACCTGACCATTATCCATTTTCACTCTTTGCCGGTAACTACCTGACAATCCTTTCAGTTGTCCTGATCTTTGATTGCAAAAACAAAATTTTCGCCTCCCCAGGAAAGATCCCTAATTGTCTTAAGAGCCTTTTTAATTCATTCTTTTTTGATGAATGAAAGGATTACGGGGACAAATATAGATAAAATCAAGAATCATCAAAGTGTTGATCTCTAATTTATAATCATACTAAATTAATAATCAGTTACTTGAATTGTACTTATGATTATTTCTCTTTCCCCTTATCACGGAATTCACGGATCATCATGAAACGAAAATCATTCTCAAGTGGACCGATCATGACGACTTTTTTTGCGGGTAAAACTTTTAAAAATTTTTCATTGTATTCCTTCATCAGGTCATATTCCTTCCGGAAAAGATCAACCATGTCATAGCTGATCTTACGAAATTCATCTTCGGAGTAATTCGTATAGTTTTCCTTTACTTTCTTCTCCATATCACGACGACCGTGATGAAACTCAAAAAGTTTTTTCTCAAATTCATTATAGATTGGCCAAAACTGCTGGGCTTCCGCGGGCGTCAGTTCCAGCTTTTCGGTCATGAATGAAACTTTCATCGCTTTGTATTTCTCAAAGTCTTCATGTTTCCCTTTTCCAGGTTGTGCGAAAGCACCGGCAATGAAAAGGAACAGGCTTATGGTCATGATGATCTTCTGCATGGTAAATTTAATTTATGATTTCTGCATAAACTTCATAGTCATCCAATTCTGATGTAAGAAATGAAAGAACTTCATCAGATTCAAAATCAGCAGGCTCCTCTTTTGAGGTCAGGGCCAGGAAAAAGGTATTTTCATCCAGATACCCGTAATCAGTAAGAAATTCTTCGTCCAATTTGGTTTTTTCGCTTTGTTGGCCGGTTGTCCCTGCGGTATATTTGGATAAAATTTTGGTGATCGGATAATAGATCAGCAGGAATGCCAATGCAAAACTTGCGGCCAAACCCAGGATGGGCTTAACCATCCGGATGAATTTTTGGCCACGGGTGCTTTCGCTTTCTTCAGCCCTGATCCTTTCTTCAATGCGGTCTTCCACCATATCAAAATATCCTTCAGGAACATCGAAAGGATTTTCTCTTGAATATTTTGAATTATCTGTCATTCTTTCCGGCATTTCTTCGATTTTATTATTTGACTTTTAAAACGTCTAAAAGTTTAATACCTGTCAGATATAGTTCATGATGTTACCCGTTTCTTCCATTTGGCAAAGTTCAAACTTTGTTTGGCTTTGCGCTCATTTAATCGAAACGGCCTAATCAGTTGACTTTAAATAGTCTTCAATCTTTTTTACAGCATGGTGGAACGATGCCTTAAGCGCACCCGCCGAAGTGTCCAGTATTTTTTCCATATCCTGATATTTGATATCGTCATAATAGCGCATATTGAACACAATACGTTGTTTTTCAGGTAAACGGGCAATGGCTTCCTGTAATTTACGCTGGATGTCATCACCGTTGAAATAAGGATCAGCCTGGATATTTTCCACTAAATAATCATTGATTTCTTCATCCATCCCAAACATTTTTTTCTTTTTTTGGTTGAGAAAAGTCAGGGATTCATTGGTTGCAATGCGATAAAGCCAGGTATAGAGTCCGGATTCGGAACGGAATGCGTCGATATTGCGCCAGACTTTTACGAATGTGTTTTGCAAAATATCATCGGCATCGTCATGGTTGAGTACAATTTTCCGGATATGCCAGTAAAGGCGCTGTTTGTAAGTGGTCACCAGCATCCGGAAAGCCTCTTTTTTTGTGCTTTCATTTTTTATTCCGGCTAGCAGTTGTTCTTCGTTGACCATGTACCCCTTTCTGGTTTTCTTTGAGACCGGTAAACTGATGCGAAGTTTAATCCGTTAATTAAATTTAACGATCGCCGACAGTCTGATTATCCGGGTTAAACTTTTTAAGTTTTGCGCTCGCTTACCCGGAACAAACAAAAATAGGGAAAAAGGATTAACTTTGCACCGCAATTTTTAAAGAAAACAGAATGGCTTTACAATGTGGTATTGTTGGTCTTCCAAACGTGGGTAAGTCAACCTTATTTAATTGCTTATCGAATGCACGGGCACAGGCTGCCAATTTCCCCTTTTGTACAATTGAACCGAACGTGGGAGTTATTACGGTGCCTGATGAACGACTGAACAAGCTCGCAGAGCTGGTCCATCCCGAACGGGTGGTCCCTACTACAGTGGAGATCGTTGATATTGCCGGATTGGTCAGAGGGGCCAGCAAAGGCGAAGGACTGGGCAATAAATTCCTTGGTCATATCCGTGAAACGGATGCCATTATCCACGTATTGCGGTGTTTTGAAGATGAGAACATCACTCATGTTGATCTCACCATCGATCCTGTCAGGGATAAGGAAACCATTGATATTGAGCTGCAACTAAAAGATCTTGAAACGGTCGAAACCCGTTTGGCAAAAGTTGAAAAGCAGGCTAAAGCGGGAAATGATCCTGAAGCGAAAAGAATGTACCGGATCCTCGCTTTGTATCGGGAAGCCTTACTTCAGGGAAAGTCGGCAAGGACCGTTGAATTTGACGAAACTGACCAGAAACTGGTCAAAGATTTGCAATTGCTCACCAATAAGCCAATCCTTTATGTATGCAATGTAGACGAAGCCTCGGTTGTAGATGGAAATTCATTTGTTGAAGCTGTTAAAAAATCCATTCACGATGAAAAAGCCGGTTTGCTGGTTATAGCTGCCGCTACGGAAGCAGAAATCGCTGAACTGGAAAGTTATGAGGAGCGTCAATTATTTCTGGAGGATCTGGGATTGAAGGAGTCAGGTGTGAATAAGCTGATCAAATTGGCATATAAACTGCTGCGACTGGAAACCTATTTCACGGCAGGACCGAAAGAAGTGAAAGCATGGACTTATCCCCGCGGATGTAAAGCGCCTCAGGCTGCAGGAATTATCCATACTGATTTTGAAAAAGGCTTTATCCGGGCTGAGGTGATCCGCTATGAAGATTACATTCAACTGGGCTCCGAACAGGCATGCCGGGAAGCCGGAAAAATTGCCATTGAAGGAAAGGACTATATCGTCCGCGACGGTGACATCATGCATTTCCGCTTTAACGTATAAACACATTTGGTATTGAATAATGAGGCTGTCTGAAAAACTTTTAGACAGCCTCATTATTCTTAAGGACTTCCGGATTTTTCATTTTTTTTAATCATTAACCCCTGTTTCAAAGGGGATATTTTTGCAAATATTCTGTTTGTTATGGCATGAGGGGTATTTCGGAGAGGGTACCTTAAGAAAAATATGAAATTTCAAAAAGAAATTTAAATACAAAAATGTATTGCTATTTGTTAATATTAAGTTAGTTTTTGTAGAAATATGTCAATAATAATTTGCACACTAATGCAGAATGATTATTTTTGGAAATTCAAACTGAATAATTGTTGAATAGACACTAAATAAAAGTTATATGTGCGGAATTGTAGGCGTATTTGATTTAAAGACGGATGCACAGGGATTGAGGAAACAGGTTCTGGCACAATCGAAATCGATCCGGCACCGTGGCCCGGACTGGTCAGGCATCTATTGCGGTGAGAAAGCGATCATTGCTCATGAGCGGTTGTCGATTGTGGATCCTGCATCCGGGGGTCAACCATTATATAGTAAAAATAAGAAACTGATCCTTGGTGTGAATGGTGAAATTTATAATCACCGTTTAATTCGCGGGAAAACCAAGAATTACGAATACCAGACCGGATCTGATTGTGAAGTTATTTTGGCTTTATACCAGGAAAAAGGTCCCGCTTTTCTTGACGATCTGAATGGCATTTTTGCATTCGCCTTATATGATGAAGAAAATGATGCGTACCTGATTGGCCGCGACCACATCGGGATCATTCCGCTCTATATGGGGTGGGACAAAAGCGGCAACTTTTATGTTGCCTCTGAATTGAAAGCTTTGGAAGGATACTGCTCCAAAATTCAGGAATTTCCGCCGGCCAGTTATTTATACAGTAAAGACGGTGAGATTAAACGCTGGTGGACCCGGGACTGGATGGATTATGAAAATGTAAAAGACAATTCAGTCAGTATAGAAGAACTGAAAAATGCGATGGAACAGGCAGTTCACCGTCAGTTGATGTCGGATGTTCCGTATGGTGTGCTTTTGTCGGGTGGACTGGATTCGTCTGTTACTTCAGCACTAGCGAAGAAATTCTCTGCCAAGCGGATAGAAGAGGAAGATAAAAAAGAAGCATGGTGGCCCCAGTTACATTCGTTTGTCATCGGACTTGACGGTTCTCCCGATCTGGCTGCAGCCAGAAAGGTGGCCGATCATATCGGCTCGGTCCACCATGAGATCCATTATACCATTCAGGAGGGTTTGGATGCCATCCGGGATGTGATTTATCATATCGAGACCTATGATGTCACTACCATCCGGGCTTCTACTCCAATGTATATGATGGCCAGGGTGATCCGTTCAATGGGAATCAAGATGGTTCTTTCGGGAGAAGGAGCAGACGAAGTTTTCGGCGGGTACCTTTATTTTCATAAAGCACCCAATGCAGAGGAATTTCACAAGGAAACGCTTCGCAAACTGAATAAACTGAACCTTTATGATTGCCTTCGGGCAAATAAATCGCTTGCTGCCTGGGGAATTGAAGGACGGGTGCCTTTTCTGGACAAGGAATTCCTGGACGTTGCTATGCGAATGAACCCCAAAGACAAAATGGCGGGCAACGGCAAAATGGAAAAGTGGGTGCTTCGGAAGGCCTTTGAGGATATCCTGCCGGCAAGTGTTGCATGGAGGCAAAAAGAACAGTTTTCGGATGGCGTCGGCTACGGATGGATTGATACGCTCAAGCAAATTGCCAACGAGAAGGTCTCCGACGAAATGATGAAAAATGCGCATTTCCGGTTTCCGATCAATACCCCCATGTCGAAAGAAGAATATCTTTACCGGTCGATTTTTAGCGAACATTTCCCTTCTGATCAGGCTGCATCGTGTGTGCCTTCGGTCCCGTCAATTGCCTGTAGTACTGCCGAGGCTCTGGCCTGGGACGAATCGTTTCGTAAAAATGCAGATCCCTCAGGCAGGGCGGTGGGCAGCGTGCATGAGCATGCGATCGCTCAGAAATAACAATCGTTTTTCCTTCTCCTGCCGAACGTCTGTTTTTAGTGGATGTCCGGCAGGATAAAAATTTTCTTTTGTAAAAATAACCATGTACATTCGCCTTTAATTTCACTCAAGGCAATATATAATCATGGCATATTTTGGAGAGATTGCTGCGCTGTTGACTGCCGTTTTTTGGACGGTAACCAGCATGGCTTTTGAATCAGCAGGCAAGAAAGTTGGCTCTCTTGCAGTCAATTTGATCCGTCTGGTGATTGCTTTTGTTATATTCTCAGTTTATACGCAGTTTGCACGGGGAATGTGGTTTCCTTTCGATGCGGGGACCGAACGCTGGTTATGGCTGATTTTGTCAGGACTGGTTGGTTTTGTGATCGGCGATCTCTTCCTTTTCCAGGCTTTTGTCGTTGTCGGGGCCCGGATCTCCATGCTGATCATGGCGATGACACCTCCTTTTACTGCCTTTATTTCCTGGTTTATTCTGGGCGAAATTCTTTCTCCAATGAATTGGTTCGGAATGACCGTTACATTGATTGGCATCAGCATGGTGGTGCTGAAACGGGAAAACAAGGCTTTGAACGGAAGCAAACTTGCCCGGCGTCGTCTAACGACCAGTTATTCGCTTAAAGGAATTTTCCTGGCACTTGGTGGTGCGCTGGGACAGGCCACCGGATTGGTTTTGAGTAAAAAGGGAATGGGAAGTTACGATGCTTTTGCTGCGTCCCAGATCCGTGTTTTAACAGGCATTGTGGGTTTTGCCATTCTTATGCTTGTTTTAAGGCGTTATCACCGGGTATGGGATGCTCTGAAAAACAGGGAGGCGATGAAACGGATCAGCCTGGGATCGCTTTTTGGCCCTTTTCTTGGGGTTTCCTTTTCCCTGCTCGCCATTCAGAATACAAAAGCCGGTATTGCCGCCACCCTGATGTCGATTGTTCCGGTGCTCATCATTCCGCCTGCCATTCTGATTTTTAAGGAAAAGGTGAACTGGAAAGAAATTGCCGGAGCCATCGTCACGGTTCTTGGAGTGGGGCTGTTTTTTCTGTAAGTAAAAACCAGGTCCCCGAGACTTATGCCACCATTTGCTCCCGGCTTCTCCCGAGTGATAATTTCAGCATGTAATATCCAAGAATTCCTGCTGTCAGCGAGCCCAGCAAAATACCAATTTTTGAAGCGTTGATCAAAGCCTGGTCTGCAAACGCAAGGTTCGTGATGAAAAGTGACATGGTAAATCCAACTCCCCCAATAATACCTACAGCAGCCAGTTGCCTAAAGCGCGTATGTTCGGGCAGGCTCGAAAGTCCGGCTTTGATGGCCAGCCAGGAGAACAGTCCGATGCCGATCGTATTTCCAAGGACAAGACTGACAGCAATGATCAGCGATAAGCCGATGTTCGAAAAACTGGCGGCATTGATCAGCACTCCGGCGTTGGCGAAGGCAAAAACGGGCATGATCACGAAAGCTACCCACCCGTGCAATTTATTCTCCAGCTCCTGCAGAGGCGACTGCACCTGCCCGGCCAGACTTTCTATGGTACTCAATGCTCCTATCTGATCATTATTCAGGATCGGCTGCGGCTGTCCGGGCGTTGATACTGATTCGAATGATTCGAGCGCTTCACGCATATTCTTCTGGAAGTGAACAATGTTTATTCTTTTTCTGATTGGTATGGCGAAGGCAACCAACACTCCCGCAAGCGTGGCGTGAATACCTGACTTAAGAAACAACACCCAGATAACCACCGATACGATAAAAAAGAGGTATTTTGAATAGAGTCCCCAACGAGCCAGGGCGAGCAAACCCGCAAACAATGCAAGTGCGACCAGTATCAGCAACCAGTGGATCGATGAGCTGTAAAACAGAGCGATCACGAGGATGGCTCCCAGGTCATCGGCAATGGCAAAAGCAGTCAGAAATATTTTCAGACCGTATGGAACCCGTTTACCCAACAATTGCATAATACCCAAAGAGAATGCAATATCGGTGGCCATCGGGATCGCCCATCCCGGCAAGGCTTCAGGCTGGTTATTCAATGATAAATAAAACAGAACGGGGAATAGCATCCCGCCGCAGGCAGCGATAACCGGCAGGCTGGCTTTACGGAGGCTGGATAATTCGCCGATCAGGATCTCGCGCTTGACTTCCAGCCCGATCAGGAAAAAGAAAATGGCCATCAAACCGTCGTTTATCCAGTGCGTAAGGGACTTGGAGATGACAAAACCGGCGATGCCGAAGCTTAATTCCTGATGCAGCAGCTCGTGATAAAAATCATAAAACCCGATATTGACGAACAGCAGCGTGACTACGGTTACACCCAGCAACAGCATGCTTGACGAACTTTCCTCTTTGAAAAAGCGATCGAAGGCATCGGTAATAAACCTCATGTCTTAAATTTTAATGATCAGTTATTCAAGATAACACAGATTTAAATCGATGGTTTAAGGTGTTAAACGAATTCATAACCGGTTTAATGATTGGTACGGATTTCGTTACAGAGAAAAATCTTGTATTCATCTCGGGGCTATGTTTCAATCAGATCGGCAATAGTCGCTTTGGTGCAATTGATCAGGTCGGCTGGCGCCAGTTTTAACTGAAGACCACGCTTCCCTGCACTGATATAAATATGCCGGTGTTTTCTGCAGCTTTCATGGATGAAAACAGGAAAGTCCTTTTTCATAGCCAATGGCGAGCATCCGCCACGAATGTAGCCGGTCAGGCCAGGCAATTCCTTCATATGGACCATTGCAACGCTTTTATTCCCTGAGATTTTAGCTGCTTTTTTTAGATCGATTTCCGAATCACCGGGTATTGCGATGACAAATATGCCATTGGCGTTTCCACGCAACACCAATGTCTTAAAGACTTGATCTGCTTTTTGCTCCAGTTTTGAGGCAAGAGTCGAAGCACTTAAATCATTTTCGTCGACTTCATATTCGATTATCTCATAACTGATCTTTTTGCTGTCGAGCAGGCGGGCGGCATTTGTCTTTTTTATAGCCATGGGAGTGTTCTTAAACAAAACTGCCGGATTGGGATTTCCCGGCAGCTTTGTTTTATGGATGAAAGAATTGTTACAAGCTATTTAAAAAATGGGTTACATTTTTTTCGATACGGGATACCAGTTGAGTCGTATCTGATTTCACAAACCGGTCCCCGGTAATATTTTCATAAAGCTCGATGTAACGATCCGATACAGACTGAACGAATGCTTCATCCATCACCGGGATTTTTTGTCCTTCTTTTCCCTGAAACCCATTTTCGATGAGCCATTGACGGACAAACTCCTTTGACAGTTGTTTTTGACTTTCTCCTTTAGCCAAACGTTCTTCATACCCATTGGCGTAAAAATACCGGGAAGAATCGGGCGTATTGATTTCGTCGATCAAATAAATTTTTCCATCTTTTTTCCCGAATTCATATTTGGTATCGACCAGGATCAAACCTTTCTCTGCAGCGATTTCAGTTCCTCTTTTGAAGAGTTTACGGGTGTATTCTTCGAGCAGGTCATAATCCTTTTCACTTACCAGCCCGTCGCCAATGATCTCTTCTCTTGAAACATCTTCATCGTGGCCTTCATCTGCTTTTGTTGTCGGTGTGATGATCGGCTCCGGAAATTTCTGATTCTCCTTCATTCCCTGCGGAAACGGGATACCACAGATGCTGCGTTTCCCGTCGCGGTATTCCCGCCAGGCATGACCGGTGAGATAGCCGCGAATGACCATCTCCACCTTGAAAGGTTCACAGTTGTGCCCAACGGTCACATTCGGATCAGGGGAGGCAATTTTCCAGTTGGGTACGATGTCGGCCGTGGCGTCCAGAAATTTAGAAGCGATCTGGTTCAATACCTGTCCCTTGAAAGGAATGCCTTCAGGCAATATCACATCAAAAGCTGAAATGCGATCGCTGACCACCATGACCAAAAACTCATCGTTGATATTGTAGACGTCGCGAACCTTGCCGTGGTACACGCCCTTTTGTTTTGGAAAGTTAAAATTGGTTCTTGTTAATGCTTTATCCATTTTGCTGATTTTTAATGTCGGTTATACTGATTGGCCCGGCTCATCATCTGAGATCCTTGCCTTTTCTTTTTCAACTTGTTTCCGCTCCATTTGTTGCTGGTAATGCCTGTCGTACGCTTCCACGATTTTCCGCACCAGCCGGTGGCGTACAATATCCCCGGAGTTGAACTGTACAAATGCTATATCGTCGATATCACGAAGGATTCTTTTGGCTTGCAGCAGGCCTGATTGGGAGGGTGAGGGGAGGTCGATCTGTGTTTCATCACCGGTAATGATGAATTTGGTGTTCATCCCCATACGGGTGAGAAACATTTTTAATTGGTTCAGCGTCGTGTTCTGAGCTTCATCCAGGATCACGAAAGCATCGCTTAAGGTGCGACCCCGCATGAAAGCTAAGGGAGCGATCTGGATGATACCGTCTTTCATAAATTCTTCCAGCTTCTTGTTGGGGATCATATCCTGCAACGCGTCATACAAGGGTTGCAAATAGGGATCGATCTTCTCTTTCAGATCGCCGGGTAAAAATCCCAGTCTTTCGCCGGCTTCCACGGCCGGCCGACTAAGGATGATCCGCCTGATGTTCCTGTTTTTGAGGGCGCGGACGGCCAGTGCGATGGCTGTATACGTCTTGCCGGTCCCCGCCGGACCGATGGCAAATACAAGATCTGATTTCCGGGTGGCTTCAACCAGGATCCGCTGATTGGGCGTGCGTGCGCGAATGGGTTTCCCGTTGTTCCCGTGAAGCAAAATGTCTGTCTGACTCCCGTTTAGGGCTTCAGCAGCCATCGGGTCGTCATTCATTACCTGCCTGATCGTCTCTTCAGGTAAAATATTGAACTGATTGTAATGGTCGAGTAAAAGCTGGAGCTTTTGTTCGAATGCGAAACTTTCTTTTTTGTCGCCGTGAATGATTAACTGATTATCCCGGCTGACAATTTTCAGTTTGGGAAAGAACGCTTTTATTAAATCGATCTTTGAATTGTTTACGCCGTAAAATTCAAGGGGATCAACCCCTTCAAGAAGAATTAATTTCTCAAACATAGAATAATTTAAGTCCTTTTAATAAGAACAAAAATAAGAAAAAAGTTCATTCCATATAGTCATTTCTCACGCTCGGCAAAGCCCAAACAAGTTCGGCTTTGCTCTCGCTTAATCGAAATGTTCATTCCATTAGTCATTTCGCCTTCGGCGATGTTTCTCACGTTCGGCAGATATCAAGCAAGCTTGATCATGCTCTCACTCAATCGAAACATTCTCACGCTCGGCAAAGCCCAAACAAATTCAGCTTTGCCCTCGCTTAATCGAAACATCCATTGCAAACCGGAGTTCCGTCACCCGGGCTTCCGGTTTATTTTTGCCGGCCGGGCTTAATCCGTTCGGTTTTGCTGAACCTTTCCTTTTTCGGGTGTATAAGCAGGAAAAGATATCGGGACATGACTTTTAATCAAAAGAACAACTTATTTGGCTGGGGCATCTTCCTGAGTTCCCTGCTGGTTTATCTGCTCACGCTGGAACCCACCATGAGTTTATGGGATTGCGGTGAATTCCTGGTTTCTGCCTGTAAACTGGAAATCAGCCATGCTCCGGGAGCGCCGCTGTTTATGCTGATTGGCCGGATCTTCTCTCTGGCTGCTTTGGGCGATCATTCCAGGGCTGCGGCGATGGTCAATTTGGTGTCGGCCGTATCGGCAGCCGCAACGGTCATGTTTTTGTTCTGGACAGCCGTGTGGCTGATGAAAGGCTATCTTTCAACGAACCAGGCAGCGGTATGGCTTTCTTCCGCAATCGGGGCCCTTGGTTTTGCCTTTACCGATTCATTCTGGTTTTCTGCTGTCGAGGCCGAAGTATATTCCATGTCTTCACTTTTTATTGCGATGGTACTTTGGGCGGCTACGCGGTGGGAAAGGGAAGCCGGCGAGCCCGCTGCAAACCGCTGGATTTTGCTGATCTTCTTTTTAACCGGGCTTTCTATTGGCGTCCATTTGCTTAATCTTCTGGTCGTCCCGACAGTTGCACTGATCATCTTTTCGCGTCACTACAGCTATTCAATAAGGGGGACTCTTCTCACGCTTGCAGGCTCTTTTGCACTGATCCTGTTTATTATGAAGATTTATATTCCCGGCCTTTTTTCCCTGTCCGGTCCGTTGGAGCTTTTTATGGTAAATACCTTGAACTTGCCTGTGAATTCAGGCTTTTACTGTTATTTGACGCTGATGGTCGCTTTTTTTATATGGGCCGTGCGGTATACGCAAATGAAAAAGAAAGTCAAGTGGAATCTGGCTGTTTTATGCCTCCTGTTTCTTACACTCGGATACACCTCTTACCTGACTGTCTTTATTCGTTCCGCAGCAAATCCGCCGGTCGATCAGGGTAGTCCCGAGACTACCTTCTCGCTGATCAATTACCTGAACCGGGAAAGCTATGGCACGCGTCCCTTCCTGTTCGGTGAAAGCTTCGGTTCAGAGGCCGTAAGTTATGAAGAAAGGATTACCCGGGTATATAATGGTCACAACTATGTACCTGTTGAATTAAATCCGAAGGTGCAATATTATCCGGGGATGGTCGGATTCTTTCCGCGGATGCACAGCAGGGACGAAAACCACATCGAAGCCTACAGGCAATGGACAAATATGAAGGGAAAGAAAGTGAGCTATAAAAGCCACGATGGTGTGACAAGAACAACGGTCCTCCCCACATTTGGCGAAAATTTGAGATTCTTTTTGAATTACCAGCTCGGGCATATGTACCTGCGGTATTTTATGTGGAATTTTGCCGGAAGGCAGAATGATATCCAGGGTTTTGGCGGGCCTTTAAACGGGAACTGGCTGTCGGGGATCACGTTCATCGATGAATATCGTTTGGGACCACAGAAAAATCTGCCAGGCGAACTTCTGAATAATAAAGGCAGGAACCGCTATTACTTTCTTCCTCTGATCCTTGGCCTTGCCGGATGTTTTTTCCATTACCGGCGCGAAAAGAAGACCTTCAGCTCATTTTTCCTCCTGTTCCTGATGATGGGCGTGAGCCTGGTGGTCTATCTGAATGAAGTGCCCGATACTCCGCGTGAGCGCGACTATGTTTACGTGGGGTCTTTTTATGTTTTTTCAATCTGGATCGGCATTGGCGTACTGGCTTTATTTGATTTTCTTGAACGCCTGCTGAACCGGAAGACAGCGCTGATCCTTGCCGCAACAGCAGGAACAGTGGCGGCCCCGGCTATTTTGCTGCTGCAGAACTATGATGATCATGACCGATCAGGAAGGTATACAGGCCGTGATTTGGCTCGGAATTACCTGATGTCGTGTGAACCCGATGCAATCCTGTTCACCCATGCCGATAATGATACCTATCCGTTATGGTATTGCCAGGAGGTGGAAGGCATCCGGCGTGATGTGCGCGTCATTGTGATGCCTTATCTGGCGGCAAACTGGTATTTGCGGCAGATCAACCGGACGGTTTATGACAACCCCGGTGTGGAGCTGACGATTCCGGTAATCAAATACGAAACCGGCAAAGTCAATTACCTGCCTGTTGTTCCCCGGATCAAAGCCGAACAGGATATGCGTGATGTGCTCAGTTTTGTGGCAAGCGATTCGGCAAACGCCCGGGTGGAACTTCAAAACGGGGAGATGATTCCGTATATCCCGGTAAAAAATGCCAGGATCCTTCTGTCCGGCGACAGCATCAGGGTTGACCTGGATAAACCTTACCTGTCCGGTAATGATCTGGCCTTTTGGGATATTCTGGCTTCAAACGCGGGCGGGCGGCCTGTTTGTTTTACATCGTGGTCTGATCCTGAACACTACGGACTTGAGGATCACCTCCGTTTCGACGGACTGGTTTATACGCTGATAGCTGACGTCCACCGTTCGGAAAGTCCGTTGGACATGGGGAAAGTTGATCCTGAAAAGCTATGTAAAAATCTGATGGAGAACTGCAATTGGGAAAACATGAAAGATTCTGCGGTATATTTTGACTGGCATCACCGCCGGATGTTTGCGGTTACGCAGATCAGGCATGCTTTTTATCGGCTGGCAGAATCGCTGATCCAAAACAAGCGGGCTGACCGGGCGCGACGGGTGATCGAAGAAGCAATGACCATTTTGCCGTTCAGGCTTTGGCCGGTCGATTACTATTCCTGCTTACTGAACGATGCGTTGTTGAAATCAGGAAAAGATGCCGGAGGAATTGCGTTATTAAAAAAACAGGCCGGTAACCTGGAAGAATGGCTTGATTATCTGCGTCAGTTTGAAGGCGGCCGGTTCGGATCGATTGAACAGGAATACACGGCAAAACTCTATCTCTACCGGGAGTTATACAGGCTGGCGGTTGAGTGCGACCCGGGCCTGGCTGAAGCGATGAAACACAAATTTGAAGGGTATTTGGAAGTCGTAAAATAGTCGTAAGTAGTTAGTCGTAAGTAAGGAGGAGGAAGTAATTAGTCGTAAGTCAGAGAACAGACACAAGTATCAATTATCAAGACACAAGACAGGATGCTTAGGAACTTAGGAGCTAGAACACACTGTCGTTGTTCGCACGTCCAGGCAACCGAAGGAATGCGGAATCCTGCACGCGCGACTGATCAATACCCGTTGAATCGATAACAACCGGCAGGTGCCGGCTGGTATTCAGCCCGGGCCTGATAAAAAAGAAGGCGGTAATGATCACGGCAAATGCCATTTTTGCGAATACCTGCCGGGGCGTAAATAACCAGCCAAAAAATCCGCTGAACGAATTCTGTCTGGTCTTATAGCCTGCCGATCTCAGTATGAAAGCGCGCTGTAGCCGGAGTTCTGTTTCCGGATCGGGAACTCCTGCAAAATCTTGTGCAATAAGTTGTTTTAGTATTTTATCGTTCATCTTACTGTTTTTTGCTGCATTAAAATTCAATTTGATCCATGAAATGCTGAAACTTCTCAGCCAGATACTTTCGGGTGTAAAATAATCTCGATTTTACTGTACCCGGAGCCATTTCCAGGACAGATGCAATTTCGTTAATCTGAAATCCTTCCCTGTAGTGCATGATAAATACGGTCCGCTGTTCCGGTCCCAGCTCATCCAGTTCAAGAAAGATCCGGTTGACCAGTTCTTCCTTTGAAATTTCCTGTGGCAGTACCGGATCCAGTAACAGGTCTGTTTCGGTGAAAACTCCTTTCCTGATTTCCTGCCGGCGGTATTCATTTTTGCACATATTGTAGGCTACCGAAAAAATCCATGTTTTAAATGAATAGTCGGGATTAAAACGTGCCGGATTTTCAATGATTTTCAGAAACAGATCCTGCAAAAAATCGTTGGCCAGTTCACGCGAGTTCCCTAACATGCGAAAAAAATAATAATACAGACGCTGATTGTAACGCCGGTACAATTCATTGAAAGCCTGCCGGTCTCCGTAAAGGATGAACTGCATCAGTTTTTCATCGTTGTATGAACCTGTTTTTTGTCCGGACATGCTGTTTTTTGTTTCTTCATAATCACGTAAATCAATCCTCCGTATGCAGCAAGGATCAGAAATGGCGCCAGGGTGATCCGCCTGAATGAGAACAGATCTTCGTTAAGCTGATCCTGTGCCTCCGTGCTTGGCCCGCTCATCAGCAGAAAGCCTAAAATTAATAAAATCAGGCATAAAATAAGCCGGATCCATTGGCTGCGATTGTAAAACATCTCTTTTTTATTTAAACGGTACACCCTAAAATCAAAAGGTTCATTTTTTCTGATAAAATTTAAATCAGCTTTATTCTGGCTGCCCGAAAGAAAGATTGTAATTTTGGGGAATCAAAAACGATGACTGTGAAGATCATGGAAGAAAAACTGAATGCTTTTGGCCGGCTGCTGGCGATCATGGATGAGTTGAGGGAGAAGTGCCCATGGGACAGGGAGCAGACTTTTGAATCGCTTCGCAAACTGACCATCGAAGAGACCTATGAACTGGGTGATGCCATCCTTCATCAGGACATGGACGAGATCAGAAAAGAATTGGGCGATTTGCTGCTTCATATCGTATTTTACGCGAAAATGGGCGCCGAAAAAAATGCTTTTAACATTACGGATGTCATCAACGGACTCAACGAAAAACTAATATACCGCCATCCGCACGTATTTGCCGAGACAAATGTGAAGAACGCCAGGGAGGTGGAACAAAACTGGGAGTCGCTGAAACTGAAAGAGAAAGGCCGGAAAAAGAAGACAGTGCTTGAGGGCGTGCCGGCATCCCTGCCGTCTCTGGTTAAGGCAGACCGGATACAGGAGAAGGTGAGTGCTGTGGGCTTTGACTGGGAAGAACCTTCGCAGGTATGGGACAAGGTGAGGGAAGAAGTGGACGAGCTGCAGCATGAAATAACCGAAAACAACCGGGACCGCATGGAGGCCGAATTTGGCGACCTGTTTTTCGCATTGGTGAATGCAGCCCGTTTATATGGCATTGATCCGGAAGCAGCGCTCGAGCGGACAAACCTGAAATTCATCAGTCGTTTTAATTATCTTGAAAGTCAGACGATGAAACAAGGAATGGACCTGAAAAAAATGAGCCTCGCCGAGATGGATAAATACTGGGACGAAGCCAAGAGCTTTGAGTCGTGAGTCGTGAGAAGAAAGAAGAAGCGTTTAGCTTTTAGTAGGAATAAAAAAGCAGGTAGTCGTGAGACAGAAGAGCTATTAACTTTTAGCTGTTAGTAAAACGTAAAACAGATGACCTTGAACCCTTATTACCCTGCAACCCTTTTCCGGTCTCGGTCTTCCTTTTCCGGTTTCCGCGGTACGCTATGCCCCATGCTCTATGCCTGTTATATGCCCTGTAACCTATAAACACCGTATCGTATGCCCGGAAAATTAGCAAAATTAGAACCTCAGCCGCTCTGGAATTATTTCGAAGACATCTGCCGGATACCAAGACCCTCAAAAAAGGAAGAAAAAATCAGGCAGTTTCTGCTTGCTTTTGCAAGCGCAAACAGGTTGGAAGCCAAAACGGATGAAGCCGGGAACGTGCTGATCCGCAAGCCGGCTGCCCCGGGTTACGAAAATCGCCCGGTGGTTGTGTTGCAGGCGCATATGGATATGGTCTGCGAAAAGAACGGCGACCGCAAGTTCAATTTTGACACGGATCCGATCGTTCCTGTTTTTCATGGTGAATGGGTGAAGGCTGACGGAACAACCCTTGGCGCTGACAACGGTATCGGCATCGCTGCTCAAATGGCGGTTTTAACAGCCACAGAGCTTGAACATGGCCCTCTGGAATGTTTAATCACGGTGGATGAAGAAACCGGCTTAAGCGGAGCGCTCGCCCTGCAACCCGGATTTTTTGAGGGCAGTATCCTGCTCAACCTGGATTCGGAAGATGAAGGCGAACTGTTTATTGGCTGCGCGGGTGGAATCGACACGCTCGCCGAAATGGATGTTGAAAAAGAAAAGACACCGGGTAACTCATTGGGCCTGAAAGTCATGGTGCGCGGACTACTGGGAGGGCACTCAGGTGACGATATTCATAAAGGACGCGGAAACGCCATTAAAATACTGGCCCGTTTCTTAGGGAAGGCAATCCGGCAATTTGGTGTGCGGATTGCTGATTTTAACGGGGGAAACCTGCGAAATGCGATCGCCAGGGAAGCTTATGCCATCATCATCGTACCTCACGTTCAGAAAGAACAACTGGTGGCTGAACTGAACATGTTTTCAGCCGAAGTGGAATTTGAATACGAACGCACCGAACCGAACCTGGTCATGGATCATGGATCCTGCAAGTCACCCGAAAAAGTGATGACTCAAAGTAGCCAGGAAAAACTGATGAACCTGATCAATGCATGTCCGCACGGCGTTTTGGAAATGAGTCCGCGGATGAAGGATATGGTTGAGACGTCGACTAATCTGGCCTCGGTTAAATTCACTGACGATTCAAAAATGCTGATAACGACCAGCCAGCGAAGCGAGCTGGAAAGCCGTAAGTATTATGCCTCCGAAATGGTCCGCGCCGTTTTTGAAATGGCCGGGGCAAAAGTGACGCATTCAGATGGTTATCCCGGATGGACGCCCAACCCGGAAAGTCCTGTCCTGCAGATAACAGCCGCTTCATACAGGCGGTTATTCGGACATCAGCCGGTTATCCGGTCCATTCACGCCGGATTGGAATGCGGCCTTTTTCTCGAGAAGTACCCTTCCCTCGATATGGTCTCATTTGGCCCTACAATCCGAAATGCTCATTCCCCCGATGAGCAGGTCAATATTGAAACAGTACAAAAATTTTGGATCCATCTTCTGGATGTGTTAAAGAATATTATTTAGCTTATTGCTGCTGATAATCAGATTTTTATTCTACCGTAATAGTCATTACTTAGGATTAGTCTAAATATGAATTAGCCGTTTGTAACCAAGGTTACTTTGTACCTATCGTTTTTATTCTATGTTTATCCCACCAATACGGTAGGAAAAGTAGGATAAGAGTGAAATGAACCACGAGAAAGGTTTTTAACCGGTAGGATGATCCTGGCAAACTTCACAGATATCCTTTAAGAACAAACCAAAAAAAGGATGAAAAATGACTAAAATGTTAAAGATCGGTGTATTCACCATTTTGTTTGTTGCCGCTTATCAGCTGGTTATGGCTCAGGTTCAGTATAAGCTGGACCCTGCAGGCAGTTCCATTGTGGTAAAAGGTACTTCTTCGCTCCATGACTGGGAGATGAAAGCTGAAAAGATAAGCAGTGCGCTTATTGTGGCTGAAGATCATGACCTGTCAGGGCTGTCGTCGGGAGATGTAATTGTTGAAACCACTTCATTGAAGAGCGAGCATTCATTGATGAATAAGAAAGCTTACGATGCTTTGAAGCAAAAATCCCATCCGCAGATCAAGGCAAAATTACTCGGTGTTGAGCAAAACCTAAACACGGGGAAAGTGCTGATGGAATTAACGATAGCCGGTAAGACCAGGCAGGTAACTGACGATTTCCAGCTTAAAACCATGGAAAATGGCAAGCTTCAGATTAACGGTGACCTGGAAATTAAATTATCCGATTTCGGTATTGAGCCCCCCGTGGCGCTCATGGGAACGATAAAAACCGGTAATGTGGTCAATGTCGTGTACAATTTGCTGTATCATAAATGAGTAACATGTTTAAATCATTTTTAATCACTATAATAACCCGTCTTATATGAAGAAGATTAACTTATTTCTTGTTTTTGTTCTGTTGGTATCCGCATCGTTTGCACAACAGTTTGAAGAAGAAAAGATCAAAGCGGAAGACTTTGATAAAGTACGTACCCACATCGGGGGTGATTTCGCCCTGCAGTTCCAGGGAATAGATAATGAGGCTGACGGCATTGAACTGATGCCTTTGGGTACCGGCTTCAATCTTCCCACGACTAACCTGAATCTAAGCGCGGACCTGGCTCCGGGAATGAAAGTTTATTTAAGAACGTATCTTTCCAGCCGCCATCACAATGAGTCATGGGTTCAGGGAGGTTATTTGCTGATCGATGATATGCCTTTTCTGAAATCGAAGGCGGCCGATGAACTCATGAAATACCTTACCATTAAGATTGGTGTAACGGAGGTGAATTACGGTGACGGACATTTCCGCCGGTCGGATAATGCCGACGTAATCGGAAATCCTTTTGTGGGCAATTATATCATGGATGCTTTTACAACTGCTCCTGCGCTCGAAGTTATGTTTCGTAATAACGGATGGATTGGCATGGTCGGTGTGACCGATGGCACCCTTAATCCGACCCTGGTTACCTACGATTCAGAGGCGGAAGAGTTTGAGGAAATCAATACAGCCGATGAGCTGGGCGTATATGGGAAATTCGGTTTCGATAAGCAGCTCAGCGAAGACTGGCGGGTACGTTTAACCGTTTCCCCCTGGATCCACGGGAATTCCCGCCGCGGAACCCTGTATTCGGGCGACCGCGCCGGAGCACGTTATTATCAGATTATGGTTCCTGCCTCCCAGGGTTCCGGAGGAACAGATATCAAGAAGAATCACCTGAACGGCAACTGGGGACCCGGAGCTTACAGTGAGATGACGACGGTGATGCTCAACGCCTTCGTGAAATACAGAGGGCTTGAAATTTTCGGTCTGTATGAGAATGCTGACGGAAAAACAACTGCAGATGCCGATTTTAATTTTGATCAGCTTTCTCTTGAGGGATTGTACCGTTTTGGCGGACAGGATCAGTTCTACGGCGGCATGCGCTACAATAAGGTATCGAACGACATGGATTCGTCAATTGACCGGATTCAGGTTGGCGGTGGCTGGTTCCTGACAAAAAATGTTTTGGCAAAAATAGAATATGTGAACCAACAATATAAAGACTTTGAGATCTATGGTGGTGATGCAGAGTTTAAAGGGGTGATGTTTGAGGCAGCTATTTCATTTTAGTTCGTTTTAGGGTTTGAAAGGTTGTCTGGCTTGCCGGACAACCTTTATTTACTGAATTCAAAAATCCATCCGGATGAGAAAAATGATGCTTATATTAATAATCTTGTTTCAAGCCGGGCTAAATGGTTACAGCCAGGCTGAGAAAGGCAAGGCAGACAGTTATCTGTTTGACGAGGTCGTTATTGAAGGATCGACCAATATGAATCGTTTTCATCTGAATTACAAGGAAAGGCACTATTCCGCAATACCCGAAGCTGCCATAGCTGAGGATGACCAGTTTCGGATTTTGATCCCTGCCCGTGAAATCACGGCTGAGTCAAAGCTGATGCGTCAGGATTTTCTGAAAATGATCAATGCCCGGGAACATCCTTTCATTTATGTTGCGCTGGATGAAGATATTGCTGCAAGAATGGCTGAAACCTCAAGTCTCACGCACCGGATTGGTCTCACTTTAAATGGTATAGCGTGCAGTTACACGATCCGGTCCGGAAGTGCTGAATGTTATCCCGGGCAATGGTGTTTAACCGGAAATTTAAAGGTGAAATTAAGCGACTTCGACATCGAGCTGCCCAAAAAAATGTTTGGATTGGTGAAAGTCAATGATGAAGTATTTATTAACTTCAGGATTTTATTTTCGACAGCCAAAAACTGAAGGGAATCGGGAGCTGCCTAAAACAAACAACAGATGAAATTCAGTACAAAAACGCGGTATGGAATTCGTGCAATGGTGGAAATCGCAACGAAGGGTCAGGATGGGATGTTTCAAAAGGATATTGCCGAGAATCAGCGCATTTCGGTGAAATATCTGGATCAAATTATATATGCTTTAAAGACAGCAGGTTTGATTGTAAATGTCAGGGGTAAAAAAAGCGGGTATATGCTGACCCGCAGGCCTGCCGATATTACGATGCTCGACATCCATAATGCCTTTGAACACGGGATTTGTATTATCGACTGTATGTGCGAAACCTATGTGTGCGAAATGAAAGACAGTTGTATGATCCAGGGATTCTGGGGTAAGCTTAATTTTATGATCAAGGACTACTTTGAAAAGATAACGCTTCAGGATGTGATCGACGAGAAAGAACTGGTCGAATGCTGATTTACCGTTCGGCTTAAAAAAGAAAAGCCCCGAATCACGCCGGGGCCTGAATTTCATCGTTTCAATATTCCATCTCCAGGTCGGCTCCGTGAATTTCGTGCCAGGGCAGGCCGTGTTTGTTCAACGAGTCCATAAACGGATCGGGATCAAACTCTTCCACATTAAACACGCCGGGCCGTTTCCATTTGTCCTGCAGGTACATCATGGCGCCGATTACTGCCGGAACGCCGGTGGTATAGCTCACGGCCTGGGTTCCGGTTTCAGCATAAGCCATCTCGTGGTCACAGTTATTGTAGATGTAATAAGTCCTCTCTTTACCATCTTTGCCCGTTCCTTTGATGCGGCAGCCGATCGACGTCTGGCCTTTATAGTTTTCACCCAGCTCTCCCGGGTTGGGCAGCACTGCTTTCAAAAACTGGATGGGAACGATTTCCCTGCCTTCGTACATCACCGGTTCGATACTTGCCATTCCGATGTTTTGGATCACGCGCAGGTGAGTCAGGTACTCCTGTCCGAATGTCATCCAGAACCGCGCCTGTTTAATGGTCGGAAAGTTTTTCACCAGCGACTCCAGCTCCTCATGAAAGATCAGGTACGATTCTTTTGGACCGATATTAGGGTAGGTGAGCGGCTTGTGGATTTCATGGGGTTCGGTTTCCACCCATTTCCCGTCTTTCCAGTATTTTCCCCGCTGGGTAACTTCGCGGATGTTGATTTCGGGATTAAAGTTGGTGGCAAATGCTTTGCCGTGATCTCCTGCGTTGCAGTCGACGATATCCAGGTACCGGATTTCAGAAAAGTGATGCTTTGCCGCGTAGGCCGTAAAAATACTGGTCACGCCCGGGTCAAAGCCACAACCCAGGATCGCTGTTATACCAGCTTCCTTAAAACGGCTCTGATAAGCCCACTGCCATTTATATTCAAATCTGGCTTCATCTCTGGGCTCGTAATTCGCTGTGTCAAGGTAGCTTACTCCGGTTTCCAGACAGGCATCCATAATGGGCAGATCCTGATAAGGAAGCGCAACGTTTACAACAAGATCCGGTTTAAAATTCCGGATAAGTTCAACCAACTGGGGTACGTTCTCTGCATCTACCTGTGCCGTTTTGATCCGGTTACCGCCAATTTTTGCGGCTATTTCATCGCATTTGGCCTTTGTCCGGCTTGCCATCATAATTTCAGAGAACACTTCCGGGAGCGCGGCCATTTTATGAGCTACGACCGTACCTACTCCCCCTGCACCAATGATTAATACTTTTCCCATTTAATTTTATTACAATTAATTAACTATTGATATACGGGAATCAAAGGAAAGAAATTTTTTAGAGTCATAAAACACTTTGGTGATAAATTGCTTTGATCCATTCTTAATAAATTCGCCGGAAATTGACAATCAGGTAATACCGGTGCAGACAGCTACTGATGATCATACCAAAGGGGAACTGAAATGCCCGTTTGCATACGCAGTCGCCAGGATTTAGGGTAATAATTGTTAAATCGCCTGCCCAGGTTCTTGATAAATCCCAGAGGTGTATCACGGAACGTGACGAGCTGCCAGGAGGTATTTACTGTTTCCAGACTGAATTGTTCCTTTCCGAGGTATTTCAATGCATCTTCTGTTGTAAGTTCTGTCCGGGGGAAAGCCTGAGCATTCAGGTCGACCGACATGGCCAGTTCATGATCGGGAAGAACATCATTCCTGATCAGTTGTCCGGCAGTTGTTCCGGCTTTTATCACATGAATGGTTTCAAAAAGGTAAAGAATTTCAGCTTCCCGGTGGGCCGGAATGAATTTAAGCTGGTCCTGGTGCTGATAGAATTTTTTTGTCTCCGGCTGTAATATCCAGCGGGGCGGAACCTGACTGGTTTTCTGCAATCTGTTTTTAAATTTCGACGGGAGGAAGAGCGGGGGTGTTGCTTCCTGTTTTTGCAACAGGGCAATGAAAAATCCTTCCCCTTTTACTTTTGAAGGAAGGAAGTGGTAGCCGTAAATGCCTTGGTATTCCAGTTCATCTGCCTGCCATTGCAGGTCGAGCGGCACCCTGACGCCGGAGAAGTTTCCATGCGACCGGAGCCAGTGAAGATTCTCCTCATTTTCGGCCGGGTTAAAGGTGCAGGTGCTGTAAATCAGGTAACCACCGTCTTTCAGACAGGCCCAACTGTCGGCCAGTATGCGGCGTTGCCGGACGGCACATAATTCCGCGTTGGCAACCGACCATTCGCCTGCTGCTTCGGGAGCCCTGCGAAACAGACCTTCGCCCGAGCAAGGCGCATCAATAACAAGGACATCGAAGAGCGGACCGGCATTCCCGAACGCTCTGGCGTCACTGCTGGTTATGAGTACATTCGGGTAGCCCCATTTGGAAATGTTTTCGTTTAAAACGGGTATGCGCGAACGGATGACCTCGTTTGAGACTATCAGGTCGTCCTGCCCGAACAGCGTGCTCAGATGAGTCGATTTTCCTCCGGGAGCAGCGCACAGATCCAGCACGGTAAGGGGATGATCAGCCTTGATTTGGTTAATGATTTGTTCGAGGAACATGGAACTGGCTTCCTGTACATAATAGGCCCCGGCATGCCATAAGGGGTCAAGCGCGAACAGGGGACGCTCCGGAAGAAAAAGGCCGGTTGTGCACCAGGGAATTTTTTCTGCGCCGGCAGTTGCCTTAAATTTTCGCGGGTTGATCCGCACGCTTGTGCCCGCATCCCGGTCGAGTGATGCCAGAAACGAGTCTGCAGTATCCGGGAACTGCTTCCGGATACGCTCCACAAATGCTTCCGGCCAGATTGAATGAATTGAAGTCATGCCCAAAAATAAGACTTTTTGCAGTGGAAATGAAATTACCCTGATTTGAGAATCACGATGGAAATGATTAATTTTGCAGCATTATTTTCCAATCGATGTTGAAGGAAGGAATATGTTATGAGAGAAAAACTTGCGGAACAACTGAACATTGAGTTTAGGGAGAAAGAAAGTGTTGAAACACTGCGGGAGCTTGCAACGCGTTTTGAAGGGAAGATTGTTTTTACGACCAGTTTTGGGATTGAGGATCAGGTGGTAACCGATATGATCTTTCGGAACGACATTCCGGTTAAGGTTATTACACTGGATACCGGCCGGCTGTTTGAAGAGACCTATAAAGTATACAGTCGTACGCTGGAACAATATAACAAGCCCATTTATGCCTATTACCCTGATAATGAAAACCTGGAGCAGTTTGTTGCACAGAAGGGGCCAAACAGTTTTTACCAGTCTGTTGAAAACAGAAAAATGTGCTGCCACATCAGGAAAGTTGAACCATTGGGACGCGCATTGGACGGAATGGAGTGCTGGATTACGGGGATACGGGCTTCACAATCCGGCAACCGGAACGAAATGGAATTTTTTGAATGGGATGATGTATTTTCAACCGTAAAATATAATCCATTGTTGCATTGGAGCCTCGAAGATTGCCGGGAATATGTGAAAATGAATCATGTTCCCTATAATATTTTACATGACAGGGGTTTTGTAAGCATCGGTTGTGCTCCGTGCACAAGGGCAATCCAGCCGGGTGAAGATTTCCGTGCCGGCCGCTGGTGGTGGGAAAACAATTCGAAAAAGGAGTGCGGACTGCATGCGCATTAAGCTGTTAGCTATTAGCCGTTGGCAATTTGTCAGTTTGTCAATTTTGTACTTTTTAGTCGACAATCCTGCGACCAAATGGGGTTAATGCCAATCCCACCAGTTTGAAATGCTGTGATGCGAACGGGATGCCGATGATGGTTATGCCGAAAAGAATTCCCAGTACCAGATGGGAAAGGGCAATCCATATTCCGCCGATCAGCAACCAAAGAATATTCATGATGGTCGAAAGGCAACCGGGCGCATAATCCATGTATTCGATACGCTTCCCGAATGGCCATAAGGCCAGCGTGGCCAGTTTGATGGCCTGGAGGCCGAAAGGAATGCCAACAATGGTCAGACAAAGGAGGAGACCGCCGATCAGGTATTCCAGAAAAATGAAAAATCCGCCGAAAACGATCCAGATGATGTTGCCGAGTGTGCTCATGGTTAAATGGTTAAATTGTCAAACTGTAAAATTGTTAAAAACTAAAGGCTAAAAGCTAATAAGGTACCCTGATTTTCATTTCGGGCATGACTGTTGAAAGTCTTTCAATCAGCGATTTCACATCTACGTTGTAATATAACGGGTACAGTATTTTTGGTTGCATCTTCCTGGCTGTTTGGATGAACATTTCTTCGTTCATCGTAAAGGGCATCATAATGGTAATGAATGCAACATCCGGCTTCATGAAAAACCGCATTTCATCGATATATTCCGTATCCCCTGAGATATAAACCGTTTTGTCACCAAATACCAGGAAATATCCGTTTCCATCGCCCTTGGGATGATAGGGAATATCATCCGGACGCAAATGAACCACATTATATGCAGCAACAGCCTTGATATAGATGTCATTAAAGGTGGTTTGCATCCCGTTTTCGAGGAACTGTCCGAAATTCATTTTAGAGATACATGACCGGGAAGCAATTACCTTTGTATCCGGTTTGCTCAGAAATTCGATGGCGTCTGTATTGAGATGATCCCGGTGTTCGTGTGTGATCAGGATGAGGTCCGCCTTCGGGAGCCTGGTCAGATCTGCAACATTGGGAATCGGATCCACGTAAATATTCATCCGGTTAAAAACGAAGTGCAGGAAACAATGACCCACTACTTCAATTTCGAGGTTTCCTTTTGAAGTTTGCAACGTATCTTTTTGCCAATACTGTGCATGAGCCGGCAGGTTAAAACACAACAGTACCATGACCCCCAGCAGGGTGATGAAAATGGATCCTTTACAAACAGGCTTATTCACTTTAAACATGGTCTTTAAAACAGGGTACTAATATATCAATTTTAAAAATGGAATTGATGGATCGTTTGCGATTTTGAACACGAAGCGGTATTCCTGTGTTTGATATCTAAATTATTTCGCTATGAAACGTTTCAGCTTCCTTTTCTTCCTGTCCTTTCTGATTATTGCCTGCAGGAGCAAGGACCCTGCCAATGCATCTTATGCAATCCCTGAAGCACAGGTTACACTGGGGGGACTTGTTGCCAGCCGATTAGCCGGTGTTCATTTACCCGATTCCTCCAGGTTGAACAGGAAATCCCAGGTTATGGCAAAAATTGCCACACTTCAACAACAGGCGGCGGAATTAAAGGAGGGTCAGGGATTGGTTGATACCGAAGCTTTTGACCATGCCTGGTCGGCCGTCAGGAATGAGGTCACGGCGAATATTGACAACTTGTCGGATGAGGATATCGTGAAATGGGTCCTGCTGAATGACAGTCTTTTGAAATATTCCGGAGAACAACGGTTTGCAGAAGAACTTGAAAGGATGGTTTATAATACACCTGTTCCGGAGGTGATCACCGGTAAAATGATTAAATCTTTCTGTTACACAAGGCTTTATGATCGCATTTATGTCAATCTTTTAGGCGGTTCGGCAATGGAATATGACCATACCACAGGAGGAAGAATACGCCTGGTACAGGAAACCAAATATCCCTTTGATGGCAGGATTACATTCAAGGTAGAAATGGATGATACCCGCTATCTTGATCTTTTTATCCGGATTCCCGGGTGGTGTGAGCAGAGTTCGGTTACGCTTAAAGGTGTCATGTACAACACGGTTGCAGGGAATTATACGGAGATTGCCAGGAAATGGAAAAACGGAGATGTGGTTGAGGTTGTCCTTGGCTTTCGTCCGGATGTGATCCAAAAAGATTCGGCAGCCATTGCTTTTACTTTTGGACCCCTGTTTTTAAGTTATCCGGCACAGCCGGGGAACGCAACCGGCTTTCAAAATGAAGATCCCATCAAATATTTAAAGCTGGTGTCGGCGCCAGGAGAAATGCCAACTTTCACATTTAACGGGTTTCCGGACACGACCCTTGTCCTTCAGCCTTTTTTTGCCGGACAGGACCCTGCTTTGAAGCGGACGACCTGGATGAATACAGGTACGCGGTAAGTTTGGATCAGGGATTAAACGAGCGTACCGGCACCAAAACAAAATGAAGATAGCATCAAACATAAATGATCAGGAACTGACCCGCTTGCTGACTGAAGGATCAAAGGAAGCTTTTCGTTTGTTGTATGTTCGCTATGGCGTGAAGATCCGCAGGTTCGCACGGCTGTATCTGAAATGCGAGCAGGATAGTGAAGAATTGGTCCAGGATGTTTTTCTTAAATTGTGGGACAAGCGGGAAATACTCGATACCTCCGGAAATCTCCGGGCGTTTATATATAAAATAGCGGTCAACAGCATTTATGATTTTATCCGGCGGAAAAACATGCAGGAGGCATTTCTGGATTATTCAAAATCAGGGATGCAGATGTCCGACCAAACCTGGGATGACATTGTATTTAATGACATGCTTTTTCACCTGACTCAATTAATAGAAAAAATGCCGGATCAGCGAAGAAAAATTTTTGTGATGAGCAGGGAAGAGGGCTTGTCGAATGATGAAATTGCAGAAGCGCTGAGCCTTTCGAAACGGACTGTCGAAAATCAGCTCTATCGTGCTGCCTCATTTCTGAAAAAAAACATGAGTCTCAATTCAGTGTCCGCTATGCTCTTCTTTTATCTTTTTTACTGAATCCGGAATCTGAAACCCGGGAGATCTTATTCATCCGGGGGTAGCGGTCGTTTAACGACTTCTTTTCCTTTCCATTTCCCTGACAAATAATAAATAATAAGGATGACCATTCCGGCGAGCCACCCGATTGGTTCTGACCACCAGATCCCGTTAACGCCTATTTTTCCTGAAAGATACCAGGCCATCGGGATCCTGAACAGATAAAGTGAAACCAGGGTCGTGATCATCGGAATAAAAGTTGCGCCGGCCCCGCGAAGGAAGCCTGTAAAGGTAAACATGACCGACAATAAAAGATAGAACGATGAAACAATAACCAGGTAATCCTGCCCAATGGCAATGACCTCTGCGTCGGGCGTAAACAATTGGATCAGGTAATTGCCAAAAATGATAATGAGGACTGAAACGAAAATGGAATAGCACAATGAAAACAGGATCGTCATCCGGAGTCCTGTTTTTGCACGATCTTCCCGGAAGGCTCCCAGGTTCTGGCCAACAAAACTGGAAAGCGCAGAGCTGAATGTCATGGCGGGCATTTTGGCGAAAGAGTCTATCCTGATCGCAGCAGTATAGGCAGCTACAGCGTTCGTGCCAAAGGTATTGACGATTCCCATTATGGCCAGCATTCCGATGGATACAAAAGATTGCTGAAAGCCGGTCGGCAAGCCAATCCTGATACAGTTTTTAAAAATAGTCCGGTCGAAAATGTACTTGCGGAACGATAATTTGATGACCGGATGTTTTTTATTGAGATACCAGGCTGCGAGGGAAAAAGCTGTCGCCTCTGCAATCACGGTCGCAAGGGCCACACCTGCGATTCCCCACCTGAAAACAAGTACAAACACGAGATCCAGGACAACATTCAGAATGGCAGACAGGATCATAAAATAGAGTGGGGTTTTCGAATCGCCCAAACCCCTCAGGATCGAGCTAATCCCTGTAAAACCAAAGAAAAAGAACATGCCCGACAAGTAGATTTTCAGGTAAGTTAACGCTTCAGGCAGCATTTCCTTCGGCAACTGAAGGAAGACAAAAACCTGTTTGCTTAAAGCGATGCCAACCGCGGTTATAATGATGGAAGTGGCTAAGAAGAAGATGAATATGGTATCGATCGTGCGCCTTACGTTTTCCGTTTGCCGGGCTCCGAAATACTGCGATACGACCGTCGATGCTCCTGATCCGATACCAATCACCATGGAGATCAGAACAAAGATGAAAGGGAAGGATGCACCAACTGCCCCGAGAGCTTCTTTTCCCAAATAATTACCGACAATAATGCTGTCTGCAATGCTGTACAGATTCTGAAAAATATTGCCGATAATTAAAGGAACCGAAAATTGCAGGATTAACTTGGCTTCTTTCCCCTCAGTAAAGTCCTTCATAGTTAAAAATAATGCCGTAAATCTCTTGATTTTTATCTTAATATCAAAATTGGTATCTTAAAGTTAATGTTGGGTTAAGTTTTGTTTCAGGGCTTTTCCGGCAACATGAATCCGTTATTTTTGTACAGATAATGAACACCGTTGGCCGGTGTCTCAGTGTGATGACGTGTGATACGCAGATTGCAGTTAGTTAAATTGAAAAGAAAACATATGAAGCGAGTTTTATTCGTTTGTCTTGGGAATATTTGCCGGTCGCCCAGCGCCGAAGCAGTCTTTAACGCATTAATCAAAAAAGAAGGACTGACCGGTTCCATTCAGTGCGATTCGGCCGGAATTGCAGGTTACCATATTGGTGAACCGGCTGATCAGAGGATGCAAAGCCATGCGATACGACGCGGCTACAGATTAACTTCCATTGCCCGTAAATTTAATCCGGAAACGGACTTTGATGCGTTTGATTACATCGTTGGAATGGATGATGAAAATGTAAATGATCTTCAGAATCTGGCATCGAGTAATGAAGAACTGAACAAAATCTACAAAATCACCGATTTTTCATCCGAAGCCGGGCACGATTCTGTTCCTGATCCATATTATGGCGGTTCCGACGGTTTTGAGCTTGTTTTGGATATTCTTGAAGATGCCTGCGAGGGTTTGTTAAATGAAGTGAAGGGAATATGAGTGAAAAAGTAAAAAAAAATCCGGATTAATGCAGTGTTTAAGAGAAAATTACTGATCTTTAGATCGATTTTTTATTGAAGATGAACGCGGAGGTGGAGATGGATCAGATCAGATTTTACAGTGCAGTTACCGGATACTTTGATGAAATTTTTCCGTTAAGTCCTTTACAGTTGAAGTTTGTCACGGCCGAAGTCGGGTCGCCTGATGAACTTTATTTTTTGGATGTCGGATGTTCAACAGGACAGTTGGCGCATGAGCTGAGCAATTTGGGAGCGCTGGGCGTTGGGATTGATTTGAATGAGGATATGATCAGGGAAGCCAAACAAAGATATTCATCGGCATCGCTGAATTTCAGAAGAATGAATATGCTTCATCTTGACCGCGCATTTCCCGCCGGTTACTTTGATCTGATCATTTGTTTTGGAAATACGCTGGTGCACCTCGATTCCCTTGCCGAAATCAGAACTTTTCTTAATCATGCGTCGAAATTGCTGAAACCAGGCAAGAAATTACTTCTTCAGATCTTAAACTATGATTACATTTTAGACAGGCAGATCTCGGAGCTTCCGGTAATCGAAACCGGACGGATCCGGTTTACCCGTCATTATACGTTTCCAAATGCCGGACAACAGAAAATTGAGTTCAAAACCATTCTGACAGACAAATTCAGTAAGGAAATCATCGAAAATGAAATCCCTTTACTGCCGGTTCGTAAAAAGGAATTGGAAAAGATTTTATGGATGGCAGGTTTTAAGCAAATTAGTTTTTATTCCGGTTTTGCAAGGGAACCTTATGCCGGCGATCATTTGCCGCTCATTGTTGTTGCGGAAAACAATTAGTCCCGTTTCTCCTGAAGTTCTGTATTCCACGTATTTTGCGTGGAATCCTGTCTTTTTATTCAAACTCAGTATAAATTAGTGGATTTTCAAACTCCGGGAAAGAGAAAACTGAAGCTGTCAAATGCTTGTTTGACCGGGCATTTGTATGTCGGGCCGTCAGAAGTCGGGCTGTGTTTTTAAATGAGAGGTTTCCCGTAGTTGTTGAATGGATACGCATTTCTGTTACTTTTGATGGTCATTAACAAAAACAGAGCTAAACGGCTGTTCTTCTTTGCCGGAAGCAGCCTGGCTCATTAGCTAAACTGATTACAATAATGAGGAAGTTAGGACTCTTCCGTCAAAAAACTGACCAATGATTTGGAATGAAAAAATAGAATGTGCCGACCGGAACGAATTAAGGGCCATTCAAGCAGAACGCTTGCGGGAAACCGTTCAGCGGATTTATCACACCGTAGCTTGTTACCGGAAGAAAATGCAGGAAGCGGGACTTGTTCCTGCCGATATCCGGTCGCTCGAGGATCTGAACAAACTTCCCTTTACCGTGAAGCAGGACCTGCGCGATAATTACCCTTTTGGGATGTTTACCGTTCCCATGAGTGAGATCGTCCGGATCCACGCTTCTTCCGGAACAACAGGAAAGCCAACAGTGGTGGGTTATACCCGTAAGGACTTGAATAACTGGGCCGAAATGGTCAGCCGGGCGCTTTGTATGGGCGGTGTGCACCGGAATGATATTGTCCAGGTGGCTTATGGCTACGGCTTGTTTACCGGCGGACTTGGTCTCCATTACGGATGTGAGAACCTGGGTGCTTCCGTGATCCCGATTTCCGGGGGCAATACCCAGAAGCAATTGCAACTGATGCAGGATTTTGGCACAACCGTACTGGCCTGTACGCCGTCCTACTCCCTTTATCTGGCCGAGGCGATGAAGGAAGCGGGCATTAAAAAGGAAGAGCTGAAACTGCGGGTGGGGATTTTCGGAGCTGAACCCTGGACCGAGAATATGAGGCGTGAAATTGAAGAGAAACTTGGAATTAAAGCCATTGATATTTATGGTCTGAGTGAGATCATGGGCCCGGGCGTTTCCTGTGAATGTGAGAACCAGTGCGGGATGCACGTTAACGAAGATCATTTTCTGCCCGAGATCATTGACCCGGAAACCCTGCAGCCGGTTGCACCCGGTGAATTAGGGGAGCTGGTTTTTACGACCATTACCAAGGAAGGAATACCACTGATCAGATACCGTACACGTGACCTCACCCGCTTAATTTATGACAAATGCGAATGTGGCCGGACGCTGGTGCGAATGGAGAAATGCAAGGGACGTTCGGATGACATGCTGATCATTCGTGGTGTCAATGTTTTTCCGTCACAGGTGGAGAGTGTTCTTCTCGGAATGAGCGAAACGGAACCTCACTACTTGCTGATCGTGGAAAGAGAAGGCAATCTGGATACGCTCAACGTGATGGTTGAGGTCCAGGAACAATTCTTTTCGGATGAGATCAAAAAGCTTGAAACCTTGCGGAAAAGAATTACAGCAAACCTGGAGAGTACGCTTGGGATATCGGTGAATGTTAAACTGGTTGAGCCAAAGACGATTGAACGTTCGGCCGGAAAAGCCAAACGGGTGATCGACAACCGTAAATTATAGGAGATAGTTTTATGATCATTAAGCAATTATCTGTTTTCCTTGAAAACAAGACAGGCCGGTTGAATGAGGTCGCTTCTCTGCTCGGTGATGCCAGCATTAATATGTCAGCGTTTAGTGTGGCCGACACCACCGAGTTTGGTATCCTGCGGATGATCGTTTCTGATCCCTGCAAAGCCGGTGAAATTTTAAAGGAGGCCGGTTTCACCATACGTCTGACCGATGTCATTTGTCTGCATAGCCCTAACGTTCCCGGGGCCCTGTCTAAAGCGCTGAATATCCTGGCCGCGGAAAGTGTTTTCATTGAATATCTGTATGCGTTCTCGATGGATAAAGATTCTGCCAATATTGTTTTAAAGCCGGAAGATATTCAGAAATGCATTCAGGTTCTTAAGGATCATCAAATCGAGCTGCTGCGCGCAAGCGACCTTTACGAATTTTAGTCGGAAGCATAACCGGAATTCCCCGGATTACAACCGGAGATGCATTTTTTGTTATTTTTGACGGCTGTTTCTTCTGCGGTAAGAAACAGCGGTGCATTTTTTTGTAAATTTGGGTTCTTTAATAAAAATGGTATGAAGAAAATTGCTATTCAGGGAATTGCAGGGTCATTTCATGAAGATGCTGCGCAAAAGTATTTTGGTGATGAAAAGATTGAGATCGTTGAATGCCGGTCTTTTAGCAGCGTCTGTAAGCTAATCGATGAAGATAAAGTCGATATTGCCGTAATGGCCATTGAAAATTCAATTGCCGGCAGCATTCTTCAGAACTATTCGCTGATCCGGGATTACCACCTGCGGGTGATCGGAGAAATTTACATCCATATCCAGATGAATTTAATGATGTTGCCCGGAGGCAAAAAGGAAGATATCCGTGTTATTTACTCGCATCCCATCGCGATCCGTCAGTGTGCCGAGTACCTCGAGACGTATTTTCCTCAAGTCAAGATCATCGAGAATCAGGATACGGCTGCTTCGGGTAAATTACTGCAGGACGAAAAGCTGATGGATGCCGCCGCAATTGGAAATTTGCGGACAGCAGAAATTTATGGGCTGGATGTTCTCGAATCAGGGCTTGAGACCAACAAGAAAAACTATACCCGCTTTTGGATCCTCTCAAAATATGGCAGCCACAGTGCAAATAACAATAAAGCTTCCCTTTGTTTTGAAGTGGGTCACTATTACGGCGCATTGGCCAAAGTGCTGAATATTTTTGCCGATCATAAAATTAACCTCAATAAAATTCAATCGGTTCCCATCCTGGGTAAACCGAATGAATACACGATCCATGTGGATGTGGAATACGAGACTGAAGATAATTATGAAAAAGCCATCCACCATATCTTGAAAAATGTATCCAGTTTATCTATCTTAGGCGAATATGTTCGCGGGGAGCTTGACGGAACTAACCAGTAAAACGAAAGAAATGGAAAAGACAGGTTTATTTTTTGGTCCTGAAAAAGGGGCAGTTCACCGTGCTGCGGAGAAGATCCGGCATGCTGCCGGAGAAAACAGGGTCGATTTAATACCGGTTGCCGGAGCCAGTGCCGCTGATCTTGAAAAATACAAAAAAATCATATTTGGAATTTCAACTGTTGGAAAGGAAACCTGGGATCAGGATTTTTCCAATACCGATTGGAGCCGGTTTTTCTCTGAAATCAGCAAAGTTGATTACAGCGGCCGGACGATCGCTATTTTTGGGTTAGGTGACCATATTACCTATCCCGGTCATTTTGTTAACGCGATGGGAGTGCTGGCCAAAGAGATCCTGAAAACCTGTCCTCAGGTTAAAATTGTTGGAAAAGTGGATCCTTCCGGTTATGAGTTTGAAGAGTCGGAAGCCATCATCGATGGTCAATTTACAGGTCTGGCTCTGGATGAGGATTTTGAACCCGAATTAACTGATAAAAGAATTGCTGATTGGGTAAACCAGATCAGTGATGAATTCGGATTCTGAAAAAGTAACTGGAATGAACGTTTCGACGAATGCAAATGAAGAATACACCGATTGATCAGGATTTAGTTGAAAAGAGCCTGAAACGTCTCCGTATCGGGGACCTGAACGATGCCTCCATCCGCGAGATTGTGGCACTGGTGAATGTTATCGAGGACGGATGTTCGCAAAAGTTTGTCCGGATGGAAATGGGAGTGCCGGGTTTACCGCCGGCAGCCGTTGGGGTAAACGCAGAGATCGATGCGTTAAGAAAGGGCGTGGCCTCCGTTTATCCGCTTATCGATGGCATCAAACCCTTGAAAGAGGAAGCGGCGCATTTTGTTAAGTTATTCATGGATATCACGGTTTCACCGGAGGGCTGTATCCCGACGGTGGGTTCCATGCAGGGGACGTATTCAGCCCTGCTTGTGGCCAGTAATCTGGATCAGGTGAAAGACACCGTTTTGTTTATCGATCCGGGATTCCCGGTACAAAAGCAGCAAATGCAGGTCATGGGGAGCAAGTACGAAAGCTTCGATGTATTTAATTACCGTGGTCAAAAACTGAGAACAAAGCTTGAAAGTTTTCTGAGCAGGGGCAACATCAGTTGTATCATCTATTCCAGTCCAAACAATCCAAGCTGGATTTGTTTTACCGAAGAAGAACTTCAGATCATTGGTGACCTGGCCAATCAGTACGATGTGGTTGTGATGGAAGATCTGGCTTATTTCGGGATGGATTTCCGGCAGGATCTGTATTCACCCGGCCGGCCGCCTTATCAGCCCACTGTGGCCCGCTACACCAGTAATTATGTCTTGTTTATTTCAAGCTCCAAAATATTCTCTTACGCCGGTCAGCGTATCGGGTTGACGGTCATTTCTGATGCCTTGTTTAACAGAGACTATGAGAAACTGAAAACCCGCTTCCACAGTAACAGCTTTGGGCATACCTATGTTTTCAAAGTGTTGTATGCAATTTCATCAGGGACCAGTCATTCGGGACAGTATGCGCTTGCGGCCATGCTGAAGGCGGCAAATGAAGGTAAGCTGAATTTTGTTGAAGACGTTAAAGAATACGGAGAGAAGGCAAAGATTATGAAGCGTCTGTTTCAGGAGAATGGATTCAAAATCGTGTATGATAAGGATGGAGACGAACTTGTCGCTGACGGTTTTTATTTTACCATTTATTACCCGGGCATGACCGGAGGCGGGCTTTTACACAAGCTACTCCATTACGGGATCAGTGCCATCACCCTGAAAGGAACCGGAAGTGAGCGTGAAGGGCTCCGGGCTTGTGTTTCGCATGTGAGCCGGAATCAGTTTGGCGATTTGGAAAAGCGGTTAAAGCAATTTCATGAAGATAATCAAATTAATTCCTGATAAATAAAATGAGCGAGATCAGGCTTATTTCAGGGTACAAAGAGACGCTGAAGCAATTGAAGGATTTTTTTTCACAGCGTGAGCCTATCGTTTTAAAAAAAGGCGGGAGTTTCATTTGCTATGGTGAACAGAACCGGAGAATGGGTCTTTTATTGAATGGCCTGATGTACGCCACTTATATTTCGGAAACCGGACAGGAGTGGATTTCAAGGTTTTATTATACTCCCGACAACAGCATTGTGAGCAGCCATGAAACTTTTATTTCAGGGAAAAAGTCGCCCGAATGGGTCAGGGCATACGAAGATTCCGAGTTAATTTATATTGAACGTTCGGAATATGAGGAGCTCCTTGATAAAAGCCCTGAGTTTGAAAGGATGGCCAGGATCATGGCCGAAGAAAGCTATATTCAGGCGCTTAAACGGGTTCATTCCCTGCAATCGCTTTCCGCTTCACAACGGGTCAGGAATTTTATGAAGGAGCACAGTGAAATCGTATCCAGGGTTCAGCGCCAGCATGTCGCTTCTTACCTGGGTATCCACCGCAATATCTTCACCCGGATATTAAACAGCATTTGATTTCGCAACATTTGTTGCGGCTAAGTAATTGTATTTGAGATAGTATTGTAAGATAAAAATATAGCCATGGCAAAAGTAATCGGAGCAGTAGTGGTTGACACGGAAGAATGCAAGGGGTGCGGCCTTTGCGTGGAGGCTTGTCCTCAGAATGTACTGGCGCAAAACAAAAGGGTAAACAACAAGGGATATCAATATGCTTTTATGGAACTGACTGAGCTATGCATCGGATGTTCTAACTGCGCGACCGTTTGCCCGGATAGTTGCATCACCGTGTACCGGGTTAAGGTTTAGAACAGACACAAGACGCAAGACGCAAGATATTCAGATTTTAGATAAGAAGATAGAAGAAACGGCTTGGCAATTTAACAGTTTGACAATTTAACAATTTACCCAAATGGGAGAATTAAAATTAATGAAAGGGAACGAAGTCATTGCAGAAGCAGCTATCCGCTGCGGGTGTGATGGTTATTTCGGATACCCGATCACTCCTCAGTCGGAGGTTATGGAAACCTTAATGGCCCGCGAGCCCTGGAATGAAACAGGGATGGTCGTTTTGCAGGCGGAGAGTGAGTTGGCTTCGATCAACATGGTCTACGGAGCAGCCGGAAGCGGGAAAAAAGTGATGACATCTTCTTCGAGTCCCGGTATCAGCCTGATGGCGGAAGGTATTTCTTATCTCGCAGGAGCCGAATTGCCCTGTGTCATTGTCAATGTTCAGCGTGGTGGTCCGGGACTGGGAACGATCCAGCCTTCTCAGGCCGACTACTTTCAAGCGACGAAAGGCGGCGGCCACGGTGATTATCATTTGCTTGTGCTCGCTCCCTCTTCTGTACAGGAAATGCATGATTTTGTCGGGCTGGCATTCGAGCTGGCTTTTAAATACAGGAACCCGGCCATGATCCTGTCCGACGGTGCCATCGGGCAGATGATGGAAAAGGTTGAACTGGGAGAATTCGAACCCCGGTTATCCGATACTGAAATTGAAGCCTGCTATGGAACATGGGCTACGATAGGTAAACGCAAAGGAAGGGAACGGAACATTGTCACTTCGCTTGAACTGAATTCTGAAAAGATGGAAGAAAACAACATCCGTTTTCAGAAGAAATACAGGAAAATGGAGGAAGAGGAGGTTCGGTATGAACTGTTTGCGTGTGAAGACGCTGAATATGTCCTGGTCGCTTTCGGGTCTTCGGCCAGGGTTTGCCAAAAGGCGGTTGAACTGGCCCGGGCGAAAGGTCTGAAGGCAGGACTCCTGCGCCCCGTTACACTGTATCCTTTTCCGGCGAAACCGGTTGCTGAACTGGCAAAGCGTGTAAAAGGCTTTTTGAGCGTGGAGATCAATGCCGGACAAATGATTGAAGACGTAAAACTGTCTGTATTTGACGCGGGAATGTCAGTTCCTGTGCGCTATTACGGGCGGATGGGAGGAATTGTTCCCACCCCCGGTGAAGTCGTTGACGCATTGGAATCAAAATTGATAGGAGGATAGAGGATGGATATCAATGAAATTATTCGACCGGAGAACCTGGTTACCAAAAAACCGGAACTGCTTACAAGTAACACGATGCATTATTGCCCCGGTTGCAGCCATGGCGTTGTTCACGGACTATTGGCAGAAGTAATTGATGAACTGGGAATTCAGGAACGCACGATTGGGGTATCGCCGGTCGGCTGCAGCGTGTTTGCCTATAATTATGTTGACATTGACTGGCAGGAAGCCGCGCACGGGCGGGCGCCTGCTGTAGCCACCGGCATTTCACGTGTTAACCCGGATAAGGTTGTTTTTACCTATCAGGGCGATGGCGACCTTGCTTCCATTGGCACTGCCGAGATTATGCATGCCTGTAACCGCGGCGAAAACATCGCAGTCATTTTTATCAATAATGCCATTTACGGGATGACCGGCGGACAAATGGCGCCTACAACGCTGTTGGGACAGGTAACGGCAACAACACCCAACGGACGGAACGTGGAACGGAACGGATATCCGCTGAAGATCACAGAACTGATCGCTCAGTTACCGGGAACATCCTATGTCACCAGGCAATCGGTCCATACCTCATCAACCGTGAAACGATGCAAAAAAGCAATTAAGAAAGCTTTTCAGAATGTGATCGACAAGAAAGGCACTTCGTTTGTCGAAGTGGTTTCAACCTGTAATTCCGGATGGCGATGCAGTCCTGTTGAAGCAAATCAGTGGATGGCTGATAATATGTTCCCCTTTTATAAACCCGGTGACCTGAAGGATGGTGAGCGGGATGCACCTGAAGGCTACTTTAAATTATATTAAAACTGAACGCATGACTGAAGAAATCATTATAGCCGGCTTTGGCGGACAGGGAGTTCTTTCAATGGGGAAGATCCTGGCCTATTCAGGAGTAATGCAGGGAAAAGAAGTGACCTGGTTTCCTTCGTACGGGCCCGAAATGCGCGGCGGAACGGCCAACGTCACGGTCATCTTAAGTGATAACCGGGTGAGTTCTCCCATCCTGCACGAATTTGATACGGCCATTATCCTGAACCAGCAGTCGATGGACAAGTTCGAAAAGAAAGTGAAACCCGGCGGCGTGCTATTGTATGATCCCAATGGAATTGTTCATCCGCCTACCCGTACCGACATCAACGTATACCGCATTGAAGGGACGAAGATTGCAGCAGATATGGGCAATATCAAGACATTTAATATGGTGGTTCTGGGTGCCTATCTAAAGGCGAAACCGGTTGTGCAGACCGAAAGCATCCGGAAGGGGCTGGAAAAATCACTGCCTGAGCGTCATCACAAGCTGATCCCCATGAATCTGGAAGCAATTGAGGCAGGCAAAGAACATCTGGAACTGGTTTCAAAACCCTGCTGACATACAGAACGAAGCCGCCAGGCAAATTGCCGGACGGCTTCTGAAGATTACTAGTTACCGAATGATTATTTTGTTGTCACAGACAAGTCAATATCCAGGGCAGAAGTAATTTTGGCGATGTTTTCCGGCGCGATCATACCCCGGATGCTGATCAGTGTATTTTCGTCACCCCCGATCACCAATAACAGTTCCGAAAATTTTCCCTGACCTGCATTTCTTCCAAAAAAACGGACGATTTCATTCTTTTCAGTCACTTCCATCAGCACTTCATAATCGTGATTTTTGAAGAATCCATCCTGTTCCAGTTCCTCATAGAAATTGAGCGTTTTATTGAGCCCGGAATCTTCGACCGAAAGAATTCGGACACCTTTCAGTTCGGAGAGAAATTCTGATTCCGGACTGTCTTCCTGTATTTTACTGGCAAAGCCAAGTAATGCGCCACTGATATTCACCGTGGTCATGCCATCACGATTGGCATATTTCTCAAAAAGCTTGTCGACAGGACTTTTTTGGGCCGCTGCTGCCATGGGGATCAGCAGCACGGCCAAAAGGGTGAATTGCTTTATGCAGTTAAGTGTTTTCATGGTTTGTCTTTATTAAGTTTTAGATTGACTTTTTCGATGCTTTTCATTTCATAGAATCCTTTATTGATCAGGTCCAGGCTTTTGTTCATCGGTTTTACGGCCTGGTTTAGCTTGTTCACAGGCTGCAACTGAGCCATCCCTTCCTGGTATTTGCCGGCTACGAAGCGGAGGGTTTGAACAGCGGTTGCATAAGCCTGATCAGGGTCAGTATACGTATCATCCCAATTTTGTCTGTCGTGGGTATAATGCACGACCAGCAGGGCTATCAACAGCATGGCTGCAACGCCGGTAACGATTTGCCAAAACTTCCGGTAGCGGAGCTTCTCGCGATGTTCATTTTCCAGGATAAAATCCATAAGATCTTCTTCCTGAATTTGAATTTGCTGATCTTTCAGTCCATTTAGCCCGGCAAAAAGATGCTGGTAGGGAAGAAGTTGTTCATCGATCTGCACCGACCGGAAATAGTCATGCAGGATACGTTCATCCTCCAGGCTGCTTTCGCCCTCAAAGTATTTCTGCAGTTTGTATTTGATGGTTTCCGGTTCCATATTGTTGTTGTTTAAACAGTTCTTCCCTTACTTTCTTCCGGGCCCGTGAAAGAGCAACCCGGATGGCATTCACGTTTATTTCAGTAATTTTGGCGATCTCCTCAAATTCATACTGTTCCACATCCCGGAGAAACATAACGGTTTGCTGGATATCCGGCAATTGGCTGATCAGTTTTTTAATTAGAAGAGCCGTTTCAGAAAGCTCGATTTCCTGCTGCAGGTTTTGATATTCTTCTTTTTCCTGCTTCAGCCTCAGGTTACCGTTCATCGTGGTATTCTTTGTGCGCAGTAAGTCCAGGCAACGGTTACGGGTCATTCGCATGGCAAAAGCTTCCACGTTTTCGACCTGATCCAGTGATTCCCTTTTTTGCCACAGTTTCAGGAAAACGTCCTGGATCGCATCCCTTGCTTCTTCTTCATCCTGTATCAGGTGAAGGGCAAAGCGAAGGAGCTTATTGCTCAGCGGCAAAACTGACTTTTGAAATTCACTGGGTAACATCCGATTATTCCTGTTTTCCGGTTCAAAATCAAAAGTAAGACGGATTAGCCGGAGTTTCATTACAAGGGAATGAAAAAAATAACCGGCCCCGTTAAAGAGACCGGCTATTTTGCCTGCAACAGAAAGCGTTAAGGGTGTGTAAAGGGGATTATTTATTTTCTGATGCTCCCGACACCGGGACGAGTTTCGCTGAAAGATCGGGATCGGGCATGTCCTTGTCGAGGGGGAACATGGGGCGTTCGATCCTTTTGTATGGCAGGCGTTCGAGATTCTGATCCACGCCTCCCGGGGTCAGCGCCAGGAGCCAGTCCTTTTGCATGTCATAAAGTTCCGGTTCCAGGTATCCGATCTTGACCATCACGATAGCCGCTTCCCGCGGGTTTAATCCCAATCTGGTGAAATCGCCTTCCTTGTGGTAAGGCTTCCGTTTGTTGGTAACAATAACCGAAACGCTGCCGGTTTTGACCACCACTTCGGTTTCAGCATCCTTATCTCCCTGTTCAATTGCGGTTATCGTGCCCTTAAGCAGGAGAGGAGGGGCAAAGCGGGCGTCGACAATACCGCCCACGTGGGCTTCAATCTCTTTCCCTACGCCGGCGGCGAGCGCCTTTTCAATCAGTTCCGGCCCGGGAATGGAAGCATAGATCAGGGAAGGGCCATTTGGGGACTTAAATTCAGGTCTTTTGAGCACTTCGGTCAGTGTCCAGGTTACATCGCCTGCTCCCCCGGCTGTTGGATTGTCGCCGGAGTCGCTGATAAAAAACGGATGCTGATTGCTTGCCAGCGCTTTGGCAAGACATTCATCAAGATCGCCTGTGGGGGCTACGAAAACAAACTCATTCCGGACATCCCAGAAGCTTTTGGCAAGTTTCTCCGCTGTTTGGGTTACTTTTTCATGGTCATCACCAACGGCCATCACCACGGCATGATTCCGGGGTTCGTCGGCCCAGGCATAACCGACCCAGATTGCTGCGTCCACAATGCCTTCCTGGCCGGCAGCAGGGGCAACTTGTTCATAAAGGCTTTTCCCAGGCTCAATACGGGTGCTGGTTTTTTCGCCGGGTAAAAGGATGGGAACGGGGACATACGCTTTATAAGACGGCTTTCCCTTCCCGTTTTCAATACGTTCCAGCAGGTTCTCCAGCGCCCGCTGCCGCGATTCCCAGGCATCTTCATGAGGCGCCATCCGGTAACAGGTGATCAGATCCGAATTTTCGGCCAGCCGCCAGGACACGTTCCCGTGCAAATCCATTGAGGTAGAGATGATGGTTTCCATGCCCGTCACCTTCCGGATCCGTTCAATGAAATCGCCTTCCGGATCATCCAGTCCGTCCACGCTCATCGCGCCATGAATATCCAGGAACAGTCCGTCATACGGTTTTCCCTGTTCCAGCAGGCTAAGGGTTTTGCCGACGATCGATTCGTAGGCCTCGCGGGTCACTGCTCCTCCCGGCAGGGAGCGGCTGATGCGTGTGGGTTCCCAGTCAGCGCGTTTCAGCAGGGCAGAATCCTTAAAAAACGGATAATAGCCAAAAATGTCCTGCTTCTCCCATACGTGAAAGGCATCTTCGCCCGAGCGTGCCGGAGAAAAGGTACTTGACTCAATCCCAAACCCGGCAATGGCGATGCGGGGCGGGGTTTCTGTTTGTTCTTTCTTTCCCGGATTGCTGCATCCAAAACAAAGAATGATACAGGCAAGACTAAATAATTTGAATTTATGGATCATAATGAGGCGTTTGACAGATATAACAACTAAAGGAACAGATTTCCTGAAGAGATTAAAAAAGAGACTGTCACTAAAAGACAGCCTCTTTTTGCAAAGCTAAATTAAGAGCAATTACCTTTTCCCTGATTAACCGGTTTAGTTATTTGGACCGTCTCCGAAATTTGGTGCTCCAACATCCTGCCAAACGCGCTCGCTATTAAGCAAACTTGTGGAAATACTTGTTCCGGAGGTGAAACCCTGATTGGAATATGCCTCTGTTTTAATGTCATACATGATATCGGTAACAGAAGGCGTTGCAACTTCAAATCTTCTGGGTATTGCCGTATACGCCGGTTCGGAGAAGTCGGTCCATCTAAAAATGGAGCTGTTCCTTGCTGGAATCCCAGACCGGCGGACAACACAAAACTGATCAGATGGAAAGAACATCATGTGAAGAATCTGCTGAATGTAGACTTTTTCAAGTTTTTCTGCAGTTGTTCCGGTGAAAGCAACTTCTGAGGAAGATAACATTGTGGTGATTTCACCAGGCTGCAGATCAATAACTTTCTCATGCGAGTCATAACCGTAGGTTTTTCCGTAATACGGAATTTTATTCATTCCGGCGAGACGATCATATTCTTCGACCGAAGTTTCTACGGCTTTATTGTAATACTCTTCAGCTGTTTTGGGCAGTATCGCCCCTAGCAAGGACAACTCCGCGAGGTAGAAATTAACCTCGGCTGTTGACATATACATACCATACCATGGATTATCATCTGTATCTTTTACTGGAGTATCACCTGGGGCACTCGGTATCGTATAATCGACGCGGCCTCTGACCATTTCTTCATTAAACTGGGAAGTTGCCCGGTAGGTAAACTGCGTGCCAGAGGCATTGGTTAAGGTATAGGGAGTTGTTTTGAAATAGCCGTCGTAGGCACTGCTTTGGTTGGCATCCATTACAACCGGTAGCCCATAGTAACGAACCCAGGGTTCACCCATTCCGATCCATTTGGAGAATGTCTTTTTTCCGGTTCCGTCAACGGTATATTCGACGTTGGCAGCAATAAAAGGAGGAAGATCAACTTCCTGATCAAAGAAGGCCTGGACTACTTTGGAGTTGTAGCCGTTCTTGGAGAAGAAGAAGCGGATACGCGGGTCCTTATTCCTCAGCATAAAGTTAGTAACCAGCTGGGTCGGATAAATATACGAACCCAGGACAGCGTTGCCAAAATGGTAGACCTTATCGCCATCTTCGGATACAATAGTAGAAGCCTTGTTGAAGAGGAAATTATCATCCGTGCCATCCAATACCCCGATAGTGCTGTTTGCTACAGATTGGGCAACCTCCAGGGCTTTGGTCTTATTTTTTGTAATCAGACGGACAGCAATTTTCAACCGCAATGAATTGGCCAGCTTAGCCCACTTTGAAGCGTCACCACCATAGACGATGTCTTGCTTGGCGATCCAGTTTTGGTCAGTTGCAGTGGTTAAAGTAGTCATGTATTCTTCCAGTTCTTCCAGCCATTGATTGTATAAATCTTCAACTTTATCGTAGGCAGGAGTCAAAAGCGAAGGGCTGGTATACCGGGCCAGGCAGGCTTCGTTATACGGCATGTCTCCATACATGTCCGTATCAAAAATCCCCAGGTAAATGCAAAGGGTTTTTAAGGCAGCCAGTTGCTGCTGATAGCCGGCTGCGATATCTGCCGGTTGCTGGCTCAGGTAATTTTCAATATCCCGGACATAAAGTAATACATCATAGGTCTGGGAACCTTGTCCTCCGTATTCTGTAGTTTGATGATAAGTCGAAGAAAAACCTCCAGAACTGATTCCGATTTCTGACCACTTGTACATCATTGGTGTATTGTAAAACCAGAAGGTATAATCGGAAGGCTCAAAATTAAGAAGGGCCTGAGTGAAAAGGAAGTTAGGATCTCCTGCTGAGATACTGGACGGGTCTGTATTGATATCCGCAAATTCTTCACGGCATCCGGTCATGAGAACTGATGCAGAGAGAACAGCAGCTGCTATGATTAACTTTAGTTTCATATCTGTGTTTTTATTGTTCAATGAATTCGTTTATCAGAATGACGCAATAATAGAGAACATATAGTTAGCAGTGTAGACAGAATAGGAACGCATGCGGAAAGAATAGGCAGTTGTACCACGAACTGATTCCGGGTTTTCACCACCAGGCGCAGTATTCAGCAGATATCCCAGGTTCCGACCGCTAAGCCCGAATGATAAGCTCTTGGCTCCGATCTTTCCGGCTACATTGGCAGGGCAGGTGTAGTAAAGGGATACTTCACGCAGAGCAATGTAATCCAGTTCTTTCACCCAGTCGTCGTTGATAACGCCCTGTCCCCAACTGTTATGAAAATAATTATAGGTCGACGCGTGGGAAGGTTCGATGACACCCTTGTCAAAAAGAGCCTGATAGCTTTCTCCACCTTCTTCCACAACATAGGGATCTCCTTGCGGCTGTGAAATAGTGGTGCCTGCGGCAAGGATACCATTTGGAATAACGCCGTCGCGGTATTCATGATTGTCAAATCCGGATGTCCACGTGATACCGCCATATTCAGGAGCTGAATATCTTAAAGAAGCCTCGCTAAACCCATACGCTGTTCCGTAACGGGTATTATACGATGCCACATATCCGCCAAAGCGCATATCCAGGCCAACTTGTAGTTTTAAATTTCTATAGCGGAGGGAAGTTGCAACAGAACCCAGGAAATCCGGGGTAATTGATCCAATTGCCTCCTCCTGGCCACTTCTTTGGTTATATGCAAAACGACGGCTGTTTGACCAGGCTAATAATGGAAGACCTGTTGACTCATCGATCTTGGGTTTGGAGTCGGTCATGAGCAAACCATATTCGCCGCCAACTTTCGCCACCGATCCGATCCGGTAGTTGCCATAGTTTGTTGATCCGTCCAGCAAGATGTAATTGGCTACGTTTTCATGGAGCGATATGATCTTGTTCTCGTTCCGGGTGTAGGTGAAATCGACGTTCCATTCCCAATCCTTGTTTACGAACGGTACGGTATGCAGGGCAACTTCAATACCCTGATTCTGGATATTTCCGGCATTGATCAGCTGATTGCTGACACCCGAAACACTCGGTACCGATATTTTCATGATCTGGTTGCGCGTGTTTTCCTTGTAATAGGCGGCGTCAATTCCTAATCGGCTGTTAAAGAATCTCCAGTCCAACCCGATTTCCCACGAATTCTTTTTCTCCGGTTTCAGATCGGTATCATACATCGTGTCCGGGAGCTTCAGTGAATAAACAAAGTCGCTGCCTCTTTTTGTAGTGATCAGCGAATAGGCTGAGTTAATAATGTACGGGTCGGTATCGTTACCCACCTGTCCCCAGGAAGCGCGGACTTTACCAAAAGAGATCCATTCGGGCAGGGTTGCCATTTCTGAAATGAGGCCTGATAAGCTAACTGAAGGATAGAAATAGGAATAGGTGCCGCTTTCACTGGTGTAAACCAGCGCCGAAGACCAGTCGTTTCGTCCGGTAACATCCAGGTACACCCGATTTTTCCAAGCGATATTGGCGGACGCGGCAAGCGAGAGCATTCTCTTTTTTCCAGTAACATAGGAATCATAGCTGGCGCTATTGACAGAGTTATCAATAAAATACTGATCGGGAACAACCAATCCTCCGTTGGTAGAGTTATGCATGTAGCTTTCTTTATTGTCGTAGTATTCCCCACGCAGGAATCCGGAGATAGTCCAGTCGGAATTTAATGGTTTGTTTACAATAAAAGAAGCATTGGCATTGGTTTGCCTCTTAGTTGTCTGAGTCATGCTGTATTTCCCCTCGCCACTTTCATAAGTCCGGGCATAACCGGAATTGGGGTTTTTAACTTCTTTGTCGGTGTAATAATAGTTGTAATTGGCTTCAGTTTTGAATTTTAACCAATTAGTCATATCGATTTCCAATGCTATATAAGGACGGAAAGAAGTTTCACGCTGAATCTCTGAATTTTCATTCAGGCTCCACCAAAAGCTGTTACCCGGAACATTTCCATATTCATCATTAGGGTCGCGGCCAGACAATCCTCCATGTGTCCCTTTGTATTTGTCTTTATAATACGCTGGGTTATATTCCCTCATAAAGGTTCCATCGGCAAACTTCTCTCCAACGTTAGGCAGCGGATTTTTTGGCGTGGAACTGGAAAAATTCATGGATACTTCCATCAAGACGTTATCGGCAATCTTGTGAGACGCTTTTGCTAGCAATGACAAACGGCTGAATTCGTTCTTTCCGATCGTTCCATCTGCATGTTTGTAGGAAATTGAACTGTAAAAAGTAGTTTTGTCATTTCCTCCGGATATGGCTACGTTGGTATTCGTGTTTAAACCCAGATCGTACATGTCCTTGTAGTTGTTCTTATAGGCCCTGTAGGTTGTTGGTTTATTATCGTATCCTAAAATTTCACCACCGTCAAATTTAGGTCCAAATCCCATTTCCCAATTGAACATCCTTTCTCCGTCGGAATTTAAAAGGAATTGTTCCTGGTTTTGAAATGCATAATAGCCTCCGCTGGCGTTTTTGTTTCCATAATACACATAACCTGCTAAGGTACCACCTCCGTAGATATTTTGCATATCAGGTGTTTTATAAACGTGATCGATTCCGAATGTTTGTGAAACGGAAATCCCAAGCCCCTTGGAAGCTTTACCGCTTTTGGTTGTGATTACGATTGCACCGTTTAATCCTCTTGAACCGTACAGTGCAGTCGCAGGAGCACCTTTCAGAATAGAAACTGATTCAAAATCATCAGGATTGAGATTTTTTAACTCATTACCCCAGTCTCCGATATTGGCATCCCAGTCTGCGTCACCGGAATTGGAAACATCATTGTCAAGAATGACTCCATCGATAACATAAATAGGCTGATTATTCTTGCCTAAAGTAGAGGCACCACGGATCAGAATTTTAGTCGATCCAAACATACCACCGTCGGATTGAGACACATCGACACCAGCTGCTTTGCCCTGTAAAGCGTTCACAGGGTTAATGGCGTTAATGTTAATGTCATCACCGTTCAGTTCAGTCATGGCATATCCTAAGGCTTTTGCTTCGCGCTTAATACCTAATGCAGTCACCACCACTTCGTTCAGGCCGGTGGTTTCGGTAACCAGGGCAACATTATAGGTTGTCTGGTTTCCGACAGCGATTTCCTGCTTCTGCATCCCGATGAATGAGAATACGATCACTGATCCCTTTGGTACAGCGATCGCATATCTTCCGTCAATGTCGGTTATCGTTCCATTGGTCGTTCCTTGCCTGACTACAGAAACCCCTGGCAGCGGAGCTCCGTCGTCAGCGCTGGTGACCGTTCCGGTGATCCTGACTTCCTGGGCTGTCAGGACACCGATTCCCATGAAAAGTGCAAACAACGAGAGCAAGCACTTTTTCAAACATGTAATTTTCCAATTCATAAGCATAATTTTAAGCGTAAATTGATTGAATATTCAACAAGTAATTATTGAGATTCCAGTGATTTGTCTCTGAAAAGTTTATGAAAAACCATCACCGACACTCCCTGTAAACCTGAATGTTCTCCCAAATCAGAAATTTCGATCCGGACGTGTTCGGAAATCGTTGTCAGACAATACTGATTGATTGCCTGCTGTATTGGGATTAGCACATATTGGCCGGCTTTGGCCAATGGTCCGTTCAATACGATCTGTTCTGGGTTATAGAGCTGGATCAGGATGGAAAGCCCCCAGGCAAGGTTTGTACTAACTACATTTAATAATGAAATTGAAAGTTCATCGCCTTTTTTAGCACAATTGATAATATCAGCAGGTGTAATTTCCTGCGGTTTTGCTGCGAATAATTTGGTAAGCTGCGAAATGGTCCCTTTCTGAACTTCTTCGCGGGCCATGTTCAGTAAGTGCCGCGCCCCCGCGATGGTTTGCAGGCATCCCCGCTTTCCGCATTCACACAATTTTCCGTTTTCCGCGATCCGGATGTGACTGAGTTCTCCTGCGCACCCGTTAGCTCCCCGGTAAATTTCACCATTGATGATCATGCCCAGCCCAAGCCCCCAACTCCAGTTCACGACCAGGGTATTCAGCGTGTTCTTTGCTTTTCCAAGGACAAATTCACCCAGGGACTGCATTCTGGCATCATTTTCAATGAAAGCGCGAATCCGGAAATATTTTGAAAGCCGGTCCCCGATACGCTTTGCTTCCGGATCTTTGATGGTCTTATTGATCCCATGATCCGAGTCAATTAACCCCGGCATCCCGACACCAATCGCCGATAGCTTATCTTTTGAAAGCCCGGCTTCCTGAAGCAGATTATTCAGTACCTTTTCCAGTTTCCTTTCCAACTCAGGATCATCAATATGGGTCTCAAATTCGAGAACACCGGTCCTTTGATTGTTCAGACAGTCAACGATCGTTGACTTGGCTGTATAATGCCCCATTTCAACTGCTAAAACAAAATACGCATCTTTCTCCAGACTGTAGATCACCGGTTTTCTGCCTCCGATCGAATCACCAATCCCCGATGCCGATACGATTTTTTCTCTGATCAGATCATCCAGCACGGAGCGGACGGTGGGAAGGCTGACATTGGTCTTTTTTGTCAGCGATGATGAGGATTGCATTCCTTTTTTATACAACGCTTTTAGGATATGCATCCTGAGTTTGTATCGCTTCAGCTCGGTAACCGCCATATCCTTGGGGTCCACTTTTTTGAGAGGTGCCATGTTATGTACTTATTTGTTAAGCAATGTTAAAAAATATTTTTGAAATAATTGCAATACTTCTGAAATATTTTTTAAAAGTATTTATATGGAAGAAATATTTTTCTAAAGATTACTAAACTTATCGAAGCGCTCAAATCCTAAATACCCCTTAAAATAAATGGTGATTCGGGCTGTTTGGATTATATTTGTCGTCTGTAAAGCATGAAAAAATGGAAGAACGCCCCCTGATCCTGATCAGCAATGATGATGGTGTATATGCAAAAGGATTAAAAGAACTAACAGATGTCATGCGCCTTTTTGGAGACGTTGTTGTGATAGCGCCCGAAAAGGCGATGTCGGGGAAATCGAGTGCCATTACGGTTGACGAGCCTTTACGGGTGACAAAGATGGAAGGCGGGACCGGCTATTTGTTGTATAAATGCAACGGAACTCCGGTAGACTGTGTAAAGGTGGGGTTTAATCACTTATTGGAAAGGCATCCTGACTTTGTGGTTTCAGGAATCAATCACGGTTCCAACTCTTCGATCAGTGTGGTTTATTCGGGTACCATGGGAGCTGCGATTGAAGGGAGTCTGCACGGGGTACCTTCGATCGGTTTTTCGTTGTGTGATTTTGATCCGGATGCTGATTTTACCAGGGCAAAGATGTGGGTGGCCAGGATTTTTCAGGCGGTTGCCGAAAATGGATTGCCGCTCTATACCTGTTTAAATGTAAATGTTCCGCAAGGGGACATTAAAGGGATTGAGGTATGCCGTCAAACTGCGGGGAAGTGGGTTGAGGAAGTTGAGCGCAGAACTGACCCTCACCAACGCGATTATTTCTGGTTGGCCGGATCTTTTAAAAACTTTGAGCCGGATACTCCCGGCACGGATATTTTTGCTCTTGAGAACCAAAAAGTCTCTGTCGTTCCGGTCAGTGTCGATATGACCTGCAGGGAAACATTCAATCAAATGAAAACCTGGAAATTCTAATGTCTAAACCTAACAGCCGTTATTCATGAGGTATTATGTCATAGCAGGGGAAGCCTCGGGCGATTTGCATGCTTCCAACCTGATCCGCGAGCTGGTGAAACTGGACCGGGATGCGGTTGTCAGGGGATTTGGCGGCGATCTGATGGAAAAAGCCGGGATGCAGCTGGTGAAACATTACAGGGAAATGGCATTTATGGGTTTTATCCCTGTTTTGATGAACATCCGCACCATTCAAAGGAATATGAAAATATGCGAACAGGATCTCCGGAATTTTAATCCTGATGTCCTGATACTGGTCGATTATCCTGGTTTTAATCTGCGGATGGCCGAATTTGCCAAAAGCAAGGGAATACGTACCTATTATTATATATCACCAAAAATATGGGCCTGGAAGCAAAGCAGGATAGAAAAGATCAGGGCATTTGTCGACGAGATGTTTACCATACTTCCTTTCGAAACCGATTTTTACAACCAGCACGGTTATCCTGTCCATTATGTAGGAAATCCTGTTCTGGATGCTTTGCTGGCAGGTCCTCAGAAAATGTCTTTCATCCAGTTTTGTAAAGAGAACCAATTAACGGGAAAGCCGGTTATTGCATTGCTTCCGGGAAGCCGGCTGCAAGAGATCCGTTCGCTGCTGCCCCGCATGCTTCGGGCAGCATCAGCTTTTGACACGCATCAGCTCATCATCACTGCAGCCCCTAATATTGAAGAAAAGGTCTATACTGAACTGACAGCAGATTATGATGTAACACTGGTGCGCGGCAAAACTTATGACGTTTTGCAGCAGGCAGAGGTGGCTGTTCTGGCTTCGGGCACCGTTTCCCTGGAGGCCGGCATTATCGGCTGCCCTCAGATTGTCGGTTACATCATGGCCGGTGGTATCGTCACCGAGGTCCTTGGTCATATGATCATTAAAGTCAAATGGGCGTCGCTGGTCAATCTGATCCTCGGAAGGGAGGCCGTAAAAGAACTGTTGCAGATGGACTATACGGTTGAGAAAATCAGGGATGAATTAAACCGTATAATCCATGACCGGAATTACCGGGAACAGATTACAAAGAGCTATGAAGAGCTTCGGCAGAAACTTGGGGCTCCCGGAGCTTCCCAAAGGGCAGCATCGCTGATGATCAGGATGCTCCGGAATGAAGTCTGATTTTTCTTTCCCGGCCTGTCATGGTTAATTTCTTTGTATAAAATCTGAGAAGAAAGCATCGATAAACAAAAGCAAAGTTTGTATATTCGTATAATTTGTTTGGCAGCGGTAAAAGTGCGGGTATTTCCTGCTAATGAATGATATCCTTAATATTTAATATCATATAAAACTTACACGTATGAAGTTCGTTGTTTCCAGTACTGAGTTGCTTAGTCATCTGAATGCGATCAGTAAGGTGATTAGTTCAAAAAATACATTGCCTATACTCGATAATTATTTGTTTCAACTGGAAGAAAACCTGTTGACGGTTACGGCTTCCGATCTGGAGTCGACGCTGATAACCAGTTTGACACTGGATAACACGGAAGGTCAGGGAGATATCGCCGTGCCTGCCAGGTTGCTCAATGATACCCTTCGGGAGTTTCCTGAACAACCGTTAACTTTTAAAATTGAACAGGAGAATTTTTCGATCGACATCTATTCAGAAAACGGGAAGTTTAGTATCGTTGGACAAAGCGGCGATGATTTTCCCCAGTTGCCAAAGATCAAGGAGGAAGCATCTTCTACAATCAAGGTTAAGCATGAAGTTTTGCTCAGCGGAATTTCAAAAACCCTGTTCGCGACTGCCGACGATGAATTGCGCCCGGTGATGAACGGTATTTTTATCGAGCTGGGAGAAAATGATCTGACTTTTGTCGCTTCGGACGCTCATAAGCTCGTGCGATATAAACGCAGGGATGCCAAGGCTGAAGTGGAAGCTTCATTTATCCTCCCCAAGAAGCCGGCTGCTTTGCTAAAAAACCTGCTGATAAAGGAAGATTTTGACGTGAAACTTCAGTTTGACGATAAGAATGCATTTTTTACCCTGACGAATTTTAAGGTGATCTGCCGCCTGGTTGAAGGTAATTATCCCAGCTATAATTCGGTCATCCCAACCAACAATCCCAATAAATTGGTCGTTGACCGGCTGGAGTTCTACAACACGGTGAAACGCGTTTCTGTATTTGCCAACCAGGCCAGCAACCTGATTAAATTTCAAATCGATGACAATCAGTTGGTCGTTTCTGCCCAGGATATTGATTTCTCGATTTCTGCCGTTGAACGAATAAAATGCCAATATGAAGGTGATGAAATCGAAATTGGCTTTAAGTCCACCTTCCTGCAGGAAATCCTGAGTAATCTCGGTTCTTCTGAAGTTCGTGTTGAGCTTTCAGACCCCACGCGGGCCGGACTGCTTCTCCCGGTTGAAAAGGAGACCACTGATGAGGATATTTTGATGCTGCTTATGCCCATGATGATCAATGCATGATCGAAAATTGTGATAACTTATTGACCTAACAGAAATGTTCTGTTAGGTTTTTTATTTCAGATAAAAACAAAATCGAATCAGATGAAGTTGAATTTAAAGAATCCATTGATCTTTCTGGATCTGGAAACGACGGGTATCAATATTGTGACCGACCGGATTGTTGAGATCGCCCTGTTGAAAATCAATCTCGATGGCTCCGAAGAAAGCAGGGAAATGCGGATTAATCCCGAAATGCCGATCCCTGCACATTCCAGCAAGATCCATGGAATTTACGATGATGATGTGAAGGATGCTCCAACATTTCGGGAGGTAGCCCGTTCGCTGGCCCAGTTTATAGAAGGTTGCGACCTGGCGGGCTTTAACTCCAACCGGTTTGACATTCCGTTGCTGGCCGAAGAATTTTTGCGTGTCGATGTGGATATTGATCTGAAAAGGAAGAAATTCATTGATGTTCAGGCTATTTTTCATAAAATGGAAAAGCGGACTTTGGCAGCGGCTTTTAAATTTTACTGTCATCATGAATTGGACGGGGCCCACGGTGCAATGGCCGATACCCGTGCAACCTACGATGTGCTGAAAGCGCAGTTGGATGTCTATCAGGAAGTAGAATATGAAGATCCTCAGGGGCGGGTGAGCAAACCCATCGTCAATGATGTGGAGGCTTTATGCGGTTTTTCTTCCTATGACCGGAACGTCGATTTTGTCGGTCGTATCATTTATGATGAAAATGGAGTCGAGGTATTCAACTTCGGAAAAAATAAAGGTATCCCTGTTGAAAAGGTGCTTCGCGAACAGCCGGGTTACTTTGGCTGGATCATGAATGGCGAATTTCCGCTCTATACCAAGAAAGTGCTGACGGCTATTAAGTTGAAAATGAAAGAATAAAGTAGCGAGTCATGAGTAACGAGTCTTGTATAAGTTTCTTACAGGTTTTTGACTCGCTACTCACAACTCACAACTCGCTACTCACGACTTACGACTATGAAAATAATTTGTATTGGACGCAATTACAGTGAACATATCCGGGAGCTGAACAGCGAGGTTCCTGAAGAACCCGTCGTTTTTATGAAACCCGATTCTGCCTTGCTCCGGAATAATGATCCTTTTTATATCCCGGAGTTCAGCCAGGATTTGCATTACGAATGCGAACTGATTATCCGGATCAAGCGGCTGGGCTCTCATATTGAAACCCGTTTCGCCAACCGGTATTACGATGAAATCGGACTGGGTATTGATTTCACCGCGCGTGATTTGCAAAATAAGCTGAAAGACAGGGGACTGCCCTGGGAAAAAAGTAAGGCTTTTGACCGCTCAGCCGTGATCAGTAACGATTTTATTCTTAAAACAGAACTGCCTGATATCAACTCCATCAGGTTTGAGCTGAAAAAAAACGGGCTCACGGTTCAGCGCGGCGACTCCGCTAAAATGTTGTATTCAGTGGATGAGCTGATCAGCCATATTTCAAGCTATTTTACGTTGAAGATCGGTGATCTTATTTATACGGGAACCCCCTCAGGTGTCGGTCCCGTGGCTATTGGCGACAGGCTGGAAGGTTTTCTGGAAGGCAAAAAAATGTTTGACTTTATTATTAAATGATAAAGGCCGGCAGGTTTACAGCCTGCCGGCCTTTAAATGTTTTAGTCCTGCGTGACTAACTTGACCCCGATTTCAAAATTATCGTAGATCACTTTATCTCCCAAATCATTGAAGAACGATTTTGAACCGTAACGTACATTGTATTTTGCGCGGTTAACGGTTACGCTTGTTGTGTAAACATTGCCATCTTTCGTTACATCAAATTCGACCGGGTTGGTGACCCCTTTTATGGTCAGATCACCTTTTACATGCGCTTGATCCCCTTTAAATTCAGCCTTTTCAGTGATCGATAGGGTTGCTTCGGGATATTTTTCAACTGAAAAGAAATCATCTGATTTCAGATGCCCGATCAGTTTCCCATTCGTTTCGGCATCAGTAATATCGACATTTTTTAAACTGGTCATGTCAATCACGAATTTTCCCGAAACGATCACATTTTCTTCAACGGTTAATGTTCCGCTTTTCAGTTCGATCGTTCCGTTATGCTGGCCGGTTACCTTCTTTCCTAACCAGGTGAGCTGGGTTTTTTCGGTATCAGCTTTCAGTTCCTTTGCACTTACGTTTCCGCCTACGACCAGGCTCATTGCTACTAACATTGTCTTCATCGTTTTCATTTTTTTATAGTTTTAAAAATTAAATATTCAGCGGTACTTCCATTAACAGGAGTTGGGTTCCGGGTTCAACATTGAAAGAGAGGGAAGAGCTTTCACTGACTTCAAGTCCGTCTCTTCTGTCCAGCTCCTGTCCGGCGATTGTTGCCTTTCCTTCTATTACAAATACATATACGCCGTTGTCTTTGTTCTTTAACTGGTAATTTATTGTTTTATTTTCGGTGAATTTTCCCATGTGGAACCAGCTCTGCTGGTAAATCCATACTCCTTCGTCGTCCGGGTTGGGTGAAAGGATCTGGTAAAATTCGTTTTCCCTTTCCACATCCCGGAGTGAAATCTGATCGTATCGGGGTTCCACATTCTTCCGGTCGGGGAAAAGCCATATCTGAAGAAATTTCACTTCCTTATCCTGATTCCGGTTGTACTCGCTGTGAAACACACCTGTGCCGGCACTCATCACCTGAACATCACCTTCCCGAATGACCGCGTGGTTTCCCATACTGTCTTTATGTTCCAGGTCACCTGATAACGGAATTGAAACAATTTCCATATTATCGTGCGGATGCGTTCCAAAACCTCTGCCTGCCATGACGGTATCATCGTTCAATACCCTCAACGCCCCAAAATGGACCCGTTCAGGACGATGGTAATTGGCGAAACTGAAGGTATGATAGCTGTTTAACCACCCGTGATCCGCGTGTCCCCTGCTGTTTGCCTGATGAAAAACTGTTTTCATAATGTAAATCCTTTCTGTTTCTGTTTTTCTTCTTTTTTGATGATACAAAGATACTTTGGCCAAACCGGACTGACCGTACAAAAATCAGGGCCGGTATTGCAAAAATCAGGACTGGCGTGCAGAATTCCGGAAATCGAGCGGTGAAAGACCACTGTACCGCTTGAAAAAGTTGCTGAAATGAGCGGGCTCTTCAAATCCAAGGGTGTATGACAATTCCTTGTTGGTTAGTTCTGTAAATAATAAAACCCGTTTTGCTTCAATCAGGATCCGGTCAAGGATGTATTCCTTGGCCGATTTGCCTGTAACTGTTTTGACGAGTTTATTGAGATAATCACTCGTAACGGCAAGCATTTCGGCATAGTCGGTAACTTTATGATATTGCTGATAATGCTTCTCGATCAGTTCCTTAAAGTGCCTGACCAACTGGTTCCCGGTTTCAATGGTTTGCGGGTTTTCATTTTTATAACGGGTGCAGTGGTTATTGCTCTGAATCAAAAGCAATTTAAGAAGAGCGCCCTGTGCTTCCCGTTTATAGTCCATTTCGAGGCCCTCGTAATGCCGGATCTGCCGAATGATGTCCAGGTATTGATCAAACTGATTTTCCTGGATGGGGAGCGGGGGAGATTCACTGTGCTTGTTAAACAGATAGACATCACCGACCATCTGATCCGGGATTTGGTTTGCAACCAGGAAAAGTCTGGTAAAGTTAATGACCCATCCTTCAGGTTTTTCAGCGGCAATCACCTGGTGCACCTGCCCGGGATGGATAAAATGAAGACTGTTGCCGGCAAGTTCATACTCTTTAAAGTCGATGATATGTTTGCCTTTCCCATGTTTAACCAACAGAATGGTATAATAATTATGGCGGTGCGGTTTATCGGGACTTCCACCTGAAGCTTCATAAAGCTCCGCCATATTTTTCAGAATGAAGTCGGTGGTTGTACCGGTGCCGGCAGTTAGTTCATATGTTTTTATCTCGTCGTGCATATTGTCAAATCTCCGTGAATCCAATTATCAAACAAGCCTGCCGGAGGATATGTTCATCAGCCTTACAGATCCCCGTTCAACAGCGCCTGCTGCTGATCCAGAAAGCTTTTAAAGGCTTCACGCGATTTAATACCTGAGGCATCCTGCTCCCAGACACCACCAAAATAGTAAGTCAGCTCTTTTCCCTCCGGTTTCAGAACAACGACATGACTGTATTGATCTGTTGTGGTTTCGATCAGATCTTTTGCCCGGAAAAAGATGAACAAGCCCATCCTGTCATTTTGAAGACTTTGTTTGCCGAAAGTGGCCATGTACTGCCATTCTCCAGCCGATCCGGTTGAGTTTAATACGATTGTGCTGTCCATCCTGACAATCCCGGTACAGAAATTATCGATCAGATCAGTGCTGGTTAAATGGGTTTTTGTCAGGTAACTGCCTGCGCGAATGGAAAGCTCGGATATCAGGTCCGTTTTGCCATTCGCAAATTCCCAGCCGTAATAGGTAGTTGTAATCTTTGATTCAAGCAGACCGCTGTATGAAACTTCACTGAATATACTGTCTGTTTTTACAACCCGGTTGGCAGCAGAATCAGCCCAGTGCGCAATTGTGCCAATCCCCAGCGATTCACCGACCTTCAGAATGTCTGTCCCCCAGTCGCTCATTTCGTGATAGGAGTCAAATCCATCCAGTCCGACCTTGTGAAGAATAAGCTTGTCTGTTTTTTTCCCAAAGATGTCGTTGGCATTTCTCCAGTCCAGGTAAAAGCGAAATCCGATCTTATCCGATTCCCATCCCGGGCCTTCATAACGAATGTCAAAAGAATGGTCGGTATGTTTTTTATCGACTTTTATTGAACTTACATTTTTCCAGTCTCCGCCAACATATTCATATTGTTCCTTACCACTTTTCTTTTTCACCCAAATCCATTCGCCACCTTCCTTAACCGACAGTTCAGCCTGAGTTTTGGCAGGGAATTCGGACGGAGTTCCTTTTTTGAGGATAATTTCTTTCTCTTCATCCGGGGAAAAATCAGCCTGTATCAGCACGGATACCGGAATTCCGTCTTGCAGGATAACCTGGGAAGGGATCTCTCTTCCCTGATCATAAGCGACCAAATTAGGGGCAATCGATTGCATGAGGGTGTCAGAATCAAGTTCACAAACCAGCCCGCTGATTGGTTCGGACAATGGATTTTTTAGGGTGACACTTACTTTCTGACTACAGGCACAGGCGACAAGCATGAATGAGAATAAATGAAGTACCGGGAAGTTCATAAGCTTTAATTTTTGTTTGTTCATATTATCAGGCTAATTTAATTCAAGTTTTTGTGATTACGGTCACGGATCTGTTTATTATTGTTCGTTAACAACTCTATTACAGTCGATTCGAAGGTAAGAATATGACAGCAATTTCACAGTGCAAAAAATGATTATTATTTTTATTTTTGGGTCAATGCATGTAAATTGTAACTTCACATCAATTAAAACTAATCAACAGTGACATTCCCGCTTCGATCTTTGCTGCCGTTTATTCTTGTACTGCTGTCCTGTTGTGTTTTTGCAATTGAGATAGAACGTTTTGAATTGCTGAACACGGGCGATGGTCTATCTCAAAATTCGGTGCAAAGTATTTTCTGTGACAGTCGTGGCTACATGTGGTTTGGCACAATGGACGGTCTGAATCAGTATGACGGGTATGAATTTAAGATTTACAAGGCCAACGATAGCGATCCCTACACGCTGACAAACAACAGGATTATTTCCATTTGGGAGGACCAGCACGGATTCATCTGGGTCGAAACGCATGACGGACACTACCATTACCTTGACCTGGAAACCGAGCGTTTTTACTCTTTTCCGGAAGCCTCTGACCCGGAAATTCCACAAAATACGCGGGTTTCCTGTTTCCTGGAAACAGAAAATGAAATCTGGCTTGGAACGGACCATGCAGGTATTTACAGGTTAAGCTTTGATCATATGCATGATCCCGTTTACCGGCCGCAACGCGTTAAAGCGGGCGTTTTGAATGGGCTTACCCATAATGCCATTCATTTTATTGTGGCAGATAAGGGCAACGGCGTATGGGCGGGAACCGAAAAAGGATTGAATTATATAAAATCGGATTCTTCTGAGCCTTCGATAAAACGATTTTCTGAAGAGTTGTCCTTTGTCTGCGGGACTTCTGACGGAAAGACGCTTTATGCCGGCACCCGGTCTGAGGGGATTTTTAAATTTAATCGGGAGCAGTCACATCCTGAAAAGTTACCGGACTCACAGGGAAGCGTCACGGCCATGCATTTGTCAAAAGACCGAAGGCTTTTAGCGGGTATAAGAGAAAGCGGACTGATTGTTTACGATCCGGCAACGGGAGTCAGGAGACAATTCCTCGGGGAACAGACCATCGAAGAAATAGTTGAAGACCGGAAGGGAAACTTTTGGATCAGTACGTCCTCTTTCGGGATTAACAGGATTAGTCAGACATTGGATCAGATTGATTTTTATGAACTGGTACCTAAAGCCGTTCAGCCATTGGTTGATTTGCAGCGTCAGTCTGTTTTTGAGGACCGCGATTCCAATTTATGGATTGCAACTCATGGCGGCGGACTGGGATTGTTCGATGAAAAGAGCAGGTCGTTCCGGTTTTTCAGAAATAACCCGAATGATCCGAATTCCCTGAGTTCAGACATCGCCTATTGTGTAGCACAGGATCGTTCAGGATTGATCTGGGTGGGTACGGGGCAACTGAATGGCGGTGTCAATAAGCTGATCCCGGCGAATCCCTTGTTCGTCCGGTTAATAGCAGAGCCTTCTGTCACCCGTTTAACGGACAACATGATCCGGGCGGTGATGCAGGATCGTCAAAGCCGGATCTGGCTGGCAACCAAATCAGGATTCCTTTATGTTTACGATGATTCACTCAGGTTGCAGAAGAAATTTACAGGTATTCCTGCTGAACAGGAATACAAGATGCTGTTCAATGTTTATGCGATCTTGGAAGACAGGAATGGTTTTTTATGGTTAGGCTCGAAAGGAGGTGGACTGGCCCGCAGTCTGCAACCGGTTCAGAATTATTCATCGGTTCATGAAATCAGGTTTCAGATCTTCCGTCATCAGACTGACAATCCGGCCTCTCTTTCAAATAATAACGTCTATTCAATTATTCAGGATCAGAACGGGTCCGTTTGGATTGGCACCTATGGCGGGGGCATTGATGTGATTGCAGCACCGTACGCTCCTGCTCCCGTTTTCAGGCACCTCACCTCGAAAAACAGTCAGCTTTCAAGCGACCAGGTCCGCTGTATTGCTGAAGATTCTGCCGGCCGGATCTGGGCTGCCACCACGTATGGGCTGAATCTTCTGGTCCGGGAGGGAGAGAAGATAAGCATCCGTTCCTTTTTAAGCCGGTATAGCGATCCCCGAAGTCTTAGTTACAATGACGTGGTTCATATTTTTGAGGATTCATCCCGTAACTTGTGGTTCGGGACTTTTGGAGGAGGCCTTAATCTGTTGGAACATTTAACTCCTGACAGGGCAGCATTTAAGCGGATCGGTCAGCCGGAAGGGCTGATCAGTGATGTTGTATTTGGTATTCTTGAAGATCAGTTTGAAAACCTTTGGCTAAGTACGGAAAATGGGATTTCAAAGTACGATCCGGCAGAGGCAAGGTTCAATAATTACAGTTTGATTAATGGATTGCCATGCAGTCACTTTTCAGAGAACACCTGTTTGCGGTTAAACGATGGACGACTGGTCTTTGGCTCCCTCAACGGTGCCCTGATCGTGACCGGAAAAGCTGCAATTCCGGATCACTATGCTCCTCCGGTCGTTTTTACCCGTTTTTTAATCTTCAATCAGGACGTTTCTTTCCGGGAGAAACGTGCACCCCTGAAAAAGCATATCAATTATACGGATCACATTATCCTTCCGTTTGACCAGGCCGGTTTTGGCTTTGAATATGCCGCGCTGAGTTTCTTTGATCCGGAAAGGAACTCCTATGCCTATATGCTGGAAGGGTTTGATCAGGATTGGTATCATGTAAGGCATGAAAGAAGGGCTTCCTATACCAATGTTCCTCCCGGGGAGTACATCTTTAACGTTAAAGCCGCCGGCTGGAACGGTACATGGTCTGATCGTCCGCGTTCCATCCGGATCACCATATTACCGCCCTGGTGGCGGACCGGCTGGGCATACACGGCTTATGTGATCTTTTTGGCGCTTGTTGCAAAAATTACCGGAAGCGTAGTGGCAAAGTATAACAGGATGAGAACGGATTTACTGGTAGAGCGCAAAGTCAATGAGATCAAGCTTAAATTTTTTACCAATATTTCACATGAGATCCGCACGCCGCTGACGCTCATTCTGGGTCCGCTGGAGGACCTGAAACGAATGAAGGACCTTCCTCCTTCGGTGCAGGAGCTGATCGGTACCATGAGCGGCAACGGACGTCGAATGCTTCAACTGATCAATCAGTTGCTCGATTTCCGGAAGATGAAGAACCGGAAGATGAAACTGAAGATACAGGAAGTGGAGGTTTTTCCGTTTGTCCGGGAAATCTGTGTCAATTTTGAGCAGATGGCTTTGCATCGCAAAATTCATTTCCACTATCCCTTGCGGGATCAGAAAATGTCCCTCTATTTTGACCGCGAAAGAATTGATTCAGTGATTTTTAATCTGCTTTCGAACGCGTTTAAATTCACTCCTGCAGGAAAAAATATTTCGGTCGAAATTGAAACAGAAGAAAAGAAAGTTTCAATTTCGGTTGCAGATGAAGGCAAAGGGATTGAGGCGGATCAACTTCCGCTTTTATTTGAACGGTATACTCCATTGAGTGATATTCCCGGAAATCTGCCGGGAACCGGTATTGGACTGGCTTATTCCCTGGAGCTTGCACGCCTGCATCATGGCGATCTGGTTGTTCAAAGTGTGCAGGGACGAGGAAGCCGGTTCCGTTTAATTCTGCTGACGGGAAAGGAACACTTTTCTCCGGACGAACTGGTGGAGCCGCCCGCGGAGCTTCTGAACAGAACAGAAGCCTTGCGGGCTGAAGACCCTGTTCCTGAAGATATTCCGGGAGCGGGTACCGCGGACAAAGTCGCGTATCGGGTTTTGCTGGTGGAAGATCAATTGGAGATCAGGCATTATGTTACTTCGTTCCTGTCACGTAAGTATGGCGTTCTTCATGCTGAAAATGGAGAGGAAGGCTTAAAAATGGCACGGGAAAAACAGCCGGATCTGATCATCACCGATCTGATGATGCCGGTGATGGACGGACTGGAAATGACCCGGATTATCAAGGACGATTTTTCAATCAGTCATATTCCTGTCGTGATGCTGACAGCGCGGTCGGCGGTGGACGACCAGATGGAGGGGATTGGCTCAGGGGCCGAAGCCTATGTCGTGAAACCTTTTCACTCGGAATATCTGATGCGGATTGTGGAAAACCTGATCAGGCAACGGCAAAACGTACTGGCTCATTTCGAAAAAAGTAATCCGTTGAAGGGCGAATTGAAAATAACGGATAAAGATGAAGAATTCCTGAAGCAGGTTGTAGCATTGATCGAACATAATTCCGGGGATCCGGATTTCAATGTGGATACACTGGTAAAGGAAGCCGGCTTTGGCCGGACAGTCTTTTATCATAAGATCAAAACGCTGACAGGTATGTCTCCGGTTGAGTTTTTGAGAAATATGAAATTGCAGATCGCCACCAGGTATCTGGAACATGGAGGATACGGCGTCTCGGAAGCCGCTTACCTTTCCGGTTTTAACGACCTGAAGTATTTCACTAAAAAATTTAAGGAACGCTACGGATGCGTCCCGAGTAAGTTTAGTCGTAAGTCGTAATACAGGAAACAGTTCGCCGGCAGGTTAAGACTTGCGGTAGAAATTCATTTCAGTCAGGTACTGATAAGCTTTATGCGGTATAAAGTAGCTGATGTTTTTACCGTCGGCAATGGCCTGCCGGATAAAGGACGCTGATATCTCCATAAGGGGGGCATTCACAATATGGATATGAGGATGTAGATCTGTGTTAAGCATTTGAACGCCGGGACGGGGATAAACCAAAATGTGATGGTTTTTCAGTATTTCATCAGCATTTTTCCATTTATGAAAATGTTTCAGATTGTCTGAACCCATGAGCAGGTAAAATTCATGATCAGGGTGAGCTTCCTGAAGATAGGCCAGCGTGTCGATGGTGTAAGAGGGACGGGGAAGCTTAAACTCAATATTGGATGCCCGGAAACGGTTGTCATCTTCGATTACCTGGTTCACCATCGCCAGCCGGTGATAATCCTTTAGCAAATGCTTTTCTTCCTTAAACGGATTCTGTGGACTGACAATAAACCAAAGCTGTTGTATTTCAGTGAATTCGACCATGTAATTGGCTATTGCCATATGACCAATATGGATCGGATTAAAAGTTCCAAAATACAAGCCTATCTTCATCGCAGGGAGCTTTTAGCTATTAGCTTTTAGTAAAAAAATATAACCATTCAATCGTTGAGATCAGACATAAGACACAAGTATCAAGACCCAAGTATCAAGATACCTTTCTCTCCCCGGTGAACGTTTTTACGATCTTTTCAGCCTCGGACAAAGCCTGTTGAAGGTCGTTATTCACTAATATCACATCAAAGTTAGAGGAAAATGTCATTTCATAGGATGCTTTTTCCACTCTTTTCCTGATAATTTCGGGAGCATCGGTCGACCGTCTGATCAGCCGGCGCTGAAGTTCTTCAATGGAAGGTGGCTGGACAAAAACAGCAAGCGCCTCTTCACCGTAAAATTTTTTAATATTGGTTCCGCCAATCACATCGACATCGAAAACCACGTGCTTTCCGTTGCTCCGTATCCGTTCCACCTCCGATTTCAGCGTTCCGTAGCAGATCCCTGGGTAAACTTCTTCCCACTCCAGAAATTCGTTGTTGTTTATTTTACTGCGGAATTCTTCTGTGCTTAAAAAATAGTAATCCACCCCGTCAGTCTCCGTGATTCGCCGTGCTCTGCTGGTGGCGGATATTGAAAACCCAAGATCACTGTTTGATTTTAAAAGATGCTTTACAATTGTGGTCTTACCCGCACCTGAAGGCGCTGAAAATATGATTAATTTCCCCTTGTCCATTGATAATGAATAACTTCAAACTCTAAACTTACAGCACATTCAGTAGTTGTTCCTTGACTCTTTCCAGAGAATCTTTCATTTGTACCACGATCCGCTGCATGTGGCTCTCGTTGGCCTTACTGCCGATTGTATTGATCTCCCGGCCTATTTCCTGGGCGATGAACCCCAGCTTTTTACCAACATCGCCAGGGCTGTTCAGCGTTTCCAGGAAATATTCACAATGATTTGTGAGGCGAACTTTTTCTTCGTTGATATCCAGTTTTTCCAGGTAATAGATCAACTCCTGCTCGAAGCGGTTTCTGTCCAGGTTTCCGTTGATGTTGATTTCTTTTATGCTTTCCAGGATGCGTGCCTTGATATTGGCAATACGTTGCTCCTCGAACGGATCAATTTGCTTGAATAGTTGCTGAATTTCGGCGATATTGGCCCGGATATCACGACTAAGCGCTTCACCTTCCTGTATCCGGAACTGATCAACTGCCTGAATAACCAGTTGCACTTGTTCGAAAATCGCCTGCCATTCTTTTTCATCAAGTTGGTCGAAGACGGTTTTGACGGTATCGGGAAGGCGCATCACCGACTGCATAATCTGCTCCGTGACAGGTAAGCCAAGCTTTTTCTGGATATTGCTGAGTTGATTAAAATAACTGGTAACAATCGGTTCATTAATGGCCGAATTGCTTTCTGTTCCATGATCTTCAATAAAGAGAGAAAAATCGATTTTACCACGGATAAGCTTTTCGGAAATCTCCTTTCTGATAACAAGTTCTTTTTCCCGGTATAGCATGGGAGTCCTTGTGTTTATGTCGATTTGCTTGCTGTTAAGTGATTTCAGTTCAACCGTGATTTTTTTACTTCCCGTCTCGAATTCGGCTTTTCCATAGCCGGTCATAGATTTGATCATGTGGATATTTTTATATGTTGTGCAAAGTTAACCAAAATTTGGCATAAAAGCATAAGGATCAGAGCCGGCGCTTTGATCAGGCGATAGTCCCCGATCCGATCAGCTCATCCTCGTCATACCAGGCCGCGAATTGACCGGAAGTCACGCCTCTTTGTTCTTCATCAAAAATCAGATACAAGCCTTCTTCACGCTTATAAATGGTTGCCTTTTCCAATGGTTGCCGGTAACGGATCCGGACGTCATAGCGCCTGATATCGCCTGTATGCATGGATAAATCGGTCCTGATCCAATGCTCTTCCTGCAAAGGAATAAACAGACCGGGACGAAAAAGCCCCGGATGATTGATCCCTTCGCCCACATAAATAATGTTCCTGCTGACGTCCGTACCAATGATAAAAAGGGGATCGGCATGACCTCCGATATTCAGTCCCTTTCGCTGGCCAATCGTGTAGAAATGGGCGCCGCGGTGTTCTCCGATTACCTTCCCGTTCCAAGGCTTGTAAGGGTAGGCAAAGCATAACTTTTTAAAATTATCAGGTGTTTTTTCTACCTTTTTTTTCTTTTCAATAAACGAATCAGCCACCTCAATCACATTGCCTGCTTTAGGCTCGAGTTGTTGCTGAAGAAAGGTCGGAAGGTCAACCTTACCGACAAAACAAATCCCCTGGGAATCTTTCCGGGTTGCAGTGGGCAATTGCTGTTCTGCTGCTATACCACGAACTTCAGGTTTTAAAAGGTGACCGATCGGGAATAAGGATTTGCTTAACTGATCCTGGTTTAACTGACAAAGGAAATAACTCTGATCCTTGTTTCGATCAGTTCCTGCAAGCAGTTGATAAACCGTCTTTCCCTGGTGATTGAATTCGTATTTCCGGCAATAGTGTCCGGTTGCTACATAATCGGCCCCGAATTTCATACACTCATCCATGAAAATATCAAATTTGATCTCCCGGTTGCAAAGTACGTCCGGATTGGGCGTACGGCCTTTGCTGTATTCATCGAACATGTAATCAACCACCCGTTGTTTGTAATCTTTGCTCAGATCGACAATATGGAAGGGCATGTCCAGCTTTTTAGCTACCATTTCTGCAATCAGGGCATCATCTTCCCAGGTACATTGTCCGGTTAATGTGCCGGTACGATCATGCCAGTTGATCATGAACAAAGCAATTACATCGTACCCCTGTTGCTTTAGCAGGTAGGCGGCGACGCTTGAATCGACCCCTCCTGATAATCCAATTACTACCCTCTTCATTCTTGCTTTCAATTGACCGACAAAAGTAGGATGAAATGAGCATGTTTGCAACAACTGAATTCAGGAATACTGTTTTCGTTAAACGTCGGTGAATAAGTTTCCGGTATCTATAAAAATAATAACTTTGTCCATATGCCTTGCCATTTGCATTTTTGAATGCAACCTTTGGCTTTGGTTTAAGAAAAAAATTAAAAGTCATGCAATTAAGTTAGAAGCTATGAAGAAGTATTACGCGGTATTGATATGCGTGTTCTGCGCATTTTCCGGATTTTCACAGACCCGGTTTTTTATTAACCTGAACGGGGGAATTGATTATAACTTCAACAAGTATTATTCTCCCAACAATTACGAGAAGTTTGAAAACGGGAGAACTGATTTCAACGCAGGGCTTGACCTGGGTTACCGGTTTTCCGATAAAGTCAGGTTTCGTTTGGAATCCAGGTATGTCCAATATAGCTTTGGGCAGGAATCAAGCGCATTGAAATCAGAACGAACCCTTTACAACCTGGCATTTAATCCCAGGTTGGATTTCCGGGTATGGTCCGCGAAGAAATTTGAATTATTCCTGTCACCTGGCTTAAGACTGGAATATGTCATCACTACCGACGGCGAAACCTGGTATGCAGACGGGAGTTATTCCAGACGGAATACCTATGTGGATAACGATTACCGCGACAAAAATTCAGGATTTGTGGGAGGTGCCATTTTAAAGTATAATTACAATAATCACCTGGGATTTACACTTTCACCCGATTATACGCTTTTTGGAAAGAAGTTATATGAAAAAAATTCAGGGCTTATGCAGCGCGTTAATATGAACGCGGGTATTGAATGGAGATTCTGAGAAGAGACAAACATGTTGTTTTGCGGCACCCAGGGGTAGTCATCAGCAATATGGGGTTCAATACGATCAAAAAGGATGAGGCCATCCTTCGGGACGGCCTCATTGGTGTTTAACAGAGCTACTTTCTTCCCAAATAGCGTTTTTATTCTGTAGTTACCGGAGCGGTGGGAAGCAGATGGATATCGACCACGGTGGTTTCCTTTTCTTCGACCTGCACTCCGTTGAGTTCAAATAACTGATATCCTTCCACATCAGCTCTCATCCAATATTCTCCGGGAAGCAACCCGATAACAGCGTAATAACCTTTCTCATCTGTAATCGCGGTCGATACGACCATTGTATCCTGCAGAATTTCTACCGGTATGTTCGGTAGCAAGGTGCCGGCCTCACCTGTTGTCACGACTCCCTCGATGGCGCCGGCAACATCTTCGACGGTTGCCCGGATCACCGGTTTAAAAATAAAGCCTTTAATCCCCTTGGCGGCTTTTGCATTTCCCTGCACGACGAATGATTTGCTGACATTAAAATCCAGGATCAGCGTATTGGTCGATCCACCGGTAACTTCCAGTCCGTTAACAATATTGATCTTTAATCCGTTGCTTGTTCCGCTTGGGATTTTCAGGTCAAAAACCGTATTTTCTTCGTCATTCAGAACAACGTTAGCTTCAACAATGTGAAGCCTGATCTGGTCATAAACTCCGGGTTCCAGTTCTGCTTCTCCAATCTGCGATGTAATGCCGTTCCGGAGGTCCAGCAGGTTAAATTCCTGCAACTCTTCAGAAACAATGAAAAATTCAGCCGTGTCTTCAACCTCGGGATCCTCGGCCTTTCGGAGTTCAATCCGGTCGATCAGGACATTGGCTTCGGCAACCTGATCACTCGGGAAAGGAGCATCAGTCAGTAATAGGGAAACCGTTCCTTTACCATTCATACTGTCCATGTTCTCATCTTCTGTGCATGCTGTGAATAATCCTGCGAGGACAGCAACGAGCAGGATAGGCATTGTTCTTAGTTTTGTTTTCATGTCATTCATTTTTTGTCGTTGATAATAATATTCCTGTTTGAATTGATGGTGTAGCTGAGATCGAGTGAACGGCAGATGATCCGGACAGCCGTTTCTGCCTTTGCTGTTTCGAGGTTCCCTGAAAAGCGTTTTGACCCGGTTGTTGCCAGCAGGATCCTGATTTGGAAGAAATCTTCCAGTGCAGCGGTTACCTGCTGAAGGTCTTCTCCTGAAAAATCCTGCTTAAACAGCGCCAGTTCGGGGTATTCCCATTGGATTGGCTTTAATCCGGCATCCTTGTTATTCCGGTATTCAAGGGTAAGACCTGCGCAGATCACCTGATTGTATTCCTTGCAGGTTAACCCGACTATTCCTTCATAACAGGTGACCGTGACGCCATCCCCGGTTCCGGAAACCTGAAACCGTGTTCCCATGACACTTACATCGCCTTCTTTTGTCTTGACAATGAACTTTTTCCCTTTTTCTACCTCGAAGTATGCGTCTCCCTCTAACTTGACTTCCCTTTTCCACCAGTATTTCGGGTGGCTCATGGTACTGTTTTTACTTAAAATGACCCGTGAATGATCAGGAAGCCTGATGGCTTGTGCCTGAGCGGTGTCATTTTCCAACCGAGTTACCGAGAGCAAAAAATGAAGAAGGAGGATTAAAACCATGGAGGCAGCGGTTGAGATTGCGATCCGATAAGCAGGATTTCGTGATATCCGGTCAATCCTGTAGCGGTTTTGATCTCCTTCTTCCAGCTTTTTCAATATTTCATTCAGCACAACTCCTTTGTCTTTAGTCCCGGATATCCGGTATCTGCCGGCCAGATCATCCATCTTGTTTTTATTCTGCAGGATTACAGCTAATAGGAACAATTGAGTTAAGGCCATTTCAAATCGTATTGACGACCTTATTATCCTTTCATCAGGAAATACCCTACCGGTAAATCCAATTTTTTTTGAAGAAAATTAGTTGATCCGAATATTGATGAAGAATACCGGAGTAAATTTCATCGCCCGAATGTCGGTACGGAAAGAATAAGATCCCGTTTCGTCCGAAATATTGAAGTAATCGACTTCGAGAACATTTTTACGGTTGAAGAAGTTGAGCAGGGAAATGCCCGAACTCAGGGTGAAGGATTTCGATTTAAAACTTTTCATCAACGAAAAATCGGCCAGTATAAACCAGGGGAGTCTTTCAAACCTGAGCGGGCCGTTGTCTGCAACCAGATAGGGGCTTCCGGAGTTGCAGTTAAGATTGGTGGCAAGTATCCAGCTTTTATAGCGGACCATTTCAGTCCACCTGATCCGCTGGCGCTGATCATCGAATGCCGGATAGGTCATGCCGTTATTGAAATGATCGAATTTTTCATTGGATTTGGACAGGGACCAGGTCAGCATGTGTGTAAAGGCACCGTGCTTGTAATGAACCAGAATATCGAGGCCAAGGTGTTCCGATTCGCCTTCATGGGCGGTATACTCAACAATTTTCTCTTTTGAACCGCTGACTTCCGCGTATAAGTTCAGCTTGCCTTTTGTGCTTTTGGTATATGCTTCCGCTTCAATCGTCAGGCCGTTTTGTTCATAGCGCAAACCCGCAACATGCTGCCGGGCCTTCAATATTCCCAATCCGGTTGAATCGGGCAGATACCAGATCTGATCGGCAGCGCCATCGCTGTCGATTTTGCGGATCGTTGAAAGGAATTGGTTATAAAGGCCTCCTGAATAAAATAAGCTGAGATCGTCAGTCAGGTTTATATTTAGGCCCCACCGGGGTTGAAAAAAAAATTTACCGGCGCTGTTTTCATGATTCACCCGCACTCCCAGCCGCAAAAGAAGATCCCTGGTCAACCGGATTTTTTCCTGCGCATAAGCATGAAAAATTGACATGCGGGGGTTATACCGGATGGAATCGGTTCGGATGTTTCCTGTCGAAGTTTCGGCCAGATAACGATAATTGACCTGATCGATATGCGCTCCCAGTCCAAACTGATGGGTGAAGCTCTTGCTTTTTAATTCGGACGACCAGTCTATCCGCATTTCTTCCAAATCGTTTGTATCTGAATTCAATTCTTCCTTGCCGCCTTTGTCCTGTTTGTTTGGCTCCATGCCGGAACTGGAGGAGGAATGCCGTTTTACTTCGTTGTACCCGGCGCTAAGCCGGTGCTGTCCGTGTTTGCCGGATTGATATTTCCAGTTTCCGCTGAGCCCGAGATTCCGGCTATCGGCTTGATCATCTCTGAAAAAACGCGTGTTGCTGAACAGGAAATCCCGATCCTGAAGGTCATTGCTGTTGAATGCATTAATGGTTATTTCCTGCTTGTCTGAACGCTTAAGACTGAATTTCAGATTGAAGTCGTCGAAATGAACGGCAGGAATTACAGAAGAAGCTTCTTCCGAAGTTGTTTGTTGTTCGAGGATCTGCTTGTACAGGTAATTTTCCCACTGATCGATATAAGATCTCCGGTAGGCTCCGCTAAGGGACGCTTGCGTCCCAAGCGGAATCTCTCCCGCTGCATTCACATTCATCAGGTTAGCTGACAGATCCAGGCTGGGTCTGTCATAATTGAGTTGCCCGGTCAGTTCGACCACACCTGACACACGCTCGCCAAAGGTGGCGTCGAAAGCGCCTCTGGAGACAAAGGCCTGGGAAATAAATTTCGCGTTCAGTACGCTCATATTCCCGAATAAATGGCTGGTTTCCAGGATAGGCATTCCGTCGAGCAGGATCAGGTTCTCGGCAGGAGAGCCTCCCCGGATTGAGATACCGGGAGTTTGTCCTCCCAGCAGATGCACGCCGGGGATCAGGCTCAGGGCCGTGATCAGATCACTGTCATCGATCCGCGGCAGATGAGCCGATTGCCGCGGATGGAAGGCAATCCGCTCTGATTCGCTGGTCAGCTCAATCAGATCTTTCTCCCGCTGGTACACCCGGATAGTTTCCATTTGAAAGGAGACCGGCTTGAGTCTGATTTGATGAAAAAAACCTGAAATCAGATTCAGGACCGTATCCAGCCGCTGGTAACCCAGGTGGCTGATCCGGACGGTTGCCTGAGGGGATGGGTCGGTTTTGTGAGTAAAGATGCCGAGTTCATTGGTGGTCGTCCCGTGGTCTTCCCCAAAAGCGACATGACAGAAAAGAAGTGGTTCTCCCGTGTTGTTATCAGTTACCAGTCCTTCCAGCGTCACCTGATCCTGTTTTCCCGCCGGGAGCGGCCCGGGGTTCATATAAAGCACATAGGTACCGTCAATGCGTTCATAAAGCAGATGATAGTCTGTGCAGATTTCGTCCAGAAAATGGTTTAAAGAAACTGCCTCAAACCGGACGCTGACGCGGATCTTTGAAAAGTGATCAGCATTAAAGGCAAAGCGGAACTGTCCGGATGACGCGATATCATTCAATACCTGGTCCAGACTTTTGTTTTCAGCATGAATGGTCACCGTTTTTTCCTGGCCGGAACAGGGGAAAACAATCATGAAGAGGATGACAAGAACTCCAATAATATGGCGGTTATTCCTTTTCAAGGATCCGGAGTTTATTGTTCCTGATTTCCCAATTGAAGTGCATGGCCGTTGCCAGAATTTGAAGCGCCTGATCAGGTTTGCTCAGATCCAGTTCTCCCGAAAACCGCTCCGTTAAAATTGCTTCAGTTGCTTCAATCCGGTATCCTTCCCGTTGACAGATCAGGATCAGAATCTCCCTGAGAGGACGATTTGTCCATAAATACCGGTTGTCAGGCAAGGAGAGCGCTTCCTCCGGATCAAACCTAAAAGGACCATCCAGGGAAACGTCATCAAAGATCACCGACTGATTTTTTTCGAGGATCAATTCCTTGTTGTTGATTGCCAGCCTGACTTTGCCGCTGAAGCAATCAATTCTGCCCGATGCTTCGGTATATGCGCGGATGTTAAAACGGGTTCCAAGTACCTGCAACTGGCCGCCGGGGAACTCCACCTGAAACGCCTGTCCGGCTTTGACATCGAAAAATGCTTCTCCTTTTAGTTTGACAAGCCGCTTGCTACCGTATTGATACCTCATTTCAGAATAAGCCTTAAGTCCGATACTGCTGCTGTCGGGAAGCCAGACAAGCTGCCGGGAGCCTGTCTGATTCGTTACCGCCGGTGAAAAGATCATCGGTTCGGGAATGGCAAAGAATGCCAGAATCAGTATCGCTGCTGCTGTTCCTGCCCAGACCAAGACCGGAAGCCTTCTCGTTGCGGGCTTCGGCCGGCGGGTCATTTTTTTCGCAAGCATTTCCCATGCTTCCTCTTTGCTTTGCGATGCAGGAACCTTCCAGTTCAAAAGATGTTTTTCGATATCATGCTTTCGTTGGTCCATGGTTCTTACAATTTTCGGTCAAGTTTGTCTTTCAGCAGTTTTAAAGCCTTTGTCATATGCTTTTCTACTGCTTTTACGCTGATTTTGAGATTATCTGCAATTTCAGCATACTTTAGCCCGTCGATCCGGTTCATTAAAAAGATGGCACGCGTTTTTTCAGGAATATCGCCAATCGACCGTTGGAGCTGCTGATCAAATTCCTTGATCTCCAGAATGAAATCGGGTGATTCATTTTCTTGCCCTGCCAAATGGAAATTGATGAAATTTAAACTGATTTTCGTTCGCCTGTGATGTTTAAAATAGTTGTTTTTTGCAACGGTATACAGGTAGGCGCGGATGGTTTCTTCTCTGATTTTCTGATGATCTTCCCAGAGTGATAAAAACACGTCCTGCGCGAGATCTTCAGCCAGCGTGATATTACCCGACAAATAATAAAGGTAGTTTCGAATGTATTCGAAATGATCATTAAAAACCGCTTTGAACCATTCGATATCTTTTTCGTTCTGTCTCATCCGGGCGTACGTTTGCAGGCGATACAAATATAAAAATAAAAGTCACGGTTATACTAAAGCTGAAGGGTCCGGAAAATGTGAAGCCCTGCCTCTTAGTCACTAAAGGGCAGGGCTTCTTTGGAGTGTACGAAAATTAATTGCTATTCTTTCAGGGAATTACATATTTTTTGATTAATCTCTTTGACCCGTTTTTCGTCAATTTTGACGACTTTACGATCGTAGGTTATCAACCCGTTCACTTCATTTTCCACGTCGGTAGTCTGGGTATACACAGCAGCAGAAAAGCCTGCTTTGATCAGCTTTAACAGTTCTTCGCCATACTGCACATACTGATCGGTCACCTCCTTTGAATTTTTAAACTGCACGTACCCCCAGTTCTTGTTTGCGCTCCACAGATTTCCTTCTATTGCCAGTCCGATACCGCCATACTCGCCAAGGACGGTTGCCCGCCGGCCATCATACAGGTAAAGTTCCGGCCCCGGATAATTGTGCAGGTCGAGCATGTCTCCCACCGGATAATGATTGCCCCCGCTGGCGGGATTTACCAACCGGCTGGGGTCATAAGCCTTGGTCCATTCCACGATTTCCGGCGTTTTGAACTGTCCCCAGGCTTCATTAAAGGGGACCCAGCACACAATGGAGGGATAGGAGTACAGGTAATCCATAATTTCCTGCCATTCGGTACGGTAATTGGCTTCCGATTCAGCGCTTCTTGTCAGCTCTGTTCCGTTAAAATACTGCCGGTTTTGCCACTGCGGAGAATGATCGCCGCTGGGCATGTCCTGCCAGACCAGGATCCCCAGACGGTCACAATGTGTGTACCACCGGGCCGGTTCAACCTTGACATGTTTACGGATCATGTTGAAGCCGAAATCTTTTGTTTTCACGAGGTCGTACTTCAGCGCTTCGTCGGTCGGAGCAGTATATAATCCATCGGGCCACCATCCCTGATCGAGCGGGCCGAACTGGAACAGGTCCTTGTTGTTTAACTGAAGGCGGACAATTCCGTTTTTATCACGTTTCGACGATACCTTTCGCATGGCAAAATAGCTGTCAACCCGGTCCGATTCCTTACCATTGCTGATCAGTGCTGCTTCCACGTTATAAAGGAAAGGCGAATCGGGCGACCATAAACGGGCATTCGGGATAGCTATTTCCAGTTTCTGTCCGGCAGAGGCTTTTGCCGAAGCAATCTTTTCATGCCCGTCGAGCACGGTCACTTCAATTACATCGCTATAGTTGGTTGCTTCGGTGTTGACTTCAATTGTGATCCGGTTTTTGTCAATGTCGGGAGTGACCTTAACCTGCTCAATGAATTTTTCACTCACCGGTTCCAGCCAGACTGTCTGCCAGACGCCTGTAACAGCAGTATACCAGATCCCTTCCGGTCGGCTCGTTTGTTTTCCGCGCGGCTGATATCCCTTGTCGGATGGGTCCCACACTTTTACGGAGAGTTCCTGTTGTCCTGATTTGTTGAGGAAAGGAGTGATGTTGAATGAGAAAGGGGTGTAACCACCCTGATGGCTTCCGATTTTGATTTTATTGACGAAGACTTCTGTTTTCCAGTCGACCGCACCGAAATGAAGCAGGATTTGTTTGTTTTTCCAGGTTGAAGGTACCGTAAAGCTTCGCTTGTACCATAACTCATTTTCTGAACCCACTGTTTTCTGTACGCCCGACAGACTGGATTCGACGGCGAAAGGGACCAGTATTTGTCCGTCGAATTTTTCAGGCCGGCTCGCGCCCGCTTTGGTAATGGCGTATTCCCAAAGCCCGTTCAGGTTCAGCCAGTCGGGGCGTTCCATGATCGGGCGGGGGTACTCCGGAAGCACGTTGTTTACATCGATTTGCTCGGGCCAGGAGGTTTTGATTTGGTCGCCGGCAGGTTGCCATTGCGCATGGGCGCTTCCCAGCATCAGGCAGAAGGCAAATAGTAAAAAGGATCTCGTCATGATAAAATTTTATGGTTTTATTCTAGTCGTAAGTAATTAGTCGTAAGTCGTAAGACCGGAAACCGGAGGAATACCAAACTGATTCCCCGGATTCTCAGATTGTCTGAATATCTGACTGTCTGAATATCTGAACATCTGACCGTCTAACTTGTGTTCGGATAATTGTGCATCATATTGATGGTTTGCATTTCTAAATGGTCAATGATTAATTGGTTTTTACTACTAACAGCTAACAGCTAATAGCTTTTAGCTTGTTATACAGCTTTCCATCCAAATATACTCATTCCTGCTTCTTTTTTTTCCGCCGGAACAAACGTTCTGTTGTTTTTTTGGTAGCTGTTGGATACTGCATTTGCTTTTTATTACTTTGCAAGATGCGGATTTAAATAATTCATTTTTTTGACAAACCGGACTGACGATATTGATCCATTGGTATTAAGCAGACTGAAAGACGACGATATTGATGCCTTTCGGAAAGTATACATGGCTTATAGTGAACGGCTGTTCCACTTTGCATTTTCCTATTTAAAAAGTACATTCGAAGCCGAAGAAATTGTACAGGAAGTCTTTATTCAGGTTTGGGAAATGCGAAATGAGATTGATCCGGATCGCTCATTTCGCAGTTTGATTCACCGGATGACCATTAACCGTGTTTTTAATCAGATGAAGCACCAGGTCGTGAAACAAAAATATCAAAATTACCTGTTGCAGATTGACCACTCCCTTCAGGAAAGTCCTGAAGCCGCTCTGCACTTTAAGGAACTCGAGTCAAAAATTAGTTTGTTGCTTGCCAGGCTGCCGGAACAGCAGCGAACTGTTTTTGAAATGAGCCGGATGAAGGGCTTATCTCACTCAAAGATTGCCGAAGATCTGGGGTTATCAGTCAGAACTGTTGAAAATCAGGTTTACCGGGCTTCCAAATTTCTGAAGGATCAGTTAAAGGAAGAATATTTGTGGGCGCTTTTTTGCCTTTGCCACATCTTCAACTAACCCTTGCTGCCTCATCCGGGCATTTAAAGCGCTCATCGGCATAGAATTTTTTCAAAAAAAGCGTTATTGCTGTGAGTAGTTCCGAAATGCTGCTTGTACAGATGGCAGAATGGAAGATCAAATACATATCGATTCCGAATTTGCCGGTTTGCTAGAAAAATTCAAGGCCGGCAAGTGTTCTCTTGCTGAACTTTACAAGCTTGAGATTTTCCTCAACGATGAAAAATCAGGAACGGCTTTAAAGAAAAAGATGACACTGGAATTGGAAGACCAGCGGTATCCGGTAAGTGAACCCTTTCAAAGAGAGAGGCTGTTTGCAGATCTGAAGAAAACGATTTGCCGGCGTGAAAAAAAGGAGCGCGTCCGGACCATATCGTTGAGTTTTTCCCGGATCGCGGCTTTGATCATTGTTTCTTTTCTTCTTGGAGGAACATTGATTTATTTTACAGGCCGGTTACAGACGGAGGAACCTGAAAGTTCCTGGTTTGAGGTCGTAGCTCCGCTCGGAGCAAAGTCACAGGTTATTTTACCCGACAGTTCCACCATCTGGCTGAATGCCGGAAGTAAACTGAAGTATTCCAGTCAGTTTAATAAAACAGAGCGAACGCTTGAGTTGGAAGGCGAAGGGTATTTTAAGGTAGCCCGGAACAGGGCTTTACCCTTTATTGTAAATGCATGGGGATTTTTAGTGGAAGCTGTCGGGACCGAGTTTAATATAAAAGCTTACCGGGAAGAGCCCGTTATTGAGACCGTATTGGTTGAAGGGAGAGTAAAGCTGGATCATCTGGCTGAAGATCTTGCAGATGACATTTTTTTAAATCCGAGGTATAAAGCCACTTTTTATAAATCAGGTTCTTCTTCCTTAGCCCATCATGAACGGCTTATCATTACTCCTGATGTGGACTTTTGGCCATTGATCTCATGGAAAGACGGGTGTTATATTTTTAACAGAGAATTGTTAAGTGACCTTGCCGTGAAATTGGGGCGCAGGTACAATTACTCTTTTCAGTTTGAATCGGATGATATTAAAAACTACAGGTTTTCGGGTACACTCAAGGATGAAACTTTAGAGCAGGTGATGGATGTAATCCGGTTTTCATCCCCGATCTCCTACAAAATACAGGGAAACACAGTAATCATAAAAAAAGACTTTAGCCGGACAGATAATTTTAATGAACAGTAAAAACCTGGCTGATTTCTGAAATCAACCAGGTTTAATAAGTTAAACAAGGATCGATGTTGCAAGGTGTGGTAGCTATTGCAACATCAATTAACAAACATTTAACGAATCAAATGTATGAAAAAAAATTTAATTGGATTTGTTTTCCCGGCAAGGGGAAAGCTTAAAAAAATGTGGTTAATCATGAAACTAGCAGCCTTTTTTATTTTGGCTCTTCTTTTTCAGGTAAGCGCCTCTGTTTATTCTCAAAACATCAGATTTACAGACGATTATCGAGGAAAGTCGATCCGGGAAGTTTTTACAAGGATCGAGAATCAGAGCCGTTACCGGTTTTTCTTTAATGATGATTTTACCAACATCGATCAATCGGTCGATTTCAGTGTAAAAAATGAAAATATTGAAGGTATTCTCGACCGAATGTTCAAAGGAACTGACATTGGCTACAGGATTATGGGAAATGACCTGATCGTTATATCCAGTATGAAGTCTGCTCAAACCAAACGGGTGCAGGGACGAGTCACCGATCAGGCCGGCCTTCCGCTTCCGGGTGTGACGGTAATTATGAAATGGACTACAAACGGTACGGTAACCGACAGTGAGGGTAATTTTGTTCTGACAAATACGCCGGCAGGAGGCACGCTGGTTTTCTCGTTTGTCGGAATGAGAACACAGGAGATTGTGGTGGGTGATCAGGAAACCGTTAACGCGGTGATGCTGGAAGAAAGCATCGGACTCGAAGAGGTTGTTGCTGTGGGTTACGGTATTCAGAAAAAAGAGACGTTAACAGGATCAATTTCAAGTATCAACGCGACCGAGATCGCGAGAACACAGTCGACAACTACTTCCGGAGCCTTGGTTGGAAAGATTGCGGGTGTCAATACCCGAATGGCCGATGGGAGACCGGGGAACAGCACCTCTATCCAGATCAGGAATATGGGTACTCCGCTTTATGTCATTGACGGCGTCCAGAAAGATGAGGGACAGTTCAATAACATCGATTTCAATGATATCGAGAGTATTTCTATTTTAAAGGATGCATCTGCAGCTATTTACGGCGTGAAAGCTGCAAATGGTGTGGTGGTGGTGACCACAAAAAAAGGGAAAAGAGGAATTAAAAATACAGTCAATGTGAATGCAAACTATGGCTGGCAAAAAATGTTCAAATTTCCAAAACCCGCTGATATTGGAACGTATATCACCAGCTACATCCAGTCGGATGCCATTACCGGAAATCCAAGCCCGAAATTTTCGTTGGACGATCTTGCCAAATGGAAGGCAGGAACCGAGAAAGGATACAAACCCTTCGATTGGTACGATTATATTTTAATAACCGCACCGCAAAATTATGTGGGAGTCAATACCAGCGGCGGTTCTGAAAAGATCAATTACTATATGTCGGTGAGCCATCTGACCCAGGAAGCGGCAATCCGTAATTATGGCGGCTTTTACAGGACAAATGTCCAGATGAACCTGGAGGCGAATATTACCGATAAATTTAAAGTGGGCGGATCAGTGAACGGAAGGATTGAAAGGCGTAAGCATCCCGGCGTACCCGGAGGTGACGATACCTGGCAGGCCCTTTTTGCAGTTTACCGGAACCTTCCCACAGCAAGGCCTTTTGCCAACGATAATCCCAAATATCCGACACAGACATCAGCGCTGAGTGAAACGAATTTTGGGATGTTGAATTACGATATGTCAGGTCGGTTTGAAGAAACCTGGCGCGTGATGCAGCTTAATTTCAACGCGGAATATGAACTTGCAAAAGGATTAAAGTTAAAAGGAGTAGTCGGCTATTATCTGGCCACCAAATGGATGGATAACCAGGAGTATACCTATAAGCTTTATACCTACGACGAAGAAACGGACACTTATCCGGTGAGTTTCAGTATGGATAATCCCTGGCGTGAACGTGATATCCGTCAGGTTGAGGAGGTGATGACACAGGTTCAGATTGATTACGGTAAATCATTTGGCAACCATAATGTGAATGCGTTAGTCGCTTCAGAAACGTATCAACGCGATACTCCCGGATTTTGGATCCATACCAGACCCGCATCAAATTCGCTGCACCTGCTGGACTATGAAACGATGGATGAATTTAATGATACCGGTGATAACACGGAGGCGCGGATCGGCTACATCGGACGGCTCAATTATAATTATGCGCAAAAATATCTATTTGAATTTTCGGCGCGTTACGACGGTTCCTGGAAATTTCCACCCGATGACCGGTGGGGATTCTTCCCGTCAGCCTCTGCAGGATGGCGGATTTCTGAAGAAAATTTCTGGAAAACATTATCCGTTTCCAATACACTAAATGATCTGAAACTTCGCGTTTCATACGGTCTTCTTGGCGATGACAATGTTTCAGGCTACAATGCTTTTGATTACATGAGCGGTTACAACTACAATGATGGCGGGGCCGTTCTGGATGGGAGCTATTATACAGGCGCAAGGCCAAGAGGTCTGCCTGTCACCAGTCTTTCCTGGATTAAAGCAAAGGTACTTGATATTGGTCTCGATTTCAGTTTATTCGATAATAAGCTGAACGGCAGTCTCGACTACTTTAACCGTAAACGGAATGGACTTCCCGCGGCAAGATATGACGTGCTGATCCCCGCCGAAGTTGGATTTTCCTTACCAAACGAAAACCTGAATTCAGATAAAAATACGGGAGTCGACGGTTTCCTGAGATGGAATGACAACCTTGGAAAATTAAATTATTCGGTCGGGGCTAACTTTACCTATGCCCGTCATCTGGACTGGCATCAGTATAAACCCCGTTTCGGCAATTCATGGAATGAATACAGGAACTCGATTGTCGAACGTTTTTCATACATCACCTGGGGTTATGATTGCACCGGACAATTTCAGTCCTGGGAGGAAATTGCCAATCATCCCGTTGATATTGACGGCCAGGGAAATAAGACGCTGCGTCCGGGAGATTTGATCTATCAGGATGAAAATGGGGACAAGGTCATTAATTCGATGGACGAACGACCCATTGGATTCCGTAACGGATCTACTCCGATCCTTAATTTTGGCCTTAACTTTTATTTTAATTGGAAGGGCGTTGATCTGGCTATCGATTTCGCCGGGGCTTCCGGTTATACGTTCCAGTACGATTGGGAAGCGAAAAGGCCGTTTCATGACGGAGGGAACAATCCGCAGTATTATATGGGTAATCAATGGCATTTGTCTGACCCGACTGATCCCAACAGTGAACTCATCCCCGGGAAATACCCTACTCTTATTGTAGGTAATCAGGGACACAGTAATTACTGGAACAGCGATTTTTGGTCTGTCAATGGTCGCTATATCAAATTGAAAAACCTGGAACTGGGGTATAATTTACCGCTATTATGGGCAAATAAAATTGGAATGTCAAAAGTGCGGGTGTACACGATGGGACAAAACCTCTTTTCGATCGATAACCTGAAAGGACTCGATCCGGAAATTACCTCGGGATCGGGTGTCCAGTATCCGACAAACCGGGTGATCAGCGTCGGACTTAATGTTACATTTTAAATTATTAACGTATGAGACAGATATCTAAAATTATAATTTCGGTCGGCCTGGCTTTATTTTTGAGTACGGGGTGCAGCGATATGCTGGATCAAAGTCCGGACAACATTCTTCCTGATGAAGAAGTCTTCAAGGATTGGAATATGATCCAGTCGGTACTTGCAAATTATTATGGCCGGGTAAAATGGGGACAACGGATTGATGACGACTGGCAGTACATTTTTCTCGATGAGGCTTGCAATTCCAACGGAGGTCCCGATTATACGCAGAATTTTGGCGACAACCACTGGCGTGTCTACGATTATGATCTGATTCGTAACATCAATCAGTTTTTGCAGGGTGCACGTTCCGATGCCGCTGCCGGTCTGACCGGCGCTCAACGCAATCAGATTGAAGGCGAAGCGCGCTTTTTGAGAGCCTGGACCTATTTTAATATGTGCCGGACCCTTGGTGGAATGCCTGTTGTCGGGGACAGCGTGTTTTCCTATAATGCCGGAATGGATGTAACCCCGCTTCAGATTCCCCGTTCGACAGAGGCTGAGCTTTACGAGCATATTATGGACGAATGCACGGAAATCGCTGAACTGCTGCCCGAGGGACATACCACGAATTCGGCCCGCGTCAATAAATGGACTGCTCTTGCACTTAAGGCACGGGCTGCTATTTACGCGGGCTCAATTGCCAAATATAATAACCTGATGGAAACGCCCGTAAAAACGAATGGGGGGGAAGTCGGTATTCCTGCAGAGAGGGCCGCCGGTTTTTATCAGATTGCATTGTCAACTGCAAAAGAAATTATGGCGCAAAGTGGTTATGCCCTGCACAATGCCAATCCCAATAAGGGTATCAATTTTTACGAAGCAACCAGCGTGAAGGATAATAATGAGGAGGTGATGTGGACCACCGATTATAAATATCCGGGTGTGACCACCCAGTTCACGACACGGAATATTCCGCGTTCGGTGAGAGAAGATATGGACGGTACAATTATTACACCGATCCTGAACATGGTCGAAGCTTTCGAGTATGTCAACGATCGGAATGGTGCGATTAAGAACAAAGATGCTTCGGGCAATTATATTTATTATAATCATCCGGAAGATATTTTCATGGATAAGGATTCGCGTCTGTATGGAACAGTCATCTATAGCGGTTCTGAATTCAGGGGGCAGGAGATTGTTTTTCAGGCAGGACGCAAATTCAGGGTGAACGGTCAATGGAAAGAAGAAATCGGTGCGATCGGATCAAAAGATGCGGAAGGAAATCTGATTACCAGTGAAGATGGGCCAACCACAACCAACGAACAGAATGTCAACAAGACCGGCTTCTGTATCCGTAAATTTCTGGATGAAACACCCGGGTCAGGAAGCCGCGGACGTGGAAGCGAAATGTGGTTCGTGAACTTCCGCTATGCCGAGATCCTGCTGATTGCTGCCGAGGCCGCTATGGAGCTTGAAAACCAACCAGAGGCAGTGGGCTATATCAACTTGATCCGGGAAAGGGCAGGGATCCAACCGCTGACTGCAGTGACGCTGGACGATATTGTCCGGGAACGGAGGGTGGAACTGGCTTTTGAAAATCACCGGTTTTGGGATTTGAAAAGATGGCGGTTGGCACACCGCATTTGGAATGGAATTGAAAATGACCCGGGGGCTACTCATTACGCCTTATTCCCTTACGTAGTCAATGAACCGGGAAGCGCTGAAGACGGAAAATGGGTCTACGACAAGCAAAAGGCCCATATGAGTGTTTATCCGCGTTATTTTCAGTTAAAGAATTACTACAACTTTCTTGATCAGGATTGGATTAACCGGAATCCAGAACTTGTTAAGAATCCATATCAATAAATATTAAAAGACATTGATCATGAGAAAGATAATATTAAATACAATGCTATTAACCATTACCGGTGCATTCTTGTCTGGCTGCGGACTGGATAATTACGATGCTCCCAAGTCGGTGGTAACGGGCAAAGTGGTTTATAACGGTCGAAACATAGGAGTCAAAGGAACGGGGAGCACGGTCCAACTGGAGTTGTGGCAGCCAGGCTACGATTTGTATACCGCTATTCCGGTTTATGTCACTCAGGATGGATCTTTTCAGACCGAAATTTTCGACGGGGATTATAAGCTTGTGGCAAAAAGTGGTACAGGCCCCTGGGTGAGCAGCCAGGATACAGTAGACGTGACCGTAAAAGGAGCAACAACCTGTGAATATCCTGTTACGCCGTTCTATACGATTTCGAATGAGAATTTTTCGCTGAACGGGAGTACATTGACTGCGACTTTCAGTGTTACTGCGGTTGCTGCTACCCAGCAGCTTGAAAGAGCGATCCTGGTTGTCAATAAAACCAGTTTCGTTGATGAAAATGCCCAGATTGCCCGTGCCGATCAGTTGGCACCCGGCACCGGACAAATATCGATGACTTTGGAGCTGACCGAAGAGGTGCTGTCATCAACACTTCTGAATGCCCGCGTCGGCCTTAAAACAGAAGGAAATCAGGCTATCTATTCCTCTGTTGTAAAAATAAAGTAAAAATCACTGAAGGCGCAGATTCGTTACGACCTGCGCCTTATTTTTTCCTCTTTTTCCGGAATAATTTGAAAAGATCTTCCAGCGTAACCGTTAATCCTTCGCTTGTTTTATCGGGATTATATGGATTATTGATACTTCCCTTGGGTGGTTTGATGTGTTGAAGTCCCGCACCTGCAAGGCTCATTTGAATTTTTTCGACATTCTTTTCAAAATTTTGTTGATCTGTATTGTACCCTTTTGATGAGACTGTCTGTATTTGATATCTTCTGTTTTTTACATAAAAAGTATTTGAATCGGCTTCGCCTCTTTTAGGATGAATTACCAGAGGAACAACCGAAAGATGGTTGATCATCAGTGAATCGTCTTCATGAACGGAAACAGAGAACCTGCCGGTGCTGTCGGTTGTAACGATTTTTTTATTCCGGTAGTTGATGAGGTAGCCATTTTCAATGGGAACAGAATCCTCAGAAAAAAGATAACCACTGAATATAAAGGTGCTGTCGCTTTTATCCTGCGCAGCCACTGCCGACGCGATCAGGATGATCCAACCAGAGAGAAAAAGCCTCATGCTCTTTTCCTGTAAACTTACATCTTGTTTCGGTTAAGAAAGTTTAACGAATCATAAAGAAAGCTTCAAAGCGGAATGGAGCATAAAGGAAATACCTGACAGATCTTCCGGAATGTGTGAATCATGTAACACATTCAAATAGTTATGTAACACCTTTCTCTTCGATAAAATCTAGCTTTACAGTGCTTTTAGAACAAATCCCTTTATGCCTGGTTACAGCGTTAAAAAATATGTCTTCTCTAAAGGACTTGACGAATACTTTACCGGTGTTCAGAAAGCGTATGGGTTTACAGCGCTTTTTTTCAAAGAAGTATTCAAAAGGCCGTTTCACCTGCGTGAAGTAATTAATCAATGTTTCGAGGTAGGTATAAGATCACTGGCATTAATATCGCTGACCGGTTTTATTGTCGGTATTGTTTTTACCAAACAATCGCGTCCTTCTCTGGAGGAATTCGGGGCAACGTCCTGGCTACCTTCCTTAATCGGTATTGCCATCATAAAAGCACTTGGACCTTTGATAACCGCACTGATCTGTGCGGGAAAAGTTGGTTCGAGCATTGGTGCCGAACTTGGTTCGATGAAGGTAACAGAGCAAATAGAAGCCATGGAAGTATCGGCAATCAATCCGTATAAATACCTGGTTGTCACCCGGGTGGTGGCCACAACCATCACCGTCCCATTGTTGGCTCTGTATTGCAGTTTTGTCGGATTATATGGTTCATACCTCAATGTTCATTCCGAAGAAACCAGCAGTATTTTTAGCTTTTATCAAAACGCGTTTTCGACCATCACCTTCACCGATCTGTTCACATCGGTTACCAAATCGGTGATTTACGGTTTCACGATAGGTATTGTTGGTACTTACAAGGGATTTCATGCCACACAAGGAACACGTGGTGTTGGCAAAGCAGCCAATCAGGCTGTTGTGCTGGCTATGTTCCTCATATTTATTGAGGAAGTTATCATTGTTCAGGTAGCCAATTGGATCAGATATTTTTAATGCAATGGAAGTTGAAAAACAACATATCATAAACCAGGATGAATCGGTCATTTCAATTAAGGGATTATATAAGTCATTCAATGACCTGGAAGTCTTGAAAGGCGTTGATTTTAATCTGTTTAAGGGAGAGAATGTTGCCGTACTCGGAAAATCCGGGATCGGGAAATCGGTGTTAATTAAAATAATTGCCGGCTTGCTTAACCCTGATCGCGGAGAAGTGTTCGTATTAAATAAACAAGTGGATAAGCTGGACCGTAAAGAACTGGATGAATTGCGTTTGCAAATTGGGTTTTCGTTTCAAAACAGTGCTTTGTACGACAGTATGAATGTTTACCATAACCTGTCCTTTCCTTTAACGATGAATGTGAGAAATCTGAGTAAAAAAGCAGTTGACAAGGCTGTGGAAGAAGTGCTGGAGGCAGTGGGTTTAAAAGAAAAGATCAAACAAATGCCTTCTGAGCTTTCGGGTGGGCAACGGAAACGAATTGGTATTGCACGTACCCTAATTCTGAAGCCCCGGATCATGCTGTACGATGAGCCTACCTCCGGACTGGATCCGATAACAAGTGCCGAGATTATCGAGTTGATCAACGAGGTTCAGCAAAAATACAACACCAGTTCTGTCATTATTACGCACGACCTCACCTGTGCCAAAAATACGGGTAACCGCATTGCCATGATGTCTGATGGCCGGTTTTTAAAAATCGGCAATTTCGAAGAGGTATTTAATTCAGAAGACGAACAAATAAAAGGGTTTTTTAATTACAATTTTATTCAATAAATAATGAATGAATCACCAAATAAACGCACTGTTGTAGTCGGATTTTTTGTCTTCATAGGGTTGTTGTTCCTATGCGGAGCAATTCTTATCGTAGGAAATCTGCGCGAGACATTTAACCGGAAAATGGAACTGGTTTCGCGTTTCGACGATGTAAATGGCTTGCAAAAGGGTAATAATGTTTGGTACTCCGGAGTAAAAATCGGAACGGTGAGCAGTCTCAGTTTTTATGGAAAAACGCAGGTAGAAGTGGTTATGAATATTGAAACGAAAAGCCGGCAATATATTCGAAAAGACGCCAAAGTTAAAATAAGCAGTGATGGAATTATCGGGAATAAGATCCTGGTAATTTACGGCGGCACCGAGAAGTTTGCAGAAGTACAGGAAGGAGATACGCTGGGAGTAGAGAAAACTTTTTCTTCGGAGGATGTGATCAATACGCTCCAGAGTAATAATAAGAACATTCTGTCTATTACCAATGATCTTAAAGTCATCACAAAACAAATGACTGCCGGCGAAGGCACGATTGGTAAGTTTCTGAATGACAGCTCGGTATATGTCAACATCAATGCGGCAACAGCCTCACTGAAAATGGCATCGGCAAAAGCACAGCAATTGGTTGGTACGCTGGAAATTTTCAGTTCGAACTTAAATAAAAAAGGCACGCTGGCCAATGAATTAACAACTGATACAATCGTTTTTAAATCGGTTAAAGCTTCGGTTCTGCAATTGCAGCAAATGGCCGATACGGCAACAGTACTCATTACCACTCTGAAACAGGCAGGCAGTAGCCCAAAATCGCCGGTGGGTGTGATGCTTTATGACGAAGAGTCGGGTACCCGCTTGAAAGAAACAATTAGGAATCTGGAGAGCAGTTCGGAAAAACTCGACGAAGATCTTGAAGCTGTCCAGCATAGTTTTTTACTCAAAGGTTTTTTTAAGAAGAAAGCCAAAGCACAGGCAACTTCGTCAGGGAAATAAAATCTGCCGTTACGGCGCTTTGTACCAGGCCGATTAATCACCTGACAAAATACGATTTGAATACCGGGTCTGATGCGCCCGCAGGGACTCTTCGTAAATTTCATCGATGACTTTTGTACCTTCATACGAAAACCAGGGAAAGATACCCACGTGACCTTCCAATGAAGCGGGACTTACCAGTGGAGCCACTCCCTGTCAGCGCTTGCCGGCAGGGAAGGCTATTCGATTAGCGGATCGTCGGTTTTTGTTCGTCATTAACATACTCTAAAATGTCACCTGGCTGGCATGTCAATGCATTACAAATAGTCTCCAAAGTGCTAAATCGAATTGCCTTTGCTTTTCCTGTCTTTAATATAGAAAGGTTCGATAAAGTCAATCCCACTTTGTCAGAAAGTTCATTGAGTGACATTTTCCGTTTAGCCATTACAACATCTAAATTCGCTACAATTGGCATAGCTTAAACAGTTAAATCGTTTTCGTTTTGAAGATCTACTCCTCTTTTGAAAATAGTCGCAATAATATAGATTACAGCTCCCATTAGAATAAATGCATGGCTGTCTGCCCAGAATTGGTTTAAGTTGTCAGTTACAAAACCGTGATGCATTAAATTTTTAGCTAACTGTCTGGCAATGTAGCTTAACAGTCCAATTAAAAGGGTGTAATAACTAATTTGCAAAATTTGGCTCGAAAGAAGCGTGTTGAATGGCTTTATCAAATCCATTCTGTGCATTAGGTTGATAGCGATGTAAAACAGGTAGGCTTTTAAAATTGAAATGGAAAGAATAAAGCTATAGATTCCGAAAAAAGCCAACTTACTGTCTTCATACATTTTATTTAAGTCCAACTTTTGATAAAGATTCTGGACAAATTCAGGTTTATACAGACTGAAAAAGAAATTTACCAGCAAGCCACCGGCTTCAATGCATAAGCCGACAAAGATGACCCAAGCCACAATATGTAAGCCTCTAAATACGAAGTTGTTTGTTTTTGACATCATCGTTATTTAAAACATGTGAAATATAATTATCCATTCGTGTCTTCATTAAATTCTAGCTAACATTTTAATATTATATTGATATTTTGTTATTTTTGACCAGGCCAAGAGCGCGTTTGCCGGCGAAATTGGCCTGCATTTTCAGTTAGCTCCCGGAAATTCAGCGTTTTGTGCAATCGATTACACTGACTGCAGGATTTTCCCGGAGGAACGAATGTAACCTGTAACCCTATTACCTTGTAACCATTTAACCATGAAACCATTTCTTCTCATCATTTTGATTTGCTTGTCGTTCGCCGGATATGCACAGCCGGTGACGCTGGACAATCCTGTTACCGTGCAGTACCTGAAACAAAATCTCCGGAAAAACACGCCACGGCTGGTTCTCACCCCCGGGATCGAAAAGAACCTGAAAGCCAGGCTGAAAGGCGATCCAGTGGTTAAAAACTATTATGCAGCGATGAAACTCAATGCCACTGAAATTTACGCCAAACCTTTGCTGACCCGACATGTCATCGGACGCCGCTTGCTGGGGACCTCCCGTGAAATGCTTTATCGCATGACTATCCTGTCGATGATTTACCGCATCGACAGAGACCCTGCTGCACTGAAACGCATTGATCAGGAATTGGACGCGGTATGCAGCTTCCCCGACTGGAATCCGTCCCATTACCTGGATGTGGCCGAAATGGCGCTGGCAGTAGCCATTGCCATCGACTGGACAGGGAACTACCTCCCCGCCAAAACGGTCACACTGGCAAAAAATGCGCTGATTGAAAAAGGCATCAAACCTAGCTGGCCTGAAGACGGCAAAACCCCCGGCTGGGTATTCGGGACCAATAACTGGAACCAGGTCTGCAACGGGGGGATGATCGCCGCGTCGATCGCCGTTGCAGAAAAAGATCCGGAACTGGCTGCCAAAACGATCAGTCGCTCGCTCGCCGGAATACCGTCTGCTCTGAAACAGTATGCTCCCTCGGGCGTTTACCCCGAAGGCGCTACTTACTGGGATTATGGGACCAGTTTTTCCGTAACGACCTCATCGCTTCTTGAAAGCGCTTTCGGCACCGACTTCGGCCTGGCAGCCTACCCTTCATTTGTTGAAAGCGCCTGGTTCCGGACCCTGGCCGTTGCTCCCTCGGGATGGTACTTTAACTTCTCCGATTGCGGTGACCGGGAAGGAAAGACCGGCGATATCACCCTGGCCTGGTTCGCTCGGCAAACCGGCGATGCGCTTTTCCTTCAGAAGGGAAAATTCCTCTTATCTCCGGCAGACCTGGGGCAACTTTCCCGCCTGGCCGGTCCCGGACTGGTCTGGCTTTCCCAGATCAATACCAAAGCTTCTTCCGCACTTCCGAAGGCATGGTTTGGCGACGGTCCCAATCCCATCGTCATTTTCCGTGGCGGAGATGATGATTCCAACGGGTATTATTTCGGGGGAAAAGGAGGAAAGGCCTGGCTCAGCCACGGGAATATGGATGCCGGAAGCTTTGTCTTTGAGCTGAACGGAGTCCGCTGGTCGGTCGATCCCGGTGTGCAGGACTACAACTCACTGGAGCAGGCCGGCTTTGATCTGTGGAGTTCCTGCCAGGATTGTCAGCGCTGGTCTCTGGTCACCAAGAGCAACTTCGGGCACAGTACCCTGACCGTTGATGAAGCCCGCTTCAAAGTCGACGCCTCCGCCCCGGTCATCGATTTTAAAGACGGGAGCAGACCGGAAGCCACCATCGACATGAGTGCAATTTTCTCCGGTCATCTGGACCGTGCGACGCGGAAGTTCATCAGGGACAGCGACCATTCCATCGTTATCGAAGACCGGATTACCGCTCTCGATTCGACCAGACTGATCACCTGGGCCATGATGACGACTGCCGAAGTGATTCCTCAGAATATCGGCGCCCTGCTGAAACAGGATGGTAAGGAACTGCAACTGGAGATTGATTCACCGGAGCATATCGGCATATCTGTGATCAGCATGGATCCGGCCCCAACAAAATACGACCGGCAGATCACGAACCTGAAGCGGATTGAGATACGCATTCCCGCTTATACCCTCGAAAACAGGCAGGGCACTATCCGTGTTCGTCTAAGCGCTCCTGAGTAGTTTCGCATGTTGAATAAACGGGTTGAGCTACTGCATCCGCATTCGGATTCGTCAGGCGGCGGCGTTAACCCCCTGATTAAAATGTAATACCTAAATTCATGAAAAAATTTCTGTTTTTTTCGCTCTGTATCCTGTTCCCGGCTTTGCTTTGGGCACAAGAAAACTGGAAAGAAATCAGCTCGGCCGAAGAGGCATGTGCCGCATGGCCTCAACAGATCAAAACCATTTTTCAGCATCTGGACCTTGAATCTGAAGGACTGGAAGAAGTTAAAAAGGCCTGGGCGAAGAACGATCTCCCGGAGGCGTGCACGCTGCTGCTGAAATATTATGAACACTGTCCGGCAGCAAAAAAACGTGCGAAAGGTCAACCCGCTCCGTCCGGTCAGACCACTGATACAGGGGAAAGGGTGCTTCAGAACACGTTTACCTTCCAGCAGGTGACAGGCAAGGTCCCCGTCCTGGATAACGGGCATCTTCAATGGGATTATGAAGGTCCGGAAAAGGATATTGAATGGGCCTGGGCATTAAATCGGCACTATCCGATGGGTACTTTGCTGGCGGAATATTTCAGGACCGGCAATCTGCGGTATGCCCGCTACATCGATCAATTTGTGAAGGACTGGATCATTCAGAGCTGGCCTTATCCGGCAGTAAAAAGCAGCACGGCCATGTGGCGCGGTCTGGAAGTGAGCTTCCGGGTAAAGATGTGGGCGCAACTGTTTTATCAGCTTACCGGTGATGCGGCACTTTCTCCGGCGACCAGACTGCTGATCCTGAGCACCATTCCGGACCATATGCATTATGCCCGCTATTTTCATGCCGCCAATAACTGGCTGACGATGGAAATGACCGGGCTGGCAACTGCTGCCACTTCCTGGCCCGGGTTCAGGGAATCGGGGAGCGGCTTGAGTTATGCAGTATCGGCTATGACCGAAAGCCTCAAAGAACAGGTTTATCCCGACGGCGCTCAGACCGAGCTGACGTCACACTATCATCACGTGGCCATGATCAACTTCAGTCTGCTCAATGAAATTTGTGATGAAGCGGGTGTTCCTTTGCCGTCTGATTTTACCGGGCAGATCGAAAAAATGTGGAACTACCTGTCCTGGACCATCCGCCCGGATGGGTTCGGGATGCTCAACAACGACGGAGACCTTGACAATAACCGGCAGCGGGTTTTAAACGCGGCTGACAAATACCTCCGAAAAGACTGGGAATACATCGCATCAAACGGTGAAAGCGGTCTGAAACCAGAATTGCCGTCGGTCATGTTCCCCTGGGCAGGTCAGTTGATTTCCCGGAGCGGGTTTGACGCCGATGCCCACTGGTCGCTTTTCGATATCGGTCCCTGGGGCAGCGGACACCAGCATAACGATAAGCTGCACCTGTCGGTTGTTGCTTACGGCCGTGATCTGCTGGTCGATGCCGGTCGTTTCGCCTACAAGGGAGAGGTTGCCGGTAAATTCAGGTCGTACGCGCTGGGCAGCCAGGGACACAACGTGCTGCTGATCGACGGGAAAGGACAGGCGCCCGGGCCAAAGGTGACAGACAAGCCTGTCCCTGAAAGCGACTGCCGCATTACTCCCGGTTATGACCTGGCCCGGGGTTCGTTCAGTCAGTTTAACGGGCTGGAAGGTTCGTGCACACATTCCCGGACGCTTTACTACAAACGCGGACAGTTCTGGGTGGTGATCGACCGGATCACAACCGACCGGCCGCGCACGATCGAAGCCTTATGGCACTGGCACCCATCGTGCGAAGTGGAAGTCCGGGACGGCCTGGCGCTGACCAATAACTCCCGGGGTAACCTTCAGCTCATCCCGGCCGGCCGGCAACAGTGGACCGTTAAGCAGGTCAGGGGACAGGAACAACCGGAGATACAGGGCTGGTACAGCGAAGAATACAACAAGTTTGAACCCAATACCGCCACGGTGTTTGAAACTCACATTGACGGGAACAGCACCTTTGTCTGGATCTTATTTCCTTCGGCGGGTGTCGAACCGCCTGTAAAGGCCAGGATCATTTCAGAGACCCCTTCGGAACTGACTCTTGAGGTCTCAGGTACACCAGCCGGAACGACCAGGCTTACCATTCCTCTCGACCGGAACCCGGAAACAGGAGCATGACGTAACCACTATGCCCCATGCCCTATATAATAGCCATATAACCTACAACCCTTATGAACCCTTCAATCTTATTTCCGGCACTCGTTGCCATCTTGTTTTCAACCTTTATTGTCCGGGCTCAGCCCGAAATAAAAGAACGGAATATCCTTGCCGCTGAGGCAAAAGCCATTGACCTGGAAAAGGCCCTGGCGACCGGCAATGCCTGGAGCAGTCGTCCCGGCTATCACGACCGCGCATTTTGGGACGGACTTCCGGCTGACATTCGGCAGTCTTATATTGAACAGGCTGAAAAATACATGGATTATGACTGGCCCGTGGTCAAAGCAACCGATTACCTGGAGTTCATCCGCTCGGGCGATCGCCGCCAGGAGGTTTATGGCGCCTGCAGCAATGCCCTGATCTCGCTGGTGATGGGTGAACTGGCCGAAGGCAAAGGCCGTTTTATGGACCAGATCATCAATGCCGTTTGGTATTACAGCGAACAAACCTGGTGGGGATGGTCGGCTCACCTGGGACCGCAAAAGGCTGGCTCCGGGTTACCCGATATCAACGATCCGGTTGTCGACCTGGGAGTGGGGGAGGTGACCAGCAATCTTTCCTGGACGCTGTTCCTCTTTAAAGAAGAATTTGATAAAGCGCATCTGCTGATCGCCGGCCGCCTGAAACAGGCGATCATGGAAAAGGCGCTCAACCCGTACTTCAGCCGTGACGATTTCTGGTACATGGGATTCTCGGGCGAACGCAGGGTCAACAACTGGAATCCCTGGGTGAACTACAACATGCTGACCAGTTTCCTGCTGGTAGAAGACGATCCGGAAAGGAAGGCGAAAGCTGTTCAAAAGATCCTGCTTTCGCTCGACAAGTTCCTGAACGGCTATCCTGACGATGGCGGGTGCGACGAGGGACCTTCGTACTGGGGCGCTGCGGGCGCTTACTTGTATGAGTGCCTGGAGATCATGAAAAATGCAACCAACGGGCAGTTTGATGTATTTGATGATCAGCTTGTGCGAAATATGGGTCAGTATTTTTACCAGGTGAATATCCATGCCCCCTATTTTATCAACTTTGCCGATGCCGACGCCAAAACCGGTGGCGCGCCGTCGACCGTTTACCGTTACGGGAAAGCGATCGGCGATCCCGTCATGCAGAAATTCGGCGCTTACCTGGCCGAATTAAACAGCTGGGGAACAAAGAGCATGGGCGGGAAAATAGGCGACCAGCTTCGCGACCTGCGCCTGCTTGATGAGATTCATCACGCCGAGAAGGAAGAGGCGCTGGTGGCCGACTTCTGGTTCCCCGATACCGAAATTGCCGGGGGACGGGACCGGGCAGGCAACTTTAACGGTTTCTTTTTCGGCGCCAAGGGCGGGTTCAATGCAGAAAGCCATAACCACAACGATGTGGGCTCCTGCCTGATGTATTTCGACGGCAATCCCTGCCTGATCGACGTGGGAAGGGAAGAATATGTCGCCGGGACCTTCAGTTCCCGTCGCTATGAGATCTGGACCATGCAGTCGGCTTATCATAACCTGCCGGTCATTAACGGGACCGACCAGAAAGAAGGAGCGAAATTTAAAGCCCGCAATTCGTCATTCAAAGCCAATGCCGGCTCGGTGATGTTCTCGACCGACATTGCAGGCGCTTATCCGGAAGCAGCACAAGTAAAAAGCTGGGTACGCACTTACACACTCAACCGGGGGAAAAGCTTTGTTGTCCGCGACCGGTATGAACTTGGCGAAGTGACCGGCAAGCCCACCGGTTCGAACCTGATGACGTACTGTAAAGTGAGCGAAGTCAAACCCGGGTTATTACGTTTTGACGGGGATGGTTTCAGCCTGGGGATGAGTTATAATCATAAACTGGTCAAGGCTGAAATTGAGTTCATCGAAGTGACCGACCGGCAACTCAAACGCTACTGGCCCGATGGCGTGACCCGGGTACACATGCAGGTGATCAATCCGGGATTGAAAGGTGATCATCAGTTTGCATTTTCGGTGATCAGGTAATTAAAGCCCGGTGTTGAAAACACACCGGGCTTTAATTTTGAGCGTATCCCTGTAAACTTTTTTCTACTTTTGAAGCCGGACAATTGTTGAACCTAATGGAAGCACCTGTACGCAAAATCATACATGTGGATATGGATGCTTTTTATGCATCGGTGGAGCAGCGTGATCGTCCGGAACTGCGGGGAAAGCCTGTGGTAGTCGGAGGCGATCATGTGCGGGGGGTAATTGCGGCTGCCAGCTATGAAGCCCGTAAATTTGGCGTGCGGTCGGCCATGGCATCCGTGGTGGCCAAACGCAAATGTCCGGACTTGATTTTTGTCCATGGTGACTTTAGTAAATACAAGTCGGTGAGCCGGCAGATCCGGGATATCTTTTTTGAATATACCGATCTGGTTGAGCCGCTTTCCCTGGACGAAGCTTTTCTGGATGTCACCTTGTCCAAAAAAGGCAAGCCATCGGCCACGCTGATTGCCCGGGAAATTAAGCAACGCATTAAAGAAACCACCGGGCTGACGGCTTCTGCAGGAGTTTCGTATTGTAAGTTCCTGGCGAAAATTGCTTCCGACGAGAAAAAGCCGGATGGCTTGTTTGTGATTACGCCCGCTGAAGCCATCGATTTTATCGAAAAGCTGGAGGTCCGCAAATTTTTTGGTATCGGGAAAGTCACCGCTGAAAGACTCAATGCGCAGGGCATCTATTATGGTTCAGACCTGAAAAAGATGGATCAGCAGGAACTGATCCGGCAATTTGGGAAGTCGGGCAGCTATTATTACCAGATTGTACGCGGCATCGATAACCGGCCGGTAGTGCCCAGTCGTGAACGAAAATCGTTGGGTGCGGAGAATACCTTCGATCAGGATTACGATCTATTGCAGGACCTGGCTGAGCAAATGTATCCGATTGAAGAGGAGCTCTGGCGCCGGCTGCAACGTTCGCAGGCATTCGGGCGCACCCTGACCCTGAAAATCAAATTTGCCGATTTCGAACAGATTACCCGGAGCAAAACGATCCCGGGCTTAATTGATTCCGAATTCGTTTTGCATGATCTGGCGGTTCAATTGCTGAAAGCCGAGGAACCCTTTATCAAGGGAGTCCGGCTGTTGGGACTCACCGTATCGCATTTTCCGGAAGAAAAGAAAGGTCCGGTTCAGCTTACCCTCGATTTTTGAGTTTCTCATCTGAAATCCCGGGAGGGAAAAAGTTCTCCCTGCACGGGTTTGGCTGTGCCTGCAGCTTCTTTTTTCCCGGGATGTCCGGTATCCTGTTCTTCCAGCCTCATGATCCCGTTCAGGTTCTGGCAGGAACGGGCGACCACATGGATCACTTCGCCTTCGATCTGCAATTTGCCCGCCACCATAAGCAGCCTGGCCTGAAGGATCTCTTTACGGTATTTTACAAAGGTCTTCTCCCAAACGACCAGATTGGCAAAGCCGGTTTCATCCTCGATGGTGATGAACAAGACCCCTTTGGCCGTAGAGGGGTGCTGGCGGACGGTGATCAAACCGCATACCCTGACGAACATGCCGTTTTTCATGGTGCTTAATCCCACTGTTGGTGTAACCTGCAACTGATTTAGCTTCCGGCGCACAAAACTCACCGGGTGGGCTTTTAACGACAGGGAAGTGCTGGCGTAGTCGCGGATCACGTGCTCGCCGGCAGTCATGGCGGGTAGGGGGATCAATCCTTCCCGGGCACTTTCCGAAGGTGTTCCGGTGAATACCCCGGACGGATGGTCATGCAGGGCGGAGATTTCCCACAGCGCCTGGCGCCGGTCGAAGCCGACGGAGCGGAAAGCATCGGCATCGGCCAGCCGTTCCAGTGCCGGTTGGGGAACGCCGGCATCAACGAGCTGATTGATGTTCCGGTAAGATGCTTTTCGGCCCGATAGGAGTGTCCGCATATCGTCCTCACCAAGGCCTTTGATTTGCCGGAATCCCAGCCTGACCGCACGGTACCGGCCGGCTTGTTCTTCCAGACTGTTGTCCCACAGTGAATGATTCACATCCGCCGGGCGAACTTCCACGCCATGTTTTCGGGCATCGATGACAATCTGTGCGGGCTGATAAAAACCCATCGGCTGACTGTTGAGCAGCGCCGCAGCGAATACATCGGGATAATAACACTTGACCCAGGAAGACACATAGACCAGTAACGCAAAGCTGGCTGCGTGGCTTTCGGGGAAGCCGTAGCTCCCAAAGCCTTCCAGTTGTTTGAACACCCGCATGGCAAATTCCTGGGTATAGCCCTTTTTCACCATGCCTGTCACCAGTTTTTCCCGGTATTGGGTTACTTTGCCCTTTGCTTTAAAGGTGGCCATGCTCCTGCGCAGGCCATCGGCTTCGGCAGGCGTAAATCCGGCCGCGACAATGGCGATCTCCATAGCCTGTTCCTGGAACAAAGGCACGCCCAGCGTCCGTCCCAGGATTTCTTCCAGTTCTTTTGAAGGATATTCTACCGGTTCCTGTTTGTTGCGCCTTCTTAAATAGGGATGCACCATGTCGCCCTGAATGGGGCCGGGTCTCACGATGGCCACTTCAATGACCAGATCATAGAAATGCCGGGGTTTTAAGCGGGGCAGCATCGACATCTGCGCCCGGCTTTCGATCTGGAACACCCCGACGGTATCGGCATGACCGATCATGTCATAAACCTTCGGGTCGTCCTGGGGGATGTTGGCCAGGGTGAGTTCAAGCCCGTAATGCTGCCGCGCCAAATCAAAGGCCTTGCGGATGCAGGTCAGCATTCCCAGCGCCAGCACATCGACCTTCATGAACCCCAGCGCCTCGATGTCGTCTTTATTCCATTCAATACAGGTACGGTCTTCCATCCGGGCATTGAGGATGGGGCACAGGTCGTGCAGCTTGTTCTGCGTAATGACAAAACCCCCGGTATGCTGGCCGAGTTGACGCGGAAAACCAATGTATTGACCGGTGAGTTCAAGTACCTTGCGCAGGTGCGGGTCTCTGGCGTCGAAACTGCCTGATGCATCGGGCTTCCCGGCAAGCCAGTCCTCGGTAAACTCATATTTTGATTTGGCAAGGACATTGATGGCGTCGACCGACAGTCCCATGGCCTTTCCCACGTCCCTGACCGCTCCCTTCCAGTGTACCTGGGTGACGGTAGCCACAATGCCGGCCCGGTCGCGTCCGTATTTTTCATAGATGTACTGCATGATTTCCTCCCGGCGCTCATGCTCAAAATCCACGTCAATGTCGGGCGGCTCATTGCGGGCGTCACTCATGAACCTGGCAAACAACAGTTTAAATTTGGAGGGGTCGACGGCCGTGATGCCAAGACAGTAGCAAACCACCGAGTTGGCTGCCGAACCGCGGCCCTGGCACAGTATCCCGCGGGCTTTGGCTTCACGTACATAGTCGTACACGGTCAGGAAGTAGGACGCATAGTCCTTCCGGCCGATAAACTCCAGTTCCATTTTAATGGTGGCTTTGATTGTTTCGGGAACCGCTTCGCCGAAATGTTCCCAGGCACCCTTCCGGGTCAGGTAAACGAGTTCTTCCATCGGTGTGCGTCCTTCGCTGGTGATCTCCTCGGGGTAGATGTATTTTAATTCATCCAGGGAAAAGCTGCAGGCTTCGGTGATTTCCTGTGTGCGGGCCAGCGCAGCGGGATATTGCCGGAAAAGGCGCTGCATCTCTCCGATGGGCTTCAGATACCGTTCGGCGTTCTGGTGGAGCCGGAACCCGGCGGTATGAATGGTGCATTTCTCCCGGATACAGGTCAGGATATCCTGCAATTCCCTTCGCTCCGGTGCATGGTAGTACGCATCATTGGTTGCGACCATCGGGATTTCCAGCCGGGTGCCTAGTTGGGAAAGGCGGAACAGCTTCTTCTGGTCATCGCCGCTGTACGAAAAGCTTGCTCCCAGGTAAAGGTTGCGGCCCAATGCTTCCCGGTACTCTTCCAGCGCTTTGCCAAACCCCGGTTCAAAGTTAAAATCTGCCCCGAGCGAGGGCGGAGGCACCACGATGAATTTCATGCCTTTTGCATGTTCATAGACATCGGCTTTGTATAAATGACAGTCACCTTTTTCTGTACGGAGGTTACCTTTAGTCAGTAACGAAGAGAGGCGGCTGTAGGCATTCCGGTCGGTGGGGTAGGCCAGCAGGGCGGGTCCGTCCGGCAGATCGAGGCGGCATCCCGGAATGAAACGGATCTTCCGGCCCCGTGCCTCTACATGGGCACGGACAATGCCTGCCAGCGTGTTGCGGTCAGTGACGGCAATCCCCCGGTAGCCCAGTTCCGCCGCCCTTTCGATCATTTCCTCCGGATGGGAAGCTCCCCGCAGGAAGGAAAAATTTGTGGTCACCTGTAATTCTGTATAATCCATTTTGAAAATCCGTTAGTTTTCTGCTCCCGGGTCTGCACACCGGCATCATCTGTGCGAATCCGTGTGTTTGATGCGTTCCTGTCAGGCGAAAAATCCGTGAAGAAACCACTGTGGCTTCCCGCTTCCGTACAGTCCAAGCCGGAACAGCCAGTAGCGTGCACCGTTTTCATCTTCCACCCGGTAGTAATCCCGCGGCGGTCCCGTCCGGAGCCACCATTCCTGTTCGATCCTTTCCGGCCCGTCGGCCCGGGTAAGCCTGATCAGCTCCCCTTTATAGCAGAAATGCATGGGCGGATAATCGGGCAGGGCCACCATCACCTCAATGGGCTCGGGCCGGGGCAGAAGATGAAGCGGCCTGGGACGATCGGTGCACCATTCCGTTACCGGTTGCTCTTCCAGGGAAGAAGCTTCTTTTATTGAATTCTCGGGCCAATAGTGTTCCTGCGGCAGGTAGCGGCTGATCGCCTTCATGCCCACCTTGCCGGCAATGTTATCGAGTAATTCAGCGATGGCCGTCTGATCGCTGTTCTCCATATTCCATAAGGCTTCCTGCGTTTCACTGAGATCTTCCACGAGCGTGGCTTCCAGCGTAAACAGTTCGATACCAAGCGCCGGTTCTATGTTCGGGATTTTAAGTTCAAATAATTTGAACAGGTGCGCGGCATTCCGGGAAGCCCGGTTCGTGCCGATGCTGATCTGTTCAGTTTCCCCGTCCAGGCGGTATCCCTTGAAGGTACCTGTGCGCATGCCTTTTTCTTGCCGGAACAACCGTTTGCATAAGGTTTCGAGCAGGCGTTTGAGGGCGATTTCAATCCCGCCAGCCGTACAGACGGGCTCCAGACAAGGCAGCCGTTCCTGATAGGTGGGGGTAGGCTGAATGGCCTGCAGGGATTCCGGTTCTGTGCCCAGTGCCTGTCCCAGGCGGGAAAGCAGGGCATCGCCAAAGCGCCTGCGCAGGTTCGTCCGGGGAATGAGGAGAAGCTGTCCGGTTTGCCTGAACCCGAGTTTTTCCATCCGTTGCAGTGTGGCGGTATCCAGTCGCAAAGCAGCGGGAGGGAGGGGCATGAGCGCCTCTTCCTGTCCGCCGGCTTTGACGATTGGATTGTTGCTGCCGTAGCGCGCCATGGCCCATGCCGTGCCGATGGTATCGGCTATGGCGGCCCGCACCGTGTATCCGCCTTTGCGAAGATGGCTGATAAGGGATTCCAGATAAGGGCGTTCTCCGCCCCATAAATGGGGGCAGCCGGATACATCGAGGATCAGTCCGTCAGGGGGATCGGTAGCGGCAACAGGGGTATAGCGAAGGCACCATTCCGCCAGGTCTTCCAGCAGTTTTCCCTCCGCTGCCGGATCATCGGGAAACACCTCCGCCGAAGGGAGTATGGCCCGTACATCGGCAACCACCATACCGGCCGTAATCCCTTCCTTTTCCAGGGCGCAGCCTGAATCCCTGACCACCATCCGCCCCCGTTCGGGAGCATACAGGAGGAAAGGCTTGTCACGGAGTTCCGGCCGGAGCCTGGCCAGCCTGTCGGCGGCAAAATGACGGAACCAGATGGAGAGGTAGCGTTTAGGCATAGTGCCGTTCTTTTTTGGTTAATCCAGGGACAGCTTGTTTTTGGACCGACACATGCCTGAATGCCTCATTTCTCCATTCCAGTTGCCAGATCCCTGGCCTGCCGTTGCGGATTTTTGCCAGTTCCACATTCCAGCGGGGAAATCCCAGCCCGGGCAGTCCGTCTGCTGTCTGTCCCGGCAGCGGACTGATCTTCCACCGCGATACGCAGGCCAGTGTGTTCTCTGTACGGGGCATACAGCGGTGTAAAAAGCCGGTTACCCGGCTGTCTTCCACGGCCAGTTGCAGCCGCCGCGATTCGGCAAAGCTGACGTCCCGCAACTCGGTAACAACGGCTGCAAGAGCCTTGCATTTCAATGCCTGCTCCATGACCCAAAGTACGTCCTTCTCCCGCCTGATATCGATGAAGATGACCCGGTGCGGCTCGATCCCGAAAAATTTCAGCGCCGGCGGGAACAGCTTTCGCCGGCTGCTTATCCACAGGCAGGTGCCGCCCTTTTTCATGTGTGTGCACAGCAATCCGGAGATAAATCCGTTTGCTGCAGCGACACAGGTTTCCGTGTGACTGATGAACTCATGGATGGCCCCGGTAGGAAAGATGCCGCCCGGAAATGCCGCATTTACCGGTCCCAGCCCGAAATCGAGCTGCCGGCCATCCGGATGGGCAACGAACCCCTCCAGGGCAAGTATCTTTTCCTGCAGTTGCCGGATGATAGCTTTTTTTTCGATCAACTCCTTCATAAATTGAAATTTATTGCTATATTTGTTATTATTGGTAACAAAGTGTTGTTTCTAAAGATAACAGATGAATTCCAAAGTACCAAAGATTTTTTTCGCGGGGAATATTAAATTTCTCCGGGAGCGCAGGAAAATGAGCCAGGAAGCCCTTGCTGTAAGGCTGGGACTGACCCGTGCAAAACTTGCAGCCCTTGAGGCCGGTAACACCAAATCGCCGCAACCGGAAGATTACCTGAATTTTTCGGAATTTTTCAAAATCAGCATCGATACCCTGCTGAAAATTGAGCTTTCCAAACTCGGTGAAATGAAGATCCGGGAGCTGGAGGCCGGGAACGATGTGTATATCCGGGGCGGTAACCTTCGTGTACTGGCTATTTCGGTCGACCGGTCCAACAATGAAAACGTCGAGTATGTGCCGGTGAAAGCAAAAGCAGGTTATATGGCGGGTTATCATGATCCGGAGTTTATCGCTTCTTTGCCGAAGTATTCACTTCCCAACCTGCCGGCTCAGGGGACCTTCCGCGTTTTTCCGCTGACCGGCGATTCGATGCTGCCGGTGCCGGAGAACAGTGATATCATTACGCAATATGTGGCCGACTGGACCGCTGTTAAACCGGAAACACCCTGCATTGTCATTTTAAAAGGGCAGCAGGATTTCGTGTTCAAGCTGGTAACGGTCCACGAGGATGGCACGATCCTGCTAAGGTCGCTGAATCCGGTCTATGAACCGTATACCGTTGGGGTGAATGATGTGCTGGAAATATGGAAGTTTTATGCCTATACCAGCCGGGAAATGCCGGAGGCGCGTTCCGAAATGGCGACCGTGCTGACCGCCATCCGAAAACTGGAAGAAAAAATCCGGAAATAATACCTTCATCATATACCAACCAGCTTATTCATACGTTACATGTATGAAAGGGTGTAAAATTTATGTTTTGTAATTTTCATCAACGTTTTTGGGAAGAAACATTCCTTTTTGTGCTGTGCAGACAGAAAGAGCAAGTAAGGAATCGTTTGACTGAATATTATCAATATAAATATTTAACCCATCAATAATTGCAAGACATGGATTTAAAAGAAGCAGTTACCAGAAGTGTATGTGAACGTCATGCAAATCACCCGGATATCATTGACTCCGATTATGGACTGGGAGAGTTCCCGGAAATTGGGGTAACCGGTGTTCCATCCTGGGGATCTGAAAAACCACATCCGAAAAGATCAATTGTACTTGAAATAACAACCCTTCGTGCGATTACCGCTAAAGCCATCCATTTTTATGGTACGCTGGTTGTGGACGGGGTATCCGTGGAAACCACAGGAATTCTTGATAAGCCGAAGCATTTGAGCAGCGACGAGCAGAAGAAATACCCGATGCTGAGATCCGGGTATGAATTCGAAATAAACCGGCTGCTGACTCAAAAGGAAATTGATGGGTCGGCCGGCACCGGGCGTTGGGATTGGTTTGAAGCCGGGGATCTGACACGCAGGTATGTATCGCTCGATCAACTGATAGCGGATGCGCGGGAAATTATTAAGCTGCGTTTTCGGGGAAACTGGGATATCTACATTAAGTACCCAAAAGGTAAGATAGAACCTATGAATTTGCATCCGATCTGATGAGGTTTTCACCGGCATCCGTGAGACAGGTGCCGGTGTTTATTTTAGTATTGCGGAAAGTGTTCCGTTGTAAGTAATTGTCAATTTATGCATTGCTCTTGTCGCACTGACATAGAGTATGCCGCGGTCTGTTTCAGTATGATAATTTTTATTGTTGGCCTGCACGATGATCACCTCATCAAATTCCAAACCTTTTGCCATATGTCCTGAAGTTATAATGATCCCTTTGACAAAGGCAGAACTCTGGCTGGATAGAAAATGAGCGCTTTTTGTATGTGCTTTGAGCTGTTCTGCAAATTCTTTTGCCTGAAACTCTGTTTTACAGATTATTCCAAGCGATTTATAGCTCGATTTTCTGAAGGAAGAAATCAAATCTGCAACACCAATGACTTCCTGTTCCTTACTTTCAAATTTCAGAATCCGGGGTTGCTCACCGTGGCGCGCAACGGGTTCCAACTCATCGTTTAGGCGAATTTTTTGTGCAAAATCTGTAATTTCAAAGGTCGAACGATAGCTTTTATTCAATCTGGTGATTGCACCTGTAACAAACGTTTTTTGAATCAGTTCGGCAGTAGAAGAACCATATGGGTTTATCGATTGCCCGGCGTCGCCCAAAATGGTTTTGCGGCAAGGGTAAAGTTTTTGAATCACTTTATACTGTATGGGTGAATAATCCTGCATTTCGTCGATCAGCAGATGTTTCACCCATGTCCGGGGCTTATATCCATCCAATGCCATATGAAGATAAGCCAGAGGTGCAAGGTCGTCATATTCGGGTGCCCGGTTTTTCCGCAATTTGAACATCTCCGGTTTTCCAGCCCATTCAAAAAAATCTTTGTAAACCTGAAGGTCGTTATTGCCGGCAAACATATTCCGGATTTCCTTTTTCAGCATATTCCGGGTGGTTGCAGGAACAGAAATCCTGTATTTCACCTGCGCCATTTCCAGGGTATAATCTGCCATCGCCCCGAAGCGTTGGCGCATTGGGTAACGGTCGAACCTCCGGAATTGCTCTTCGATGAATTCAGCGGGGATTGTAAAATATTTTGTAAGCTTCACATCTGTCGCCCTGAAGTAGTGATTTTCAATATGCAGAATAAAGGCATCCAGTTGCGATATAAATTCGAATGAAGCCTTATACTGAATACGCTCTATAAACCCGGGCTGAGGCTTACCAAGAAGTTCCGTTACCTGCTCAAAAAAATTCTGGTATTTGAGTTTGCTGTCGGCAACATTTGACAATATTTGCTCCATGCTTGTTTCGGGTACGGTTTCCTCGCCAAGTTCGGGAAGCACGTTTGAGATATAATCTGCAAAAACCCTGTTGGGTGATATGATTAAGATATCTTTTGAAGAGATCTCACCTTTAAACGAATAAAGCAGGTAGGCAATACGGTGAAGGGCAACAGAAGTTTTTCCTGAACCGGCTACTCCCTGTATGATAAGTGTAGATGCGTCTTCGTTGCGGATTATGCGGTTTTGTTCCCTTTGAATAGTAGCCACGATGTTTTTCATTTTATCGTCGGCACCGGCGCTCAGTTCCTTTTGAAGAATTTCGTCATGAATAGTAAGCGAGCTTTCGACCATGTATTCCATTTCTCCTTTCCTGATGCGATATTGACGCTTCAGGAAAATTTGACCGGTAATCTCTCCCGATGGCGATGTGTAAGAGGCCTGCCCGGATTCATCATCGTAGAACATTCCGGAAACAGGGGCTCGCCAGTCGTAAATGAGGTTTACTTTCTTTTTGAAATCATAAAATGCATGAATGCCGATATAAACAGGGAATATTCCGGCTTCATCGCTGTCTTCCCGAAAATCTATTCTCCCGAAATAAGGAACGTCCAATAATTTGCTTAATCTTTTGCGTTTGGCGATTACATTAACACCCAGGGCAAAATGATTCAGTATACTTTCTCTCATGGAACGGATTTCCTGGGGGTCGATATCTTTGTTTGACCATAAATAGTCCTTGTGGTCCTTCAGCGTTTTAACATGTTCGTTAACAGATGTATCGGTGGTATTTATGGCATCTTTTACAATGTTTAATATCTGCTGAAGATATTCCTTTTCCTGTTGTTCGGTTTTATTAAATACCATAGGGCATTTGTTTAATTTACAAATAAATGGGTTGCAAAGTTACATGAGGAGATGGTTGGCGGAAATAGCCATTTGTCGTCATTTTTCTATCTTTGCAACCGCAATGGAAAAATCTGAACTGCTCGAATTATCACGGCAAATGAGGCGGTCGGCTTTGGAAATGCTGAACCGGCTTAATATTGAGAAAAGTTGCCATCATGTTGGCGGTACGATGAATGTGGTCGGCTCGTTAAAAACTGACCTTATGCTGAACCACCGGGATGTTGATTTGCATATCTATACCGGTGAGCCAATAATCGAAAAAAGCTTTTCTTTTATGAATAAGGTGGCAGAAAACGAGGCTGTTAAGGATATTCAGTATAAAAACCTGCTGGATACAAAAGAGGAATGTATAGAATGGCATCTCTGGTGCGAAGGTAAGGATAAAAGCATCTGGAAATTCGACATCATCCATATCAGAAAGGGTTCATTTTACGATGGATTTTTTGAAAGGGTAACGGATAAAATCATCGAAAAGCTTAAGCCTGAAACAAAGGAAGCGATCCTTCAAATAAAATACGAATTGGGCGGGAAAAGTGATGTTCAGGGAATTCAGATATACCACGCCGTTTTAGAGCACGGCATAAAAAATTATGTGGACTTTATTCAGTGGTCGAAGAAAAATCCTGTCAATACCGTGTTGGATTGGATTCCTTAGTCTTATTGTAAAATTCCCCTTTTTACAGCTTCATTGATGGCTTCAATTGAATTTGTTACCTGCAGTTTTCTTAATATGTTTTTTCGGTGATTATTTACCGTATTAAGGCTTAAACAGAACCTGACCGCAATTTCTTTGCTTAAATAACCCGATTGTACCAGTCTTAAAATTTCAATTTCCCTGTCTGACAAGGAAGTATTATTATTGATTTTATGATGGGGACCAGTAATTTGTCCTGTTTTCAGATTGACAGTAATTCCCTGCACATCCTCCAACGGCCTCTGATCGGGTAAAATATTAACTTCTCCCAAAATTATCCAGGCTTTTCCATT
>Ga0074195_1000219_pt1 | contig 134559 bp, 123 predicted proteins | sample EPASupsiteHSE623_FD_64525 | JGI IMG/M metagenome (GOLD analysis project Ga0074195, IMG submission 64525) | Bioremediated contaminated groundwater from EPA Superfund site, New Mexico - Sample HSE6-23 | ecosystem: Environmental > Aquatic > Deep subsurface > Groundwater > Contaminated ...
GAAAGCCAGAACGCTTTGCCGCGGACGTGTTGGCGCGATGGAAGCACTCATCGGGCCCTCCAAGATCACTGTCCGTGTCCAGGTGAATCGCCGAGACGCGCCTCATGATTTGTGCCGCCCGTGGTCGCGACCCTGTCGATGACCTCGTTCGTCAGGAAGACAAGACCGTGTCGAGCCCCTGCGCTCTGGTAGCCAGTTTCGGTCTTGCCGCGGTCAAAGCCCACGCAGCTCGCGGAGAGGACCACGTTCGGGAGGTGGTCCTCGACGAGCAGCCCCTCGGAGTTCGCGATCAGGATGTGGTTCGCCTCGTCGGCCAAGGAGACCGAGACCTTCACGATCCGACGGTCTCGCGCTCGGGCCGTCTTGTCCGCGCGTACGATGATCGGGAGCTTCTTTTGGATCCCGACCTCGGTCCAGGGGACATCGACCGGAAACCGGCTCGTCAGGGCGACCGGCGCGAGCGGCGTGGGACGTCCGAGCGGCTTTGCATCAGCGATAGCAGCCGCGGTCTCCATCGTTTTGAGGAGCGCCTTCTCGGTCAGTTCCTCGCAGTAGGCAAACCCCGTCGCGTCGCCCTTGAGGACCCTGAGCCCGGCCCCGAGGTCGATCGTGGAATAGGCGCTGTTGACTTCGCCATCCTCCATCGTCACCCAGTGGGAAACCTTGTGCTGCACGTAAACCTCGGCGAAGTCGCCTCCACGTGCGAGCCCTTTGGCCAGGAGCTTCCCGATCAGGTCCGTGTCGACTCCAAACGCCTCGAAGTAGGTCATGATTTTGCCCGGAGCAGGAACGCCAGTATCGGCACCGAAGGCGCCTGAGAGAGCCGCTGCCGGCAACGACACGACGGCCGTGCCGACCCCGAACCCCTTTAGAAAGCGTCGCCGACTCAAGAATCGAGCCATATGATCCCCGCCTCTCGTCAGGCTCACGATACGACGGATTTGGTCACAGCGTCAAGCCGCCGGTCGTCGTGTCGTCGTGTCCTACGGTCCCTTGGCCTTGAAGTAGTCGCTGGTCGCCTTCTGGTAAGCGGAGAAGGCAGCCTGCCACGCTGCTTCGTCACGCGGCTGCTTGCTGGCTTCGGCCATGAGTACGTCGTAGGCAAACTGGTAGATGTCTTTGAGCCTCTGAAGCTCGGCTGGCGAGCCGGTCACGGTCGGCGACGTGCTCAACGTCGAGACAACGGAATTCGTGTTGGCAGCCGTGCTCGTTTCGGTCGGAGCGTTCTCGTTCGCTGACTTGCTCGCGTTGGTGTTTGATGTGCTCGAATTCGTGTTTTCGGAAAGGTTCGCATTGGGCTGGACGATCGAGCTCACGGACTCGTTGGAGTTCGCCTGGGACGAAGCCGCCTTGACCCGAGACTTGCTGAATCGCCCGTCCCGATCAAAGCCGGATCGGCTGTATCCATCCCTGGAATAGCCATAGCGGTCGTATCCGTCAGAGTCGTATCCCTGACGGTCAAACCCATACCGGTCACGCCCGTTCCCGTTGTACCCGGCGCGGTCGTACTTGGACCGGTCAAACCCGTCTCGATCGAACCCGTCCCGGCTGAAACCTTCGCGATCGTATCCAAGACGGTCGTACCCATCTCGGTTCAACCCTTGGCGGTTGAAACCTTGATAGTCGTACCCTTCGCGATCGTACCCATCGCTGTCGTACCCCAAGGTGTCGAAGCCTTCGCGATCCACCATGACCTGATTGACGGATGGCACCGAGGGAAGAGACTGTCCGACACGTACGGATTTCTCGGACACGGGTGGCAGCGAACCGTAGGGAATCGAAGTTGAGCCTTTTGAGCCCTCTCCTCCGCATCCCCCCAACAAAGGAGCCAATGCGACCAAAAGAATCAGTACGAACGCCCATCGGTCCGTCATACAACTCCCCTCGTGAGGCCTCCGGAACAACAGGGGTCTGATCCAATCAAAAACAGGCAGACCGGCCCCTGACCTGCCCCTTCCTGCGCGGACATGCTCTACTACTCTTTGTCTTGCTCTCTGGTTTCGGAAAGTTGTGTACGACCGCACGGACAGACTACGAATCAACGACCGAATCGAGGTTCATACGAGGCTGACAGAGATCTCGCGAGAGTGGCTCTCAGGTCGCGGCCGTGACGAATCCGAAATCCTCCAGGTCGAGCCGGCTGGCTTCATCCCAGGTCAGGGTCGTTTCCGGATCGAGGCAGATATGGTCCATGGCTCTGGCTGGAATGTCGTGTGGATCGATCTCAACGAGAGTCACCGAGATGTTGTCCGCTCCGCCTGCGTCGTTGGCTTGGGTGACGAGCCGTTCACACATTTCCTGTGGGCTCGCCTTCCGGCGCTGAGCCTCCAAGAGAATGTTCTTGATGAGGGGATCAGGAATCATGCCGGTCAATCCGTCGGAACAGGAGAAGAGAATGTCTCCCGCTGCAAGTTGTTCCCGAAACCTGTCGACTCGCACGCTGTACCTGGATCCGATGGCCCGGGTGATGATGTTCTTCCTGGGGTGAATCCGAGCCTGTTCTTCCGTGAGCCGTCCATCCCGAACCAGTTCGCCGACAAAGGAATGATCCTGCGTGATCTGCCTCAACTCGCTGTTTCTGAGCAGGTAGGCGCGGCTATCCCCGACCTGTCCGATGAACGCCTTGCCCTGACAGAGGAACATGCACGTGCAGGTGGCCCCCATCCCCAGGTACTCAGGCGTTTCCCGGGAGCTGATGAACACCTGCTGGTTTACCTGCTCCATGGCTTCCTGGAGGACCGCGCCGGGATTGATGTAGTCCGCTCCGCCGAGCTGGGTCTTCAGAAGAAAGGCGAAGACACTGTTCCCGATGGTTTCCACGGTCAACGTGCTGGCCACCTCGCCGGCAGCAGCCCCCCCCATGCCGTCCGCCACGATGAAGAGGGCACATGCCAACCGTCGCCTGCCCGAGCCCAGCTCGAAGTGCGTGGCGAGAAGACTGTCCTCGTTGTGCTCTCGTTCTCTCCCCACGTCCGTCAGACTTCCAAAGCGCATGCTTTCACCCAAGCATTTGTCAGAAGACAAAGGGGCCGCTATTCGGCCGGCAACCGGGATAGCCCACAGGCCTCCGCATGCCGATCAAGATTCGGCCCTCTCCAGATCAACACCAATCGGCATAGTGAACTACCGGCCAGTCCTCGGCACGACCTTCATGGTCCCTGAGTCCATCTGCTCCGGGGAGACCTCATATCGAAAGAAGGAGTCCCCGATCCGGATTCGATCCCCCGGTTTGATCGGGACTCTGCCCTTGCCGTCGACGTTTCGTCCATTGACGAACGTGCCGTTCGTCGTGGCACCGTTCTTGACCCAATCCCATCCTTCGATCCACACACACCCGCGCTCCCGATAGATCCTCGCCTGGAAACGCGAGACATACTCGTCCCGGTCGCCCGCGAAGCAGATGTCATTGCTGGAGTGTCTCCCCATCGTGACAAAATCACGATCGATCGGCAGCCTCTCTCCTGCAAATCCCCCTTTGAGGCCCAGGAGACAACCGGTCTCCGTGGGCTCGGCCACGGGGTGACCGCAGCACGGGCAGAAGAGGGCTCCTGTGGTCACGGACCCTTGACAGTGGACACACCGTGCCCGAAGGTCGAACCCACACTGAGCGCAAAAGCTCGACCCAAGCTGATTCACGATTCGACACGCCGGACAGGGCACACCCGTACGCTCTTTTCTGCGTTCTCCAGGCAGCCTCGAAGCGGGAGTAGCCAGCTCGTGTTGGCCGATTCTCGCGTCGGCCTTCTCGTTTTGGACCTCTTTCCCGGACGGCGGAGCCTGGCCACCGCCTGAAAGCGCGGTCAGGAACTCGTCCATCGTTGGGAATCGGTCCTCGGGACGTTTCGCGAGCATCTTCATCACAAGGGCCTCCACGGAAGCCGTGAGGGACGGCACGATCTCCCGTGGCTTGATCGGGGTCGCCGTGATGATGGCCACGTACAGCTCGCCAAGCATCTCCGCGTTGAATGGCTTCTTCCCGGTCAGCATCTCGTAGAACACAACCCCCAGAGAAAACATATCGGAGGTGCAATCGACCTTCGACACGTCCTCCACCTGTTCGGGAGACATGTAATGGGCGGTCCCCATGGTGGCCCCCATCCGCGTCACCCGCTCCTTGTCCAGAAAACACGCGATCCCAAAATCGGTGATCTTCACGCGGCCATCGCGAAGAATCATGATGTTTTCCGGCTTGATGTCCCGGTGGATGATGCAATGGGCGTGCGCACACGCCAATCCCTGGGCGACCTGACGGACGATGAGAACAGCCTCTCCTTCCGGCAGACGCCCCCTCCTCTCGAGGACCGTCGAGAGGCTCTCCCCGTCCAGGTACTCCATCGCGAAGTAGTAGTTACCCGACTCTTCGCCGCACTGATGGACACAGACGATCGTTGGATGGTCGAGAGTGAGCTCCATCTCCCGTTCGAAACGTTTCCGGAGCTCCGGCGAATCGCTCGTCAGTTCCTTGACGGCAATCGGAACAGAACGAACGAGATCGACCCCTTTCCAGACGAAGCCCTGGCCGCCCTCCCCGATCAACGACTGGATTCGGAATCGTCCGAAAACCGTGTCACCGATGGCTGTGCGATGCCTCATCGTCAACCGTCCTGGACCAATGGGATAACCCCTATTCGAGGCGGAAGATCGACTGCCCAACCTTGATCTCGTCCCCGGGGACGATACGGGTGAGCTTGCGTACCTTCAGGAAGGTGCCGTTTGTGGAACCCAGATCTTCCACGAAGAACTCGCTGCCCTGCCTGGAGATTCGAGTGTGCTTCCCTGACACGTACCCATCATTCTCCAGCGCGATGTCGTTCTCGGATAGTCGCCCCAGTCGGATTTCGTTCTTCTCGATCTCGAAAACCCTGTCCTTCTCCTTGCCGGCGACCATCCGCAGGCGAATCACGTCCCCCTTGGGCTTTGCCTTCGGAGGAGGAACCGATTCGCCCCCACCGATTCGGGTGCCGCACGAACAACAGAAGAGCGCGCCCGGATCGGCTTGGACTCCGCAGGAAGAACATTTTCTTGCGTCTCCCGGGGACGAAGAAGGCGGTGCGACGTCCATCCGGATTCCGCACTTGGGGCAGAACTTGGTTCCATCGATAGTGGGATGACCGCAGGCTGGACAGGACATGGTCGGCCCGGCCGGTATTTCATCCGGCGGCGCGACCTCCGGGATGGGGGTCTCGGGAGCCTGTGGAGCTTCGGTTGACACGACGGGCTGGATAATCTGTACCGGAGTGGAGGAGGCCGGTTGAGGGGGTGAGGAGCCGATCTTCACCCCGCACTCTTCGCAGTACTCCGCGCCCTCCTCATTGTCGTAGGCACACACCTGACACTTGGCCATGATCGTCTCCTTCCCATCAAGGGACCAAGCTCTCGTCTATTCGTCCTCGAGCAGAGTCTTACCGGTCACGCAGCCCTTCTCGGCTTCTTCGCATGCCACCATCGTTCGCTTGGAGAGAGTGGTCGAGACCCCACCCTCTTCCACGATCGTCTTTCCCACCTGGGCGAAGACCCGGGCTGTGTCGATGGCCTTCTTCTTGACCAGTACCTGGGTCTTGCGATCGAGTTCCATCACCGCGGTCTTCGAATCGATCCGGCGATCCTTCACTCGATCGAGGATCCACTTGAGCTCCTGCATAGCTGAGAGCTCCTCCCACCGCCTGAGAACCTCCCGATTGATGCCCGAGCGAATCTGTGTGCTGTCCGCCACGAACGTTATCTGGAGGGACGCGGTGAGGCTCTCCCCCCGGACGTGGTCAACGAGATTGTCGTAGGTCAGATCGAGCGTTGCCGGACAAAAATCGCCCTCCGCGCGAGCGGATACCTCGACCTCCAGAATCGTGACTTGGGGACGACCGGCCTCGTGCTCGTCCAGGTGGACGAAGAACTCCTCATTGATCGTCTCGCACCGGTACCGCTGATTGAGCATCCGCACCTGAGTGCCATCGGCTGGTTTCACCCGGATCTTCAGGTTCTTCGCAACGACCGACTTCATCTTGGAGAGCTCCGCGGTAAAGATCTGCGGAATCGCCTCAGGGGTCCGGATGAAGTAGTGGTTCCCTCCTCCACGCCTGGCCAGCTGTCCCAAGAGAACCTCGTCGTACTCCTCCCCGACTCCCAGGGTCGACAAGGACAGCCCGTCCGTCCGGGAGGAATCAGCCAAAGCCAGGATCCTGTCGTCCTCCAGTACACCCGCCGTGGCTTCGCCGTCCGAGAGCAGGACGATTCGGTTCACCTTGTCCGCTGAGAAATGCCGCATGGCTTCCCGTCGCCCGATGTCCACGGCCTCGTAGATGTTGGTTGCTCCGCTTGCAAAGAGCTGATCGATGGACTGCTTGATCGAAGCGCGATCGCTCACCGGCTGGGATGGAGCCACCACGCTCACCTGATCGGAAAACCCGACCACCGAGACGTAGTCGGTTTCCTTGAGAGAGTCGATGAGGTGACTCGCCGCCTTCTTCACGTTGTCCAGAGCATCCCCTGTCATCGAGGTCGATCGATCGACCACCAGTGTGAGGTTGAGCGCGGGATCGACCACTTTTTCCGGGTCCGAAAGCCCCACTTCAACAAGAAGGCGTAGCTTGGACGAGCCTTCCACAAGGGCATAGCGGTTCGAAAGCAAGCCGATCATCTTGAGAAGCGCCATTTGCGAGTCCTTTCAAACCAACCCGGCCAAGAGTCTGTCGGGGCCATCCGCGCCGCGAACCCGACGTTTGAGTGAGCTCAGTCGGGCGAGGTACGGGCTTTGAGTCCGGAACGTCATCCGTGTTCAAAGCCGATCTGGAGGGATCGGAGAATCTCGCCGAAGTCCTGGGGGCGCCGTGTGGGCGCTTTCTCCAGGCATCTTAGTATGAGCGTCTCAACGGGAATGGAGATCTCCGGACGCAAGAGCCTGGGAGACGGAGGTGTCCGGGTCAGATGCATGAACATAAGATTGTGGGGGTTAGGGCTGTCGAACGGAGCCTGCCCGGTGAGCATCTCGTACAGGACAACCCCGAACGAGTAGATGTCCGCTCTCTGGTCGACGTTTTCACCGTTCACCTGTTCCGGTGAGATGTAGTGGATCGTTCCCAGGAAAGACTCTCGCCGGACACCGCTCGAAGCACCAAGATCGATCGCGAGGCCAAAGTCCATCAATTTGACCTCGCGGGAACCTGTCAAGACCATTACATTGTCGGGCTTGACATCGCGATGAACTATACCATTGGAGTGGGCAAACAGCAACCCGGCGGCCACCTGACAGGCGATGGGGCCAACCTCGGACGATTCCAGTCGTCCGCGCTGGCGCAAGATCTGCCCCAACGTCTCCCCCTCCAGGAACTCCATGGTGATGTACGGACGACCTTTGTGATGTCCCAGTCCATAGACCCGAACGATGTTCGGATGGACCAATCCCGCGATCAACCGAGCTTCCCGAACCGTGCGCCAGTCAGCCTCCGACTCCTGAGTGGAACTTTCCGGAAGCAACTTGAGGGCCTCTATCCGATCGAGTCTCCGGTTGAGGACCTTCAGGACGGTTCCCATTCCTCCCTTGCCGAGGAGGGCCAGAACTTCATAGAGACCGTCGATGAGAGTGCCCGCTGCTACGGTCCCGTCCGGATCTGACGAGCTCGCCACGGCGGCGCTTCCGGAGGCTTCAGGTCGTGCGCTGTCTGCCGCGCCCACCACATCGCCGGCCCCCGGCAGTCCCTCACCGTCGTCCAGTTTGGTGCGCAGAAGGTTCTCGATCCGGGCGATGCGGTCTCTCTGGTCCGGAGCGCCTTTGGCCCTGGCCGCGTGCCGCGCAGCCTTGAGCGAGGCCTCCCATCGGCCGGCTTCCTCGAGGAGTGCGGCCAATAGACCAGCCTCTTCGCCGAAGCCGTTTCGGGCCAGAGCGTCGGCACCGACCCGCCTGAGTTCTTCGAGCGCCAGATCGGGAAAGCCTTTGCGGTGCCAGATCATGCCCTTCAGCGCGGCGAGTTCGACCCGGAGAAACGGCTCTGGAAAATGGATGCTCTGAAGGGTCTTGAGCGATCGCTCGGCTTCGCCCAATCTCGATTCGTAGCGGGCAAGAACCAGCTTCAGCTCGTTCTCGATGAGATCATCACCGTGGGCCAGCGCGTCGTCGAAGGCGGACGAAGGCTCACTCGAGTGTGCGGTCCCATCCAGCTCGAACCGGATTCCCTTGCCGTCGTACGGCCGTGCGCGACGATCGAGCAAGATCCTGAGCTCGGCTACCCGCTGGGCATCGAACAGACGACGGACCCGCCGTCCCATGAGTCGAGCCAAGGCAAGACCCGGACTGTCTTTCAACACGGCAGTGATGAGTTGATCGGCCTTCTCGAACTGTCCGCTCTCCTGATGAATCTCTGCTGACTTGAGCTTCAGGATGAACGATTCCTCATCGTTTCGGATGAGACGACCGTAACCCGTGAGGGAGATGTCCGATCTTCCACCTCGCGCGGCCGAGTCAAAACACTCCTCGAATGCTCTCGAGAGCTCGCATGTGATGGAGTTTGGCGCCGAGAACGCCTCGAGGAGCTCCAGGCCACGCTCGTGCTCGCCAAGAGGCGCCCAGCATGCGAGGAGTCTCTCGGCCACCTCCGGAATCGAAAAAACCGACGTCTCTCTGGTCTTGTCTCGAGATTCAATCGAGGCCAAGCCAAGGGGTTTGCGGCTCAAATCGAGCCCGCAAGACGGTGCAAGCTGTTCTAGAGCCCTCAGAGCCTCTCTCCACTTTCCCATCCGGAGAGCGAGGTCCACCTGCCGAGCAACGAGATCGAGGTCGTTTGGGGCAACTTCGAGCGCATCGGCCAGCACGCTGTAGGCGTTCGTCAGGTGATTCTCCGCCGCGAGGGCCCATGCCAGGATCCGGGCGACCTCGGGTCGCTTGCGATCCCGTGGGTCCATCCGCATGGCTTCCTCGACCGCGGCCTTGGCATCGCCCTTGTCTTTGCAGACGGTCAAGGTCCGGATCGCCGCCGACACGGTGTCGGCCGTCTTTCCATCATTCACGGAGAACACTCCCCGCCTTCATCAAGGTGGCTCCTCAAGGTGGCTCCTTTTCGCTATCGACAGTGTCCCCTGATCGACGAGAGTAGGCTGGCCAGCTCCTTTCCGTTGGCCGGTCGAGCGGCCTTCTCCTTGCTCAGACACCGAAGGATCGCCTGTTCGAGAGGGAACGGGATCGTCGGACACCTTTCCCGAAGGGGCAAAACAGGAGTGTCGAGATAGCGGAACATACGGGCGTGGAGATCCGGCTCGTCAAAGGGCAGTCGACCGGTCACCAAGAGGTAGAGGAACATGCCGACCGAGTAGATGTCTCCCCTCTCATCGAGTCTCTCTCCGAGGATGAACTCGGGAGGCATGTAGTCGCATCGACGCTGGAGGTAGTCGAGAGGGGCGACCTCGAGGGTGTTGGACACTCCGGACAGACCGAGATCGAGGATCCGAAGGGTTCGTGTTCCCATGTCCACGTGGAAGTCCGAACCTTTGAGGTCGCGATGAAGAATTGCCTTTGAATGAGCCTCAGCCAGAGCCTCGGCCGCCTGTTTGGCGAGCTCCACGGCAAACCCGGCGGGCATGGGGCGTCCACCGGAAACCAGTCGAGAGGCCTCCACCCCGGGAAACCACCGAGTCACGATCCAGACTTCCTTGTCCATCTCGACGATGTCGAGGATTGGAACGAGGTTCGGATGGGACAGACTGGTCGCTTCTCGGGCCGATCGTATGAACCGATCTCGCACGGCCGAGTCGTTGCAGATCACAGGAGACAGCCTTCTGATGGCTAAATCCAGACCCAGCGCGGAGTCTTTTCCCTTGTAGATCTCCCCCAGAAAACCCTGCTTTTGCCTCTCTCCAAGAACGTAGCGCCCGATGAGGCGACCGCCCCGTGCCTCGTGGCTCAGCCGGCTGGATGGCTTGATCAAGAGCGAGCGGGTCCGGTTCTCGTCCTGTCCCCTCGTCCTCTCGGGTGTGTTGGCTTGTCTGAGCCGACGAACCAGTTCCTCCACATCCCGGAAGCCGATATCGAAGAGCAGGATCCTCTTGAACGCCAGCAGAGCGCGAGAACCAGCGCCGCAGTGGAGATAGACCAGCCCGATCTGATAGAGAAGCTCCAATTTCCGGGGGGATGGAGAGCCGAGACGTTCGAGAGGCAGTCTATCGAGCTCCCTCTTGGCGAGTCCCAACTCTCCCTTTCTCGCGAGCGCGATCCCTCTGTGAGCACGAGCGAACTCTTGGTCCTTTTCGTCGGTCGGTTTGTAGTGGCTCAGGTGAAACAGCGCACGATCGATCTGGCCCTCGGTCAAGTAGAGAACAATCAGCTCCTTCCGAAGCTGCCTTTGCTCGCTCGGGCTGTAGACCGGCTTGGCCGATCGTATGAAACCGTCAGGGACCTTGACGAGCAGAGGACCGTCGGGTCCTTGAATGGAGACCCGGTCAGGGGGGTCGGTGACCCTGCCGTCGAGGATCAATTCCTTCAATGCGGCATCGCGAAGCCTGCGGGCTGCAGAGAGTCGCTCGTCGAGGCCTCCTGGATCAACGCCCGCTCGGGATTGCTGTTGTAGCCAGCGTGTCGCCTCGTCGAGATCGCCGCCGGCGAAAGCGAGTCGCGAAAGGGCCAGCTGAGCCGTAGTCTCCCCCGGAATGATCTCGAGGATGGAGCGATACGTGGACAAAGCCTCTTGGGGCTGTTTGTGGATCAGGAAGAGCTGGCCGATCTTGAACAGCCATCTGAGCGCGTGTCGGTCTTTCGATTGAGCCAGCAGGCGGAGGAAACGGTCTCTGGCCGCCACCGGCTGATTCAGCTTCAAATAGATCTCGCCCAAGACCTCCGTGTGCTTGGGGTTCTGAGGGCTCGCGCTCTCCAACCGCTGAAAGATCGGCAGAGCTTTCTGGTAATTACCCGTGGCGACGGACCATTCGCCCAGCTCGGACCATGTCCCCAGGTCGTTCGGAGCGAGCAAGACGATCTTCTCGAGAAGTTCGAGCCGCCCTCTGCGTTCACCCAAGGCACCGAGCAGTCTGGCGAGATGTCGGACGGTCGACAGATCTTCGCAGTCCAAGCGGAGCGAGTGTCTGTACAGCTTGACGGCCAGAGTCCGTGCACCGGTTCGTTCCAAGGCCCGCGCCGAGACGAGAAGGATCGATCGCGCGAGCCGGTCAACCCAACCGGGCATACAACCGGGCCTCCGTCGGCGTGAGCCGATCGGTCATCGGGCGGACGATCAGGGCACCGGCCAGTTGAGAACCACGTTGAGGAAAAGGGCCATGTTCACGAGGAGGACACAGGAGAAGGCGACATCGAGGAGTTCTCGAAGCTGACCGGGACTCATGGTGAAGCGGATCGTGAATCGCTCGCCCGTTGCGACTCTCGAAACCCCCTGCCACGCGACGTAGCACTGGCCGATCGAGAGAATGGCGGCCGCGATCCTTGGGGTCTTGGACACGATCAAGAAGAACGCGACGACGTGTCCGACGATCACGACAAGACTGAAGAAGACGGCAGAGAGCCGCTCCATCCAGATTTCGCCAGGAGTCTTCTCGAATTTCAGTGCCACGGTGCGTTAAATCAGTGCCACGGTGCGTTAAAGAGGACGGTCCCCATCCAGGAATGGTCGTTCCATCCCCTTCCCAATATTAGCGAAGCCGGGGGCCTCCCAGCAAGAGCCGCCCCCTCCCCTGATCCCCCATCTGCGCCCCGTCTGCTGCGTCAGAACTCGTCGCCGCTCCTCGATGTACGTCTCTGTACACCTCGGGGGTCCCCCACCACCTTTGGAACGGTGATATCGAGTGGGGGGTCGCGGCGACTTCGTTCTTTCTTGCATCCGGGGCACATCTCTCGGTCCAGGGAAGTGAAAGTCTTTGTCCTCGAAATGCTCATGCTCATTGGGTTTGACAGAATGAGGTGAAGGATTTGGGGGTCTAGACCGTCTTGGCGACGCCAAGAGACAGATGCTATACTTCTCATGAGTGGGAAGATCGTCGACAAAACCGCCGTTCCTGGGCGAAGAAGCGATGGGTCGAGACGGAAACCTCTCGATTCGGTGACCCACGGTCTGGACATCCAGAAGGTGCGGCACGGAAAACGCTCGGGGGCCTTTTGGTCCGCGGAAGAGTAGGCGACGACGCTGTGGCTCGTACAAGCATAGATCGGTGGCAGAGGCTGGGGTTCTTTGACTTGGCCTGGACGATCTTCCGGGTCTCCATGAAGGGGATCTTCTCGATCATCTCCGTGGTGTATGCGTTCTGTGCCTTGGTTTTGTTCATCAATTCCGTCAATTCCGGAGATCTCCTTCGGCTTCCTCCCCAGGAAATCGTTCTGGCTTTCAGCTCCGCGTTTCTCATGGGGCTTTTGGTCGTCAGCTACGTGACGTTGTTCTTGGCTGTTCCCGTCTCGGTTTTCTGCGCGACCCTCGCCCTGATTGTGACCGTCCTCAGCCGGATCACCGACTCGCTCTCTGTCTCCCAGGCATGGATGGCTCACGACCGGGGGACCTGCCCGCAGGAACCTCCCCCACCCGATCCTCGAATCGAGGTCGTGGATGCTCGAATCGACGCAGGAGTGGCTCTTTGCCCTGTGTGCGCGGAGCTCATAGGGGGCGATCACGTGAGCTGCTTGAAATGTGATTCTCCCCACCATCTCGAATGCTGGGAGTACATCGGTTGCTGCGCCACGTTTGGATGTGGGGGCAGCTATCACACCCGGTCCGATGTATCCGAGGGGGAAGGAGCGGACTGGTGGCGTTGGGGACAGTCCTCCAAGTCGGTGCCCAAGGCGAATTAGTCCCTGATCCGTCCTTTACGCCCGGTCTGTTGAGAGCCTGTTAACGAATTTTGTTCGTCGCGGCTGGCCCAGCAGAAGGGGATTTGTTTCCAGACGCTGAGTCAGAACGCGTCGTCAGGGTCGAGTGGTCGGTTCGGTGAGGACTCGCTCAAGAATCGCCCAGAATTCTCGAGCTTTCTGGATCGTTCGGAGTCTGTCGGTACGTCGCCAAGTAGCGGTAGGAGATACGAAATCGACGTTGACCGCTCCCCATCAGATCCAGAACGACACCGGGATAGAGGCGGACGTTTTCCGGATGAGCCACTTCTCCGATTTTGTAGGTGCCTTGCCCTCCGGGAGGAAACGGATCCCCCGCGAAGTAGACATAGCCATCCGGCCCCACCTTGAGGCTCCCATTCGTCGGTTCGAGTTCCTCCAATTGATGACTCGGTCCGTGACTGCGGGGTGCGCGAATTTCTCGGTAGAACCGCCCTTCCCGGAACACGATGCGGCTTTGTCTCGAAAGATCCACCACCGCCATGGGCTTGTCCTTTCTTGATCGGTTAGTCAGGTCGAATGGGCGGACAATACTAGCACGATAATGGCATATTTTGTTGGTATTGTTTTGTCACTTGACCGGGAACCGATTTCCAAGGCAGACTCGAAGGCCATGCTCGACTTCGATCCCAACGGCCCGGCTCCGGCTGACTCCGGTCTTTTCGGGCTGCCTTATTCCCCCGAGGACTCAAAACTGGTCCTTGTTCCTGTTCCATGGGAAGCCACGACCTCCTATGGCGATGGCACCTCCGGTGGACCTTCTGCGATCCTGAAAGCCAGCCATCAGGTCGATCTTTTCGACCTGGAGTGCGAGAATGCCTACGAGGCCGGCATCGCCATGGTGGAACCGGCCCAGGACATTCGCCGGTGGAACAGGATCGCCAGATCCCATGCCACAAAGATCATCACCAAGGTGGGCGCGAAGAGTGGTTCAAGGCAGCTCAGGAAAGCCATGGAACACGTCAACCAGCTTGGGGAACGAGTCAATGAGTGGGTGAGGGAGATATCTGGCTACTGGCTTCGACGAGGAAGGTTGATCGGCATCCTTGGGGGCGATCATTCGGTTCCGTTCGGGGCCATTCAAGCTCTGGCCGAGCGACACGAACGCTTTGGGATTCTGCAGCTCGATGCTCATTCGGATACGCGCCGCGCCTACGAAGGATTTCGATGGTCGCACGCTTCGATCATGGACAATGTTCTCCAACATGTTCCCCAGGTTGTGAAGCTGGTGCAAATCGGGATCCGGGACTTTTGTCAGGAGGAGGTCGAACGAACGAGGTCTCTTGGCGACCGCGTCAAGGTCTTCTTCGACGCCGACATCAAAAGGGCCCTTTTCGAAGGGATCTCCTTCCGGGAAATGGTCGTCCAAATCGTTCGGGAGCTGCCCCAGACCGTGTATCTCTCGTTCGACATCGACGGCCTTGATCCTTCCTTATGTCCTCACACCGGAACTCCGGTGCCCGGGGGATTCTCTTATTCGGAAACGGCGTTCCTGCTTGGAGAACTGGTCCGCTCAGGTCGAAAGATCATTGGGTTCGACCTCTGCGAAGTGAGCCCAGGCCCGGAGGGGGATGAGTGGGACGCCAACGTGGGAGCCCGGCTCCTCTACAAGATGTGCGTTTGGACCCTGTTGTCGCAGGCCGGCCAGTAGCGGTCGAGACCTCGAGAATCAGCCGTTCATCGCGCTCACATCAGGAAAGGGACGGATGGTCGTGAAGATCAAAATGGCGTGGCTCTTCAGGTCAATGGATCGTTTTTCTCCCGGGCTCTTCACGGAGGTCCTCAGCCGGCAAGCCTCCAGCCCGGAGTCCGGAGACTGGCGATGGGGCGTTCTGCCCCGATCAACGCAAAGAAATCGGGCCCAATGGGCTCTCATTCGGACCTCCAGACTCCAGACTCCAGACTCCGGACTGGAGCCTGTCAGGGTTTTACCCCCTCCCACACGAGGCCGCGTCCTTCTCGCGTCGGTCCTGTCGTCGTTTCTCTTCTTCGGCATTCCGATCGAGGCGAAGACGGGGGAGCCTCCCGTGACCACTGGATCGCTACCCGATTCCTTCCATCTCGTCTACGAGGTGACCCCTGGCGATCCGTCATCCGTGTCGGGGTCTCGGACGAGTCGACTGGAGGCTTGGTTTCAAAATCGTAAGGGTCGACTCGATCTCAACCTGGCAAGCCACGGAAAGAAGAATCGGAGGGTCAACGATCCCTGGAAGAGCGACGAGGTCGCGGTTCTTTGGCAGCATATCGTGAGATCGGATCTGTTCAAGTTTCGGGCGCAACAGGGGCCGTCCGCACCCGATTTTGGCATTGTGAGCCTCTCTTGCGAGGCTTTCATGGGAGGGAAAGCGCTTTCCACACGGCTTCAATGGACCAGCCCTCTCAGAAACGATGGTCCAATCTGGCCTCTCATCAACTATCTGGACACTCTGATGGCCGGGCCATCTCCTTTCTCTCCACAAGTGTCCTCTCCATCGACCGTCTCCCCTGCGCCGCAGTCCTCCCCCCTTCTCGCATCTTCGCCAGACCCGATTCCGAGCGCCGGCGAGATCGAGATGTTGATTTCTCTCGAGGCGACCCATTTGCCCCTCTCTTCGGACGAGATCGGGACGCCCATCCAGAAGACGCAGCGGACGCCTCTTGTGGAGGGGCAGCGAGCCAAAATCCTCCGTGCCCTCGACGTGTTGGGAGAACGTCAGAAGGCCCGTCCCAATGATGCGGAGCTGTGTTCGCTGCGGGGGGCCTTCTTCTACGACCTGGGCGAGTTCGAGAAGGCCCGCCATGAGTTCGACGGGGCGATTCGACTTCAGCCCCATCAGGCCGACCACTACAACAACCGCGGGATGGCGTTCCTGCGTCAGGGGAAGAAGGACGAGGCAATCAACGACTTTCGGCGGGCGATCCGACGGAATCGCGGCCGGTATGGACTGCTGGATGCCTTGATCCAGGCGTTGAAGGCGCGCTGACCGGAGGAGACCCATTCCGGAGGTAGTTCTTCGTGAGAGTCGCGGGACGAGAGGCTCCTGACAAACCGGGGCGGACCGGGACGGACCGGCCCGGGCAACGGGATTGGATCCGACGGCAAGTTGCCCGGCGCGCTGCTGAATTGATGTACTTCGAGGGGATCAAGGAGTATTTGCGGGCCAAGAGAAAGGCGGCCAGACAACTGGACGTGACGGTCTATCCGAACAACATGGAGATCCGTGAGGAGGTTGACCGGCTGGCCGCCGCCCACGAAGGGCCGGCTCGGAGCGAGCGACTCATGGCCCTCCGTCGTCTGGCCCTGGAGGTCATGCTCGTCCTGGAATCGTTCGAGCCAAGACTCGTTGGAAGCGTCCTGACCGGTCATATCAAGGCGGCGAGTGACGTGGATCTCCATGTCTTTGCGGACGATCATGAGGATGTGGGTGACTGTCTCCTGGAAGCGGACTATGAGGTGGAGTACGAGATCGTCAAGACTCGGAAAGGGGGAGAGTTCATGGATTTCCCGCACTACTACATCGATTTGCCCGCAGGCCGTGTGGAGATCTCCGTCTATCCGCCGGAGAGTCTGAAACGTCCACAGAAGAGTTCCATCACTCACAGAACCATGGAAAGGCTCACGATCCACGGCCTCAAGCGTCTGATCGATCAAACGATCGCCGATGCACACGCGCAACCCTCGGGGGCGGGATCCGAGGAAGAATGAACTTTTCAGAGCTCTTCAAACCTGCTCAGCAAGGCTTTGCACAGGTCCTGACGCGAGGCAGACGTTCCGGTGTCTGCCAGCGTGGTCGTCCGAGTGTGGTACCAGTCGACGAACTCGCCGTCCGGACGGCCATCATCCGGAGGTTTGAGTAGACGGACGATGGCCGGCGTCGAAGGCCTGGTCGGAATGGAGCCATGCTGGAGAATGGCCCCTCGACGGCGTACTTGGGCGGAGCCGATGAGCTTACGGCCCTGGACCAGGACCGACTCGATGTTGACCTCGGCGGCACAGGGCTGGATCTTCGCGCGGATGGCTGATCCCGCGGCGATCGATCCGAGGCTTGCCTCGACGCCGACCGCTTTCAAAGCCTCGATCAGGCGTAGCGAGAGCTCTTTGTACGAATCTCGGATCGAGATGCATGCAAGAGGATGGGTCGGAGGGAGAGCGACCGAATAGGTGAGATCCAAATCGTGCAGGAGGGCCTTGCCACCCGTTGGGCGACGGACGATCCCAATGCCTTCCTCCGAACGCACGACCCGCTCTGCGACCTGAGCATATCCCAGCGAAATCCAGGGACCATCCCAAGCGTACAGTCGAAAGAAAGGTCCTCCCCCTTTCGAGGCAAGTTCGAGCAGCGTGAGATCGAGGTCCATGTTGGCAGGACCGGATAGAGGAGGGGTGAGGACGATGGAGATCACGGTTCTCGATCCTGTCGCCCCTTTGTGAAGAGATGCCTATTTCGCCGAACAGCACCCACTCGTGCTGGCCGGTTTCCGCTTGGTATCGGACCCCTTGCTGTCGAACTTGTCGACATCTTGAACCTTGAGAATGGGCTGGCGAGCTGCCCTGGTCTCGTCGAGCCGGCGCACCAGGGTCGTGTGAGGGCTGTTGCGAACGACTTCCGGGTTTTCCTTGGCCTCGCGGACGATCGAACACATCGCCTCGACGAAAGCATCGAGAGTCTCGAGTGATTCGGACTCCGTCGGCTCGATCATCATGGCTTCCGGCACGATCAATGGAAAGTAGATCGTCGGCGCGTGAAAGCCAAGATCCAGAAGTCTTTTCGCAACGTCCAAGGTCTTCACGTGGTATTCCTCCAGCGAGGATCCGGACAACACGAATTCGTGCATGCACGGTCCTTCGATGGGGAGCTGAAAGTGCTTTTTGAGCTTCTCTCGAAGATAGTTGGCGTTTAAAACCGCTACACCCGAAGCGCGGGTGAGTCCTTCCAGGCCCATCGACAGGATGTACGCGTAGGCACGGACCAGGACCCCGAAATTGCCGTACGAGCCAAGCACGCGGCCGATCGATTTTGGGTGGGCGGTGTCGAATCGGTAGACCGTACCCGGCCGTCTGGATAGGGCTGCGACCCTCGATCCGCCGGGATCCTGAGCCGGAGAGATTCCGGGCAGGCTTGTTGTCCGTGCGGCGTTGTCCGTCGGATCGGTCTCTCGGACGATCCGTGGAATGGGAAGGTAGGGCTCCAGCTCTTTCTTTACGAGAACCGGTCCTGAGCCCGGTCCCCCTCCTCCGTGCGGAGTCGAGAAGGTTTTATGGAGGTTCAGGTGCATCACGTCAAAACCCATGTCGCCCGGTCGAGCTCGCCCCAGTAGCGCGTTCATGTTGGCGCCATCCATGTAGAGGAATGCACCGACCTTGTGCGTGAGCCGGGCGATCTCGAGAATGTCCTCCTCGAAGATTCCCAGGGTGTTCGGATTGGTGATCATCACGCAAGCGGTCTTGGACGAGAGCGTCTTCTCGAGGAGTTTGAGGTCGATCCGCCCCTTCTTGCTGGATTGGAGCTCCACGACTTTGTATCCGACCATGGCTGCGGAGGCGAGATTGGTGCCGTGTGCCGAATCGGGGGTCAAGACCTCCGACCGCTCCTCCCCGCGATCGGCAAAGCAGGCTTTGATCATCATCAAGGCCGTGAGTTCTCCGTGGGCCCCTGCCGCCGGTTGAAGCGTTACCTCATCCATTCCGGTGAGATCGGTCAGAAGCTTTCCCAGACGGTGCATCAGGAGGAGTGCGCCTTGGGCCTTTCTCTCGGGGACGAGCGGATGGAGTCCTGCCAGACCGTCGAGGGCACAGACCGTCTCGTTCAGTTTGGGGTTGTACTTCATCGTGCAAGACCCGAGCGGATAGAAGCCCCGGTCGATGTGGTAGTTCTTGCGCGAGAGAGCAATGTAGTGCCGCACGACCTCGGGCTCTGAGACCTCCGGCAAGGGGAGATCGTCCCGAAGCAAGTCGGAGATCTCGGAAAGCGAACCATCTTCCGGAACCGTGAGATCCGGAAGCGTTGTGCCGATGCGGCCCGGGCAGGAAAGGTCGAAGATCAGTTTGTCGTACCGGTCAAACGGCATGGCACTCTCCCAGAAGCCAAACATAACGGTCCATCTCTTCTCGAGTCCGCTTCTCTGTCACGGCCACCAAGAGGGCGTGACCCAGATCGGGAAAGTCGGCCGTCAGATTCAGGCCTGCCAGAATTCCCGCTTTCTCCATGGACAGGATGGTCGGAGCCGGATCCTTGGAAAGCGAAAAGGCGAACTCGTGGAAGAAGGGTGCCTTGTAGACCCGTTCGATTCCCAGACATTCGGACAGTCGACGTGCCAGATAGTGAGCGTTGTGGTAACAAGTCCTGGCAACCTTCGCAAGCCCCTGTTTTCCCAGAAGCGACAAATACACCGTGGCGGCAAGAGCCGTCAAAGCCTGGTTCGAGCAAATGTTCGAGGCGGCGCGTTGCCGCCGGATGTGCTGTTCCCTCGCCTGGAGCGTCAACACATAGGCTTCTTTGCCATCGACGTCGACGGTCTTTCCGACGATGCGGCCAGGAATCTTTCTCATCAACTTTCCTGAGACCGCCAGGTAACCAAGGCCTGGGCCTCCGAAGCTAAGCGGGTTTCCCAGGTTGATCCCGTCGCCCACCACGATGTCGGCGCCAAGCTTTCCCGGTGGAGCAAGAAGCCCCAGCGCGATGGGATTGGCGTCCACGATGAGACAGGAGGTCTGTTTTTCCCGGGCAAACGAGGCAATGTCCTCGATGATCCCCAAGTAGTTGGGTTGTGCGAAAATGAATCCCGCAGACTCCTTCCACTGGGTGGTTGACGGAACGGCGGTGCGCCCATCCTCTGAGAGACCGACGAGGACCATCTCGAGATCGGCGGCCTTCAGATATGTGGCGAGGACTTCTCGATGGCGCGGGTTGACGCCTTGCGACACGAGAATGCTCTTTCGACCGGTGGTCGAACAGGCCATCAGTGCGGCCTCGGCTAGACTCGTGGCCCCGTCGTAGTGACTTGCGTTGGACAGTTCCATGCCCGTCAGGGCACAGATCAGGCTCTGGAATTCGAAGATGGCCTGAAGGGTCCCTTGCGAGACCTCTGGCTGGTAGGGAGTGTATGCGGTGATGAACTCGGAGCGGCCAATCAGCGAGGCGATCGGCGAGGGGACGATGTGGTCGTAGTAGCCCCCTCCCAGAAAGGTGAGCGTTCCGTCTCCCGACACGTTATCGTTTGCCAGAACCTTCATGTGCGAGAGGACCTCGTGTTCCGAAAGAGCCTTGCTAGGCACCTTCGAGAACTTGGCCTTGGATCGGACTTCACTGGGGATGCTCGCGAACAGTTCTTGAAGATCGGAACGCCCCAAGGCGCCGAGCATGAAGCGCTCTTGCTCGGGTGTGAGAGGCATGTAGTGGTGCATGTTCGTCATTCAGGCTCCTGAGGTCCCTTTTGTATTCCTAGAAATCGTCCCTCTCGTACCGGCGAGCTTGACGGTCGGTCGTACCACCGGCCTCATCCTCGCCATCGTGAGATTCGGAGTCTTCCTCGGTGTACCCATCGAGCTCATCGTCGTCTTCGTCTTCGTCCTCATCATCGGAGGCGCGCACGTTGGCCTTTGCCTTCTGTTTCTTTTTCTTCTTCTCGCCGTCCTTCTCGGAAAGCTCGCTGACGAACTCTTCGTACTCTTCCGCCGTCATGAGGGTCGAAAGCTCTTCCTCGTCGGTCATCTCGACCGTGGTCAGCCATCCTTCTTCATGGGGGGACTGGTTGATCAGCTCGGGCTGGTTCTCCAGCTCCTTGTTGATCTCCTTGACCTTTCCGCCTATCGGCATGTAGACGTCCGAGACCGCCTTGACGGACTCAACGACGCCCAAGGCTTCGCCCTGTTCGAGCTCGTCATCGATACCGGGCAGTTCCACGAAAACGATGTCTCCGAGCTCATGCTGTGCATAATCGGTGATCCCGATGCGTGCCAAGTTGCTTTCCTGGACCTCGACCCACTCGTGCTGCTTGGTGTACCGCAGATTCTCCGGATACATAATCGCGTGGTCTCTTACTCCTTGATTCACGAGAGGCCCGTCTCGGCGAAGAGGAAAGGCCTTCTCGAGTCCTTGCACGCCACGGATCCCCGAGGCGCGTCCGTTCCGCCCCTAGAAAGCCTGTCTGCCCGCGCCTGTTCTCAAAGGGAAGATCTTTGAAAACTCTCCGACCTCTGCCCTGATGCGCTCCAGCGCCGCACCATCGGAGGCTTGTCTGAGCGCTTCAAAAATGAAGCCGGCGATCCTATCCATGTCTGACTCTTTCATTCCCCGGCTCGTGACTGCCGCGGTTCCGATACGGATTCCGGAGGTCACGAACGGTTTCTGGGTGTCAAAGGGGATCGCATTCTTGTTGACTGTGATCCCCGCCTGTTCGAGGACCTTCTCGGCCTGTTTTCCCGTGAGGCCCAGCGTGGTCATGTCGAACAGCGCCAGATGCGTATCGGTCCCGCCCGAGATCGCCCGGAGCCCTCGCTCGACCAGTTTTTCGGTCAGAACCTTGGAGTTGGTCACGACCTGCTGGATGTAGCTCTTGAACTCGGGTTGCAGGGCTTCATGAAGGCAGACCGCCTTGGCTGCGATGATGTGCATCAACGGACCGCCCTGCATGCCGGGAAAGACCGCCTTGTCCAGAGCCGCTGCGTGAGCTGCTTTGCAGAGGACCATCCCGCCTCTCGGACCTCTGAGCGTCTTGTGCGTGGTGGTCGTCACAAAGTCTGCAACCGGGCACGGGTTTTCGTGGATTCCGGCGGCGACGAGACCCGCGATGTGGGCCATGTCGACCATGAGCTGCGCTCCCACCGAATCCGCGATCTCCCGGAATTTTCCAAAGTCGAGCGTCCTCGGGTAGGCGCTGGCTCCAGTGACGATGAGCTTGGGATGATGTTCTCGGGCTAACCTCGCCACTTCGTCGTAGTCGATGGTCTCCGAATCCTTGCGGACACCGTAGCTCATGAACTGATAGCGAATTCCCGAGAAGTTCACGGGGTGTCCGTGGGTGAGGTGTCCTCCCTGCGCGAGCGACAGCCCCAGCACGGGATCTCCGGCCTTCAGGACCGTGTCGTAGACGGCCATGTTTGCCTGGCTACCAGAATGCGGCTGGACGTTCGCATGCTCGGCTCCAAAGAGCTTCAAGGCCCGCTGTCTGGCCAGATTCTCGGCTCGGTCCACCTGAACGCAACCGCCGTAGTATCTCTTGGCAGGATAACCCTCGGCATACTTGTTCGTCAGAACCGATCCCATCGCTTCCATGACGGCCGGCGACACGAAGTTCTCCGACGCGATCAGCTCCAGCCCCTCTCTCTGCCGCGCCTCTTCCGCACGGAGGATGCCCGCAATCTCCGGATCGACGGCCTCGAGCCTCTCTCGGAAATCACCCACTTCACTTCACCGTCCTCTTGTAAAAGGGCGTGGGAACCACCTGGGCTGCCACTTCTTTGTCACGAATCAGGATGTTCAGTTCGCTTCCGGGTGTGGAGAGCTTCGTCGGAACATAGGCCAGACCGAGGTTCGCCTTGAGAGTGGGGGAGAATGTGCCGGAGGTGACGGACCCAACCTTTTTCCCCTCGAGAACCACGTCGTGCCCGTGTCGGGCGATGCCTCTTCCCTGCATCTTGAATCCGACCAATCTGCGTGAGAGCCCCTTTTCTTTCTGTGCGAGAAGAACCTGTCGGCCGACGAATTCTCCCTTGTCGAACTTGACGGTCCACGCGATTCCCGCTTCGAGTGGGGAGGTCGTTTCGTCGATGTCATTCCCGTAGAGGAGGAGCTTGGCCTCGAATCGGAGCGTGTCTCTCGCTCCGAGTCCAATGGGCTTGACCGGATCGACCAAGAGCTTCTTCCACAGGGAAGGAGCTTTTTCGTTGGGAACGACGATCTCAAAACCGTCTTCTCCGGTGTAGCCGGTCCGGGCAAGGATGGCCTGAGCGCCATCATAGAGGGTTACGACCAACCCGAACGACGGAAGCTGCTCGCATCCGGGGAAGACCCTCGAAAGAATGGCCGGAGCCAGAGGGCCTTGGAGAGCCAAAAGAGCTGTCTCGTCACTCGAATCGACGAAGCGGGTCTGACTCGAGAGATGTCTCTTCACCCAATCTCGGTCCTTGGCGATGTTGGCGGCGTTTACGATGAGCAGGACGTGTTGCTCTCCCAGTCGATAGACGATCAGATCGTCGACGATACCGCCGTCATCGGTACACATCGGGGTGTACTGAGCTTCTCCCACGGCCAGCCGTAAAACATTGTTGGTGACGAGCCGGGAAACATCGGAGAGTGCTTGAGGGCCAAACAGCTCGAACTCCCCCATGTGGGTGAGGTCGAACAGCCCTGCTGCCGTTCTTACGGCCTGGTGTTCCTCGAGGATCGAGCTGTAAGACACGGGCATGATGAACCCGCAGAAGGGGACCATCTTCGCGCCCAGCTCTTGGTGAGCCGAATACAACGGGGTCTTTTGCCCCTCCACCGTTCCTCCCTGTCTGGACGAAGAGACCGGGTCGTCCAATCCGCATTTGACCCCGATCCCGCCCGCGAGAGTTCGGCTCACGAGAGTTCAATTGGTGGGCTCTCACCCACCCAGGGTCGTCGAGTGTCGGATAATCCGATTGCTACGATATACGTCCGCAGCATGGCCAGAGTCAAGGATCTGTGGAGCCGAATCTTCTGTCTCTGGACTCAGTGGACCAGGGTGGTGTAAGTGGTGTAACCTGAACAAGGTGACTCTATCGTGGCGTTCTGTGGCGAGAGGGAAGGGATGATTGCATGTCCACCGCAAAGATGGCACAGGGAACTCAGTACCTGAGCTTCCGTCTCGGGGAAGAGACGTTCACGCTCGATGTGGCCAAAGTGCGGGAGATCTTGGACTACACGAAGATCACCAAGGTCCCCCAGACCCCGGATTTCATGCGAGGAGTCATCAATTTGCGGGGCAGCGTCGTCCCCGTCGTCGACCTGAGACTGAAGTTCGGGATGTCGAAGACGGAGCGGTCCGTCAATACCTGTATCGTCGTCGTCGAGATATCGCTCGACCAAGAGCCGGTCGTGATCGGTCTTCTGGCTGATTCTGTCCAGGAGGTCATCGAGCTCGAGCCATCCCAAATCGAACCGCCTCCGAAGATCGGGACGAAGCTCAAAGTCGACTTCCTGCGAGGCATGGGCAAGCGGGACGAACAGTTCCTGATGGTCCTCGATATCGACAAGGTCTTCTCGAGCGAAGACCTGGCCATCACTCAGAACCTTTCGCGAGAGAACTTCCCCACGCAGAACGCCTAGGAGCAAAGCCCCTGAATGACCGGGGAAACCCGCTCCGGACAGGCCGGACCCACGCGGAGACAACGGAAAGATCCGGAGGAGCGCGGAGATCAGGCAGATCTCTTTCGAGAAGGACTCCGTGCGTCTTGGTGGACCTCCGGCCTCCGTGTCATCCTGGATCGCCTTCCTGGGCGGGATCGGTGAGGACTTCCTGACCGTAGTCCCAATCACGGGGATTGCGACTAGGAGCCCGTCGGGCCTTTGGTCCGACAGGCTCCGGACTCTGGACTCCTGACTTCTCAGTAGCGTTCGAAGTCGGTATCTGACGCCGACACTTCCTGATCTTTGAGGCGGATGGAGACTCCGCCTTTTTTCTCTGCTCCGGCCTTTTCTTTCGCCTGGGTGGGGCGGACCTGTTTCCCCTGCTGGGGTGAGCGCGGCGTCGAGTAAGCGTTCCGGACGGGGCGCGGCACGATCGGCCCAACCGCCATCGCTTCGGAGGCGCCCAATCTGAAGAACCCGATCATGTTCTGGAGGCTCTCGGCCTGTGAAGTGAGTTGTTCCGCGGTCGCCGCAAGCTCTTCCGCGGAGGACACGTTCTGTTGAATCACCTCGTCGAGCTGTTGGATGGCCTTGTTGATCTGGTCCGCACCCGAGTTCTGCTCCCGGGACGCCGCGCTGATCTCCTGAACCAGTTCCGCGGTCTTCCGGATGTCGGGAACCAGCTTGGACAGCATGTCCCCGGCTTTCTGCGCAACGGCCACGCTCGATGCGGACAAACCACGGATCTCTCCAGCCGCGACCTGGCTGCGTTCCGCGAGCTTCCGAACCTCCATGGCCACGACAGCAAAACCCTTGCCGTGTTCGCCGGCTCGAGCCGCCTCGATCGCCGCGTTCAAAGCGAGGAGGTTTGTCTGTCGGGCGATCTCCTCGATGATCGAGATCCTGCTGGCGATCTCGTTCATCGCCGTCACAGTTTCTGACACTGCGCGCCCGCCCTCCTGTGCGTCCTCGGCCGATTTGACCGCGATCTTCTCCGTCTGCTGGGCGTTGTCCGTGTTTTGTTGGATGGCCGACTTCATCTGCTCCATCGAGGAAGAGGCCTCCTCGGCAGCAGCGGCCTGTTGAGTCGCCCCTTGGGACATCTGGTTCGCGCTCGACGCGAGCTCCACACTCCCGGAGGAGACGTTGTCGCTGGCGCTCCTCACCGACACCACAACCTCCTTGAGCCTCCCCACCATGTCCGCCAGTGCGAGCATCTGCTCGTCGTTGGCGGACCGTTCCTTGAGGGCGACGTTCAGTTGACCCTGCGCGATATCACGCGCCACCTTGGACACGTGGTTCGTCGCGTCTATCAGGATGTTCAGGTTGTTCTTGAGCTCGTTGAAATCACCGGAGTAGCTGTCGGTGATCTTGGGGGGCATGTCGCCCTTGGAGATCTGTTCGACACACCTCGCCGCCATGGTGAGCGGGCCGACGACCGCATCCAGAGTCTCGTTGACCCCTGCGATCACTCTACGGAAGTCTCCTGCAAATCGGGACGCGTCCGCCCGGTAGCCCAGCCGACCAGCCTTGGCAGCCTCGACGAGCTTGAGCGCCTCTGCCACCATCCCGCCCACGTTTTCCATCATGGCGATGATCGCGGGGACGAGTCGATCGTTCTCCGATCTCTTGCCGCGACCGTTGTTGATGGCCTTGTAGTCAGCGAGTTCCTCCAGGTTGCCTTCGGCGATCTTCATCGACGTGCTTGTGACGTGGTTCACCCGTTCTCGGACAAGGTTGACGGCTGTGGCCATCTCGGCGAAGACACCCGGGTATCTTCCCTGAACCTGGCCGGTGTAGTCGTTCACCGCCATCGCCTGAAGGATGCGGTTGGACTCCACCACGCCACCCAGGCCGTCGATACAACCGTTCAGGCTGGTCTTGAGTTCGTTAAACTCTCCGTCATAGGTGTCGGTGATCTTCGGGGGGATTTCGCCCTTGGAGATACTGGCAAGGTGTCCAGCTACGAGTTTGAGTGGGCCGATGATCGCGTCTAGGGTGTGGTTGAAACCCTGAACGAGGGGTTGGAACTCGAAGTTCACTCTGTTCACGTTGGCCCGGTAACCAAGCTGCCCCCCCGTGCTGGCCTCTGCCAGTCGTTTCATCTCGGATTGCATGATGGATAGGATCGACGTGATGTTGCGACTGAGGGAAAAGCCCAAGACAACGAAAAACCCCCCCCCCCCCAATCCGCCCCAGAGTGTGAGTTTGCTCAAGCTGTCACTGCGTGCCAAGGCCGACTTCCCGGAGACCTCACCCGTGTCGATGTTCAGCTTGATAAGGTCGTTCATCAGCCTCTGGGAGGAAGCGAACGCCTGACTCTCTTCTTGCTGGCCCATGAGCCTCGTCAGCGTCGCCGTGTCGCTCATCGCAGAGGTCTCGTTCTGTGACCGGAGGAACCTCTCATGTTCTGATTTCCATGCGTCCCAGGGGCCTTTGAGGGTGTTCCAGATCGAGGCCCCCTCTTTCCCCCGCACAAGCGTATCGTGAGAGGCCCAGGCCTTGTCTATCGCCTGCCACGACTGTCGGATTTTCGCGTATTCCTGATCGGCCCTGTCCCGAGACAGGCCAGGAGTCAGGAGAGCTCGTTCTGCTGCCCGGATCGTCCTGCGACCATCGTTGATGGCGAGAAGAGCAGAGAGACCAAAGACGTGGCTCTCTGTCAGATTGGCCACTGTGGCCGTGAGCTCGGCAATGCCTCGGTGGGCCAAAAAGCCCATCATGAGGAGCGAAAGTACAGCGAGACCGATGACCAGGCTCACTTTTTCAGTCAGTTTCACAATCTCAACCTCCGGTGCGTTCGCCACGAGACTCTTCCAACGTCAGAATACGGCTCACTTGGAATGTCCACACCGTCCAAACTCATGCCCCCCCCATCATTCACCTTTAGTCGATGTTTTGGTGTTTCGCTGGAGATTCGGGTAACATTTTTATGTATCATCGTTCTTTTCTATGTAACATTATTTTTTGGCTGTGGACAACTCCGGGTGAGCCGGGCGATTTGCAGGATGAGAGCTCCGGATGAGACACAAGGAAACTCGTTTTTACAGGATGGAGAGGACGGGATCCGATGGGACGAAAGAAGCTGCTTCTGGTGGACGACTCTGAGACCGCCATCATGATGGAAAAGATGTTTCTCCGGGGGCTTCCCTGCGATCTGGTCGTCGCACGAAACGGAAAGGACGCTCTTGCCAAGGCGGAAACAGAAAAGCCCGATCTAATCCTCATGGATGTTAATATGCCTCTGATGGGCGGATTCGACGTGTGCAAAGAGTTGCGCCAGCGTGAGGCCACGAAGACCACCCCTATCATCCTGGTGACGACCATGGGCAATCAGGAACAGCGTCAGATCGGAGCCCAGGCCGGATGCACCGAATATGTGACAAAGCCGATCAACGGCCCTGATCTCGTGGCCAAGGTCAAAGCCCTCCTGGGGATCTGAAAGGGTAGAGACGAATGAGCGATCAGAACGGTGAGCAACGACCGCTTTTCGACGAGCTGCGCGAAAAGCACAAGAAGCTCCGGAAGTCCGTAGAGATGCTGGAGACGGAATTCCGCCTCGTAAAGGACAAGTATCTCACCCTTTCCGGATACCGGGGCAATCTTTCCCAGGAGTTCACGATGCTCGACGCGCAGGTGTCGAGCCTGGAGAGCAGCGCCCTCATCATGGAGTTTCTGAGGCTCGAGGATCAGGTCTCGGACATGGCCAACCTTCTCGTCGTGATCCAGCAGCTCCATTCCTCGCTCGATCGGGGCGTCATCCTTGCGAGCATTCACGATATCGTCCTGAATATCATCGGTGCGGAAGAGATGGCTCTCTATGAGACCCAGCCCAATTCATCCATGCTCTTGTTGACCAGCTCGCAGGGTCTGGAGGGAAAAGAGCTCAGTCCGGTGACCATCGGCAAGGGCATCATCGGAAAAACGGTCGAGACCGGAGAGCGTTTCGTCCGCGGACAGAGTGAGATCGTCGAGGAGCTTCCGGAAGAGCACACCTTGACGGCATGCGTGGCTCTTAGATGCGAGGAGCAGATCGCCGGTGCCATCGCCACCTTCCGGCTGCTCAACCACAAGAGCGGATTGACCCCCCTGGACAACGATGTGCTCGATCTTTTGAGCACCCACGCCGCCATGGCCCTGCACTGCGCCCATCTCGCCGAGCTGACAGCCCGGGCCTCTTAGCGCCGCCTTCTCCGAGGTTCAAGGGATGGCCCCCAAGCCAGAAGTGAGGTCACGGCGCCCAAGGAGCTAATCGAGCATGTCCAGTTCCGACGTCGAAGCCGACGATATCGATCTTCAGCTCATCTTTCGCACGTTCCAGGCCGAATCGAACGAGCGTCTCGCTGAGATGGAGGAGCTTCTCCTGAAGCTGGAGTCGTGTCCCGGTGATGAAGAGGCCATCCAGGCCATCTTCCGCGGAGCGCATACCATCAAGGGCAACTCGGAATCTCTGGGGCTGATGGGAACGAAGAAGCTGTCCCACGCCATGGAGGATGTGCTGCATCGCCTGAGGTCGCACACGTTGAAGGCATCTCCAGCGCTCGTGAGTTTCCTCCTCAGGACCGTGGATGTCCTAAAGCAGATGATCGCGGACGGGTGCGCCGGTAAGTCCGACGAACTTCCCGAGCTCCCATCCCTCGTTGAGACTCTGAGGACGGAATGGCTGGAGGACGTCCCCGCTGCCACGGAGTCCTCTCCTGAGCCGGCTATTGACACGGCCATGACCGAGATTCCGGGAGCGGCGTCGGCAGAAGCCGGGAACTCGTCGCAGTCTTCCTCGGAGGCCGGGCGATCTCTTCGGGTGGACATGGAGAGAGTCGATCGCATGGTCAATCTGAGCGGCGAGATCGTCATTGCCCAGGCTCGCATGCGAGATCTCATCACGAACGAGCAGGCCGACAGGGCCGACATCTTGGAGTTCCACCGCGTTACCGACAACCTCTGTCGTTCCCTCCAAGAACATATCATGAGATTGCGCATGGTCCCGGTCGGGCCCTTCTTTCGTCGCTACTCCCGAGTCGTCAGGGATCTCGCCCGCAAGATCAACAAGCAGGCCCGACTCGTGATCGAGGGAGCCGAAGTGGAGGTCGATTCGGTGCTTGTGGACCACCTCAAGGACCCGGTCACCCACATGGTCCGAAACGCCGTGGATCATGGCATCGAGCCCGCCGAGGTTCGTAGGACCAGCGGAAAGCATCCCTGTGGGCAGGTTATCTTGAGAGCCTTTCATGACGGTGGCAGTGTCGTGATCCAGGTCTCGGACGACGGTGCTGGTTTTGACAGGGCCCGCATCCTGAAGAAGGCTCTCCATATGGGGCTCATCACAGATGCCGACCGGGTGAGGGAGGAAGATCTCTTTCTCTTGGTCCTACAGCCGGGCTTTTCCACCTCGGAAGAGGTGACCGACCTTTCCGGCCGAGGGGTTGGCATGGACGTGGTTGCTCGAAATATCGAGCTCCTCGGTGGGGTTCTCTCGATCGAAAGCTCGTCGGGTCAGGGAACCACCCTGACAGCTCGCGTGCCTCTGACGCTGGCCATCATCGAGGGGCTACTCGTCGGAGTGGATGAGGATCGCTACATCGTGCCATTGGATTTGGTCGAGGAGTGTTTCGAGCTCGTGGAGTCGAAAGCGAACAGGAGCAGGCCCAGCGGCATGGTGAGAAGGCACGGCCGGATCGTGCCGTTCATTCGACTGCGAAACTCCTTCCGGTTGGAAACCGCTCCTCCCGAGCGCGAAAACGTCGTGATCGTCCGGTGGTTGGGGGGGCACATCGGTGTCGTGGTGGACATCCTGCTCGGGGAGAATCGTACGGTCGTGAAGCCTCTGGGCAAGCTCCTGAAGGGTGTTCGTGGATTCGCTGCCGCAACGCTCTTGGGTGATGGGCAGGTCGCCCTGATTCTCGACGTGGGACATCTGGTTCAGCAGGCCGAGCAGAACGAGCTCCGATCGGAGCTCTCACCGGGACAGAGAGATCCCGACATGAACGGTTCCAGGTGATGACGATGTCTCAGAATCGAGGAGATCCAACGTTTGACAACCTGGAGAACCTCCAGGAACAGATCGTCATCCGTGCCGTGCGTGCGGTCATCGAGCAGGAGGCACGTCAGGGGCGTGCGGTCTGCGGGTGTCGATCGTGCCTCGTGGATATAGCCGCCGTCGCTCTCAACTCGCTGCCTCCTTGGTACGTGGCGGACAGCATGAATACGGTGGCCTTCGGTCTTCGGGGCGAGGAATACGCCCGTCGGAAGACGGCGGCGGAGGAAGCGATCCGAAAAGCCATCCCGATCGTGGCTGCGAGTCCGCATCATGAGCAGTGAGGGTCTGAACTTGACTCCTGGATGGTTTGTATACTATCTACCGGCTGAACGAAGATGGCAGAGAACACCGCAGCGGCACCCCCGACAACCTCAGAGGCCAAGGACTCTCTCTGCAGGGTCAAAGAGGCGGCCGATGCCGCCTTGGCCGTCCTGAGGCCTCTGATAGGGTTTCATTCGATCGAGCTCGTCAACTACGCCGACGCAGATCTACCCCCCGCCAAGGTGACTCCGACAGATCTCCTCGATCTGCTCACCGCCTGCGTGAGCCAGGCTGTGACGGGTCTGTGCTCGATGGGTGCCGGCCGACAGCTCGTCGTGCAGTCGGTGAGAGCCCCCAACAGCAAGATCCTCGTCGAGATCAAGGACAACTGCGACGCGCCGTCGATCGAGTGGCTCAGTCAGTGGCTGGAGAAGGTCCCAATGCTCACAGCTCTCCAGCAACAGGGTGTGACCGCCAGCGTTAAGCCGGGTGCCGGAAAGGGAAGCTGTTTCGAGATCCTGCTTCCCGTGGGCGAGCTGCCTCCAAGGAGCTCGATCCCGAACAGTGCCATGATCGTCGTGGAGGAACAGGGGGCAGCCAACGCCATGCTCGAGGTTCTTCAGAAAAAGGGGTATGGGGTCGAGACCCCGGTGAGCGGCTACCAGGCTCTCAGGAAGGTCGCTGCCGGAGATCAGAGCATGGTCTTCTTCGAGCTCGAGATCCCGGGGATCGTCTCCTCGCTGGTGTGTTGCGATCTACCTCGAGAGTTCCCCCCGCACATGAACGCGCTCCTCGCCCTTTCCGCGTTCATGAAAGAACACAAGCAGCTTCTGGGCAAGGAGTCTTTGACGACCATCGGCAAACCGATCGATCGGGACGCTCTCGATTCCATCGTGGACGAGATGATTTCCAACCTCCGGAAAGACGTGCCGGTCACTGTTCAGGGTGGGAGCCGTGCGCTGGTGGTCGATCGTTCGAAAGCCATCCAGATCCTTTTGGACGTTCAGCTCAAAAGGCGAGGCTGGCAGGTCGACAAGGCCGACAACTTCGTCCAGGCGGTTCGAAAGCTTCAGGGCGCCCGCTACGATCTCGTACTCTTCGAGCTGGATCTGCCGCCGAACGCGGATGGTTCATCGCTCTATGATACGATCAAGAAGGATTACCCGGAACATCTGGACCGGATCCTCACGATGACGGCTGCGGCAGCCAAGCACAAGGCTTTCCTCGAGTCGGCCAAGCTCATCTGCGTGGAGAAGCCAATCCATCCGGAGAAGTTGTTCACGGCCATCGAGAAGATGACAGCGGGGCCCGAGCTGACCGTCGATTCCCCCCGCGTGATGGTCGCTGAGGAGTCACCGGCGGTCATTGCCGTCCTCGAAAAGGTGCTGCGAAGGCGTGGATGCCGGGTCGAGAAAGCTTCGACCGGCTACGACGCTCTCACGAAGATGCGGGAGATTCCGTTCGAGCTGATCCTTCTGGACATCGCCATTCGTGAGATGAGCGGGTCGATCCTGGTTCGGGCGGCCTCCATCGAGTTTCCGGACCGGATCAGGCGTTTCATCGTGATCAGCTCCGCGGATGTCATCGAAAAGCACGAACAGCTCCTCAAGACATTTGATATCCCGACCGTGTCGAAACCGGTGGCCGAGGACCAGCTCATCCGGGCGATCAACTTGCGGCTGGCCTCTCTCAAACAGACCGGTCAGTAGTCTCGACGCCGGAAAGACTTTTGCGGGAGCTGATCGGAGTTACATCACTCGCCTGAAATGGGGCTATTCACAGAGCCGCAGAACCTCCCAGGCGATGAGCGGAAGCGCCAGAACCCGATCGATGGCTCCTCTCTTGATCGCCTCCTGAGGCATGCCGAAGACGACCGAAGTGGCTTCGTCTTGGGCGATCGTCGCGGCCCCGGCCTGCTTGAGCTCCACCATTCCAGCGGCGCCATCGTCTCCCATTCCGGTCATGATCACAGCGACCACGTTGCGCCCCGCGCATTGGGCCGCGGAGCGGAACAGCACGTCCACGGAAGGACGGTGTCGATTGACGAGCGGACCGTCACGGACCTCCACGATGTAGCGGGCACCATCACGATTGACGACGACGTGTCGGTTCCCTGGCGCGATGAGAACGTGGCCTCTGAGGACCGAGTCGCCGGTCGCCGCTTCCTTGACCGAAACCTTGCAGAGGCGATCGAGCCTCTGGGCAAAGGCGGCCGTGAACTTCTCCGGCATGTGCTGGACGATCACGACGCCGGGAGAGTCGACCGGAAGAGCCTCCAAGAAGGTCCGGAGAGCCTCTGTGCCGCCTGTGGAGGCCCCGACGACGACGACCTTCTCGGTCGTTCGAACCATCGCCGGCTTCACGGACTTCGCGATCACGGCATCGGCTGAGAGCTTCGGCTCGATCTTCTCCACCATGGTCGCGCTGGAGAGTCTCTGCACCCGAGCCTGGGCCGCGGCCCTGACCGCGTCGATCAGACGGATGCTGGACTCCTCGAGGAACCGCTTGGAAGATATCCGCGGTTTCTCGATGATGTCGACGGCACCGTACTCGAGAGCCTTCATCGTCGTCTCTGAGTTGATCTGGGTCAGGCTCGAGCACATGACGACCGGGATGGGATGCTGGCTCATCAGCTCCTTGAGGAAGGTGATGCCATCCATTCTCGGCATCTCGACGTCCAGAAGGATCACGTGCGGCGCCAGTTCCTTCATGCGATCGACCGCGACATAGGGGTCTGCGGCCGCGCGCATCACTTCGAAATCGGGCACCTGGCTCAGGATCGTTGTCAGTGTCTGTCGGACCACGGCCGAATCATCGACCACGAGTACGCGGATCTTCTTCATCGTGAGGGACTCCCCCCCGAACACCCTTCTACGAGTGGTAAGGGCCTACCGGCCTCATGAACGGGGATGCTCGATCCCCGGGCAGAGACTCCCGCCTGCTTGGGGACTCCGGTCCCCGGGCGCGCTCGACCCCCGGCAGCTCCTTGACGCGACGCAAGAGGACCTCGCCTGTCTCTGTCCAGAAGTAGATCTTGCGTCCCCTCACCCCACGAACATCGGAGGCAACGAGCCTGAGCCTCTCCAGTCGGATCATTCGCTCGGCCATCTCGACGTTCATCTGTCCCACGGATTTCGAGACGACGCCGTCAGCGCCGGTCGAAAGGACGTCAGCCCCACCGAACAGTTTTACCACGAGTTCTTCCCGAACCATGCCGTTGGCTTCGAACTTTGCCACCATTTGGCGAACACAGCACGTCACGAACTGGAACTTCATGACTCCGCAGCTTGCGCACCTGAAGTCACACCTTGGCTCCGGCAGCGTGGCATGACAGATCGATCCGACACGACGAACCGGATGGTGCATCGTCACCGTGACGCACGAGCCCAAAAGGGTCGCCACCAAAGTAGGTTTCTGGCCGCAGAACCATTGCCCGGGCTTCAGGTAGACCTGGGGCAACTCTCCGGATGATAACATCGAACCTTGCGATTGTCCTGTCGGACGCGGCCTGGAAAACCTGGTTATCTCCATTGTCCCTCTCTTAATCGATCGGGTCAAGGTCAAGGATGGATCCCCCGGTAGGTCGTGGGCGCCACGTGCACCAATGGCAGATCAAGACCGGTGAGCGTTTCGGAGTGGCCAACGAACAGATAACCACCGGGCTTGAGCCGTCGGCAAAGGAACCTCAGGACCTTCTCTTGGACAGGTCGATCAAAGTAGATCAGAACATTCCTGCAGAAGATCACGTCGGCCTTTTCATTGAATGAAGGATCGGGAGTCGTGAGATTGAGGTGTTGGAATCTCACCTTTTCCCTGATCTCGGGAACGATCCGGTACAGCCGTTGGCGATAGTTCTTGCTCCGCATGAGGTATTTCTGTCGGAAGTCGGGTGGTATCGCCTCGACGCGCGAGTGGTCGTACACGGCCATGCGTGCCTTATCGAGCATGTCGGTCGATACATCGGTCGCGAGCAGAGAGTAGGTGAATCCGGCGTGCTGGAGGGCAAAGCCGTCCAGAACCATGGCCAGAGTGTAGGGCTCTTCTCCGCTGGAGCAGGCGGCGCTCCAGACGTGAAACCGCTCGTAGGACTCAGCGCGGCCGTACCGTGGCTCCAGGATCCGGTTGACCAGAAAGCGAAAGTGCTCGGGCTCGCGGAAGAAGTCGGTCTTGTTCGTCGTGACGACATCAATGAGATGGACCAGCTCTTCCATCCGACCTTCCGTCGAGAAGACGTAGTCGGAATACTCCCGGAACGATTGCATTCCAAGGGCTTTGAGCCGCTTGCGAAACCGGGACTCCAGTAAGAACTTCTTACAGGGAGCCAGATGAATTCCGGTGGATCCGTGGATCAGCTCCGCGAACTTCCGAAAGTCCGTATGGGACATTTGCCCGCGGGAAGGGAGAGTCGTTGTCTCGTCCGCCACGCTCCATGTGTCCTTTCCCCCCCGAGAGTCGGAATGTTTCGGAATGTTAAGGAACTTGACCGAATTTTCATTTATTTTTAATTAAACTGTAGCTCGATCTGGCCGTTGCCGCCACTGGGTTGGTTTGTTTTTTTAAGAGTCGGAAGCCTTTGTCTGGAGCCTCGTGGCTTAGGCAAAGCCCCAGGATCTAAAAACCGTTCCGGTTGTACCACACTACTTCATGTCATGCGTTAATGAAAATGAAGAGGGTGGGAGCTGAACCCGAAGATAGGGCTCTGGGAGCGGATCTTAAGGTGGAATCCCTCGACCTTTTTCTTGGGTCCAGGGTGAGTGGCGAACCGACTTGCTCGCGTGTGTGTCCGAGTGTACAGTTCCTCCGAGGGGGGTTCTCTTGGGGATTGGGAGATTCGAAAGATGAACAGCGTGCTCAAGGGACTCAAGCTGCAGGGTAAGCTCAACTTGATCGTCGCCATCGCCGCGCTGGGCCTCGTGTTTCTGGTCGGACTGACCACTGCGGGCTCGCGGGAACGGCTGATGGACGAGAAGAAGGCTCAGACAAAGAACGTCGTCGAGACCGCTCATGGCTTGATCACCCATTTTCATTCGCTGTTTGTCCAGGGCAAGCTCAAGGAAGACGAGGCCAAACATTTGGCTCTCGAAGGCATCAGAGGGATGCGGTACGAAGAGAAGGAGTATTTCTGGATCAACGACATGAACCCAACCATGCTCATGCATCCGATCCAGACTCAGCTCGAGGGGAAAGACCAATCCCAGTATGCCGACTCCAACGGAAAGAAACTGTTCGTGGAATCCGTTAACGTCGTCAAGGCTCAAGGAGCCGGATTCATCGACTACTGGTGGCCAAAGCCCGGCACCACGCAGGCGGTTCCCAAGATTTCCTACGTCAAAGGGTTTACCCCGTGGCAGTGGGTGCTCGGGTCGGGGATCTACGTTGACGATGTCGACGTGCTCTATTGGCAGCAGATCGGACGGTCCGCGATCCTGAGCGTCTTGGTGTTGGTGATCGTGGTGATTCTCTCTTTGAACGTTTCTCGAAGCATCACCAGACCGATCGATACCCTCGTCGAAGCGGCCAACAGGCTCTCCGTGGGGGACACCGAGGTGACGATCGAGAACGATGGAATCGACGAAGTGGCTGTGCTTTCCCGCGCGTTCGACGCCTTGGTACAGAGTAATCGGTCCACGGCTCAAATGGTGGAGCGCGTGGCCCAAGGCGATCTGAGCGTGACCGTGGAGGTGCGATCGAAGAAGGACACCCTCGGAATCAACCTCAAGGACATGGTTGCCGTCATCAAGCGCCTGTTGGACGAAACGAACACCCTCATCCAGGCCGTCCGAGACGGAAACCTCAGCACGCGTGGTGACGCATCCTCCTTCAGGGGTGGCTGGTCCGCCATGGTGAAGGGCCTGAACGATCTGGTCGAGGCCATTCTCGAACCTATGAAGGTCACGGAGCAATCGATCGCCCTCATCACCAAGGGTGCGACGATCGAGAAGGTCACGGGCGATTTCAGGGGTGACTTCAACCGGATCAAGGTTGCCTTAAACGGTTTCCTCGAGGTGATTGGGATCCTTGTGGAAGAGATCGGCGTGGTCCTTCAGTCCGCGGTGGCCGGGAAACTGGATCAACGGGCGAATGTCGAGCGGACCGAAGGGGTCTACAGGAAGATTCTGATGGGTCTGAACGAGATCGTCGATGGCGTGGCGCGTCCGTTCAAGATAACGGCGGAATATGTGGCGCGGATCAGCAAGGGAGATATTCCCAACCACATCCAGGAGTCGTTGAACGGCGACTACAACCTGATCAAGGACAATCTGAACGTCTTGATCGACGCGACGAACCACGTGTCGAACGTGGCGCGTGAGATCTCCCAGGGGCAGCTCGATGTGGAGCTCAGGGAGCGATCGGCGAACGACGAGTTGATGCACTCTCTGGCGGAGATGGTTGGAAAGCTCAAGGAGGTCGTTGCCTCGGTGAGGACCGCGAGCGACCATGTCGCTTCCGGAAGTACCCAGCTTGCATCGAGCGCCAGTCAGATGTCTGATGGTGCCACGCAGCAGGCCGCTGCTGCCGAGGAGGCTTCTTCCTCGATGCAGGAGATGAAGTCCGCGATCCAGCAGAACACGGACAACGCGATGCAGACGGAGAAGATCGCGGTCAAGTCGGCCGAAGACGCGGCCGAGAGCGGACGTGCTGTTTCCCAGACCGTCTCGGCGATGAACGACATCGCCAGCAAGATTTCGATCATCGAGGAGATCGCCCGACAGACGAACCTTCTGGCGCTCAACGCCGCGATCGAGGCGGCCCGAGCCGGCGAACACGGCAAGGGGTTTGCTGTCGTGGCCACTGAGGTCCGCAAGTTGGCCGAGCGCAGCCAGGGAGCGGCCGGAGAGATTCGGAGCCTTTCGGCCTCGAGTGTTGCCGTTGCCCAGAAGGCAGGAGAGATGCTCTCCAAGCTCGTACCCGACATCCGGAAGACCGCTGAATTGGTCCAGGAGATCAGTGCCGCGTCCCGTGAGCAGAACTCAGGCGCGGAGCAGATCAACAAGGCGATCCAGCAGCTCGACGAGGTGATTCAACAGAACGTTGCCTCTGCTGAAGAGCTCTCGTCAACCGCCCAGGAGATGACTTCCCAGGCAGAAGGACTCCAGGGCATGATCGGGTTCTTCAGGTCGAGCGGTCTGCAGCAGGTCGCGGTCACGTCGGTCCAGTCCCATGCGGTTCGATCCGTTCGTCCCAAGCCGTTCTCGGCGAGTGGCGGCGCGAAGGTGACTCGGCCGACCCCTAGGCCTGCTCCTCCGAAGAAGGAAGCTTCAGCCGAGCCCAAGACAGACGGTGGAGTGGAAGTTCGCCTGAAGGGCCCCGAAAAGCATGTGGACGACTCCGATTTCGAGCGCTATTAGTTCCAATGCCCGTGAATTGACGGCTATGATCAGCGTCTGCTCATTCACGGGCATTGAGCCTAGAGCTCCGCCTTGTCCACGAGCACCCCGAGAACGAGATCCATTCTACTCGAGGTCGTGGTTTCACCAGCCCCTTCGCTGATCACCATGCGGTTGACCAGCAACGGACTCGGAGCCTCTGCCAGCGCTTGTGCGCTGGAGAGGAGATCTCCCGGGGTTCCTTCCACGGACAGTCGAACGCTGTGAAGGTGAAATCCCGGACTGTTCGGCAACTCCTGTCCGTCGTCCGCCTTGGGTAGCACCGCTACGGCAACCACCTGGACATTGCGTTTCTCCAAGAGGCCCCGGACCTCTTTGAGGATCGTCGGCAAAGGCTGTCCGATTCCCAAGTCGGATGTCCGTTTCTTGAGCTCACCCGCGAGCACCTGCGACCGGGTCTTTGTCTGGCGAAGCTGACGGAGCATGGTCTTTTGAAATCGCCACTCAGGCTCCAGACTCTTGCGGGTCGACACGTCACAGAGAGCTTCAAACGCCCAGGGCCCCGCGAACGTCCCGATCATCAAGACGATCACGATCATCCAATTTCTCACGGTGAGTTCCCCTCTCGATTGGAATCGCCCATCTCTGGAGATTGAGAAGGGGGTTTGCTCTGGATCGCAAACTGTACCCCTGTGGTGGACGGAGCAGAAGCAGGGGTCAAATTGGTCATCTGTGCGGATGGCACCACGACTCTCAGGCTGTCAAGATAGGTTTGGGCGACCGAGGGGTCGGGCAACGACGCCTCCAGATCCAGAGCGACCTGCGATAGCCCGGACGACGTCATGGCCGGAGGGTTCAGTGAGAGCTGGCGGATTCTGAGCCCACAAGGGGCCACGACCTCCAAGTAGCGGAGGATCTGGGCTGTCTGGAGACGTACGAGTTGAACCTTTTCCAGAAAGGATGCCTTTCGAGCGAGCGTGGTCCCTGCGGGAAGCTTCCGGTCGATGGTACAGAAGCTGCCGACACCGGCAATCGTGCGTTCCGGTAGGAATGGACCGAGGATATCCACCTGGGACAGCCCCAGCCTGGAGTTGGCGGTGAGCAGACCCAGCGCGAGGGCGAGCCAGAGGAACAGTCGACCGAGCTGCCGATATGCGCTCATGGAGAGCGTGAATTCATCGACGAGCCAGCTGATTTCGGCTTCTTGCTCGGCTGTCGACAGCTCTTCGATTTCGGCTTCTTCGAGCACCGCCGAACCAGAGCCTTGTGTTTCGCCCTGTGTCATTGATGCCCCGTGATGAAGGGATTCAGCGCTCGATCGATCCTGTCCAAGTTCGCCGGAGGCGTTGGAAGCCTCTTCTTTCGCGGGAGGTTCCGCTTGAACCTGACCTGAAATCCACAAGCCGCTGTCATTCTTCTCCCACGGTCCATTCAGGGACGCCTGGGAGAACGATCGCGCTGCCTCAGACCCCATGGTCATTTCACCTCGACTACCAGAATCGACCAAAATGAGGGATGAAGCTTAGGAGGAAGTGACGTTCCGACCTCGAGCAGGCCGGAGGACTACGGGGAGTCAGTTGACCGACGAAGCGCGTTCTTTTTCGTGATTACTCTTCGCCGGTGCTCACCCGGAAGACCTCCTCGATACTGGTATCTCCTCGCGCGACACGTTCGAGTCCGTGCTGCGCAATGAACATGGTACCGTTGGAGGAGGCGACTTTCTCCATATCCGAGACCGGAGCCGAGTCTCTGATGAGATCGGCCAGTTCCGGCGTGACCCTAACCACCTCGTAGATGCCCACCCGACCCTTATAACCAAGCCCGTGACAGGTTTCACAGCCGCGGGGTCGATAGATGACGGTGCCTGGCTGGAATCCGCTCTTGTCGATGAGCTGCTGATCGACCTCATAGGGCTGCTTGCACTTTGGACAGAGCCTTCGAACCAGTCGCTGAGCTTCCACCAAGCGAAGAGAGGAGCTCATCATGAAAGGTTCCATCCCCAGATCCGCAAGCCGGCTGACGGTCACGAGCGCACTGTTGGTGTGGATGGTCGAGAGCACCAGATGGCCTGTCAAGGCGGCTCGAAGACAGATCTGGGCCGTTTCTTGGTCACGCACCTCGCCCACCAGGATCACGTCCGGGTCTTGCCGGAGAAAAGCCCGCAGTACGCTGGCGAATGTCAGCCCGATGGCAGTCTTCACCTGGATTTGGTTGATGCCTGGCATCTTGTACTCGACGGGATCTTCCACTGTCGAGATGTTCAGCGTCGGAGATTTGATCAGCTCGAGCGTCGCGTACAGAGTCGTCGATTTGCCGGAGCCTGTTGGCCCTGTCACGAATATCAGACCGTGGGACGAATGGGCTGCCTCCGCGAAGTCGGCGAACTGGCGGTCGTTGAATCCCAGCGACTTGTGCGTCAGGACCTGGGCATCCCGATTCAGGATCCGGGCGACCATCTTCTCGCCCCAGATCGCCGGAACCGTATTCACGCGGAGGTCGATCTGCTTGCCTTTCAGTATGAGGCGGATGGCGCCGTCCTGGGGAAGACGTTTCTCGGCGATGTCCATCTTTGCCAAGATCTTCAGCCGGGAGAGCATGGGAACCGCACTGGCTTTGGGGATCGGCGCGACGTCCCTGAGCATTCCGTCGATGCGGAACCTCACCCGAAGCTCTTCTCTGGTCGGTTCGAGGTGGATATCGGAGGCTCCATCCTGGATGGCCGAACGGACGAGCTCGTTCGTGACGCGGATAGCTCTGGCTTCCGGACCGCTTTCGACCTCCTTGTCGAGGTTCAGGGTCGTTGCGTTGTCTTCCTCGTCCTCCTCCGTCCCCTCTACTCCCTCCACGCCTCCCTCGCCGTCCTTGATCTCTCGGGCGATCTCCGTCATCACGTCGCGTGCTCCGAACAGACGACCCAGGGCCTGCGTGATCTGATGGATGGGGGCGATCCTCAGCTCAACGTTGAAGCCGGTGAACACCTCGATGGCGCTGGGCAACCACAATCGGGTCGGATCGGCCACCGCCACGACGAGATTCTGCTCGTCGGAGAGGACCGGAATGGCGCGCCAATCTCGCATCATCTTCTCGGGAAGAAGCTCCTTTAGCTGTTCGAGCTGCACCAGATGACTCTCGAGGTCGATCGGCGGAAGGGAGAAATAGCTCGCGTACAGCGCAGCGATCTCGTCGGCGGAGGCGCTGCCGTGTTCGACGAGAGCCTCTTCGATCGTGAAATTCTGCTGTTTCTGAAGCTTGTCCAGTTCCTTGATGCTCTCCGGCTTGAGTCGGCTCTGGGTCAAGAGCATCTCCACGATGAGGGGGCGAAGCTGAACGTACTCTTCCTGGGGCACGAGGATCGTTCTCCTAAGGCGTCGGGGTTTTCGGGCAGGCTCCTCCCACCTCTTGTTCTCGAGGGGGAGGGGCGGATGACTTCGGGAGTGACGCAACCGGAGCGACCGTCTTCGCGAAGTGTCGCCGAATCGGCATGAGGGGCTGGCGGATCTCCAAGAGCTTGTCCCCGGAGAGGACAAGAACACGGTCCAGATCGATCTTCTTCAAGGTCAGACCCTTCTTCTTCGTTCCTTCTCCCAGAACCTCCCCATTTAGAATCGCGGTGCGGCCCGACTCGCCGATGAGGATACCGGACAACACAGGGGGAGGGGTCGATGCGATGGCAACGGGTTTGGCCGCTTTGCCAGAGTTCTTCTGGTGTTTGGGATCAAGGGGCGAGCCTCCCTTGAGGGCTAGTTGCGAGGTGTTCGTGGTTGATGTCGTTGGCTTCTGGCTCCGGACGTACTCCGCCCAGACCGCCTGTGTCATGAATGGATTCCGAACATCGAGAGTGATCGGATGAAAAGGGATGGACTCGATCACCGGGAGAGTCTTGATCCGGTTCGCAATGCTGCTGGACGACGAGCCCGTGTTTCCCCGGTCAAGAATGAGATAACCGATGATGGCGAACCCGACGGCGATGATGATGTACGTGCTCCTGATCACGATCCACGCTCCCTAACGATCCGACGCTCCCTAACGATCCGACGCTCCCTAACGATCCGACGCTCCCTAACGATCCGACGCTCCCTAGTACCGTGCTCCTCTAGTTCCTAGGCAGTTGTGCTGCTAGATCCTAGATCATGGGAGCTGGGGCTTCGCCCCAGACCCCTACCTCGAGCCGAAATGAATTCGGCTCGACCGGTCGCTTCGCTCCCTGGGGCCACCCCTACAAACTGCCCGAAAATTTCCCTGAGACCTGAGAGCTGTACTAGCGAATCGACATTTCCTGACGAACCGACACTCCCTGACGAACCGACACTCCCTGACGAACCGACACTCCCTGACGAACCGACACTCCCTGACGAACCGACGCTCCTTGACGATCCGACCCCCTCGACCGACGATTGATCCGATCGTATCGTGATCGGCCTAGACCGATCCCCCTCCCCCTGTTCATCGCGGATTCTCCTTCCCGGGATTCTACTTCCCGGCGCCCTGAGACGAGAGAGTACACAGAGAGATCCTCCCGATTACGATGCCAGACCTGACGGCCGGGTGCAGCGACACTCTAGAGAGCTTCATCCGAGGCGTCGATGATTCTATCCACGCCAGGAAGTGCATGAAAACAGGGAAAGAGGCTTCGATGTTGGCCGATATATCCAGAGTCAAGTAGCCTCCGACGTCCTTCTCCGTTGAATTGTAGGAAAGGTCGGTCATCAGCACCGCGTGCGTCTTGGCGCTGTCCCTGATTCTGCCAAGCCACCAGGTGACATCCGCCTGAGCGGGAGGCAAGAAAGAAGCGCTCTTGTCCTGAAGCTCCCTGAGCGTCTCGATGTCGCGGGCGATAGCCGTCTTGGACGAGCTCTTTTCGAACTCCTTGCGCAGGATCTCCAGTGTTGATGTGATCGGCCAATATACTCCGAACGTGATGGCAGAGAGCAACGTCAGCGAAGCCACCCGCAATCGGAACGGGTTTCTGATCTTTTCGAGAAGCGCCTCGATTTTTTTGTCCGCGCCAGGTGGTAACAAATTCACGGCTTCTTCCCCCCCTTGGGAGGATCGACCTGTTCTTTCGGAATGACCACAGGGCCTGACCCTTTTGCGACGATGTTGAACGGGGTGTTGCCGCCGGCCTCCTTCTTGAGCGAAGTGAGCTGCCACTGAGAAAAATACGGACGAAGCGCTGGGGCGGATCTCAACGTGGTGACCATCTGCAATTCGTCGGGGGCTTCGATGCGGAGGTTGACGCGACGGCCGTTGGATCCCAACGAATCATCCATGTCGAAGCTTAGGTTCAGAAGGCGAGCCTCCGCAGGCAGGCTCTTGCAGACGGCTTCGATGACTTCGTGAACAAAGAGCCCCTGGGTATCGAGGAAGGACACCTGTTGGCTCAAGATCGAGAACTCCTTCTCTCGACGCTTCGACAACTGGGCTGGATTTTCGGACTTGAACCATTTCGCCTCCGTTGCTTTTACGGTGCTGACACGGAATTTTGCGTCCCGAAGGCGAAAGTTCAAGACGAGCGCAAAGAGGACGATCAGACAACTCAGGATCCCGATTTCTCCCACCCGTATGATTTTGAACCAGTCAGGCGCTCCCTGAACCTGTGCAGCCAGGTTCGGAACCCTGATCCCAGGGTCCTCGTCGTCCTCGAACCCCCCCAGCGCGAGTCCCGCGGCGATGAATTCTCCATCGAAGGGAGGTCCGGGAACCATGGACACCAGCAGTCCACAGCTCGAGGCGAGTTGTCTCGTGCGTGCGGTGTCCTCCTCGTTGTCGTTCAAACCTTGAACCAGAATCTGACTGATCGAACCGAGCGCCAGTTGACGCCGCGTCTCCTCGAATGCACGAACGGCCTGCATCATCGAGGATTCCCACTGAGCGTCCTTTTTTGCCTGAATTCTTCTCCATGCCAGGCAAACACGTCCCTGAACGAGAAAGCCGACCCCCATTTGGGGGCCGACCAGCAACCGAATTTGGGGGGCCTCGCCAGCGGGCGGCGGGGTGAACTGAAAGGAGTGGCGAAGAGCCGCCAGAGGGGTAGGCTCGATCCGGTCCACGACCACGCCTACTTTGGAGAAAGTTAGGAGATCTCGCATCAACTTGGTACGAGGAGAGGCCCAGAGAAGAAGGACCGGGCATTCGTTGACCACGGCAACAGTGCCTTGGGCGAGGGCGAATCCGGTTCCCAGAACAGGGGGCATCAACGCTTCGATGGCTCGCGTTCTTTCGACGTGATCCTCCGGAAGAGAATCGGCAAGGGGTCTCGCCTCGAAGAAGCATCTCTCTCCCGGAACGCCTCCCACCACGGAATAGGCCGGGCCGTAGAGAGCTTGGGCGCGATCGACCAGTTCACGGATCACTTGGGCCACCGTTGACTGACTGTAGGTCGCTTTGAGGGTGTCTCTCACTCTCGGGCTGATGAGTCCTCGAGACACGACCCCAACCACGACCGTGTCGTCCGTGATCTGGATGCCGAGAGATTTTCCGAACACGATCCGACGAACGATCTGCGAAAAATGGGCAAGCTGCAACTTGATATCGCCCAGGGTGATCGGCCTCGTCGAACTCGAGCTCGAACTGGTGGGTGGCACCATGGACCTCCGCTTCGAGAATCTTCCCTCCTCTCCAAATCTAGCCGAAAATCCTCTGTCGCGGCAACCTACCGGACCATTCCGCCTCACAAAAATGGCCCCAAAAGACTTGCGCCGGGCCGCGATCGGATTTTCTCACCTGGTGGAATATGGCTGTCGATGAAAGTCATGTCGTCGCCTGCACGGACGAGGAGGGTGAGCATTTGGCTACGAAGGCAGGATGGCCCCGATGGGTCCAGGCGGGGGTCCTCCGCGTCTTGACGACGAGGGTGAGAGTGCAAAACCCTGTCATATGGTTTCTCGATCTATTCCCAGACTGGCTCCTCAAAAGGCGCCACCTCGGGGAGAGTCCCGCCTGGAGGCAGGTCGAGCGTAGAACCCCAAAAGAGGCGGTCGATCGATCGGGTTGCGAGAACCCACGACCGGCTGTCCATCCTTCTCCACGGCTGTTTGGAATGATCCTGAGGAGACCTGGAGCTCTCTTCGCGCCGGCCATGGGGATGATCGCGGTCTCGACGTTTCTGCTCCTGGCGGGCTCTCAACTCTGCCTGATCAGCGGGATAACGGGAAGGAGTGAGGCCATCTCCTCTCACGGGGAATCCTGCGCCATCGAGAATGGATCGAGGGGGACAACGATCACAGCCGCGTGTCCCAAGAGAAGATCGGGGGAGGACGGTCTCACTTCTGGAGTCCGGGTGACCCCGATGGGCCAGACCAGGAATCTGTCGGGGGGCCACTCCGACAGGCTTCCAGAGACTCGTTCCGTCGATTCCGATAGAGAGTATCTGAATACGTTGACCGAAGAGATGAGGAATCGGTGCCTTCACTGGCCCAGGCAGGTGAAGGCCTTGAGGTCGTTGATCGCACAGCTGGAGATGGAACCCGTGAGGATCTGCCTGAGGGCTCCGGATGTGCTCTCTGGACACCGCAACGACCCGCGTCTGAGCGTGGAAGGGATCGTTCCCTCCGGGGAGGCCCTGATGGCCCCATTGAGGAGTTCCTCTCTCACCGTCAAGAAGTGCTCTGATACCTGGATCGAGGTTGCGGGAGCAAAGAAGCTTCAACGCTCCATCGAGGTCACCTGTCCGTGACGGAGAACCAAATCAACACGACCCAGCGCGGCGCCCCTCCTGTCTGGCTCAAGCACGTTGCCGCATTGGTGGTGGTCGCTTTCTCCATGGCGATCGGCTGGATGATGCACGGAGCGCCAGCCTCATCCAAACCACTGTCGAACGGCGCGCCTGTCCTGGGAATCCGGGCGCCCACGATGGACGAACGTGATAGAGGTGACCGGGCTCTCTCGGCCAAGGACAGGGCTCCAGACCCCACAGACGTCGATTCCGAAGAGAGGATGGGCTTGTCCGGTCCTTCGGATGATCCGGACATCGGGAACAGAGAGGCTGGTCTTCCGCGTCACCGGGCACCCGGCTGGACGAGCGTTCTCCCTCCGGAGCCGGCGGCCTGGCTTCGTGAGCTTGCCGCCGTTCACCAGGTGCGGCTCTCTTCGGTATCGGCGGATCTCTCCTCCATTCCATTTCCAACACCGGCCGGACGACAAGACCCCCTTTGGGAGGTCAATCTGAAGATCTCCGGGACCACGGAGATGGCCCATCTTCTCAGATTTCTCGAGGCGCTCGATTACGCTCCCTGCCTCATCCACATCCCGGAGATGGACCTGTCGTACCAGGAGGACCGTAGAACAGTGTCGGTTCAGCTTCGTTTGACCCTTCTAGGCGGAGAAGGCTCTCCCAATCACAAACCGTCCGTCTTCAAGGGACGCACCTGGCTCAATCGTCAAGTCGATGGTAGTGGTGAGTCATCACAGGGACCCTTGACTCTCAACGTGGGAGAACGACACATCCTCTTGAGATCCAAGGTTCAGCAGGTTCTCGTGTCTCCGATCGACTCGGTTGATGTGTCAATGCTCGGGAACCAGACCCTCATCCTCACTCCATGCGTTCCGGGATCCTCTTCTCTGCGTCTGGTCGTGGGCGATCGTGAAGAGATGATACCTCTTCGGATCCTTCCTCGAAGGAACGCGCCACCCCCTTCCTTGCGAACCGGATCGCCTCTCATCGCACCGGAACATCCGGAGGAGGAACTGGGCGACGAGCAGTCTTCTCTCCCGATCCGGACTCCCCAGCGAACCGGATCCTGTGCCGAGAGTCAGATGGGTGGAATCATCCTCAGGAGAGAAGCCAACGGGGAAGCGGGCCGATCTTCGTTTCCAGACACGGACAGTCGTCACCGGGTGCCGAAGCTTTCCGGTATCCTGAAGACTCCGCGTGGTCCGGTGGCGATTCTCGATGGCCGTCCCGTGTCACCGGGTGAGCAATGCGGCGAATGGACCATGGAATGGGTTTCCAACCGATCCGTCGTTGTGGGAAACTCTCGCGGCAAGATGACTCTCGAGCTCCCTGACCAGGATGGGGACGAAAATGAGCTCGAACTGCCTCGAGCAAAGTAGCCACCCGTAAGAGGCTGTCGGAGTAAATCCCCGGCAGGCTCCGGACTCCGGACTGGAGCGAGTCCGACAGGCTCCTATCAGGAGCATCCCAACAGGAATCGAAGAAGACGGACATAGACGGCATCCGGCAAGAATCTCCACAGAAGAGGGTAGGCCAGACGATAGGGCCAAGGGAAGAACAGCTCTTGGGAGCGGGCCTCTCTTCGGATGTTCCGGACGATGAACCTCGCAGCCTCCCTGTAGCTCGGTTTTGAAAGGCCCAAGACGTTCTTTCCTGGGCTGTCTTCGATCCGACCAAGATGGACCGTGACAAGACGGACTCTGGGCTCCCACAAGGTGGCGAGACATCTCATGGCCATGTGAAGATAGGCCTTGGTCGGAGCATAGGCCAGTCGGGGTTCCACCACGGGCGGCATCAAGGCATTGATCGACGAAATGGCCACGAGCGTTCCACGTCGCTCCAGGAGCTGTCGCTCAACGGCCTGGAGCATGTGGCCGAAGCCGTCGATCCCGACCCGGTTGACCTGGGAGAATGTCGGAAAGTCGATGCTGTGATCAGCCACGACATCGGCATCGATGCAGCTCGCGTTGAAGATGACCGTCAGGGGTCCCGGGGGCATCGTGGGAACGAAGGCCGCGAGAGCTTCGACGCAGGAAGGAAGAGCGATATCCCCTGTGCAGTGATGGTAACGCCCCGACTCGGACCAGCGAGCAAAGCCTTTGATGTCCTCGACCGCGGTCCTGGCTATTCCTCCAACCCAGGGGACCGCGCCCTCAAGAAGCTGTTCTGTGAGAGCAGCCCCGAGACCTCGGGAGTTCCCCACCACGATCGCGGGTCCTTCGCGGCCCTCTGTCGTCGATTCAGATCTCATGACTGGAGGCTCGGCTGCTCCAAGGGTGTTCCAGGGTGGGAGGCTCTCGTGAAGATGAGCTGATCCCGGCGGAAGCCGTGCCAGAATCGGTACGTGATGAAGTAGAAGCCCGGGACGATCGTGGCGATCCGGTTCCGCCGGTTACCGATCTGGTCGAGGAGCAGGTGCGTTCCAAGACCGGTCGCGAGGGCGAACACAAGCGGATCTTGGAGGTTCCATCCGACCAAGAGTATGACGGCGAGCCATTCATAGGCGTGCAGGACGAACACGACGTGCTTCCAGTCAATGGAATTGGCCTCGCTGAAGAACGTCTTCAAACAGAAAGGTTTGGGGCTCGAGCAGAGATGGTCGACGATGTGGTCGACGTCCACGAGAATATGAGTCGCGGCAGTGTAGAGACCGAGGGCCCAGTTCGACGTGAGAGTACCCACCCCAAGACCGATCGTCACCCCTGCGATTCCATGGGCGATCGGTTTCACGAGCCCAGGTCCTTTGGGGGGCGCGACAGAGGTTTCAGGAATGCGATGTCCACGCGGCTATGAGGGCTCAGCATCCGCTGTCACCACTCTTCTCTCCTGCGTGCGAGCTTCCCCGGAAGGTCATCAGGTACTGACCGCACACCACGCCCCGGAGAGCGGGAATGGCCTCGACGATCGGCTCGACAACGTGACCGGCACGAGCCAGCCAGTCGGGACAGAAGTAGGGAACGAGGCCGAAGAAACGGAATCGGATCTCGGTTCCACCGCCCTCTTCGATCCACTGGGCAACCTGTCCCGGGGAGTATGAACGTTCCTTGTGGCGTCGGTGATAAGGCGAAACCTTCTCCACAAGCTTCATCATCGGATTGAGCCCGTTCGGCTCCAAGATCACGACCCGGCTGGCGAGTTGGACCGCCCTTTTGATCTCCTCTCGCGGATCGACGACGTGATGGAGCACTCCCCGATAGACCGCCACGTCAAACCGTCGTCCCGACCGGATCAGATCTTCCGTGAATTCGCAGGAAAACCGAAGGTTGGTGATCGTTTTCTCAAACGCCGATCGGGCTCTATCCACGGCCGGTGCCGAGGGCTCCACGCCGAGGATCGCCCGGGCCCTTGAAAGACGCGCCAGCTCTGCCGTGTAGGTACCGTCCCCAGCGCCCACGTCCACCACATCGAGGTCGGTGAACGGAACCGCGGAAAGGATCATCTGCGTGTACCGTTGGTTGGCCAGGACCGCCGAGAATCGAGAGCCGTCCGTGTATTCGTAGGCCCCTCTCTTCTCCACATCTTGGTCGAAGGGCGCGAAACCGGCCCGACGATCGTCCGGTCGTTCACTCATCGAGCTTCGCCACCTCTGTGTCGGATCGTGATGACCCGGAGATATCCACGGAGGCCGGGGATGCCGGTTTCGTCCGACGCTTCACCAAGTCGGAAAAGAAGAACTTGAATCCGTCCAGCAGGATTTCGGGACGCAGACTCAGATAGGCCGAGGTCTCGATCGTATTGATCGAGGCACAGGTGATGCAATCCCTTCGGCGGTTGGGGAGTTCGTCCCAGGCTTTCCGGATCCCTACCTCGTGGATATTGAGCCCGTCGTAGACGCCTCGTTGGATGCAGTTGAACATGGTCCCTTCCGAGTCGATGCATCCGTGAGTCTCTCCGATGACACAGCCGATCGGTTCGTAGCCCGGGAACGTCTCGCCCGGCCGAATGTAGGCGTGGTAGTCCTTGGGCCATCGGAGCGCCTTGTCGATCGAATAGAACGAGTTGTTGATCGGATACCCGCGCTCTTTCAACTGGCGGTAGCGGTGGTAGAAATCCTCGTAGTCCTTTCGTGTCAGGTTCAGCTCGGGGTTGTCGCCGCAGCCCAGGTAATTGAGGGGGGAGAGACTGATGGAGAGACCCCTCTCCGCAGCCATGGCAGCCAGAGCCTCCATGTCTTCGAAGCTCTTTCGGTTGAGAACCGCATGGATCCTGGTCTTGAGGCCGTGAGCCAGGGCAATCGAAGCGCCGTGAAGGGCGCGTCGGTAGGTGCCCTTTCCCCGGGTTGCGTCCGTGGCCGCCTCGGCGCCATCGACACTGACGCAGATTCCGTCGGCACTCTGGATTGCGTCCATCTTCTCTTCGATCAGCGTCCCGTTCGTGAGGATGTGGATGAGGATTCCCTTGCCCACGATGTGGTCGACGATGGGGCCGATGTCAGGGTGCAGGAGCGGCTCTCCGCCGAGAAGGAAGATCCACCGGCATCCCATTTCATAGAGTTCGTCCACGATCCGCTTGACCTGCTCCAAGCTCAAGCCGGCCTTGGGTCGGGTCGCGAAACGGTTGTCGGGATTGGCAAAGCAATACTTGCATCGCAGGTTACAGCTGTTGGTGATGTAGAGACCTACGAAGACAGGACGACGAGAATGGGTAACCCGCGCACGGAGGATGCTGGCTCCGAGTCCTGATAGGACTCTCAGATTGCGGCAGAGTCTTTTCCAGCGCGTCATGATGGTATCGGGCTAAAGCGAGCGTGTCGACTCGACGAGGCCCATGATCTCGTTGAAAAGGGGTCCAAGAGACTCTCCGACAATCTCCAGAGAGGACAGAAGGCGCTCGTTGAGTCCTCGCGACTTGATGAATGCTTGCTTTCGGGACTCCATGGCTCACAGCCTGCGGGCCACAATATACAGGTTGCCTGCGCGCACTGGAAAGGGGATTCTCTTCACGACATCGGGAACCATCGACGAGAGGATCTCTCCCGCCGGCAGTAGTCTCATCCAGTAGCCAAGGGGATATCGATTGGTGAGGGAACCGGTCTCCACGACCGTGAAGCCGGTCTTTTCGAACAGTCTGCCGAGGGTGTGTCGTGAGAACAGGTAGACATGCTCCACATCGAAGATGGGGCTCTGGGATCCGAGCAGGTGAGCGCTCCAGCTCTCGACGTCATGGCACACGAGCAGAGCGAGTCCTCCAGGGCGAAGGGTTCCGGACAGATCCGACAGTGCTGATCGAGGATCTGACAGATGGTCGATGACATGGAAGCTGGTGATCATGTCGAATGTCTTTCCGGGAAGAGTTCCAGGGTGAAAAACATCGGAAACGATGAACTTCCGAACCTCGGGCAGAGCGTTTTCGAAGCATTCACGGCTGGGATCGATCCCGACGACGCTTTGCACTCCGAGATCCAGAGCCTCCTTCAGGAAGAAGCCCGTGCTGCAACCGATCTCCAGCAGATTCGCGGGCATCTTCCCCTCGAGGTGACGAGCCACCACGTGTTTTAACAGGTTGGCGTAGGTGCGGGCCGCGAAGGGAGCTTCCTCGGCAAACACGAACACGCTCTCTTCGTAGAGCCTCCGGATCGAAGACTGGTCGAGGATCGGATCGGATCGTACCAATCCGCACTGCCTGCATCGGACGATCCTGTAGTGTTCTCTTCGCCGTGTTCGTCTGGCGCCGAAAGCCGTGGCCGCGAAGTTCTCGTCATCGAGTCGAGGTGGAAAGAGAACTTCGTCCTCCGAGATCTCGCACAGGAGACACCGTGTTGAGACGAGCTTTTTCTGGAGAGTGGACGACATGTTTATTGGGCGTGGCCTATGGCCTCGCGGATCAGGCCTGCCACATGCTGTCGAGAGAGTCCGTGATGGTCGTGGTGGAAACTCTGCCCGCCGGAGAGTCCGCCCAGAGGATGGCGCACGGCACAGCGAGTGACCCGGCAGTGGAGGCCGTTCTCTGCGCAGATTTCGCAGACGATCGACCCGAGGCCTCCCTGGATCACGTGCGCTTCCAAGGTGAAAACCAGCAAATGTCGCTCGAGTTCCAGGATGAGACTCTCGACAGGAGGGGGGCTTAGAACGGGGACGAGCGCGACGGTACACTCGATGCCCTCTTCGGACAGAATCTGGGCTGCGCCCAGAGCCTCCAATACGATGGCACCGCTGGCGAGGATGAGCGCGTTGGATCCTTTTCGAACCTTTTGGATTTCGACCGGATCGAATCGACCGTCCAAACCGGGCACACAGGTCTTGTCGTCCTTGCCAAGGCGGTAGTAGACCGGGCCTGGCAAGTCGAAGGTCTTCCTCAGGGCCTGGCGTGTCTGGGCCGGGTCGGCGGGAGTCACGACCATCAGGTTCTGTTGGGTACGGAGAACACCCACGTCGTCGACGACGTGGTGAGTCGGTCCGGCAGTTCCGTACTCGAAGCCGGCCCCCATCCCGACGATACGGACCGGGAGCTCATGCAGGACAGGCCCGTTGCGGATGAACTCGAGTGGTCTCAAGACCGAGAAGTTCGCGATGGAGTAGCAGAACGGCAAGAACCCGGCCGCGGCCAAGCCGGTGGCCACGCCGATCATGTTCTGCTCCGCTACGCCCATGTTGAAGAATCTTCGAGGATTGGCCTCGATGAAGGGTTCGAGCGCCATGTATCCCAGGTCTCCGGTCAAGAGGAGGACTCGCTCGTCTCTCGAGGCCAGCTCGCAGAGAGTCTCGACAAAGGCTTTTCTCACGGCCGTTCTCCGATCTCCGACAGAGCCCGCGCATACTCCTCGTCGTTCATCGGCCAATAGTGCCATTTGATCTGGCGCTCCATGAACGAGACGCCTTTCCCGAAAATTGTGTGGGCCACGAGCACGTGGGGGGCCTCGCCGTCGTCATGGAATGATTCGAACTGGCGGACCATCCCTGTCACATCGTGTCCATCAACGTCGCACGCGTTCCACCCGAAGGAGCTCCACCGTTCTCGCATGTTGTGCATCCGCACCACGTCCTGGGTGTATCCGAAAGCCTGCTGACCGTTGAGATCGACGATCGCCACCAGGTTGGACAGTCGATGATGCGCGGCGAACGCGACGGCCTCCCAGACGGAGCCTTCGTTGCACTCCGCGTCGCTGAGGAGAACGAAGACTCTTCTGGGGCTTCGCTGTAGTCGCGCTGCCAGAGCCGCGCCCACGCCAAAGGACAGCCCCATGCCGAGGGAACCCGTGGAGAACTCGACCCCGGGCAATCCTGCCTCGGGATGAACGGCCACGCGGGAGCCATCCGAGCAGAAACGGTCGAGTTCGTCTTTCGAGAGCCACCCCTTGAGATGGAGGGCTGCGTAGAGAGCCAGTGCTGCGTGGCCCTTTGAAAGGACGAACCGGTCGCGATCCGGGTCTGTCGGGGAAGCGATCCGAAGAACATGGCCGTAGAGCCCCACGAGCATATCGGCAATGGAGAGACTCGAGCCGATATGTCCGACGTTGGCTCTCTTCGATTGTCTGAGAATGATGGAACGAAGGTGATCCGCTTTCATCTGGCGCGCCGCGTTCGGTGGCTCGGGGAATCGACGAGCATTGGCAGGATACCACATGTGATGACAGAAATCGTCGGCTGTGCTAAGGTCAATGCCCGTGAATCGGACGTACTGATAACTCTGATCACAACCGCCAATTCACGGGTATTGGTGCTGAGGTTGGCCGGCGAATTGAGCCGCCGTATTGAACCATGAGAGGCATCTCGTCACCCCATAACAAAGCATCGGAACCGTCTCCCTCCGAGAATCCTTCGAACGATAGGAGACTCGCCAGTCTGAAGATCCCGGCACTCATTCTGGGTCTTCTGGCCGTCGCGACCTGGCTCATCCTTTGCACCCGTCCGGACCCTGACACCGATCTATGGTGGCAGATGGCCTATGGGCGACAGATGCTTTCGGAACGGACTCTGATTCCAGATCATTCCATCTACACCTGGACGCCGACGACCCGGAATCCTCTTCCCTACTGTGCCTGGCTCGCGGAGATTTTTTTGTACCTCCTGCACAAGGTTGGAGGACTTTCTCTCCTGTATCTTTTTCGCTATGCCTGCATCGGCCTCCTCGTCGGGTCTGTCTACGTCTACGCGCGGACGTGCGGAGTCGTTGACCATCCCCTTGTTTGGCTTCTCTGTCTGCTTGCGCTTCTGATGTCACAGATGGCGACTCTCTTGAGGCCCCAGATCATCTCTTTTGTCCTCATGATAGGTGCTGTTCTCGCTTGGCTCCATGTCAGATCTCGGCAAGACGACGGTTGGCTTTGGTGTTACCTTTTTCCGCTGATAATGCTCCTGTGGATCAACAGTCATGGTGGGTTCATCGTGGGGATGGCCTTCTATGTCACGATAGGACTCGGTGAGGAACTCAACGCACTGTACAGCACCAGGGTTGCTCTCTCACTGAAGCTCAGGCGGCACTTGATTCTCGCCTTGATTCTGAGCGGCCTGACCGTCTTCGCCACTCCATACGGGCTCGACTATCTGACGACGCTCTCGCGCGATCTGGCCAATGTGTCTCCCAGGCACATGAATGCCATCGCCGAATACCACTCCATCTTCTCACCGTCTCATCGTTTGTCTCACTATTTGGAGTTTGGGGTGGCCTCCGTGGCCGTTCTGGTCCCTCTTTTCATTCGGCGCACAATGAGGAGGGGGATGGATTGGGCGTTACTTCTCGTTCTCGCCGTGTTCGGTTACTTCTACTGCAAGTATATGCGGACGACCATTTTCTGGCCCCCGCTTGTCGCACTCATCGGGACCGCCCTCACGGCCGATGAAGCGGCTTGGCGTCGGGCGAACGGGAAAGCCCCGATCCCGATCGTATCGGTCCTGTTTGTCGTCTTGGGTTGTCTCTTCTTTGCCAGGTTCACCTACGACCGGATCACGATGCCCGCGGTTGGTTGCTGGAATGGGCTTGGCATTTCCTATATCAATCCGGTCGAGGAATCCGTATACATCGATGAGCACCACGCGGGATGTCGACTGGGGAATGACTATAATACCGGCAGTTACCTCCTGTGGCGTCTCTGGCCCAAAACCAAGACGTTCATCGACGCTCGTCACTTTCCATTCGTCCAGTGGTTCGATCGATACCTGGAGTTGGAAAATACCACTCGAATCGGTGAGTTTCTGGCAAAGAACCAGGCTGATGTCTGGTGCTTCGGCTTTGTCCAGCGAAAGCTCATCGCCTGGTTCCTCGAGTCGCCCAATTGGGTCCCAGCCTTCTACGGCGCTTGCGGGGCGGTGTTCGTCCGACGGGACCTGGCGACGCCGGAACAGAAGGTCCGATCCGGCCCGGGTCTTGACAGTATCAAGAACCTCAATCAAGGACTCCTGGTCCTCACGTTCGCCTTGAATACTCAGGATTGGCCCGGCACGGAACGGATCCTCGCCGGGATGGAGAAGTACTTCGTCCTTCCGAGCCAACGCGAGGTGGTCGTCGGCGCTCGGAGTCTTCAGAAAGGTCTCGTCGCCTTCCATGGGCGCAGGTACGATGAAGCTGTTCAGTACTTGACCGCCTCTCGCAAGACGCTGCCAGAGGTGTCCGCAAGCCTTCTCAAGACCTGCTTCACTCTGCAGGCGGCAAACGAGTGGACGAAGGGTGATTCCATGGCTGCTCTCGTCAAGGCCCAGTCCGCCTTGTCTCTCGTGCCCAACGATGTCCAGGCGCTCTACAACGTTGGGGTCATCAACTGGTATCGATCGGCCGCGGCCAACGACCGGATTCGATCAGGCAGCGCCGGTGGAATCCTCGAGAAAGTGGATGTTCCGCCAAAGGCCTGGAAGGAGCCCCTCGAGAAGTTCCTTTCTCTCGCGGTCAAAGAGACCGGCGTGCCAGCAGTCTGCATCGATGTCGCAAACGAGATCTTGATCAAGGGGAAGCTCTCACAGCGCCCCCCTCTGTTCATTCCCAAGACCCCCGACATGCGGCCACGAATCGCCGCACCGGCTGAATGCCCCCCTTGTCCGGCGTTTTGAGCCCAGCTTCCATCCATGGACTCCAGTCTCCCTGAGGCGATGTGATATCATCCACCGAAGATGGATCGGATCTTTCGCGCCGCCTTGGTGTTCGTGGTGTTTTGGGCTGGGCCCTGCTGTTGTCCGGGGGTGTGCAAAGCCCGGGTTTCTTCTCGCCCTGAGCCGGAGCCGATCGACACGGCCGGGGAGTTGGTGGCCAAAGCCCGAGTCGTTTCTGGCCAGGCCTTTCGTCGTGCGCGGGGCTGGCCTCAGGAGATCGGCATAGGCCGAGGAGTGTCCCTCTTAGCCGGTGACGGTTTGAGGGTGGCCCAAGAGGCCCGGGTCCAAGTTCAGTTCACCTCTGGCGGCTGGCTCGATCTCATCGGACCGGCGCTTGCGACCTTCTTTCCGGACGGATGGGCGATCGACGCGGGAGAAGGCATGGCCAAAGGCGTCGGACCCAGAGCGGTGAGATTCGGCCCCTATAGAGTGGATCCTGGAGACAATCTTTTCACCTTCAGGACCGAGCCGGAAGGGCTGATGGTCGCGGCCCTTGGCGGCATCGTGGCCGTCGCCATCGAGGGTGGCCCCCGCGTCCATGTGGCACCAGGACGTCGTGTCCGACTCCGTCGGGGAGCCAAGGCTCTGTTGGAGCGAGTGGACATCCGCAAAGAGGCTCTTCACTACGAGAGTCTCTTCAAGCTCAGAGCCCTGCCGCCGCAGGGCGTCGGCGTCGATCCACGAGGCCGATCACCGACGGGAAACGAATCGGATCGATCGAGGAACCCCGCGAGGAGCGAACGAGAGATTCGGCGTCAAGAGAGGGATTCCAAGAAGAGGGAAGCCGCGGAAGGTCCCGCTCATCCAGCCGGAAGAACTGGGATCGTGGGGGAGGACGGTCTCGTACAGCTGTCTCTCAGGGACCGATTGAAGGGCCTCGACAGCCCTCGGAGCCGCTACTTCTTCGTCAAGAAACGCTTGGAACAAGAAGCCCGGTGTGAACGCGACACGACCCACAAGGAACTCGATAGAGACGCACCGGACGAAGCATCCAGTCTGATCCTCTTCAAAAGAGACAAGGCCGCGAGGTTCGCCAGCCAAGAGCTCAACGACTTCCGACACGCCCGGGAGCTGAGCTTCGAAGAGAGGTTGTCGTTGAGCGGTTCGGATCGGGACCAGGCCGTGCGTGCAGAACGGGAAAGGTTGTTCGGTCAGCCGCTGTTTCTCTTCACCGCGCGGCTCAAGCCGCTGGTCGAGGCTGACCGTGCCCGAGCCATCGAGAAAGCTGACCTGCTCACCCTCCAGATCAACATCCTGAAGCAGACGGGCGGATCGTCCGGCGCCATCGCCGATTTGATCCAAAAACGGCAGCAGGTCTTGACTGACGCCGACCGAGAGTCGGACGCTCTCAAGGAACAGATCCGCCTCCAGATCGAGCCCTACCGGTGAACGGTCCATGCGATTTCTCCTCGTGCGACCCGATCAAGTCGACGCGAGTCTTGTCACGTTCGATCCACGGCAGAGCCATTACTTGCTCCATGTGCTGAGGCGTAAGCACGAAGACGACCTCACGGTGGTCATCGCGACGGAGGAGACCGCCATCGAAGGGCGACTCGTTTGGCGGAAGACCGGACACGTCTTCATGGAGATCGTGCGTCGATCGATTCTGCCGCCCGCCCGACGCCCATCTCTGACGTTGGCCGTGGGTGTCTTGAAGGAGAACAAGCTCGAAGAGGTGGCTCGACAGGCCACGGAGCTCGGAGTGGCTCGACTGTCCTTCATCTCGAGCGATCGGGCCGTGCCGCGACGAAAGAGCGAAGGAGCTCGAGACAGACGTCTCGAGGAGATCGTCTGGAACGCATGCCAGCAATCCGGGAACCCTCGCCCTCCGACCATCGTTCACCACGATTCCGTGGAGGCCTTCTTGACGGGAGGGTTCGATGCGAGGGCCCGTCTTGTCGTGGCCGTTGCGAGCGGCGGAGATCCTCTGGTCGACCAACACCTGGACACCGAGCGAGACGTGATCCTCATGGTCGGTCCGGAGGGCGATTTTTCCGAGCGGGAGGTCGAGCAGGTTCGCGACTTTGGAGGGCAGAGCCTGACGATCCCCGGATACGTTCTCAGGGCGGAAACCGCCTGTGTCGTTCTCGCGACGCTCGTTCTCGAGCGGATGGGGCGATTCGAAAGCCTGGTAGCGGGTGTCAGCGTTCCCGGCGAGAATCCAGGTAAGCCTCCTCGATCAGATCCTTCGGATGGTTGACCATTACGGGAGAAGGAGAGGGAGAGGGCGGAGTCGGCGGGGACGACGGGACCGAGGCGGCCCGATTCAACGTTTTCTGGGGAGACGGGGTCTTGATCGCGGCCCGCTTCTGCTTGGCGGGCTGGCGCGGCCGCTTCGGCGGCGGTGCGGACTTGGCGGGCTGAGACGATCTCTTCTGCTCGAGTTCCCTGAGGAAGGTCGGCGAAAGTCCAGAGAAACGCTTCTTGCGGGACAAGGACGGCTGGGTCTGGTAGCCTCCATCTCCGATCGACTGGCGGATCCTCTGGGTCTGTCTGTCGATCGCGGAGGTTCGTCTTTGGAGGGCTCTCACCCTTTCGAGCATCATCATGAGGTCCTCTTGGGTCGCCGGTTGATCTCCAGCCCCGCCCAGGGTCGTCGACCTCCCCCATCCCAAGAAGAGCCAGATCGCCGCCGCACCCACGGTCAGAACGATCCTCGTTCGATTCCATCGTTGCTCCATCAAAAACCCACCTCTATCGACACGGATCGACCAAGAGCCAGGGTACCCAAGAGCTCGAGCCGGCAGTCCGAATAGAACTCCGGATCAATATGATCGGCCGTGACTGGTTAGCCACGCACGAGCCTCGCTGTTTCCCGCCCTGGCCGCTTTTTCGAACCAACGCACAGCTTCCTCCGGATTCGAGACCAGTCCCACTCCGTTCAGGTAACACAACCCCAACGCTGTCTGGGCCGGCGGGAACCCCTGGTCGGACGATTTGCGATACCAGGAAACCGCGAGTTGGGGGTCCTTTGCGACCCCCAGACCCGCCTCGTGGTAGACCCCGAGGTTGTACTGTGCGACGCTGTTGCCCGAAGCGGCCGCTTTCTGATACCACAAAACGGCCACCGTCGGGTCCTGCGTCACGCCCAGCCCCTTTCCATAGCAGGCTCCAAGATGGTTCTGCGCCGGGGCATTCCCCCGGTCCGCCGCCAGCCGGAACCACTGGACAGCCTGCTGTTCGTTCCTGGAAAGGCCAGCACCCGCAAGACCGCACAACCCCATGTTCACCCGTGCAGGGTCAAATCCCTGCTCAGCGGCCCTCCTGTACCAACCGACGGCCTCAGCGTCGTCTCGAGGGACGCCTTCGCCGCTCTGGAGCGAGTAACCAAGGGCGTTCTGAGCTCCCGGGTCTCCTTGGTTCGCTGCCTTTCGGAACCACTCGACCGCCCCGGCAAGGTCTTTCGGGCCTCCACTCCCCTCTCGAAGACAAAAGCCCAGGTTCTTCTGCGCCTTGGCATACCCGTGTTCCGCTGCGAGTCGGTAGTGACGTACTGCCTCCACTGGATCGCGATCGGTCCCGGAACCCGTTTCATAGAGGATTCCAACGGCGTTCTGCGATGGGGCGTGGCCGAGCTCGGCTGCCTGGCGGTAGCACCGGAACGCTTCGCGGTACTCCTTGGCGTCCTCGAATCGGACGCCTTTTCGATAGAGATGTTCCGGATCCGGTGCGATGGGGGCGAGGCAGGAGGCCGAGGAGACCGGCATGGGTGAAGAACCGATCTCCGGAGGAGAGGGGGGCGGCAAGGGCAACGAGACGGACGAAACCGGCGACGCCGGGTTCTCAACCAAACCCTGTCTGAACCCTCCCGGATCGGCCGGCTTTGGTGGCTCCGAAGGTGTTATCCCGCGAGGAAGGATCTGGGCGAGGATTCTGGGCATCGGGATGAGACCGGTCACCACCAGAGAGCCTCCGGCGATGCCGAAGACGATCAGCAGCACGAGAAGACCCACATCCCGACCGGCATGCGAGGGAACCTCGTTCGTCAGGGAAGTCATCACGGTGGGTGGGACGAGAATCTCGCGTTCGGGCGCGCATTCGGGTGGAGGCATGGCGCAGGGGGCTGTGGAGGACTTCATCACCTCCTTGGTGGATGGAGGCAAGGAGGGCGACTCGGGCGGCCCCGCGGATCGCTCGACAGTGTCCGGCAAGACTTCGACGCCCTTTTTCGGCAGGCAGATCGAGGCTCCACACACCGGGCAGACTCCTCGTCCCGTCCCGTCCGGTTGAAGCCTCACCGGGTCGGAGCACCTTGGACAGAGCAGTACTGGATCGGACACAAGACCTCCCGATCGCTCCTCCTCCGATGGACCATCCGAAGGGCTCGATACCGCAATCGAAGAGAGCTGCCGCTCTCTGGTCCTCGTCTCGTGGGATCCACGAGTGGGCGCGACTGTGTGCGTTTCCTAAAGTCTAGCGTCAAGCGGTCCTTGGGTCCAGAGAAGTCAACACTCATCCATCCCCGCTTGGACGTTGACAGTGCTGACAGGGTTCTGTTAGGGTCAAGGGCGACCAATCGGCATGTCCGACACGAGTCGCTCCGGCTGGAGACTCTGCCCGGACCTCATTGTCCGCCGTGGCTTGGCAAACACTCTGCGCTCGATGACGTTCCCGTGAGCGCTGCGACAGGCTGAGTCCATCGGGCGAGAACTCTCTCTGACGAGTCCTGGGATGTCCTTGGCTCTCAAGGGAACGACCTGGGTATCCTTATCCCATCGAAATTGACCGGCATCGATAGCCGAAAAAAGGAGGAGTGGTCCCGATGGCAGATATCCTGAGCAAGTCTTCCCGATCCACGACAGACATCCCATCCAAAGACACCAAGAAAGAGACGGCCGAAAGCCGTAAAGAGACCCCGTCTCACACGGCCGTGTCGGAGAAAGGGAGTGGCTCACGGTCTTCGGGTTCCGACTTCCGGGAAGGGGAGAAAGCTTCACCGAGTCGAGCTTCCGCTGGCGAGACCAAGGAGAACAAGGATGCCAAGCAGAAGGTCCTGGAAGCGACGCTGACCCAGATTTCAAAGCAGTTCGGCAAGGGCTCCATCATGCGTCTCGGGAAGTCGTATGCGGACCTCTCGGTCCAGACCATTCCCACTGGAGCTTTGACTCTCGATCTGGCGATGGGTATTGGCGGGATTCCTCGCGGTCGAGTCTCCGAGATCTACGGACCCGAGTCTTCCGGCAAGACGACTTTGGCTCTTCATCTCATTGCCCAAGCCCAGCAACGGGGGGGCACTGCGGCGTTCATCGATGTCGAACATGCGCTCGATCCCGAATATGCGCAGCGCTTGGGCGTCAACATCGACGACCTCTTGGTCAGCCAGCCCAATACCGGAGAAGAGGCGCTGGAAATCGTGGATATGCTGGTACGGTCCGGGGCTCTGGATGTGATCGTGATCGATTCGGTGGCCGCGCTCGTACCCAAGGCCGAGCTCGAAGGGGACATGGGCGATTCCCACATGGGCTTGCAGGCTCGATTGATGAGTCAGGCGCTCCGAAAGATCACAGGCTCGATTTCGAAGTCTCGGACCGCCTGCGTGTTCATCAACCAGATTCGGATGAAGATCGGCGTCATGTTCGGAAACCCAGAGACCACGACGGGTGGCAACGCTCTCAAATTTTACGCCTCGCTTCGGTTGGACATTCGCCGGATCGAGTCCCTGAAGGAAGGAGAGAACACCGTCGGAAACCGTGTTCGAGTCAAAGTGGCCAAGAACAAGCTGGCGCCGCCGTTCAAGGTCGCCGAGTTCGACATCCTATTCGGATCGGGGATCTCTCGAGAGGGCAACATCCTCGACCTGGCCTTGGTCGACAACCTCATCGAAAAGAGCGGGGCGTGGTTCTCCTATGGAGATCAGAAGATCGGCCAGGGACGGGAAAATGTTCGTCAGTATTTGGCGGATCATCCCGAACTCACGGCCGAGCTCGAGGAGAAGATCATCGCCCGCAACTCCAAGCGCCGCAAGGAGTCTCTGGAAGAGGCTGTCAGAAAGGTCAACTGAGAATAAGGTCAACTGAGAATCTGGAGGAGTTTTAATCTGGAGGGGGTTTGCATTCAAGGGCTCCGGAGTGGACTGCGCCCAGAGGAAGGGGACGTCTGCTCCGGGAGCTCTCCAAAGATCCGCGCGTCGATGATCAAGAGAAACGAGAAGAATCCCGGGGAACTCCTGGTCAAGTGGCTTGCACGGTGCGATCTCTCTTGTGCGGAAGCAAGGTCCAAGCTTTTGTCACAAGGAGTCTCTCCGGTCGAAATAGACGAGACGATTTCTTTGGCCTTATCCAGGCGTTTTCTCGATGACCGGCGTTTGGCCGAAAATCTGCTCGCCAAAGCCCTTTCTCGGTTGCCACCGGCGGGCAGGACATGGATCGAATCGCGGCTTGATCAAAGGGGAATCCCTCGGGATATCTGGGAACCGCTCGTCGGTTCAGCCTGGAATCCGGAAGAGGCGAGCCTCCGGCTGCGGGAGTACGTGAGGACCTGCAGCTCGAGGGTCGCGCCGGCGACCCTTTTCTCTCGTCTCACAAGGGCTGGACATTCCCCCGAGGAGGTGAGAGAAGTTTTTTCTCATCTCGGGATGTATCCCGAGGAGAGTTGAAGGCGTCTCTCTCTCATCAGAATGGACCAGAATGAAATTGCCGCGGGGACAGCTCTGCGCTAAAGAAAGCAGTTTAGGATGGAGACTCAAGAGAAGCTGAAGACCGTCCTTGGCCTCCTCGAGGAGATGAAGGTCGATGACCTGACGACCATCGATGCGGGGGGTCGAACCATCGTGGCCGACTACTTCATCCTTGCCACCGCCACATCCGACACGCACGCCAAGGCGATCACCAACCACCTGAACGTACGCATGAAAGAGCTCTCGACCCCTCCGAACCATGTCGAAAGCGATGCGGGATGGCAATGGACCATCATCGACCTGGATGACGTAATCGTCCATGTTTTCCAGGAGCGGACGCGGACGTTCTATAAGCTCGAGGAATTGTGGGGCGTCGTCCAGGCGGCCCGACAGAAGGAGCCTGTAAAGAAGAGGGCACGGTGAGCGAGAACTCCACGCCGTTCGAAAGTGCGATAGGCCCGCCTCTGGTCATGATCGGTGCCTCGATTGGCGGACCGGGGACGCTGGAGCAGATTCTTCGGCGGTTCCCAGCTGGATTTCCAGGGGCGATCTTGATTGCCCAGCACATGCCTGAGGGCAAGACGGCCGAACTCGCGGACCACCTGTCCCGGCACACCAAGGTTCCGGTTCTGGAGTGCGCCAATGCCGCACGGGTGGTTTCCTCTCACGTTTACATCGCACCGGGCAGGCACAACATGGTGGTCCACCGGACCACTACCCACCTCTGCCTCACCGTGACCGAGGCGGAGGAATCGCAGGTCTTTGTCCCCTCCATCGACCAGCTCTTCTGTTCCGGGGCAGCTGCCGTGGGCTCTCGTTCCATCGGAGTGGTTCTCACGGGAATAGGCAACGATGGGACCGAAGGGTTGAGAGCCATCCGTCAGGTCGGCGGAGTCACTCTGGCCGAGTCGGAAGCCTCTGCTGTCGTTTTCGGCATGCCCAAGCACGCAATCGACTCCAATGTCGTCGACACGGTTCTCCCCAAGAACAGGCTTGGCGCGATGATTCTTGGGCTTCTTCTTTCCTGGGCTTCCGGAGAAGAATGAGGCAGGGGCTGTCTCGCTCGATCTCTCTGGGCCTGTTCTTTCTTCTTCTCACGGTCCCTTTCCTCGTTTGGATATGGCCCCATATCTTTCCGCCGAGCCCGTTTCCCGTTGTCGAACAGCTGGTCGGATGGATCAAGAACCAACAGTACGAGATGGTCTATGCAAGTCTGTCGGACCGATGGCGTCGGGAGAAGTCGCTGACAGAGTATGTCAAAATGAACCGAAGCGACGAGGATGCGTTCTTCAGACTCGGAGGATTCATCGAGGAGACCCATGTCGACCAAGCCGGTGCCAGCTTTGGCCATCGAGAGGTCTACGTTCCCGTGTACTGTCGGTTCAGGGTTCTCGGTACGAACCCTCCCCGGGAAAAGGTCTCGCGGTGGATCTTCAAGCTGCTTCTCGAGCGTGGTCGATGGCGACTGGACGGTTTGAAAGCGTTCCCGAACTAGCAGCCCGCCAGAGCGAGGGGGCACGATCGAAAGCAATGGTCACCCGACATGCACCCTCTCCGATCTCATGGATTGTCAGAAGTGGAAGTCGTGAGTATCCTATCGGGTATATCAATACCCTTAAATTGGCGGATGCGGATCGCGTAGCAGAGGAAAAAACGAGTGGCCGCAATGGAGAACGATCGGATCGATATCAGGAGGAACCTGATTCTACGAAGGGCCCTGGAGATGGCTCGAGATGCGGTCCAGTGCGGTGACCTCGAGAGGGCTCGCCTGGCCATCTTCAAAACGGCCGGCCTGGGACCCTTGCGGGTTCGACCCACAAGAGTTCTGTGGGAGATTGCTTCTTGCCTGCGGAAGAGCACGCAAAGCGACAACGCGCAGACTATCGATCTTCTTTTCGACAGCCCTGATCTGGGGCCGTCTCTTGGTTTGGGAGACTCATTTCGATACCGTGGTGACCATTTGAAGGCTCTCGCCCATTACCGCCAGGCTCTGGCGGTCTGCCCCCTCTCTCCCGTGGCCATTTTTTGTGTTGGCATCACCTACATGGAGTTAGGTGATCTGACCGAAGCCTCAGGCTGGCTCTGTCTTGTCCCAGAGATTCTGGTGCTAGGGGAGAAATCGGGAGTCGTGACACGTCAATTGATCGCCGACAGCCTTCTGAATCTTGCGAAGATCGAGCTTCTCTCCGGCCATCGAGCCCGTGCCATGGACCTCGCTCACAAGGCTCTCGATTGCAGGCCGGACTTCCTGTCTGCCCGGACGTTTCTCTCCGAGCTGGACACGCTCACCTCTGAGCCTCTGCGCTCTCCGGAATAGGTGCCCTCCTTCCACCTCACAAGTGTAGCCATTCAAGATACAGACTCCCTCTCCTTGTGCAGAGGACCCCAAATAGACGACCTCTCGTTGCGAGAGAGGAGAGTGTGCATGGAGGAGGCAGAACATGGTGGCACGCGCTTTGCATTCTAAAACAGCGACCAGGACAGTTTCCTTTAGAGTGAGAGGCAGATCAAGGGTCCGGTGGGGTTTTACGCGAGCCCCACGGACCCTCTTTTTTTCCCGTCCATCCCTCCCAAGAGTCGGAGAATCTCGACGGTTTTTCCGAGCTGCCATCATGGCTCCTGAGAAGGATCCACATCCGTAAGGAACGTTCAGGAGCTCGAATCCCGGAGGTTCCGTCGCCCTGCCGTCCTCCCCCGTCTCTTGTCGATCTTCCGGTCGATTCCGGGGACTCGCGATCATCCTTGGGGACTCCGGTCGACGCTCCAAATGGCATGGTTTTGCCGCAAGCGAGCCGTCGCACCCTCGGCACACCGTGCTCCAACTGTTACAGTGATACAGGGATCGGTCTGCCGGATGCGACTCCGGAGTCGGACTGAATGTGGTCCACTGTTTGTGGGGTGTCACTCATTCGTCGGCCGTAACACGCTCGATCCGCTGCAGGATGAACTTCCCGACCAGAGCGATCAATCGTCTCTCCGGCGTATCTTGCGGCAACTTTGGCAACGAGGTCGAGACACTGGTCAGTTCGCTCTGGAGAGCCTGCAACTCCGCGATTTTCGTCGTTTCCTGGGCACGGACCAATATGTCCCGGATGGTGGCGAGGGTGGACGTACTCTGGCTCCCCGAGGAAATGGTGATGTTTGCGGAGAGGCTGTCCTCCACGTCCCCCTTGACGTCGCGTTTGAGCTGCTCGACGTTGGCCGTCAATCCGGCTCTGGACAGACAGTTCGCGATCGTCTGGATCATGGGGGAGAAGCCGGTCGAGACGAGCTTGCTGAACTGGGCGTACGGTCCATCCGAGGCGGCGAGATCGGCCAGACCTCTCTTTGTGCCGGCGTACTGTTCGTTTCGCGCCATCAGATCGGGCATGTTCTTCAGATTGTCCTGGGCGAGATACTCGGAGAAGGGCAGAAGTCCGTCGAGCGAGTCTTTCCGGGCCGTGTCGACCAGAGACTCGAACGCGGGTTGATCTTCGCCTTTGTAGAGCTTGAGCGCTTTACAGAGTTCGACATAAGCCTTCATGTTCACGACCGCCTCGAGAGGAGTGGGACCCTCGGGGGGTGGTCGAGTGTCGGAAGCGATCCCCTTTCGGACGGTCAGCCCCGATTTCATCGCAGTCTCGAACCGCTCAGCCCAGCCGGGTGGTCGCGCAAAGACCCTCTGACAGGAATCATGCTCCGAGAGGACGACCCAGAACATCGGCTCTCGCAAGAATTCGAGAGCTTTCCGGAACGGATCCTCCGGGGAGTCCGTGACTTCCACGACGACTGTCGTTCCTGTTGTCGCAGCTGCGGCCTCCGCGGCTTTGATCCGGGTCTGCATTTGCTCGATCAATGCCTTGCCCCGGGAGTGACACTCCCCGCTGAGTTCGTAGAGCTTTTTGATCGGTTCATCCGACCGCCGGAAGGCTCCGTAGATGATCAGTGACCTTTGTTCCTCGAGCTTCGACTGTTGAAGCTTTGCAAACGTTGCCGTTTGACGGCTCAGAGACTGGATCCAGGAGTCGAGCGTCTGCGGGGGCCGAGTCTGGACGTTTAACCCAAGATCGTCACCTTCGATCCGTACTGATTCGTTCACTGCCTCGCTGATCAGGAGCGAGAGAACCGAGAGCGTTTCCATCAGGGCGCCGGTGAACCGTTTTTGGGATGAGTCTCTGAGTGTCATCAAGTTTTCGGCGGCAGAGCCCAGGAAACCGCTCGCGCCGATCACGTCTTGCCGTCTCTTGAGGGATTTGAGGCTCAGGCTTTCGGGTGGGGTCTCGAGGACCGTCTCAAAACCGAAGACGGGGGTATCGGGAATGGGGGTCCCGCGGACCGTCCGGAAAATGTCGATCCTGAGACTCTTGGTCTCATCGTTACGGGCGACTCGGTAATTCGTGACCGGTCCGCTTCGATTCATTTCGCCGTGGGGACCGTCCACGACCGTGATCCGGTAGGCCAGCCCGCTGTAGTTCTGTCTGAGGCTCTCGATTTCGTTCGAATCGAGAACCGTACTCAACGCCGGAGTCAACGAACCTTGATTGTCCGGCACGTAGAGTTTGGTCCCTGATCCTTTGTGGTTGAAAAGGTAGTGCGTCAAGAAGGCCGACCGGATCGGTCGATCTCGTTCATCAAGGGGGGCGGGGTTTTCGTCCCAGACGCTGGCCGTGAGCACGGCCGCCTGGTAGGTCTTACCCTGAGGGCTGACCCAGCTCGTCTCCTCGAAGGAGTACGAGGGAACGAGCTCTTTCAAGAAGTACGGATTGATGGCAATACGGCTCTTGAAGGCTTCGCACAGGAGCTGGGCCAGAATCGCTTCCTTGAAGATCGAGGAGACCTGTTGGGCCTGTTTCGATGTGCCCAGCGCCAGAGTGAGGACGGGTACGGTTGCCAGCGCCAAGATCGTGACCGCAAGAATGATCTCAATGAAGTTGATCGCTTTCCGGTTCAATCTCATGCGGTTTTTCCCCCGATCCTGTCAGGGCACGAGCAGGATCTTGGGATCCTTTCCGGACTTGATGTGATCGATGACTTGGTCGATTTGTCCAAGGATCTCGTCGTAACCGGTGTTCTTCCGGGCCTCACTCCGTATCTGGTCGATCATCAGGTCCACCCCGTCGCCGTTGGCAGGCCCGCTTCGGGTGGCCACGTCGCAGTTGTCCGTGTTCAACGCTCCCAAGAAGGCCTGGGCCCAGGATTTGTCCCACGTCATGTAGACGTCCGTTCCGGAGAAGGTCAGATGGACTTTGATTCGATAGGCGAGGGGTCTGTACGCGTCCTCGACCACGCCCTCGAACGTCGGAGTCTCGTCGTGAGACCAAGACATCCGGCCCAGTCGCCCGCCCCTACGGCTCTCTTGATCGAGGAACGGGTAGGTGTGGTGGGTGAAGATGTAACGCCAATGACCCGACCCGGGGGGATCCTCCACTCCCAGCGGTCTCATGTAGAACCGCCGGGAGAACGGAAGGCGGTTCACCAGAGCAGAGATCTGCGCGGCCACGGCTTCGCCCTCGGCGTTTGCCACGAGCTGTTTTATGAGCACGTCGGTCCCTGCCGATTCGCCTCTGAGCAGGAAGAACCAGATGCCGGAGAAGGCGCAGGTGCATAGAAGAAGGGCCAGCACAATGACGAGCGCCATGCCCGACCGAGGCCGGACAGGCCCTTCCTCCCAGGAGGGAGAGCGACGAACCCGGCAGCCGTGGAGCGCGTTTGGGAAGCTCAAACGATCCCACCCCTTCTTTAATTAGGAGCCCAGCCGGCCGTTCGCCAGCGAAATGATCGCCATGAAACTGTCGGCAATCTGGCTGTCGGCCGTCGTGAACGCGACCAGGACGGTCGTTGGTGTGATCGTGGTGAACGTGACCGCTTTGCAGGACGCCACCTGGATCGGCTTGTCGAACGCCGAGGTGCTCAGCTCTGGCGTTTCAAGCTCGAAGGTCCGGTCTTTCAGTCGCTCCGTGATCACCATGTTCTTGTTTCGATCGAGCCGCAATCGGATCGTGTTGTTCAGGATGTCTCGGAAGACAAGGGCGTTGGCCGAACCGCCGGGGAGCGGCTCCAAGATTTGGATCCCCTCCTGCAATCTATAGAAGAGCTTTCGAATGGCCTGACGGCTTTGCTGCTGGACCATCGTCCGTGAGGCACCGGTCACGAGGTTCAGCCTGGACGATCGGGCGGTGAGCGTACCCCAGAGAGACCAGATCAGGGTGAACAAGAGAACGAGCAGGGCGAGTCCCATCAACATTTCGAAAAGACTCATCCCTCGCCGACGCCCAAATCCACCCTGCGGCTCCATCATCCCGAGCATAGCCCGCCCGGTTGTCCGCGGCAAGTCGATCACTCCTCCGAGAGGTTCTGCCGGCGGTGCGGGCGCGCCAGAGGAATCATGTACTTCCGGATCCTGGCCTTGAGTGTGTTGAGTGCTATGCCCAGCTCCTTGGCCGTGCGGGACAGGATGTAGCCATTGGCGGCGAGACTCGCGATGATCTCCTGCCGTTCGTCCTTGACCTTGAACGCGTCGGAACCCTGGCTGGCCGGCGAGTCCTTTCTGGGGACCGGACCGGGATTCTTGAACTCGTCTCCGAAGATCATCAGGTCCTTCAGCTCGATCTGGGGCGAGCGACCGATCATAGCCGCCCGCTCCACGATGTTGCGAAGCTGCCTCACGTTTCCCGGGAATGATCCACCCGAAAGAAAGGCCATCGCCTCCGGGCTCACCGTTCGTCGGCCACTTTTTGTCGAAAGCGCTTCGAGGAAGCTCTGTACGAGCAGGGAAATGTCCTCCCTTCGCTCGTCAAGCGCCGGAAGCGACACTTTGACTTGGCAAAGCCTGTAGTAGAGGTCCTCCCGGAATTCGCACTTCACGACCATCTCCTCGAGGTTGCGGTTGGTCGCGGCCATGACCCGCACATCGATCGGGATCGAGGAGGGGCCGCCCAGACGCCGGACTTCACGAGCATCGAGGACCCTGAGCAGCTTCGGTTGCAGGTCGATCGGCAGTTCTCCCACTTCGTCGATGAAGACGGTACCACCCTGCGCCTGTTCGAAAACGCCCAATCGGCGGATCGTGGCCCCGGTGAAAGCGCCGGGTTCATGGCCGAACAGTTCGCTCGAGATGAGTCCTGGGTCGGCCGCGCCGCAATCGAGCACCACGAACGGGCCGTCCTTGCGGGGACTGGCTTCGTGGATCGAACGGGCCACGACTTCCTTCCCGGTGCCGGTGGGGCCGGAGATGAACAGCGTCGCGTCGGTCGGAGCGACCCAGTCGAGCAACGTGAAGAGCTGTCGCATCTTCAGGCTCTGACCGACCAGACGACCGAACGACGTCCCGGCATAAGGCGGAAGCTGGGTCGTACGGGATCGAAGCTGAACCATCAGGCGGGTATGGCCCACGAGGATCACGCTTCCGGGCTGGACGAACGCCTCGCACACCCGGACATCCGCCACGAAGGTGCCGTTTGTCGAGCCAAGATCCTTGAGCAGGAGCCGGCCTCCGGAGGGCTGCAGAACTGCGTGGTGTCTCGAGACTGCGTGGTCCGGGAGGACGAGATCGTTGTCCTTGGCCGACCCCAGGCGGATCGGCTTCATGCTGCACGGGATTTCCAGACCCTGGAGGGGGCCATCGACCACGACCAAGTGTGCTTCCTCGACGGCCAACGACGTCTCGATGGCCGTGAGCTCCATTTTCGTCGTGTGGGGTGTGTCCATGGTGTGGGAACCAGATTAACTCAGACCGCACCCGGATCGCTACCATGAGCTGCGTCCAGTGGTGCAAGTCCCGCGCAAACCCAGCATCGGAGGGGCCTTCCCCTCAAAGACCCGATCCATTCAGTGAATCGGGCCCAGAGTGCCCGCGTCCAGACCGCCGGACTCCAGCAGAGCTCCGGACTCCAGAGTCCGGACTGAAGGCGAGGTCCTGCGACATCTCTTCGGGTCACTCATCCGACTCAGAGGGAGGGCGGGTCGTAGGTGGCGGCTCGGATGGCTTGCGCTTCTTGGGGTAGAGGGTCACGAGGATTTTGTCCAGACTGGAGCGGGCATCTGTGTTGACCGGCTCGAGGCTCAGGATTTCCCTGTACTCGACCAGAGCCTCATGATAGCGGAGTTGCCGTTCGAGCTTTTTCGCCAACGCGAGCCGAGTGGTCCCATCACGGGGATGATCACGGAGAGTCCTCCGAAGCCGATTCTCGTCGGTGAGCGCGGTCCGCCTCTGCGTATGAGGGGTCACCACGCGTTCGTCGGCCACCGGACGCGGAGGTCGGAGGATGGGAGTCACGGCCAGGGACGTTTCATCACAGGTGTTCAGGAGCCCGAACGTCTTGCTTTTCGATTTCCGCGGCGGAGATGAGACCGCGTAGCGTTGGCTGAGCCACGTGGTCGGTTTGGGAGCATCTGTGGGTTCGAGATCGAAGAATGCGCAAGGAATGGTCGGCTTGCTGAGGAACGCGCACGCGGTGAGCAGTCGACCGGTCAGACCGGAGACCACCCAGAAGAAGCCGTACCCGGCCCAGGAATAGTCGTTCGGGACGTGAGCCACGATATCGGGGTGTCCGTCGCCGTCGAAATCGGTCAGTGCCGGAGGAAACCGCAAGTCTCTGCGGGTCGGAAAAACCCATTTGAGTCGGCCCGTTCGACCGTCCACCGCGTACAGATTGCCGTCCTGTCCACCGATGACGACGTCCGGCTGGCCATCCCCATCCAGGTCCGCCACCGCCGGAGAGCCTTTTGGGTATCCTGCCATGGGAAATTCCCAGAGGTCCTTTCCGGTCTTTCCGCAGAGCGCGGTCGTCTTGGTCGCATCGTTAGAGAAGAGGATGGCGTCCATGTGGTCCTTTCCATCCAGTTTGCCCAGAGCAATGGCACAGGTTCCCCCGTACTCTGGTTTTTCGGATTTCCAGAGAACCCGTCCTGTCCCTCCCTCGAAGGCATATACGGGGCCGTTGTACGCATTCGTGATGACGTCGAGCTTTCCATTGCCATCCAGATCTCCGAGCGCCGGAGGGGAATAGATGGAGCCGCCGACCTTGTAGCCCCACAGGAATCTTCCGTTGCGGCCCGAGTGAACCTGGAGGCCGCCTGTCCCGTCTTGAGACCCGATGCACAAGTCCGGAACACCGTCGTCGTCGAGATCTCCCAGGGATATGACCGAGCCCTCGATGTCGCCGTTCTCGAGCGTCAGGATCAGGTGTCCGTCCTTTCCCGACACGGCGTTGATCGCACCCAGATAGGTCGACACCACGATGTCGGTGATGCCGTCTCCGTCGAGGTCTGCCAGGGACGCTGGGGATTCCAGATAGGAGTCGGTCTCGAAACGCCACAGAGGGGCCCCAGTCTTCCCGGAGAGAGCCGTTACTTCACAGTCCATGGCCAGGATGGGGTCGAGTACTCCATCTTTGTCGAGATCGGCCAAAGATATCGGCTGGTAGATCCAACTCCCTGGTGAATGGGTCCACGTAGAGACGGGGCTCTGGGCAGGGACGATCATCAGGACCCCCCTGGCCGTCACGATGGCGACGGACGTTCCTCCATCACCGAAGAAATCGCTGAGTGTGGGGGCCACCTCGATCGGCGCATGGACGGCCAACGACCAGAGGCTGTGCCCGTCACGCCCGGAAAAGGCCAGGAGACGTCCCTCGATGGTTCCCACGACAGTGTCCGTGGCGCCATCGGAATTTACATCACCCAGGACCGGAGCGGTGACGCGGGCAGAACCCGTTTGGGCTGACCAGAGAGGTTTCCCTGTTCGACCCGACAACGCGTGGACGTTTCCATCGTTCGTCGAGGTGACGAGATCGGGGATGCCGTCGGAATCCAGGTCTCCCAGGTCGAAGGTCGACGGAGCGGTCCGGGAGACTTCGGTCGACCAGAGAGGTCGTCCGGATTTTCCTGAAAGAGCCTTGATCCAACCCTTGTCCGTGCCGACGATCACATCGAGAACACCGTCTCGATCGAGATCTCCAAGGACCGGAGTGTCGGAGATCGTTCCAACCGCCTCCGAGGTCCAGATCGGTGCGTGGGTCTTCCCCGAAACCGCGATGATTCGACCTGAAGCGGTTCCCAAGACGATGTCCACGACATTGCGTCCTTCGAGATCTCCCACAATGACGGAGGTCGCTGGGCCGCCGGTCGTCTCGCAGGTCCAGAGAGGCGTGCCGCTCTTTCCATTCAAGACGGTCAACGTGGGCTGTTCTCCTGGAACGAATACGGTGGGCGCGTCCGTATCCACATCAGCCACAACCGGAGGATGGGTGACGGGATGGGATCCCGACCAGGTCCAGAGGAGCTTTCCGGTCCGTCCGTTTACAGATCGAACCTTCCCGTCGCGACACGCGATGACCGGGTCGACGAGATCGTCCCCATCGAGATCGGCCAGCGCCGGAGGAACGAGGAGGCTCTTCTGGCTGTCACGGTTGGCGTCCGAACGCGGCGGGAACTTCCAGTGGGTGCTGTAGTCCATCTTTGCGGCTTCCAGGTCTCCGTCGACGGTGACCGCCAAAATGTTCTGCCGCGCGCCTTCTTCCAGAGGCGTCATCATGACGGGTACCGCGAGTCGGAGGGGGGCGAGAGTGTATTGCGAGTGATGGATCCAGGGAGTCGACAGCGTGACGACGATCGAGGAGTCTTTCGCAACGTCGACGAATTTTTCGTCGCTGACGAGACTCAGGCGGGAACATCGAATCCGGTACCGACCGACCGAAAGCTCGATCGGGGCCTTTTCCGGTAAGACCCCCTCATGGACCACGGCTCCGGTTCGATCTTCCTGGATGACCACCCGGGAGCCGTTGATGCCGCCCTGAATGACGACGCGGCCCCCTTTTCTTTCCAGGTCCACGCTGCTCTGGGTGAGTTCTCGGTTTGATCCGATCCGGACGCCCTCGAGTACGTGCGAGCCGAAACCGCTCTTGAAGAAACGAAGCCGATAGGTTCCGGTCGGAATCTCCCCCGTGAACGGCGTTTCTCTTTGGATCACGACTTTTGGTCCGCTCGTGGTGGGGGAGGATTGATCCGCGGAGGGGACGGTCACCTCGCACGTGGCCCCAGGCGGGGTGGAGGTCACCGCCAAGAGCCCGTACGGATATGCGAGTCCCTGGTGGTAGACGGCCTCGCCTCCCGCAGGAACCTTGACGCTTACCGTAGTGGTCTCGTGGCCGGCTTTTGAGAGTGTGAGCTTGTAGGTTCCGGGTCTGGCGCCCCAGACCAGAGGTGTCTCACCCAGACTTAGGTCGGCAAGCCGGACTTTGGCCCCATGCGGCGAAGAGGACAGGTAGAGCCGTCCGGGTCTCAGGAACGCCGCGTAGAAGAGTCCGCTCAGGGTCAAGAAGCCGACGCTCGAGACCACGGCCCATCGGATCCTCTGGACCCTTCGTTTGGCGAGCGATTCCTTGACGAACGCAGCCTCAGGAGGGGTGATGTCTCTCAGGCTCACCCATTGGCTCTCCACGAGCTTCAACGTTGCTCCGGCCAAGAGATCCTCGCTCTTGCGGCCGTGTTCCTCCCAATGCCTGTAACTGCGGACCAGGATCCTTGCGGCCCTTTCGCTCTCGTCCGGCTCCAGGGTCCAGGCATCGATCAGTCCGCACACGACCTCAGAGGCCAGGCGAATTTGGCGGTTCCATTCCTTCCCGGTCTCGCGGATCACGAGATGGTCGGCCACCAATCTCTCCAGAGTCCGCTGCGCGGCCGTACGATCCGGAAAACTGAGAAGATCCTCCTCTTCTCGGGCTTGGGAGAAGCGTTCACCGGTTGGCTCCCGGATCGTCAGGGCCGCGAGCATCTGGCGGGCCATGGCGCCCCGGTGCGCGTACTCGGGACTCGCCAGCCGTTCCTCCACGTAGCGTCGGAGCGCGCCCTCGGCTCCTCCGAGCGCGCCCTCGTAGAGACTCGGCCCGATCTTGGTCAACCCCTGGGCCTTCATCCGATCGAGGAGTTGGCTCGATACGATCTGCATGACCGGAAGCACGGTGTCGCCACAGGCTTGGGTGACTCGCAGGATGTCCTTTGCCAGACTGAGGCAGAACCCCTTGTCGAAGGAGAACCCATAGACGCCCACACGCGAGGGCTTTTCAATGGCCTCGACGAGACCGGTCTCCGTGATCTCCCGGAGGCCGTACGACTTGATGAAGCCGGAGAGCCGCTCCTCGAGGGGGAAGAAGTCTCCTCGAAATTCGCTTCTGAAGGACAGGACGATCTTGATGTCGAGCCTCTGATCTTCCACGAGCGTCTGGATCGATTCGAAGAATTCTCCGATCCGTGCAGATCCTCGCGGGTTGTGAGTGATCAGCTCCTCGAGCTGGTCGATCATCACGACACGGGTCTTCGAGGCCTTTTTCGCAAGCCTCAGAAAGAGTGACGGAAGACGGCGAGGTTGCGGCTTGAGCGCGCCGCTTTCATCGATGATCCCGCCTTCCGCATCCTGGACTCTCCCCAAGAGAGTATTCCACAGGATCCTGGCCGGATCGGGTCCGGAAGTGAAGACCATGCAATCGTACTGCGCCGGATCGAGCGACGAGACCAGCCCTGCCCTCAGAAGCGACGATTTCCCGATCCCGCACGGACCGAACAGAAAAACGGCGCGAGTGGCCTGACTTTCCAGGTAAGAAACGAGCTCCTCGATCTCTGAATCTCGCCCGCAGAAGAGAGACGCGTCCGACGTATCGAGGTGCTGAAGAGGCTTGTATGGGTGGACCGGGAACTCGACCTCGCCCTGGAACCTTCTGATCCGGGTCGAACGGTCCAGCCAGACCGAGATGGCGTTGATCAGCTCCGTCGCGGTCGGGCGCGCGGCCGGATCCAGGGCCAGGCTCTGGCGGACCAGATCGTCGAGCTCCCGGGAGACCGCCGGATTGATCTGTGACGGCAGCTTGAGTTTCCCGTGCTCTTGGACCCTCACGATCGCCCGGGGGTCGGTGCCGGCGAACAGGCGCTGGCCCGTGAGCATCTCGTAGAGGATCACACCCCAACCGTAGATGTCGACCGGCGCCCAGGTTTTTTCCCCACGCGCCACTTCGGGCGCAATGTATCCCAGCGTCCCGACGACGAGGAGCCTCGAGGGGGGGCCGCTTCTGGAGACAGTCTCCGCTTCCTGAGGCCCCCGCAGCACGGCCAGACCGAAATCCGCGATCTTGGCCTTGCCGTGCTCGTCCAAGAACACATTGGCCGGCTTCAAGTCCCTGTGGACGATGTCTCGGGCGTGGGCGGCCTCGATCCCCTTGGCAATGCCCAGAGCGATCTGGATGGCTTCGGTCTGGGGGGGCCTCCCGCGTGCCAGGCGACTGGACAGCGGGATCCCCCGGACGTATTCCATGACGAGATAGGGCACGCCGTCCGCGACTCCGGCATCGTAGAGGCGAACCACGTGTTCGTGTTCGAGGCTGGCCAGAAGACGCCCCTCGCGATCGAAATCTTCCAGGCCCGCAGGACTGGCATTGCCGATGAGCTTGATCGCCACCTGACGGCCCAGCCGGCGATCTTTGGAGAGGATGACCGACCCTCCTCCGCCTTGCCCCAGGACTCCGATGCTCTCGAATCGGGTGGCCAGTGACGGGGGAAGGACCGTGGGACTGCGGACCGACGGCGAGGTGAGCGAGCCGGTCTGCATCGTGGAGGTGGCCGTCACGGACGCGGTCACCCGGACATCGGTGGGCTGACCGGGCGAAACGCCGGGAGAGCCTTTGCACTTGGGGCACGACGGAAGATCGGAGGCAAACGAGTGGCCGCAGCGCGGACACCTCCGATCCTCTCCGGTCACGCGATTCACCCTTCCGTGGCGGTCGTTCGATTCGATATTCGATGGTCTTCGATGCCAACAATATCAGAGGACGGTCTCCGATGACCAGAGCAAACGGGGCCCCTGATCCCCCATCTGCGCCCTGGTCTGCCCACTCGTCTGCCCACTCGTCTGCGGCGTCAGAACTCGTCGCCGCTCCTCAAATCTGTATCGATCTGTCACAGATCTCGTCAAATCGTTGACAGTCTTGACGGCCTGCTTGACGGTTTCGGATCTGTTGCCATGGGCGTTTTGGGCTTCATGAATCCCCATGGAGCGAGTTGGAACGAGTCTTGATAGGGAAAGAGAGTCGAAATCTCGAGTGCATAGACGACCGAAGGGCACAGCGAGAATTTCTGAGGGCGTGCTCTTGGTTTCCTGCCCCGGTTGAGGGAGGTCTCTCTGATGAAAGCGAAGACGCGGAGTTCGAGGCGCAGCAGGGATGGCTCGAGGACCTTTCTGAGCCTCCTCGTGATGGCGGTCGTACTCTGGGCCTCTTCCGGCACCACGGGGTGTGGACGGCTCGGTGGTGGAGGTTCCGGATTGGATCCATTCGGCACGCCCGTGCCGCTGTCGCCCACAAGCTCCCTCACCGCGACTCCTACCCCCATCACGACGACACTGACCGCGACCCCTACCCCCATCACGACGACACTCACGGCGACTCCTACCCCCACCACGACGACTCTGACGGCGACGCCGACTCCGACGCCCGTGATAACCGCAACCGAGACGCCGACTCCGATTCCCACCACCTCGGCTTCTCTCCAGTATCGGCAATCCTCTGAGTCTGCAGAGAAGATCACGAGCGATGCGACCACTGCGCCGAAATGACGGTGGTTTTGTCCTTCGAGGTGTGGATTCCGGATGTTTGTCGGTTTTTCGACTCCAAGAGACTTCCGGCTCCACACTTTTCGTTTTTTGGTTTTTCGGTGAAACCTCGGACCATCGGTGTTAAAAGATTCATCTGAGAGCAGGAATGTGCCGGCTGCGGTGTGCGATGATGGCGGTGGACGCCTGCGGAAAACGACCCGGCAGGACTGCTCGACTCCATGATGGAACCTTTGTCCGGCCCCCGGGTTTGCTCGAAGTGGGGCCGTTCTACTCGATTGTTCCAGGGTGGCTTCACCGGCTTTCTCATCGTGTTGACCCTGTTGGCGGTCGCCGGCGTTATGCTGGTGTCGCAGAGCGTGATGACGAGAGGTCTTCACCATCAAGCGGTTGCGACCCTGGCCGGGGCGAACGCATTGGCCACTGTTCAGTGGGCGCTTCGTGATGCCTTTGCCCAGGTCTGTCGGGCCGCCTCCGATCCGAACGATCGATCGTTTGCCGGTCTTCGGCGTCAGCTCGTCCAGTCCAAGACCCCCACCACCGATCTTTCCTCGCTCCTTTCGATCGATCCGAAGCGGTCTGCCCTTCAGTGGACGAGGGAACGCTCTTCCGCCAAAAGACCGATCGGTGAGATGACTCTCGAAAGCGTTCGCTGCACCGTCGAGCAGCTCGTTCCTGTTCCGGACACCCTGACGGGAAGCACGGACAGAGGTTCTCCCGACGAGAAGACCGGACTCGTTCGTTTCCAGTCGAGAGCCGCGGTCAGACTGGCAGGTCGAACAGTGCGTCGGGAGCTCTCCGAGTACCGGGAAATCAAGGTTGTTCTCGCCGGTCCTCCGCGGCCGTTCGATGGAGTTGGCCTCTACCTGCGGGATCTGCAGAAAGTGACCGATCCGGTGAAGGCCAATCTGCTGCGGGACAAGATCCTGGCTGCACTCGATCAGACCAAGAGCGAGCTTTCGAGTCTGAAGAAGGCGCTTCTCCCGGATGTTCAGAAAGAGATGGAGTCCATCTACAACGGACTCCCCAAAGACTCGAATCGAGAGCGGATGGTTCCTCGCCTCCCGGAGGGGCCCGCCGTTCTGGTGGGACTCTCTTTCAGGGGATCCCTCGATTTCTCCGCGCTCGATCTGGCCGCGCGTCTCCAGGACGACTTCGCGCTCCTCTCCTCCGTTCGCGTCCCGTTTCAGCAAGCGGTCCGCGCGGCCGAAAACGATGGGGGACGACAGCTTCTCAAGGAGACGATCGAGCTCATCAAGGCGTTCAACCGTGCATTGATGAGGCTTTGGATCTATCAGAGAGAGTTCAGGCTCGTGGCGCGCGATGGGTTGGAGTTCGCCAAGCGGATCGGCCCTTACGAAGAGCGATTGACCCCAGTCTGGTTCGTTGATCGGACCTTGGCCGATCTCGATCCATCCGGGCCGCTCTACTCGGATTGGCTCGCCGGCAGGAGGGCTCTGTCGGGAGTCTTCCGCGTGCGCTCATCCGGCCCGATGACACTGAGCGGGTGCCTCTTTGGACGAGCGGTTCTCGTCGTCGATACTCCGGAGCTCACTTTGAAGGACCTGGATCTTCCTCGAGATCAGGAAGACCTCTTGACGATCGTCTGTTGCAAGGGAACGGTCAAACTTTCAGGGACCGTGCGCGTTCAGTTGATCGTATCCGGCGAGGCACGGGTAGAGCCGTCGGAAGGCTCTCAGTTGACCGGAAGCCTTCTGTTTTCCGGTGAGAGACTCTCCCTCACGAAATCGTCCAAGCTGGTGCGTGACGCCACCGGATTCAGTGGAGCCAGTCTGGAACAGAGCCTGTCGAAGTCCGGGCGTGGAGCCTATGCCGTTGGGATCTCTCCCGTGCCGCTCTGGGTGAGAGGTGATCGCCCGTGAGGTCGTCCGCGAGGAGCCTGGGGATTGGCCTTGTCGAGGTTCTGATCTCGCTTGCGATCCTCACTCTTGGGTTCTTCCCTCTGTTCGCCCTTCTTCGAGAGAATCGTCAGGAGTCGATCGATGCCGGGACTTTTCTGGAACTCCTCGACAAAACCGAGGAAGCCGCGGCTACCGCGAGTTCTGAAGATGGTCAGAAGGGGGAGTCCTCTCAGCGAGAGGTCACGGTTCAGGAGGGCGAAAGGGCCCTCCATCGTCAAACGGGGCGAATCGATCCGCATGCGTCGTACGCACCCCGTGTCGAATCGAGAGGTCAGACCCCGCGATGACGATCGATCGGAACCCTGCGTGTGCTTTGAACGCGCTCCGACGAGGGGCGATGACTCTCGTAGAGACGATCGTTGCCTCGATTATCGGATGTCTGGTTTTGATGCTGCTTTTCGGTCTGTTTCGAGGTGTCCATCGCGGTGAAGCCCAGGTCGACTCGAAGGTCAAACTCTGGATCTCTCTGAACGTCCTCAGAGAGAGGCTGGCATGGGATCTTGTCCGAATGAGCCCGTGTGAATTCGTGGATGGGGCTCTCTGCGGCCCCTCTTCGGATGGGAAGGGCCTGGATCTCGCGATGGCCCGCTCCGGTCTCGAGCCGGTTCCAGGTCTCGAGCTCATCCGCTACCGTTTCGATTCGACCCATGGCACGATCACACGCAACGGTCAGCCGCTCCTGATCACCGGGCTCAAGCGTGTGCTCTTTGCGCTCTCCGGGGCCGGTCGTTCGACGATCGAAGTGGTTCTGGAAGGCACCGGCATCCAAGGAACCCACACGCTTGTGTTTCTCCTTCCTCCTGCATACGAAGGCCTCTCTGGTTGGTCGATCCGTCCGCTCCATAGACCACGACTGTGATATCTCCCTGGAATGCAAAAAGACCTCCACCATCGGGTGGAGGTCAGGTTTTGGCCGTTCGTCGAATGAGGTCTCCGTCTTTGTTACGAGCTCTAAAGATCCGTTGCTGTCGGAATCGTGACGGAGTCTCCACGGATCTTCCCGACCTTCTCGGCCGAGTCTGCCACCGCGACCTCGGTGGTCTCTGATCCGTTCGACGCTTTGACTTGGGTCTGGCCTTCGAGCGCGGGCACGGTCTGAACGGTGACCGGAGGGGGGGTGTAGGTCTGCGCTGGCGTTGAGGTGTGTGTGCCCTCAGGATGATGGTCCCTACCGTGGGACGAGCCAGTGGACGTCGTCACGATCACGACGGGCGGCGGGGGCGGCCGTCGTGGCCTCACGACCACGACCGTTGGTGGCGGTGACGGAGTACAGACAACCGTGGGCGGATGGGGCGGCGGAACCCTCACGATCACCACAGGTGGCGGTGGCGGAGGGATACAGACGACCTCGGGTGGCGGGGGTGGAGGAGCGGTGACGACGATCACGGGTGGCGGGGGTGGAGGGACGGTCACAACGATCACGGGTGGCGGGGGTGGAAGGGGGGAGACAACCACCACGGGTGGCGAAGACTGGGGCGCCAGGGTGATCACCGCGCCGCCAGCCGCGAGCATGCCCACCAGAATCCGGCCAATCGTACGAATCAGACTGCCAAGACCAGGGTGGTGATTCTTTCCGTGATGACTCCAGCTTTGCATTTCGAGACCTCCATCCAACGGCATCCGAGCTGCACGAGGCCGTTCCCACTCAAATCCGAGCCGCACCAGGTTCTTTCGCCTTTGTTCTCTTGGCTCGGTCACAGTTTTGTCACGTGAGCAAACTGGTTCAATCAAATCTCGTTCCAATATTGAATCATGGCTTCATGAGGCTGGATGAGACTGGATCGACCGTCGAGGAGAGGATTCGGATCTGTCAGGTGAACGAATAGATCCGTCAACCGGTTGACGGAGTCGTTGACACCTTTGGAGACTGGTTGACTCTTTTGGAGACTGTCGGGGGCTCGCCCCGACACGCTTTCAGCGCTCCCTGAAGTATTCGTCGAATTTTTCTTGAGCCTGGGAGCCGAAAAGTATCCCGCACGCCTCCATCAATCCCGGTGCGTTGCGGATGTCTTCTTTGCGCGCGACCAGAGCGATCTTCGAACGTCGGCGCAGAAAATCCTCGAGCTTGACGATCATTTCCCGGTGGGCTGCGTGGTTGATCTCGGCCCGGATGTACTCGGTCCCTCTGATGAGAAGCTCGGCCTCGTGGGGATCCTCCCGGATCGCCTCGAGCATATCCAGCGCGCTCGCGCCGTATCTCCGCCAAAGACGGCTCGATAGAGGCTCACTTGATTCCGGCGACGTGTACCTGTCCAGATCCATCAACCGGGCGCGGTGGAGGAATTCCTCGTGGATCGAATCGTGGGGTTCTCCGTACCATTTGCACCCCCAGTAAGGAACCGCGACACCGAGCTGTTTGACGAACGCTGTGACCTCTTCGCCCACATTGATGCAGTCCGTCAGCTTTCCTCCGAAGATGCTGATGTGGGCGTCTTTCCGGTTCACCTCGATCTCGTGTTTGCGCGAAAGCTGCATCCAGTCAGCGCTTTTGCCGGGTTCGCCCTTGACGACCAGCGGTCGGACCCCGCACCGCTCGGCAATGATGTCGTTGACACCAAGAGGCTTGGGCAGCTTGAGCCGGCGGTTGATGTTGTCCAGGACGAAGTCCCGGTCGTCCTGAGTGACCGACGTCCGCGGGGTGTCGACTCGGGTGTCGGTCGACCCAAGGCACGTCCTCACGCCCAGTGGGATGACGAACGAGAGCCGGCCATCGGTGGCGAAGAACGCGAGCACCCTCCGGTTGGGGGTGATCCGGTTCACGATCAGATGGATGCCCTTGGACAGGACGTGGTGGTGGACGGTCTTTTGACCGGTCAGCCGATTGTGCTCGTCGACGAACGGGCCGGCGGCGTTGACGAGAACCCTGGAGCGGATCTCGTACTCTGCGCCGTCGATGACGTTCCTGGCCTTTGTGGTCCACAGCCCGTTTTGGTCTCTGCTGGCGCCCAAGGACTCGACGTAGTTCACGGCCACGCAACCCATGTTGAGGGCTGACCGGATGAAGTTGAAGACGAGTCGCGAGTCGTTGTCGTGAAGGTACGCGTCAGAGTATTCGAAGCCTCCGGCACTGTTCTCCAGGTTCAGGATCGGCTCCTCCCGCGCGATGTCGCTCTTGAACATGAGGCGCGGGATCTTGGTGAACCCATTTCCGATGAACCAGTAGAGCCATGTCCCGAGCCAGATGAAACTGGGTGGGTAACGGAACCCCTTGTCGATACAGGCCAGGAAGCGGATCTCCTTCACTCGAGACGGGTAGCTCCGCATCAGGCGATTGCGGCTTTGGCAGAGCTTGCGGACGAGGGGAAACTCGAGGGTCTCGAGGTATTTGACCCCTCCCCAGGCTAGATTGGACGACTCCTGGCTCGTGCACCCGGCGAAATCTCCCCGGTCGATCAGTGCTGTCTTGACGCCCTGTCCCGAAAGCGCCGCGGCAGAGACCGCTCCGTTGATGCCCCCTCCGACGATGAGGACATCAAATGGTCCGCATTCGAGTTTTTTGATGTTGCTCTCCCGAAGTCGCATGGTGTTCCTCTACCCAAATCGTGGGCGTTGGTTCCAAGTCGTTCTCTAGGCTCGTGGTCTGACGTTCCGGGTGAAAGCGAGGAGTACGATGGAGAGGGCCGTGCAACCCAGAATCGACAACAAGACCAGCTGCCAGCCCATTGCCGGACCGTAGAGCAGCCCGTAGTGTGCCCTCATCCAGCCGAAACCCTTTGCCTCGGCGGCCCTCCCGATGTAACCGAACAGTCCGACGAATCCGGCGGCCGTCCCGACGGCCTTCTTCGAGGTCAGGTCGAGGGCTGAGACGCCCAGGAGCATCACGGGTGGGTACACGGCCAGCCCCACGATCGCGAGCAGCGTGAAGTCGAGCCAGAGATATCCGCGAGGGGTGAGGAGAATGCCCAGGTAGGCGAAGAACACCGGCACCATGCAGACCATGCTCACCAGCCCTCTCCGTCCCCCCATCTTGTCGGATAGCCATCCCATGAGGAGCGTGGAGGGGATCCCTCCGAACTCGATCGCGAATACGGCACTCCCGCATTGAGTAAGGGTCGCCCCTTTCATCTCGCGGAGGTACATGGGACCCCAGTCCAACAAAGCGTAGCGTGCCACATACACGAAGAGGTTGGCCAGTGCGACGAGCCAGAGAATCTTGTTCCTGGCCACTTGCTCGACCAAGAGCTCCCGGGTGGTCAGCTCCTTTTCTTGGAGGGCGTGATCTTCCGGTTTATCGCACGCAGCGTAGTCGTTACGGTACTCCTCGACCGGCGGAAGTCCGACCGATTGGGGCGTGTCCTCGAGTCTCAGGTAGAGATAGATGGCGCAGAGAATCGACAGGATGGCGGGGACATGGAATGCGTACCGCCACCCCCATTGAGCCGCCGAGTGTGCGGCCAGGACCCCGGCGAGGCCGCCCCCCACGTTGTGGGCGATGTTCCAGAAGGCGAAGACAGAACCCCTCTCACGGGTCGAAAACCAATGCCCCATCGATCGTCCACAGGGAGGCCACCCCATGCCCTGGACGAACCCGTTGAGGCCCCAGAGGGCGAGGTGGACGTTCAGGTTGGAGCTGCTGCCGAAGGCGAGGTTCAGGAACGCCGTGATCAGGAGACCGAGCGGCATGAACACTTTGGGATTCGACCGGTCGGACAGGGCTCCCATGAAGAACTTGCCCAGACCATAAGAGAGGGCCGTGACGGCCAGGATGTTCCCGACGTCGTTGTGGGTGTAGCCAAGAGCCTTGGCAATGTCGGGGGCCACTGTCGAGAAGTTGTTGCGGACGAGGTAGAACGTGGCGTATCCGACAAAGGTCGACTCGAGAATCGCCCATCGAAACTTGGGATACAGGCGTTGGATCTGGTCTTGTGGGACTCTGTTTCTGTGCGGAGCTGGGGCGAGCGCTGTCGCGATCTTGGTCCACATCGGTTCGAAAGTGTTTCCTTGAAGCCGATCGGCTCCTGGTTAGTGGTTCGTCAAGAATTCCGCGGAGGAGACGAGCGCCCAGAGCACGTCGGACCAGGCGTTGGCCACCGCAGGGGTGAAAGAGATCGGGCCCGGAGCACGAAGCCCCGTGAGAAAGCGGGCCGATTCCGTCGGCGTGGGGGAACGAGAGAGAACCTGCTGGAAAAGGCGCGTGAGCCGATCCCGGCTGTTCTCGATCGGTCGGAGTGATTCCAGGATTGGCGCCTGCTGAACAAAGGCTATGAGCTCCGGACCCGCAAGGAATGGACCCGGAGGAAACGCCCCGATGATCGGCTCCTCGGTCCCGACCGAGGACTCCTCGATGGAGGGCGCGAGAGCCTGCCTGGCTTCCTGGCTCAGCGCTGGCGTGTTCGTGTTCGGAGAGGGGGCATCCGTCGGCTGGGGGACGGGAACCGCTCGCGAAGCTGGTTCCTCGGGGGCCAGGGTCCCCATGTCGGCGAAGGCCGGTTGCGCATCGGTCGTCATTTCGAGAAGGTCGACGATTTCACGGGTCAACTCCGCGGGGGGCGCCTGGCCGGACCGTCCGCAGACTTGGCCCAGGCTGGCCACGATCTGATCGGCTCCCAGAGGTCGCACGGCCGCCTGGAGAAAAGGGCGGGATCCCATGAACGCGTTGGCGCTGGGGTCTTCTTCCGTGTTCCGGGCGCAGACAGCGGTTTCCTCTTGGAACCGGAACGTGGCGATCGGCGAGCTGGTGGGCGTTGGCGAGGCCGTAGGCTTCAGAGACGGAGCGGGGCTCGTGGTCGCGGGCGAACTCTCGACCGTTTCCTCGTCCTCTTCGATACGAGAGGGTTTCGGAGCGGCCGGCCGAGGGTCCTCGGCGAGACCGACCCGGCTCGCCTGGATAAGGTGGGAGGGGAGGATCCCTCCCAGGCCGTAGGAACGAGAAAGGACGATCGTTCGAACGAGCCATCGAACCTCTGTGCCCGCTTTGGTGAATCCCGCTGCCAGACGGGTCAAAATGGCTTCATAGGAACGGTCTTGCGACCGGGCGATTTCGTCCACCGGCTCCACCAGGCCGCGTCCGAGGAGCAGGGCGAAGACCCGGTTCACAAAGGCCTTGGCCAGGTACGGGTTTTGGGGGCTCGCGAGCCATCGTCCGAGGACCTGTCGCCGTCCCCCCTGAGAAGTCACCGGCCGGGTATCTCCCGGAAACCGGAGGGGAACCTTCTGGCCAGGTTTGAGGGTCGGCTGGCCGGGACGAGGGGTTGTCAGCACGAACGAGGGAAGGGTCAGTGATTCTTCTTCACCGGGGAGCGGTATGCCCGTGGTCTGCGAGAACATTCCTGGGCTCCGAGGCCTCAAGAGTGCGCGGCGCTCCCGGTGCAGTCGGTACACGTCGTAAGCGGCCCAGTCGATGCCGTCGATCTGGGGGGCTCCCTTCGGTCCGAGTCCCATCTTGTGCCAGCGCTCGATCAATCCCTTGTATCTCTGGATCTCCTTCTTGACCCAGCGATGATCGGTTCCGCGGGGAACGATTTCGGGGATATTCATGATGAGTTCGTAGAGATTGCGGACCTTCCCGGCCTTGTACGCCTCGAAGAGCTTCCGGGGCACGCCCATGGACCGGCGGGTTCCATAGAACGAGGCCAGCCCATAGTAGTCGGCCACGGTCCAGCCGTACGTGGTGTCGTCATGACACTGGGCGCAGCGCACGCGGATCCCCAGGAGCCCTTTTCCTATGGCCCCGGCGATCTCGTGAGGGGTTTCGCGGAACTGGGCCCGAAACGCCCCGGTTCCTGGGCCGCCTTCCCCGCTGACGAGTGCGCGGGCGATCTCCGCCCAGCTCGCTTTCGCGTTCAACCGTTCGGAGAGGAATCGTTCCAGTGCCACCCCGGTCTCTTCCTGACCGCGTTCACCCGGCATCAGGAGGGGACGCGAAAGGAGACGGCCAAAACGTCGCCCGAACGCCGGATCCGCGAGAAGAGCGTCCACCACAGCGGCACGTGCTGCCGGATCCGGGCGGGCGCAGAATCGGGTCACGATGTCCGGAGGGGGGATCGTGCCGGACAGGTCGAGCCAGACACGGCGCAACCATACCGGTGGCTCCGCGAGTTCCCGAGCGGTTCGTCCATTCGATATCCACGAGTCCTCGAACGCTCGGTCCAGATCTTCCGGGCCACCGATCGGATCGGTCGAAGGGGGCGGGGACGGGACGTTGGGTACGATCGGCGCCGTGATCGTCCCTCGGCCGATGTGTGCTCCAACATCGGCGACTCGGGAAGAAGAGGTCGTCGGGACGACCGCCCGGCTGGCCGGGGACGGGCGAACGAGCGGCAAGACCACGCTCCCCGGAGCGGCCGACAGCGTCTGGACGAGAGCTCCCCAGAGGATGACCATCGTCCACATCGTGCGCATGCTCCTATGGTCCGACCTGACGGCCCGAAAGGCAAGCGATTACTCAACCCTGATCCCCCATCTGCACCCTGGTCTGCCCACTCGTCTGCTGCGTCAGAACTCGTCGCCGCTCCTCGATGTACTTCTCTGTACACCTGCGTCGCGGCGACTTCGTTCTTTCTTGCATCCGGGGCACATCTGGGGTCCAGGGAAGTGAAAGTGCATGGCCTCGAAACGCTCATGAGTACGAGTTTTGACGAAAGTAGGTGAAGGATTTTGGTCAATTCGACGCGAGCATGCGAAATCGGGGCGGGTGTGGGTAGAATTCGTGGAAGAGACGGACGAGGATGTGACGGGTTCGTCGTGGGAGCGAACAGACGTGAGCCTCGACAGACACCTCGGATTGGGTTGCCTCACAGGAGCTCTGACTCTGGGCCTTTTCATTGGAACGGCCATCGGAAAGGAAGAGGAGGCAAAGCCGGAACCTTCCGGGAAGAAGCTGACCGCGAGTTCGGCTGGGGCATGGACCATCCGTCGTGATTGGGATCGCAACGAGGTCAGACGGTACGGCCAGTGGTTCACCCAACTCTACGAGAAAAAGGTCAACGGCACGGACAGGCAACGAGGCGCCAAGGTCGCTCAGATCCTCCAGGACAAAGAGATGAACCTGTTGCTGCAGGGAGATTTCGCAAAGGACGGTAATGATCCGCGTCTGTTCGATGGATCGGCCCTGTCGATCATGAACGGCGCCAACGCGTGCGGGACCTTTCCGATCCTCATGCATGTCTATTTTTGTGCCATTCGTGGGTTACCGGTCTCGTTTACGAAGGTCGAAGGCAACGGAGGGGACATCCGGTACTCCAGGGGAAACCATCCGGTGAAGAGGATCGATCCCATGTCGTTTCAGTCGATCGGAACGTTCCTCCGGGCCGTGTTCTTCGGAAGCAGCAACTACACCACGGGGAACTGGAGAACCGCTCCCGATCTGGAGGGGACCGACACCGTTCCGGTCGCGGTCGCTCCCGAGTCGACCATACCCGGGCTCACGGTGCTCTACAACTCGGACGGTCACGGCCTTGCAGTCGCCAGGGTCTCCGCATCGGGCAACGTCAACATCCTCGACGCGCATCCGGACGGAAGCGTCACCTCCGGACAGACTCTGGCGGCTCTCGATTCGGTTGTGTCGTCGTTTTCAGAGAAGAACAGGGGATCCTGGTACGCGGGCTGGAGGATGATCCGTCTCGCCCGGTGTGTGACGGACGCCCAGGGCCGAATCGTGGGCATTCGGCCCTCCACCAACCAGGAGATGCGAGCGTTCGGTTACTCCGATGAACAGTACACCGACATGCTCGCGGTGCGAAAACAGCAGCCGGTCAACATCGCCGGCAGCCCGACCAAGATTTCGAGCTTTCCCGACTACGTGAGAAAGAAGCTCCAGACCAGCGAGCAGTTGAATCCGTGCGCCATGATCAAGGAGTGGGCGGCCCAGCTCAAGATTCTCTTCACCGAGCGCGCTCTCTTCGTCGACCAAGCCTGGGACGACGTGCTGAGGAACGGGTCGATCACTTTTCCCGATACCAAGAACATCTACCAAGCCGAGGGGCGCTGGGAGAAATGGTCTTCTCCCTCGAGCGACTGTGACAGGAAGAGCGCCTATTTCATGGGCGTGGACCAGCTCGCCGACCTGGTCGGCGATTTCGATCCGGACATGCGCCAATTGATCTTGGACGGCTTCGGAACGGCCGTCACGAACAGACAAGAGCTCCTGGAGGCGATCCTCAGGGAGAAGAAGAAGGTGTTCGACGGGACGGAGATCCGTTACACGACCTCTCGCGGGAAAGTGGTCACCTTGACCCTGTCGCAGATCGAGAAGAGGCTGTTCCTGATGTCGTTCGATCCCAACCACGCTCCGGAGCTCCGATGGGGAGCCCCCCCTGACTCGGAGGAAGCCGCCGGATACAGGCAGATCGCCACGCCTCTTTCGTCGGGAGGCTCCATGTCTCCGGCGGAAGCCTACCGGCGCGAGCAGCGACTGAGGTACCGGCTCTCGCGAAAATCGGGGCACACCTCCTTTGACGACGAGGAGAACCCAAGGACGCCGCTCAAGCCTTTGTTCGAGGAGAGGCTCGCGAGGTATCGCCGGTAGGTGTGGGGAGGGGCCTAACCGAGCTGCTTGCGAAAACGCCAGGCGCTCAGGGAGAAGAGAACCAGACCGAACCCCGCCAAGGTCAAGAGCTGTGGCCAGAGTACCGAAAGTCCCACGGCCTTGAGTGTCACGCCCCGCACCAAGATGACCAGATAGCGGAGAGGATCCACCTGGGAGGCGATCTGCAGGACATCCGGCATGCTCTCGACCGGGGAGAAGGCTCCGGAGAGCGCCACGATCGGCGGGTTGATGAAGAAGGTCAGGAGTTGCGCTTGCTGTTGCGACTCACAGAACGTGGCCAGGAGAACTCCGATGCCGATGCCCGAAAACGCGGCCAGGGTTCCCGAGAGAGCGAACAGCCAGAGAGATCCCCGCACGGGCAATCCGAACACCAGAACAGCCACGGTGAGGGCCAGGAAAAAGCCGGCCATCAGCACGAAGAAGACCGGTGTCACTTTTGCGCATAAGATCTCGAGCGTCTGGGCCGGGCTCATCAGGAGTTGTTCAAGAGTCCCGATTTCTTTTTCCCGTATGGCCAGAGCCGAGGCCACCAAGGAACCGTTAATGAAGATCAGAAGGCTCATCACGCCCGTGACGAAGAACCACGCGTTCACGAGGCCCGGATTGAACAGGACTGCAGGGCGAGCGTCCACCTTTGCCATGCCGAGACTCCCCGCTCCCCCGGACCGCAGCCTGCGGTTGTGATCGGACACCGCCTGTCCGAGATAGCCCTGGGCGATCGTGGCCGTGTTGGCGTTCACCGCGTCCACGACCGCCTGGATCTCGACGCGTTGATCACGCGCGAGCCGGCGCGCGTAATCGACGGGAATCACGATGAACAGGTCGAGCTCCAACCTGCGGATCGCCCGTTCCGCGTCCGTGGCCGATGGATAGTGACCGCGGATGCGGAAGGCCTCGTTTTCTGTGAGCGTCCGGACGAGATCGCGACTCTGCGGGGTCTGATCGAGGTCGACGATTCCGGTCGACATGTTCTTGACCGTCGGATTCAGGGCGAAACCGAAGATCACCAACACCACGGTCGGCGGAATCAGGAGCTGTATGACCAGCTTGTGGTTGCGTCGGAGCTGCTGCAGCTCCTTTACCGTGAGAGCCAGGTAGCGTCTGAAAATGGCGGTCATGGGTATCTCTATCCGGAAAACTGCATGCGCCGCATGCGCCGGAAGCTCATGTTGAAGAAGAACATGGTGAGCACCGCCAGCGCCACGATCGAGAAGGCGGCGGTCGCCCAGCCTCCATCCCTCAGCAGGGCATCACGAACCACGTCGATGTAGTGGCGCGCTGGGAGCAGCATCGCCACCCAGCGAAGCTCCGGTGGGATGTTCGAGACCGGCACGAGAAAGCCGGAGAGAAGCATCGAGATCAGAAAGGCCCCGAGCTGCACCGCCTGAATCGCGGCGCTCTGAGACTCGGTCATGTTTCCGACCATTACTCCGAAGAAGACACCCGCCGTGACGTACAGAACCGAGGCGACCAGAAGGGGCGTCGGATCGCTGGGCAGCCGGTACTCGAAGACGAAGAGACCCAGCGCGAAGCAGAGACCCAGTTCCACGAGCCCAACGGCGATGCACGGGAGCGCCTTGCCGATGAGCCATTGAGAAGCCGAGAGAGTCGAGGCGTAGACCTGGATCAAGGTTCCGAGCTCGTGCTCGCGCGCGACGGTCAGGGCCCCAAGGAGCGACGGAAAGAGGATCAGCACCAGACCCAGCGTTCCGCTTCCGAAGAAGCGTCGACTCGAGCGGCCGGGATTGTACCAGAGTCGGGTACAAATTCTCACGAGCAGGGTCTGCGAACCGACGGGGTGTCTGTCGAGAAACGCCTGATTCAAGGACTTTGCGACGTTCTTGAGCCCCGTGGCTGCGTTGGCATCGGTCCCGTCGATGAGAACCTGAACCTGGACGGCCAGGCCGCGTTTGTAGTCGCGCTCGAAGTGGACGGGCAATACGAGTGCGGCACGCGCGGTGCCGTTCAGCAGAGCCTGGAAGATCGGCCGCCCCGAAGGCCCTGGAACGAGCACGAACTGACCGGCGGCTGCCGCGTAGGTCTCCACGTAATCACGGCTCAACCGCGTGTTGTCGTTGTCTTCCACTACGAGTGGAACGTTTTCGAGATTGGTCGACATCGCGGTCCCGAAGAGCAGGGCCAGTACCACCGGCATCACGACCGCGAGCACGAGCACCAGAGAGTCCCTCCGAAGCTGTTTCCACTCCTTCATGGCCTGGGCCCAGATTCTGGTCATCGTTTTTTCGTTTCTCCTACTGGGGAATGAGGTGGCGTCGGTTCTCGATGAGGGAGATGAAAACGTCTTCGAGAGAGAACTCGATTGGCTCCACTCGACGAACTTTGATCCCCTGCTCGGTCAGCCAATTGGCCGGCGCGGCTTTGTCGCCGTCGACCGCACAGTGGATTCGGTCACCGAACAAAGACACGCGCGAGGCTCCCATCCGACTCTTCAGTACGGCCAGAGCGCGTTGCGGATCGTTGGTCTCGATCTCCAGGAGGGTGCCGCTCATCTGCCGCTTGATCTCGCCCGGGCTGCCCTCTGCGATGATCTCGCCGGCTACCATGAAACCGATGCGGTTGCACTGCTCGGCCTCCTCCAAATAGTGTGTGACGACCAGGATCGCGGCTCCTCGGTCGGCCATCTCGTTGATCATCCGCCACATGGCGCGACGCGCGAGGGGATCGACCCCGGAGGTCGGTTCATCGAGAAACAATACGCTGGGCTCGTGCATGACGGCCGCCCCGAACGAGACCCGCTGCTTCCAGCCCCCTGGTAGCAGTCCGGTGAGCATATCGGCCTCGTCGCGGAGATCCGCGATCTCCAGAACCCACCTCTTCCGCGCCTCTCTCACCCGTTCCTCGATCCCGTAGAGCCGGGCGTAGAAGTCGAGGTTCTCTCGGATCGAGAGATCGTCGTAGAGGGTGAACTTCTGCGACATGTAGCCGATTCGCGAACGGACGTCCGCCCCACGGAGATTGTCTTTGCGGCCCATCAGGGTGACGGTGCCGGACGTAGGCGTGAGCAACCCGCAGATCATCTTGATCGCGGTGGTCTTTCCCGCGCCGTTAGCACCCAGCAGACCGTAGATCTCCCCGTTCTTGATCCGCAGGTCGAAAGTCTTCACCGCCCGGAAATCGCCAAAGCGTTTTACGAGACCAATGGCCTCGACGGCCAGATTTCCGTTTTCAGAGAGGGTGATCGTGGGGTCCGGAAACGGCTGCGCGGCCTTGCGACCCCGCATGGCGCGCAATCGGGCCACGAAGGCGTTCTCGAGAGTCGGCCTCGACCGCCGGACGGCCTGGACTTCGATCCTGGCGTCGTCCATCAGCCGATGGAGCTCCGGCTCAGCACGGTCGGGGTTCTCGACCATCACGTCCAGGCGGTCTCCGAACCTCTGCACGTCTCCGAATGACTCCGAGCCGGACAGGGTCGACTCGGCCCTCACCAAGTCGCTCGAGTGAATGGCCAGACGCGTGAGCCCCACACTGGCGCGAAAACCCTCCGGGGTATCGGTCCGGCAGATCTTGCCGCGCTCCATCAGGGCCACCCGATGGCAACGCTCCGCCTCGTCCAGGTAGGGGGTCGCCACGACGATCGTCATCCCGCGCGTAGCCAGGGACGTCAGGGCATCCCAGAAATCTCGTCGACTCACGGGATCCACCCCGGTGGTCGGCTCGTCGAGCAACAGGACTCGCGGATCGGAGATGAGGGCGCAGCTGAGCGCCAACTTCTGCTTCATTCCGCCGCTGAGGCGTCCGGCCAACCGGTCCATGGCGTTCTTGAGATCGAACAGCTCCAGATAGCGCTTGCTGCGCTGGTCGAACTCCTCGGACGAGACCGCCCGAAGCCCGGCCGTGTATCGGAGGTTCTCCATCACGCTCAGATCGAGGTAGAGGCTGAACGGCTGCGTCAGATAGCCGACCTGTTCCCGACTATCCCGCGGCGACCGGCCCAATACCCGCACGGTCCCCGCGTCCGGTTGCAGGACTCCGGCGAGGATCCGAAAGCAGGTCGTCTTTCCGGCCCCGTCAGCGCCGATCAGACCGAAGATTTCGCCATCGTCCACCTGGAAGTCGACCGCGTCCAAGGCCTTCAAGGAGCCGAACTCCTTCGAGAGCCTCCGTGCCTCGATCGCCAGACTCATGGGGCCTTCCCGGGATCCCTCGAAACCCGCACGAAACCGTCCGCGGGCATTCCCAGCTTGGCGGCCCCGACTCCCCCTTTCAGGCGGATCTTGAGGCCCACGACTTGCTTGACGCGGTCCTCCTGGAAGTAGGTGTTCTCCGGCGTGAACATGGACTGCGGGTCGATCCGCATCACCTCAGCGGGGATCTCGGTCTTGGGTGCAGAATCGAGCATGACCGCGGCGGGCTGGCCGATTTTCACGAGCCCGATCTGTCCTTCAGGCACGAACCCGCGCAGGTACAGCTTCGACAGATCGACTATCGTGAGGATCGTCGAACCCGCGGAGACGACCCGCCCGGGTTCCGCGGCACGAGTCACCACTGTGCCGTCGGCGGGAGCGCGGATCTCCAGGTCGGCGAGATCTGCGTCCGTCCTGTCGAGCGTCGCCTTGGCCGCGACCACGTCACTTTCTGCTGCCTTAATCTGCGCTTTGAGTTCGTTCAACTGGCTGGCGAGGGTCGCCTTTTCCGCGGCCCGGATCCTGGGGTTCTCGAGTTGGGCCTTCGCGACCCTCACCCCAGCCTCCGCAGCCGCCACTTGCTTTCGCGCGCTCCTCACGGCAGCCGTGGCCATCTTCACCCGGGTCGAGGCCTGATCGGCCACCTGTTGCGGCACCGCGCCCTTGCTGGCCAGGGTCTTGTAGCGAGCCTCATCCTGTCGATTCTGTTCGAGGTCCGCGGTAACGCGTGACAGCTCAGCCTCTGCCACGGCCCGTTGCGCCTCAGCCTGCGCGACTCGAGCCGGCGCGTCGAGCTGAGCCTGTCCCTCCACGAGCTCCGCCTGCTTCAGCCGCTCCTCGATGGTCGGGACCTGACGCCGGAGCTGCTCCAAACGATCCTGGCCACTGGTCAGTTTTGCGGCAGCCTCCGCGCGTAGGGCGCTGTACTGAGCGCTGTCCATCCGGGCAAGTACGTCCTTCGCCTTTACCGGATCTCCTTCCCGCACCGTGATCTCGAAGATCCGCCCGGCCAGTTTCGGAGCGATGTCGATCGTGTCCCCTTCGATGCGCCCGCTCATCAGGATCCGATCGGTCGGCACGGCCAATCGCCCACACCCGGAAAAGACACCGGCCGATACGAAGACGAGAACCGCCAAGAGAGCCCGTTTGTCCGCCATCATGGCGACAGTGAGAGAAGCCAGCGCTGATCCGAAAGTCGATGAACCCGCATCGAGTCTCATCAGTGTTTGCCTCCTTTGCGGATGGCTCCCTTGGCCCAGATGTCGAGGAGTGTCTCGAGGTACAAGTCGAGAGGCACCGGCTCCTCGAACAGTTCAGCAACCTTGTGGATCATCACGTAAGAGTGAATGGCGGCGATGAACGAAAACGCCGCGGCGCGGTAGTCTCGAACCTTGATCTTCCCCTTGTCTCCGGCACGCCGAAGGTACTCCACGAGGAAGAGCAGGTTGCGTTCCGGCGGCAATGGCCGGGCTGTGTGAGCGAAGGGAGGCGGCACGAAACCGTCCTTGCTCTTCGCCTTGACACAGATCCACTGCCGAACGAGCGCCTCCTTGAGCATCTTCTCGATGAAAGGCAAAAAAGCCTCAGCCACCTCGAGCAAGACTCTGCGTGGATCTTCATTTCCCGTGTAACTCTCCAAAAACTCGAGCGGCAGCGGCCCGATGTCGTTGTCCACACCCATGGCTGCCGAGAACAGCGCCTGTTTGGTCGGCGCGTGACGCAGGAGAGCGGCAGGGCTCACGCCAATCCGTGCTCCGATGTCGGCCAGCGTGGTCCCCTCGTATCCCGCTTCCAGGAAGTTAGCGCGGGCTGCCCGCAGGACCTCTTCTCTAGTGACTTTCGGCCGTCGTCCCATATGTAAATTACTATATATGTATTTATTTTAAGAGTCAAGAGAGAAGACTCAACTCCAGATGTCGATTCTGGGGCGCCATCAAAGACTTCCAGATCCACTTTGGATTCCAGAACAGACCTGATCGGGAAGAACTCCGGAGAGACGACGCTCGATACGTGGCGGGTGTCCCCTGATTCCCCATCTGCACCCCGTCTGCTGCGTCTGTGTCGTGCGATACTCCGACGACGATGTGGCCACAGTTCGCTTCGGGGTCGTAGAGCCCGTAAGGTAGCACGGAAGAACAACTTCAGTTTTTCGGTCGCCAGGAGGTGCTGAACGGCAAGGGCGGGCCGCTTCCGCAGGGCGTCAGGCAAGGAGGGTTCGCGGTCCAGTCGGCTTCATCGATCCGAGCGTCGATCTGTGTCGAACTATGAGTGCTGCGCTGGAACGCATCGAGACGAAGGCGGAGAGCGCGGCATAAGCGTTAACCCACCGATTACGTGGTTTGGTCGAAAGTCTCATCTGGTCAGTGTTTTCGGAGGGCCTACGTATGCCTGCTGGTGTATTCGTCCGATGTGGCCACTCTGCATGATGTCGTTGCGCGGATTGCTGATGATCGGGCTGTATGGCCATGGTGGTCAGGTTGTCTCATGACGCAAGGTTAACGCGTATGGGAGAGCACGGTCGGGCGGTATCGGGAGCACGTCGACGACCGCGCGTGCCGCCTCGACGCGGAGGAGGCTGGAGACAAGCGCCGCGTCAAAAGTGAACCGGGGGGCGAACGTCACGCCGCCTCCAGTCCCTGCGCGGCCTGAAGCACGCATGCAGGCTCTCCGCTCATTCCTTCGGCCACGGGCAAGGAGACGAGACCGAGGCGCCGACCTCGGCGCTGACTAGTACTTCGAGACATGAAGCTCGTTCACCTTGCCGGGGAAGTACTCGAACTCGAGGGATTGGCGAATGTGCACGAGCGCCGTCGTGTGCCAGAACTTGCCGGCGCTGTTGTGCGACGTCACGTATCGCCGCAAGATGATCAGCATCACAAGTTCTGCCTGCTCCCTCGCCAGGACCTCCTTGAGGAACGCCGAACAACACACGAGCCTGTCCCCGCCAGTCGTCCTGTCCTCCTCCCGCGAGCGGTACTGTGCCCACGCTTCGGCGTGCGCAACCACTCTGCCCGTTCTATCCGCCCATGTACGTCCGAAGGGATCTTTGGATTTCAGCCCTGCGACGTCGGCCACGCCTTTCGTAAACCGAAGTCTCTGCACCGCGGCTTTAGCTCCGAGCGGGTCGGTTACGTCGAGTCGCTCGTAGGTGCCAGGGTCGACGATCCACGGCGTGAGGCCTTCCTTAGCAGGACGCCAGCGCTCCTCCCCTTCCATCTCCTCAACACGCGGAAGCCATAACCGTAACGGGTCCTCCTGTGACAGCCGCAAGGCCAAGGCTCTGGCCTCGGCGGGAGACACGAGCGCGGAACCGACGTGAACGTCGATGTCATCAGGACAGCGCCAATCACCGCCTACGACGAGATTTTCCCCGATGGCGGAGTCGATACCCAGGAGGGAAAGCAATTTCCCTTGGTCCCCCGTGATAACGACGCCATCCTCTCCCTTCTCGTACACGTTGACCTGCGTGTCGATGGGCGTCTTGTCCGTTCCATCAGCGAGCCAGAGGCCATCGTTCCGGGTTAAGAGATCCCGACCTAGCCATTCCATCCACGGCTCTTCGTGGCGATACGGACTTGGCACGATCGGGTACTTGGCGAGGAACTCGCCGGCCACCAACTTCAATGCGTGCCATCCGAGCTGCTGGCCGTAGGTGTGATGAGCATTATTCATCTCCCTGTCGCGATCCCGTGCAGGGCGCCCGCCGAGGTCGTACATCGACGTGAGCTTCTTGTCGTACACTCGCACTCGCGCTGCGATCGCGGCGCGAGTCTCCGAATTGGGTCTGCCGAAGACATCACCGAGTCCCTGAACGTCGATCTTGTTGAAGTCGTAGTCCAGATGGAAGTCATGTTTCGGGAGCGTTCCTGGGACCGCGGGTGCTCGATTGGACGCGCGGGTGTGCTTGCGAGCTTTCGCTCGGGGGAAAGGCGATTGGTCTACGGCTTTCAGAGCCTTGACATCGGTTGCGGCGAGCGTGACTCCTTTGCCCCGAGCGCAGGTCAAGAGCGCATGAGCAGCGAAGTGCCGCATCAGGACATGGGGCGCCTGGTCATCGAACGCGACCGCCTTCAACAGGTCCGCGTACTTCCCCACCCTCACCGGATAGTCGATCGCGGCTCTTGCCAAGGCTATGAGGAGCCAGAGCCGGGCGTGCAAGAAGAAAAACTGGAGCTCGGGCGCTTGGAAGGGACACGCGTCTGTGGCCCGAAACCTCTGGACGATCACGTCGATGACGTCCCACCGGTCCAGCCGCGCGAGGCACCGGACACTGTGCGCAGCTCTCCATCTATTCGCCGCGGAGGGTGCGCCCAGCCTGAGCCAGATCAGACCCGCCGCGGTCTCGGCTTGGTCGCCCGCTGGGTACATTCCTTCCATCCACGGGCCGTCGGGGACGTTCGCAGCCAGCTTGGCAGCATTGCCGGCGAAGAGTCGCTGGACGGCCGCCTGCCCGACGCCGGCGTTGGATCGCTTGCAGAGTACACCTGCCAGTCCCATCCAGATGGAAGCTGCAGGCTGCACGTTCGCCGCGGCCAATGAGGCGATCAGGTTCAGAGTGAGGACGTTGACTGCGATGCCTGTGAGCGACGAGATCTCCTCCAGCTTCGAGGAGGAGAGGTAGCCGTAGGCGACAAGGTCATCAGCGTGGAGCCGGATGAGGGGCTGAGCGATGGCCCGGAATGCATCGACAATGGCTGAAGAAGAGTCGCTCCAGTGCTTCTTGCACTCCTGCAGCTCGTGCAGCTTGGAGTAGACGTCTAGCCTCTCGAGGCTAGCAATGATGGAGATGTATTTGGGCCGATCAGAAAATCTGAGCTTGGCCCGGAGCTTCTCGAAGAGGCCCGTCCTGGCGTCGGGGTAGACTCGCTCTTGGTGGAGATCATCCACCGCCCGAGACATGGATTCCTCATCGCTCGGTTCGGTTTCGTCAAGGACCTTCTCGACCGCTCGTTGAGCGGCCTGCAGCCTCGCGGCCGCCTCCTCGGCCACGCGAGGATCTCGTGGTCCCCGATAATTCGTGTGGTCGTTGTGCTGATCCCGGAGGGCCTTGAGTATCGGCGATGCGGCCGTGAGGTAGACGCTCTCCTCCGCGTCCTTGCCGAGGTTCCGTCGTGCGACCTCGCCGAGCGCGGCGAAGGTTTCGGCCATGTAACCACGCGGGTGGTTCCGCAGGAACTGCTGCAGCAATTCGGCGATCACGGATCTCGAATTCGGATGCCGCTTGCTCTCTATGAGCTTGGCCAGCTCTCCCGTACCGCACCCGTGGTGCTCGGCTGGGTCGGACAGCTGCAACAGGGCGACAGCGATGGCCGGGTCGATCTTGTCGTCTTCGATGAGCGCGGCGAGATACGGCAACAACGTGTAATCGAGAGATGCCTTCTCGCGATCATCCCAACGACCGAGTCTTGCGAGTGTCTTCAGTCCTGAAGTCCGCGACAGGCCAAACGAGAAAGCTACCCACGGAAACTTGTCCGTGTCGTACATGTTGAGCTCGCAGAGGTTCGACAGGGTGTGGAACTCTGCATCGGCGAGCTCCGCCCCGTTCGTTGCCGCGGCCAAGAGCAGCAACTCATTCGTGAATTCATAGTCGCCCGAACCGATGACGTCCATCTGCTCCAAGCCACTGCGGAAGTAGGACGCCGTTTCCTGAAAGCTCGCGGGCATGATCGCCCGTGATAGCTGGGCGCACAGCGTGGACCGCTGGGCGACGTCATCTTCCCGTTCGATCAGAGACCAGGCGTGTCGTGCGGTCTTCCCTGCGAGTTCGTGAAGGTCTGCCCTCTTTGCGAGGCACGCGACGAGCTGGATGAACTCGGGAGCCGATCCAACGCCGTCAAGCTTCAGCTGGCCGACGTACTTCCCTACCGTCGAGGGTTCGAGGTCCGCTCTCGCCCACAGGGACAGAAGAATTAGCTGTCTGCCCAGCAGGTCGAAGAATCTCGTCTCGCGTGCGTCTGAGTAGTGACTCGCCTTCTTGCTGAGAGTTGTCCACAATTCAACGAGTACCAGGAACGCCTGGTCGCATTCGCCGGCCCGAGCGGCCAGGGTCGCGGCGAGCTGTTGCGCCATCTGTCGCAGCGGACCGAGCTGGCCAGCGATGAAGCGCTCTGCGGCCATCTTGGTCTCGTAGCTGATCGGCTTCTTCTGACCAGGGAGCTGTTGTTGTGCCTTCTGATCTTTCTCCAGCTCCGCCTTGAGACCTTGGCGGAAGGCATCTTCCGTGGCCTCAGGGGCGACTCGGGCGCTCGGTTCAACGAGCTCCTGCGGCAGGAGTGCTCGCGTTGAAATCGATTCGCGAGCGACAGCAGCCCGCAGTGCCGTGCATGTGACGAAGGAGCGTACATTGTGGTTCAGGTAGGGATCTCTGAAGGACCACAGACCGGGCCTTTCGCCGGGAACCGCAGAGGCTATGGTCCGCGCTTCGGAGTCGAGCCCCAGCGCCAAGGCCGTGGTCGCTGACTTCAACAATCCGTCCAGCAAGTCTGGGGACTTCGATCGAACCGAGTCCCGGTTGACTTCGATCTTTTTTCCCCGTTTCACGGCGTCTGCGAGCTTCCCGATCAAGCTACGGCGCTGTGTGTCGTCCAGATCCAGAGAAGAGAGTGCAGCGGCTAGCAGCACAGGTTGGCCCGCGATCGCGTCCAGGAACCTGCTGACCGTCTCCGAAGACATCGTCTCCATCGCGCGGGCCTGCCGCGCGAGATCGAAGACGTGCTCCGCGACCCTGTACGCATACCAGTGCTTCCAGCCCTTCAGGAAGCGGGCAGCTGCCTTGCCGCGATCATCGGCGAGCAGGCACAGTGCGATCGACGCGACATCCTGGATCTCGGGTCCATCCCCATCGATCCGGACCTGCTCCTTCTGCTGATAGAAGTGGTAGATCCACTCCTTGGTGCTGATCGCGTGCCGGTAGGCTTCCCCGAGGTCGCCGGAGAGTACGCTGGCGATGGCGAGTCGTCCGTGACGAGTACCCGGCCATTTCGTCCTCGTCTCGGCCAGCCTTCGGGTCGCGTCGATATCTCGAGCGGCGACGACGAGGTCGGGGTTCTCGACTATGAATCGCGTACCGCGGTCGTTGACGGCCGCCAAGGTCGCCAGCTCTACCAGCAGGCAAACGAGGCGATCGAATTCGCTCGTGCGCGCCGCGTGGAGAACTGCGGCCTTGAGCCTTGCGTAACGGATGCGCTGTCTACCGACCGTGCTCGTGATCGATTCCGGAAACCGGTCGTCGAGAGCAAGCTCGTAAAGCCGCTGCCCATCATCCAGCTTCTGAAGCAGATCGGGTAGCGTGCTCGCAGCATAAACGGACGTGGCCTGCTTCTTGAAGAGGCTCTCAGCAAGCGAGCGAAGCGTGACCTCGTCTACCGCGTACTCCTCACGCACGAGCGTTTCAGTTGGCTCGTCTCGGAAGGTGAGCCCGTGCTTGGTGCGTTCCAGCAGCGGCGCGAGATCCGCGGCACAGCTCCTGACAGCGCTCACGTCAATGCCGTGAACGTTCGCGTACTCCTCGAGCGGGACGGGAGGCGGGAGCACGGACAGGCCAGCGAGGAATGCCCTGAGCTCGGGCTCCTTGTGTCCGCGCTTCCTTGCTTCGCCGAGGGCCTTGAGGATCCGCTCTCGCAGGAGATCATCCAGCTTGATGACTTCGCGAATCTTCGAAGGATCAAGCAGCCCTTCCTCGTTCCCTGCGAGGTGTTCGAGTATCCGGGGATTCCCACAGGAGCGCGCATGTCCGACCTGAACTTGCACGTCTGTCACATCTGTAATTCGGCCGCGAAGGTACTGTGCGGTCTCCGATAAGCTGAACGGCTTCAGCTCGAGCTCCTCGCACGCGGCTTCGCCTCGGGCTAGCTCACGCCGGTGCGTGCGACAGCTGATGATGAGCTGGACCCCATCGACTGGACCGCCATGATGAAAACTCTCCACCAAGAGCCGGGGGAAGGACTCTTCTGCTTTCTCCTTCGCTCGCTCGCCGGCATTGTCCGCGGCATCGAGGAACAGGAGTAGCTGCCTTCCTCGCGATGCCCTTCGTAGGGTGGCGACTGCCTGTTCGAGCCGACGCCGGAATACCTTCACCAAGTCATCATCGCCCGAGCTCGAAGGTAGGAGCGGATCGCAGAGGCCGTCGCACGCGAGCTTGTTGACGATGTGGATCAACCCATGCTGGGGAAGGTGCCGGGCGTCTCCGGGCGCGCGATAGCGACCGCCTCCAAAACAGTCGAACAAGACTGTCTCGTGCTTATCGCTGAGGGTCTTCGCGAGGCTCTGGACGAAGACCGTCTTGCCGGCGCCACCATCGGCATGAATCAACATGGACTTCGTCAGCGCCGGAATCTTGGCGGCGACCGCCACGAGCTGATCGCGGTCGACGACCGGACCCACCTCCGGAAAGCTCTCTGGACACGGGAGCAGATCGTCAGGGCCCTGAAGCTCAAGTGCCGCGAGAACATCCGGCCGCGTGATGACGTTTCGGCCTTGTCCCTTCACTCCCGCTTTCTCCCGGACCATGTCCCGCATCCCACCGAGCCTGGCTCGGGACATCGCATCGTGGGCGATCGACCAATCGGCAAGAGCGCGGGCGAGCTGTAGCTTGTTATGGGATAGGCTTCCGGCAAGGCCGATCACCCGCACCCTCCGAGCGAACCGGGTCAGATCCGCACCTTTGAGGTCGCACGCCGACTTGAACTGGTTGGCCTGAGCCCGCTCCTCGCCCTTCAGTGTCGCGCCTGCGGCCAGCCCGTCGATGGCGGCGGAGAACGCGTCGAGGATGGGTCTGTTCGTCACCAGCTCGAACGAGAGCTTCTTGTCGACCGACTCGGCGCCGTGTTCCTTCTTATGATCGCGGTACGCCGCCGCGAACTTGCGCAGGGTCTTCTTGGCGTCGCTGGCCCGAAAGGGGTGGGTCTCCGCCGCGTGCGAGTACTTCAGCTGGACGATGACGACCGACCGCGATCCCGGGAACGTGGGACGTTTTCCGTAATAGAAGACCAAGTCAGCGATCTCGACGGTGTGGGAGGACAGGCGCCCTTGGTCTTCAGCCGCGAATCCCTCGACCGCGATCCCCGCGAGTTCATCCGACGGGACGACCAGCCGAAGCGCCTGCCGAGCCGCCCACGCCTCGTGAAATTCATGCCCATCGCGGGAGGCCCGGACCTTGTCCACTCGGAGGAGCTTCTGTCCGCGTCGGCGGACCGAAGGTGGTCGTTTCACAGGAGTACCTCAAATGCGCCGTCCTGAGTCTCGCCCGCGACCTTGTGCAGGTGATGGCGATTCGACTTCAAGAAGAGGTCTGTGGAGCAGTGCGAGCCGTCATCCGGACTCTTCCCTCGACTCTCCACGTGGAAGACCTCCTGCAGGCTGCACTACCAGTCGGCCGGGTTCGAGGCGAAGTGGGCGATCAGCAGGTGCATCTTTCTGGTGTAGTCGGTGATCACTCGAATGTGCATGAACGCGGTGTTACGATCCTCGGTCGACGGCAGCTCCGGATGGCCGGCGTTGTTGCGGTGCCGGCGGAACAGGTCAAACATTCCGGACATGTCGACCCGCACGATGTCCTTGAGCGGGCCAGGGAGCTTTTTGGCCTGCGCCATCAGCTCCAAACGGTCCATCAGGACCTTGTACTTGGAGAAGACCTGCCATTGGCGACAGTCTTTTTGGAACGCGGTCTTCTTCGCGACGTCCGTGATCGCCACCTCGAAGGCGTCAAGCAACTGCAGGAATAGTTTTTCGGAGACGCAGCCGATCATCACGAGACACGACTTGATGCAGTTGGCGTTGAATGCCCTGATAGCCTCGGTGAGGTAATCGATGACCACAGGATCCGCGGTCTGGTTCTCCCTCAGGAACTCCTTCAGGAAACCATCGGGGTCAGCCGGATGTGGCCCTCCACTCTTCACCGACTCTTCCCCATACTGCGTCAGGCGGAAGAAGGGAAAATTCGGGTTGTCGATGTCCTTTCCGAAGACGAGCACGCCCTGCACGAGTAACTGCCACAGGAATTGTCTGCATGTCTCAAACAGGTGATCCCGTTCGACTCTCGGGATGTTCTGGCTGTACTGGTGCGACGGAACCATCATTGAGGGTAGGCGCAGTCTGCCCTGCGTCACGCCCCACACCGCCACGGCATTGACCACCTCGGCGAGCTGCCCGGCAGCATTTCCCTTGAGATGATCGAGGACTGCGTGGCGAATCTCTTCCACGCTCAGTGTGGGCGCAGCGTCTTTCACTCCTGCTCAACCATCCTTGCGAGCTCGACGCGTATCGTTTCGAGATTAGTAGCTGACCGTGGACCGCGACTTCTTGCCGGGCAGCTCGATGTGGATGTTCGCACCCCTGCGCCGCTGGTCCGGGTCGATGTAGATCTTCCCACCGTGCTGGCTCACGATGTGCCGCGCGATCGTCAGGCCCATGAATAGGAAACTCGATGCATCCTACACCCCGTTCCGGGCCGCATCAAGGACTGCCTGAACGACGGGCGTGCCCCTTCGAGCCCATCCCCGGGGATGGGCTCGAAGGGTCGGCGGGAGTAGGTTTCGCGCATGAGGGCCTTCGCGACCCTTTCCAGGCAGGGTGAACCCGGCCCGAGCCGGTTCGACCGGCGGGCCCGGAGGTCAGTTCAGATCGAGGCCCGTGTCCTGGAGGTCATCCAGGCAGGGCTCTCGTGTGAGTTCGGGAGCCGATGTCTCCGCGGAACCGGAGCGTGGTGGCCCGGGCCCCGCACGGAGTCCCAGGTGGTCCAGGATCTTCACGACGACCCGGACCTCGTTGATGCACGCGACGATCTTCATCTGGCCGCCGCAACCCGGACAGACGAGCGGGTCTACTTCGTAGACGAACTGGATCAAGTGGGCCCAACTCCGGCGCGAGTCTCTCTTCCGGGCCTTCCGCGGCTCACCCGCCGCCACCGTCAGCGGAGGTCCCCACCCTGACGTGTCCACGGGGTCCGGCCGGTTCTTCAGCCTTGTTCCACGGGCCCGGTTCGAGTACCACTCTGAGCCCGCCACGAGCCGATCGTTCGGGTCCGGGAAGGATAAGACAGACTACACCCACGGCGAACTCGAGAGGCGAGTGCGTCGTGGTGACGCTCCCCATTCATCCGCTGGTGGGACGGAGATTGACCGTAGTCCGGATGATTCGCGGCCAGGACGGCCGGCGATACGTTGCGTTGAGGGTCCGCTGGGTTGCGTCGATCGCTTGCCTGTGGAGTGGACCGACCGGGGAGCGCCCGCGGTGCCTGGTTCCATTGGCGGCCGGGAAGCGGGGCTGGACCCGCTGGGGCTTCTCAAGCTCGCCCAGTGCTTGGAACTGCTGGAGGCGGAGCGCCGACGGTAGCGGCTGAATTATGGATAGTGCGTTCAAACAGGGGTCTTTTGCCTGGCCTCACCGAGACGTCCAAAGTGGTGGTTGGTCTGATCGGCGGGTTATTGGTTCTTCGGTGATTCACCTCGGACTTTCGACCTTCGGCACTCTGCGGGTCAGTCCGATGTTCTTGCTGCTGGCTGCCTCACGGTCGATCCGTATGGTTCCCGTGGCGGCAGGAGCAGCCGCCGTGGCGGCGACATCGCTTCGGACGAATAGGCCAACCGGCCGGGCCCATGGCCGAACAAGACAGCGGCCGAGCCCTGCGTTCGGATGTGGCAACCTACATCCCGCGGAAATCCTAAGGGCGAAGCCAAGAGACAGAACACCGGCCGGTCTCAGACAGGGCCGACAGAGTGTCTTCGGTCGGGAGCACCTCTCCGGGCAGGGCGACTACGGTCGCTCTGGTGCCTCCTGGGCGAGATGTGATGCTGCTGATGAGGACCCTCGGTCGGATACGCCTCGCAGGGCGGGTTTGAATAAGACTTGGTCGAATGGGCCGCTCCTCAACACCACCAGAGCCAGCGTACAGCCCTGGGTCGGATGGGCCAACCAGAGCAATCCCGATGAACCGCGGGCGATCAGGCCGGACCGCCGCCTGCTCACGATCGATCCGTTCAACACCAGAGCCGACAGGTTCGGCTGAGGCCAAGGCCAGCGACATTGCTTCTGTCGGATAGGCCACCCTGTGCAAGCTCGATAAGACCCGGGCGAGCAAACCGTGCCCACGGACCAATGTGCACCCGCGGTCGGAACGAGCAGGGCACATTCAGATGAGAAACCCTCCGTGGCGAAACCGGTGAGCCGGTCGGACACAGGCAGGGCTGGCAGCGAATCTCCGGTCGGGACGGCGACTCCGGGCGAAGCACAGACCGACCGAAGACGCGAAGGGGGCCTGCAGAGCCGACTGGCGACCCCAGATCGAACGCCATCAGAAGGGCCGGCAAAACCTAACGATGCCGGTGGAGCCGAGGTCGACGCAACTTCGTTGCATCGAGCCCGGCTCACCTCACACGTTAGCTTACAACCTCACCACGCAGTTCCAGGTGAGGGCCCTCGGGCGGAAGCGTCACGCACGTCCACGGATGCGGAGAGCGCGACGCCGATCGACACGCCTCGACCCGATCCTGAAGTGCCCCCTCCTACGACCAGGATGGGCCACCCCGGGCGGGCTTGAATTGATCACCGGCCGGACAGAAGCCTTACCCTCCGGAAGTCGGACCCGATCCACCGGCTATGAAGCCACTGTGATGGAACAACAAGACGCCAGCGTTCTGAACTGACGCCTGGACAGATCCGCCTCGGGGTCTACCGTGGCAAGCCGCCCGAATGGCGGACATAAGACGGCAGAGAACGCTATCGACGTGGTATCCTTCCTACAGGCGCAAGGCGGGACACCCTGCCATGCCAAGGCGTGAACGTCGGTTGGAGCCTACGTCTGACCCTTCGCTCCTCGTCATGAAGCCCACCGTCTACATCGAGACCACCGTAATAAGCTACCTCACCGCGCGGGCCAGCAAGGATCAACTGGTTTCTGGCCATCAGGACGTCACTCGCGACTGGTGGGACTCTCATCGCGTCGACTTTGACCTCTTCACGTCGCAACTTGTCCTTCGAGAGGCGTCCGTCGGTGACCCCGACGCCGCTTCCCGTCGGCTTGAATTGGCTCGAGCCCTGCGACTTCTTGCTATCACTCCTGAGAGCGTCGACCTCGCGGAACAATTTGTCCGAGAGCGCTTCCTCCCCCGTGAGGCGCTTGCCGACGCAACCCACATCGCGCTCGCCACGGTTCATGGAATGGACTACCTCCTGACATGGAACTGTCGACACATCGCTAATGCCCAGGTTCGTAGGGCCATAGAGATCTACTGTGCCGACCTTGGCCTTCAGGCGCCCACCGTCTGCACGCCTGAGGAACTCCTTGGAGAATGACCATCATGTGGAAGGACCCGATCGTTGAAGAGATACACCGAGTCCGTCGCGAACTCGCGCAGCAGTATGAGTACGACCTCAAAGCCCTCGTCGCGGACCTCCAGCGGGAGCAAGAGGCGAGCGGGCGTGAGGTCGTTACTCTTCAGCCGAAGCGTATAGTGAAGAAGGCCAAGGCCGCCTGATCAGCCGGATTGAACCAACCCCGGACGATGACCGCGATGCTTCCACGCCCTGTCGGATGTCAGATAGAGGTTCTGGCCCTCCCTGCTTCGGGCCACACCGTCGTGCTCGGAACGCGGGCAGCGGGAAGACCACGCTCGCGATCCACCGAGCCGCGTACCTCGGAAATCCGAGGACGGATCACGGCGGGCGCACTCTCCTTGTCACGTTCAACAAGTGCCTCGTCGCCTATCTGCAGTCGCTCAACGGAGGCAGGCTGCGTTTGTAGGGCCGACGGTGGACGTCCGCAAAGACCCAGACGGCCGGGCGATCGTCCCGGAAGCCCTTCTCTCCTACTTGGTACGAACCCCCATCGCACTGACCCGGATCCGGCTCACGGCCGAAGGCAAGGTGCGATACGAGGCCGATCCCCTCGTGTGCGTGAAATGCGGGAGCACGATGAGTATCATTGCTTGCATCAATGAGGTGCGGGTCATCGTGAAGATCCTGGACCACCTCGAGTGACAGCCGATCACCGGTAGAGCCCCCTTCCTAATTGGGGCTGTTCTGATATGATTGTGCACGTCCAGTTCACAGGTGCGTTGGGAGCAGCAGGGAGAGGAGACGGGGCATGAACGACGAGGGTGCCGACCTGGCGAGGACGCACGTACGCAAACTGGCTTCCCCTGAGGGCGGTGTTCAGCTCGGAATCTGCGGGAGGGAGATTTCGGGCGTTGTCAGCGCGTGCTCGCTTTGCAGCACGCTACTGTGTGTAACGTTGGGTCTGGCGCTCGGAGTCCGGATGGCCCCATCGAGCTTGACGGCGCCCCCGCCCGCCAACACGGCCGCGGCGTGCGCACCAGGGGCGAGGACCGTCACCAAAGCCGCTTGCCGCACCGTCCGGCTCAAATACGTGATGGCTGAGGACGTGGCACAGATCATCTTCAAGGGGCTGGGCAAGGACGTCAATATCGACGTGGAAACCGATGCGCGCACCAACGCGGTCGTGCTGGCGGGAGAGCCTGACACGGTCGACAAAGTGATGACGCAGGTCAAGAATCTCGACGTCCGAGTTCCCAACGTGATGATCGATGCCTCGATCTTCGAGGTGGATCCCGCACACGCCCTGAAGCTTGGGTTCACCAAGCTGGGTGATAAGTCCATCCACGTGGCCGCACCGCACAGGCCGCCAGCCGACGTGGCCGCACGGAACGACCTGCCGGTCACCCGCATCCTTCCTGAGGGCCATCTCCATGCCTCGGTCAGAGCTCTTGAGTCCAGGGGCCTGGCGCGAACCCTGTCCTGTGTAAGGTTTGTCTCGATCCGCGGCACGCAGGCGCTGTTGATGCTCGGCGACAAGATCATGTTTTCGCTGGGGCCGTCGAGGATCGGTGACAAGATCACGTTTTACCCGGCGCCGTTGATGATAGGCGGCGAGATCACGTTTTCGCCGGGGCCTTCGATTGCAGCGGAAGAACTCGGCACCGGCACGATCGTTGACATCACTCCACGTGTCGGCAAAGACCACTTCATCACGATGGCCATCAATGTCGAGGAGCTGGCGAGTCTGTTCGTTGTCGGAGGTGACGTCCCGAGAGCGGTACGGTCGAACGCCAGGACGGAAACACGCATCGAGGACGGTGGAGAGGTTTTGGTGCGTTTGCCGAATCATGTGGCGCCGGGATGCCGGACAGGACGCAAGAAGGCTCGCTCCGCAGACTCCGGCCTCGCGGTCTTGATTCGCGCGTGGGTTGTCCCCTAGCTACCCGATACATCTGTTTTGAACCATCGACCGTGAGCCTCGTCAGAGGAGGAGGCTGGTTACTCTCGGCGAGGTGGTTTGCATGTCCTTCCGGCTCTTACGGCTCTTTGTACCCGTTCTTTCGGTTCAGATCGTTCTCGGCTGCGGCATGGCTTTCGCCAGTTGGTCGCCTCAAAGACGATGTGCCTTCAACATGAAAACCATCGAAGGGGCCATCGAGATGTACTGCCTGGACAAGAATGCCGCCAGGCCCACCACGATCGAAGGGCTCCTTCCCAAGCTGGTCTCACAGGGATATCTTCAGTCGGTGTATCTTTGCATGGAAAGTTGCTACCACTACGGTAACACTCGGGGCGGTCCATTCCTTCTCGAGAGGTGGTTCCCATCGCAATACAGGGTGGAGATCCCCATGACCGAGCCTTTGGAGTATCGGATCGACAAGGCGGGACGCCTCTACTGCACGGCCCACGGTGCTCTCGAGGGATCGAGAGAGCGTGAGGCCCGCCACAAGCCCTTCCTGCCACGCTGCGTGGATCTGATCGGGGACACCGTGATCTCAATCTCATCCTTGAGGCTAACCACGGCCGCATCGATCACGTGCGTAATGATGATAATCGTGTTGGTCATTCGTCTGAAACGTAATCGACAAAAGTGAGTCCCGTAGAAGGTCCGGCTCCCCGAATCCCGTCCAGCAAAGGCACCACTCGACGACGCCTCAGACCCAACGCGAACGCAATCTCGATGATCGGCGTCAGTCGATGACGTACCGATGACCAATCGGGTCTTGATCTCGAGGCGCGACGAAACACAAGAGGACCTTGCACCGGCTCTTCATTTCGCAATCGAGGCGCGCATGGTGTCCTCCAAAGGTCAGAAGCTCGCCCCGATCCGGGGCGGGCGCCTGCACGGCACCGGCCGGGGCCGGGGCTTCGGCCTCCTACCTGATCCGCCCGTTCATCATGACGAGGACCGGCAACGCCGAGTGGATCTCATTTGGGTTCACCTCGAAGATGTTCTTCCCGAGCACGACGAGGTCCGCGTACTTGCCTTCCTCGATAGAGCCCAGCTTGTCTCCCATGCCGATCTGGCGGGCCGCGTTGATCGTGTACGTCCGGACCGCGAGATCAAGGGGCAGGCGTTCCTCGGGAGGGGGCAAACCCGGGTCCTGGCCCGGAGCCATCAGGGCCGAGCGTGTGTGCGCCATCTGGATGCTGGCGAGCGGGCTGTACGTATCGGCCGCCGGGAAATCGCTCCCCTGCGTGATGACCACGCCGTCGTCGGCGAGCACCTTGTACCGGAACTGGCGGGCGTAGCGCCGCGGCCCGACCCACCCGAGCACCTGCGGCTCGCGGTAGTGCCAGCTCCCGGTGAAGTTGACGAACACCCCGGCCTCCTTGAACCTCTTTCTGTCCTCGTCTCGCCAGACCTGTACGTGACAGATCGTAATACGCGTGTCCTTGTGCCCAGCGGCGCGCACAGCCTCTGCGGTCGAAAGCGCCTCGTGGACCGCCTTGTCGCCGATCGCGTGGATATGGACATCCAGCCCCTTCGCGGCCGCCTGGATCGCCGCCCCATGATACGCCCCGACGCCGAGAGTGATCCCAGGAGCTACACCCGTGTCCAGGTAGGGTTCGAAAAAAGCGGCCTTGCGGGTCTCCAGGGTGCCATCGGTGACAAACTTGAGAGTGCGGATACGCAGCCGATCCGAGTCATACTGCCGCGACAGAGCCTCCAGCTTCTCGACCGCTCCCGGAATCTCGACGTCGCTGCCGACGAGGTACGATCCGAAGCAGCGGAAGGGCAGCGCATCGCGGGCCACCATGGAGGACATCATCTTGTAGGCGGGCTCGAGCGTGGACGGATAGGCCCCCGCGTCAAAGACGCACGTCACCCCCTGGCGCGACAGCCCCTGGAACAGCTTCGTGGCGCCACGCGCGATGTCTTCCGGCGTCAGGAGCCCCAGCTTCCGAACGACGACGAACGTGGCGAGCTCCTTGATCGCCCCGGTCGGCTCGCCCTGGGTGTCCCTGACGAACTCGGCCAGTCCCGGGACCGGATCGGGTGTCTCTCTCGTGATCCCGGCCGCGCGGATGGCCGCCGAGTTCATCCAGCCCGCGTGCCCGTCGTTGGAGATCAGCAGCACGGGCCGATCAGGCGCCGCACGGTCCAGCACTTTGCTGGTGGGCCCGCGCGGTCCGAACAGGTTGTTGCTCCAGCCGAACCCGAAGAACGCCTTTGTCTCGGGGTGAGAAGAAACGTACCGCCGTACGGTCTCCACGACCGCGTCGACGCTGGAATTGTCCTGGATCGAGATGCCGCTGCCGATCGCGGCGGCGAGCACCGGATGCACGTGCGCGTCGACGAACCCCGGCAGGACCAGCTTGCCGGCCAGATCGATCGTCCTCGTGCCCCTGCCGATCCATGGCTGCACGTCCGCGTTCGACCCGACCCGGGCGATCTTGTCACCGACCACGGCAATCGCCTCGGCCCACGGTCGCCGGCCATCGACCGTGAACACCTTGCCGCCGGTGAGCACGAAGTCGGCCACGACAGGGGTCGTCCCCGCCGCCGAGTACCGGGCCGAAAAACCGGCCAACGCCAGCACCATGAGGAGAGCTGTCTTCTTCATGCGATGGACTCCCTGCCGGCCCTGCCGGCTTCACCGACGGTCGCGGAACCCCCGCGGCCCGGCTGCGAGCATCCGCGAGCCGGGATACCCAGTCTAGCGGTCGGCACCGTGGGCTTCAATCGGAACGTCATGCCGTCGAAACGCCTTTCGTGCCGCGGTGTCTTGCCGAGACACGGCCCCAGGTGAGTCCGAACCGGGCCAGGTACTTGCGCAACCGGTCCGCGTCGTTGGCGCTCCGCTTGTGGAGCCTCGAGGCCCCGAAGAGCTCACGGCCGGCGTCCGAGAGGGTCCGAGCGTCACGACAGACCCGAACCACGTCGGCCAGTTGCACCCGGTCGAACCGGTCGAGCTCGGCTCCCTGGATCGTGCCGAGCAGCTCGTCCAGAGGATCGATTCCGTCTCCCGCGTCACGATCTTCCAGCTCGTTCGGAGCGCCCAACGACCTCCAACTCTCCTGGAGCCGTCCGATCTCCTCGTCCACGATCTCGACCGTGATCCGCCCTCCCGTGGCCAAAGTAGCCATGCGGGTTACGGACGCGTTGAACTCGCGAAAATTGGCGGTCCAGAGCGCCTCGCGCGAGATCGCGAAATCGATGAACTTCCGATGAGCTTCCCGGTTCATCGTCACCCGGCTGTTGTTCGTACGCGCGTAGGCCTCGAGTTCGAAGGCGAGGTTCGGCTCGATGTCCTCGGGGCGCTCCCGGAGGCCCGGAAGCCGGAACGTCCACAAATTGATCCGCGCCAGGAGGTCTTCCCGGAACGAACCGTCGCGGACCGAGGCCCATAGATCGCGATTCGTGCCCGCGATCAGTTGGAAGTCGGACTCCTCCTCGTCGTCCGCTCCGACCGGGAGAAAACGCTTCTCCTCGAGCGCGCGGAGCAACATCGCCTGCTCGTCGAGTCCGAGTTCCCCCACCTCATCCAGAAAGAGCATCCCGCCGCGCGCGGCTCGTAACAGGCCCGGACGGCTCTGGACAGCGCCCGTGAAAGCGCCCTTCACGTGTCCGAAGAGCGCTGACATGGCCGCGTCTCCCCGAATCGTCGCGCAGTTGACGTCGACGAACGCACCCTCGATCTGGTGCCGGCTTCTCTTGAGTTCGTAGATCCTTCGCGCGAGGAGGGACTTGCCCGCGCCGGTCGGCCCGGTGAGCAGGATCGGGCTCTTCGACTGGGTGACGACGCGTTCGATACGTGAGATCAGTCGGTTGAACGCGGCGTTCTTGGTGACGATCCCGGACTTGAGGTAATCGAGCCCCTCTCGCAGCTCCAGCCGGAACCGGGACGCGATCCGGTCGTAGCGGGCGAGGTCCAGATCGACGACCGTGAATTCACCCGGTCCCTGCTCGTCACTCCGCCTCGGAGGTGAGGTCTGCAGGATCTTCCCCGGGATGTGTCGCGATTCGATGAGGAGGAACATACAGATCTGCGCCACGTGGGTCCCTGTGGTGAGGTGAACGAGGTACTCCTCGCCGTCCGTATCGAAGACGTAGTTCCGGGCGAAGTCGTGCAGGACGCTGTAGACCGACTCAAAGTCCCAGGGGTTCGACCAGTCGACGAGGTGTCTCACCACCCGGGTTTCCGGGGAGACCGAAGAGATGTCTCCGATCACTCGGTCGGCGATCGCGGAGAACCGGTTCTCATAGAGGAGCTCGAGCCGTTCGACGAGGAGATCCTCGTGCTGGCAGAGCGCCACGGTGGGGCGCCACTGCTCCCACCTCTTCGGACCGACCCCCCGGTCGAGCATGGGGCCCAGGATTCCGACCACCACACGCCTCTTCGGCTTCATCGACGGGGCCTCCGAAAGACTATCCTTCCGTATCGTTTCTTATCCTATCATCTAGAATCCTGAGCCGCAAATCCCGGCGACGGCAACGACCCGGGCTGGCCGACCCGCTCTGCATGCCTGGTTCATCCTGAAGCGATCGAGAAACGCGTCTTGGCACGAACCGTGCGATGGTTCAAAAGTGCCGATCCCCGCGCCACCGGATAAAAGACGCCGGGGACGGTTCTCGAGGAGGACTTGCGATGGCGAACAAGTCTTTGTTTCAGTCCCTCATCGGCATGCTGATTCCCCGGACCGACGCGACGAACGAAGAAGGGGCTCCGGCCTATGCTCTGTCTCCCAAACATGCGCTCGCGCAGTACGCCGCCACCGGGTGCCTCAACATGACGTTTTACGCCACGGCCGAGAATCAGCTCGAGACCGTTTTGGACCTATGCACCAAGGTGGACGGTGAGTTTGTCGCCCGGACCGCCGTTTTCAGCAGGGAGCGGGCCTACTTGAAGGATATGCCGGCGTTGCTCACGGCGGTCCTCGCCGGCCTGGACGGGAAGCTCCTCGCGACGGTCTTCCCGAGGACGATCGACAACGGGAAGATGCTGCGGAATTTCGTCCAGATCATCCGGTCCGGTGCTACCGGACGCAAGTCTCTGGGAACTCTCCCCAAACGCCTGGTCCGGCAGTGGCTCGAAGCTCGAGACGACGAATCCGTCTTCGAGGCATCAGTCGGCCAGAGCCCTTCGCTCGCGGACATCATCAAAATGACGCACCCGAAACCGGGAAACGACGCACGCAGGGCCCTCTACGGCTACCTCTTGGGGCGAGCCCACGAGCGAGCCGCCCTTCCGGAGAAAATCCGCGACTACGAGGCGTTTCGCTCCGACCCGACAGGGGCCGTACCGGACGTACCGTTCCAGATGCTGACCGATCTGCCCCTGACAACCGACGCGTGGCGAGCCATCGCCCGTAACGCCCCCTGGCACGCGACACGGATGAACCTGAACACGTTCGCCCGGCACGGTGCGTTCGACGGTGTCGAGGGACGAGCGCTGACCAGACTCGTGGCCGATCGACTCAAAGATCGGAATCAAATCCAACGTTCTCGAGTGTTTCCTTACCAGTTGATGGTGGCCCATTCCGCGGCTTGCGAGACGGTTCCGGGGGAGGTGCGAGAGGCTTTGCAGGACGCTATGGAAACGGCGATCGACAATGTGCCGACGATCAAAGGAACGGTATTCGTCTGCCCGGACGTGTCCGGCTCGATGACAGCGCCGCTCACCGGCCACAGAAAGGGGGCAACCAGCGTCATCCGGTGCGTCGACGTTGCGGCGCTCATGGCCGCGGCGATCGCGAGAAAGAACCCCGGGACCACGATCCTCCCGTTCGAGCACAGGGTCGTCGGCCTTCGACTCAACCCAAGGGACAGCGTGGTGACGAACGCGGCCAAACTCGCGTCGGTCGGAGGAGGCGGCACGAGCGTCAGCGCGCCTCTGGCGTTGCTGAATCAACAGCGGGCGATCGGGGATCTGGTAGTCTTCATCTCCGACAACGAATCGTGGGTCGATGCCCACGGCGCGCGCGGTACGGAACTGCTGCGACAGTGGAGCGTCTTTCGGCAAAGAAACCCGACGGCCCGTTTGGTCTTGATCGATCTCCAGCCGAATCGAACCACACAGGCCCTCGACCGGGAAGACATCTTGAACGTGGGCGGCTTCTCCGATCAGGTTTTCGACCTGGTGGCGAGCTTTGCCCGGGGAGAGGTCGGCGGGGATCACTGGGTCGGCGAGATCGAGAAGATCGAGCTGGCCCGCAATGGACAGTAACCGGTCGAGAGTCGATGGGTGGGAAGCGGGGTGGAATGCGGCCAGGACTACACTGTCAAATGTTCGTCTTGGCAAGAACTCGTCTGCCCCGCCCCGTCCCATCGGCTCCCGAGGGTCGAATGCGATCGGGAGTACATTGGAAACCTCCGGGTTCAAATCCCGGCCCCACCGGGTCCCAAACGGTGGCGGACTCTCGGTCTCTCTCGTCGACCCGCGGGCGCCTTGCGGATCGTGGCCGAAAACCGGAGACGGAATGCTGTCGGGACTACAATGGTGACTGTGTCTCGACAAGGCCTCGTCTGCTCCGGGCCGGCTTTGGCTCTCGCGAACAAAGGATGACGGTGGCGCGGATGCCAATGGGACTACCTGTTCCGGGTTCGAGCCCCGGTGGCTCCACGTCTTTGGGGCCATAGCTCAAACGGGAGAGCAGTGTCTCACGACCTCTCGCCGCGTCCCTGTCGTCCCCGATTTCACGAAGAGATCTGCCGACACAGAGATGATCTGACGTACAATGTCTCGGATCGTTCCGAGTCTCGGATCGTTCGGAAAGGAAGGCCAGGACTATGCCCCAAACGAGCGAAAGACCTCCGGTGACCTTCATCCCCCAGGGAGAAGCGGTGAGCCTTCTCCCGATCCAAAAGAGTGACGTGAAGCCGATCACGGTCATCGCCACGAAGAAGATCCGTGACGGGTTCGACTCTATCTGCCTGGAACAGGCCAGAAACGCCCGATTGGCTCCTGGCGTGACCGACCTGGTCGTCAACCCCGATGCCCACGCCGGATACGGCGCGCCGATCGGTTGCGTTCTGGTCTCGCCGACGCACATCTATCCGGGACCGGTGGGCGTGGACGTCAAATGTTCGATGAGCCTTTTGCAGCTTGACCTCCCGGCCGCTGAGATCGCGGAACGGCCGGTCCGGAGAGCCCTCATCACCGCGATTTGCGAGAGGACGCCGACCGGCGCCGGCAAGGGCCAACGCTCCGTGCGCAAATCTCGCCGGGTCGAGCCGGAGCTCGGCGCGCGCGTGGCCACCGAAGGCGCGACCCCCGATGTCCTCGAGGCCTTAGGCATCCCGCCCGAATGGGCACGCCGCTGCGAGGACGCCTTTCACGTCGGCCACGACGGATCGGTCGACGCCCTCCGGAAGAGGCTCGACCTCCTGCTCAAAGGGGGATCGTTCCCCCGGTTCGACGACAAGATCCGCCAGCTCGGCTCGTACGGCGGCGGCAACCACTTCGGCGAGTGCAACGTGGTCCACATCGCCGACTGTGATCGGGCCCGCGCCACGGCCGAGGTCTTCGGCCTCCGGGACGGCCATGTGGCGTTCCTTTCTCACTGCGGATCGAGAGGTTTCGGCTACAACCTCGCCCAGGCCCAGTTCCGCTTCCTCCAACAAAAGTTCGCGACGTGGGGCATCCCCCTCCCCGGAGGAGACCGGGAGCTCGTCTACGCGCCTCTGGGAACGACCGAGGCCGACAGCTACCTGGACGACATGGCGCTCGGGGGTAACTTCGCCACGGTCAACCACCTGCTCATCAACGCCCTCGTGTTGGAGGCTTTCCGCGAGGTGTTCCCGGGCCTCTCGGGCCGGCTCGTCTACACGATCAGCCACAACATCGCCCGCCAAGAGGTCGTGGACGGGAAGCTCTGCTGGGTCCATCGCAAAGGAGCGACCCGGGCCTTTCCGGCCGGGCACCATGCCCTCGCGAACACGCCTTTCCAAGACACCGGACATCCGATCTTGCTCCCAGGGAACCCGTGCTCCGGCTCCGCGGTGATGGCCGCGCTGCCGACGGCCTCGCTTTCCTGTTACAGCGTCAATCACGGGGCCGGACGGGCGATGGGACGCAAGAGCGCGATCCGGGAGCTCGACCAGAACACGGTCGACTCCCAGTTCGATTCCGACGACATCCTGACCAACTGTCGACACTACCCCAAGGACGAGGCGCCGGCCGCATACAAAGATTTCGACGAGGTACTCCGATCGGTAGAGGGCGCAGGGCTGGCGTCCACGGTCGCCCGGCTCAAGGCGCGCTTCGTGATCAAAGACTTCGAGGAGAGCAAAGAGTAACGCGCGAGACGCGCGTCGCGAGGGTCGCTGGATCGAGGGCCGCGGATCGCGTCAAGGCGCGGCGGATCAGGAGGCGAGGAATGCTGATCATCGACGGGTCTCAGGGAGAGGGCGGAGGCCAGATCCTCCGCACGTCGCTCGCGCTCTCGCTCCTCACGGGGAAGCCCTTCAGGATGGTGAACGTGCGGGCCAAGAGGAAGAAGCCCGGCCTTCTCCGTCAGCACCTGACCGCGATCCATGCGGCGAGGACGGTTGGCCGGGCCGCGGTCGAGGGTGACGCCCTGGGCTCCGCGGAGCTCGAATTCCGGCCGGGAGACGTATCGCCCGGCTCGTACCACTTTTCCGTGGGGACCGCGGGGAGCGCCACTCTGGTGCTCCAGACGATCCTCCCCCCCCTGCTCCTCGCCTCCGGCCCCTCGACCGTGACGGTGGAAGGAGGGACCCACAACCCCTTTGCTCCTCCCTACGAGTTCCTCGAGAGGGCGTTCGCGCCGGTGGTGAATCGTATGGGGCCCTCTCTGAAGCTGCAGCTCGACAGGCACGGCTTCTATCCGGCCGGTGGCGGGAGAGTTCGAGCCGTGATCTCTCCGTCGCCCCGACTCGAGCGGATCGATCTCGTCGAACGCGGAGAGATCCGCGGCAAGCGCGGGCTCGTGATCCAGTCGGCCTTGCCCGACCACATCGCCCATCGAGAGCGAAACGCGTTGATCTCCAAGATGGCTTTCGATGAGGAATCCTGCTCGATCCGACGAGTCGAAGATTCGCAGGGTCCCGGAAACGTCGTCCTGGTGGAGATCGAATCCGACCACGTGACCGAGCTGTTCATCGGTTTCGGAGAGCGCGGAGTCCGCGCCGAGGCTGTGGCCGGCCAGGCCGTCGACGCGGCCCGACGATACCTTACGGCCGGTGTTCCGGTCGGCCCCTATCTCGCCGATCAACTCGTCCTGCCTTTCGTCCTTGCCGGAGGAGGATCGTTTGTGACCGTGTCACCATCACGTCACACCAGGACGAGCGTCGAGGTGGTCCGACTGTTTGTCGACATCGACCTGAAGCTCGAAGAACAAGGACGCGACCGGTGGTTGTTCTCGGCACGAGCCGTCTGAGCTCCGGCCGGAAAAAAACGAGCGACTCAGACGCGTTGAGAGCGGAAGCCAAGAGCGAAACCGCGCGGAGCCGCCGCTGGATTCATGAGGCTACGAACCTGACGAGATTCCTGGCGACATTCAGCGAGCCTCGGGAAGATCGTCTCGGACGCCCTCGGTCCAGAGTGGGACCGGAGACAATGCCAGGCCGTAACTTCCCCAGCCGGGCATGGCGAGCGCTTCGTCCAACGTGATTCCGGCGAACGAATCGCTACCGGGGACAAGGGAACCGGAAAGGTTCAACTTTCCCCGGAGGCCTTGCACCATGAGGGATCCCCTCAACTTCGCGCCAGCCGCGATCTCGAGCGAAGCGTTTTTCGACAAGACAAGCGCCGCGTGCACGGATCCGACAATGACGACCGGAGTGGAGTCGACTACGATCGTGAGCAGCTCTCTCGGTTTGGACGGACCAGGGATTGAAGACAATGTCAGCTTCGGCGCATTCACGAGCAACACAGCCCGTCCATTGGACGGACCGGAGATCGCGAGCGGTGTGCCCGATCGCAGGCGGAACACTCCCATTAGCGCGCGTCGCCCCGATCTCCACTGACGAAAAAGCTCGCCGTTCGAATCGAAATCCAGTGAGACTCTGGACGCGAAATAAGAAGGAGACAGCCGCGACTCATACGGCTGGATCCGAGAAACAAAGTCCGACGTGCTGCGATCGACCGTCTTGATCCGTCGACCGTATTCCCATAACTTGGTCGAAGCCTGATTGAATGCGGTCACCGCCTGAACGACTTTCTGCCACAGACTCTTTCCTCCATCGCTCACCGGAGGTCCGTCGATGAGTTTCGAGAGTTCACCCAGCGCTTTCTCGAACGAGTCTTGATCCGGACCCACGGTCCCGGACAGATCCAACCCACCAAGATCCATGGGGTCTTTTGCCGTGGTGATTCCGACCAGAGCGCACGCTCCCTCCGGAAACGAACGAAGACGGGCGCCCAGATTCTCTCCCGAAAGAAGGCCAGCCTTGACCTTCGCGATCTTGTCGGCGATTTCGGCAGAGAGGCCAGGACCTATCTTGGACAGGATCGCCCGTAATCGTTCGGCCGCATCGAGCAAGCGCTGACGCACGGCTCTTGAACGAGTCTGATCGGTGACACGAACCGCATCATCGATGTAGAGCCAAAGCTGATCGAACGGCCGCGGAGGACCGGAGAGCACCAGCTTCATCTCCCGACTCTCGGCCAGCCTACGCGTCACGGTCATGCCAGAGAGCTTCACGCGAACCATGGCTTCGAGCCGCACGATGCCAAGCCTCTCGTCCGGCGAGCCAAGAGAACCGCCGACGCCCCCGGTGGAGCCGACAGGGAAAGGAGACAGGCTATGCCCGACGACATTCATCTGCGCGGAAACGATCGATCCCACGGATTTGAACTCGGGGGACCGTTTGCGCCGCCAGAGAAGTGCGGGCCTCGCGTCCACGCTTCCCACGACGTCGGTCAGATCCACGGTCTGGGCGACCGGTGTCGAGGCCAGTCGACGCCTCACCTCGCGATACGACGGTTTGTCCGGCTCTGTCACGGCGCTCGCGACGCGTGCATACGCTTGAGTCAACAGGAGGCGGGCCGTGGCCTGAGCGTTCTGCCCCAAGAGTATTCGGATCGTCTCCCCGTGAACATGGCGGGTGAGAGTATTGTGCGAGAAGATCATCACGACGGCCACGAGCAAAACGATCAGAACGATCACGATCAGGGAAAACCCTCTGCGATCCGACGATCTTTCCACGCTGATGGCCTCCCGAGTCCGTGTAGACATATTTCCTTTTGAGATCGCAATAACTTAGTAGTATCGCAACAACGATGCCTTGATCGTCTCCAGTCTGAATTCCCAAGCCGCCGGCGACACGAGACCTTACACTATGACGCCGCCACGATCCGTGTCCGAGGTCACTGATAGCATTTCACGCATTCGGTAGCCGATGGATCCGGCGCTGTTGCACCTCGATCACACAGCCAGTTGCCCGTGGGCGCCAAAACCCGTGATAGGCAGCCTGCTGGGTAGACCGAATTGACTATCAACCCCTCGAGGCAAATCATATTTTGCATGGTCTGTTGACAGCTCTCTGCGGAGCCCTGGCGGCCGACATCGCGCCTTGGGTCGCGGCCTGTCGCAGGTCAATATCGTAATGGCGGAACCGGCCCAAATGCGGGCTTGCCAGGAGCTCAAGATTACGGCATTGGATTTGCTTAAGAAATCGCGACCGGAACGACACCATCAAACGGTGCCAAAAGTGGCGAAGCAGAGGTCCGGGCGCTGACAGAGACGAGGTTCCCTCTCGAAATCCTGCACGTCCTGGCAATCCGAACGTTTGCGGGTCCTGGAGGCACAAAATGAACCGAACAATGGTCGCGATGACGTGCGCATTGAGTCTTTCCGTGTGGGTAGGGCCGGCTGTTTCGGCGTCTGACACAGACCTCCTGGAAGCCACCTCCCAAGGTGGAATGGACATCAACAATATCAAGTCGACCAAGGTGACCATCCGGCCGAACGATCAGAACGGAGGAACGCTCACAGTCGAACGGGAATCTTACGACAAGGGCGTTAAGATCCCCGCCCAGACAGCTACGCTCACTTCAGAGCAGTACTCCGACCTTTGGAAGAACCTCGACGCCGCCAACGTGGGCACCCTCAAGGATGACATGTCTCTCAAAGGCCAGATCACCGACGCCAAAACCTACACGATCAAAACGACTCACAATGGCACGACCAATCAGTTCGCGGTCCATGGCCCCCAGATGCTCACCGACTTCACCGACAATGCGAATCCGAACTACGGACAGGCAGCAAATGCGATCGACTCTCTCGTCGAGTCCGCGGCTCCCTACAGGGATCCGAACGCCGAGACGATGGATGGCACGAACAGCTCGTCGACCGACCTCTCCTCCTCAACGCCGACGTCTACGGAGAATTTTCCAGGCCGAATCGAGGATCAGCCTGACTCTTCTCTCGAAGCTCCCGTCGTATCCATGCCCGCTGAATGAGGAACTCGCTTGCCGGCGCTCACACCGCGCACTACCATTCGAATAGAAGACTCCCTCATCTCGGATCAATACCATCGAGTACGCAGGGAACAAGATGCCAAGGCGAGCCACCCAGAGACAGCATGGACGCTATGGACGCCGAATTTGTGGGCTTTCGCTCGTCGAGGTCCTTCTGGCCCTGATGATCGTGTGTTTTGGTGGAATCGCGCTTCTGACTCTCCTCTCTTCGACATACAGCGACACAGCCGACATATCGACCCTCACCGCACTCTATGTGCGACTCCAGGAAGAGCTGGCCGGACGATCAACCCCCTCCTCCGATCGTCCGGATCAGCAGCTTTTGGGAACCCTTCGCCAGCTCTATCAAGTCGGCGATGCCACGAACGAGATGGCTCTGGAGATCAGTGAGCCGGATCCTTACGCCACAATGGCTCCAATCCTCGTGAATCGTCCGGCTGACGCGACCAATCGCTGATGAGTCACTCACGTCTCGAGGCGGATTGATGACGAAGAGGGCTCGAAGTCACGCAGGGAAAACCGCCTTCACTCTCGTGGAGACCATCTTGGCGTTGTCTCTGAGCCTTCTGGTTCTGGGATTGGCGATGAGCCTCCTCAGACAGGCCTATTGGGGCAGCCGAAAGGTCGACCGTCAGGTGAGTCGGGCACAGGAATTGATGCTCCTTCGGGAGATCCTCAGCTGGGACCTGACCCGGTGCTGTCCTCCGGAGCTCTTCAATCCGAATCTGACAACCACCAAAACGCGTCAGATCCGGCTGGACCTGCTTGTGGCCGAGACAACTCCCGACAGAGCCGTCCACCTCACTCCCGTTACGTACGCCTTCGACCACCGTCTGAGATGCATCGTCCGCAACGGAAAGCCGCTGCGTCCGGCCAAGTTGTACGGAGCGCAATTCACGGTCGCGGCCGCTCCCCAGCCGATCCTGGATGTCCTTCTGGAAGGCCCGAAACTGGGCGAGCAAATCGTCCTCACGTTTCCCCTCCCCGCCTCATTCCGTGGGCTCTCCGGATGGTCACCGGCGTTTCTGTCGCCGGTCAAACCGCGGTCGAACGCACTCGGTCCTGGAACTCATCCCCTCCAGTGACCGGAGCACCGATGAGAGAGGAACCGCTCGGCTGTCTTCTGCTCCACGACCGCCACGTCCGGGAAGCGCGACGACGCACGCTCGACCGCCTCGGTCAGCGCGTCGGGCCCGGTTGTGTAGATCACGTCGTAATTGGTTCTGACGGGGACCTTCTCCCTTTCTTTCACGAGGTCCAGGACGTGCAGCCAAAAGGGATGACCCGGTGCCGACGCCATGAAGAAGTTACCGATCTGGTGGTGGATCGAGGGCCCTCGGACCCAAAGAGAGGAGCTGCCCGGGAAGACGCTTCCCAGTCCTGGCAAGACCGTGTCCAGGGGCCAGAGACGGGACATCGGGCTCTGCCTGTAGGGCGCCTCGAACAGCCCCTTCAAGGCGAGCGCGCGAGGAAGGTCATCCTGGTAAATGCAGACGGCAGCCCGCATCGCCGAAACCGACGGTCCGCGCGCGCCTTCAGCCAAGAGCAGGAGTCCGGAGTCGAGCCAGTACTCGATCCCTCCGGATCGGAAGACACGATCGACTTCGGCAAGAGCCTCCCTCAGTTCGGTGTGAGACACGGAGAATCCCATGGATACCTGCTTCCTCGAGCTGTGGCGCCGTCTCACGACGAGCCGCGACAGAAAGACGGTTTCGAGAAGGTCAGAACGTCGCGAGCCCGGTCTTCCGCGTCACGATGCCGAATGATACCACGTGGCTCGAATTCGCCGACTATGCTAACTTGCCAGATCCATCGACTCCCGCCGCTGGTGGGGGCGAGCAGGAGCGTCCGCGGCCAGCTGCCCGATCAGCGGCGCACGACCTCCTCCGGAATCAAGACGCTGCGACGCCGGGTTTACGAGGCGCCAACCCCCGTGCTGCCACGGACGCTCATGACTTCAAGGTCAACGCCGCCTTGGTTCGCGGCTCGCTGGTGATGATCTTCATTACAGACGTCGACTCCTCTGATCGCACGCCGCACCATCGGAAACCGATGCGGAGCGGTTAGCGCTCGTGCCACTGGCGGATCGTCACGCAGGAGGACGGCCTCCTGGAGGTGTAGTCGGGTGACTGGCAAGCTCTAGTCGAGTGACTGGCAAACACTGTCGTCCGACAAAGACAGAAGTGTCACCGACGAGTGACATGGAAAGTCGAAGGAAGAGCAAATCCGTGATCCCTTAGGGGACGATCTTTTGCCGCCCGGACCGCTCCACGCATGCGTACTTGGCCCCCCCCCGGGGACTGTTCTTTTTCAAATTCGTCTCATGGCATTCTCTTTGCGTGGAACTGCACCGTTCTGAATTAAGCCGTGGACATCTGGGACGCTACAATCAGAGACCTCATGATGTCCACAGGACAAAAATCGCCTAAACGATAGCCCGTCCATCGAGGGACAATGCCACTGTGAGCGGTGGGGATCGGCTCTGTCGAACCCGCGAACATCGATGAGTCTCCGTACTCGCGTACTCGAAGGAGCGACTGGTATGTACGATACACAGAAGCGAATGGCCAATATGGTGATTTGTGCCGCACTGATCTTCTCTGGGAACCTCTTTGGGATGCCCGGCAGCATTGGTTGGTGGAGAGAGCAAGATCTCTATGCCGACCTCAAGGCGAAGAGCCAACACCTCTCAACAATAGACGTGGATTTCGAGAGGCAAGGGTTCAAGATGGAGGGAATCAGCGACCAGGTAATCAATCCAAAAGGAAGCAGGTGCGTTGTGACCCTGGTCAAGGGGGACGCGCGCAAAAACATTCAGTACACGTACACCGGTGAGCCTCGTGATTCGCAGATCAACAAGGCCGGCAATCTCAAAGTCATGAGCAAGCGTCTCGTGGACACCAAGGAGAGCGCCACGGTTCAGAAGTGCGTTGCTGACAAACGATCCAAGGATGAGATGTATCAGGAGCTGAGTCGATTCAACAGAAACGGGAGACACATCGTCTTCCTGGAAGCGGACGGCTTCAGAATGGCCAACGTCTCCGAGACGAGGCGGATGAACGGTGGAGCCTGTGAACGCACGTACAAGGTGACCTTCGCATGCAACAGTGGCTCGCACAAGGGTCAGACCGCGACCATCACCTATCTGTGTATCGGCGACCCTGGCAAGCTCATCTGTATGGATTTTACGTACAGCGGTCCTGATCTGGACGGTCCTCAACCGCGCTGAGGGTGTTTCCGCTCACTGGAGGAGCTAGACTGACAACACAGACTCCGGGGTCGGCCGTTCGACCCCGGCGTTTCTTTTGAGGGCTCATTTTGCCGTCGGTGGGAGATCGGTGGGAGAGATGAGAGGTGCTCGAACCGCAGGTCTTTGCAGATGGCGCTCGCGCCAACCAAAAGCGCCATCAGAATAACGCTCACGGTCACACTTCCCATGTTTGATCCGGATTCGGATCTGCCTGGCTCACCAATGAGTTTCGGACGAACCGGGCGATCGGCACCCTGCCTGCGACAGTCAAGTCGAAGTCCGGCGCAACGATCACGCGGCCGCCACTTGCCCAGTTGCAGGAGCAAGTACCGGCGATTGGGGCGCTGTCCGAGCTACGGGTGCCCGTCGCGTGGCTCCCTGCCTGGAACGAGGAGTGGCTGGCAGCGCTCCGGCCGGAGCTCGCCGACAATGAGATTCTGTCTTTTCTACGCGTGTTCGAGGTTCACGGGGAGGAACCGGGTCTGGTCGAGCTTGAGGCCCGACTCGCCGCCAGGCTCCAGGCACTGTTGAAGGTGAGTGTCCCGGACGCCCGTCGCCTCCTCGACAGGCTCAAGAGCCTGTTGAGCGTGTGGGCGACGTCCGTTCGCGGGCGGGAGGCCGCGGTCGACCGAGAGCGCGTATTGCAGGACCTGTCGATCTCCGCTGGTCGATAGTGACGGCACGCGCTTCTGGCCGCGCTACTCCGACGGCCGGATCTTCTTCGAGTCCACCGGCAGGAGGAGTAGCAGGTTCAATGGCATCTGCTCGGAACTCGCTGACCACCTCCGCCGTGAGGACCATCAGCGCGACACACGCGCGCGACAGCTCTTCCGCCTGCTCGGGTTGGCGGGCCGATCGCACGATCGGGCCCTGGAATTCACACCGGCGCACGTGATGGCCAGCTTCGCGACACTAGGAAGCTTCGAGTGCCTCCACGAGGAAGCTCGGCAGGCGATCGATGCGCTGGTGGCGGGCCCCAACAACCGCTGGCACGCGAGCATCGAAACACTAACGGGCTTTCTCACCCTCCGCCAGCTTCGTGTGATCGAGGCAACACGACAACCGGTGTCCAAAGGCGACCTCGGTGGCATCGCGAGCTTGCCCGTAGAGAACAATGTACACCCCTTCGAGGCCTGGACAGCCGCCTCCCTGCGCGTACGGCTCCAGGAGGTCGAGCGGGTCCGCACCCTGGTCACTCCAGAGCTCTGCCATGATCGAGTTGTCGTATCGATATGGACCTTGTTACGCGCAAGCAGGTATTCTTTCAGTTGCCTCTGCGCCAGTCATCACGACCACAACTGAAACAGGCGCGGGGCAGGTCTCGCATCCATTATGACGGATGGCCCACTATGACGGATGGCCCACGAAGAATGTTTGGTGTTTCCGGCATTAATGGTGCTTGCCCGTCTGACCGATCGGCGTTGGCGTTGAAGTTGAACATGACGACGTCACTGTGGACAATCCGGGGGATTCGTTGTCAGAACTGTGTCCAAAGGATCGAGAGGGCCCTTTCTCGCCTCGACGGAGTCATGGATGTGAGCGTGACCCTCGCTTCAAACCAGGCCCGCGTGGTTTTCGACCCTTCCCGAATCAAGTCAGGGGATCTGGCGGACTCGATCCGGTCCTTGGGGTATGAGATAGAAGAGCCGTGCGTCGCTCCGTCCGATTCCCGGCTCGAAGGACTCTTTCCTCTTTTGTTTTCCGGCGCTGTCGCCCTGATCGTTGTCGGGCTGTCCCATGGATCAGAGCACGGTCCAGGGCTGACTGCTCTTGTTTTCGTCCTCGCGTCGATCGTCCAATTCGGTCCTGGAGGGGTCTTCTATCGCGGGGCTGCGAGAAGTCTGCGAGACGGCACTGCCGATATGGACGTGTTGGTGGCATTGGGCATCAGCGCGGCCTATGTCTCATCTTGCGCGGCTCTTTTCCGGACCGGATCGTCCATGCCGATGTTCGACACCTCCGTTCTCCTGATATGCTTCATCCGGCTCGGAAAGTACCTGGAATCTCGGGTCCGACACAGGGCTCAGCGTGAGCTTGCTCTTCTCCTCCGCTCCGTGGATACGGGCGCTCGCCGGGTTGTCGACGGGGGCTCTGAGATCGTGCCCGTGGAGGCTGTTCAGATCGGAGACCGCGTTCTGGTCTACCCTGGAGAAAGGATTCCGGTAGACGGCGAGGTCGTCGACGGCGCGGCTGCGGTCGACGAGTCGATCGTGACTGGAGAAAGCGTGCCCGTCGCTCGTGGGCCTGGCGATCTCGTGGTTGGCGGATCGGTGAGCACGGACGGCGCACTCGTCGTGAAGTCCACAGTGCCGGGGAATCACGGTTACTTGGCCCGGATTCTTCGTCTGGTGCGAGAAGCGGAGAGCGACCGGCCACCGATTCAGCGATTGGCCGACAGGCTGGCCGCCGTTTTTGTCCCAGTGATCGCGCTCTTGGCCGTGGGCGATTTTCTTCTTTGGTGGCTTTATCTCACGTCGAAGTGCCCACCTCCCTCGGGCATCACGTCCTTCTCGTTCGCCCTCGATTCAGCGATTTCCGTTCTGGTGGTGGCTTGTCCCTGTGCTCTGGGACTCGCAACACCGCTGGCGATCATGGTCGGTTCCCGTATCGCCTTGGCGTCCGGAATTCTCTTTCGCAGCGCCACCGCGCTCGAACTGGCTGGTCGCCTGAACACGGTGATCTTTGACAAAACAGGCACATTGACCGTGGGTCATCCTGCTGTGATCGAGGAGTTCCCGAGTCCTGGGACAGCGCCGGACGAACTTCGAAAAGTAGCCGCGTTGGCGCTGAATCGTTCACGGCATCCTCTGGCCCGCGCGATCGTGGATTGGTGTTCGGATCGGTCTCGTGAGCCGGGGAGTCGTCCAGCTCGCCTCGAGGAACAGTCGTCGATCGATCGGACAGCCGATTTCCGGGAAGTCCGTGGACGTGGTATCTCCTGTCTCATCGACGGAGCGCAAGTCCGGGTGGGGTCGCCATCCTTCATCGCTGGAGACCTTGAGGTCTCGGTCGACGCCGAGAGGTTCTCGTCGACGATTTCGGACAAGTCGCTCACTCCTGTGGGGGTCGCGCGAACAAGCGTTCTCTTGGGGTTTTTCGGCATCGCGGACCGGCTGAAGCCGGAGGCGATGGGCGTTGTCGAACACCTGAAGGCCCGCGGTCTGGAACTCATTTTGGCGTCCGGAGACCGTCCGGAGGTTGCGCGGAGGATCGCCGGCCAGGTCGGACTCGAGTCGGTTTATGGAGGACTCCTCCCGGAAGAGAAGGTCGCGCTGGTTCGTGAGCTCAAATCCAAACGGCGCATCGTGGCGATGGTCGGTGACGGGATCAACGACGCTCCGGCCTTGGCAGCCGCGGATCTGGGCATTGCCATCGGATCAGGCACCGACCTGACCAAGGAATCCGGCGATGTCGTCCTGGCCTCCGGCCACCTATCCGAGTTGGTTCGGGCCATTGACATCGGCCGTGCCACGGTGCGCAAGGTTCGAGAGAACCTTTTCTGGGCCATGGCCTACAACCTGTTGGCTCTCCCCTTGGCGGCCGGCGTTCTCTATCCGATCGCCGGCATCCTCGTGCCGCCGCCACTCTGCGGCCTCTTGATGTCGATATCGTCCGTCACGGTCGTCGTGAACTCCCTTCGTCTACGTGTTCCCGCTTGTGACGGAGGCGTCGTCTCTCATCGAGGCCCCCGGATCCAAAACCAATGAATCGAATAGCTCTTGGGTCTCGCGTGCCGATCAGCGGGTGATCTCTCCCGTGGGATGGAGCGGTTCGTCGGTGATACTCGGTCGAGGCGTGCTCTCGAAGCGAAACCGGGGGCCGCGGGTGAGGCCACGGCGCGGGGGGCGCGTCCTTTTGGCGAACCTTCCGGAACTTTTCGACCGGATCATCCACCAAGACTTTCGGAACATGATATCTTGACGGCCCTTCAGATCCGATTTGGCCAGAGCGGAGGCTTTCATGAAATACGTTGCATTGAGTCTGGCGATCATCCTCTGTGTGGCAAACGGCGCGCTCCAGGGAGCTGGATCCGAGCCGACTCCACAGCCCAGCAAAGCGATCCAGCAAGCCTCTCCGGTCGTGGAAAATCTTGCACTGGTTGCGACCAAGACTGGTGAGGCGCGCATCGGTCCGCCCCTTCCCCCCACCAAAAGCAAGAGCGTCCCGGTTCCGCCGGTCCCAGCGACCACCGCGGCATCCCCTATGTCCACCCAGGCCTCCCCGGCTCCAACCCAGACTGCACCCGCTCCCACCCAGGCCTCCCCAACGGCGATCAAGGCCTCCCCAGCTCCCGCTGTGGCCACTCCGGCCAAACTCGTCGGTCCGATGCCGGCATCACTCCCCGCGGTTCAAAGCGGTCCGGGTTCCAAGACGACGATCGTGGCCCCCACCCCTTCTTCGTCTCTGTCGGCCCCTAAGTCCACGGACAGCCCAAGGATGAAGACCGCCCAGAAGAAGGCGGCCAAGAAGAAAGCCGCCAGAAAGAAGAGCCGGCGAGCGTCAGATACCGTGGTGGTCGTGGAACACGGATGGAATCGCTCTTCGCATGGATATGGGAACTCGGGCGGGGGATCCTTTGATCCGGATGTCGCGTCGAGTCGAGAAGTCAGCAGAACCCTCGCGGCAGGGGTCTTGTCGATCGTTCTCGAGAACATCTGGGACGACGATGAAGAACCCGTTTTCCGCAGGGTCTACGCGCGGCCGACCTACGTCCCGCCCACGCCCGTGGTTACGGTCGAACCCGTGTACGCCGCCCCAGTCTATCGAGGCTTCTACAGGGGCTACGACCGTCGAGTTCCGTTCTTCAGGGGATACCCTCACGGGGGTCACCACGGTTATCGAGGCCACCGATGGCATTGACCGGGCCGGTTAGCACGACCGCTCTTTCGACCGTGTTCCTCCCAATGCCTGCAGGTGCGGACCAGGATCCTCGCGGCCCTCTCGGGCTCAACTCCGGATGTCGATTCTGGGGCGCCATCGTGCGTGGCTAAAACGCCGTCGGGTCAGGGGGTCAATGGGATGACACCGTATGACCCGCCGAACGAGGCCGAGGTGTTGGAGATCGAGATCGTCGGGCTGGTCAGGGTGCAGTTGGTCGACACGTCCACCACGGACGTCAGCGTCGAAGTGCCGCCAGTGTCAACCCCCATGGGAGGGCACGTCCCGTCAGAGAACAGTTGCATCAACAGACTTCCGTAGTAGTGGGCTGAGGTAAAGGGGGCTGTGTTCGTCACGCCGAACGCCTCTGAGTCCGTCGTGAAAGCGATCACGTAGCCGCCCTCGACAGTCCGCTCGATCCTCGGATTCCACTCGTCACTGGGGCCTCCGTACGCCTTCCGCCAGGAGGTCTCCCCTGTTCCGCTCAACTTGAACACCCAGATGTCTTTTCCCCCGGCTCCGAACGACGAGGTTTCGCCGACGACTGCGAATCCGCCATCGCTCATGGGCTGAGAGATCCATGAGGCTTTATCGGTCTGGAGCGAACCGTAGGCCTTCTGCCACGCCACGGTGCCGTCGGCGTTCAGCTTGAGAACCCAAGCGTCTTGGTCTCCGGCTCCGAATGAACGGGTCCCTCCGGCCACGACATACCCTCCGTCGGGCGCAACGCGGATCACGGAAGCCAGGTCGTCGGCCGCGCCCCCGTACGTCTTTTGCCACGCCACGGTGCCGTCGGCGTTCAACTTGAGGACCCAAACGTCCTGATTGCCGGAACCATAAGACGATGTGGTTCCAGAGACGACGACCCCGTGGTCACTCGGGGTGGCTGCCATTGATGAGATCGTGTCGTCGGCTGCTCCGCCATAGGTGTTCAACCACGTGATGGTCGCCCCATCGGACGGCAGCTTCATGACCCAAAAATCGTTGCTGCCGGCTCCGTACGACGAGGTGGTTCCGGCCACCACGAACCCTCCGTCGTCCGCCTCTTGGATGGCTGCTGGTGTGAGGGTCTTGCCGGTCGCACCGTAGTTCATCTGCCACGTGATGGTCGTGCCCGTGGAGTCGAGCTTTAGAACCCACAGTCCGCCGTACTTGGTGCCCGTTGTTCCGGCGACGATGTATCCGCCATCTGTTGCCTGTCGGATTTGCTGGATGAAGCGATTGGTCTCGGTAGAAGCGCTGACGATCTTGCTCCAGGGACCTGTTTTCGCGAGTGGATTCAGTTTGGCTATCCACGGCACTTGCCTGTAATACAAATATCCGAATGATTGGGTGTCGCAGAACAGCATTCCGCCCCAGACAAACCCTCCGTCGGCGGTCTGCTCCAGTGAATTGGGCATCATCCTCGGCCCCCCTCTTGCCCAAGAGATGCCCGTTGTGAACATGACCGGCGTTGAGAAGTCAGAGGCGTTGCCCCGGTTATCGGTGTACCTTACCCTTACCCAGTAGGGCGTCCCGTTGGACAATGCCGTCTGACTGGGCAGCTCGCTGGAGAACATGCCGTTGGCCGCGTTAGCGGTCGTGCACGTCAGGTTCTCAGTGTCCGCCACCCGCCACCACACCAGATGGGCGGTGGCGAGCGACGCATCATCGTAAATCTCCCATGTCGTACTCGCCTGTGTGTTCCCATCAGGGCTCGAGAACTCGCTGGCGCGGATCACAGGGTTCGAGGGGACAGCGGTCTCCCCCTCCGCTGGTGAGACGACGGTCGGCGTCACGGGCGCGTGAGCCACTGTGGTGAACTTCACTGGAGACGAGAAATTGCTCCCGATGCCCAGGCTGTCCGTGTACAGCACCCGCACCCAGTAGAGCGTCCCATTGGACAGCTTGGTCTGGCTGGCGAGACTGTTGGAGAATGTGCCATTGGTGGTGTTCACGGTGATGCTCGTCAGGTTTACCGGGTCTGCCACCCTCAACCAGACCAGGCCATCTGAGGACGGGGAGGATCTGTCATAGACCTCCCATGTCGAACTCACGTGGGAATTACCCTCTGGATTTGAGAATGGGCTCGACTGGATCTCCGGATTGCATGAGAGGCCGGTCTGGCCTTCCACAGGTGAGCTGACACTCGGGGTATCGGCCGGATGGGCGGTCGTGAACTTCACAGGGTCTGAGAAGCTGCTCCCGACTCCGACGCTAGTCGTGTACCGCACCCGTACCCAGTACGACGTTCCAGTGGCCAGCTTGGTCTGGCCGCTCAACGCATTCGAGAACTGACCGTTGGACGCGTTCACGACCGTGCGCGTCAGGTTCACCGTGTCTCCAGTACTGGACCACACCAGAGTTCCGGCGGCCAGCGACGAGCTGTCGTAGATCTCCCAGGTTGCACTCGCCTGGGAGTCTCTATCGGGAGAGATGAAAGCGCTCGTCCGGATTGTGGGGTTTGGCCCAGAGCCGGTCGTGTTGGCACTCGGCTGGAGGATGGTCGGCTGGCCGGGAACCTCCCCGACCACCGGTGCGTTGCCGTCGTGGGCGAGCCGGTCGTAGAACAGCTTGATCAGCTCGCACTCGTGGAGGATCAGCCGCTTCTTCACGTCATCCCAGAGGCAGAGAACCACGTACGGGTCCGCCAGGGTACAATGCCTCCAATCCAGTCGTCCTGTCTCGTCTTGAGCCAATTGGCCGGTGTACGCTATGGCGGTGCGGATCGTGGAGTCGGTCAGATTCCTGACGCTCGCAATCAGGCCGGCCGTGTCATCCAGAGCCACTCCGTATGTACTGGTGCAATAAGCCCTCAGCCACTGCCACCCGAGGGTTGTGAAGCGAGCCACCGGATACCGCCTGTTGCCATGCGGACGGTCGGTGGCAACGAGATAGAAATCGGAGCTGCCGTCCGATCTGACAGGAGTGATCGGAACCGAAGGATTGACCATCGTCGAGAGCTGGACATCGGACAGGTACTCAATGCCCAGCTCCGGTTCGAACGACACTTTCGCCCATGCGGATGTTCCTCCTCCATAGGACAGAGGAGGAGACCGATCGGCGAGGATCGTGGTCTCGCTGAAGTATCGCGTTGACGTGTAGGAGACCACGGATTTCCAGAGAGACTCCAGATCGTCGAGGGTCTGTGGGACAGGAACGACAATGTCCTGGTTGGCAGCGAGCTCCGCGAGTTCCTTGGCGGACAGGTGGCTCGCAAAGAGAGCGCTGTTGTTGGAGAGCTTCGGCTCGATGGGGTCGGCGTGGATGGTCTTGTCGGGTTGGAACCCCCTCTTCAGACCGGCGGAGTACTCCCGCCAGCTCTCGTTCGAGCAAAAGCCGTGGTAGTCATTCCGGACGTGGGCTGGAGAACCCAGGTCTTGAAGCAGGTGGAGGACGTGACCCAGTCGCCGCCATCCGTCCTCGGTGTGACCGGCCAAGAGCGCGCCGGACCAGTTGCACGTGTTCCGATCATCGCTCTGTGCCCACGCAAGCGACGTCACAATCTGGCCGACGGCGGTTCCGTACGTGAGACCGATCGCCTGTCCGTTTTCGTCCAAGGCGTAAAAATGGTTCTGGCAACGGTTGTTGTTGATGTTCGTCGGGTCGACCGAGTCGAGGGCTGACCAGATATCCGACTGCGTGAGATTCCTGGTCCGCAAGATCTCCGAGAAGAGAGACTCGAGCGAGGTGCCTTCCATGTCCCAGTCTTCTTCGATCGACCCCAGAATCAAGTAGGCCCTGACGCTGCTCGACAACTGGGCTGCCCTCGCCGGATACTTCCGGTCGAAGAGGGCTAGACCCTGCCTTGTGAGCCAAGGATGCGCTGTCAGCCGAAACTGGGTGGAGCTCTCCATGGGGCCCATGACACAGTTCTTGCACAGTTCCTCGAGAGATCCAGGAACCTCCGACGTTCCACCCGCGTACATTGGGAGCTTGCCGGAGAATCCATCGAACCCCAGCCCCAGGGATGCGAATCCGATGGCCCCCAGCACCGACAGAATGGAGAGAACTCCGATTCGGTGCACCCGCTGCCGTCGCATTTTCGTTCCTCCTTGGGGAGGCGTGCGAAGCTACCGGGGGCCAGGGAGGTCCCGGAGAAATGTGGATGGATGGCTCCAATCCACCATAGACAACAGTAGCTTCGAGGGGCAGGTACCGGCAACTTTGCACCCGAAGCCGGGCCTTGCCCTCCTCAAATTGCAGTCTGTTTGTGCCTAGGTTAAAATTAGATTAAAAGGTTAAAATTAGATTAAAATGAGATCCTTTAGTGATTGATCCGGTCGCTTGTGCGGAGAGATGGGGGCGAGGGAGACCGAAGGATGTTGCAGGGTCGCGGCCATCTCTTCCGAGCCGTCCGGACACGCGCCAAAGACCTACCGTCGGGGAGATGTCGAGCGGTGGCTTCCTTCCCTCGACGAGTGTGCGCTGTGGGTCTTTGCGGCTTGGCGGCGATCCTGTTCGTGGGATGCTCGGGCGGCGGAGGTTCGGACGCCTCCACACCGGTTGACGTGGTGATCGGGAGCAAGGAGGCCGTCGCCATTCTAGCCAGGAGTCTCGGCAATGGCGACGTCCAGGTTGCGGCCCTTTACGTCGAGGAACAATGCAGAAACGCGTTCCAGCAAGACTGGACAAAGATGGCTGCCGCTCAACGGGAAGAGCTGTCTCGCATGTTTTTGGCTGCGCAGCCGTCCAATATTTCTCCAACGTCTGTCACGTTTGAATCGAAGCTTGGTGCGAGCGGGAGCCAAAGCACGGTCTTTTTCAGGATGGTGCTCACCGGCGAGGGCTGGAGACTCCTGAGATAGGGGGGGCCTGCCCAATTATTCTTCCGCTGCGCCCGCCATCCCGTAGAAGAGTCCGATCACGGTGATGGCAATCCCCACGTACTGAAGGTAGGTGACCCAGTCCGCGGCCTCCAATATCTGGGTCCCCCCAATGATCATGCCTCCCACCAGAGCGATCCCAAAACCACGGATGGTCTTCGGGTAGTTCCATTCGTGAGATCTGAAAATCATGAGGGAGGTGAAGGCTTTGGGCCACCTGCCAGACATGGGAAAGCGAATCCGCAGGTACTCCTCTTTGTGGTATAACAGGGAAGGTCGTCCCTTGGTCTGAAAGACAGTGGGAGGTAGCTTTCTGCGCGGCGTCAACATTGCCGATCTTCGACCTCGCACTCGAGTGCTGGTGGCTGATCTCGACCCTTCGTTCCTGAACCAGGCCAAGGAACACCTGACCCAAATCGCCTACCCGGTCCAGAGCGCTTGTGACGAAGCCTCTCTTCAAGCGGCTCTGTCGTCTTTGATCGGCCCTCCCGATGTGGTCTTGATCGATGTCCGGCTTGCCGGCAAGGACGCGCCCGGATTTGTCCGAAAGACCCGCGAAAAATACCCGACCCTCGATCTTGTTGTGGCCACCGGATACCTTCATCTGGAGACGGCCGTGGCGGTGGTCGAGGCTGGCGCCTTCGATATGGTCCAGAAGCCTCCGATCTGGAAGCGTGTGCTCAGGACCATCGACATCGTCACCGAACGACGGGCGCTCTTGAACGAGCTCCCCGCTTCGTTCTCCAAGCCGACATCCACTCCCGCGGAGACTGGCCGATCATTCGGCTCGTCTCTCGATGTGGCCATGGCTGGCCATGAGTTTCTGTCCGGCATGATCCCATCTTTCGGATACATGGATCTGCTCCTGAGCGGAAAGCTGGGAGAACTGACAGCGGAACAGCGAGACGCGATGGGGGTGGTCCACCAAGGTCTCGAGTGGGCCAGGAAGCGGATCCACAGCTACGCGACGACCGCATCATCCGATCCCTCTCTCCTTCCTCTTCACCCCGAGAACGTCGAGATCACGGAACTGGTCGAGTGGGCGTCCGAGATGTTTCGACCCCTCGCGTACTCGATCGGAGTGGAGATCACCTTTCAGGCTCCGCCGCCCTGCACTCTCTTCATCGATCGGGACCGTCTTCTTCTCATCGTGTGCTCGTTGATCCATAACGCCGTCCTGTACACACGGTCCGGAGGCGAGGTCGTCCTGAAGATACAGGAAGAGCAGAGCCAGGTCGTGTTGACCGTTTCCGACAACGGCGTTGGAATCCCGGAGGAGTTCCAGGAGAAGGTCTTCGACCCGTTCTTCAAGGTTCCCGGTGCGACCAGGCCAACCTCCGAGGGTCCTGGCCTGGGGCTGGCCTGCTGCAGGCTCAACGCGATTCTTCTGGAGGCGACGCTCACCCTACGGTCCACGGTCGGAAGCGGGACCACCTTCCGGCTCGAGCTGCCGCGGGCTTCTTCATCGGCCTGACCCCAACGGCCGCTCTTCTGTTCTGGGGACCAACGAACCGGTACTGCGCGTGGAGCCGGAGAGATTGTGCACCGGGGTTATTGATTGTCGTATTGAGCCAGATTGCATCACCTTGGCTCCGGACCTCTCGTGAGTGGAGAGAAAATGTGGAGGGTAGGGCCGCGGACCTGAGGGCCGGGAGCAAAGCTCGCGACCGGCCTGAACCGGCGGAAGAGGTCCGCATAGTTCCGTGCCTGGGTCGGATAGAGGATCGGATCCTTCATGACAGGTTCGTAGACGGCACTGTTGACGATGAAGTAATCCAGATGGGTAGGAGTCAATCCGTCCGGATA